>MKWU01000007.1_pt1 | contig 491125 bp, 436 predicted proteins | sample 809101 | NCBI WGS metagenome assembly MKWU01 (sample SAMN05860141, study PRJNA318959) | sponge metagenome | host: Aplysina aerophoba | place: Slovenia: Piran, Adriatic Sea, Gulf of Piran | collected 2013-05-07 | reverse complement strand
GCAATCAGTAGCTCCGCAACCGTGATTTTTGCTGCCGCGTACCAGTCATGTCCCGTGGTGTCGCGCGCCAGCGTGACGGAGCAGGCGAGGATTGCCATGGCAACCGCGCCGACGGTCCCGGCTCCAACGCCCAGCCGCCACAGTTCGGGACTGAAAACGGCCCTCCATCCGTCACGGTGTCTGTAAACGGTGCGGTTTCCCAATGCGTCGTTCTCTTCGTTGCCTGCGTTGCCGGAACGGCGCTGTGCTCCACTGCCGGGAACGGACCCCGCCGGCAGATTTCGAGGAAGTCCCGGCAGACACTCCGATAGCGATCATGGAAGGAATGTAACACCGATTCATAGCCTTCTCAACCAGTTTTATTGAGTAATAACAACAGGTTGACGACATACATGCGCCGCCGTGCCCAGGACTGCGATCGAAGCCGATGAGCACAGCAGCCTCAGCGTGCCGTACAAGCAACCTGCATTCTCTTGAACCGTGTCATTTGATAGGATGATTTAATGGGAAGATGGCCCGTTGCCGGAATTTGTACCGACCAGGAAGCACCCTCCACAAGCACTGGCATTGGCGTCTGCGGCATCGATACCGGCGTGAACGCAACGTCTGAAGCAACCCGAGGAGCCATATGAAAAGACTGCTGCTTTGCTTGCCCCCGCTGCTGCTGACGGCTTGCGGGACAACACAGATCAACCTGGCCGACACCTGCGAGGGCAAGCCGGCGCGGTCTCAATGCTGGATGGTGCTGCAGAGCCATCCCGGCTGCTATGTCTGGAATGCCTTCTTGCTGGACGGAATGACAGCAAGCTGGGAAGGTTCCTGCTCCAGTCAGAGGGCCGAGGGCCCAGGGACGCTGACATTCGCCTGGGAAGACAAAACGCAGGTCGGCACCGGTGAGCTAGTAGGCGGCATAGCGCACGGAGCTTGGGTCTTGCATCAAGCGGCCGGCCGAGTGGAGGAAGTGACTTATGAAAACGGGAAAAGGATCATTCCTTGAATTGAGGGGCTACCCTCTCAGCATGGCTCGGATACCGAGGAGCATTCAGGGAGACCAACCCACGCCCGCCGAGTCTTGATTCTTATTTGGATTTTGGCTGATCGCACACCACACAGATTGTATTGAACGGGGAGCCAGAACAAATACGCTCACCAGCAACCTGCGGCATTTCATTTTTGAGTCACTAAGGTGCCATAAAATGCGCCCTTTCCCGAGCACGGGGAGGCAGCACTACGGTGATTGACGATCCGAATACCAAGAAGGAAATTCTTAAGTGTGTTGCTCAGACCGTTGGTGATGAATTCACGCTAACGAGCGAGAATTTTCCAGGTCATGATGGAGAGGAGCTTGCTACTCAAGCGCGATTAGCAGTGAAGAGTGGATTGCTCGATGCGAGAGCCGACCCTAAGACTGGTCACAGGGTGCGAGTCTATATGGGCGGCCCCTGGTATCTTTATCGACCAGTAGTAACGGCATCAGGTCGGGCATACTTAAGAATGCGAGCGCCTTTCTGGTGGGTACGTTTCTCCTTCAAGAGCAGAGGCTTTTGGGCTGGAATGGGTTCTGTATTGGTGATTCCGGTCAGCATAATTCTGCTGATAATCCGAGGCATCCTAGTCGCCTTGCGAGTCAAGTTTGTTTTGCCAGATTGAATTGAGCGAAAACACGATTCATGGATACGACGTGCGTACGGGAACAATTGCGCCGGGACTTATGCCGACTCGCTGCCCATTAGTATCGGAAGCTGTGCGGGAAAAATGTCGCAGCATGCCCAGTCATCTCCCATGATTCAATAGCAGGTAATCTGAAAATTCTGGGGCTACAAGTATGGATTTGGTGCAATTCGCAGACAAGGTGCGCCCGCTGCTGGAGGAACTGGGGGGAGAACCGCCAGAACGCCTTGCATCGCTAATTACGTCTGCCGTGCTTGCGAGTCCTATGCCGTGGGATGATGTACTTGCAGCCTTCCATGTAGCCAGCAAGGTGCTTACGGAATTCGCGGAGGAAGGTTGGGAGCAAGCGCAGGTAGGCGGCTCCAACCTGAAGCTGCACTGATGGTCCGCAATGTAAATCAAGCGACGGTGCTGCTATTCGCTGCGTTCTCTTTGGTGAGTTGCGAAAACTCGGACGGGATATACCGCTCAGGCTACAACTACGGTAGCGTGGTCGGATTCAGCTCGGCATTCTACGTTTGCTGAGCTTGCATTCACTATGGTCTCAACAACGACTACGCTCGCGGTGATGCAGACGGAGTTGCAGTGTGTCGCTTTCTGTGTGGATGTGAGGCTTCTAAGAGAATGCGTGCGTCGCGCACAGAAATTCAAGTATCAAGCATGTCCCAATCTTCGCCAAGGACCCAGCGAAGAGCGGACAACTTTCCGTTCAGCATGCCCCACTCGAAATCGCTCCATGGGCCCAGGTTATCTCGGCCTAATTCGTTTTCTGTTGCCTTGGCAGCCGCTCGGGCACCCTCCCAAATGTCGCGCACGATGATGTCTGGAGGGTACCCCTCGAGTTTTGCGTACTGCTCGCGTGACACGATCTTGATTTGGCCATTCTCAACTGCAGAAAGACGCATCAAATGACGGTCGTACCAGACTTTTAGCTCCAAGAGATGTTCTGCTTCCAGTAGCTCCGAATGCCCGCGCAATTGTGGGAAATCGGCAAATTCTTCCTCGAATTGCTCTAGCAGATCTGGGGCAATGCTCCTGATAACTCTAACAAGGGATATGGAGTAGTGGCAGTTGTCCGCTTGAAAGACATGCGCAAGGTCTGCGTGAGGCAATCGCTGATCGCCATTGCGCTGAGAGAAATCTCGCACATTGCGACTGATGAAATAATACTGAGTCTCGGATTTGTCATCGGCTGCTACGATTGCCGAGAAAATTTCGATTAGCAGCCCGTCGGTCGTAGAATTCTTGGAGCGGTGAAAGGGTGCGAGTCTGGCAATTGCCCGGTCGATTACTTTGAGCTTGGCTTGATCGGTGGCTACCAACGGAGTGCTTGTGGACATGACTCGATCGATCGTTTCGATGGCATCCTGAGACACGCTGCCCTTAACGACGACCTGTTGGGCAATATCGTCCAGGATATCCAGTGCGCCGGGCTTGCTGTCCCGGTCTCCGAACTGCTCTATGGCATCACGCACGTGTTTGATGTGCGAAGACAGACCATGTCGACCTTTCTCCACCACCCGGTCTCGGTTAGCTGCAAATTCGTCCAAGACAAGCTGAGGAACCAGCAAACTAACTGTGCCGTCGCTGATTAGCTTGTCGATGGCGGTAAGCAGGGGCGTAAGTCTGTAATCACTCGCTAGTTCAAGCCAGAAGTTTGTATCGATCAGCAGCTTTTTCGGGGACATTGCGTGTATTCTCGTTTGCATCTTGGGGTTATTCGAAGTCCGGGGCGCGGCTCCGGCGATCTGGAGAAGGCAAAGAACGGAACGAAAAGAACTGGGGCACATCGAACCAGGTTTCTGACAAACTTCGAGAGGCCCCCTTCTCTGATGTTGAAGAGTCAATCTTACTGAGTAAACCTCGCTGCGCGCGACGCGGCCACCCGATATTCCTCCAAGTCGTGATCCGAGAGTTGCTCGGGTGGTATTAAAGAGTAGTGGCGTTCCCGGGCAATCGTAATTTGATTGCCGGATTCTGAAAACTCAAATAGAACAATTGACTTATCGTCGAGAAATTGGGTAGCTATTGGACGCGCGGACAGACTACCGAATTTCTGTTCGGCCACTCGAAAATCCTGCCAAATCTGAATTATGCTCAAGCGATCCGTGCCGCCTTTTGCTTGCACCGGAAGGATGTGATGACTTCCGTGTCTGTCAATTCCTACATAGAGTTCATCCGTTTCCACTTGGGACTTGGACGATTTTGCGGCAGTCGATCCTTGAACTTCAATGCTTGTTCGATAATGGTTTTGAAGTGAATAGCAAGCCATGCCCGTGAATATATCCAGAAGTCGGTTGTATCGAACTCTCGCCAGCAAAGCTTGCTCGTCGGACATCGAATAACGGGAAATCAGGCCGGGTGTGGAGTCCGGCACCTTGATTTTGACAAGTCCCGATCGTGGTTCAATCTGGTTGACGGCAACAGGACGAAAAGCGTAGAGGCTTCGTCCGGCGGGAAATAGCGCCCATGTCATCCCTGCCGGGGCAAGCCGGTTGATCTCGTCGGGCATATCCGTTCGATATCGAATCGAATAAACGACATCTCCAAGGTTTTTCGGCACCTCAAGGCCAAGGTCGCGGGCTGCCTCGACGAGTTGCGCGCGAGGGAAACTCACATCCGTAGATCCGTCCTTGAAGTTTCGCTTGAACACCCATTTGATGATGTCGATATAGCGGTTTTGCGATATGTCGCGGTTCCCAGACATTGAAATCAACCAGGCCAGCGCAACAGCAGGACTTCTTCGCGAAGTTGCTCACCGGTGGCCGTTGCATGCCGAGTCCGGAACAAATCGATTCCCTCGAATTCATACCCTTGCGATGCCGCTACCTCCGCCAGCAGCTTGGCTGTCCGAATCATCACGCGTAAGTACGATGCCTGATCGCCAACTACGTATGCAAGGCGCGCACCTGGCCGTAGGACTTGGGAAAGGCTCTGAAAGTGTCGGGCCATGCCGCCGAAATAGAGTTTGGTAACCCGGTGGTAGGCCCTCTCGAACCCTGAATCCTTGCCAAGGGCAATTCTTCGGGACTCAATCTCCTCGGCAATCCTGGCGATGTTCCGGTTTGAACGAATCCACTTGTCGTCTTCGTCTCCCTTATAGACTCCCCGGGTATTGGAGCGCACCAAGCGCTTCTTCAGAGTGCGAAGATGAGGCTTGTCGTCGATGAGGCCCAGCAAGACGGACTCAAGGCGAACAATTCGCAAATAGTCCTTCTCGTTCGGGTAGGGAGGTGAGCAAATCACTGCGTCAACGCTCTGCGGGCTCATCAACCCGCCAATATCGCGCGCGTCGCCAGCAAGCGCCTTTGCCGGGTTTTCATGCATTGCAGATAGGGCACCTAGGTCGTTCGCCATTCGCCATACTTGGCTTAGCCACGTACTCACTACGGGGGCGTCCTGCTTCCTCACTCCAACGCCCACCTCCGGCCCGAATCGCAAATTACCAATCTCCGACGGCAAGAGCTTTGCCAGCGCAAGTAACTCGTGGCGATAGTAGCGGGAGCCCTTCTCTTCTTCCATGACCTCAATCAGTGCGAGAACCTTGTGGAGCGGAAGGGGACTGATCGATCCTTTCAATAGCAGTTTGGCGATCTTCTCCGGCAACGAACGAAGGCTCTGTGAGCTACGAGCATCCTGGTTTTCGTCAGGATCATCGCTGACCCCCTCGCTTTCCAAGATGGCCAAAACGCGCTCTGCCACATTCTGCGCATGAGCCTTGAGACGATCCGGATTCGGGCTCCAGTCCACTTTGGTTTGTGATGCGAGCAAAGGCACTGGAACGGCCTCGACACCCACTGCCGGTATCCCCAGTTTCTTTCCTTCCACGATGGTCGTCCCCGTGCCACAGAATGGATCCAGCAGAAGCGAATTGGAGTTCAATTCAAATCGATCTACGTAGTCGCGAACCAAGTGCGGCGGGTATGACAGGACAAACCGGTACCACTCATGCGCCGGCCGATCCAATGGCAAGAGATTGTTGATTGCGCCGTTTTTCCGCGGTGGAGGCGAAGTGGCGGGCTGGCGGGGCATCCGTTGCCCTGTGAAGAGCTCCTGCTGGTTTACGCGCATCCTTTAAGGACCAATTGGGATGCTAGGCACGCTTCGAGGCATAGGAAGGATTTTAGACCAAACACCGCATTCGGATCAAAGCACTCTCGTGGTCCGTATCCTCCCCGCAGGATACTAGAAGAAATGGTAATTTTGTATGAAGATGCCCCGCGATACCCATACATCTTCTTTCCATTGTGCAATCTCGACGCCGTCGAAATAGAATTGCCGGCGCCAACCCGGCATTGAACGCACACCGACACGCAGGGATGATGTCTCAAGATCAAATGTTTAGTGGGATTGACACACGAATCGCGCTTGATCGCGAGGAAGGAGATATTGCTTATCTCAATGCTCTGATGCTCAAGCTCGAGTTCCTGACAAAAGTTGTCGTGGCGGGAGTGGTCGCGTGTATTAGTGATGATGTTGATAGGCATCGGTACACACTCGAACACAAGTTGGTGCGTGCAGACTCCCTGGGAGAATGGATAGAAATCCTAAACACAGCGTTGGTTGGGGCGCCGGCGCAATCGCTGGTGCCAGAAGCACAAGAAATTGCAAGGGACCTGACGCAGCGTGTTAGCGAACCCGATTGGCGCTTTCAGGCAATACGTAGCCTCAGCAGCGCTGCGGCGAAACTTGGAGCAAACGCTAGCTTCGGCGACAAGGTTGCGTTGCGGCGCTTCTTTGAGATTGGCGCGCAGATTCGGAATCGGACAAGGGGCCACGGTGCCACTACCGCGACCCAATGCAAAGCTGTTTGTCCTGATGTGGTTGAAGCACTGGATACTGTGGTAAATGACATGGCGATGCTTAAAGTGCCTTGGGTGCATCTTCATCAAAACCTTTCCAAGAAATATCGTGTTTCGCCGCTCCTTAACGATCCCAAGCCATTCGAGTACCTGAGGGGATCACGCGAGGCACGATTTCCTAGCGGTGTCTACTTCCATTTGGGCGATCGGTCTGACTCGTTGAGGCCCCGCCAGGTTCCTCTTATTTTTACTGACACCGACCTCAAGGATATCGCACTTCCCAACGGCAACTTCAAGCGGGACACCTTCGAATCGCTGTCGTATGTAACAAATGATGTCGAAAGGGTAGACGGCACCAAGTGGTCCGACCCGCCTGCTGGCCTTCCTCGAAGCGAGACCGAAGGTGCAGCAGTTCTGGAGCCCATGGGCAACATTTTTGCGAACGTGCCATCCATGCCTTCCGGCTATGTGCCACGACCCGGCCTTGAGAGTCGGCTAATGGCAGAACTGACTACCACAGACAGGCACCCGATTGTTACTCTCACCGGCCCCGGAGGAATTGGGAAGACAACAGTTGCAATCAAGGCCCTTCACGAAATTTCAGAGCGCGAGCAACCACCGTACGAGGTTGTGTTGTGGATTAGCGCCAGGGATATCGATTTGCTCGACGATGGGCCGAAGCCCGTTTCCAGGCGCGTATTCTCACAACGCGACATTTCTCGCGCAGCGGTTGCGTTGCTTGAACCGGCTGAAGGAGACGAAGAAGGCTTTGACTCCAATTCTTTCTTTCAGGATTGCCTCAAGAAAGGCTGGGCTGGCACCTCATTGTTTGTTCTCGACAATTTCGAGACACTACAGAATCCCGTCGACGTATATGAGTGGCTGGATGCGCACATCCGGCCTCCGAACAAAGTACTGATTACAACCAGGTTTCGGGATTTCCGCGGAGACTACCCGATTCAAATCACCGGGATGTTGGACGATGAGGCCAACGAATTGATTGACCAGCACGCCAAGCAACTGGGTATCAGAAAACTTGTGACTACAAGCTACCGAAGAGAACTCATCACGGAATCGGAAGGCCATCCGTACGTTATCAAGATTCTATTGGGACAGGCGGCCAAGGCAGGTAGGGCAGTTAAGCCCAAGCGCATTGTCGCTACGGCCGACCATTTGCTAAACGCGCTTTTCAAACGAACCTACGATGCGCTCAGCAGCGCTGCGCAAAGAGTGTTCCTGCTGCTTTGCAGTTGGCGGGTATATGTTCCAGAGGTGGCTGTACAGGCCGTATCGTTGCGGCCAGGCACGGAACGGTTCGATGTTGCAGGTGCGCTGGAGGAAGCAATTCAGTTCTCCCTCGTCGATCAGGAGGTTTCGGAAGACGAAGGCGAGCGATTTGTCGGGGTGCCTTTGGCTGCTGCAATTTTTGGTCAGCGCGAACTGCAGGTCAGTCGTTTTAAGGTCGCTGTTGAGGAAGACCGCAAACTATTGATGGGGTTCGGCGCCGGAAAGCGTGAAAGCGCACGAAAGGGCGTTGTACCTAGAATCCACAACTTGATTGGTTCCATCGCAGCACGGATCAGCACACATCCGGGCGAATTGGATGAATCCTTGCCAGTGCTGAAGTATCTGGCCAGCCGTTACCCGGTGACCTATCTGCGACTCGCGGACCTGGTGTTGGAGACAAGCAACAGCTATGAGGCATTGGAAGCTGCAAAGGGCTACCTCAGGAGTTTTCTTGAAACGGCTCAGATGGCCGAAAAACAAGAGGCATGGGAGCGTTTGGCTGAACTTAGTAGACGCAGCAACGATCCGGTAGGTGAGGTGCATGCCCTGTGCGAAGTAGCGCTTCTTCCGACATCCGATCACTTGGTCCTTGGCAACATTGCAAACAGGCTGAACATCCGAATGCGTGAACTGAAGGATCAACAAATCGAAGAGGCGTGGTCACCGGAGGTGCACGAACTCCTGCTCGAGGTGATTAAGGCTATGGAACGCAAATTGGACAAATTGTCAGCAACATATTGTTCGCGACTTGCTTGGCTGCATCTCAACGTAGGAAATCAGGGCAGGGCGCTTGACATTGCGCGTATCGGACTGAAGAAGGAGCCTGGCAATACGTATTGCCTAAGGCTTATCGAAGTGCTGGAAAATTAATGGCAGTGGGTACCGTTTCTCCGTACTCTCGGACTGCCATGAAGCTGCACATTACTAAGCGCGACATATTTCTTCTGGTGATCTTCCCCTTGATCATTCCCTCAGCCTAGGCGGGCGAATTTAGAGAGAAAGATCACACGCCTGAACTTCCTCAATCAAATCCGACAGCGACCACGGTCATGTTCACCGGGAGCAACATGCAAGAATTCAAGAAAATGAAGCTATACAGGTACAGGCCATTGTCGGAGGTCTTGTTCAAAGAACTTCGGTACAGGGAGATTTATATGGCATCCCCAGAGGAATTGATTGACCCTCTGGACATGAACGGGCGACTCAATTTCTACACGGATAACCAAGAAAACATTAAAGCACTTGCACGATTCCTTGCCAGAAAAATGTTCGTAGAACTCTCTGTCTCTGGCGGCTGGGAAACAGTACGGGCCAAGGCTGCCTTACATCTAATACGCTCGAATGATCTTGAGCAACACATTTCGGCGGAATTCGGCAGATGCACGGGCAATGTTGTCTCCAAGAGAAATTTGTTCGAGATTCTATGGAAGTTCGTTCGCGACAATCCCGCAATCGACAAGGACTCGAAAGCACTCCTGAAAGACACAATCTTCATTTCGCTCGACGAAAACTTCTCGCAATTCCTGAGCAACAGTTCCGTTGCATGCTTTTCCCGCTGCTGCTCGGACTTCCTGATGTGGTCGCATTACGCGAGCGGCCATAAGGGAATATGCCTTGAGTTTGAAGTGGATATTGATCCGGCAAACAGCCATATCAGTCATTTCCCAATGGTCACCCGCATACCAATTGACGGCAAGGCAATTGAGTGGACGACGGATGTTGAGGCGGTGCAGTACAAGGATGCTTTGACAAGACTACCTTTCTACGATTATCTGCCTGTTTTTGCCAATGTTGGGGATGTCGATTTGATGAACCTGTCAAAGTCATACTGGCACCCGTATGCAGAAGGAATCAAGAAGATATTCCTGGAAAAGCGGAAGGCTTGGAGGGAAGAAGAAGAGTGGCGAATTGTCCACGTGAATTTCCAAAAAGAAATGCCTGAGAATCGACTGCTAAGATTCGATGGTGAAGCACTAACTGGGGTGTATTTTGGAACAAAGGCATCAAGGACGACCAAAGCCCGAACGAGAAACATTCTTGAGAAAAGCCCCGGCAACCCCATGCTCTACAACTGCAGTGTGGACGGCACGCGAGGCGTTGTGGCTGCCGAATGGGAAGACGCAGACTACGACGATCTGGGATAGTTCTTCCTTACGTCATCGGAAACCGGCATTGCTGAGTCTCCGTGCGACCGAGTTCCTTGGGCGCGTAGCGCTAGGCGATCCAGCCTGCAAATCAAACGTACCCACCAATGGGCAGAATTGATAGACAACTTGGGTCAGCGAGTGAGAAAACATGGGATAAAGATATTTGAATGTGAGAGAACTCTTGTTAGAACAAATATTTATTTCATTTCTTCTAATCCGGCCCCGAGGCACCACTTGTATTGCAACTAGACGCGATGCTCTGAGTAACGCGCAACTACTAGAGTTTGTCAGGAAAGATGAGGATAGATGTGGGAAAATTCGCTTTCTTGAGATCACGCCCGGCGCTTTTCTGCTCGACGATCAGGACGCCGGGCCGGAACAGGTCGATAAATCCTGAACTGTCGTCCAGTCTGGCTACGTGCTCCTCATAGCGCGCTACCGAGCGGCGCTCCACGCCGAACACCCGGAAGAAGGCGTTGTAGAAACTCTGCGTTTCGCTCGTCTCGCGCACCGCATTGCGCCATTCATCGGCGAATGTGGCTGCGCGGGCCCGAACCTCGTTCCAGGAGAGGCGCATCAGTTCGCGTCGATCATGAGACTGACCAGGGATCCACGATCTCGATGTCGAGGTCCTCGAAGTCCCTGACGTTGCGCGTCGCCACGACCATGCCGCGAGAGCGGGCTATCGCCGCAATCTGGCAGTCCGCCGGCGCTATGGGGCGCCCGGCCGACCGGCGCGCGGCGGCAATCTGCGCATAATCACGCGCCGCATCGCTGTCGAACGGCAGCACTCGGCCCTCGAAGGCGTCGCGCAGCATCCGCTCGATTTTCACAATCAGCGTTCTCTGGCGCTGTCCGGCGGTCAGAATCGCCGCGCCGTAGCGCAGCTCCGCTTCGCCGACCGCCGAGAAAAACAGATCTTCGAGGGGATGGCCGACGGCCCACGCATCAACGGCAGGGTGGGGCGATTTGCGAATCAACTCGGACACGACGTTCGTGTCTAACAGCACAGACACGAGCGACGCTCAATCGAAGGACGGCGGCTGGCGCATCGGACCGCGCGGCGGCAGTTCCAAATCCACGCCGTTCGTCGGGCCAAAGTACGAGCGGGCGATACTCGCGAGGTTTCTGGAACTTGGCTTGCGCCCGACGGCATCGCGCAGGATCAACCGCGCTTCCTCTTCCATGGAACGGCCGTTGCCCGCCGCCCGCACGCGCAACTGGGTCTTCACTTCGTCGTCTAGATTTCGGATCGTGATGCTCGCTATGGTCTTGTCCTCCGACAGTCCAGCAATCCAAATTTACGCGATGATTGCAATGCAATCAAGGCGTAATGCTTGGCTGCCACCATTGCAGTGGCATATGTTTCACATTAATTTTCTTGTGTAATCGCAGTTCGGATAGTTCGAGCAACCGAGAAACAGTCCGTATTCTCCACTGATAGTGCGCAGCCATCCGTTGCAGGTCGGGCATGCCTCGACGGTTTTTCCGCAGTCGCGGCAACGGAACGTGTCAGCGGCCTTTACTGGCAATCCGATTCTGCAATGGAGACAGGCGGGTTGCATGTGTGTGCAGTACGGGTAATGCGAGCAGCCATAGAACACGCTCTCGTTCTGCTTGTTTTCGCGGCACACGAGACGTCCAGCAACGCACCCTGGGCAGGCAGCATCGCTCTTCTGGGGCCGACCATAGACCGTAACGTCATATCCGTCGTTCGCCAGTTCTGTGACGAATGGGGAAGGCGATACGCCATCGGCCAATAGGTAGGCAGCCCGCTTGGCGCGGGTGATAGCGACATAAAGTAGGCGCCGTTCCTCTGAATGAGGAAACGTCTCCGGGGCAGCAAGGACCAGATTGAGCAGCGGGTCATCGGCGATCTCGGTAGGAAAACCATGCTTGCCGGCGCACATGTCGAGCACCACGACGTAATCCGCCTCAAGCCCCTTAGAGCCGTGCACGGTCTTAAAGGACAGGCTTAGTTCGGGGTGTTTTCTCGCAAGTTGGTCCATGTTTTCCGGTCTTGTATGCCTGTAGCGGCCGAGCAACAGGACAGTAGGCGCCTCACGCCGCGTAGGCGCGTCGGCGGTAATCATACTGAGCGTTTCTATAAGCAGATCGGTCGATTGCTCCCCGGGGAGACCGATATGCACACACGGTTCTTCCGCATGGCGCACCGAGGAAACGCTCTTTTGAATCTGTGCCGGATTGCGAAGCACGAATTCGGCGGCGACCTCGGCGATGCGGTCCGCACACCGGAAAGTTGTCGCCAGGTCGATACGCTCGGTCTCGCCGAAGCGCTCCTTGATTTCGCGCATGATGGCGATGTCTGAGCCGGCAAATCGATAGATCGCCTGCCAATCGTCGCCGACGGCGAACAGTTGCGCGGTGGGTGACTGGTCCAGCAGTGCTTTCAGAAGCCGCGCTCGACCTGGAGAAATGTCCTGGAACTCGTCGACGAGAATGTAATTGAACATGCTGCGATAACGTCCGTGCTCCACATGCTCCGTTGCTATGTTGATCATGTCGTGAAAATCTATCTGCCGGAGGCGAGTCAGCGAATCCTGGTAACGCTCGAAGACCGCCCTGAACACCGCAACAAAAGCCTGGGCACGCGGTCGGCTGGGGGATACCGCGGCCCGCTCGGCCAGGTCACCGGGAGACAGCTGGGAGCCCTTGTAGTGGTTAAGGAAAGTGGCGACCAAGCGCGTAAACGGATCGATCCGGCCTTGCTCCTCAAGGACGTTGAAGACATCGTCTGGAGGAATCGGTGAAAAGTCCACGCCGTGCTCGGCAAGCTTCGCGGTCAGATTTTCAATCAATTTACCGGCGGATTTTTCGTGGCTGAAGGTCTCGACCAGGACGGTATCGTGTTGGTCGTGGAGTTGGCGCTTCCAGCTCATCGACCGGAGATACTCTTCTCGGTCGATGAACGGAGGGGTGTCTCCCGACGCATTGAGTGCAAAGTGTTCTATATAGATTCCAGCGTCAGGGAGGTAGAAGTCGGGTCGATATTGTTGTTTTTCCGATGTAGCGGTGTTGTGCTCGTAGGGGCGCTCATATTCGTAGGTGACGCCGTTGAGGTAGAGAAAATTTGCGATCTCGCACTCCTCATAGCTCTTGACCAACTCGCCCTTCAACGAACGTAGCTCGATCGCTCGGACATAGTTCCAATATTCACCCTGGTTTTGGAACTCGTGCTCGCTCTCATAAGGGGCAAAGTGATCCTGGAACCATGTCAACATGACCGCCGCGAATTTGGGATTTACGAGCAGGTCGGCGATGATGCGCTTAAGCAATTCGTACATCGCCATGTCGTCCTCGGCTACCTTGGCCAGCGACGGGCGTTTCCCTTCGACCTCACCGATGATCGACAAACCCAGGCTGTGGAAGGTTCGCACTGTGAGGCTGGATGTTGCCTTGGCGCCGAGGCATCGGTGGACTCTCGCCTTCATCTCCCTCTGGGCATCCTTCGCGAAGGCGAGCAGCAAGAGTTCCGATGGGTGCCGGTACCTCTTCCGCAAAAGCCAACCGGCCTTGGCCACGATTACCGATGTCTTGCCGCTGCCCGCAGCGGCGACAACCAGATTATGGTCTTCGTCAACGACGACCGCTTTTCGTTGTTCGTCCGTAAGGGGATGTGCCTCGATCCGGTCAAAGAACTTCCGTGAGTGGACCAACTCATTTGTTACGAAGGTGTTGTTGGCCGTGATTCTGTGACCTGTAGGGTCCCTCAAGAAGCGGCGTATTCCGTCCAACATTCGGATTTCTGTGGTGCCGGACAATTGCTCGGGCCAACGCGACGACAGTGAGGCAGCTACGTTCCGGGCGTCGCGTTCCAAGCGGTAAAAGAGGCTGTGCGCCATGTATAGGGGAGGATCCGCGAGCTGAGCGAGGCGCTCATGCACAGAATGGAGCCTCTCGGCTTGTGCGGCCAGCTCCGCGCGCCACCAGCCGAGTCGTGCGGCTTGTGCGGCCTGCTCCCGTCGCTGCCGGCCAAGTCGTGCGCTTCGTTTGCGGTGGACCATAAACAGCAGAAGCGCCAGAACGATGAGCCCCCCCATCCAAACACCCCAAGAGCCAAGCGCCACATCGAGACCAGGTGCTGCCTGGGACATAGCATCTTCGGAGGCGAAAGACTCGGTCGCTTCCGCCGCTGTGTAAACAACGAGCCTCTGGCCAACCAGCACCAAGTCAGGATTCTCGATTCCGTTCCATTGCTGCAATGCGTCCACGCTGACGCCATAGCGGCCCGCAATCTCGGAAAGCGTTTCTCCGGGCTCGACGTACGTCACTACGATTTCGGTCATGCTGGCTCTCGCCCAATAGCGCCATCAATCAACGACATTGGGAGCTTGGGGATTGGTTGGGCTTTGTTACAGTGCGCGAATGCTCATGCTCTCGCGGGTCAGTCCGCCCAGTTGGGGCGGGTTCCGCATCATGCGCCTTTCTTCGATGATTTGATGAGCATTTCAGCGCGACCTTGTGGCCCGGCTGTGATATTGTCGAGCGTATTGTCCGTGATGAGGATAGTCCAGTGAGCAGGAGCGCATGGATCAACGCCGGAAAGGTTTCCGCGGCGATCGCTGCGGTAGCTCTTCTGCTGGGAGCGGTTTTCCAGGGACAGGCCCAGCAGCGCAGCGATATGGCGGATGTCAGGGCCGAGCTTCGCAGCGGCTTTGCGGAAGTCAATGGCCGCTTCGCAGAGGTCAACATCCGACTAGAGAATATCAGCGGGGACCTTGTGAGTCTGCGCGAAAGGGTTGCAAGAATAGAGGGCAACCTTGCGCTGCCCCCGGATGCAGGGTCTCAGGCAAACGTACTGCCCAAGACCGAAGAAGAGGGCTGACCAATCCGCGACGGACGCCGGTGAGAGAAGACCGCCGGTTTCGCCCGCTTGTCCGTTAGCTCCTCCAGGCGCCTTCCCTGCTTTCCGGCGAGTACGTACGCCATTGACTGCCGGGTCAACGGGCCGCTTGCCGATAATTCACATGCTGTAGTTCAGGGTGAGTTTGTATGTGCGTGGCGGTAGAGCGATAGAGCCGCCAAGGCCTCGTGAACCGGTGATGAAGCTGCGGTCATCCTCAAGGTTCTGTATGGCAAGGCGCGCTTCCCATCGTTCATTGAACTCCAGGCCAACATAAGCATTGATGCGGTTATAAGGGTCTATCAAGAACTCTTGCGTAGCCACGAGGACATACTCATCGGTATGGTAGTAATCCAGGCCCAGTTTGATCGCTGCCGCCCGGCCGCCCAGGTCGAAATCATGGATGTAATCAAAGCCCACAGTGAATGCGAAGTCTGCAGTCTGAGGAGGTTCCGCTTCCACGCCAAAGGCCGCCAACGAGTTTGCCGGCGCGGTAGTCGGATCAATTTCACGGAACTTGCCATCCAGAAATGTTCCCGTGACGAAAGCGGTAAAGCCTTCAAACAGAATTGCCGTACTCTCCAGCTCAAGCCCCTTGATGGTGACATTTCCGGCGTTTTGGACAGGAAAGGTCGGATTGCCATTGACGATAACGTTTGCGTTGAGTGTTATATCGGTGCCTCGATTGATGAAGTAGTTGGAATTCAGACGGAACCGATTATCAAACATTTCCATCTTGATGCCGATTTCATAGGTCCAGTTGGTTTCCGGCCCGTAGCTGGATTGAGCGACACTCGTGTTAAAGATGTTGATGCCGTTGAATCCGCCTGACTTGAATCCCTTGGCAGCCGATGTGTAGAGCAGGAGGCTATCGACAGGTCCCGAGGTGTCCACCTCATAATCAAGGCCAATCTTGGGCGTCCACGCATCAAATTCCAGAGCTTCTACGATGACTTCCGGCGGCAGTGGGATAAACAGCAGCTGAAAGTCGAATTGCCAATCTTTTTCTTCTTTGATCCAGCGCATGCCGCCGGTAAGGTTCAGCCTGTCGGTGATGGCGTAGTCAGCCTGACCGAAGACCGCATAGGATTCCGTACTGACATCGATAGCGCTCCTGGACACGGTGCCGCCAACGGACGCGAAAAACCAGCCAATGTCCTGCGTGGAGTCTTCGTCGAAATAAAATGCGCCAAGTATGTAGTTCAGCCTGTCGTCAATGGCACTGCCCTGTAGCTGTAATTCCTGGCTGAATTGTCCGGAGTCGGTACCAATTGCAGCGAGAATGGCGCCCCTGCCCGAAAAATCGTTGGCCCAGAAATCGGACGTGTCAACGTAACCCGTAATGGACTTCAATGTCGTGTCCTCAAAGTCATAGGACATTGTGAGAGAAGTGACGAGCTGTTCCGTATCGCCCCGGGGCTGGTTGGTGATGTCCGTCCGGCCGCCGCCACTGTAGTCCCGGTCGGGAATGGAGACATCATAGAGGCCGCCAAAGGTGGGGACGAGGTCGCTCGACGTATGCTGTCGATTGGGCGGCACATCGGGTGTGGTGGCAGTGGCCATCGTGACGGCGTCATTTTGGCTGTCTGCGTAGGACACGTTTACTGTGGCATCAAAGTTCTCGCCGCCCATGTAGCGCAGTTTGATCCGTCCTGCCCAGTTCTTCTGTTCACCGATGTTGGAATTTGTAGCCAGGTTTGTTCCGTATCCGCTATGCCCGTTGAATTGGAGGGCGAGAGATCCGGCGAACTCCTCCCCAAGGGGACCGCCGGCGCTGGCCGAAGCTTCATATTGATCATAATTCCCGAAACCGGCGGACGCTTTGAGCCAGGTTTCTTCTCCTGGATTGCGGCTGATAAAACGAAGGGCGCCGGCTAAAGTGTTACGGCCGTAAAGGGTGCCCTGAGGTCCGCGCAGCACTTCTATCCGTTCCACATCGGCAAGACGGACATTGTTGCCGTTCAGCCGGCCTATATAAACGTCGTCCACGTAAATGCCAAAGGGAGATTCCGCCACGGCCAGCGATGCATCCTGGACCAGAGAACCGCGCAATGAGGCTGACAGGTTTGTGGGCTGCGTGATGTTGTAAGTCATCTTCAGGCTTGGAACGTAGCGCTCAAGGTCCTGACCTTCGACTATTTGCCGGTCTTGCAACTGTTCGGCACCCAGGGCCGATACAGGAATCGGTACCGATTGCAATGACTCTTCCCGCTTCTGCGACGTAACGACAATTTCCTCGAGCGTCACGCTTTGGGCTGCTGCAAATTCGGCTGAGAACAAGAGGCCAGTAAGGCACCAGAACAGTTTTCGGCATTGCATGACAATAATCCTCTACTTATGTTAAATATTCTGCTTATGCATAGACCGACGGTCATGCCAGCAAATTAACCTTGATGCTAAGCAGATTAATTGCCTCAGTCAATAACGATCGGGGTTGCGCCAGGCTTCCGTGCGCGTAGTTGCCGGCCGGTTGGGGGCGCCTAGCGTTCGAGCTCGAAGATCAGCGTCGAGAGCGGCGGCAGTCGGAACTCGATGGAGTTCGGCCGGCGCTGGCATTCGACGACTTCGCTCAGTACGCCGCCGAAGTTGCCCCGGCCCTGGCCGCCGTACTCGGCGGCGTCGGTGTTGATGCGTTCTATCCAGCGCCCGGCCGCCGGCACCCCGAGCCGCTGCGGCGCCCGCTCCACCGGAGTGAAGTTGCACACGACGACGACCGGCGCGGCGTTGCCCCGGCCCCGGCGCAGCCAGGCGTAGAGGGACTCCTCGGCGGCATCGGCCACGATCCACTCGAAGCCCGTCCCGTCGCAGTCCAGTTCATGGAGGGCCGGCGTGCTCCGGTAGAGGTGGTTCAGGTCGCGGACCAGACTTTGCACGCCGGCGTGGCGCGGCTCCCCGAGCAGATGCCAGTCAAGGCTCGCGTCGTGGTTCCATTCGTGCGCTTGCGCAAATTCCTGGCCCATGAAGAGGAGCTTCTTGCCGGGATGCCCCCACATGAATGCGAAATAGGCGCGCAGGTTGGCGAAGCGCTGTTCTTCGTCGCCCGGCATCCTCGCCAGCAGTGAGCCCTTGCCGTGCACCACCTCGTCGTGGCTGAGCGGCAGCACGAAGTTCTCCGAGAACGCGTAGTGAATGCCGAAGGTCATCTGGTGATGGTGGTGCTTTCGGTGGACCGGATCGCGACCCATGTAGTCGAGGGTGTCGTTCATCCAGCCCATGTTCCACTTGTAGCCGAAGCCGAGCCCGCCCGCGTCGGTAGGCCGGGAGATTCCCGGAAAGGAGGTCGATTCCTCGGCAAAGGTGGCGATGCCCTCGCAGCGGTCGTAAACCACCTCGTTCATGCGCTTTAAGAAGGCGATGGCTTCCAGGTTCTCGCGCCCGCCGTGGACGTTCGGCTTCCACTCGCCGTCCGCGCGCGAGTAGTCGCGGTAGAGCATGGAGGAAACGGCGTCCACCCGCAGGCCGTCGACGTGATACTCCTTGAGCCAGTAGAGGGCATTGGCGATCAGGTAGTTGCGGACCTCGTGGCGGGCGTAGTTGTAGATCAGCGTTTTCCAGTCCTGATGGTGACCCTCGCGCGGATCGGCGTACTCATACAGTGCGGTGCCGTCGAAGCGCCCCAGCCCATGCGGATCGGTGGGGAAGTGAGCGGGCACCCAGTCGCAGATCAGGCCGAGCTTCGCGGCATGGCAGGCCTCCACGAAGTCGCGGAATTCTCCGAGGGTTCCGTGACGGATGGTCGGTGCATAGAGTCCTATGGGCTGATAGCCCCAGGAGCCGTCGAAAGGATGCTCCGATACCGGTGTCGCCTCGATGTGGGTGAACCCCATTTCGCGCACGTAGGGCACCAGCTCCCCGGCCAGCTCGCGGTAGCTGAGCGGCCGTCCTCCCTGATCCGCCCGTTTCCAGGAGCCGAGGTGCACCTCGTAGATGGCGATGGCCCGGTCGTGCCGGATCGCTTCCCCCCGCTTGTCCATCCAGTCGGCATCGCGCCACTCCTTCCCGCCGAGTTCTCGCACGATGGACGCGGTCGCCGGCGGGTGCTCGGCCCCGAAGCCCACCGGATCGGCCTTTTGTGGCAGCACGGCGCCATCGACGCCCCTTAATGCGAACTTGTAGCGGTCGCCCTCGGAGACGCCGGGCAGAAAGATCTCCCATACCCCGGTCGATCCGCGCCGGCGCATGGGGTGGCGGCGGACGTCCCAGTGATTGAAATCTCCGACCACGGAAACGCGCCGCCCGTTGGGCGCCCAGACCGCGAAGTGCACGCCGGCGACCCCGTCCATGGAAAGCGGGTGGGCGCCAAGCACCTTCCAGAGATCCAGGTGAGAGCCTTCGCCCAGCAGATGCTCGTCCATGTCTCCCAGCACCGGGCCGAAGCGGAAGGGATCGTCCTCCTCCCAGGTGCTGTCCCCGCTGCGTATTCTCAGGCGATACGCGCCCGGGTCGCTTCGGAGTCTGGCGGCGAAGAGTCCCTCCTGCTCAACGGGGCGAAGCGCTACCGGGCCGCGGTCCTCGTCCTCGCGGCCGTGCAGCATGGTCACCGTCTCCACGCCGGGGCGGAAGACCCGCAGCACCCAGGTCCTCGCGCTCAGGCGGTGGGGTCCGAGGTAGGCGAAGGGATCGTCATGCTCCCCGCGGGCAAGGGCCGCGCTTTGGGCGGGGTCGTTGAGGGGCCGGACCATGTGCTGGGACCTGCTCAGAACGCCGGAGTAGCGTCCCAGATGTCACGGGCGTAGCCGCGAATGGTACGGTCGGAGGAGAACCACCCCATCCGGGCGGTATTGCGCACCGCCCGGGAGGTCCAGTCCGCGGGCTTTAGCCAGACGCCATCGATCCGCTCCTGGATCTCCCAGTAAGCGGCGAAGTCGGCGCACACCATGAACCAGTCGTGATGGCGCAGATTGTCGACCAGGGCCACGTAGCGATGCGGGTCGTCGGGGGAGAAGAGGCCCGACGCGACCTGCTCCAGCACCTCGGCGAGCCGGGAATCGGCGGCGATGCAGCGCCCGGGCCGATGGCCTGCCGCGCGCAGGGTGCTCACTTCCTCCGCGTCGTGGCCGAAGATGAAGATGTTGTCCGCCCCCACGGCTTCGGCGATCTCGATGTTGGCGCCGTCGGCCGTGCCGACGGTCAGGGCGCCGTTCATGGCCAGCTTCATGTTGCCGGTGCCGGAGGCTTCCATACCGGCGGTGGAAATCTGCTCGGATAGATCGGCGGCGGGGACCAGCCTCTCCGCCATGGATACGTTGTAGTTGGGCGGAAAGACGACCTGCAGACGCCCGGACATGAGCGGGTCCGCGTTGATGGCGGCGCCGATGTCGTTGACCAGCTTGATCACCAGCTTGGCCATCGCATAGCCCGGCGCCGCCTTGCCGCCGAATATCTTGACCCGCGGCGCCCGCTTCGCATCCGGGTCACGGTGAATCTCGTTGCGCAGCGCGGCAGCATGAAGAATGTTCATGAGCTGCCGCTTGTACTCGTGGAACCGCTTGATCTGGACGTCGAACATCGCTTCGGGGTCCACGGAGATGCCGGCGCTGCGCTCCAGCCACTCGGCCAGCCGTTGCTTGTTGCGGTGTTTGGCCTCTGCGAACCTCCCGCGGAAGGTCGGGTCGTCGGCCAGCGGCTCGAGATCCCGCAGGCGCTCCAGGTCGCTCACCCACCCCTCGCCGATGGCCTCGGTCAGGAGGTCCCGCAGCGGGTGATTGCAGCCGTAGAGCCAGCGCCGGGGCGTGACCCCGTTGGTCTGGTTGACGATGCGTTCGGGGTGCAGCGCGTGCAACTTCCGGAAGACTTGCCTCTTCATCAATTCGGTGTGAAGCGCCGAGACGCCGTTCACGCGGCGCGCACCGATGAAGGCGAGTTCCCCCATGCGCACTTCGCCGTCGGCGACCACCCTGACGGCGTCGGCACGCCGCAGCGCGCGGCGATGATGCGCGTCGATGCGTTCGATGAACTCCATGTGCCGGGGAAGGATTCGGCCCATCATTTCGACCGGCCAGCGTTCCAGCGCCTCCGGCAGCAGGGTGTGGTTGGTGTAGTGGAGACAGGCGCGGGCGATCTCGTAGGCGTCGGCGAAGCGCTGCCCGTGGTCGTCGACCAGCAGCCGGATCAACTCCGGGAAAGCGATGGCCGGGTGGGTATCGTTGAGCTGAATCGCAACCGCCCGGGGCAGTCTCGCGACATCGTCATGATGCGCGAGATACCGCCGCAGGATATCGCCGATCGAGGCGGCGGTGAAGAAATACTGTTGCTTCAGCCTCAGCTCCCGTCCCGGCTCGGTGGTGTCATCGGGGTAGAGCACCCGGCTGATGTTCTCCGCCAGGACCGAGGGGGCGGCGGCGGCCATGTAGTCGCCCCGGCTGAACGGTTCGAGATCGAATTCCCGCACCGGTTTGGCGGACCACAGGCGCAGCGTGTTGGACCAGCGCCCGCGCCAGCCGGGAATTGGCGTGTCGTAAGCGACGGCCAGCACACTTTCCCCAGGCGCCCAGGTCTTGCGGGCTCCGTTCCTGCGCACCGATCCGCCGAAGTGGACCGGAAAGCCGGCCGCCGACCTTTCGAACTCCCAGGGATGCACCTGGCGCAGCCAGTCCTCGGCATCCTCCGCCTGCCAGCCGCTCTCGAAGGACTGGCGGAACAGCCCGTGCGCGTAGCGGATACCGTAGCCGTAGGCGGGCAGTCCCACGGTCGACATGGAGTCGAGGAAGCAGGCGGCGAGGCGGCCCAGACCGCCGCTTCCGAGCGCGGCATCGGGCTCGTCAGCCAGCATTGCGCCGTAGTCGACCCCGAAGCCCTCGACGATGCCCCGCAGCTCTTCGTCGAGTCCCAGGTTGGTGACTGCATCCTTGAGCAGCCGGCCGATGAGGTACTCAATCGACAGGTAGTAGACCCGCTTGCGATCCTCGGCGTAGACGCGCTGCCTGGTCTCGAACCAGGGAGCAATCACGAGGTCGCGGATGGCCCGTGAGACCGCCAGCCGCCAGTCCGTGAGCGTCGCGGCAGCCGGCAACTTCCCGGTGCTGTAGCGCAGGTGGTACCCGATGGAGCGGCGCAGCGCCGCTGCGTCGGTGGGCAGGGGATGTTCGCGCGGAATCAAGTGCGAACGTCCGGGGCGAGGCGGCCCAGCCGGGCATGGACTTCGGCGATGTCCGACGCCGCGGCGATGATCGGGGCAAGGGCCTGCTGCGGGTCGAGGCCGAGTTCGCCTGATCCCGGCTCGAAGCGCTCCTGGTAGACGCGCAGGGTCGCTCCGGCGGTGCCGGTTCCGGAAAGCCGGAACACGGCCCGGGCGTTCTCCTCGAAGGAGATGCGCACGCCCTGGCGTTCGGCGGTGGAGCTGTCGACCGGATCACGGTATGAGAAATCATCCGCAGCCGCGATGCGCAAGGCGCCGCAGCGCCGGCCGGGAAGGTCCGCCAGCCGTCTGCGCAAGTCCGCCATCAGCGCTTCCGCCGCCGCCTTGTCCACACCCTCGTAGTCGTGGCGCGTGTAGTAGTCGCGGCCGAATTCGGACCAGTGGGCATTGAGGATTTCACGTACGGATTCGCGGCGCCGGGCGAGGATGTTGAGCCAGAGCAGCACCGCCCACAGACCGTCCTTCTCGCGCACGTGGTTCGAGCCCGTGCCGGCGCTCTCCTCGCCGCAGATGGTCGCCAGGCCCGCGTCCAGCAAAGTGCCGAAAAACTTCCAGCCCGTGGGCGTCTCGAATGCGCCGATGCCCAGCTTCGCGGCGACCCGGTCGGCGGCGCGGCTCGTCGGCATCGAGCGTGCTATGCCCCGGAGGCCGCCGCTGTAGCCCGGCGCGAGGTGCGCGTTGGCGGCCAGCACCGCCAGGCTGTCGGACGGAGTGACGATGATGTCGCGGCCGAGGATCATGTTGCGGTCTCCGTCGCCGTCCGAAGCCGCGGCGAAATCCGGTGCATCCAGCCCTGTCATCAGCTCCACGAGCGTCCGGGCATGGACCGGGTTGGGGTCGGGATGGCCGGCGCCGAAATCGGCCATGGGCTCGCCGTTCAAGACCGTGCCGGGAGGTGCGCCGAGCTCGTCCTCCAGAACCGCCTTGGCGTAGGGCCCCGTCACCGCGTGCATGGCGTCGAAGCGCATGGTGAAGCCCGAGGCGAAGAGGGCGCGGATGGCGTCGAAGTCGAAAAGGCTCTGCATGATCCCGGCGTGGATGTCCACCGGATCGATGACCTCCACGCTCATCCCTCCCAGGGTCCGTATGCCGATCGTGGAGAGGTCGACATCCGCGGCGTCCAGGATCTGGTACCGGTCGATTTCCAGGCTGCGCCGGTAGATGGCGTCGGTGACCGATTCCGGCGCCGGGCCGCCGGAGGGAATGTTGTACTTGATGCCGAAGTCACCGTGCTCGCCCGCCGGGTTGTGGCTGGCCGAGAGAATGAGGCCGCCGTCGGTCCCGCGCGCGCGGATCACCGCCGAGGCGGCCGGGGTCGAGAGCAGGCCGTCCCGGCCCACCAGCACCCGGGCGGCGCCGTTCGCGGCGGCCATCCTGAGAATGATCTGGATCGCGTGGTCGTTGAAGTAGCGTCCATCGCCGCCAACGGTCAGCGTCTTGCCGCCCAGCCCGCCCACGGCGTCGAACACCGACTGCACGAAGTTCTCCAGGTAGCCCGGCTCCATGAACACTGCGGTCTTCTTGCGAAGGCCCGAAGTGCCGGGCTCTTGTCCCGCGATGGGGTTTGTCGAAACGCTCTTCACGCGCAATTCGTGACCTCCTCGCCGACGGGTTCGCCAACGGGGCCTCCGCCCCGCGTCGAAGCCACGACGTTCGCAATGGCGGCGAGGCCCGGGTGGCAGTCCAGCGCCTCCACGGCTACCGGGTAGCGGCGCCGCCAGTTGGGATGTTCCTCCACCGTGCCGGGCAGGTTCTGCTGCTCGACCATGCCCAGGGCGTCATCGAGCCGGACGGCGAGCAGCGCGGACGCAGCGCCGGCGAGCAGGGCATGAATCGGGGCCAGGATCGGATCGGCGTCCAATGGCGGTTCGGCGGGATCGAGACCTGGGGGCGCGTGCCCCTCCTCCACCAGCAGGCGGCACAGCTCGACTCGCTCCGTGGCGCGCGCGGCGAGCGCCGCATCGCGCTCCTGCGGCGAGGTCTGGCCGAGCGCGTGTCGCAACTCGATGTCCCGGCCTGCCCACCAGCCCTTCAGGGTGGGCGTGTCATGCGTGCCGGTTGAAGCAATGCTGGCGTAGCGATAGAGCCGGGGCGGCCGGAACCCATTAGCGCCCTTCTCGAATTGCATGACCGCCGAGCCCAGCAATTGCGTCTCGGCGAGACGCCGGCGCAAGCCCCCGGGGACCGAACCCAGGTCCTCGCCGACGACGATGCACGCGGCTCGCGCCGCCTCGATGCGTACCAGCGCAAGCAGGGGCTCCAGCGGGTAGCTGACGTAGCCGCCAGGGGCGCCGGACTCCGGAACCCAGAAGCTGCGCTTAAGCCCCAGGACATGGTCGATCCTCACCATTCCAGCATGGCTCATGGCAAAGCGCAGCATCCGGATGAAGGGGCGGTAGGCGGCCGCGCGCAGGGCCGGGGGGTTAAACGGCGTGAGATTCCAGGTCTGACCGTGAGGGCTGAACGCGTCGGGTGGTGCGCCGAGCGACACGCGCCGGGCGTAGCAGGCCGGCGCCGACCACACGTCCGCGCCGCCGGGACAAACGCCCACCGCAATATCGAGATAGAGGCCGAAGGCCATGCCCTCGTCCCTGGCGGCGGCCTGTGCCTCGGCAAGCTGCGTGACGGCGAGCCACTGCTGCCAGGCATGCCGGCACACGGCCCTCTCGTTTTCCGACGCAAATTGCAGCACGTCCGGGCTGTGGAGGTCCCGGAGCGCCTCGGGCCAGGCGCGCCAGTCCGGGCCGTGGACCCCGGCGATCGCTTCGAACAGCGCAAACCACTCCAGCTCCCGACCGGGGCCATTCCGCCACACGGCGAAGTCGGCCGCGGCAGGCCCCTGGGCTTCCATCGTCGAACGAAACAGGGCCTCGAGGATCTCCCGCTGCCGCCGCGCCTGCGCCTCGTAGTCCAGGAGCCCGCCGCATTTCGTTGCCTCCCGGTCGTCTGCACACTGCTTCAGAAGCCGGCGCGCGGCTATGCAGCGTTCGACTCCGGGCAGTTCGTCCGGTGCGATGTGGCGCGGCTCCAGGGCGCTGCGGCAGGACGGGGAGTAGGGGCTGAAGCACTTGCTGGCAGAACCGCAGGCGTGAACCGGGTTTATGCCGATGAAGTCCGCGCCGAGTCGAGCCATCTGCCTGGCTGCGTCGGCCAGGTCACGATAGTCGCCGACCCCAAGGTTTCGCCCCGAACACAGCCCGTAGACGGCCGCGGAGAAGCCCCAGGCCCTGTCGCGCCCCGCGACGTCGCCCACCGCCGGCGCCTGCTCCGGCGCAGCGATCACGAGACACGTCTCTTTTCCGGTGCTCAGGCGGTGAAGTCCGGCCGGCAGCGAAAGCGCAATCTCTCCTTTGTCGCTTCCTTCGAGCGTGCCGCCGGACTCGAGTTCGAGTCGCCAGTCCGCGACGAATCCGAAAGGAAACCGGACTTCCTTGCCCGCGCTCACGACGATCTCCTCGGGGATGCGCCGGGCCGCCCGCCGCGACCGCACTTCCTCAAGCGACTCCCGGATCTCGGCATCGTTTGCCGCCGGCACTCCCATGGCGTGGAGCAGGGCCCGCTGCGTGTCGGGACCTGTGGTCTGCTCCTCCCCCGCAACGCTACGCCAGCGCGGCAGGATTCCCATGGCTGCAGCCAGATTCGCGAGGGCGTCGCCGGAGGGGGACACAGCGCTCACGGCCCGGCTCCGGCTTCAAATGCCACTATCGACTCGGGCAATACGGGTTGCAGAAGGTCCTTGCAGGGTGTCCGGGGAGCCTCCGGACGGGCGGTGTCGAGAACGCGCAGCCACATGCTGCCGTTGGCGAGCGCGGGCAGCCGGGTCGAAACCTCCGCGGACGATCGATTGAAGGCGAGCGCCATGCACTCGCCGTTGACAGCAAAGGCCGGCGTCTCGGCGGACTCCCTGAGCAGCACACAGAAGCCGTCAAGCCCCGGATCTTCCCAGTCGATTGGACCGCCCTCAAGACCGAACCACTGGACATCGGGCATCCCGTCCCCGGCGCATTCCCGTCCGCGCAGGAAGCGGGTCTGCCTCAGGCAGGAGTGAGCCCGCCGCAAGGCGATCAGCCGGCGGGTGAAACGAAGCAGATTCATGTCGGAAGCTGCCCAGTCGATCCAGCCGACCTCGTTGTCCTGGCACCAGGCGTTGTTGTTGCCCCCCTGACTGTCGGCCACTTCGTCCCCGGCGCGCAGCATGGGCGTGCCCTGCGCCAGGAAAACGCTGGCGAGCAGGTTGCGCCGCCGCCGGCCCCGGCGCCTGCGGATCTCCGGATCTCCGCTCTCGCCTTCCACGCCGCAGTTGTCGCTCAGGTTCTCCTGGTGGCCGTCCCGGTTGTTCTCGCCATTGGCTTCATTGCGTTTGTCGCCGTATGCGGTGACATCGGCCAGGGTAAACCCGTCGTGGCAGGCGATGAAGTTCACCGAGGACCAGCTCCTGCGTCCGTCGCGGTCGAAGGTGCCGGCCGATCCAAGCAGCCGCTCGGCCATGTCCTGGGCGCCGTGCGCGTCGCCGCGCCAGAAGCGCCGCACGCCGTCGCGAAAGGCGTCGTTCCACTCGGCGAACACGGGCGGAAACTCGCCCAGCCGGTAGCCGCCGGGCCCCAGGTCCCAGGGCTCCACGATCAGCTTCGCCCGGTTCAGCACGGGGTCCTGGCGCAGGGCGTCGAGGAAGCCGCACCGGGGGTCGAAGCCGTGGGCCTCCCGCCCCAGGGTCGTGGCCAGATCGAACCGGAAACCGTCGACCCCCATGGCCTCCACCCACCAGCGCAGGCTGTCCAGCACCAGGCGCAGCACGTAGGGGTGGGAGACATCGAGCGTGTTGCCGCAGCCGCTGTCGTTGCAGTAGTAGCGCTCCTGGCCTTCGCGCAGGCGATAGTAGGCGGCATTGTCCAGACCGCGGAACGAGAGGGTAGGCCCCGTTTGATCGCCTTCGGCGCTGTGGTTGTAGACCACGTCCAGGATGACCTCGAGCCCGGCAGCGTGGAGTCTGCGCACCGCCTCGCGAAAGCCGGACGGTCCCGCCGGCCCAAAATAGCGCGGCTCGAGGGCGAAGAAAGCGATACTGTTGTAGCCCCAGTAGTTGACCAGCCCTTTCTCGAGCAGCCAGCGATCGTCCGGGAAGGCGTGCACGGGCAGCAGCTCCAGCGTGGTGACGCCCAGCGAGACGAGATATTCCAGCACGGGCTCTGCGGCAAGGCCCTCGTAGGTGCCGCGCAGCTCCTCCGGCAGCGAGGTCCACAGACGGGTGAGCCCCTTTGGGTGGGCTTCGTAGATCACTGTTTCCGACCAGGGAGTTTCCGGCCGCTCTCCGGCCGGCACCGGCGGGGCGGGGGGCCGCACCCTCCACCTCCGGATGGGCGGGGGGCCCTGCCGTGGGCGGGGGGGGGGGGCCGGGCCCCGCGGCGCGGGGGCGGGCGCCGTCACCACGCGCTTCGGCATGGCCGGCGCACTGTCCGTGCGCGAGAAGGAGAGGTCCGCCTCCGGCGACGCGGGATCGTAACCGAGGCACGCGTCACCGACGGCAAGGCGTCCGTGCAGGGCGCGTGCATAGGGGTCGAGCAGCAGCTTGTTGGGATTGTAGCGGTGGCCCCGCTCGGGCGCATAGGGCCCATGGGCGCGCAGCCCGTAGCGCGCGCCCGGCGCGAGGTCCGGCACGTAGGCGTGCCAGACCGGTCCGCTTCGTTCCGGAAGGACCAGGCGCTCGGTCTCCCGCCGGCCGTCTTCCGAAAACAGGCAGAGCTCGATGCGGCTTGCGTGCTCCGAGAACACGGCCACGTTCGCGCCTTCGCCGTCCCAGTGCACGCCCAGGGGATCCGGCCTCCCCGCTTGCGGCGTCACGGTGCGCTCTCCGTCATCTCCGTGTAGAGCCTGGCGTAGGCGCGGGCGGATTCTTCCCAACCCACCGGATGGCGCATGGCGCGCCCCATCATGGCCGACCACATCTTCCCGCTGGCGAAGGCGTCGCAGGCCCGGTCGATGGCGCCGCCGAGCGCTACGGACGACCCTGCGGAGAACTGGAAACCGGTGGCCACCCCGTCCCGAAGCGCCGCATCGTTGGCATCGATTACCGTGTCCGCCAGGCCGCCGGTTCTTGCGACCACCGGCAGGGCTCCGTAGCGCAGACCGCAGAGCTGGGTGAGGCCGCAGGGTTCGAAGCGCGACGGCACCAGGATGGCGTCGGCGCCGGCCTGCATCAGGTGCGCCAGGGGCTCGTCCCAGCCGATGACCACCCCGATCCGTTCGGGATCCTGATCGGCCGCCTCCCGGAACGCGCTTTCCAGGTCCGGGTCGCCCGAGCCAAGCAGGGCCAGGCTTGCGCCGCGCGCCAGCAATCGGGGCAGCGCCTCGAGCAGCAGGTCCAGCCCCTTCTGCCGGGTGAGGCGGCTTACGACGCAGAACAGTGGGGCCTCGGGACCGGCATGGAGCCCGAGCCGCCGGGCCAGGGCAACGCGATTTGCGTCCTTTCCGGCCGGACTCGCTGCGGAGTAGCGTGCCGCGATATGGGAGTCGCTTTCTGGATTCCAGGCCTCCAGATCGATGCCGTTGAGGATGCCGTGCATGTCCGCGCGCCGCGCTTCGATGACCCCTTCGAGCCCCATGCCGAACGTCGGGTCCGTGAGTTCCCGGGCATAGGTCGGGCTCACCGTCGAGATTCGGTCCGCATAAACCAGGCCGGCCTTGAGGAAGCCGAGCTGTCCGAAGAATTCGAAACCCTCGGGGTGGAACCCCGCGTTCGGCAGCCTCAGGGTTGCGATTGTTTCCGGAGGAAAGAGGCCCTGAAAAGCGATGTTGTGGATCGTCAGCAGGCTGGGCGGAGCACGGCGCCGGCCGAATCTGAGCCCGACTGCGGCGAGGCCCGCCTGCCAGTCGTGCAGGTGCACCACGTCCGGCTTCCAGCCGCCGACACCCTCGGTGGCGATGCGCACGGCGAGGCGGCCCAGAGCGCCGAAGCGCAGGTGGTTGTCGCGCCAGTCCCTGCCGTCGGGGCCGAGATAGGGATTGCCGGGCCGGTCGAAGAGTCGGGGAGAATCCAGAACCATGGCGTCGATCCCCGCGGCCTGTCCTGTCAAAAGCCGCGCTCTCCCTCCGGGCAGGCGGGCGAGCTCGTGTACCTCGGCGTCATCCGGAAGCGCCGCGATCATGGTGGGATAGCCCGGCATCAGGACCCGCATCTCGACGCCGAGCGGGGCGAGCGCGCCCGGCAGGGCGCCGACCACGTCCGCGAGACCACCCGTCTTGACGAAGGGCACGCACTCGGAAGCGACCGACAGCACCTTCATGAGAAGCGGGTTCCTGTTCCGTCCCTTCCCGGGGCGATCAGCCGCCAAGCGCGTCGATCATCGGCTGCGTTATCAGCGTGGTCCCCCCTGGGGTGACCCGGAAGCGTTTCCTGTCTTCTTCCGGGTCTTCGCCCGCCACCAGGCCTTCGGGAATGTTCACACCTCGATCCAGGACCACCCGGGTCAGGCGCGCATTGCGGTTGATGATGCTGTTGGGCAAGGCCACCACACCCTTGAGCTGGCTGCCGGAACGACAATGAACTCCAGTGAAGAGCAGGCTCTGATGGACGTTCGAACCCGAGATGATGCAGCCGCCGGAGACCATCGAGGAAACCGCGGAGCCGCGCCGATCCTTTTCATCATGAATGAACTTGGCCGGTGGCGTCACTTCGGCGTAGGTCCAGATGGGCCAGTTGCGGGAATAGATGTCGAGTTCCGGCTCAAACTCGGTCAGGTCGATGTTGGCGAGCCAGAAGGCATCGACGGTGCCGACATCGCGCCAGTAGGGGCGCGGCTCGGAACCCGTCATGACGCAGGAATCCGAGAAGCGGTGGGCTACCGCCTTGCCGTTCTCCACCAGGTAGGGAATGAGGTCCCCGCCAAAGTCGTGGCTCGACTCCGGATCCGCCGCGTCCCTGCGGAGCTGCTCGATCAGAAAGCCGGTCTCGAAGGCGTATATTCCCATGGAAGCAAGAGCTTTTTCGGGGTCGCCAGGGATTCCGGGAGGGTCGGCCGGCTTCTCGACGAAACGGACGATGCGGCTGTTCTCGTCCACGTCCATTACGCCGAAGCCCTGCGCCTCCGCGCGCGGCACCTCGATGCAGCCGACCGTCACGTCCGCGCCGGTGTTGACATGCTGAGCCAGCATGACGCCGTAGTCCATCTTGTAGACGTGGTCGCCGGCAAGGACAACGATGTAACGCACGCCGTAGCTCTCTATGATGTCGATGTTCTGCGTGACGGCATCGACGGTGCCGAGATACCAACGTCCCTCGTCGACCCGTTGGGAGGCGGGCAGCACGTCGAGCATCTCGTTGCGTTCGGCCTGAAAGAAGTTCCAGCCGCGCTGCAGATGGCGAATCAGGCTGTGGGCCTTGTATTGAGTCGCCACGCCAATGCGGCGAATGCCGGAATTGACCGCATTGGACAGTGCGAAGTCGATGATGCGGCTCTTGCCGCCAAAGAATACCGCCGGTTTCGCCCGTTTGTCCGTCAGTTCCTCCAGGCGCCTTCCCCGCCCTCCGGCGAGTACGAACGCCATCGACTGGCGGGTCAGCGGGCCACTTGCCCCTGCGAATGTTTTCATTCGTGATTCTCCCGAATTCGAAGGGCGCCGACACTCAAGCGTGCCTCGACCGCGCCGGTCACCAGGCGCCCGGGCGCCATCTTACTCTCCAGGGTCCGCCTCGACGCACTGCCCGGAGCACGAGGAGTGCCGCGCAGTACTCTGGTACGCTGAGGAGAGTCCTCTATACGTTGAACTGGACTTGGAGACTTGGCCAAGATAACGCAATTGATTTCAGATATGCGTGGGCGAATGGCGGCGATTACGGCGAACGCGATCAGCCGGCCGGCGGTCGGCTCAGTCGCCGCTGCGATACTCTGCGCGCTCGTGAATACCGCGATCGCGGAAACGGTCACGCTTCGGGTGCACACCTTCAATTCGCCCAATGCTCTTTCCGTGCGCTCGTTTCTTGTTCCATGGGCCGGTGAGCTTGAAGAGCGCTCCGGCGGGCAGCTGCGGGTGCAGGTGTTTCCGGCGATGCAGCTGGGCGGCAAGGCATCGGATCTCTATGGACAGGCCCGCGACGGCGTGGTGGACATCGTCTGGACCTCGCCGGGCTATTCGCCGGGTCGATTTCCGTTAACGGAGGTGTTCGAATTGCCCTTCGTATGCAGTGACGCGGAAGCGACCAGCCAGGCCATGATGGAGTTCTATAGCAAATGGATGCAGGACGAATACCCGGATACACATCCCCTGGTTTTTCATGCCGCGGCGCCCGCCCATATCCACACGACAGATCAACCGGTTCGGATGCTCGAAGACCTTGAAGGCGTAAAGATCCGAGTGCCTTCGCACGCCAGCGCCGCGACGATTGAGGCCCTCGGCGCCGTTCCGGTCGGCATGCCGGTTTCGGATGTCTATGAGGCGCTGTCGCGGGGCGTGGTGGACGGCGTATGGGTGGCCTGGTCCATCATGCAGCCCTTCCGCCTCCACGAGGTGACTCGAACCCATACCGAGGCGTCCCTGGCTTGCGTGCTGTTCGTGTTGACGATGAACAAGGCCCGTTACCTGGGCTTGCCGGAGGAAATCAGGTTCGCGGTCGATGAGTCCACGGGAATGGCGCTTGCCAAACGGCTGGGCCGATTGTGGCAGGACGACGAAGAGACGGGCCGCAGTCTCGCCGTGCAACGCGGCAATGCGATCTTTCCGCTTGCGGAATCGGAGCGCGAGCGCTGGAGGTCGGCCACTACGCCGGTGATCGAAGCATGGCTGGACAAAGTGGGCGCCGCGGGACACGACGGCGAGACTTTGCTTGCGGATGCAAGGCTCCTGGTGGCGAAATACGCCAATGAGCCCTGATGGCGGACTGACGCGCTGGCTGGAGCGGCTGACGCGAGCCGTCGCACTGGCGGGAGGGCTGCTGCTGGTCGGGGTGATGGGGATGACGGTAGTCAGCGTTCTCGGGCGTTATCTTTTCAATGCGCCGGTCCCCGGCGACTATGAAGTCACCGAACTCGCCATCGGGATCGCGGCGTTTGCCTTTTTCCCGTACTGCCACATCACCAACGCCAATATCGTTGTGGAACTGTTTACCGGGAGAATGCCTCCTCGTTGGAAGGCGGCGCTGGACGCGGTACACAACGTCACGTTTGCCATCGTTGCGGGCCTGATCACCTGGCGACTGTTCATCGGTGGCATGCACAAGTTCGACGACGGTGAGACAACCATGTTTCTGGGCATTCCGATCCACTGGGCTTATTTCTCGGCCCTGATCGGGGCAGGCCTGCTGACGGTGGTTTGCATTCTGCTGCTTTTTCGTCACCTGAAGATTCCGGCAAGATGACCAGCGTCGAGTTCGGCGCCCTGATGTTCGGCGTCTGCCTGCTGCTGATCGCGCTGAGGATGCCGGTCGCGGTGGCCATGTTCGTCGCCGGCGGCTTCGGCTTCGCCTCGCTGGCGGGATGGCCGGCGTTCCTCAACCTGCTGAATACCGTGCCTTTCGGGCGCGTATCCAGTTACACGCTGTCCGTGCTGCCGTTGTTCCTGCTGATGGGCCAGTTCGCGACCCGGGCGGGACTCGGCCGATTGTTGTTCGACACGGCCCGCGCCTGGACGGGACACTACCGGGGCGGACTGGCAATCTCGACCATCTTCGGCAGCGCTGCCTTCGGCTCCATCTGCGGCTCCTCGATCGCCACCGGCGCGACGATGGCATCGGTGGCCCTGCCCGAGATGAAGCGCCACAACTATTCCGGCGGTCTGGCTACCGGCGCCCTGGCCGCCGGCGGAACGCTCGGCATCCTGATCCCTCCGTCGGTGATTCTGGTGATCTACGCGGTCATCACCGAACAGTCGATGGGCAAGCTGTTTCTGGCGGCACTGGCGCCGGGAATCATCGCGACGGTCGGCTACACCGTTGCGATTGCAGCCTATGTGCGGCTCAGGCCCGAGGCCGGTCCTGTGGTTGAAGCAGTGCCGATACGCCAGCGCATCCGGAGCCTGGGCCTGGTGTGGCCGGTGGCGCTCATTTTTGTCTCGGTAGTCGGCGGCATTTATTTCGGCCTGTTCACCCCGACGGAGGGCGGGGCCATCGGCGCGGCGGCCACCGGCCTGTTCGCGATCGCGTCGGGCCGGCTGAGCTGGGCGGCTTTCGCGTCGTGTCTGCTCGAAACAGCGAAAGCCACCGGGATGATCTTCCTCATCCTGGTATCGGCGCAAGTCCTGAACAGCTTTCTGGCGCTCTCACAGGTTACGACCGAGCTGGCCAACGCGCTGTCGGGGTCCGGACTGTCGCCGATACTGATTCTGGTCGGCATCCTGCTGATCTACCTGGTCCTCGGCTGCGTGATGGACAGTCTGGCCATGATCCTGCTGACGGTCCCGGTCTTCTTCCCGCTGCTGACCGGGCTCGACTTCGGCTATTCCGAGGAGCAGGTCGCCATCTGGTTTGGAGTCCTGGCTCTCTTCACGGTCGAGATCGGTCTGATCACGCCGCCTATCGGCCTCAACGTCTATGTGATCAACTCGCTGGACGGCGAAACCCCGCTCGGCGAGTCATTCAGAGGCGTCGTTCCCTGCCTGCTGAGCGGACTCCTTGTCCTCGCGCTCATCCTGTCCATACCGGCCCTCTGCCTGTGGCTTCCGGGGCTGCAGTAGTATCCCTTCGCGGCGCACGGCGGAGGCGGGCGAAATGAACGCATTGACGCTTGCCGCGCGAATGAGTCGCCTTGGTACGGAAAGCGCATTTGACGTCCTCATGCGTGCGAACCGAATGGCGGCGGATGGCCGCGACGTCATCAACCTGGGTATAGGACAGCCTGACGCTCAACCGCCGGAGACGGCGATTGAGGCGGCCCGCAAAGCGCTGCGGGACGGTCATCACGGCTATACCGATCCGCCGGGTCTGCCGGCCCTTCGCGAAGCGGTTGCAGCCAATGCGCACCGGCGGCTCGGAATCGATGTCGCGCCCGACCTGGTCTTCGTCACTCCCGGCGCCAAACCGGTCATGTTCTTCGCGATGCTCATGTTCGGGGAGTCCGGGGCGGAAATCCTTTACCCGGATCCCGGGTTTCCGATCTATCGCTCAATGATTGATTTTTCCGGAGCCGGGGCGATCCCCTATCGCCTGGAGGAATCGCGTGGTTTTTCTCTTGATCCCGAGTCTGTTCTGTCGCAGGTCACGGAGCGCACGCGGCTCATCATCCTGAATTCACCCGCCAATCCGACCGGCGGCGTGACTGCCAAGGAGGACATGGACCACCTTGTCGAGGGACTATTGGACCATCCCAAGGTCGCCATTCTGTCCGATGAGATCTATGACCAGATCTATTTTGATGAATCCCGCCCTGTGAGCCTTCTTGAGTACCCGGACATTCGCGACCGGTTAATCGTGCTGAACGGTTGGAGCAAGACCTACGCGATGACGGGATGGCGCCTGGGATACTCGGTATGGCCCCGGCAACTCATGGACGCAGTCTCGCAGCTTGCCATCAACAGTCATTCCTGCGTGAATACCGCTGCTCAGTTGGGCGGCCTTGCGGCGCTGGAGGGGCCGCAGGACACTGCATCCGCAATGGTGTCGGAATTTGCGTCGCGCCGATCACGCCTGGTGGACCGGCTGAATGGACTTTCCTCGTTTTCGTGCCAGGCACCCGGCGGCGCGTTTTATGTTTTTCCGAATATCACGAGAACGGGATTGTCGGGGCGCATCTTTCAGGACCGCCTCCTGGCGGAAGCAGGGGTTGCACTGATAGACGGCGCCAGTTTCGGCGCCGCCGGGGAGGGGTTTGTCAGGATTTCATTTGCGCTTGATCAATCTCGCATTGACGAAGGCATGGATCGAATCGGCCAGTTCGTTTCAAACCTGTAGTCAGGCGAGCGCCGTTTCTAACAGTACTAGCAGCCGGCTCCAGGCCCGTTCAGCCTGCGCCTCGTTGTAGACGGACGAATCCAGCGAACACCAGCCGTGCAGCGCCCCCTCGTAGACCTCGATTTCAGCGGGAAGTTCCGCGGCCGCGAAGGTTTCGCGCAGCACGCCTTTCACTTCAGGTTCGGTGTCGTCGTCGTTCTCGGCGATGGCGAACAGGTAGTGCGCGTCCATTTCCGCGACCAGCAGATGGGGGCTGTCCGGCCGGTCGGTTACGAGTCCGCCGCCGTGGAATGAGGCGCCGGCGCCGATACGGTCCGCGCGCGCCCACGCGGTGCGCATGGTGATCGGACCGCCCATGCAGTATCCGGTGGTGCCCATCTTGCGGTCCGGATCAACTGCCGCCTGGGAGTCGAGGAAGTCGACAAGAGCTCGCGCGTCGGTCACATGGGTTTCGGCGTTAAGTTGGCGGGCGAGAGGAAAAACCTTGTTCCTGACCGACTCGTCCTGAAAAGTCGCGCCTTCGGGCACGACCGGTGAGCGGGCCGAGCGGTAGAAGGGATTGACGACGAGAACCGAGTAGCCCGACTCGGCGAGGCGCCGGCCTATCTGCCGGTATGAGGGCCGCAGGCCCAGAATGTCCGGCCACACCAGGACGCCGGGATGGCGCCCGGACGCGGGATGCACGAAGTAGCAGTCCGCCACGCCATCGGGCGTGGTGACTTCCACGTCCTGCTCCGTGACCTCCTCGGCACCGGCGCCGCGCGGCAGGAGCATTGAAAGCCCGGCCCCCGCCGATAGCGCGTTGAACTTGCGCCGCGTCAGGTCGTTCCGGTTCTTCAGATACTCGTCGGATTCCCTGAATGTTCGGTCGTCGCACATGGCTGGTTCCTCGTTGCCCTTACGGCTGCTTTCCCTGGCCGAGTCTACACCGCCCCCCGGCGGATGCGGCATTCGGCCTGGTTAGGGAAAGGTTGACCGCCTTCGCGATAGAGAGGCACGTTGTTTTCTTCCTGGTTCGCCTTGCGCAGTTGCCGGAAATCGAAGTCGAGTCCGCGGGCGGGGTTCGGCAGCCGGGTACAGAGGAAATGGTCACCGATGGTGTGGGAACAATCCTCCGGCAGTGCGCCGGAAAAGCCGTTGCGATTGCCGCTTCGCAGCCGTCCGTCCACAAAAGTCGCCACGACTTCCGTGGCCGTTGTCCGAAGCAGGTCATCGAAGGGATCATCCGACTGCTTTTGGAAGATCATGATGTCGGCCGCCAGACCAGCCGCCAGCCTGCCGGTTTTGGCCTCCAGTCCCAGCGCGTAGGCTCCGTTGCGTGTTGCCATTTGCCACAGATCCGCAGAAGACAGGGTCTGGCTGCCGGACGGGCTCCCATAGAGTTCGGCGGCGCATCGCAGTTCTTCGAGCATGTTGTACGAGCCCGAGACCGACCAGTCCGTACCGATCGCAATGCGCGCTTTCTCGCGCGCCAGCGCGGCAATGTCCGCGGTGGCGTTGTAGAGCGACACGTTGGATCGCGGCGACCAGACCAGGGTCACGTCCAGATCGTCCATCCGGCGCATCTCGCGGACGCCCAGGCCGACCCCGTGGATCAGCGAGAAGCGCCGAAGGGACCTGTTGTCCGCGACGTGGTTGAGAAAAAAGAGGCCTTCAAGCCTGGCGGCGGGGCTGGTGCCTTCCGCGACATGCGGGACGTAGGCCGTTCCCGCGGGAAGACCCTCGGTCAATTGCGGAGGGAAGGACTTGCTGCCCTGGTGCGGGTAGCCCTCGGGCAAGGCGCGGATTTGCTTCATCGTCTCTCGGGAGAAGGGAAAGGTCTTCATGTCCGCGGGATACTCGTACTCATCCCCTTGCTGATAGCCGGCGTTCTTCGCCAGTCCCCATACCGCGCCCGCCCCGGCGATCAAGGTGGTGCCGGCAAGCAGGTGTCGCAGCTCGACCCAGAAGATCCTCTTCGCGTCCTCCGTGCCGGGGGTGAAACGGATCTTGTCGGCGCTTTCGCCCACGCCGGAATTCGGGTTCCACTCGTCGCGGTGCGTGTAAAAGGGCAGTTTCGCGCGATCCGCGTCCGTCAGCATCTGGAAGCTGTGGCTGGTGTGCTCATGCGGATTGATGAGCCCCGGCGAAACGTACAGGTCGCCGCAGTCGTAAGTCGCGACATCCCGGGAGGCAGCATCGATCCGTTCAGGTGGGACGAACGCGGTAATTCTGCCCCCGGAAATCAGCATGGCGCCGTAATCCGCGCCGTCGGCGCTCCGAAGCAGGTTGCCGATGATGAGCGACGTGTCCGACGGGGAGGCGCCGGCAGTGAATCGGCACTTGCCCGAGAGCGCGGCGGTGGGAAGCTGTCCTGCTTCGGAGGCCGCGGCGGCGAAGCAAACTGGCGCCGCTCCCGTCAGGCCCGCCCACACCACCAGACCAGCCGCAAGACAACGAGTCGCGGAAGCGCGCCGCGGTGCGGTGTCCTGCACGTAAACGGCCATGCGGGTAACGGGCGTGTCGGGCTAGCTCAGGTCGTTGATGATGTTCTCGATCAGTTCGGTGCGGGCCTTCAGGCGAGCGGCAGATTCGTCCTTCGAGGGTGAATAGGCTTCGATGTCGTCCCGCGAAAGCAGGCTCTTCTCGGCAAACAGACTTTCATGCGTGCGGAGGCGGTCCCGCAGCACGCAAATTTCCATTGCGAGGCGCCATATGACGGCAACCAGTTGATCGGGCCCAAGCTCCTTAAGCTGGTGCGGCCGCGCCAGCTTGAAGGGCCGTCTGCTCTCGTCGTTGCCTGCCGCCATCAAGCCTTGACCCCGCCGAAGATGAAATACTCGCCCGAACCCAGGGGGTCGTATTCCGCGAACACGTCTTGCGCGTCGAAGCCGCCATCGATCAGGGACTCGCGGACATCGGTATCGGCAAAGCCGGTCCAGAAGGGTTCGCCGTTGTTAACGACTTGCCAGTGGTTGGTGACCTGCTTGGTCATCGACAGGCGTTCGGGCTGATACGGCACGTCGGCGTTCAGGAAGATCCCGCCGGGCGCGAGCAGGCGATGGGCTTCGGCCATGATGCCGGGCAGCACGTCATGCCAGGTCTCATGGAACATGATGTGCGAGACGATCAGGTCGAAGTGGCCGTCGGCGAAGCCGGTCTTGCTCGCGCACGCCTGCCGGTAGTTGATCGCCAGGCCCTTGTCTTCGGCCCACACATGGGCGAACCGCAGGAAAGGTGCGGACAGGTCCACGCCCCACACCTGGGCATCCGGGAACGCCTGCTTGTAGGCAACGGTGTGGACGCCGACGCCGCAGCCCAGGTCGAGCACGGAAGCCGGATTGACATCGGGAAACCGGCGTCCAAGAGCGCCGAGGAGGTATTTCCCCATTCCGGGGTCCCCGACCTCGTCGCCTTCGGACAGGCCCTTGGCGGCACGATAAAGCTCGCCCGTTCCCATGTAGTCCATGCCCAGACGCAGGCTTGTATCGCCGGATTGCCCGAAATAGCCGCCGGGCTGGCGATGAATCTCCACGCGGCGAATGGGGTCCGGCGGGACGAAGTCCTCCTCGATTTCGAGACGCCCCAGCGGTTCCTTTTCCGCCAGTGCCTGCCGGCGCGCTTCAAATGCAGGCAGCAGGCGGTCGCAGGTCTCGCCCACCGTCTCCCACATGAGGTCCTGGGAGGTAAACACCGAGCTGCCCCAGAGCTGATACAGGTGGTCCCCGCGAAAGGCTTTGGTTCCGTCCAGGCGGTTCTCCGGTGCGCGCCCGTGGGTTTCCACGAAGGCAGGTTTGACGCGTTCCTCGTATTGGTCTGCAAGACGCGCTTCGAGCGGGCCATTCACGTAACCCTTCAACGCACCTACAAATGCGTGCCTTGCCGCCTCGTCGTGGGTAGGGCGGTAAACGTCCTTCAGTGTCGGTTTCTGCATGGTCCCGGTCCCCGGTCAATGTGTGAATACCCTGTCACCCTAAGGCTATACAGAATCGGCGATCTTGGCTAGTGGAGGAAGCGCCAGCGAATTGAACGCCTTTCCAGGGGGGAATAGGGCACAATCCGCCCTCTATCACCAATTCATCTGGAACCTTGCAAGGGAGAAACTTATGCAGTGCGTGCAGTTGACGGCGTCCGGCCTTGAAAACCTTGAAGTCTTTTCAGGCGCGGCGCCGGAGCCCGGGCCTGGCGAGGTGCGTGTGCGGATGCAGGCGGCTGCGATCAACTACCGGGATTTCATGATCTGCGCCGGCATCTACGGCGGCGGCAAGGACTACCCGCTGATACCCCTGTCCGACGGGGCAGGCGAGGTGGAATCGGTAGGCGCGGAGGTCACGCAGTTTCAGCCGGGCGACCGCGTCATGACGGTGTTCTGGCAGGACTGGGAATCGCAGCCGGTTCGACCTGGCGTGCGAACCCGCACCACGGGCTGCGAGGCGCCGGGGGCGCTCACCGAATTGGGGGTATTCCCGGAATCGGCATTGTTGCCCGTGCCGGACGGAATGAGCACGGAAACGGCAGCCTCGCTGGCCTGCGCCGGCGTGACCGCCTGGACCGCGCTGCATTGTGGCGGTCCCGTGGGGCCGGACTCCAGGGTGCTGCTGCTGGGTACCGGCGGCGTGTCCATCTTCGGTCTGCAACTCGCAAAATCCTTCGGGGCGACCGCGGTCATCACCTCTTCCAGCGACGAGAAGCTGGAGCGAGCCAGGGAACTGGGCGCGGACGAGACGATCAACTACAAGCAGACGCCGGAGTGGGGGGCGGAAGCCTTCCAGCGCGCCGGGGGCGGCGTGGATGTTGTGGTGGAGACCGGCGGAATGGGCACGCTGGGTCAGTCGCTGCAGGCCCTGGGTCTCGGCGGGTCCATCGGGGTCCTGGGTGCGCTGGGCGGCGTGAGCGCCGAATTGAACGCCATGGGCCTGATTGGAAAATGCGCCGGCATCCATGGAATTACGGTGGGCGCCCGCGACGACCACCGGGCGTTGAGCGCACACCTGGTTGAGCACGGGATTTCCGCCGTTGTAGACCGCGAGTACGCCTTGTCTGAAGGCCCTGAGGCCATCGGTTCGATAACCCGGGGCGAGCATTTCGGCAAGCTGTTGGTGAGAATCGACTAGCGTCGCGCCCCGGCACCAACACTGGAAACCACCATGCTTGCGGCGCAAGGGCTGACTCTCTGGCGCGGGGAACGGCGCCTTTTTCACGAACTGTCCTTCAGCCTGGCGCCGGGCTCCCTGCTGCTGCTCAGGGGACCGAACGGTTCGGGCAAGACCTCCCTGCTGCGGGCCTTGGCGGGCTTGCTGCCGCTGGAATCGGGAACTGTCGAACTCAACGGCGTGCCATTTCGCAGCGACCCGGCGCGCTACCTGCGCTGCCTGGGGTGGCTGGGCCACAAGGACGGCCTGAGGTCCGAATTAAGCGTGCACCGTAACTTGGCGTTTACGCTGCGCCTTTCCGGCTCAAGCGGCAGAGAAGACGAACTTCTTGAGAGGGCGGGGCTGAACGGTCTTGAGGAGCGGGGCGCCTCGCAACTGTCGTACGGACAACGGCGGCGCCTGGCGCTGGCCGGCCTGATCGGTTCCGCCGCGCCTCTCTGGTTGCTGGATGAGCCCGACTCCAACCTGGACGCACAGGGCAGGGAATGGCTGCAGCAGGAGCTCGATTCGCATCTCAAGCGAGGCGGCTGCGCGGTGCTGGCGGGGCACCGGATGGACTGGCGCGTACAGGCACCCGTCTCGGAATTGTTTCTAGGGGTCGGCAGATGAGAATCTGGCTGACAGTGTTGCAGAATGAATTCCTTATCTACTTCAAGAAGTGGATACATATCATTATAAATATTGTATTTTTTCTCCTATCCACGTCCCTGTTTTCGATTGTCGCCGGGCTGGAGCCGGAGCTTCTCGCGCAGTGGGGCGCCAGCGTGATCTGGGTGGTGGCCTTCCTCTCGATGCTGCTCGCCATGCCGCTCTTGTTTCAGCCTGACCGCGAGGACGGGACGCTGGACCTTATGCTCCTGAGTGCGGTGGATCCAGCCTGGCTGGCGCTGGCCAAGGCGGGCGCCAACTGGTGCGTTTTCGGGCTGCCGCTGGTGCTCCTCTCGCCGCTGCTGGCCGCAAGCTACGGCATGGAAGGACCGGCGTTGCTGGTTCTTCCGGCGACTCTGGCGCTGGGCACGCCGGCGATGATCCTGCTGGCGACCGTGGCCGCAGCCCTGACCGCGGGCTTGCGCCGGGGCGTGGGATTGCTGGCGTTGCTGGTTCTTCCGCTGGCATTGCCGGTATTGCTGTTCGGCGTGCGCGGAACGGAACTGGCGGTGGACGGATTGCCGGCAGGCGCGCCGCTCATGATGCTCGGAGCTTTCCTGCTGCTGGCCGTGGGGCTTCTGCCATGGGCTGCGGGCGCCGCCTTGCGCGCCACGGCTAACTGAAGGAGTGAGGTCGTCTCGACCTCCACGAAGGCTGTTAGCAACAAAAAGAAATGTCCGGTTTTTGAACAAATGAACTGTCCGGTTGCCGTATAGCGCTGGGAAGACCCTGAAGGACGAAGGGGTCTTCCCAGCGTCGGCCGGGCGCGCGGACCCTACGCTGCGGCCGGTAATTCATCATTCAACACCTGTCCATCGGCGCGGTATCGGGCCAGGCGCCGGGGACCATGGCTGATCGAGATCACCCCGTCCATGTGGCGGGGAACCTTGACCTTGGCCTTGATGTAATGACAGCGGTGCCGATCCGGGGGAGTCTGTAGCGTCAGTCCGTCAAAACGCACGCAGTTGTCCGACCGCACGACCCGTTCGTATTCCTGGCAGAGAATGTCATCGAGGATGCCCGGATCTCCAAGCGCCACAAACGCCGAGCCATCGTCTCGGGCGGGCTGCATGAACTCGGCGTTGAACGCCGGCAGATAAACTTCAGCGATATACCGGTTGGCCGCGGCCAGGGTGGTGATACCGGCAGCGGCCAGCTCCTTGGACAAGCGCCCCTGGTGGGTCCGAAAGGCCCGCTCCGAACGGCCACTGAAGAGTTCGGAACGAATAACCAAGTCCAGAACGAGTCTAAGGGGCAATTACCGCCCCTGCTCTCATGCGCGGTCAGCTGCCGGCGGATGGTCGGGACGTACCCAGAGAATAACCATCGCCCCAACGAGGATGGCGGGAATCGAACCGTAGAGCACCCCGTTCCAGCCAAGCACCTGAATGACTGCCCCCGCACTCAAGGAGGCAACGGCCGAGATACCCATAATACTGAAATCGTTCAGCGCCTGGACACGGAAGCGTTCGGCTGGACGATGGGCTCGGACCAGAAGCGACGTTCCTCCAACATAGAGGAAATTCCAGCCGACGCCGAGCGCCACCATTGCCAGGCCGTAGTGCAGCATGTGGCGGCCCGCCAGACCTGCAACCACGGTGGCGCCAAGCAGCGCCGCTCCCCCAATCATCACCCGCCTGGCGCCGAAGCGCCCGATGAGAACACCACTGATCAATGAAGGAAGGTACATGGCCAGCACATGGGCCTGGATGACCGCCGCCGTTACTGCCAGGGAAAACGCGTCGACAACATGCATGGCCAGCGGTGCGGCGGTCATCACGACAGTCATGACGCCCCACCCGATCGCGGCCCCCGTGACGGCCACGATAAAGAAGCGGCCGCGAGCTATGACGCGCAGAGGACGGACGTCCCCGGTTGCTTCTTCCTCGGTCGAACGAGTCATCGGCCGGAAGGCAAGGAGGATGGCAGCGCCAAGCAGATAGCACCCCGCAATAGCGGCGAACGAGCCACCGAACGGTGCGTCCGCGACCCAGGATTCGCCCCACGATATCAGCCCCGGGCCGAGGAAAGCGCCAAAGATGGAGCCCAGGAGCACGATTGAGATCGCTCTTGGCGCGTCGGCCGCATCGACACATTCAGTGGCGGCAAAGCGGTATTGCGCAGAAAACGCGGACGCGCAGCCGATCGTGATCGAGGCGCCACAAAGCAGCGCGAGGTTGTGAGTCAGGGTTGCAACGAAAGCACAGGCTGCTCCCAAGGCGCCCACCGTGGCGCCAATCGCAAAGCCACGGGCGCGGCCCACGCGCGCCATGGTCCACGAAGCAAAGATCGTGGAAACGGCCGCGCCCACGATGAGCAGCGACACCGGCAAGGTCGCCAGGGCCGGGTTCGTCGCCAGGCTACCTCCAAGGATGCCGCCAGCCGTAACCACAGCGAACCAGCCGGTGACCGACACTGCCTGCGCGAATAACAGGATCGCCAAATTGCGGTTGAACAGTTCGGAACGCATGACCCGGCCTTGTGGATTGCTAGAGCGCAAACTTGAAAAGCAACGGCACAATAACAATCCCCGGCAGCATGGCGCAAACTCAACGGGCGGCCCCATTTGTTCCTGACACGACCTCCACGAAGGCGAGACGCCTTCGCTCCCAGCCTATAAAATAGGGCGCTGAACTTCGTCTGGTCCTCAACCCGTCCGGCTGCCCCGAATGCGACTTCCCAACTGGCTGCACAAACTTGCTTCGCCGCCCCATTTCTACCGGATTGCGGGGCGCATCGAGCCTTGGATGCTCTGGTCCGGGCTTGCGGCCATTGCAGTCGGAACTTTCGGGGGGTTGCTGCTTGCGCCGCCGGACTACCAGCAAGGCGATGCCTATCGCATCATCTACTTCCATGTTCCGGCCGCCTACCTGGCGATGCAACTCTACGCGTTGATGGCCATCGGCTCGGCGATCCGGCTCGTATGGCGGGTGGAGCTCGCCCCATGCCCCTCCCCCGCCGGCGGCTCGGCGATGGGGCTCGTATGGCGGATGAACCGCGCCTATGCCATCGCCGCGGCCGTCGCACCGGTGGGACTGGCGTTTACCGGGCTTGCGCTGGCGACCGGCATGCTGTGGGGCAAGCCCATGTGGGGCGCTTACTGGAGCTGGGGCGACGCGCGGCTGACCTCGGTCCTGGTGATGTTCTTCCTCTACCTGGGTTACATGCTGCTGCACGCCTCGCTGGAGGAGCGTTCGACCGCGGACCGCGCGGCCGGCATTCTCGCCGTGGTGGGCGTGGTGAACCTGCCGATCATCAAGTTCTCGGTGGAATGGTGGAGCAGCCTGCATCAGGGACCAACCATTTCCCGCCTTGCGGCGCCGGCGATCACCTGGGATATGCTTTGGCCCCTGCTGGTCATGATAGTGGGTGCGGTGCTGTTTTCCCTTGCGGTTACGCTGACCCGGGCACGGGCGGAAGTGCTGCTGCGCGAGCGGGGCGCCCGCTGGGTGCGCGACGTGGTGGCGGTGGGCGCATGAGCGAATTTCTGGCCATGGGCGGATACGGCGCGTTTGTCTGGCCCTGCGTGGGGCTGTCGTTTGCGATCCTGGCGGGATTGATGCTGACCGCGCGCCGGCGCCTGCACGGCGTGCATCGTCAGATTCGGCACCGGAATGCCGAGCCGGAAGAGGGCGCCTGGGAGTTGCGCGTGTCAGGCGCCCGGGAGTCGCGCGCGTGACTCCGCGCCGGCGCCGGATGGTGGCGATGACCAGCGGGCTTGTTTGCCTGGTGGCGGCGACGGCGCTTGTGCTGACCGCTTTCGAGCAGAACATGCTTTATTTCTATACGCCAACCCAGATTGCCGCGGGCGAGGCGCCTGAAGGCAGGCGCCTGCGCGTTGGCGGCCTCGTCGAGCGCGGCAGCGTGCGTCGCACGCCCGGTTCGCTGGAGGTGCGTTTCGACGTGACCGACCTGGATCGCACCATTACCGTGGCCTACGCCGGCGTCCTGCCGGATCTGTTCCGCGAAGGGCAGGGCGTGGTGGCCCACGGTGCGGTGGGCGCGGACGGCCTGTTCCAGGCCGACGAAGTCCTCGCCCGCCACGACGAGAACTACATGCCTCCGGAAGTCGCGGAGATGCTGGAAGAACGGGGACACCCCCCGGACGCTTCCCTCCCCTGACGCCTCTGCTGCCAGGCGCAAACAAACATGGTTCCTGAAATCGGCCAGATCAGCCTGGCGCTCGCCTTGTGCCTGGCGATAGCGCTGGCCGTGTTCCCGCTGGCCGGGGCGCATGCGGGCAACGCCCGCTGGATGGACGTGGCCCGGCCCTGCGCCCTGGGGATGCTTGCATTCACCGCCCTGGCGTTCGCCATGCTGGCGGTCAGCTTCTTCCGTCACGACTTCAGCGTCCAATACGTGGCCCTGCACTCGAACCTGAAGCTGCCGGCCATGTACCGCTTTGCGGCAATATGGGGCGCCCACGAAGGTTCGCTGGTCCTCTGGCAACTCATCCTGAGTGCCTGGACGGCGGCCGTGGCGTTGGCCAGCCGCACGCTGCCGCAGGTGCTGAGAGCACGGGTCCTCGGCGTGCTGGGGCTGGTAAGCATCGGCTTTCTGCTGTTTATCCTGCTTACATCCAACCCGTTCATGAGGCTCTTTCCGGCGGCGGCAGACGGCGCCGACCTCAACCCGCTGCTGCAGGATCCGGCCCTGGCGATACACCCCCCGTTGCTGTACATGGGCTACGTGGGGCTTGCCGTGCCCTTTGCTTTCGCGATTGCCGCACTGCTGAGCGGGCGCCTCGACAGGCGCTGGGCGCGCTGGACGCGCCCGTGGACCACAGCGGCCTGGATGTTCCTAACGGTAGGCATCGCCCTGGGGAGCTGGTGGGCGTACTACGAGCTTGGCTGGGGCGGATGGTGGTTCTGGGACCCGGTGGAGAACGCCTCGTTCATGCCGTGGCTGGCCGGGACAGCGCTGATACACACGCTGGCGGTAACCGAGCGCCGCGGACTTTTCGGCAACACGACGCTGCTGCTGGCGATCGCCGCCTTCGGCCTGAGCCTGCTCGGCACCTTTCTGGTCCGTTCCGGCGTGCTCGTGTCGGTGCATGCCTTCGCCAGCGACCCGGCGCGCGGGCTTTTCATTCTGGTGTTCCTGGCGATCGTGATGGGTGGCGCGCTGCTGCTGTACGCGTTCAGGAACGCAGCCACCAATCCGCAGACCGGGTTCAAGCTGGTTTCACGCGAGTCCGCGCTGCTGGTCAACACGGTCCTGCTCAGCGCCGCCACGGTGCTGGTACTGTTCGGCACGCTCTACCCGCTGGCGCTGGACGCACTGGACATGGGCAAGATTTCGGTGGGACCGCCGTATTTCAACCTGGTCTTCATGCTCCCCATGCTGCCGCTGTTGCTGGTGGTGGGAGCGGGCATGCACGCTTCCTGGAAGGCGACCGATACCGCCGCCTGGGGGCGCAAGCTGAGGGCGCCCGCCGCCGTTGCGGTTCTTGCAGGAATCGTCCTCACGGTCGCGGCTTACGGATTTGCTGGAATACTGACAGGCATCGGGATACTCATCGCCGTATGGGTCATTGCCTCGGCGCTGCGCGACCCCGTTGCCTGGCTGCTCAGGCGCGGTCCAAGGCCACGGCGTTCGACCTGGGGCATGCAGGTGGCGCATTGCGGGCTCGGCGTTACCACGCTGGGCATCGTCGTGGTGTCCGCCTGGGGGGTGGAGACCGACCGCAGCCTGGCCCTGGGCGAGAGCCTTGAAGTGTCCGGATACGAATTCCAGCTTGATCGCATCGAAGACGTCCAGGGCCCGAATTACCAGGCCGCGCAGGGTGTCGTCCGGGTTTCCCGCGATGGCCGGCCGGTCACCACGCTTTATCCTCAAAAGCGCGTTTATGAAGTACAGCAGAGCCCGATGACCGAAGCGGGAATCGACGCGGGATGGCGCCATGACCTGTTTGTCGCGCTCGGTGAGCCGATCGGCGAGGGGGCCTGGAGCGTTCGCGTGCAGGTCAAGCCGCTGGTGCGGTTTATCTGGCTTGGGGCCCTGATCATGGGCCTGGGCGGACTGCTGGCGATCTCGGATCGGCGCTACCGGCCGGCCGCACCCGGGAGAGATGAGCCGTGAGCGGGGAACGCAAGCGGATACGCTGGCTTCTGCTGCTGCCATGCGCGGTCCTGCTGGTGATGGTGTATTTCTTCGCCGTCAGCCTGGGGCGCGACCCCAGCCTGGTGCCGTCGCCGCTTGTCGGGCGTCCGGCGCCGGAGTTCTCGCTGCCGGAGCTGCTGGATTCTGATGCCACCTTTTCGCTGCGGGACGTGGAAGAAGGCCCCTGGATGCTGAACGTGTGGGCAAGCTGGTGTACCGGATGTCTGGTCGAACACGAGTTCCTCATGGCGCTGGGGCGCGCCGGCGTTCCGCTGTACGGACTGAACTGGAAGGACGGCTACTCCGACGCCCTGGAATGGCTGCAACTGCGCGGCAATCCCTACCGGATCATCGCCGTGGATGCCGACGGCCGCGCGGGAATCGACTGGGGTGTCTACGGGGCGCCGGAAACCTTTCTGATCGACGCCGACGGCATCGTGCTGTATCGGCACGTGGGCCCGCTCGACGGCGCCGTATTCACGGAGGTGTTCCTGCCGGTGCTCGAGGGCAATACGCCATGAGAAAACGGGCTGCAGTTCTGCTTGTGCTGGTGGCGGCGACCGCCACCGCCGTGGACACGGAAGCGCCGCTTGAGACCGCGGAACAGCAGAGCCTCTACCGCAAGTTGCTGGAGGAAGTGCGCTGCATGGTCTGCCAGAACCAGAACCTGGCCGATTCCGACGCGCCGCTCGCCAGGGACATGCGCCGCGAACTGCGCCGCATGGTGGAAGAGGGCGCAAGCGAGGGGGACGTAAAACAGTTTCTGCTGGACCGGTATGGCGACTTCGCCCTTTACCGGCCCCGGCTGGCGCCCAATACGCTGCTGCTGTGGATTGGTCCCGGCGTGATCGTGCTGCTGGCGCTGGGCGCAATTGCGCTGGTCATTCGGCGCCGTATGCAAATGCCTATCCCCGATGAGGAATAGGGCAGGAAGCTGAGTCGTGGTAGCCGGTTTCGTCGTAGTCTGCGTGATCCTGGCCCTGGCGGCGGTGGCCTGCGTTGCGCCGGCACTGTGGCGCGACCGCGGCAAACCGGCAAGCACCGCAGCCTTGACGGTGTCCTGCCTGCTGATTCCCGTCCTGGCCGCGCTGATTTACCTGCAGTCCAGCAATTACGAGTGGGGGCATGCCGGCCTTGAAACCGGCGCGGACGGTTCGCCTGCGACGGTGGAAGAGCTGATCGGGCCCTTGCGCGCAAGGCTGGAAGCGTCGCCGGACGACCCGAGGGGCTGGATGCTGCTCGGCGCCTCCTATGCCCAGGTTGAGCGTTATCCCGAGGCCGTGCAGGCTTTCGATCGGGTGCTGGACCTGACCGGCGGACGGGACATCAACGCACTCATGGGCAAGGCCGAGGCGATGATACTGGGCAATCCCCAGCGCCTGCTCGAGGATGCGGGCGACATGGTCGAGCAGGTGCTTGCCGCGGATCCGTCGAACCCCAAGGGGCTTTGGTACGGCGGCCTGCGGGCCAGCGCGACGGGTCAGGACATAATTGCCGTTCAGCGATGGACAGCTATGCTGGAAGGCCCGGTCACACCCGAGGTGCGCGCCATCGTCGAGGGCGAACTGAATCGCCTTGGAGCTGGAGCGGGAGCCGCTGAGGCGTCGGCCGAGGCTGGCAATGTGATGCTTCGCCTGACCCTGGGTCCTCCGGCAATACCGCCGCCGGGCGCGGTCCTGTTCGTCGTCGCACGCATACCTGGCCAGGCTGGTCCCCCGCTGGCCGCACAGCGAGTTGACGGCCCCGGTTTTCCGCTGGATGTCGGGCTGAGCGACGCCGACGCGATGCTCCCCGGGGCAAAGATCTCCGATCAGCCGGAGCTGGCGATAACCGCCCGCCTGTCCGTCAGCGGCCAGACCACGCGCGGCGCCGGCGACTACGAGGCGCAAGGCGCCTGGCAGGCGGGGCAGGGCCCCCTGGAGCTCGAACTCGTTTATCAGCCTTAGCGTGCCGCGAAGGCGGGGGGGCCTACCCTCATCCAGGAGAGTAACGTGAAAGACCAGCACCTCCGCGTATTCATCATCGGGGGTTACGGCACATTCGGCGGCCGACTGGCCGAATTGCTTTGTCGCGAAGAGCGAGTCGCTCTTGTAATCGCCGGCCGCTCAAAGTCCGCGGCGCTGGCTCTCTGCCATGCGCTTCCACCCGGAGCCGCTCGCGAAGCACTGGCTGTGGATCGTGAGCGGGACGTGGCCCGGCAAGTCGAGAAAGTCAATCCGCATATCGTTGTGGATGCGTCCGGGCCGTTTCAGGCATACGGCAAGGATCCCTATCGCGTGGTCAAGGCCGCGCTGGCCACGCGCACACACTATCTGGATCTTGCCGACAGCCCCGAGTTCGTCCGTGGAGTCCGGCAGTTTGATGCGGCGGCGAAAGCAAGGGGGCTGGTGGTGTTGTCGGGTGTCAGCAGTTTTCCCGTGCTGTCGGCCGCCATGGTTCGCGATCTCACAACCGATTTCCGGCGCATTGATTCGATTGTGGGAGGGATCGCGCCATCGCCCTATGCCGGCGTCGGGTACAACGTGATCCGGGCAATCGCGGGTTACGCGGGCAAGGGAATCCCGGTACGGCGGCAGGGTCGCGAGCAAAACGCGCGCGCCTTGCGGGAAACAAGGCGGTACACGATTGCACCGCCGGGTAAAGTGCCGCTGTTTCCGCGCAAGTTCTCTCTGGTGAACGTGCCGGACCTTCAATTGCTGGCCGATGAATGGCCCGAAGTGCAGGATGTGTGGATGGGCGCGGCCCCGGAACCGGCGATACTGCACTGGCTGCTGCGCTGGTTTGCCGGGTTGGTGGAAATGCGGCTGGCGCCCTCAGTGGCTCCGCTGGCGCGGCTCATTCACGCCACGGCCAACAACGTCCGTTGGGGCGAACATCGAGGCGGCATGTTCGTTAAGGTCAAGGGCAGGGACGCTCAGGGATCCAGCATCGGCCGCTCCGGGCACCTCCTGGCGGAAGGCCATCACGGCCTCTACATCCCCTCGATGGCCGTGGAGGCGATCATCCGCAATTGGCTGGATGGGCGGCCGCCCGAGCCTGGCGCCCGGCCCGCGACAGTGGAACTCGAGCTTTCGGACTACAGGCGCGTATTCGCGGACCGGCCTATCTTCCTTGGCAAACGAAATGACGCGCAATCCGACGATCGACGCCTGCATGCGCGGATTCTTGGGACAGCCTGGCAGTCAGTTTCCGACGTTCTGAGGGCCGTGCACGGGGCAGGGCCTACGCTGACGATCAGCGGCACGGCTTCCATCACGCGGGGCAGGGGAGTGCTGGCGCGATTGCTGGCATGGATCATGCGGTTTCCCGCTGCCGCCCAGGACGTGCCTGTATCGGTGACGTTCGAGCGCCACGGGAGTTACGACAAGTGGACGCGCGATTTTGGAGGCCAGGTCTTCTCCAGCGCCTTCACGGCGGGATCCGGGCGCTTCGAGCACTTGTTGTGCGAACGGTTCGGTCCCCTGGTGTTCGGAATGGCCCTGATTCCGGAAGGCGACCGACTGAACCTGGTCATGCGCAAATGGAGCTTCCTGGGATTGCCGCTGCCGCGCGGTTTGGCGCCCCGCGGAGATTCTTACGAATATGAGAAAGACAATCGATTCTGCTTCGACGTGGAGATCCGCCTTCCCCTGGCAGGACTTGTCATTCGTTACCAGGGCTACCTGGAGCCGCCGGATCATTGAATTGGGTTGCCAGGTTGCGGGATTACCCGGCCCGGCCCGACCGGGAAGGGCGATCAGGCTTGCACCGGTGAGACTCTCCGGGCGGGCAAACGCAAATCACGCACAAGGTGCAACTGCTTCATCAGCAGCAGGCCCAGCCAGGTGATGTCGAGCTGCCACCAGCGCAGTCCGTGGCGCGCCGAGTAGGCCCAGCGGTGGTGGTTGTTGTGCCAGCCCTCGCCGAGGGTCAGCAGGGCCACCAGGACGTTGTTTCGGCTGCCGTCGCCGGCCGGGTTGGGCCGGGTGCCCCAAAGGTGGCAGACCGAATTCACCATGAACGTGGCGTGCCACAGGGCCACGGTGCTGATGAAGAATCCCCACACGAGCATCTGCAGTCCGCTGGTTCCCAGGCCCGGGTTGAGCCAGTTCATCAGCGCGCCCAGGCCGAACAGGGCAGCTGCCTGGCCCAGGATCAGGAAAACGTAGCCTTTCTGTAGAATCCGGATTTCCGGATAACGGTGCAGGTCCTTGATGTTTGCGTAATTGCCCCCGAAGCACACCGCATCCCACATCCATCCGATATGCGCATACCAGAAGCCACGCTGAACGGGCGAATGCACGTCGCCTTCGCGTTCGGAATAGCGATGGTGGCGGCGATGATGCGACGCCCACCACAAGGGGCCGCCCTGGGTGGCGCAGCTTCCGAGGAAGGTAAGAATGAAGCGCACGGGACGGGATGCGCTGTAGGAGGAATGGGCGAGCAGGCGGTGAAAACCCGCGGTGACGCCGAAAGCCCTGAGGAAGTAGAGCACGCCTGCAACGATCCCGGCCGCCTTGCTCACGCCCGTGTAAATGGCGCCCAGGCAAGCCAGGTGAAAGGCAATCATCCCTATGATTACTACCCGAGCTTTGTGTTGCGCCTTTCGCGTCGCAGTTGTTGCCAATTGAACCTCCCGGGCTCCTTGCTGCCTGCACCTGAATCCGGTGCGCGCGAGAAGTGCGAATTATAGCCGGATGGATGTTGAAGTGACCCGCCTCAGGCCGGCGAACGGCCTGCGGATCGCCGTTATAGGCGCAGGAATATCCGGGCTTGCCGCCGCGAGGGAGCTGGACCGCGACCATGAGGTGACTCTGTTCGAGGCACGCAACCGGCCGGGCGGGCATACGCGCACGCTCGAATTCGAGCGCTTCGGGCGCGAATACCGGGCGGACCTCGGCTTCATGGTTTTCAACGAGGCCAATTACCCGCAATTCACCCGGCTTCTGCAGGAACTGAATCTTCCCGCGTCGGACACGGAGATGAGCTTCAGCCTGCGCTGCGACCAGAGCGGGCTGGAATACCACGGCAGCACCATGAACCAGCTCTTCGCGCAACGGCGCAACCTGTTCCGTCCCAGGCACTACCGGATGCTGCGGGACATTCTGCGATTCAATCGCGACGCCAACAGTGCGCTGGCGGAGAGGGAAGGGGAGCTGGCCGAAATGAGCGTGGCGGATTTCCTCGGCCGGGGCGCTTACGGCCCGGAACTGATCAACGACTACCTGCTGCCGATGACGGCCGCCATCTGGTCGTGCTCCGTGCAATCCATCGAGCGCTACCCGAGCCTCTACCTGCTGCGTTTCATGGCAAACCACATGCTCCTGGGCGCCAAGGGGCACCGCCAGTGGCGCATGATTCCCGGCGGCGCCGAGCGTTACGTCAACGCCGTGCTGAACGGCTTCGGCGGCCGTCTGAGCGCGAACTCGCCGGTGCGCTCGGTAGAATCCCGCGACGGCGAAGTCCGTGTTCGAACCGATCGCGGCGAGGAGGTCTTCGACGCCGCCGTGCTGGCGGTACACAGCGACCAGGCGCTGGCAATGATCAAGGGCCCGACTCCGCTCGAGCGGCAGGTGTTGGGTGCAATCCCGTATCAGCGCAACGACGCGGTCGTGCATACCGACCGCAGCGTTCTTCCCCGGAGGCGCCTGGCCTGGGCATCCTGGAACTACTATCGGGCGCCCGGCAGCGGACGCGCGGCTTCCGTCACTTACAACCTCAACATGCTGCAGCATCTCAAGTCTCCGGAACCGATTTGCGTCACGCTCAATCCACTGCGGCCCCTGAGCCGTGAAAAGGTCATCAGGAGGCTCAGCTTCGCGCATCCCGTCTTCAGCGCCGAGGCTTTCGCCGCGCAGGGCAGGTTGGCAGAGATGAACGCGAGCGGAAGTCTATTCTTCTGCGGCGCCTGGGCCGGTTGGGGTTTCCATGAAGATGGTCTGGACAGCGGACTCAAGGCAGCCAGTTGCGTGCGCGAGTGGGCGGCCAGACCGGAGAATCAGGCAAAATCCCCATATGCACAGCGCGATCTACGAGGGCTGGGTCAGGCATATCCGGCACAGGCCGGCTAGGCACGCGTTTCAATATCGCCTGTTCATGGCGTACGTGGACCTGGACGAACTGGACCAGGTATTTGCAGGCAGGTGGTTGTGGTCGACTCGGCGCCCCGCGATAGCGCGCTTCCTGGCCAGCGACCACCTGGACGGCAACTGCGCCGATCTTGCGGACGGCGTGCGGGAGCTTGTCCGCACACGCAGCGGCCTGCGCCTTGACGGCCCGGTGCGGCTGCTGACGCATCTGCGGTATTTCGGCTACATATTCAACCCGATCTCGGTCTATTACTGTTTTGACAGGACCAATCGCGAGCCGCGCTGCTACGTGCTGGAGGTCAGCAATACGCCCTGGAAGGAGCGCGTATGCTACGTGCTTCCCGCTACTGAGGCAAAATCTGGAGGTAGAGGGCAATCATTTGATTTCAATAAGGAAATGCACGTTTCCCCATTTATTCCCATGGACATGTCCTATCGTTGCTGGGTACGCGAACCGGGTGAGCGCCTGTCGCTGAGCATCGAAGTGCTTCAGGAGGAGGAGGCCACCCTTCAGACCAGCCTGGCGTTGAGCCGCCGTCCGGTCACGGGCGGGGTGCTGGCCCGAAGCCTGTTGCGCTACCCCTTGATGACCGCCAACGTGACTGCTCGAATACATCTCAACGCGCTGCGCCTCTGGCTGAAGGGCGTCACGCCGCTGGCGCATCCCGGATCGTGAACGCGCAGGCCAGGGCCAAATTGCCCGCCTCCATCTGGCGGCGCCCGGTGCAGCAGCGGCTCGCTCAACTGAAGAACGGCCGGCTGGTGGTATTGGAGGCAGGCCGGAGAAGCATTCTGGGCGGGCAGGGGAACTCAGGCGATCTGCCCGAAGCGACGTTTGAAGTCCTGGACAGCAACTGCTGGCAGGCGGTCGCGACGGGCGGTGCGCTGGGCGCAGCGGAAGCTTTCATGGACGGCCAGTGGCGCTCTCCGGACCTGGCGGGCCTGTTACGGATAATGCTGCGCGATCAGGAGGTGCTGGAAGGCCTGGGGGGACCTTTTTCGTTCCTTGGCGCGATCTCGCGCTGGATAGGGCACGCCCTGCGCCGCAACACGCGCTCGGGCGCCCGCCGCAACATATCGGCGCACTACGACGTGGGAAACGACTTCTTCCAGTTGTTTCTCGATCCCACCATGCTCTATTCCTGCGCCTATTTTTCGTCCGAAGACGCAAGCCTGGAAGAAGCGTCGATCGCCAAGCTGGACCGCTTGTGCGTCATGCTGGGGCTCAAGCCCGGCCTGCGCGTCCTGGAAATCGGAAGCGGCTGGGGCGCCTGCGCCATCCACATGGCCCGGAAATACGGCTGCAACGTGGTGAGCATCACAATTTCCGAGCGCCAGCACGCCGAGGCGGTGCGGCGGGTCGAGGCCGCGGGTCTTGAGGACCGCGTTGAGATCCGGATGCAGGATTACCGTGACGTCCCCGGGCAATTCGACCGGCTGATATCCATAGAAATGATTGAAGCGGTAGGGGCCCAGTACCTGGACCTGTTCCTCAATCGTTGCAGCGACCTGCTGAAGCCCGACGGCCTGATGGCGCTGCAGGCCATCACGATCACCGACCAGTCCTACCGGGAGTCCGTCAGACGGGTGGACTTCATCAAGCGCTACATCTTTCCGGGCGGGTTTCTGCCGTCCGTAGAGGCGATCATGGGCGCGGTGCGCCGCCGGACCGATTTCCGCCTGGTGCGCATGGAGGATATCGGCAGCCACTATGTGTGCACGCTCAGGATCTGGGCGGAGGCGTTACGGCAGAAGTGGCAAGCGGCTCGTGAGCTTGGATATTCCGAGGAGTTCCTGCGCATGTACGAGTTCTATTTCCGGTACTGTGAAGCCGGATTCGCGGAGCGGACCGTAGGGGACGCGCAGATGCTGTTCGCCAAACCTGATGCAAGCTGATGGAGGCAGAGACGCGACCGTTGCGGCGTTTCTCCTCTTCGCCCCGGACAAAATGGGCATAATGTATATTATGTAAAGTAATATGGATTTTCACACTATCGTCCTGTACGCGCACCTGGTGCTGTTCGTCTATTGGCTGGGGCCCGATTGGGGCGTCTACGTGACTACCCACTACATCTGCAAGCCGGAACTCCCGATCGAGGAGCGGCGGCGCTTCCTGGTCGCGATGCTGTGGATCGACCTGGTGCCGCGTTCCTGTCTCATACTGATGTTCCCCGTTGGACTTTCGCTTGCGAACGGGCTGGGCATGAGCCCCATCACGGGAATCTGGCTATGGCTTGTATGGGCCGCGTTCCTGGCCTGGCTGCTGCTGTCCTGGGGGGTCTACCTGAACAAGGGCCCGGCCGCGGGAAGCACTTTTCGCATCATTGACAACCGCTTACGCTGGGTAGTTGCCCCCGTACTTGTGGTTGCCGGCGGAGTGTCGCTGTTGATGGACATCGGCTTCGGCAGCAACTGGCTGGGGCTTAAGGTGATGCTGTTCGGCGTGCTGGTGTACCTTGGCTTGTGGCTGCGTTCCTATGTGGCGGACCTGGCCACGGGATTTCAGCGTCTGGCCTCCGAACACAGACCCGCGCCCCCTTGAACGGGGCGCGGCAGGAGTCGCATGCCTGACCGCGAAGGCGGTTGCCGCCTATTCGGCGGTCTGCTTGAGGCTGGCGATGACCCTGGTGGGGCCCGTGCCGGGGGCGGCGATGCCCATCACATGCACTTCGGTCGTCACGATCTCGCCGATCCTCACGCCCTGCTCCCAGGCGACGTGAGAATTGCCGTCAGCGTCGGTGGCGATCACCGGAAAGCGCGATTCGCCTTCAGGCGTGGGCAGCTCCCACGGGACCGAAAAGGTCTCGCCGTGGTCGTAGGACTCCGACATGTACAGGCGGTACGGGCTCCCTCGGCCCTCGCGCGAATGCCACACCACCCGCACTACCCCGCTCGGCGTGACCGTGATGACCGGCGCGTCGCTGTACTTGGAGGCCGGGTGCATGTGGATCGCTTCCTCGAAGTCCAGGGCGCCGTTTCGGGAACGGGTGAACCAGACTCCCTGCTGTTCGGGGCCCGCGGAGAACGAAACGGAATAGACGAAGTTTTCGTTCACGGCCATGTCGGTGGGCTTGAGCGGGCAGCCGCCGATATACCAGGGGTCGATCGGCAACCGGGCCAGCTCGGGCCAGGTTTGCCCGTCATCGGTGGAACGCAGCACGACGCTGTCGCGGGAGCCGTCGTCGAACACGTGCCGGTAGGAAACCAGGACCGCCTCGTCGCCCACGAAATCCACCACCAGCTGGCAGCAGGGGCAGACCACGTCGCGCGCAAATTCAATCTCGGCGCCGAATGTCGCTCCGCCGTCCTTCGACGAGGCGGTAAACAGCGTGGCCCCCTGACTCGGACCGCCCATGTAACGCGTGTCCAGCCAGACAGTGTGGACGGTGCCGTCCGGCGCCACCCCCATGGTGCCGAAGGCGTGCGCCGCACCCAACTCCTCGCCCAGGAGCCCTCGCCCGTCCTTGTTGACGTGCGAATTCAGCGTGACGGCCTCGGAAAACGTGGCGCCCCTGTCGGTCGAACGCGTGTATTGCGAAGCGATCACATCCAGCCGCGTCTCGGTGGATTGCGCGTTGGCCGGATAGAAAATATGCACGGCGCCGTGGTTGTCGATGCTGACCCGCGGCTTGCTGACCTGGAAACCCCAGATCACGCCATGCTCATGGTTGACCATGGCCGGCGCCTGAAAGCGGGACCCGCCATCGTCGGAACGCGCGATCCACATATCCACCGAGGAGCGATGGCTGTGTTCGCCGTGTTTGCGCTTCGGAGGCGGCGCCGTCGGATCGGGCCGGTCCAGCCACGCGACATACACTTCGCCGCCGGAAGAAACCGCGATCTCCGGACTGAAGGCCGCCCTGTCAGGCAACCCCAGCTCGTTCTGGTAGAGAATCTCGGCTTGCGCCCAGACCATGGACGGCAGAAACAGAAATGCGGTCAACAGCGCCAGTGCGCTAAGGTATGCTCTTTTCAACATACGGCATGCTCCCGTGAACTCTATTCGATCAACCATGAATCATACACCCGTTTATCGGGCTTCCCTTATGGTGCCCGCGGCCTGCCTGGTGCTGTTTTCCCCTGTTGGATCGCCTGCGGACGACCAGGCGGGGGCCCAGGCAGGCAGCGATGAACCCGCCCTCGAGTGGATACGGGCGGACGATCTCATGCCCCTGCTCGGAAGCCACCGCGGCAAGGTGGTGCTGGTCAATTTCTGGGCCACCTGGTGCGGCCCCTGCATACACGAGATTCCTGCGCTGATCCGGCTGCGCGAGAAGCTGGATCCGTCCCGCTTCGCCCTGGTGGCGATCTCGCTGGACGATCAGGCCGATGCGGCCTGGCTGGTCCCGGAATTCATCGAGACGCGGTTTCCCGAGTGGCGCAGCTACCTCAACGGGGAATTCGAGGACTATCTGCTGGTGGAAGAGCTGGATCCCTTCTGGCCGGGCGTCATGCCGGCAAATTACGTGATCGGCCCGGATGGCGCCGTCGTGAAGACGCTGCTGGGAGGACACGGCGAGGAGCAGTTCGAAGAGGCCGTCCGGTCGGCCATGCGGGTGACAGAAGCCGCCAAGGCAACTGATCGTTAGGAACCAGGATCGCCGGCAGACGCTGGTCGCCTGTTGACAAGCCCTATTCGGCAAGCCCCAGCCGCTTGTGCATTATCGGGCTGGTGGTCGTATATTGCAGGTGGACTTTCTTGCCGGGAGTGAGTATCGCCTTGGCGGCGAAAGCCGCCAGGGCGGCTTCGTGAAACCCGCTAAGGATCAGCTTCTTCTTGCCCGGGTAGTGGCAGATGTCACCGATTGCGAAAATCCCGGGAACGTTGGTCTGGAACTTCTCCGGGTCCACGTTCACGGTCTTGCGGTTCAGGTCCAGGCCCCAGCCGGCAATCGGACCGAGCTTCGGGGCAAGACCAAAAAAGACCAATAAATCATCAATTTCCAGAGGACTCTTCTCAACGTCCTCAATGTTGAGTGTGACTGCGGAAAGCTCATCCCCGGCCAGGTGCAGGCGGGTTGCACGGGCTTTCTCGTACAGTTGTGCCCTGCCCCGGGCAACCAGCTCCCTGAACTGGGCCACCGACGCCGGCGCCGCGCGGTACTCGTCTCGCCGGTGCGCCAGCGTCACGGATTCGGCGATACCGCTCAGCTCCAGCGCCCAGTCCAGCGCGGAATCGCCACCGCCGAGAATCAGCAGCCGCTTGCCGCTGAAACGCGAAGAATCCTTCACCCGGTAATGCAGCTGCCGCCCTTCTATGGTCTCCGCGCCGTCCAGGCGCAGCTTGCGGGGCTGAAACGAGCCCACGCCGCCTGCGAGGAACAGGGTCTGTGCCTGAAACCGCGTTCCCGCCCCGGTTTCGACGTGGAAGCCCTCCCCTTCCCCCAGTGGCCGGACCACCGTCACCTCCTCGCCCAGGTGAAAGGTCGGCTTGAAGGGTGCGATCTGTTCCATAAGGGCATCGACCAGTTCCTGGGCGTTGAGCACCGGAATGGCCGGAATGTCGTAGATCGGCTTGTCCGGGTAGAGCTCGGCGCATTGCCCGCCGGGCTCCCGCAACGCATCGACCACGTGCGCGCTGATGCCCAGCAGCCCCAGTTCGAAAACCTGGAACAGCCCGCAGGGACCGGCGCCAACGATCAGTGCATCGGTTCGTATGGTCATAGGCTTCCAGGCGCCGGTGCAGGCCGGGGGTAGTCGCGAGCGCGATTATAAGTGTCGCCTGCGCGGCGATACACTTGCGGTATGAGAGACCAGGCCCGCTGGCTGATCCTGTTCGGCGCCGCATTGCTGATTCTGACAGCGGGTTTCGGGCTGCGCGACCCATGGCCGCCCAATGAACCGGAAAACGCGCTGGCCGCCGCGGAAATGCTGAAGTCCGGCGAATGGCTTGCGCCGACGCTCGCAGGCGAATTGTTCGTCAAGGAGGGACCGCTATATCTCTGGATTCTGGCGGTTTTCCAATGGTTATTCGGCATGAGGATCGGATTCCTGCTGCCGTCCCTGCTTGCCGCCGCCGGCATGTTCTGGATGACCTGCGACCTGGCCCGCAGGCTTTGGGACGATGCCGCCGGTTTCTGGACCGGCGCCGCAATGCTGGGTTGCGTGCATTTTGCGCTGCAGGCGCACGGCGCCGGCGGCGACGTGGTGCAGTGCTTCTTCATCGTCGCGGGACTTTACGGGCTGTCCAGGCACCTGTTGCTGGGTCCTGCGCGGGGGCATTTCGTTCTGGGCTGCCTGGCCTGTGCCCTGGGACTGTTGATCAACATTTCCGGAATGCTGCCGCTGCTTTTGCTGGCGCCGTGGTTATGGGCGGCGCGCCGCGGCTGGCTGTTGCGGCCGCCCCGGTGGGACCTCAGGCTGCTGGGCGGCCTGGCGGTTCTGGTGGCGATCCCGGCCGCGTGGCTGGCCCTGATCTGGAGTTCCGGCAGCGAATCCGTGGCGGCTTACAGGCTGGCGCTGCCGGACGCCTGGCCATTGAGGCAGGGTTCCGCGTCCTGGAGCGACCTCTACCCTTTCTGGTACTACGTCCTGCAAGTCGCTCCCTGGGCCTGTTTCCCGCTGGTACTGACGCTTCCCTGGGTGCGCTACGGCTGGGGGGACGGCCTGCGTGCACGCGACCCCGCCCTGCTCTGCTTCATCGTTTGGGCAGGCGCCGTCCTGCTGCTGATATCCGTCAGCCAGGCGAAGCGGGCGGCCGATTTTCTGCCGGTCATTCCGGCCCTGGCGCTTGCCTGCGGTCCGCATCTCGCGGGCGCCCTGGAACGCAGGAACTGTCGACTTGCGCTCTGGTTCGGAATGATGGCCTTGCTGCTGGTGCTGCTGTTCTCCATGCTCAGCGTGTACGGCGTGACACCGGCCGACGAGCCGGCGGCAACTTCCCTTTCCGACGGTTCGCCCTTCTGGTTCAACCTCCTTAACCCCGGGCGGCTGGCACTGCTGCTGGAAATCAACTCGGTCCATCCCGTGGTCGTTCCGCTGGTGATCGTGGCCAGCGCCGCGGGACTGGCGGGCCTGCTGGCCGCCGGCAGCCGCAGGGTTCCTGCGGTCACGGGATGCATCATCGTTCTGTTCTGGATGCTGCTGGGCTGGGGCTCGTTCTCCCTGCTCAACGAAGGACGCTCCGGCAGAACCATAACCCTAGCCGCCCTCGAGGCGCTTCCCCAAGGCACGGAGTTGGGCCTGGCCGACTGGCGGGCCCAGCAGGTCCTGCACATGGATCGGCCGGTCACCCACTTCGGGCGCCGGCGCGCCGACCGCCGCCAGGAAATCCTGGACGCTTCGGCGTGGCTGAGCGAAGCACCCGACAGGATGCTCCTGGCTCCGGAAGAGTATCGAAGCTGGTGTTTCACGGGCGAGTCGGGCATCCCCTTGGGGTATGCCCATCGCCGCTACTGGTACCTGCTAGGTCCCGAGATGCTGCGCCCGCAATGCCGCGTTGGCACTGCCCCGCAGCGCGTCGTTTCTTTCCCCGGCTGGCACTGACCTCGGACTCGTCAGCCTGGAGTTCGGTCAGCAGCGCGCCAGGAGAGCCTCGGCTGGAGAAGGATCGCCGCCGACAAGCTGTCTGATCGTCTCCGACAACGCCTGTCCGTCCTCCCCATCGAGCGCAACACCTGCGCCCGGCCGGCGGCCCCCGGAAAACTCGTCCGCGCCGATCCAGGCAATGCTGCCGGAGACGCTGTGCTTTGCACCGTCAGGCAGTTGCAGCAGGAGCACGACTTCTTCGCCCAGGAAATGGTTCCGGCGAGTCGCAACGAACAGTCCGCCCGGGGTCAGGAACGGCAGCCAGGCTGCGGAAATGGACTCGGCGGTATCCAGCACCAGCGAATAGAAGCCCGGGACGCTCATCGCCGTGCGCTGAAGCCACCGTACCAGTCCTTGAGCAGCACTGTCACGGCCAGTTCCGTGTTCGGGTTGAAACGTTCGATGCGGCGGCAATCCATGACGGTGTCCAAATGAACGAAGCCCTGCCTGATCATTTCCTCCCGGGTATCCGCAGGCAAGACCGAAAATCTCTGTTTGTAGGCATTTTTTCCGCTTGCGGTCCAGTCCTGGATACGTCGAAACGCGCAGCGAAACAGGAAATCGCAGCAAAAGCGCATCGGCAGGTCCTTCCAGCTGCGCGCAACCTCCAGCGGTGTTGTGGCCCGCCGTTCCAGCCTGGCCAGCTGGCTGCTCATCGCCCTCGCGCGTTCGTCCAGGCCTTCGCCATGCAATTGCCGCGCCGTGAGAGGGCCCCCTCCGGCCAGCCGCAGCGCGTTTTCCCAGTTCACGCCCGATTCCTGCTCCGACAGCCAGGCAAGGGCCGTCTCCCGGGGCACGGCCGGTGAACGCAGCAGGCGGCAGCGGCTGATGATCGTTGCCGGCAGCTGGGCCGGGTCGTCGGCAACCAGCAGTATGTAGCTGTCCGGCCGCGGCTCTTCAAGGATCTTGAGCAGGCTGTTGGCCGCGGATCGCGTCATCGACTCCGCCGGGCAGATCGCGGCCACGCGGGCGCCCGAGCCGTAGGTGCTGAGCTGCATGAATACAATCAACTCGCGGATGCGCTCCACCGGGAGCAACTTGCCCGTTTCCGGCGCGGCCGGGTGCAGGTTCGCATGCAGCGTGGTCTCCGGCGCGGATTCCGCCGGCCATACGGGACGATCGGAACCCAGCAGCGCTTGCGCCAGCCATGCAGCCAGGCGCCGCTTGCCGATGCCGCGCTGGCCGTGTATCAACAGGGCATGGGCCAGCTGGCCCGTATCGATCTGGACCGCAAGCTCGGCCGCGGCAGGTTCCAGCCAGGGAAGCCGCGTCCGGTTCACGCCATCAGAGACCGGCAAGCTCACCGACTGCATCCTTCAGGTCCGTTTGCACAGCCTCCAGGGATCTGGACGCATCCACAACGCAGTAGCTGTCGCCGCCCACCGCCGCCCGGTCCAGGTATCCGGCGCGCACCCTCTCGAAGAATTCCCGGCTCTCGCGTTCAAACCGGTCGCCGCCCTGCGGATTGTCCTTTCGCGAGAGCCCGACGCTGACCGGAGCGTCCAGGAGAATCGTCAGGTCCCGCCGCCCCCCCCCGGAAGAATTCCCCGCCCCCCCCTCCAAACCGGCCCGCCCCCCGGGGGTTTGCCCTTCGGGGAGCCCCCGACGCTGACCGGAGCGTCCAGGAGAATCGTCAGGTCCGGGCGCAGGCCGTCCAGGACCTGCCGTTCCAGCGCCTCCACGTATTCCGGGGGAATTCCCCGCCCGCGGGACTGATAGGCGTAACTCGAGTCCACAAAGCGGTCGCAGATGACCCATGAACCCGCTGCGAGCGCGGGACGGATAACTTCCTTCAGGGAAGCGCTGCGCGCCGCGAACATCAGCAGCAGTTCCGCCAGCGGCGGCATGCCGGTCACTTCGGGATCCAGCAGTATTGCTCTCAGCCGTTCTCCCAGCGCAGTGCCGCCCGGCTCCCGGGCCGCGACCACGGCTATGCCCTGCTCCCTGAGCCAGCCGGCCAGGAAGGCGGAGTGGGTCGACTTGCCCGCGCCTTCTATGCCCTCCAGAACTACGAATCGCCCGCGGCCCATATCAGCTAGAGCATAGCCTGCCGAGCCGCGCCGGGTCCGGCATTATTCAGCCGCCGCCGTGCGGCCGTTGCGTGCGCGCTGGCTTTGAACCAGCATCGCAACCGCGGCGTTGTGTCCGTCCAGTGTTTCGTTGAATACGTGGCTGCCGTCGAGGTCCGCCGATGCGACGTAGTACAGGTAGTTGCCCGGCACTGGCTGCACCGCCGCGCGAAGAGACGGCTCGCCCGGTAGCGAAATGGGCGTAGGCGGAAGTCCGTAGCGCGTATAGGTGTTGTACGGCGTGTCCTCCCGCAGGTGGGCCCGGGTGATGTCGCCGGCGTACTCCCGGCCGAGTCCGTATATCACCGTGGGGTCGACCTGAAGCCTCATCCGACGCTCAAGGCGCCGGGCGAGCACGCCGGCAATGACGGGGCGCTCGGCGTCGATCCCGGTCTCGCGCTCGATTACGGACGCCAGGATCAAGGCCTCGTAAGGATCGTCCAGGGGCAATCCGGGCGCGCGCTCCGCCCACGCCGCTTGCAATCGGTCCTGCATCAGCCCGTGGGCCCGCAAAAGCAGATCGGCGTCGGTTTCGCCGTGCGTGTAGGCGTAGGTGTCCGGAAAGAACCATCCCTCGGCGTGCGAATGCGCCAGCTCCAGTTCCCTGGCCAGGCCTTCCGGATCCTGCGCTTCAAGGGTGGATACGAGCGGCTCGGCGGCCGGCAGCGCCTGGAGCAATTCGTTCACGGTCCAGCCCTCGATGATGGTGAAGTAGTGCTGAACGACCTCGCCGCGCACCATGCGGTCAATGAGCAGGCGATGGGTGTCGCTCGCTCTCACACGGTATTCGCCCGCCTGTATGCTCGCTGCGGTTCCCGTAATGTAGGCCGCCAGCTTGAACAGCCAGGGCCGCTGCAGCATTTCGCTTTCTTCAAGCCGTGCGACCACTGCATTCAGGGAGTCGCCCGGCTCGACAACCACGGTCCTGTCGGCGGATCCTGCAGCCAGGGGGTTTTCCAGCGCCAGGCGCGCGGCATACAGGGCGGCAAGCGTGAGGAGTGCCGCCGCGGCAACCGCGGCAACCACGCCCCTGCCCCTGCGGGTCATCAGACCTCGCGGAAGATCAGGCAGCCGTTGGTGCCGCCGAAGCCGAAGGAATTGCTCATGCTGACGCGCACAGACATTTCGCGCGCCGTCCCGGGCACGAAGTCAAGGTCGCAGCCCTCGCCGGGATTGTCGAGATTGATAGTCGGCGGAACCGCTCCGTCGCGTATCGCCAGGATCGAATACAGCGCCTCCAGCGCGCCGGCTGCGCCGAGCAGGTGACCGGTCATCGACTTGGTCGAACTGACCGCCACACGCCCGGCATGGTTGCCGAAAACGTCCTTGATGGCGATGGTTTCGACCAGGTCGCCGAGCGGCGTGGAAGTGGCGTGGGCGTTGATATAGTCCACCTCGTCGGGATCGATGCCCGCATCCTCAAGCGCCGCGCGCATGCAGGCGGCCCCGCCCGCCCCGTCCTCGGAAGGGGCTGTGATGTGATATGCGTCGCTGCTCATGCCGAAGCCGATGACTTCGGCAAGGATCTCCGCGTTGCGCGCACGGGCATGCTCGAATTCCTCCAGCATCAGGCATACGCCGCCGCTGGCGAGCACGAAACCGTCGCGGTCCCGGTCCCAGGGCCGGCTGGCCTTTTCCGGTTCGTCATTGCGCAGCGACAGGGCGCGGGCCGACGAGAAGCCGCCGATGCCGAGATAAGCGATGCAGTGCTCGGTACCGCCGGCGATGCAGGCGTCGGTCTCCCCGTAGGCGATGGCCCTGGCGCCCAGACCAATCGAATGCGTGGACGTGGAGCAGGCGGTGGCCGTGGCGATGTTGGGACCGCGGGCGCCGGTCTGAATCGAGATCAGGCCGGCCGGCATGTTGACGATGATGCCGGGAACCAGGAAGGGTGAAATGCGCCGCGGATTGTTCTTCTCGCGGAAGCGCTCATTGCTGGCCTCGATGGTGCGGATGCCGCCTATACCGGAGCCCACGTACACGCTTACGCGGTCCGCGTTCGATTCATCGATCACCAGTCCCGAAGAGCGCACTGCCTGAGTTCCGGCCGCCACGCCGTAGTGGTTGAAGGCATCGAAACGCCGAACCTCGCGAGGTTCCATGTACTCGGTGGGATCGAAATCGCGGATCAGACCTGCAATTCTCGAAGGGAAAAGCCCGATGTCGGGCAATTCCTCGTGCGCCGTGATGCCGCTCCTGCCCTCGAGCACCGATTGCCACGCGGTCTCGGGGTCGTTACCGACCGGGGTAATCGCTCCCGTACCCGTCACGACTACGCGACGTCCTTTCATGAGAGTTGCTCCGGGCGGCTACTGCACTGGGTGTGCCGGAAATCACGCCGGATTCCGGCCACGCCGGTCCGGCTATTCCTCCAGGCGGGCGGAAATGAAGTCGATTGCTTCCTGAACGGTGGTTATCTGCTCGGCGTTCTCGTCGGGGATCTCGGTCTCGAACTCTTCCTCAAGCGCCATCACCAATTCCACGGTGTCCAGCGAGTCCGCGCCCAGGTCATCGACAAACGAAGACTCGTTCGTAATGCTTGATTCGGACACGCCAAGCTGCTCGGCGATGATCGCTTTGATCTGTTGTTCTACATTGCTCATAGATCCAGTTCCTCTAGGCGCCGGGGGGAACCGGCATGAATGCCGAAAGCGCGTATTTTAACGGAATACCTGCGCTTGGGGGATTTTGCGCTTGAAGTCCCGAACAGCCCCGCCGACGTTCAGCCCATCCACATTCCGCCGTTCACGTGAAGCACGGTTCCGGTGACGTAGGATGCCGCGGGAGAAGCCAGGTAGACGGCCGCGCCGGCCACGTCCAGCGGCGTCCCGACACGTCCGGCGGGAATCTGGGCGATCATCGCGTCCTTTCGCTCCGCGGGAAGGTCAGCCGTCATGCCGGTCTCGATATAGCCCGGCGCGATCGCGTTCACGGTAATCCCGCGTCCGGCCACTTCCTGGGCCAGCGCGCGGGTGAAGCCCAGCAATCCGGCCTTGGCCGCGGCGTAGTTGCCCTGCCCTGGCGCACCGGCAACGCCCACCACCGAGGACAGGTTGATGATGCGCCCTCGCCTCGCCTTCAGCATGCCGCGCAGACAGGCCTTGCACAGCCGGTAGGCCGAGTTGAGATTGGTGTTGACGACATCCTGCCAGTCGCCCGGCTTCATCCTCAGCAGCAGCTTGTCGCGCACGATTCCGGCGTTGTTCACCAGGATGGTCGGAAGGCGCCCGCCCAGATCCGCCATTAGAGCCTTTACGCTCTCGTCGGAGGCCACGTCGAGCACCTTTCCCGCATCGTTTCCGCCAAGGCGTTCGGCAATTGCCGATGCGCCCGCCGGCGTTGTCGCGGTACCGATCACATCGGCTCCGGCTGCCCGGAACTGCCCTGCGATCTCGGCGCCGATGCCGCGCGTGGCGCCCGTGACCAGCGCGATCTCCCCGCTGAGGGAAAAGAGATGGGTATCGTCAGACACGCAAAAAGTATAGGCGATAGCGTCTTTAACGGCGCTCTGGCATGATTGCCGCATGATGCGCGAAGACCCTCGCAGGCGGAGCCCGGCGCAGCGATCCCGCGGTTTTACGCTCATGGAACTGCTGGTGGTGCTGGCCATCATCGGCATCCTGGCCGCGATTGCGACGGGCGTTTACGTCAGCCGCGTCGATGATGCGCGGATTACCCGGGCCCGGGCGGACATCCAGACCATAGAGGCGGCGCTGGATATATTCCGGCTGGACAATTTTCGCTACCCGACCACTGCGGAGGGCCTGGAGGCGCTGGTGGAACGGCCCAACGATCCCAACATCCGCTGGCCCGAGGGCGGTTATATGCGGCGGCTGCCGCTGGATCCCTGGAATCGCGCCTATGGCTATGCCAGCCCGGGCCGCAGGGGCGAAGTGGATGTCTTTACGCTGGGACGCGACGGTGAGGAGGGCGGCGAGGGGCAGGATCGGGACATCGGCAACTGGAATCTCGACCGGCAGCCGTGATGGCATATCGCAAGACCGCGCGCGCGAAGCGTGGTTTTACGCTGATCGAAATACTGGTTGTCCTGGCGCTGATCGCGCTGCTGACGGGTTTGGCTGCCCTGTCGGCGGGAGCTGCGGGCAGCCCGGTAACGCGCGAGGCGCGCAGGCTGGCCGCCACCCTCAAGCTGGCCACCGACGAGAGCCGTCTGCAGGGAAGGGTTCTGGGGCTGAGCTTCCGTTACGACGGTTATTCCTGGCTTGAACTGGTTTCCGGAGAGACGGAGCCGGGGGCCGGCCCCGATTTCCTCTGGCAGGCCCTGCCCGGGCGGGGAGCACTGGCGCCCCGGTCCTGGCCGCAGGCCATGCGGTTCGAGTTGAGGATTGACGGCCGGATGGTTACGCCGGCGTCCGCGGCCATCGATGCCGCGCCGCAGATCGTGCTTTTGCCCGAAGGCGAGTTCACGCCGTTTTCGCTGCGGCTGGTCGGGACGCGGGATGCGGGCGCGATCATGCGCTTCAGTTCATCCGGGCAATTCGAGCTTGAAGGCCCGTGAAGCGAGGATTCACCCTGCTCGAAGTGCTGGTTGCGCTGGCGATTGTGGCCCTGGGACTCAGCGCCGCATTCGCCGCCACCGGGCAGGCGGCCCGCAGCACCGAACAGTTGCGGGTCCGCACGCTGGCCCAGTGGGCGGCCGCGGACGCACTGACGGCCTTGCGCCTGGCCGGCGAACTTCCACGCGGGCAATCGCGCCGGGAGGAAGAGATTTCCGGGCGGGTCTGGTGGGTGGATTACCGGGTCCGCGAGTCCGGCGCCGAGACCCTGCTCGACGTGGAAGTGCTGATTGGCGCCGAACGTGGCGCCCCGGTTCTGGCCGGCGCCAGGAGCATGGTGCGCATCCGGAGCGAACCGGGGGACGAGGAATGAAGATCCGTTCTCGCCTTCGCGGCTTTACCCTGATCGAATTGCTGGTGGCGCTGGCCATTTTCGCCGTGATGGCGACGCTGGCCTTCGGCGGAATCGGCGAAGCGGTCATACAGTCGGAACGGCTGGACCGGCAGCAACAGCGCTGGCAGGCCCTGCAGCGGGCCGTGCGTCTGATGGAGAACGATCTTGCCCAGTTGCGCTCCCGCCCGGTGCGCAGCATCCTGGGCCAGGATTACGAGCCGGCGGTGGAAGCGTCCGGTGCGGGCGATCTGATCTTTACCCGGGGGGGTTGGCTGAACCCGGGATTGCTGCCTCGGGCCGAATTGCAGCGGGTGCGTTACCGATTCGTCGACGGCCGCCTGCTCAGGGAGTACTGGCCGGTGCTGGACCGGATCGGGGCAACCGAGGCGGGCGGAGAGGTGCTGCTTGCGGAAATGGAAGATTTCCGGGTGGAATTTCTGCCTGCGGCCGGCGCGGGGTCGGCCGCGTGGACCGCGTTCTGGCCGCCGCCCGGCGATTTCTCCGCCGGGACCCTGCCTGCCGGCGTGCGGATTACGCTCGCTGTTTCGGGCATGGGAACGGTCGCGCGACTGATCGAGGTCAACCTTGAGCATTGATCGCTCCCAGCGGGGACTGGCGCTGATTTCCGCGCTGCTCATCGTCAGTCTGGCCGGAGTTCTGGGTGCGGCGCGGATGTTTGCCCTGCAGCTCGAAACACAGGCCTCCAAGGCGTTGATCGGCAGCGCGCAGGCGCGCCTGCTGGCCCTGGGCATCGAGGATCTGGCGGCTGAAATCCTGGCCGAAGATGCGCTCAGCAGCGACACGGACCACTACGGCGAACCCTGGTCCCGAGGCCTCGGCGACATGAACGCGGGGCCAATGCGGATTCAGGGGACAATGGAAGACATGCAGGGGCGTTTCAACCTGAACAACCTCGTGACCCCCCAGGGCACGCCGGACATGATCGCGGTCGACCAGTTCCGGCGCCTGCTGCGCGTATTGCAACTCGACGAAACGCTCGCCTACAGGGCGCTGGACTGGATGGACGCCGACAACCTTCCGCAGCCTTCGGTGGGCGCGGAAGACGAAGCCTATACGCGGCTGGCGCCGCCCTACCAGGCCCCCAACCGTCCGATGGAAGACGTATCGGAGCTCATGGCGGTAGAGGGCGTCGATGCCGAAACCTGGCGCGCGCTTTCGCCGCACATAACGGCGCTGCCGGTGACCGGAGCGCCGATTGCCGTCAACGTCAACACCGCGACCGTGGAAGTACTGCAGTCGCTCGCGGAATACCCGGACCCCGCCCGGACGCAGCGCTGGCGCGAGCGGCAACTTTCCGGCGGCATGACGGACCTCGGCGAGGTGCAGTCCGCACTGCCCTCCCAAATGGCCGGCCGGGTTTCGCTGTCCAGCAACTGGTTTGCACTTCGCCTGGCCGTCAACGCCGACGGTACGCGCTTCTATCTGACCAGTTTGCTGGACCGCAGCCGCGGCCAGGTCCGGGCTCGCTGGCGCCGCCAGGGATTGCCGCCGGAAGCCTGGCTGGCGCCGGTCGAAAGCTAGGCGATGGAATATCTGGTAATCCGGATCAGAGACCTCGAAGGGAGGGCCTGCTGGCAGGCTGTGGACGCCCACGGCGCACCGCTGGCCGAGAGCGGCGAAGGGAACCTGGATCAGGCCGCGAAACTGTCCCAGGGGTGCAAGGTCGTCTTCCTGATCCCGGCGCGTGTAGTGTTTCGAGCGCGCCTGGGCCTGCCGTCGCGTGGACGCCGCTCGGCGGTTCGGGGCGCGAAGTACGCGCTGGAAGACCGAATTGCGGGCGACGTGGAGGACCTGCATTTTGCGGTAGGCGCTGCTGACGGCGATGAACTGGACGTGGCGGCCGTGGACCGGAAATGGCTGGCCGCCCTCCTGGAAAGGGCGATAGAGGCTGGATTGCGGCCGGTCGCGGTTCATGGTGAAGGCGACGCCCTTCCCGACCTTCCCAACGCGGCCGCGGCGCTGCTGGAGGCGGACAGCCTCCTGCTGAGGGACGGCAGCGGGCAAGTGGTATTCGCCGACCCTGCTGAGCTCGCGGGGCTCGTCGAAATCGCCTGCGCCGAGCACGCCGGCGAAGAGGCCGTTCCGTTCCGGCTGGTGATCTATTGCGAGCCCGGTATCGAGGATGCGGCACGGGAAGCGATGACTCACCTGGACGGACGGGAGGTGGAACTCAGGCTGCTGGACCGGGGCGTCATGCCGCAACTGGCCGCGGAGTCGATGTCCGGCGAGGCCGTAAACCTGTTGCAGGGTGAATTCCGGCCCCGCAATGACCGCGGCCGCGGGCTCCGCGAAATCGCTGTCGGCCTGCTTGCCGTGGCCCTGCTGTTGCCCGCGTACCTGGCCATGGACGGTTGGCGTGCGCACCGGGAATACCGGTCAGTTGCGGAAGCTGTGGAAGCGCGGCTGCGGCAACTGATGCCGGATGTTGGAGCAGCAGCGGAACTCAGGGGCGAGTTCAGGCGCCGCATCGCCTCGGCAGATCTGTCCGCGGCCGCCAACAGCGACGGGTTCCTGCGGCTGCTGCAATCTCTGGAGTTTGACGGCCGCGACCGGACCAGCGTGCTGGGACTGAACTACGGCAGCGGATCAGCCAGCGTGCGCCTGGCGGCCGCGGACATGGAAACGCTGGAACAGGCCCGTCGAAGCCTGATCGCCAGCGGCTATTCAGTTCTGATCCAGACTGCCGTGCCGGAGTCCAACGGATCGGTCGTGGGTGAACTGAGTATTCGTGATGACCCGGATCGCTGAGCTCTGGCGCGAGAGATCGGCGCGCGAGCAGGTGCTGCTCGGGGCGCTGGCGCTGTTGGCGCTCGGCGCGATCTGGTATTTCGCCGCGGTCGGCCCGCTGCTGGAGCGGGCCGAAATCAACAAGCAGAGGCGCGCAGCGGAGACCGCGATGCTTGAACGGGTGGAACGACTGGGCAGCCGGATGCCGGCTCTGCCCGCGCCGCGCCCGCGATCGGACGCCTCGCTGCTGCTTCTGGTCAACCGTTCAATCCGCGACGCCGGCCTGGGCGGCTTTCTTGAGGAAGGCGCCGCCGATGGCGAGTCCCGCGTCCGCCTGCGCCTGTTCGACGCCCCGTTTCCGCAGATCAGCGCATGGCTGGCCGGCCTTGCGGTCCAGGAAGGCATCCGCACCGTCAGCGCCGACATCGAGCGTGGCTCGTCGCCCGGCGTAACCCAGGTCAGCCTGGTACTGGAACGCAGCGACTGACGCCCGCCGGTTCGGCAACCGGCGAGCCTGCGCCGGTGTGGCAACTTCTACTCGGCAAGAGCCCATAGCAGCACGCCGCGGTACAGGGCCAGCCCGTCCGTGCTCAATTGGTGGAAACGGTCGTAATCGACCGGAAATAACGCCCGCCTCGCCGGAGCAACGGCGCCGTTGGCCATTGCAACGCCCTTTTCGTATCCATATATCGCCGCGCTCCTGGGCTGGTTCGGAATCGTCGCCACGATGGTCGCGCCCGGAGCCGGAATACTCCAGGTGACGAGTCCGGGCTGTTCATACATCCTGACCAGGCCGGCGTCGAATCCTGCCGCCATGGTGTGAAAGGGACGCACCACCTTTACGTAGGCTTCGGGAGGATAGAGGCTGTTCTTGCTGTCGTTGGTCCCGTAGTCGGTCCATCGGCGCGGTCCCGCCATGTTCATGGTGTCGACACTCTTGCCTTCCAGGAGGATGATGGGGATCTCCGCTTCCGCATACTTCCTGCCGAATTTGTACTTGTTGGTGGTAGCCGAGATGATGATCAGGTCGTAGGCGCCGACATCCCGTTCCGGAGCTGTCTGGTCTACCGCGTCGACAGAAAATCCCTGCGCGCGGAGAAAATTGAGGTGTGCCCCGTCGGATCGCTCACCCTCCGGCCAGGGCAGGTTCTCCCGCCGCAAAAACAGAACCCGTTTGTTCATCGCCCGGGCGGCCAGGGTATCCCGCAATTCGACCGTTGTCAGTTCCCGCTTCACTGGCGTGTCCAGGACCCACCGCAGGGTTGATTCGAACAAGGGCCGGCCGCCGAACCAGGCTTTCTGTTTCGGGTCGGAGGCTGCGGGGCCTTGCGTGTATGAAAGCAGCCTAAAACTGTCGTCGCCGAGAAACAGGCCGGCCCGGCGGGCCGGCGCGGCAACATCCCCGTACATCACGGCGCCCTGTTCGTAGACAAAGGCGGCTGCGTGGTCGGGATCGCCCACCGAAATCGCAATCACATCCGCACCGGGCGTGGGGCGGCCCCAGTTCATGTCGGTTTCGCCGGCGAACATGAGCACCAGAAACATACCGTCTCGCAGCCCGGCTGCCTGCGCTACGGGGTGCCTGCTGTTGGTGCACCAGGAATAAAAGCTCGCGTGGTTCAGATTGTGGGTCACCGATTCCCGCACCACCGAGAAGTCCTCATGCAGAACAGGTCCCGTCATTGCGAGTTGCGGGTACATGTAGGCGTTCCAGGTGAGTATCGGCACTTCTGCCTCCCGGAAAACCCCCGGAAGTTCCCTGGCGTTTGCGGTCGAGGAAATGACCACGAGGTCGGCCTCAGGGGGCAGCGAATGCACTTCGCTGTCCGCGGCAACCTGAACGTTGAGGCCCAGCGATTCAAAATATTCGGCAATTGCAGAGTCATCGGATTGGTGCGAATCGCCGTTCGCACCGGTCACCAGCAACACGTTTCGGTTTTGCAGGGTCGAGAGTTCCGGCAGCTCGGCACCGGCAGTCCCGCCCCAAAGCGGCGCAGCTGCTGCGAGAACCAGAAGCCCGGGGATTCTCGGGAGGCTGCGGGAAGCGTGATTCATCACTTGAGGTCGAGAACGGAAATCCCTGAACCGCTTGCCAGAAAAACCCGGCCGCCGCCCTGCTCCGCCTGCAGCCCGTGTGCGTCGACCGGGCTGCGGTAAACACTCCGGATTCCGGTTGCCATTATGCGGCCCTCAATGACCGCAAGGTATCCGCCTTGCGCGAGCAGGATGGCCTGGACGGTGCGTTCCCTGAGTGTCCGCAACGCCAGCCGGGACGTTCCGGCAGCGGGCAGGTGCTGTCGGCTGAGGACCACGCCTGTATCCGAATCCAGGACCAGGAACAGCCCGTTCGTGCAGCTGAGATAGAGTCTGCGCTCCATGTCGTCCAGCGCCATATCGGACGGTGTCTCACATCCGGGCGCCGGCATGATGCCCAGGTCTCTCAGGGACAGCGAGTCGAAAACGTAAATGACCGGACTGCCGGCGGCGGCAGCGAACAGCCAGCCGCGCCCGCTGGTCGAAAGGGCCGCGAGCGGTTCCTCGGTGCTTGCTGCAATTTCCAGGTTCCCGGCTGTAGACACCATGCCGAGTCCGGGATTGTGTCGGGAGGCTACGATGAATCCTCCGGATGCCGGGTCAAATGCCGCCAGCGAAGGGAAGTCAACTGCGGACGCGAGCTCGGCCTTCGATTGGATTGTTTCAAGATCCGCAATGACGAGCAGGTTCTCATGGCCGAGGGCAATGAGCGCCTTGTCGGAATGAGCGTCGAAGGCAAGCGCCGTCGGTTGACTGCTTAAGCTCAAGGTTTCCATCGGGCGCCCATCGGAGACGGCAAGTATTGTTGCCATATTCTTTTGGACGAGCACCAGGCGCCCGGACGCGGGTGCCATGAGCATCAGGTCGATCATTTCCGCCTGCCCCGACTCCAGTACCCGTTCAACCGGCAAGTCCGTTTCCGCGAAAGGCGAACGGAGCGTCAACAGTGCGGCGATTCCGGCAATGACGACCGCAACTCTCTTCACTTGCTCGCGGCTTCGTTGGTTCATTAATCGACCGGAACAAGGCGGCGCCCTGTCCTGTTCCGCCGGGCGATCAGGAAGGACCCGGTCAGGGACATCAGGGCGATCGCAAGCAGCGTCGCGGAAATGGGCCGGGTTACGAAAATACCGAGGTCGCCGCCGGATACGGTGAGGGCGCGGCGAAATTCCTGTTCAAGAAGCGGCCCCAGCACCAGAGACAGCAGTACGGGGGCAACCGGTATTCCGAAGCGGCGCAGCACGAAAGCCAGAACGCCAAGCACCCAAACAATGATCACGTCGGTCAAACTGCCCTTGAGAGAAAAGGCGCCCAGAGCGGAGAATACAACCACGGCCCCGTAAAGAAGGCCCGGAGGGACTCGCAGGAGCCGCGCCCATACGCCCACCAGGGGGAGATTCAGCACTACCAGCAATACATTTGCGACGTACAGGCTGGCTATGAGCGCCCAGACCAGGTCGGCATTGTGGGTAAAGAGCAGCGGCCCCGGCTGCAGGCCGTAGAGCTGAAACGCGGCGAGAATCACGGCGGTCGTTGCGGAACCGGGAATACCCAGTGCCAGCAGGGGCACCATGCTGCCGCCGGCAGCCGCGTTGTTGGCCGATTCGGGGGCCGCCACGCCCTCCAGGGCGCCTTTGCCGAAACGGTCCGGTTCGCGCGCAAACCGCTTTTCCACGCCGTAAGCCATGAATGTGGCGAGCGTGCCTCCGGAGCCGGGCAGGACACCGGTAAAGAAGCCGATGACGGTGCCGCGGAACCAGGAGAAGCTCAGGCGCCGAAACTCTTTTGCCCGCAGCCAGACACTGCTCCCTAGGGGCCGATTGACAACCGGCGGTTTTCTGCCTCCGGCGGCCACCCAGAGCGCCTCGCCGATAGCGAACAGTCCGATGCCTCCAACCACGATCTCGATCCCGTTGTAGAGTGGTTCGATGCCGAAGGTCAGCCTCGAAGCCCCGGTCTGAAGATCGATCCCGATGCTGGAAATGCTCAGGCCCAGGCATGTGGCGAAGGCGGCCTTGATTGCGGACCTGCCCGCGATCGCCGCCACCATGGTCAGCGCCATCAGCATCAGGGAAAAATAGTCCGCCGGTCCGAACTTGAGGGCGAAATCAACCAGCAGAGGAGCGAGCATCATCAGCATGAATGTTGCGAAGGTGCCGCCGAAGAAGGAGCTCATTGCGGCCGTGGCCAAAGCGGTACCGCCTCGGCCGCTTCGCGCCAGAGGATGCCCGTCGAAGGTCGAGACCACCGACGCCGAACTGCCCGGAGTGTTGACCAGGATCGCGGTGGTGGCGCCTCCATACATGGCGCCGTAGTAGATTCCTCCGAACATGATGAAGGCGGCGATGGGGTCAAGCCCGAAGGTCAGCGGCAGGAGCAGTGAAATGGCAACGGCCGGCCCCATGCCGGGTAATACGCCGGTGGCCGTTCCCAGGATCACTCCGAAAAGGCCATACAACAGGTTGGTCGGGGTCAGCGCAGACGCGAAACCCGCGCCGAGCCCACCAAGTGTCGAAAGTTCGCTACCCATCGAGACAGCCCCTACGGCAATTCGACGTTCAGTACGTAGGTGAAGATCGCAGCGGCCGCAAGGGTCAGCAGGATACCCACGCAACCGTCCCGCACCGGCTTGCGACTGCCGATGATTCTTGATTGCACGACAAGGAATACCGGCGTCACGAAGATGAAGCCGATGACGGGCATAAGCAGGATGTACGCCAGGCTGGCCGCCGCGGCCACGCTGAAACGCTTCCAGGATACGGTCGTGGAATCAACTTTGTTCGGGCCCTCCTCGGGGCCAGCCGCAACCTGCAGTCGGCGCCTTCGGAAAGCCTGCCAGGCCATGACGCTACCGAAACAAAAGACGCCCCCGAGGGCGACCGTCGGAAAAACATACGGCCCGACGCTGGTGTGCATCTTGCCTCCCAGGCCCAGTCCCAGATCCTGCAGGATTTTCGCCGTATCGATCATTTCCTCGCGTAGAAACGATTCAAACTCGGGCCCGGCGAGGAACCGATCGGTCCAACTGAAGCGCTCCAGTACTTCCATCCAGTCCTCGCTGGCTCTCAGGGTTTCGATTGCGGAAAGCAGCCATTCCTTCTCCGAATTGCGCACCCCGGGGGGCAGCATCAGGGAACGCCAGTTCTCCACAACGACATCAAGCCCCGCTTCGCGCAGCGTGGGAACGTCGATGCCGTCGAGCCGCTGTGCGGAAGAAATGGCGAGCAGACGCATTCGACCGGCTTCGGCCAGGCTCTTCCATTCCGCGAGACCGGAAACACCCGCCGTAACCTGCCCGCCCATCACCGCGGCCGAGGCTTCACCGCCCCCTGCGAACGCGACGTAAGTGATTCTCCGCGGGTCCACGCCGGCTGCCTGGGCGATCAGCCCAACCAGTATGTGATCGATGCTGGCAGCGGACCCGCCGCCCCAGACAACGGATTCGGGGTCGGACCGCAAGCGGGCGGTCAGCGCCTCCATGGACTGAAAGGACGAATCAGCCGGCACGGCAACCACGTCGTATTCGCTCACGATGCGCGCAAGCGGGACGGAATCGAGCATCGTAAAGCGGCTGCCGTGTGAAATGGACGCGCTTGCCAGGGTGCTGCCGCCGATCATGAGCATGTACGGGTCGCGGCGATGCCGGGTGACCAGTTCCGTCAATCCGATGGTCCCGCCGGCCCCGCCGCGATTGATGACTTCCACAGGCACCGGCGAGATGCCTTCGGTCATCATGACCTGCTGAATCAGCCGGGCAAGTTGATCCCAGCCTCCGCCGGGATTGGCCCCGACCAGCAGAGTGATCGCCTTGTCGGGGTAGCCGCCCGGGTTCGGTTCAAGCGCTTGCGCTGCGGCTTGGGCATCTGCACCCTGCGCGACACCGGCGAAGCTCGGGGAGTTGGACGTCACGGCAATACCAACCGAGGTCCAGGCCAGAAGCGCACACGCTCGCGCCCGCAAGCCGGTCCATCGCGCGCATGCCTTTGCGGTCGGAGCCGCGTGGGGCGGTACAGGGGATTTGCGGCGACTCGCCAAGGTCTCAGTCCAGCTTTTCGAGCTGAGTTTCCAGGTAGGCCCTGGGTAGTGGGTAGTAGTACCCGGCCTTCGCAATGATCTGCTGGCCCTCGCGGCTGAGGCAGAACTCCAGGAAGGCATGCGCGATGGGCGGAAGCGAACCCCCGGGCGGCTTGTTGGCATAGAAATACGCGTCACGAATCAGCGGGTAACGGCGGCTGGCGACGTTTTCCGGGGTCAGGGCGACCGCTTCGCTCCGATCAGTCCACGACACGGCCAGCACTTTTACGTTCGGATAGTTCTTCGCATGCATGATCGCTGCTATTCCCATCGCATAGGGGTTGGATTCGAGATCCTCCAATGGACGCTCGCTGGCGACCGCGTGCCCTTCGGGGCCCGGCGCAACTTGCTTGGATTCCACGAATTCGCGGAAATTGGGATTCCAGTTCCTGGACCAGTGCAACAGGTGTCGCTGAATTGACGTGGCAAAGCCGGGAGAGGCGTACCCGAATGTTTCGATGTCGCGGTCCCGGTAATCGCCCTCCAGGCCGAGCTGCCCCCAGTAACGAATCAATTCGGCCGACTTGAGAGCGTATTTGGCCGTGAAACGGTAATTGTCGTCAACAATTTCCCACCCACCGGTGCGCTGCCCGCCGAATACACGCTTGATTTCGTCGACCGAAATGCTCTCGAGCGGATTGCCGGCATTTACGACGATAGCCCAGGCAAACAGCGAACCCCTTTTTTCGTATCCTCCGGTAGCCACCGAGATTTCGGTGGGCAGGTAACCGAAGGTGTTGTAGAAGGGCATGAGGTCCGTGATCTTTGCGTCATCACCCATGGGCGCAAGGTCGGACACGCCCAGGTACAGGCCGGCAATCCCGCCTTCACTGCTGGGAATATGGCTCGTGGCTACTTTGACTTCCGGGTGAAATTGAATGAATCGCGCCGTCAGAAGTTCTACCGCGCCCTTGAGCTCACTACCCAGTATTCGCAGGCTGCCCTTGAGTTCTTCCGGAGGGTGGTATGGCGCAAGTGAATTCACGTCCGGCAGCGGGGACGATGCCTGCTCGTCAGCTTCAGGATAGCCTGGCGCAGGGTTGACAGAAAGATCGGCCAGCGCGGGTTGCAAGCCGTCCACTGCCAGCATCCAAGCAACCATGAGGACCGCGGTCCGGCCTCGATTGCTCACTGTTCCAGTCCCGCCAGTTTGTCCAACTGCCCCTTCACCGCTTCAACCGGAAGAGGGAGGTACTTGCCGTCCTCCATGATCCGCTCCTGCCCTTCCCGGCTGAGCACGTAGCGAATGAATTCGGCCGCCTTCGGCTTGATCGTGGATCCGGGAGCCACGCTTGCCCAAAAGGACTGGTCACCCCACAGCGGATAGCGCCGCGCCTGAACGTTTTCCACGGTAAATTCGAAATATTCTTTGCCGGGCTGTTCGGCAATCTGCAGCACCTTTACCCTGCCTACGAAAGCGGGATGCCATCGAACGTAGCCGATGCCTTGCAGATCCGTTTCAATGTGGCGCACGATGCGATCGGCCTGCCCCGTGCGGGTGCCGTCCGGCGCCACATGGTTGCCGTATGCGAGCAGGTTCTCGTTCCACTTGTCGCTGGAACTGAGAACCTTGTTTGAGAATTCCAGCGCCGTTGCATACCGCAGGCTGTAGCCGTAGGTATTGATCACCTTCTCCGCCCACATGCCCTTCAGGCCCAGCTGCCCCCAGGTGCGGATGTTGTCCTCCGGGCCACGCGCAAACGCCGGCTCCCAGCGTGCCCCGACCCAACCGCCCGCGCGCTCGGAACCGAACACTCCGTCAAGCTCCCTGAGCGATATCTTCGAAATCGGGTTGTCCTTGTGGACAATGACGGCAATCGAGTTCTGCCAGCCACGAACGTCATAGGAACCGGTGACGATGGAAAAACCGGTGGGTTCGTAGCCGAGAATACGCACGTGGGAAAGGTAGTCATAGAACGTGAGTTCATGATTCATGGCCAGGTCCGCCAGTCCGAAATAGAGGGACGGCGCGGCGACCGCAGCAGTAGGCAGCACAAGTTCGCATTTCGCATTTGGGTGGAACTCGCGGAACTCGGCGCACCACCGCTCGGCCAGGCCGGAATCGCCGATGTAGTTGTTTCCCCAAAGGCGGATGACGCCCGAAATGGTCTGTTTCGGCTCATATAGGGGTAGGCCGCTCAGGTCGAAGTGATATGCGTACCGTTGCATGGCTCGATCCGCCAGGCGAATACGACGCTCCGCAGCCGAACCCGGCGGTGCGCTGTCGGGTGTTGCGCCGAGCACAAAATCCGCGGGCGAGACGGGCTGGTCTTCAGGAGCCTCAAGTGGAGACGGAAGCCCAGGAGCCGCCATCAATGCGCCCAGCAGCAAGAGCAGTATCTGATGTTCTCTCTGCATGGGGAACCGAGGCTACGCCAGGAACGTCGCGAGCGGAATCCGTCATCAGGCCAAAGTCTGGGTCCTGCGAGCGCTCGTGCATAGAACGGATGACGGATACCAATAGGATATTGGGAGGATGCGGAAGGCAGCGCCGCTGGCCATCATAAGCTGAGGGATCATATTCGATTCCGTTTGCCAGCCATTGTCGTCACAACCGGGAGGGTATCAGGATGGGTAACCGGGCCATGTTTCAAACGGGAATCCTTGGGGCTGTAGTGCTGCTTTGTTCTGCTGGCCTCCTGGCTCAGTCCGATGAGGAAATCGAAGAGATCGTGGTGACGGGGCGGTTTATTGCGGCAGACGGATACAGCGGTCTGAAGAGCAATGTGCCGTTGCGGGACGTGCCCATCACCATTTCCTCCTATACCCAGGCATTCATGGAAGGCATCGAAACAATCCGCATTGCGGACCTGTACAACTACATGGCCGGGGTTCAGCGAGCCGGAAACACCGGCTACGACATTTCCATTCGAGGTTTCTCCTCGGGCGGCGCAGATCGCAATTCGCTGCAAACCGACGGGCTGCCCGGACTGGCCGTGCGGTTCGGTTCGCCACCCACTGTGAATACCGAGAGGATCGAGGTCGTCAAGGGCCCCATGTCGGTGCTTTATGGCCGAATACAGCCTGGTGGCTTTATCAACATCGTGACCAAGAAACCGCAGCCCGAGGCGAATCATCAATTCAAGCTGCGCACGGATGCCTACGATGTCGACATCGGAGATACCCTGGGCGTCACCGCTTCGATTGACTCCACCGGACCGGTGAACGAAACCGGGACCGTCCTCTATCGCTTCGTGGGAGAACTGGAGGATACGCAGGGCTTCCGCGATAACGGGTTCTCCGAGAGCACCTACGCGGTCGGCTCCCTGACTTGGTTGCCGAGCAACCAGACAACCGTGACGCTGGCGCTCGAGTACCGCGACGAAGACCATGCGCTGGACAATTTCCTCGTTGCGCCCGGCCGCGACATCAACCTGGTGGCCGATATCACCACGCGCTACCAGGAGCCGGACGACATTCAGCCGGAGACGGGTTACTCCGTAGCCCTGACCATCGATCACGACATCAGCGAGGATTTGTCCTGGCGGGCCAATTTCCGCTACGTGGACCATGAGGATTCGGCCTTGGGCTGGGAAAACCTCAGTTTCCGCAATCCAACAACGCTGCGACGCAGGGACCGCAACCAGCTGAATATCCGCGAATACACCTTTATCGATACCAGCCTGTCCTGGACGCCTTCCCTCGGCGGTTTGGACCACAATTTCATGATCGGATTCAACGGCGGTCGGGAAACCAGCAACTTTGAACGCAAGAACTTCGACGGTGGCAACGCAACCCTGGATATCGATATATATGACCCCGTCTACGGAGTCGGCATGGCTCGGCCCGCGGTTCCCAGTTCTCATCGGTTTACGACCTTTGACGCGCTGGGGTTCTATGTCCAGGACCAGATAACGTTGACGGAGAACTGGAAGGCGGTAGTGGGTGTTCGCTTCGAGGACTTCGAGGCGGTCGAGGAAGACAAGCGCGGGGTCGCGGCTGACAAGGCAACGTCAGGCGATGACGTAGTGCCGATGGCAGGGCTGATCTATCAGCCAAACGACAACTGGTCGTATTACGTCAGCTGGTCGGAATCCTTCAATCCGCCGCGGCCCGACCGCACCGATGAGGACGGTAATCGCGACTTTCCGCCGGAACAGGGCCGCCAGCTGGAAGCCGGCGTCAAGGCGAACCTGATGGACGGACGCGCGACCGCGACCCTCTCCGTGTTCAACATCGAAAAGGAAAACGTGCTGAATCGTGTCAGCGGAAGCGTGTATCAATTGACTGGTCAGGAAAAGAGCCAGGGCTTCGAGCTGGAGGTAAACGCCAATGTCACCGACAACTGGCAACTGATTGCGGGATTCGCCTACATCGACGCAACCGTGGATGAGTCCAGGAACGCCGCTCTCATCGGCATGCGTTTGCGTAACGCTCCGGAGAACACCGCCAGCATCTGGAATCGCGTGCAGGTGACGGACCGCCTGGGATTCGGCCTCGGGATCACGTATGCCGATACGCGTTGGGGCGAGCTGCCGAGAACCGGCAGCCGGGTTGTGCTACCCGACTATTTTGTTACCGATTTCGTTGTCTACTACGACCATCCGCTCGCCTATGGAACGCTGAAGATTGGCAACGTATTCGATGAGACGTATTACGAGAGCGGAAGCAACGACCGCCGGATTGTACCGGGCGCTCCGCGGGGATTCGTGTTTTCCCTGTCGAAGAATTTCGGCAACTGACCAACAGATTCCGAACTGCAGTATGACCTTGGCCCCGCTTGTCTGCGGGGCCAAGGTCATACATCGATGGCGCCCCCGGCGGCACCGTCAGGCGTTGCGTTGTGGTTCAATAGGCGGGCAATGGTTGGCGCCCGCGAAGCTGGCAGGCTCCCCCGGACTCGCCCCCGGGCCGCGGCCATAGTTCTTGGCCTCCTTGTCCTTGCCGGTTGGGAGAGCGTAGCGGGTCAGTCCGAACCCTACTTCGAGACGCTCGAAATCGTAGTGCCGGCAGTGCCCGGCGGAGGCTGGGATCTGACGGCCCAGGCAGTAAGGGATACCCTCGAAGAAGAAGGGCTGGTACGCAGTATCCGCATTTCGCACAGCCCGGGAGCCGGCGGGCTTATCGGGCTGGCCCAATTTATCGAAGGCCGCCGTGGCGATGGCGCGACCCTTCTGATCGGTGGCCTCTTTACGGTAGGGGCGGAGATGCCCAATCGTGCGAGCGTTTCCCTGCTCGACGCTACGCCGATTGCCCGGCTCACGGAGACGGGGGCCGTCATAGCCGTACCGTCATCGTCTTCCGTCATGGATTTTGATGACCTGGCCATATGGTTCGAGTCCCGTCCCGATACGCTGATCTGGGCGGGCGGCTCTCTCGGCGGACCGGACCAGATGCTGCTGCGCAGCCTGGCGAGTGCGCTGGGTGTCGATCCGGCCCGGATTCACTACCAGCCCTATCCGGGCGGATCCGAAGTGGGAGCGTCACTCGTTTCAGGAAGCGCCAATGTGGGCATCAGCGACTACAGCGAGCTGGAGCAACTGATCGATGCGGGCCACTTGCGCGCGCTGGTTCTATCCGCGGAAACCCGCCTGCGCAACCTGCCGGTCCCCACGTTGAAGGAGACCGGAATCGATATTTCCCTGGGCAACTGGCGCGCGGTGTTTGCCCCGCCCGACATCAGCGTCGAGCAGGAACAGCGGCTAATCGCAATGTTCGATGAAATGGCCGAGAGTCCTTATTGGAAAGCAAGCTTGCGTCGCTACCACTGGACCAACGCCTACTTGTCCGGGGATCAGTTCGAGCTGTTTGTGCGGTCGCAATACAACATGGCGCGCCTGCTGCCGGAACTGGCCGTGCAGCCGGCACTTGTGGAAAGGGACTACCTGTTGCGTGTTATCTGGAAGCGCTATGCCTGGCTGGTCATTCTGCTGGCGCTGCTGATGGGTTTTGCCGCAGTGGCCTTCTGGCAACGCTACCGTTCGAGGCGCCAAGTGGTCGATCTGTCGGTCGCGCTCGAGCAGGCGGAGGGTGCCGCCGAAACCCAGGCCGAACGATTGCACGAAGCCCTGCAGGGAAGGATGCAGCACATTCAGGAAGATTTCGACAAGTGGGGCTTGAGCCCGGCCGAAAAGGAAATCGCCCTGCTGCTGCTCAAGGGACTGCGCCTCCAGGAAATTGCCGACATTCGCGCAACCAGCGAGCGGACCGTGCGCCAGCAGGCTCAGGCGATATACCGGAAGTCGGGCCTGGACAGCCGCACCGATCTTGCGGCGTATTTCATTGAAGACTTCATCAACCCGATCGCCGACGAGGAGGCTGGCGAGAACTAGGGCCTGTAACGGCCACTAGTCCAATTGTTTCAGGCTTTCTTCGGCCTGATGCGCGCGCAATGGTAGAAAAATACCGTGTTCGCGCACGATATTCTGACCCTGGCGGCTCAGGATGAACCGTAACAGTTCCCTGGTCGCGCCGGGCAGCTCCTGTCCCGCCGGCCGATTCACGTTGAAGTAAACCAGGCGGCTCAGCGGGTACAGGGCCATCGCGACATTCTCGTAACTTGGCGCCACAGGTGGCCCCGCCGGTTCCAGTCGTATCGGCAATACCCTAACGGGGGCGTCCAGGTAGGCGATCCCGCTGTAACCGATGGCATTGGGTACCTCGGCTACCCGGCCCGCAACCGGAAATACGACCTTGTCGAAATGCACGTCGCTACGCCATTCTCCGCGGCGCCCCCCCATATTGAGCACGCGCTGACGGAAGAACTCCTCAAAGCCGTTCCAGGGCTCGACGCCGAAGCGCATCACTGGTCTTTCCGCCCAATCTCCTTCCAGGCCCAGGTCACCCCAGGTTTCGATTACTGAGCCGCCCCGGTGTCGCGTGGATGAGAAGGCGGCATCCAGTTGCTTGAGCGATATTTCCTCCAGCGGGTTGCTGCTGTGGACGAACACCGCCAGCGCATCAAGAAAACCGTAATGGCGATACGAGCCGGCAACAATGGGGATGCTGAGCGGCGGATAACCATATTTCGCCTCGAAGCCGGCGATGTCCGTAGGCTTCAGCTCACGGGAAACGAAAACGAGATCCACGTTGCCCGCAATCAGTTCCAGGGCGCCCAGACTGCCTGCGTAGGGCGGCGAGAGAACGATCTCGACGTTCGGGTAGATCGCCTGGAACGCGGCTGTCCAGGCGTTGATCAACCTTGGCAGAATGTCGGACGCCGCCGCCCTGTAACGTCCAAAGATGCTCGCCGAGTCAACGGGCCGATAGTCGGGAAGCGCTTCATCCAGCGCAGGTTGCAACAGTTCGGGGTCGGGCTCCGTCCTTCCCTGTTCGACACCCTGCGCTTTTTCCTCCTCGCTTCTGAGCGCTGCAGAGGAAACGGCCGGGACAACCCATTCAACGGCGCCATCGTTGGTCGCAGCGCTTTGCGCATACCTGGGGTTCCACGCAAGCGCGAGGCAGGTCAGCAGCAAGGCAATCGATCGGGGAAAGGACATATTCGCCGAACTCCAGGAAACAGTGTGGGAGCGAGCATAGCCAAAACGCGACCTGCGCGTATCCGTCATTTGGCTAAACACACGCTGCCCCCTTGTGGCCACCGAGCGTAGCATATCGTGTTACACTTCTCGTAATGATCCGAAGCTTCCGGCACAAGGGATTGGCCGAGCTGTTTGAGCGCGGACGAAGTCGGCGGGTTCGGGCCGATCTGCATGCCCGATGCCTCAGACGGTTAGAAGCTTTGGATCAGGTTGAGGTGTTGCGTAACTTGAACCTGCCCGGTTTTGGTTTACATCCGCTGCGCGGCAAACCTGAACGTTACAGTCTGTATGTAAATGGCCCGTGGCGCATTACGTTTGAATGGGAAGACGGAGAGGCGGTTCGGGTTGATTTGGAGCAGTATCACTGAGGTAAGTATGGCTGAGTATCAAGTTAAGCGCCCTGTGCGGCGTAAGCCGGTGCATCCCGGCGAGATCATGCGTGAGGACGTGTTGCCGGCAATTGGCCTGTCGGTTAGTGAAACGGCCAGGCGGCTTGGCGTTTCGCGCCAGCAGCTTCATCGAGTACTGGCTTGCACCCACCCCATCACGACCGAAATGGCTTTGAGAATAGGCAAGTTCGCCGGTAACGGGCCGGAGCTTTGGTTACGACTGCAGCAGAACTATGACCTGTGGCACGCGGAGAGGAGATTGAAGCGGGAACTGGACGAGATAGAGGCAAACGCAAAGGCCGCTTAAGCGCAGCTTCCGGTACAGCCCACTAGGGAGTGACTTCGCGGAAGGCGCGGTGCAAGGGAAAGTAGAGCGCGGTTCGGATTGGGCGGTTCTCCCGCGCCCGCATGGCTGAACGGTACCGCTCCAGTTGCGGCGCGTAACGCCGCTCCTCTTCATCCAGGAAACTATCCAGGTCGGCGCCTTCGTGGCGGGAGGTCTTGTAGTCGACGATCCAGCGTTCTCCCCTGTGTACGAAGCTGCGGTCCAGGATCAGACTGCGCGTGCGGCCCTCTTCTTGCAGGGAGAGCGGCAATTCGCTGGCCGCTTCCTCGTGGCGCTCCAGCGTCCAGCGTCCCTTTTCGTCGTCCAGCGTGTTGCGCAGCGCGTTCTCTACGTCGGCCGTCAGGGATTCCAGTTCGTCCGCTGGAACGCCGTGGAACTGCAGCATGCGGCGGGTTCTGGGGCGCAGGCTCTCTAGATTCCCAGGCAAGAATGCATCCGTGCCTCGCTCGGCAAATTCCTGCAGCCAGCGGTGCACCGTGAGGCCGAGGACCCGGGCGCGCTCGCCGGCCCAGACGTAAGAAGGCGACTGAACCTCCTCGGGGGCGGGAGCGACCATGGGCTCGGGAGGCTTCGGCGGTCGCCAGTCCGTTGGCACGCGATGGATGACGGGGTCCACGAAGCGCCGCCTTCTTGCGCTCCGCCCCTTGGCCGGCAACGGCGCCGGAGGCTGCTCGTCGAACAGGCGTTCCAGGGCTTCCTGCAGGTCGGCCGCCATGGTTCTTGCGGTGGGCCTGAACTCTCCCGGACCCTGCGTCTCTTCGTCCCGGACGAGACCCACCAGCAGGTTAAGCCGGCTGCGCGCCCGGGTGCTCGCCACGTAGAGCAGGCGCTTGCGCTCGGCGTCTTCGCGCGCTCTCGCCAGCGCATCGAGGTAGGCAAATACGGCATCGTCGTCATTGCCGCAGCTTGACGGCGGAACGGCCAGGAGGGTCGCGCTCCCCGCCCTCCCGCCCGGGCCGTTTTCGCCGGGCGGCGGCTGCCACCACCGCAGGACAGGCGCCCTTCCGCCCGTTATGTTGCGCCCGAGCCCCGGCAGGATGACGGTATCGAACTCAAGGCCCTTGGCCTTGTGCATGGTCAGGATCTGTACCTGGGCGCCGGTCTCCGGGTTGGTCACGAATTCGTCGGCGAGTTGCAGCGTGCGGGCAACCGCGTCATCGATCAGGCTGCCTGTGCCGGCTTCGGCGAGGCTGTCCAGGAACTCGCCGGCGTGACGCACGGCATTCGCGTCGGTGTTGCCTGCTGGTCCTCCCAGCGCCAGCCAGGTCCCTTCCACCCAGCTGCGAAAATCCAGCTGTCCCTTCAATTCAAGTGCGTTCTCAAGTACCGGGGTGACGCGGGCCAGACGAGCCTGCCCGTCCTCGCTCAGCGCCTCCAATCGTTCGGCATCCGAAAGCAACTCGTGGATTGTCTTTCCCGGGTCGTTATGACAGAGCCGGTGCAGGTCTTCAAGAGTCAGGCCGCACCACGGCGCCCTCAACAGCGCAAGCCACGCAATCCGGTCGGCGGGCTGCGCCAGTGCACGCGCTACGGCGGCGAGGTCCTGCACCACGCTGTAGCGCCTGCGGCGATCGAACTCGGTGCGGCTGACCTTGATTTCGGTCCCGCTCAGGGCATGGCTGATTTCCTCGCCATGCGTGCGGCTGCGAACAAGAATTCCGATGGTGTCGTTCGGGCGTTCATTCAGGGTCTTTCGCACGATCCGCTCGACGATTGCAACCTCCGATTCATGGTCGCCCTTGCGGAAATGGTGGAGTTCGGCCCCGGAGGCTTCCGAGGCCGAGCCCGGGGCCGGTTCGCAGGGCGTATAGGGCACCGTGCCCATGTGCGTATCGCCGCGGGCCGGAAAGACCTGCGGAAAAATCTCGTTGAACCAGCCGACAAGTTCCGGTGTCGAACGGAAGTTGACGGTCAATTTCAGCAGTTCCGGCCGCAACTGTTCCAGCCCCAGCTCGCAAACCCGCAGGTAGCCGCGCACATCGGCCTCGCGGAACCCGTAGATGGATTGCATGGGATCTCCCACCATGAATACCGTGCGTCCGTCCCCGTCCTGCCACTCGCGCATCATTTGCTGCAGCAGGTCGAGCTGAGTGCGGGAGGTATCCTGAAACTCGTCCACCAGGATGTGGCGCAGCCGCGCATCCAGGCGTTCGGCGAGGAAAGATGGCCGATCGGCCTGCCCCAGGGCCCTGAGGGCCGCCTGGCTGACCTCGGTGTAGTCGGTTTCCCGGCGTTGGGCGAACAGGACCTTCAGATGCGCAAAGGCGTTTCGCAGGACCCGCATGACGCAATGCACCAGTTCCAGGCGTTCATCTTCGTACGCGGGCGATTCCAGGATGCGCAGACGCGAGAGGCGCTCGCGAAACTCGCGGGAATTGCGAATGGCCTTTTCCAGTTCCGGATCGAGTTCCTTCCTGAACCTGACATACCAGTCGTTCTTCTTTGTCAGAAGGTCGGCGGCAGCGCGGCCCCAGCCCGCGAGCGCTTCGGGTCGGGCGGGGTCTTGCGATTCTCCTTCGCTCGCCCAAAGCCGGACAAAGGCGGATTCAAATGCGCTGCGGTGCTGTCCAAGGCTGTCCAGCATTCGCCCGGTCTCGCGCCGCACCAGGCCGCGCAGCGCCGCCTTGAGCGCGCCGGCATTGTCTTCGGTGCCGAGCAGCGGCAGCCACTGCTCGCGCCTTGCCAGCATCCCCGCGATCAGTTCGGTGAACTGCTGCGCTTGACCATCCAGGTGCCGCAGCAGGGTCTCCACGTCGTGGTCACCCTGCCGGATGCCCTCGCGCAACAGGGTTTTCGCGGTCAGTTCGTACAAGGGTTTGGCGTCGGCCCGAAGGCTGCCGAGCGCCCCGCCGCCGCTGGAAACAGGTGAACTCACCGCCAGCCAGGATCCCAGGGCGTCGATGGTGATGATGCGCAGGCGGGCGGGGTTGTCCGGAAGGTCCCAGCCGCGCTTGCGGGACTGCTCGAGCACGCGCCGTGCCAGACGCAGGCTCAGCTGGCGGTGCGGAGGCGCGTGGGGATGCTCGGATGCCGCCTCTCTCAGGCTCCTCGATACGCGCTCGCGCATTTCAGCGGCCGCCTTGCGGGTAAACGTAATGGCCAGCACGGCGTCGGGTTCCTGCTCGCGTCCCAGCAGCCGCAGGTAGCGCTGGACCAGCAATTCGGTCTTGCCCGAACCTGCGGGGGCCTGGACGATGAACGAGCGCTTCGGGTCGAGCGCCCGTTCGCGAATTCCCTGGTCGGCCGGAGCGGTCACGATTGCTCCAGTTCCTGGATGCGGCTGAGTACCTGGTACTGCCCGCGCGCGCTGTCGTCGTAGGAGAAGATCTGCAACCGGGCGTCGCCGGCGCCGAGTTCGCTCGCGGCCCTTTCGAGGGCCTGGCGCCAGGCCGCCAGGAGACTCTCCCAATTCTGGTGTTTCTTAAAGTCCCTGTGTTTCGAGATGGGTACCAGTTTGGGCATCGCTTTACTGCCCGGAATGCAGGCTTCGGAATCGCAGATGCCCACGATGGAAGTCTCCCTGCCGGTCAGGTAAACGTAGGCTACGGCCGAAACGCCCTCGGTCGCGAGCGCGTAGGCCGGAAGCTGGCTGGAGCGCAGCCAATCAGGGTTGAGCCCCGAAAGCGGGAGTTTTCTGCCGGTCTTGTAGTCCAGCACCAGCGCGCCTGATTCCCCCGTGGGTCCGTCCACTCGGTCCAGGCGCATGGACAGGGTGATGTCACCCAGCTCAAGCTGTACCCGGTCTTCCAGCCCGGTCACGCGAAACTCTCCTCTTGCCAGGTCCAGCCGGGCCCAGTCCAGAGCCAGTTGCACCGCCCGCTCACGCTCCAGCCGCAAGAGCCCGAGCACCAGGGCGCGGGCGCCCAGCGGTTCGTCCCTGGGAATCCCGGCCGCCCATTCTTCAAGTCGGGGGCGCAGTTCGTCAAAGTTCGCTTGCAGCGATTCAGCGTCTCCGTACTCGGCGTACAGGTCGTGCAGGAGCTTGTGCACGATGCTGCCGCGATCCAGCGGACTCAGGCCTTCCCAGGGCCTCGGATATTCCCTCGCGTGCAGTCGGTACTCCGCGAACGCTCGAAACGGGGAGTTCAACTGACAATCCATCAGGTGGGTTCCGCCACTGAACTCCTCGCCCTCCGCCTGCCCGGGAGCCGGGTCGTAGTGGAGCTGCACAAGCGATGCGCTCGAACGCAGGTCTTCGACGAAGAGATCCGGGTGTTCGCCGCCGTGCAGCCGCGAACGCTCTCGCAGGGGAACCGAAGCGATCAATGGACTGCAGGTCGTGGCGACGCCCTCTTCAGCGACTTCGGTCCAACTGAAAACCACCTCGTCGGCACTGGAGAGCAGCGCCGCGGTTTGCGCCCTTGCCCGCTCCAGTGCGATCTGCGGGCTGGCATGGGGCATCTTCAGGCGCCTTTGCAGTCCCAGGGGAAGCAGGGGCACTGGGCGCACCGCCCTGGGCCACAGGCTGGCGCTTGCGCCGGCAACCCACAAGCGCTCAAAACGCAGGCCCGCGGCTTCATCGACGGGAAGCAGTTCCACGGCATCGTCCGGACCCTGGGGCTGGAACTTCTGCTGACGCGCCATGGTGTTCAGCCGGGCGAGCGCCATCGGAAGCGCCACGGTGCCGCTTGCAACGGCATCGCAGCCGCCGAACTCCCCCAGCAGGCGGGTCCATGCCTCCACCGCCTGTTGCTCGCTGCTGACCAGTCCCCGCCGGCCCGGCCAACCCAGTGTGCGCAGAAACGATGTGAATACCGCGGCCCAGGTCCGGTAGGAGTGCGCCTTGCCCTTTCCGCGGGCCGTTCGCGAGGCTTTCCAGCCATTCTGAAGCAGATCCGCGAGCCGGGGAGTTCCGCGCCCTGCCCGGGCCATGAGCTGTGGTCGCGTGATCTCCCCGCCCACCAGTTTGCCGCGCAGGCTGCGCTCAAGGTTCGCCCGCGCTCCGGATTCTCTCCGCGATCCTTCCAGATAAGCGCCACGCAGGACCCGGCTTACGGTCTCGAAATCGAATGTCCTGCCCAGTAGATGGAGTGCGTCCAGTGCCATTTCCGCAGGGCCGTATTCAGCCAGGGACGGTGCTTCGGCGCTGTTCAGCGGTGCGTTCTGCGGAAACCCGCGCGCCTGCCAGGCCGGCTGCATGCGATCAAGCAAAATCCTGCGGGCCCGCTGGGCACGATCGGAAAAATCGAAAAGCACGATACCGGCGTTTCCGGAACCAGCCCAGCGCGCCGCCGCGTGCAGCTCCTCGTCCCCGGTCTCATAGGAAACCTGGCATACGCTTGCCGCCTTCGGGACCGGCGGGCCTTCGGAAATCAACACGCCGTTCGCCCGCAGGGAATCGACCAACGCGGCTTGCGGCGGCGTAAGGGCCGCGCCGAATCCGAGCAGGAACAAAGGCTTGCGCACCGTGATCGCGCCGGTCTGCAAATCCTGCGCCAGCAACTGCGGAAGCGCCGCCGGTTCCAGCCATTTGCCTGCAGTGCGCGATTCCTCGAACCGCCCGGTCCAGCGGGCGAAACGGCGTTCATCCTCTCCCTCGACCTCGGCGCGTAAGCGCTCAAGGTTCAATCCGTACTCAAGCGCCAGGTTCCAGCTCTTTCGGGCCAGGCTGGCGTTCTGCTCCAGGTCGAAGCCTTCAACCGCCTCCGGCCTCAGGGCCTGCTCCCAAAGCATCAGCGATCCGTGCGGCGACAACAGCGAGAACCCGCCGGCATGGCCTCCACGCAGCAGGGAGTCCTCCCAGAGGCGGCGCATCCACTCCTGCCAGGAGATCACTTGCGGGCGCCGCCAGACCGTAGCGTTGGAGGCTCGCCGCCACTGGCCGTAGCGAAAACGCTGCCGCCGGGCCAGTCTGGCAGTGGCAGTGACGGCAAGGGCTCCCTCCCGTAACGCGGGGAACAATTCCTGTTGGAGAGCCTGTTGGTAGGAAGGTTTGCTCAAGGCAGTCAATACGAATTCAGTACTCGCCTGTTGTCTGTCGGCAAGGTTAAGCTACGCACGCTCAATTGCCAATCCACCCCGGGTGCATGGAATATCCGCTTCTGCTTGAACCGATAACGCTGGCCGGTCGAACCGTTCGCAACCGCGTGGTTCACGCGTCGATGAGCACGCGTTATACACAGAACCAGGAGATCAATCCGCGCCTGGTGCGCTACCATGCCAATCGCGCCGCGGGCGGAGTGGGCATGATCGTGACCGAGCCGCTGAACGCGCTTCCGTGGCATGACCGCTCGCACCGCCCTGCCCTGTTCGAGCCGAACGCCCGCGATGACCTGGCCCGCTGGGCCGACGCCGTTGAGAGCCGGGGCTGCCGATTGCTGGGGCAGTTTCAGGATTCCGGGCGCGGTCACCGGGAGGCGGGTCGATCGCAGCAGGCCTGGGCTCCCTCGGCGTTGCCCGATGACCTGAGCTGGACCATGCCCAGGGAGATGCCCCGGCATCGCATACACGAAGCGATCGAACACTTCGGCAAAGGGGCGCGGCGTCTTGAAAAGGCCGGCTTCAGCGGCGTGGAGTTGTCTGCCGGGCATGGCCACCTTTTTCATCAGTTCCTGTCGCCGGCTGCCAACATAAGGGACGACGAGTACGGCGGTGACCTGGAAGGAAGGACCCGATTTATCAGGGAACTAATTAAAATAATAACAAGTAATTGTAGGGATAATTTCATCATTGGAGTGAAGCTACCCGGGACTGACGGAATACCGGGAGGCATCGATCATCCGGAGTCCGCGCGCATTACCGCCCGGCTGGCGGAGGCCGGCGGTTTTCACTACCTGGTCTATTGCGACGGTTCGCACTCCAATACGCTGGAAACCCATATTCCCGACATGAGTTACCCGCGCGCGCCGTATGTCGACGGGCACGCGGAGATCGCGGCCAATGCGCCGGGTGTTCCGCTCATGGCCCTCGGGTTGATCACGGACCCTGCCGAGGCGGAGGGCATACTGTCCGCCGGCAAGGCGCAGATGGTGGCGCTGGGACGGCCGCTGGTCACCGACGCGGCCTGGGTGAAGAAATCCGCGGAGGGCCGGCAGTCCGAGATTCGCTACTGCGTGTCCTGCAACACCTGCTGGGCGACGATCGTCGAGCGGAAACCCATCCTTTGCGACAACAATCCTCGACTTGGCGAGAGCGACGAAGTCGACTACTGGCCCCAGCCGGCCAGGGTCACGCGGCGCGTCGTGGTGGTGGGCGCCGGCCCGGCGGGCCTGGAGGCGGCCTGGGTGGCGGCCGCGCGGGGCCACGAGGTGACGGTATTCGGTTCATCCGAGCGTCCCGGGGGCAAGGCGTACCTCCATGCCCAACTGCCCGGCGGCGAGAACGTCAGCAGCGTCTACGACTACCAGGAGATGGCTGCAGCCAAGGCGGGAGCAACGGTGCATCTGGGATTCCGTGCAGCTGTGGACGACGTGGGGCAATGCGAGCCGGACGTGGTGGTCCTGGCGTGCGGCGCCTCAATGCTGTGGCCGTCCGGCTGGCCCGGGGAGTGGCGCGATTTCGTTTTCGATGTTCGTGACGTCAGCCGGGAAATGCTGGAGCGCCCGGAAGAAACGATAGATGGAACGGCGGTGTTATGGGACCAGGACCATACGCTGGCGACGTACGCAGCCGCCGAATTGCTGGCGCAGCGTTTTTCCCGTCTGGTGATCGTGACTCCCCGGGAACGCCTGGCCAGCGACGTGGGCCTGGTGACGCGGCAAGGCATTTATCGCCGGCTATATGGCATGCCGAATGTAGAGATCCTTCTGCTTTCGGACATCCACGCCCGCTCGGCGCTGGATGAAGGCCGCGTAACCTGCCGCAACGTGCTTAACGGCTCCCTCACCGATATCAATGACCTGGCCCTGCTGACCTGGTCCGGCAGCCGCGCGCCCAACGACGAACTGGCCGCACCATTAAGGACGGCAGGCATGGAGGTGGTTTGCGTGGGCGATTGCGACATGCCCCGCACGCTGCTTGCCGCCACTTCCGACGGCCACGCGCTGGGCCGCTCGCTCTAGCCAGGGAGAGAGGGGGTTTCGCCCACAAACCCCGGGTCTACATGAACGGACGGACCACCTTGTTGGACTCCATGTAGCAATACGACAGCATCCAGTAGAGGTTGATGCCGATGCGTTCGGCCGTGGGTTCCGTGAAGACGTAGCCGTGGGACGTGATCTCGTCGCCGATGTGCTCCAGCACGTAAAGCACAAGCACGTCGCGGGTGAAGACGTCGCTGTAGTTGTTGAGCGGCCAGTCCACCTGCGATAGCCGGATGCCGATCTTCCTGCCGTCCGAATGGGTGATGCGCGCTCCGCCGCCGCGGTCGTGGACCTGGAGGTTGTCGTAGCGCCTGTATTCCTCGTCACGCCCGCCGCTCACGCCGGGAATGTCGATATAGCAACTCATCATGCGCGCCGCGTGCAGCTCGTAGGTCCCCCCGGGATGGTCCCGGCCGCCCGGCGAGTCCAGCCACATCTGCTGCTCGCCCAGGAGCGATTCATTTGCCCATGCCGCGCACTCGCCGTCCGCCTGGCCGCGGAACTGCGCGGCCTCGCGGGTCCAGTACACGACGCAATCCGGCGGCCCATCCGGTAGCGCCGTAACGCCGGCGCCCACGGTCATCGGCTCCAGGCCCTCAACCGGCCGGTCCCAGACCTCCATGCGGGTCGCCTCCCGTTCGTTGTCCGGCGAAAGGGTCAGCGCCCCCGCACGCGTCAGCCTGGAATAGTCCCCGCCGGCGAACTCCCGGAAGGCCATAAGCATGGAATCCGGGCCGCCGACGCGTTCGACGCGAATCTCGATACGATCGTGGCGCTCGTTTTCGGGGTAGCCGATGCGACGGTCGAAATACACCTGGTTGTAGTTGTCGTAAACGCGCGCCAGAAGCTCGGCCAGGACCATGGTGTTGCGTTCCGTTGGCGTGGAGTCCTCGCCCTGCGCCAGAGCCGGCCCTGCGCCCAGCAGCCCCAGCGGGCCTGCCAGCGCAAGCATGCTCAGGGCCCACACCCTCCTTCCAGGGTTAACCATGTTCGATCTCCAGGTCCATGAGTTCGTAGTAGGTCATCATGTAGCCGTAGACGGCGCCGCGAAGGAAGATGTAGTGTCCGTCGGCGGTGCACCAGACGTCGTACTTGGGGTGTTCGTTGGGCAGTCCGACGTTCTCGCCGAACCGGAAATGCAGGGCGTCGAACTCGCCCGCTCCCACCGTGATCTTCTCTTCGCCCACGTATTCGATCGCGGGGGAAATGCTGACCAGCAACGGGCCGGTGGCGCCGCGATGGTCGGGCGACGACATCAGCAATTGCGGAAATCTCTGCACGCCCGGGCCCTTGCTGAGATCGAACATGCTCAACACCCAGGAATCGCAGATGATGGCGTGGTCGACAAAGGCCCGCGGGCGCTCGATCAGGCTCATTTTCTGCGAGACCCGGCCTTCTATGGCCGTATATGTCTCGCACTCGGCCTCGTCCTCCGAGAAGCGGAACCAGCCGCTGCCCATGAACCGGTCGCCCACCGATATGCGCACGAAGCAGTCCAGCGGATGCCAGTTCTCGTCCAGCGTCAACGCCACGTTGCGCATCACGCTGGGACGGTCGTCAATCTCGCTTTGCGCCATGCAGGTGCGGTGGCCGTCGGAATGAACGGTGATGGTGAACCGCTCGCGGCCGCGTTCCTGGTCCATGCGGTCCGGTTTCTTGCTCAGGTAGGCAATGCGGCCGTGATAGTTCACGTGGTCAACTTGCAGAATGTCACTCATTGGGACCCCTCCCGGTTTGATTAAAACTCCTGGCGCCGCCAGATACGGCGCTAGTCCAAAATGCCGTGGCCGCGCGTGGGCACGAGCACGGTTCGGTCGAAAATACAGACCACGTCGCCGTGCTGGTTACGGCCGGTGGTGCGCACCGTCACGATTCCGGCATTGGGACGTGATTTGGATGGTCTCTTGGCGATGACTTCGGATGATCCGTACAGGGTATCGCCGATGAACAGCGGATTGGGCAGGCGGATATCCGCCCAGCCCAGGTTGGCGATGGCCTTCTCGCTGACGTCCGATACGCTCATGCCCACCAGCACCGAAAGCGTCAGCGTGCTGACGATCAGCCGCCGGCCGAACTCGGTCTTTCCCGCGTACTCCTTGTCGAAGTGAAGCGGGTGCGTGTTCATGGTGAGCAGGGTGAACCAGGTGTTGTCTGTCTCGGTCAGTGTCCGCGCCGGGGAATGCTCGTACACGTCTCCCTTGCGGAACTCCTCGTAGTAGCGTCCGCCGGGGCGCCGCACCACGCGGCGCTTCTCGGGGCTTGCCTCAGCCACTTTCGGGCTTAGAGATCCTGACAGTGGATGAAGACGGGGTTTTCGGCGAACTGGCCGAATTCCGCGGCCAGCTGGCCGACCGTGTCCGACTGGATGTCCTCGCCGAACTTCTCCATGCTGTTGAGGTCGATGACCTCCGCGTACTGATACGGGGGTGCATCCGTCCCGCCCAGCAGGCCAACGCAACGCAGGACTCGGAAGCGGTCCACCGACGGCAGCCGGTTGACCTCCACCAGGTCGCGGCTGCGCGCCCAGGCCTGGTACTCGGCCGGGTCGGCGTCCTCCTTCAGGTTAAACAGCACGATGACGCTATCCATTCTCAGTTCTCCTGATCCTCGCCGACTGCATTCTCCACTTCTTCAAGGTCCGTTACCAGTTCCTCGATGGCCCCGGCGTCTTCATCCTCCGGCACCGGAGGCAGGGCCGTGGCCTGGCCGAAGTGCGCCCGCACGGCTGCCTGGGTGACGGCGTCCAGCCGGTAAACGCCGGTTACGGAAACCGGAAAGCGCCCGATGGAACCGTTGCTGACCTGCAGGCGCTCGCCCGGATTGCCGCAGACCCGGCCGGTCGATGAAGAGAACTGAATGCCGTACGCGTGGCGAAGGTCCATGGACGGCGGCGAGACTTCCACGTGGTATACGCGCCGGCGGCCGTCGAAGACCAGCAGATTGGTCTCGTTGAGCACTTCGAAGTTGTCGATGCGATTCTGGAAGAAGCAATCGGCATTCCCCATGCCGTGCGGGAAACGGGCCATCCTTCCGGGCCGCGAAGCCTGGGATCCTTCACCGCCCGCAGTGGCGCAGGAGGTGAGGATCAAGGCGGCTGCGAGTGCCGCCATGGGCAGTGTGAGGGCGGGACGCCCTCGCGCCCGAATAGCGGGGTGGAACATCATGAAGAGGGTCCTCCGGGTTCCGGGCCGCGCGCTACGGGACGTGTGTGGGATTGCGACCATTCGCTCCAGGAACCGGGATACAGCGCCGCGCCGTCAAGACCGGCCAGTTCCATGGCGAAGAGGTCATGACAGGCGGTGACTCCCGAACCGCACATGACGCAGGCCGTGGACGGATCCGCGCCTGCCAGGAGCTCCCGGTAGTGCTCGCGCAATTCGTCAGGCGGCCGGAACCGGCCGTTGGCGTCCAGGTTCTCGCGGAAGAAGGCATTGATGGCCCCCGGAACGTGTCCGGCCTGCGAATCCAGCGGCTCCGAGAGCCCCTGGTAGCGGGCGCCGTCGCGCGCGTCCAGCATGCGCATGTCACCGTCAATCGCCGCGCGCTCCACTTCGTTCAGCCCCACGACCGGCCGGCAGTGGCCCCCGACCGGGTAGTCCGTTGGACCGATGACAGGTTCATCACGCTCCAGCGGAAGGTCTGCCGCCTCCCAGGCCTGAATTCCGCCATCCAGCAGCCCGGCGCGTTCATGTCCCATCCAGTTCATCATCCACCAAAGTCGCCCGGCGATTGCGCAGCCCATGTTGTCGTACGCCACTACCAAAGTATCCGGTTTGATGCCCCAACGCCCCAGCGTGGTCGCAAATTCCGCCGGCTCGGGAAGAGGATGACGGCCGCCCTCCCCTCGCGCGTGGCCGGCCAGATCGTGATCGAGGTTCGCATACGGGGCCCCGGGGATGTGGCTCTCGGCCCAGAGCGCCCGTCCTCCTGCGGGGTTCATCAGGTCGAAGCGGCAGTCCACCGCCCGGGCTTCGCCGGCTTCGATGGCCGAATGCAGCTCCGCGGGGCTCAGCAGCAGCGCGGCCATTCAGGATTTCTCCACGGCAGCCTGAATTTCCGGGACGATCGCAAACAAGTCGCCCACCAGGCCGATGTCGGCGATCTCGAAGATCGGGGCCTCCGGATCCTTGTTGATCGCCACGATCACCCCAGCGTCCTTGATTCCGGTCAGATGCTGTATGGCGCCGGATATGCCGATGGCGAAATACAAATCGGGGGCAATGATCTTGCCCGTCTGCCCCACCTGCATGTCATTGGAAACATAACCTGCATCCACCGCCGCGCGGGATGCGCCCACCGCGGCCCCCAGCCGGTCCGCCAGATCGTAGAGCAGGGAAAAACTCTCGGCGCTGCCCAGCGCCCGTCCGCCGGAAACGACGACGCCGGCGCTTTGCAGGTCCGGCCGTTCGGATTCAGCCGATTTCAGTTCCAGCCAGCTCGTATGTCCAGGCAGCTCAACATCCGTTTGTGCCTGCTCAATGGCGGCCTCAGCGCCTTCACCGGCGGCCGGCCATGAAGCCAGGCGAGCGGTCCCGACCACGATATGTTCGGCGGGCGCCTCCACGGTAAGCACGGCGTTGCCCGCGTATATGGGGCGCTTGAACCGCCGCTCGCCCTCCACGCTCATGATGTCGCTGACCTGCGGAACGCCAAGCAGGGCCGCCACGCGCGGCATCAGGTCCTTGCCGAAGGTCGTGGAGGGGCCCAGCACATGGCTGTATCCATCGGCGGCGAGAGCCGCCAGCTGCGGGGCCTGAATCGCCGCCACCGGATGCGCGTTCTCGCTCCGGTCCAGGCACAGGACACGAGCAACCCCTTCAATCCGTGCGGCCTGCCTGGCGACTCCGCCGCAATCCTGTCCGAGTACCGCCACGTCCAAACGGTGGGCATCGATCGCCAGGCCGCAGCTTACGTTTCTCGCTACACCTGCCTGCAGCGTCTGCCCGTCGTGTTCGGCAACTACCAGTACCGCGCTCACGCCGCCACCTCAGTTCACCAGGCCGCGTTCGCGCAGCATTCCCATCAGGGCCGGGACGTCTTCCACCACAACGCCTTTCTGGCGCTGCGCGGGCGGCTCGTATGAGACCGCCTTCAGCGCCGGTGGCGCGGACGGCGCAAGATCATCGGCCAACAGCGTTTCCAGGGGCTTGCTCCGGGCTTTCATGATGTCCGGCAGTTTGATGTAGCGGGGCTCATTGAGGCGCAGGTCGGTGGTGATCACCGCCGGCAACCGGATCTCCAGGGTCTCCAGTCCGGCGTCCACCTCTCGGGTCACCCGGGCCGTGTCGCCGTTCAGCTTGACCTCGGATGCGAAAGTGGCCTGCGGGCGCCCCCACAGCGTCGCCACCATCTGGCCGGTCTGGTTGCAGTCGTCGTCGATGGCCTGCTTGCCCATGATGACGATGTCCGGTTCCTCGCGCCGTATTACCTCCAGCAGGATGCCGGCGGCCGCCAGCGGCTGGACTTCGCCTTCGCATTTGACCAGCAGGGCCCGGTCGGCGCCCATGGCCAGCCCGGTGCGAAGCTGTTGCTGGCATTCGTCGCCGCCGATCGTTACTGCGAGGATCTCACCGGCCTCGCCGCGCTCGCGCATGCGCAGGGCTTCTTCGAGCGCGATCTCGTCGAACGGATTGACGCTCATCTTCAGGCCCTCGACGGCCACGCCGCTGCCGTCGGGCTTTACGCGCACGCGGACGTTGTAGTCCACGACTCGCTTGAGCGTAACCAGTATCTTGCGCATTCTTCCGCGGAAACTCTGTAGCCGTTACGGAACGCCGAATTCTAACCCGCCCGACGCGTACGGGACCAGGTAGGCAGTCGTCAAAATGGACGTTAGACTATGCGCCGGACTAATGGAGGGGAATGCTCATGACTGGAGCTGAAGGCGATCTCGGCCACACGATCTGGCTGATTCTTCACCTGGTGCTGTTTGCCTACTGGCTGGGTGGCGACATCGGCGTGTTTTATTCCACGCGAATGATTCTCAACCGCTCGAACACACCGGACCAGAGGTTCATGGCGTCGCGCATCATGCTGTGGATTGACCTGTTGCCGCGGCTGTGCCTGAGCATGATGCTGACCGTAGGGGGGATTCTCTCGGAATACGTGGGCGTATCGCATCCACCCTGGCAATACGCGATGATCGTCGTGCTGGGTCCGGTCTGGTTTACCGTGCTGCTGATCATGCATTTCAAGCACAACGCCAGCTTCATGCCGACGCTGACCAAGCTGGACCTGTGGTTCCGCTGGTTCCTGATTTTCGCCATCGTGGCTTCCGTGTGGTGGTCCGTTTCGACCGGACGGCTGGATGACGCACCCTGGCTCGCGCCCAAGCTGATCATTTTTGCGCTCCTGGTTCTGTGCGGCGTCATGATCCGGCTCTTTATTCCCGGTTTCATCGCCGGCGTCAGAGCGCTGAGCCAGGGCTCGATTACCGAGGAGCAGGACGACGCGATGAAGCGCAGCATCCATCGGGTGCGTCCCTGGGTGTTCGGGATCTGGGCCGGTCTGATCGTGGAGGCATTCCTCGGCATCTACAAGCCCGGAGCGCCGGAGGCCGTGGGCAACCTCATGAATGCCATTCAGGGGATTGCCGCTCCGCTGTTCGGGTAATCAATGCCGCAACCTCAATTGCCGCGGATCGCTCCGGAGGACATGCCGGAGCACATCCGGCAGGGATGGGAGCGATCCATGGCCCTGCGCGGGGACGCCACGTGGTTTGAGATCATGGCGCATGCGCCGGAGCTGTACGACTGGTACGGCGAGTTCTACGAACGCCTGTTCCGCGGCGGCCGCGTGGAGCGGGTCATCAAGGAACTGGCCCGCCTGCGCCTGTCGACCACGCACGGCTGCCGGTTCTGCAACCAGGGCAACCGTCCCGACGCGCTGGCAGCGGGAGTGACCCAGGAACAGATCGACCGGCTGGACAAATACGAAAGCGGCCCGTTTTCCGAACGTGAGCGGGCCGCTCTCGCGCTGGCCGACCAGATGGTGCTCACCAACCCTTCCGGCTCGCTGGATGAGGCTCTGCACGAGCGCCTGAAGCGGCATTTCAGTCCGGCGGAAATCATGGAGCTGGGCATGGTCATGGCGGTGCTGACCGGCATGGCGAAGATGCTGTTTACCTTCGACCTGGTGGAAAAGGAAGAATCCTGCCCGTTCCCTGCGTAGGACCTGGCTAGAAGCTTGAATCGGGTTCTTTGAGGAACTCCAGCTCTTCGGGGGTGGATTCGCGTCCCAGCGCTTCGTTACGGTGCGGGAAACGGCCGAAGCGTTCGATGATGACGAAGTGTTTGCGCGCCCAGTCCAGGTCCTCTCCGACGGGCTCCAGGCGCTTGGCCATCAGCTTCATGCAGAGCCGCTGGTCGTCGATGTCCTCGCTGTGTTCGAAGGGAAGATAGAGGAACTTTCGCATGTCCCGGCTCACGTCCTCCTCCATGTCGTGCCCCGCGTCGATGGCATGGCGGGCTATTTCACGCGCCTTGGCGTCGGTGGCGAACGCTCGCGCATCATTGCGAAACAGGTTGCGCGGAAACTGGTCCAGCAGAAGGCAGAGGGCCACGCAGCCGCTGCCGCTGCCCTGCCAGTCGTCGTAGTTGCCGCGTGCGGCCGCCTTGTAGTCGGCGAGAAAGCGCTCGCGGATCGCCTGGTCGAAATCGTCGTCCTTCGCGAACCACAGTTCGGGGCCGGACTCCTCGAACCAGAACCTGAGCAGCTCTTGCCTGAGGCCTGGCCTGCGGGGCACGGCGGGCGCGGCCTTAAGCGAACTGCACCAGCGCCTTGCCCACGTTCTTGCCCCGCATCAGCCGGCAGAACGCATCCGGCGCCTTCTCGATGCCTTCTGCGACATCCTCGCGGTAGCGGATCCGTCCTTCCTGGAGCCAGCGGGTGCAGGCGCGAAGAAAGTCCTGCTGCTTGTCTTCGTGGTCATAAACGACCAGTCCCCGCACGGTCGCGCGGGCCATGACCAGCGGGATAAGGCTGGGGCCCGGAGGCGGCGGCCCGGTGTTGTTGTAGCCGCTCATCATGCCGCAGAGCACGACCCTCGCGCCCTGGGCAAGATTGGCCATCGCTGCGGTCAGGACGTCGCCGCCGACATTGTCGAAATAGATGTCAATCCCGTCCGGGCAGGCGGCTTTCAGTTTCTCGCCCAGGTCGCCGGTCTTGTAGTCGACGCACTCGGCAAAGCGGAATTCGTCCTTCACGATTGCACACTTTTCCGGCCCTCCGGCGATCCCTACCGCGCGGCAACCGGCGATGCGCGCCAACTGTCCCACCATGCTGCCGACGGGCCCGCATGCGGCGGACACCAGCACGGTCTCACCCGGCATCGGTTCGCCCAGGTGCAACAGCCCCGCCCAGGCCGTCAGTCCCGGCATGCCGAGTATTCCAATGGCTGTGCTGACCGGCGCGGCTTCGGGGTCGAGTTTCCGCAAGTCGATGGCGCCGGTGCTGAGCCCGTACTCCTGCCATCCGTTTGAGCAGACCGCGATGTCGCCGGGAGCGAAGTCCGGGTGGCGTGATTGGACCACCTGCGCCACCGTGCGTCCCGGCATGACATCACCGGTGCTGACTTTCTCGGCGTAGAGGTGGCGGCCCGAGATGACCCCGCGCAGGTACGGATCGAGCGAAAGGTAGAGCGTGCGGGAGAGGAATTCCCCCTCCGCGGGTTGCGGCACCGGCCCTTCGGCCAGTTCGAAGTCGGATGTCTCGGGTACGCCTTCAGGGTAGCGGCGGAGCAGTACCTGCCGCTGCGTTTCCGGGATAGTCAGGCTCAAAGCTGTTCTAACGCGGCTTCGGCCGAGGAACAGCTCAGGCCCCCGCCTTCCTCGACATTCAGCTCGGTCACGACTCCGTCATCCACCACTATCGAGAACCGCTGGCCGCGCATTCCCATGCCGAACCCGGAAGCATCCAGCTCCAGGCCCAGGGCCCGGGTGTACTCACCGTTCCCATCGGCCAGCATCATGACCGTGTCGCCTGCGCCTGCGGAACGTCCCCAGGCGTCCATCACAAACACATCGTTGACGGCCATGCAGGCAATCTGGTCGACGCCCTTGCCCTGCAATGCGCCGGCGTTGTTGACGTATCCGGGCAGATGCTCGTTGGAGCAGGTGGGCGTGAACGCGCCGGGGACCGAAAACAGCACAACTCTCTTTCCGGCAAATAATTCGCTGGTGGATATGCGTCCGGGACCCTTTCCGGTCATTATGCCGAACGCACCTTCCGGCATGGCCTGGCCTTTCTCAATACTCATGGTTGTCCTCCCGGACCAATGGAAAGGGCGACATTTTAGTTCAGGGCGGAAGCCCAATCGACAGACAGGCCGGCTGCGTCACCTGCACAGGCTTGGGCATACAATCGCGCCATGCGATTGACGGCCGATGAGTTTCGCAAGGCGCGGAGAAAGTCCGTGACGCTGATGGGCATGTCCGGCGTCGGCAAGACGGTGCTGGCGAACCGTCTGCCCGCCACGCGCTGGTTCATTTACTCCGGCGACTACCGGATCGGCACGCAGTACCTGCGCGAACCGATCCTGGACAACATCAAGCTGCGCGCCATGGAAGTCCCGTTTCTTCGCGACCTGCTCCGCAGCGATTCGATCTATATTGAAAGCAACATCACCGTGCAGAACTTGCGGCCCATCTCCACCTTCCTGGGCAAGCCCGGCAATCCGGACCGCGGCGGGCTGCCGCTGAAGGAATTCCGGCGCCGACAGGAGCTGCATCGCGATGCGGAAGCCAGGGCCATGCGCGACGTGGCCTCATTTATCGAGAAAGCCGAGCGGATTTACGGTTACAAGCACTTTGTGAATGATGCCGGCGGCAGTATCTGTGAACTCGGGGACCCCGGCGCGCTCGAGACGCTGATCGAACACACCGTGATCCTCTATCTGGAAGCTTCGTCGCACGATGAGGAAAAGCTGGTGGAACGCGCCCGGAAGGAACCCAAGCCCATGTATTACTCGCCGGAGTTCCTGCGGCGGCATTTGCCGGAGTACGTGGAAGAACGCCGGCTCGACAGCATGGACGATGCGTCTCCGGACGATTTCGCCTTATGGGCCTTCCCGCGATTGATCGCCCACCGCCGGCCACTGTATGCCGCTCTGGCCAGGGAGCACGGCTACACAGTGTCCGCCCGGGAGGCACAGAACGTTCAGACTGAAGCGGACTTCGTGGATCTGGTGGCGGACGCTATTCGCGCCGGCGGCGTTTAGCCGCCGGTCACCGAACGCCGCGAGCGTTTGTTCACGTGTTGAGGGCGGGACGCCCTCGTTCCCGGGGGGAAGCCCTGGTTCCCGGAGACTAATCGTTGTCCTGGGTTACCCGAACCTGGAGGTAATAGTTGCGCCCGTACTCGATGCCCTGGTGGGCGTCGGCGAAAAAGCCGAAGAAGCGGTCGGCGAGCGGCGCCCGCTTGTCGAACATGTTGTTCACTCCCAGGCGCAGCCGCCAGTCGCGGTCCACCATGTCCCAGTTGTAGTCGAAGGTGGCGTTCCAGGTCGTTACCGAGGGAATCCAGTAGAGGCTGCCGTCGTCAAGCGTCAGCGAGTTCTGGTAGAAATCTCCCAGGTTTCGTGCCGACAGCCCGACTCTGAAGGGGTTGCGGCGCCATGAGAGGAACAGTGTCTGCCGGACCTTCTGGTTGCCGTCCTTCTGCAGGAGGTCGGCGAACCCTGACACGGGAATGCTGGCAGGAATGGTGCCCGATTCCGTTGCGGCGACCAGTTCGGCCGCCCTGCCGCCGGGAACCTGGTCGAACTTGGTCAGGAACGAGGCGAGGTAGGTCAGGCTGAAATCGCCGATGCCCGTTTCCAGCGAATAACGCAGGCTGGCGTCCCAGCCCTTGAGCGTGCGCGTATCGAGATTGACGTAGTTGTCGTCGATGTAGCGTATCAGGCCGGCAGGACAAATCCCCGCGGCCTGGTAAACCGCCGCCTCATCGTCGCTGAGTGTGTCCGCCCCCTCACGCACTACGGCCGGGTTGGCGCTGAGGCTCCCGCAGTTGCCGGGGCCGTGTTCCAGGCGCGCCAGCAGGTCAAGCACCGTGTGGTTTTCCTCGCCCAGCAGCCCGATCGTATCTTCCTTCCTGATGGACCACCAGTCCAGCGTCAGGGTCAACGTTTCCAGCGGTTGCACGACGATGCCGAAAGAATAGTTGTCGGAGCGCTCCGGCTCCAGCAGCTTGCTGCCCTGCGCAATGCGCTGGGTGCTGTTCCTGCAGTCCACAATATCCTGATCGGGATCGCCCCCGGTGTTCGCGGCAAAAACGCAGGCGTAATCGTTCCGGGTGTTCTGACGCGCCACGATCACCTCGTTGATCGTGATCAGGTTCGGGGCGCGAAACGCTTCCGACCAGGACCCGCGCAGCAGCACGGACGGCAATACTTGCCAGCCGATGGCGAATTTGGGTACCACGGTGCTGCCCACATCGGAGAAGTCCTCATATCGCGCCGCCAGTTGAACGTTGATGTTGCTCATCAGCGGCAACTGCAGTTCCGTGAACACGGACGTGACATTGCGGCTGCCGGTGTTGTCCGGCGTGGGGCTGGAGTTGACCACGTCCGATACATAGGGAAAGGTGTCGCCCTGGAAATCCGTGAAAACGACGGTCCCGTCCAGGCGCGGGTCACGATCATCCTCGAAGGTTTCGCGGCGAAACTCCACTCCCGCCACACCCCCTGCCGGCCCCCAGGGAAGATCGAACAGTTCAGGCGTGGACACCTGAAAATCGGCCATCGCAAGCGTGGTTTCGTTGTTCCGGTAAACATCCACCAGGGCGCGCTCGATGTTGCTGTCCACGCCGGCGCTGAAGGGGTTGTACGCCGCAGGAGTCGGATCCGAAAGCGCTTCCACCATCAACAGATTGGAAACGCGGTTTCTTGTCAGGTCATCCTTCTCGGCACGAGACCACACGGCCGCGCCTTCCCAGTCCCACTTGCCCGTCGAGCCCCTCAAACCCGTCAGCAGGCGCACAACATTGCCGTCGTTTTCCACGATTCGGGGAAACTCGAGGAACCTGAGGTTGTCGATCTCCAGCTCCAGGCCATCACAAGGCACCTGGCTCGGCAGATTGGGCAAGCGATTGGGCGATCCGCAGGGGCCGAAGGGGTTGTAATAGTTGTCGGCCGAGACCCGCAGCTTCACCGTGCTGAAAGGCGTCGAAGCATGCCGGTAGAGGTGCGTGTCCGACATGTAGTACAGCAGTTCCGAGAAGCTCTCCATGCCGTTTTCGAACTCGTGGTTGAGAAACAAGAACACGGTTCCCCGCTTGAGGTCCGAAGAAAGATCGCGGGTCTCGTTGAGGTTGTGCCGGTAGATCGGATCGCCATCAATCGCGCCGCAGTTACCATGCCCGAGATCCCAGTCACAGTCCTCATGACCCTGGGGATACACTTGGAATTCCCCGCTGGTGTCGGTGAACACGTTGCGCAATCCGGTGCTGCGCGCACTCGCCCGCACGTCGAACTGGCCGTAGAGGGAATTGATGCTGTTGTTGCGGAAGCGCGTATCGCCTGCCCAGGGCGAGTCATCCGGCACCCGCCGGCGGAAGTCCGCGTCGGCCCAGCGTTCATCTTCGTGCGCGCTGATGCGGTCGCGAGCGTAATAATTCGCCAGGACACCGACGCGTGTCCGTTCCCCGTTGAAGGAATCGCCCCATTCCAAGGCAACGCGCTGGGTATCCCGGCTGACATGGTCGTACGAGCCGTAACGCAGGTAAACCCGCAAATGATCGATGTCGTCCCTGACAACGTAATTCACAACACCCGCGACCGCGTCCGCGCCATATAGCGCGGATGCCCCGTCCTTGAGGATTTCCAGCCGGTCCATGCCGTAAATCGGAATGGTCTGCGTATTGGCCGTGTTGACGGGGACAAAACTACCCCCGACTTCCTCGGTCTGAAAGCTGGCGGCGTTCACGACCCGGCGACCGTTGAACAGCACCAGCGTATTCCCGGTGCCGAGGCTGCGCAGGTTGAAAGCCCCGATGTCGCCGCGGGCGGAATTGACGCCGCCGCTGATGTTCTCGGCTTCGTTGAAGAAGTTCTGACCCTGCTCGGGAATGAACTGCATCAGGTCGTCGCCGGACTCCACGCCCGTTGCTTCGATTTCTTCGGCGCCGATCACGGAAACGGGCAGCGCGCCGGTGATGTTGGCGCCCTTGATGTGGCTGCCGGTCACGACGATTTCTTCCATCTCCGGCTCTTCGGCGTTGCTCTGGTCAGCATCCTGGGCCAGGCCCGTGATGCTGCCGGCGAGAAACAGAAAAGCCGTCGCCGCCGTGACGGCGAAGCACTTGCGTTCTGACATGAATCCTACCCCTAGGGAAAACCCATAAATTCTAACCCTTTGTCGCTCGAGAACAAGGTCAGTTTTCCTCCGGCGCCAGTTCGCTAAACGCCTCGTGCAGGTTCATCGAGGCGCGGAGCAATTCCTCGTTGGCCCGATCCAGCCACGCCCGGTCCGCCGCCAGCGATTCCCGATGTTCGCGAAGCATGCGGGCGACTTCCCCGGGCTGTGGACCGCCCATACCCTTGCGGTCGGCGAGCATTCCGGCGGGGTCCATTGCCCTGCGAAGTTTCTCGACCGGAATTGGCAATGGCTTGTCCATCACTGCCCGGTAGATGTTCCTGAGTTCGTCGTCCGTCATCGAGTCCGCTCGCCGTTGCCCGGAGCGCGCGTAATCGGTCAGGGCGGAAGCGTATCGATGGGCGGCGCGAAACGGCAGTTCCGCTTCCCGGACCAGCATGTCGGCTACTTCGGTCATGGTCGAGAAGCCGCGCAGCAACTCTTCCATCGCCCGGTCCCGGTCCACGCGCAGCAGGCCGATCAGTTCCGCGTAGCGCCGGTACATCAGCTCGCCGTCGTTCGCCAGCGCCAGGATCGGGGTCGCCTCGCGGTAGTCGTGCATGCCGGTGTTGGTGTTGTGCGCCAGCAGCTGCTGCGTCTGGGCGCCGCCCAGCACGATGCTGGCCTGGCTGCGCACGCGGTCCAGGGGCCTGGGATTGCGCTTCTGCGGCATGATCGTGCTGATTCCCACCGCTGAATCGTCCAGCAGGATCCATGGCCGGGGATTGTGATACTGGGTGTGCAGGTTCTCCACCAGCTGCCCGATCGCAATGGCGGACAGCGCCAGGACTCCGGCAAGTTCCCGCCGCAGGTCGCCGGACGACACCAGGTTTGCGTCGTAGCTGTTGTCCACCGGTTCGGCGAAGCCCAGGAGGTCTGCCAGGCGTACACGGTTCAGGGCAAAACCGGACGTGCCGAGCGCGGCGGCGCCCAGAGGGCTCTGGTTCATGCGCGCATAGCCTTCGCGATACCGCTGGACGTCGCGTTCAAGGTTGGCGGAGAACGCGAGCAGGTAGTGGCCCAGCGAAGTCGGCTGCGCCTGTACGCCATGGGTATAAGCCGGAATCGGGGTGTCCGCTTCCTGCCCGGCAAGCTTCAGCAGCGCGGCACGGGCCCGCAGCGCGCCGTCCGCCAGGATCAGCCACCGGTCGCGCACCAGCATCCTTCGGGTTGCGCCGTGGAGGTCCTGGCGCGATCGTCCCAGGTGCAGGTCGCTGACGCTCTCATCCGCCAGTTCGATCAGGCGTTCCTCGAAGGGAAGGTAGTTGGGTGCCCTCACCGCGCCCCGGGCCTCCTGCTCGGCCTGCAACTGCAACATTGCGGCGGCGATCTTCCCAGCCTGCCGGCGCCCGATCAGCCCCTCTTCGCGCAGCATCACCAGCGAGGCCTTGTTGGCTTCCATGAGGTAACAGAAGAAATCCGGGCATTGCGCGCCTCGCCGGCTTGCAAGAGGCCCCTCCCCGCCTCCCAGAACGGTAAGCAGCGAATCGGCGAGCACATGGGCGGTTGATCTGATCTCCCGGCGCCTCGTGTCGTCGCCGGTCTCCACCGTGATCGAAGGCACGCCGAAGCGGCGATAGAAGTAGTTCTTGGCGATTGCCCCTGATTCGGAGGACCGGGGCGCCCGCTCGAATTCGTAGGCGGAGCCGCCGGAGCGCACCAGCCGCAGCCAGCGGGATGCGAAGGCCGGGGGTCGGGTCGCGTCCTTCAGTGTCGGCACGTAGAACACATTGCGCCAGGTGCCGTGAAAATCCAGCATGACCGCGATTTCCCTGCCGTTTTTCTCAAGCTCGTCCACCAGTACTTTTACGGTTCGGGTTTCCTTTTCCTTAAACGAGCCCCAATCGCGGTTCAGGTCGGCGCCGTTCAGGTTGTGCCGCCAATGTCCGAGCGCGACACCGTCCGGATTGAGATTGGGAATCAGCACCAGGTTGTGCTGGCGGAAAAACTCGCACTGCGCCGAGGCGGGCGCCCCGCAGGCGCGCGCGCGGCTTAGCAGCATTCTTTCGGCAAACGCGGTGAACATCAGGGCGCCCGGTACTTCCGGCGGATGCTGACGGCCGATGAAGAGCAGGTATCGGGGGGCCTCCGGCTCGGTCTGGGCAGCCAGGATCTCCCGGCCCCCTTCCGATTTCCCGATGCTGCGCCACTCAAGCCCTTCAAAGCGCTCCGCCATTTCCTTGCGCCAGTCCCGGTAGAAGTCGAGTCCCAGGTTTTCCTGGGCGGAAACGAAAAGGCCCTCCGCGCCGGGTTGCAGCTCCAGGGTCGCCCGCCCGTCTTCATGCGCAAGCCATTTCCGTGCCGACAGAAGCTTCCATTCGACGCCGTCGCTGCTGATCTTCGGTCGGTATCGATGCTGGCTGTAGGAGTAGCGCAGCGTGACCACGATGGATCCCTTCTCGTCGGGGTTGCCGGGACGCACGTGGAACCCGTACCAGGGGCTGGGATTGATCGGCGGCGTATCCTCCGGATCGATGGTCAGAATCACCCCTCTCTCGTTGAACACGCGGCAAGCGCTGGCGCGCGCACCGTCATAATCGGCTCGTATCTCGTACCGCCCCGTGTCGCACAGCGGCGCGGTGTCCGCTTCCTGAGCCTGGACCGCGGCGGCAGCCGAAAGCGCCACCAGGCCCGCGGCAATCCTGAATGCTGGTCTCATGGGTGGAAGTGCATTAGCTTTTCGGAATCGGCGAGAATGGCCTCAGTGGAAAACCACCAGTAGCCGATATCGCCGGCCAGCCATACGGGAAGCTGGTCGTTCAGGTGCGGATCCAACAGCCGTGAACTGACGCCGCCGGGGATGACCGCCAGGACCTTGTCCGGGTCCGCCAGGTCGGCGACGAACCTGAGCGAATCGATCACCCGCGGGTCGTAGTCGCCCTGCCCCGGAAAGCGAGCTCGCCCGAGGGTTTCTCCGGAACCGCGCCCGGGATAGTTGCCGCCGCCCAGCAGCCGGTCCGCCAGTTTGCCGGGCACCCAGGGGTTGCTGAACCGGAACCGGCTCAAGTCGCCCCAGCGCCAGGAAGAGGGATCGGCGCCCAGCCGCGATTGCAACTCGGACCAGGCGTCGCCGGCGGCCGCGCGAATCAGGTCATCGCGGGTTTCTATCGCTTGTGTGCGTATGTCGTCGAACCACTCCCATTCACCCGCCAGCAGCATCCGGTAGACTCGCTCCTGCCAGTAGTAGATGTCCCGTGCATATTGCCGGGCCAGACCTTCGCCCAGCTCGTCCTCGAAAATGCGCCGCACCAGGCTCGCCATCATTGCCTGGAACAGAGCGGGCGCCGCCAGTTCCGGTTCGTCGAAAAAGTTCCAGTCGCCGAGAATCGCGGCCGCGGCGCGGGTATCGGGGTCCGCTTCCAATGCCCGGACCATGACCGGCACCAGGCCCCGGGCCATGGGGTTGAGCGTATCGGTGATCGCCGCCCAATGGTCGGCGCCGGACAGGGTCCTGTCGCCGTCAAACAGCTCCTGCATGCGCCGGTAACGCCAGGACGCCGCGACGTAGCTGGTCCAGTGCCCTTCAAAATCGCCGCTTACGGTGCGGTGATTGGCGTTGCCGACCCATCCGCGCGGCGGGTTTATGGAGGTAGGCGCCCGGGCAAAGGGCACGAATGCGGGCCAGTTCTCTTCGGCATCCACAACGGGGAGCGGCAGCGCCCCGTCGCCCCGGCGCCGTACCGGTACGTGGCCGGCCGTGTAATGCGCGATATTGCCCTTCGTATCACCCACCGTGTAGTTGTACGGGGCGTTGATCCGGCTGATGATCTCGCCGGCTTCAAACGCATCGCGCGCCAGCATCACGCGTTCGATCCCCACCTGCGTGCCGATTTTCTCAGCCATGCTCCAGCGCAGGGAATAAACTCGGCCGTCGTCGCTGGTCAGCCCGTGATCGGATATGACCGGCCCGCGGCGCGTATAGCGTACCGTCAGCGGATGTTCACGATAGCCGCCCGGGGCGTCGCGGTCGCGTATGCGGATGATCTCCTCCACGATGCGGTACGGAACGGACCGCTCGCCCTCCAGGTAGTGACCCGGCCGGTCCCGATCCTCCCGTTCGATGAACAGGTCGGCGACATCGGAATAGGCATTGGTGACTCCCCAGGCAATATGGCTGGAGCGCCCTACCCCCAGTCCCGGCAGGCCCGCGCCGGCGGCGCCCACCGCGCGCCATTCGGGCGTGATCAGGCCCACGGGATGCCAGATGCCCGGCAGGCGGCGCGCGTCGATATGCGGGTCGTTGGCCACAATCGGCGCTCCGCCCGCCGAGCGCCCCGCTGAAGTGGCCCAACTGTTGGAGCCGTCCGCGGGTTCGGGAAGCTCGGGGAGACTTGCGGGACCGTCCTCCGGAAAGCTGTTCTCCGCCAGGCTGTAGTCCGGCGCCCACTCGCTTTCGTCGTCGGGGTTGACCGTAAGCATGGAGATTTCCGCGGCCCTTTCCGGGCCGAGGCGATCCACCAGTGCCTGGCTGAGTATCTCCGTGCGCCAGTTTCCCGTGCTGTTGAACGCCAGGAACAGGTACTGGGTCGTCAGGTCCTCCAGCGTGAATGGCGCCGGCGGCTTGTCGGACAGCCGCACGGCCAGCGGGAACTCGTCTTCCTGCGTTGCGATGTAGGCGTTGACCCCCTCAAGAAACCATTCATGCATCTCGCGGCTGGGCGATTCGAGTTGCGCTGCCCACACGGGCCCCAGCCGGCTGAGGCCCATGACGCGAATCAGCGTGTCGCTGCGCAGGCCGGCTGGCCCGATCTGTTCGGACAGGCGGCCGTGAATGAGTTCGCGGGTCAGCAGCATCTGCGAAAGGCGGTCCTGGGCCGTGACGAATCCCTGTATGCGCAATGCGTCGGCCAGGGTTTCCGCGAAGATGTACGGAATACCTTGCCGGTCCCTTCTCACGAAGACCCTGTCATCCAGCATCGCGAGGACCGTCGAGTTGACGACTTCCCGGTCGCGATCCGGGGTGTTGTTTGTCTTGAACCAGGCGAAAACCCCGACCAATGCCAACAGCAAGGCCAAGAGTGCGCTAGCGATCTTTTTCAGCATTTGGGATTCCTTCGCGTTTCTCGCCGCGGCGTCACGGCGTCAGCGTGATTTCCGTTTGCGCATTGGCGCTGATGGCCTTGTCGGAAAACCACCAGTAGTTTATTTCGCCGGACAGCCACAGCGGCAACTGGTCGTTGAGATGCGAATCGAACAGGCGTCCGCTGACGCCGCCCGGAATGACCGCAAGCACCTTGTCCGGATCGCCTAGATCGGCCACGAAGCGCAGCGAGTCGATCCCCCAGGCGCCGTAGGACGGGCTCCCGTACGACCCCCACAGGGTCTCCGGCGACCCTGTGCGTGGAAAATCGCCACCGCCGAGGATCCGGTTCACCAGCCCGTTTCCGGTCGGCAGGGGGCTGGAAATTCTCAGGCGGCTGAGATCTCCCCAGCGCCACTCGTCGGGGTTCGCGCCCAGCCTTCCCTCAAGACCCAACCAGGCGTCCGCCGCCGCGGCGCGGATCAGGTCGTCCCGGCCTTCCCTTTGCGGTGTATTGCCGTCGTCGAACCAGTCCGATTCGCCTGACTTCAGCATCGAATAAACGCGCTCCTGCCAGAAATAGGGGGAACCCTCGTAGCTGCGGACCAGGGTGTCCAGTTCGTCGGCGAAGATCCGGTTGACGAGCGCGCGCATCATCAGCTGGAACAGCGCCGGAGCGGCCTGGCCGGGATCGTCGCGGTAATCCCAGCCGCCGAGCATATCCGCGGCTGCCTGCGTCCCGGGCGCGGCCTGCAGCGCCGCCAGGAACAGCGGGACCAGGTCGCGGGCCAGCGTGTTCTTCGTATCGGTGATCGCCGCCCAATGATCCTCGGCGGAAAACACGCTGTCATTGCCAAACAGTTCCAGCATGCGGCGGTAGCGCCAGGAAGGGGCCGAGTAGCTGCTCCAGATCCCGTCGTACGCTGCGCTCACCGTGCGGTGATTGGCATTGCCTACCCAGCCCCTTTGCGGGTTGATTGACGACGGTGCGCTCTCGAACGGAACAAACCCGGACCAGTTGTCCTCCCCGTCCGTTACCGGCAGGGGTACTGCTCCATCGCCCTTGCGCCGAACAGGAGTATGCCCGGACGTGAAGTGGGCGATATTGCCCTTCATATCCACCACGTTGTAATTGAGGGACGCCACGATATCGCGGATTGCCTCACCGGCTTCCGCGACATCCTTCGCCAGCATTAGTCGATCGACGCCCACCTGAGGGCCCACATTCTCAGCCACGCTCCAGCGTAGCGAGAGGGTGCGGCCGTGCGCGTCCACGATCAGGGAATCGGAAACCACCGGGCCGCGGCGGCTGCGCCGGACCTGGAAGGTGCGCTCGCGAATACCGCGGGGAAAGTCCGGATCCCTGACACGGATCGTCTCGCTCACTAGTTCATAGGGCAAGGAAAGCTCGCCTTCCAGGTAGTGTCCGTTGTTTTGGGGATCGGGCTGCTCGATGAAGAGGTCCGATATGTCGGCTGCCGAGTTGGTTACACCCCAGGCAATGAAACTTGTTCGTCCCACGGCCAGCCCGGGCCAGCCCGCCGCCGTCACGCCCACGGCCCGCCATTCGGGCGTAAAGAGTCCTATAGGGTGCCAGATGCCGGGAAGCCGGCGGGCGTCGAGATGCGGATCGCTTGCCAGTATCGCCGCTCCACTCTTTGAACGCCGGGGAGACGTTGCCCAGCTGTTGGAGCCGCCCACCGGGTTTGCCCGGACCTGCACCGGCTCGTGCATCGACAACAGCGGGTCATGCGGCGCCAGCGCGTAATCCGACGCCCAGCGGCTGCCGTCGTCCGGGTTTACGCTGACCAGCGAAATCTGCGCGGCCTTTTCGCGGCCCAGCCGGTCTACAAGCTGTTGGGCCAGCCATTCGGCGCGCCAGTTCTCGGTGAGGTCGTAGGCCTGCAGAAGGTAGTGCGCGCAAATGTCCTCCAGGGTGTAGGGCGCCGGCGAAACGCCCGAAATGCGCACGGCAAGCGGAAACTCATGCTCCTGCGTGGCGATATAGGCATTGACGCCGTCCAGGTACCACTCGTGCAGTTCCCGGCTGGGCGATTGCAGGCCGGCGGCAAAGCGGCGCGCCAGTTGCCTGATTCCCAGCACCCTGACGCTGATGTCGTTGCTTTCCCCACGGCGCCCTATCGCCTGGGCCAGTCTCCCGTTGACCGCTTCGCGGGTCAGGAGCATCTGGGCCAGCCGGTCCTGCGCGGTGACGAACCCCTGCGCACGGATCGCGTCCGCGACCGATTCCGCGTAGATGTAGGGAATCCCGTAGCGATCGCGCTTGACCGTCACGGGTGCGTCAAGCGGACTCAGGCGAAGCGGCTTGTCTGGGATCCCCGCTCGGGTCGGAATGTTGTCGGAGCGCAACACCAGAAACGTAACCAAGGATATCAAACATAATATTGATATCAGAGTGATAAATGAAATAGCTAATTTCTTTATCACTTTCAGTTCACATTCAGGTCGCCGTCCAGTTCGAAGATGGCCGCCAACAGGGCAACCCGCATCCACATGCCGTTGCGTTCCTGTCGCCAGTACATGACCCGCGGGTCGTTATCGATCGCCGGATCCAGCTCGGGGCCGCGCGGCAGCGGATGCATGACAATCGCATCGGCGGGAAACTTCTTCAGCCGCTCCGGTCCGATTCCGTATGCGCCGTAGTCGGCCTTTCCGGGTTGGTCGGATTCGTCGTATTCCGACTGCAGGCGGGTGACGTACAGCGCGTCCAGTTCCCCGACTACATCCTCCAGCCGGCTGGTTGACTCGTAGGCCACGCCGTTCTCTTCCAGATGGTCGAGGATGTCCCGCCTGATCTCGTACCCGGGCGGCGCAACGAAACGCAGACGGACCTGGCTGTAGTTCTTCATCAGGTAGCTGAGCGAGCGCACTGTCCTTCCGCGGCGCAGGTCGCCCATCATGGCGATGGTCTTGCCGTCAATGCCGCCGCGTTTTTCGAAGCTGCGCTCCAGGGTGTAGATGTCCAGCAGAGCCTGGGTGGGGTGCTGATCCGGGCCGCTGCCCGCGTTGATTACAGGCACCGGCCTTGGAATGGAGTCCATGAGTTCGGCCGCCCGTGCGGCTTTTCCACCTTCCGGAGTGCGCATGATGATGACGTCCGCGTAGGAACTGAAGGTGCGGATACTGTCTTCGAAGGTTTCCCCCTTCACCTCCGACGAAATGGATGGACTGCGAATTTCGCTGGTCTGCATGCCGAGGATATGACAGGCACTGTTGAAGGACAGGAAGGTCCGTGTGGACGGCTGGGTGAAATAGAGCATCGCGCGCCGGTTGGGAGCCAGCCCCCGCAGGGTTTGCGCGCCGGATCTGGTCTTCGCCAGAGACCGGATGTGAGTCGCCAGGCGGCACAATCGGTCGAGCGTCGGCCGGTCGAACTGCCGGGTATCGACAACGTGAAACAACCCGCTACTCGCCATCACGCCGCCATTATCCTTTAACGGCGCCGTGAAGGGTAAACTTTTCGCCGCCATGCCCACCAACGTCACTCAGGAATACAAGAAGGCCGAGCAGGCGTTTCGCGAGGCCAGGGAACCGCAGGACCGCTTGCGCTGCCTTCGCGAGATGCTGCGGCTCATTCCCAAGCACAAGGGCACCGAACACGTTCAGGCGGACATCAAGACCCGGATCAAGCAGCTCACCACCGAACTGTCCCGGCCCCGCAAGGGAGGCGCGCGCTCCGGGCCCGCGCACGCCGTGCGCCGCGAGGGAGCGGCCCAGGTGGCGCTGCTGGGTGCGCCCAACGCCGGCAAATCGCAGCTGCATTCAGCCCTTACGGGGTCGCAGTCCACCGTCGGCGCCTGGCCGCACACCACCGAAACCCCGATACCCGGGATGGCCCCGTATCACGACATATATTTTCAACTGGTGGACCTGCCTCCCGTGGCGCTTGAACGCACCCAGCCCTGGCTGGCGACCGCATTGCAGCCGGCCGACGGCGCGCTGCTGGTGGTGGACATCGCTTCGCCGGACTGCGCGGAGGAAATCGGAATCGTGCTGGACAAGATGGCCGAAAAGCGCGTGACTTTCGTTTCCGATTGGCCGGGCCTTCCGGATCCGCGCAAACGCCGCCGAAAGAATCGGAAGGCCCGCAAGCAGGAGACCCTCGACGACCTGTTCCGCATCCGGCTCCCTGCCCTGCTGGTGGCCAACAAGATCGACATGGGCGAATACCGAGGCCGGCTGGACGGTCTATGCAGGAAGCTTGGTTTTCCGGCGCTTGCCGTATCGGCCGCGACGGGGGAGAACCTGGACGCTATACCCGAGTTTCTTTTCCGGGGCCTGGGCGTGGTGCGCGCCTACACCAAGACGCCCGGCAAGCCGCCCGACCTGGGGCGCCCCTTTTCCCTGCGGCATGGCGCCACGGTGAGCGAACTGGCCTCGCTGGTGCACAAGGATATTGCCGGCAGCCTGAAGTTCGCGCGCATCTGGGGCGACAAGGTCTATGACGGTCAGCAGGTGAGTCCGCGCCACCTTATCCACGACGGCGACATACTTGAGTTGCACCACCGTTAGCCTGCGCTCAGGCGCCGGGTTTGAGGACGGACAGGATCGCGATAGCGGCGATGCACAGCCAAAGCAGTCCCAGCAGTGACGTTCCGCTTGCGTAATTCCTGCGAATTGCGCTTTCGCGCGCGGAGTTGGAGCCATTCGCTTCGATCTGCCGCCAGATGCCGAAGAACTGGATGATGTAGTAGCGGATGCCTATACCGCAGGCGATCACGCCGCCGAATAGAACGAGTTTCCAGGCCAGCCAGCCCTGTAGTGATATTGACCCGAATCCCGCGGCCAGGCCGGCCACGACCAGCACTGACATCAGCACGTAGCGTATGAGGCGATCCAGCAATGCCAGTTGCTTTCCCGCGCCACCGTGCCTCAAGCGGTGAACGAGCTCGACGAAGACCAGCCAGGCCAAAGTGGCAACGCCCGCTGTCCACGCCAGCGCCGCACCGCCGGGAAAGTAGCCCAGCAACACGGAAACGACGGTGCCGAGGCCCACCTGCAGCACCAGCGCATACCGCACGTGCTGATCCACGTCCATGACATGCTCCATCAGGCGCTTGCGCTCTTCAAAAGGCATCGATGCCGCGCGGCAGACAAAGCGGAATTCGCTGTTGATGACAAACTCGGCGCCCAGCCAGTAGCCGAGCACTGCGATATGCATTACGAGGAGTACGTTGATGAGCATGCGTGGTTCCGGTTGTCAGTCGATTGGTTCCAGTACGGTCTGGTTGGCTGCCGTTTCCGGAAGGCCCATGTACGGTCGAGTGCTGTAGGCGTCATCCAGCCGGCGTAGCAGCGCGTCGGGGAGCGTAATCTCGGCCGCGGCCAGTGCATCCTCGATATGTTCGATGCGGGTTGCTCCGACAAGCGGAGTCGTCACGCCCGGCCGGGTCCACAGCCAGGCCACGGCGGCGTGCGCGGGCTTGATACCGTACTCGTCCGATACCTCCGCCAGAACGTCCAGCACCCTGTCGCGCGGCTCGCCGTACATCTGGTCCGCGACATCGTCCGCCCTTGCCCGGGGAGTGGACAGCGGATCCCGCGGCCGCGCAAGCCGGCCGCGCGCGAGGGGGGTCCCGGGGAAAGCGGCGATGGCCCGGGCCCGGCAGAACGGGGGGCGATCGCGTTCTTCCTCGCGATACAGCAGGTTGTAGTGGACCTGCACGGCTTCGAATTCGGGCCAGCCGTTCGCCCGGGCGGCGAAATTCATCTTGGCCAGTTGCCAGGCGCGAAGATTGCATGCCCCCAGGTGGCGCACCTTGCCGTCCCGCACCAGCCGGCCGAGTGCTTCCATCGTTTCTTCGACGAGGGTCTTCTCGTCATACAGGTGTATCTGCAGCAGGTCGATGGCCTCGACATCCAGGCGCTTGAGCGATGCCTCGCACGACTCACGCACGTTGCGCGCCGAAAGCCCCCACTCGCCGTCGCCGACCGGGAAATAGAGCTTTGTTGCGACGATGACGCGCTCGCGCGCCGCGGCCTCGCGCAGCATGCGCCCGAGCACGCGCTCGCTGCGCCCGGTGGAATACACGTTGGCGGTATCGAAAAAGGTAATGCCGAGTTCGAGCGCCCGGGCGAGTATTTCCAGGGACTCCTGCTCGTCAAGTACCCAGGGCCGCCAGCGGCTCGACCCGAAACCCATGCAGCCGAGCGCGATCCGCGGCAGGGACAAGGGCATCAGATCTGCTTGCCGAGGACGGGTTCGGCGTCCGCAGGGGTCGCCTCGCCGTCAATCAGCGGGTCTCCGGTCGGCACGCCCAGCTGGACCTTGCCGGTCGGCGACATGGATTGTTCCCAGTTGAGTTCTATGTGCGTGGATATGGCCCGGCAATCGCGGTACAGCCGCTGCACGGGATTGGAAGCCTTTTGCCCCGTGACGCCCATCATGGCCGCCAGGGAGTCCGTGGTGGACGCGCACAGCCGTGCCCCGAATGTCACCAGCCGTCGCATGCGCAGCAGTCGCTCGCCCACAATCTCCTCGCCTGCAGCGCCGGCGGCGTGAAGGTCCCGGATCACTTCCTGGAACACCAATTCCGCGGCGTCGAGCTGCGCGCACGCTTCACCGACGCGAACCTGAACCGGCACTTGCGACACGATCGATTCCCTGAACAGCTTTCCCGTACGAGTCCGGGTTTGCGCACAATAGGACTCCAGTGCCCCCCGAGCCGCGCCGAGGAGCGGCCCCTGGAACCAGCTTCCCTGGTAAGGAAAAGTGCGAACGCGGTGCACGTAGCTTTCCGCAATCGCGGCGCCCGGCGGGTCCATGCTGGCGAACTCTTCGATGGTCACGACGCGCCGCGCCGGCAAGTACACCTGGTCGGCCGAAACGTCGTGACTGCCGGTTCCGCGAAGCCCCTCGACGTGCCAGGTGTCGTGCACCTGATACTCGCCCGGGAGCAGCAACGCGAAGTGCGAAATCCCGCCTTCGGGGGCCTCGCGGGCGGTGACCATGACGCCGCTTGCAACGTTTATGCCGCTGACGAACGCCCATCGCCCTGTCAGCTGCCAGCCGGAACCGTCGCGGTGAATGGCGCCTCCGCCGGCCGAGCCGGTGGCCAGCACGGCGTCGTCGCCGGCGCTGGCGAAGAACTCCTCCTGGGCCTCCGGCAGGAACCGGGCCACGAACATCACGTGGGAAAAGACCAGCGACACCAGCCACCCCGTCGATCCACACTCCCGCGCGAGCCGCTCGCTCACGGTGAAATGAGGCCCCCAATCGAGCCCGTAGCCCCCGTAGCGGCGAGGCCGGTACAGCTTGTGAAACCCGGCCGCCCTCAGCGCCTTGACAACCTCGGGGACCGGATCACGCAACTCCTCCGAGCGCACGGCATTCTCACGCACGAGCGGAGCCAGCGCCTCAGCGGCGGTGGCCAGTTCGCCCGGTGTCGGCACAGAGAAATCCGTTGAGGTTGGGCCATTGCTATTGGGCATCTTGGTACCAGGAGAAAGCAAAATACCAGTTCAAGAATAATCCCGCCGCCAGGGAATCTCCAACAAGTTTCGGTGGAAGGGGTTGCCTGGCAATAGCCGCCGGCCAGGCTCCGCAGTTGCTGGCTGGACGTAGAGGGGAAGACCGGCAACACTACCCATACTGGAAACCAGCAGTAACAAGGCGGGCGCAATTCCTATGAGTAACGACAACATCAGTCATGGCGGATCGGCAGGCGCCGGGCCGGGCGGAACCTGGTCCGAGAGCGCGTTGAAGGCCTTGCGGCATTCGTCGCTCAAGGACCGTGTCGTCATCGTTACCGGCGGCAGCCGGGGCTTCGGCTGGTTCATTGCCGAACAATTGCTGCGCGCCGGGGCACGGGTGACGATTACCGGGCGCAACAGCGAGACCCTGGCAGATGTCCGGGACGAGGCGAAGCACATCGCGGGCGCCGGCCGATGCATTACGGTCGCCGGAGACGTGACCCGGACGAAAGATTGCACCCGCACCGTGGAAGCAACCATGCGCGAATTCGGCCGCATCGACGTGCTGATCAACAACGCCGGAAGGTCATACGGGGAATTCGGGGACAGGCTTTCGAAGATCACGCCTTTCTACGACGTCACGGAACCGCAATTGCGCGCGATTATCGAGACCAACCTGTTCGGCGTCTTCTTCATGACCCAGGCCGTTATGCCGCACATGCTGAAACGCAAATTTGGCAAGGTGATTTCCATCTCCACCAGCCTGCTCAACATGGTCCGGCCGGGAAATTCCGTTTACGGGTCTTCGAAGGCGGCGCTGGAAACCGCGCACCGGTGCTGGGCGGGCGAACTGAAGGACACCGGCGTTGACGTGAATATCCTGCTGCCCGGGGGTCCGTCGGATACCGGGTTGATCACACCGGCCATGGTGCCCGGCGTCGTCGGCGAGCGGGCCGGCGGTCGGCTCCTGCCCGGCGACATCATCGTGCCGCCGGCCGTATGGCTGTGTACGGACGCAACCAACGGCATGACCGGCGAACGGGTGATCGCACGTTTTTGGGACGAGCATTTTCCACCGGAAGAAGCGTTCAGGCGTTGCGTGCAGGAGCACGTGGACGAGCCGTCGATCATGTAAGCGGGAAATGGGGAGCGAAAGCTCCACATCCCCAGAAACAGAATGCGCTAACTGCCAGGCAGAAAGAAAGCGTTGATGGTCAGCATCAGTCCTGCGAGAGCGAGGATGAGCCCTGCCAGCGCGGCGCCCTGTATCCACAGCGCACGAAACATGTCGGCGCGAAATTCCTCGAGGTCCGCCTTGGTCGCCATGTTTGTCTCCACCTGAAACGACAAACGCTCCAGGACCCTGACCATCTGGATGTTGAGCGGCGTCCTGCTCACCAGATCCACCATTGCCTCCGCCTGTTTCGCCGGACAGCCCGCCCGCTCCAATTTCCGTATTTCTGCATGCGTGTCAAAAGCAACTTCAGCCATTGTCATCCTCCTTGAAGACTCCCTGGACAAACCCCTGCGGTCGATCCTTCTCCGGCTTTTTAGCCGACCCGCGATCGCGATGTCAAGCGCTGCGCAGCAGCGGTCTATCATGTAGCCGCCGCGGGCAGGCGACAGACCGTTCAGGACCAGATCGTGGGTTCGGCGCCGAGTGACGGGTCCAGGGAATAGCTGTTGGCGGGCCGTTCCAGCCCAAGGTTGTCGCGCAGTGTGCCGCCTTCGTAATCCGTTCGAAAAAGCCCGCGTCGCTGCAGGACCGGCACGACTTCATCGACGAACTCGTCCAGGTTCTCCGGCAGGTAATTCGGTGTAATCGAGAAGCCGTCGGCGGCGCCGGCGCGGAACCATTCCTCGCAGAAGTTGGCGATCTGCTCCGGCGTTCCGGCCCGAACCAGGCTGGCGCGCGAGACCACGACGCGTCTTGCCAGCTCGCGTATCGTGAGTTTTTCCTCGCGCGCCATCTTGACGATCTGTTCCTGGACCCATTGCCCACCCTCCGTTGTCGCGATTTCGGGCAAGGTGTCTTCCGGGGAACAATGGGACAGGTCCGCTCCTATCTGCAATTGAAGGGTTTGTATGGCGAGCGCGTCGGGAATCAGCTCGATCAATTCCTCCTGTTTGCGTTTTGCCTCCGCTTCGGTGCCGCCTACGATGAATTGGACCGAGGGAATCACTTTGAGTTTTGCGGGATCACGGCCATAACCGGCGGAACGCTGCTTCATATCGTTGTAGAAGGCCCGCGCATCATCCAGATTGCTCTGGGCCGTGAAAATCAGATCAGCGGTCCTCGCCGCAAGCGCCCGTCCCGGCGGGGAGCCGCCTGCTTGCACGATGACCGGGTGGCCCTGGGGCGGGCGCCCGATATTCAGCGGACCGGCAACCCGAAAGAACTCGCCCTCGTGGTCCAGTTGATGGACCTTGTCGGGCGAGAAGTAGCGTCCTGCCGCCGCGTCCCGGATGATCGCATCGTCCTCCCAGCTGTCCCAAAGCTTGCGTACGACATCGACGAATTCCTCGGCGCGCTCGTAGCGCCGGTCATGGTCCATGATCTTCTCGAAGCCGAAGTTGCGTGCCTCGATCGAACTCGTCGAGGTGACGACGTTCCATCCCGCACGGCCATTCGAAATGTGGTCGAGAGACGCGAAACGGCGGGCGACCGCATACGGTTCATTGAACGTGGTCGACATGGTCGCGACCAGGCCGATGTTTTGCGTGACTGCGGCAAGCGCCCCCAGCAACGTGCTGGGCTCGAGCTTTCCAGCGTAATCGGTAGCGGCGAACGCCTCCCTGCCTTTGATATTGGGATAACCCATGGAATCGCCCGAAAAATAGATGTGCAGCTTTCCCTGCTCGGCCTTCTTCGCCAGCCGGGCGAAATTGCTGAAGTAATGCTGATCGAGCGGGCCTTCCCTGGGATAACGCCAGCCGCCGGGATGAGAACCGCTGTTGTGAATGAAAGCTGCCAGAATTAGCTGATGCGGGTCCGCCATGCGGTCTCCTTCAGGTCCGGCGAGTGCCTGGGTGGGGAACGCTCATTCGACGCGGTAGGTCCGGCCGCCGACGCAGGAAAACAGGCGCCCGTCGGCGTCTCAAGCGGCCTCGCTTTGTTTGCTCCGCTCCCGCGCCAGGTCGAACGCGCCCTGCATCCGCACCCAGTGGTCGGCGTCGCACCAGCCCAGCCGCTCGAAGGCCAGCGCCATCGCCGGCGAGACGGCGGCGCGCGCGTTCAGCACGCGGCTCAGCGCCGCACGGGTTACTCCGATGCGTTGCGCCGCTACGGTAACGGTCCAATTGCTGTCGTTAATGCAATCGCGCACCAACTCTCCAGGGTGCGGTGGGTCGTACATGGTCATGGCGTCTCCAATTTGTTGTTTAGTGATAGTCGATCAAATCCACGTCGACGGCTTTGCCATTTTTAAATCGAAACACCATGCGCCAGTTGCCAGTTGTGCTTGATCCTCATCGCCGGAATGTATAGCGTGGCTATACGATTGTCACCAACCTGTACGCTGTTTGTACAATGGCCTACCGCAATATGGACATTGTCACCCCGGCGCGTGGCAAATAGTCCAAAAGGCGGTAGAGCTGATGATTAATCGACGTAATTTCGTTTTGGCGGCCGGCATGGGCGCCCTGGGTGTCGCGGGCCCTACCCCTGGTGAAGCGCAGGCTGGAGTGGACGTGAAAACGCCGGAGGCCCCCTGGGAATCCTGGGGAGAGTTGCGCCGTGCGGGCGGGGTCCTGCATTACGCAGCAACGGGACCTGACGACACGGACAAGCCGCCTGTCATCCTGCTGCACCGGCTGGGCGGCTGGTTGTCCGATTGGCGGCAGGTGGCCGGCATTCTTGGCCGGGAGCGGCGCGTCATTGCGTTTGACCTGCCCGGTCACGGGGGATCCCAGTGGCAGGGACGCCCCCCGTACATTCAGACTCTCGGCGAGTCGGCCTCCCTGCTGGTCGGGGCCTTCGATGAATTGGAAATCGACACGGTGGATCTGATCGGGACGTCACTGGGCGGATGCGTGAGCGTGATCCTGGCGGCGCTCTGGCCGGAACGAATCAACAAGCTGGCGATCGTATCGTCAGCGTTGGCGCCACGCCGGTCTCTCGATCAGATCCGCGCCCTGATTGACGAAGTGCAAGCCGATCTGTTTGATGAGAACGGTCTGCCGATCACCTTCCGGGAAAGCATGCTGCGCGAGACGTTCGGCATTGTCGATACCCACGAGATCTATGTGGAGAGCCTCGCCAGTCGAGAAGCGGCCGGGCTGTGGATCCAGCCATCGGAAAGGGGCGTCGCCATCACCGATATCGTCGGAACGCTCGCCCGGGTAACAGCTCCGACGCTCATCGCGTATGGAGAAAAGGACCGGGCCTACGGAAAATATCGCGCCGGCGCCGAAGCCGCGCTGCCGGGCGCAATGTTCCTCGAAATCGCAAATTCCGGCGCATTCGCAATGCAGGAAGAACCTGCCGCATTGGCGCGCATGCTGAGCGATTTCATCGAAACCGATCACACTGACTAGTGCCTGCCTGTTGACCCGCAGTATGGAGAATATTGCCTGATGCGACCCACAAAAGCCTATGCACCCGGCCGCTTCGGCCAGTTGCACTATCGGATTGTGACTCCCGAAGCGGCTTCGCAGCCGCCGTTGCTATGCCTGCATCAGACGCCAAGCAACAGTCGCCAGTGGGAACCTATACAGCCGTTCCTGGCAAAGGACAGGGTGGTCGTCGCTGCCGACACGCCGGGTTACGGCATGAGCGATCCGCCGCCCGAACCGCTGGAAATCGGGGACTACGCCGACGCGATGTTCAGCTTCATGGAGCACCTCGCAAGCCGCGGGATCATTGCGCCGGGTCCTTTCGACGTGATGGGCTATCACACGGGCTCGATCACCGCCACGGAGATGGCGCGCCGGGACAGTCAGCGGGTTCGGCGTTGCGTTTTGTTTGGCCTGGCGGCGTACCCCGAAGACGTTCGTGTCGAGCGACTCGACCGACTGAGTGAACGTTTCCCGCCGCCGGACCGGACGCTTCATCATGTCGAGAAACTCTGGTCGCTCATTGGCGAGCTGGCGGACCCGGGAATACCGGCCGAAGAACTTCATATCGGCATGGCCGGCGCCCTGCGTCTGGGAAAGCGGCTCCCGTGGGGCTATATCGCAGTCTATCGCTATGATTTCCTGGGCGCCATGACTGAAGTCAGCCAACCGGTGCTCGTTCTCAATCCCGAGGACGACCTGTGGGCCGTGACCCACCAGACCTCGCACCTGTTCAGCAACGGACGGCGTATCGACATCCCGGGCTTCTCCCACGGTGTTCTTACTATTCGCCGCGACTACCTCGTCGAGGAGATTGAGCGCTTCCTGAGGCTATGACCAGGCTGATCAAGCGGCTGGGCATCGTCGCCTTGATTGTGGCGTCAGGCGCCGCAGCATTTGTGTTCGCCGCCCGCGCCGGACTCTTGACACCGGGCGAGGCGGCCTTGCGCGCCCGCTACGAATTGCCGGAATCCCAATACGCCAGTGTCGATGGGCAGACGGTGCATTTCACCGATCAGGGCGAGGGTCCGGCTGTCGTGCTCGTGCATGGCAGCTACGGCAGTTTGCGCAATTGGAACGAATGGGCCGAGGCAATGGTCCCGCGCTACCGGGTCATACGCTTCGACCGCCCGCGCATGGGCCTGTCCGGCCCCGCGCCCGACGGGCGGACCGGGAGCGAACAGGAACTTCGTGTCATTGACGCGCTCACGGAAAAACTTGGCGTAGAGCGCTTTTTTCTGGCGGTGACCTCGAGCGCCGGGGTTTCCGGTACCGCATATGCCGCGGACCATCCACAACGGATACGCGGCCTGATACTGAGCAACATTTCCGTCGGGTCCTATACAGGGCGATCGGAGCGCCCGGCAACCCTGCGTTTCCTGCTTTGGATGGATCGCTGGTTGAATGGCTGGCGCTCGACCGAATTCTGGCGCCAGGTTCTGCTCATCAATCTCGAAAACGACGAGAAAGTCACGGAAAATCTTGCGCGCGAGTGGTCGGAATTGAATAACCGGGCGCAGCGCATGCCACCCCCTGCTCTCGGTAACCGAGCGGAGCTTTCACAACGGACCATCGAGGGTCTCGGCCGTATGTCGGTGCCGACGCTATTACTCTGGTCCGATAACGACCACGAGCGGCCCGTGGAAATAGTCGGCCGCTACGGCTATGAACTACTGGGCTCGCCGGACAAGGGCCTGGAGATCGTGGCGAATTGCGGACACATCCTGCCGCTGGACTGCGGATCGGAAAGCGCACGCAATGCGCTGGCCTTTTTCGACCGGCTCACCGCAGCCGAATCGGAGTAATCAAGCGATCAGGCGGACGCCTCGGAGACGAATTCCGCAACCCGCTCGGCCCACCTCTGCGGATCCAGCATCAACGAGAAGGAACCGCCCTCGGAAAATACCTCCAGGCTGAAGTCGGCCCGCCGCCCGGCCACCTGCCTGTCCTGCCCGTGAAGGCTGTCGCCGCGGTCCGTGAGGATACGGGTGGGTGCGCGAACACTGTCCAGATCAGCCGCCATGTCGTTGGAGAAGACAGCCCGGTAAGTGGGGGTGTCGAAGCCGGCCCACCAGGCGCCCAGCGTCCCCCAGTTGGCCGTCGACAGCCCGAGAGGAATGGGCGCGCGACTGTGTATTGCGGCAAATGTTTCCGACATGTGCGAACCGTCCCCTTGCAACTGGACCTGCGGCGCGGCTTGCGCAAGCCTGGACTCCCGTTCGGCCGCGCTGTACACCGGACATCCATGCAGCACGACGGAAGCTGTGCGGTCGGGATGGCGGGCCGCGAACGATGCGGCAATTGAAGCGCCGGTGTGATGCCCGGCCACGGCGACCCGCTCTACGTTCAGGCCATCAAGAAGATCGACAAGATTGTCGGCAAGGTCGGCGATGGATACCGAGTCCGGTGGGGGGTCCGACATCCCGTAACCCGGATTGTCCGGCGCGATCGTGTCAAAACCCATATCCGCCAGGAGGGGTTGTATGTCAACCCATTCCGCCAGGCCGAACGGCGTTTGATGCAGTAACAGGACGGGCGTCTTGCGCTCGCCGCCGGCCGGGTCGCGCAAACGGCGGTAATGCAAGGCACCCAGCCGGCATTGCGCATAACCCTTACCGCCCGCCAGGGCCGAAGCACCCGTCCATTTTTCTCCCACGCCCGCGTAACGGGCCTTGCCGGTACTCACTGTTGTCTCTCCTTCAGCCATTGCCGCGCTTATCCATTGCCCGCGCCCGACTATCGCGCCGCCGATCAGGCCCCCGACGACCGTTCTGCGGCGCATCAAAACTCAACCAGCCGCTCGCCCAGCAGACGGCCGAAAACGATACACGGCATGACCATCATCCCGCCCACGAATGCATTGCCCTGAAGCTGCCCGGAACCCAGGATCTCACCCGCGGCGTACAAGCCCGGGATTGCGGCGCCGTCCGGGCGGACGACCTGCAGGCTCTCGTTGACCGCAACGCCGACGGTCGAACTCACCGAACCGCCCTGCTGCCGGATGGCGTAGAAAGGCGGCTTTTCGATAGCGGCGGGCAAATGTGAACGTCCCAGCGCATCCTTGCCGGCCGCTACGCCGGAATTGAACTCGGCGACGGTATCGACAAGGGCCCCGCCGGGCACGCCGATATCTTCGGCGAGCGAATCCAGGCTGTCGGCCCTGCGGAAAACCTCGCAGCTGTTGAACGCCTCCGCCATCTGCTCTCGAGACCAGTCATATACGATCGGCGGCGCCTGGCGGAAAATGGAATCGTCGAAAACGATCCAGTAGCGCAACTCCGGCTGGTTCAGCAGTGCGTGCTCGCGAACATCAATGCTGGGCTCATCTTCCCTCACGAAGCGCCGCCCATGGGCGTTCACGTAGATCTCCCAGGGCAGCCGCGCCTCGGGGTAGGTATTGGCCCGGCCGAGCATGGACTTGGGGTACGGTCCATCCTCCAGCAGCCAGCCGAAGTTCGAGAGGTACTTGTCACGCCCGCGCAGGTACCCGCCCGCCGCAACCGCCAGATCGTAGCCGTCGCCCTGGGCAAACTCATACGCGCCGTTCAGGTAAAGCTTGTAACCGCACAGGCGCCGGAACATTACGGGATTGGACGCGTATCCGCCGCTTGTGAGCACGACGTTTTTTCCCGCGGCCGACGATTCCCTGCCCTCTCCATCGACGAGTTCGACGCCATTCACGACGCCGTCGCGATCCTGCATCAGGCCCGTTACCTTCGTTCCGGTGAGGACCTCGATACGGCCAAGGGCTTCCTGCTCGCGCATCGCGGGCTCGAGCACGTCCAGAACGGATTGGCCGAAGTCGTTGCCCCAGTAGTAACGCGCCACCTCGTAACGTTCGTGCGCGCTTTCGATGGACGGGCATTGGTCCTGGACGTCGAAACCGAGTTCCATCAACCAGTCGAAAGCGTCCGCGGCGTTGAAGATGCTCAGCCTTGCGAGCACCGGATCGATCGTACCGCGGCTGATGCGCATCACCTCCTCCAGGTGCTTCTCAGGCGAATCCTCGATGCCTTTCTCCGCCTGCAGGCGGGTGCCCGCCGCGCTCATCTGTCCGAAGCTCACCAGCAGAGTTCCGCCGATCCTCTCCGCCGCTTCGACAAGCAACACCCGCCCGCCCCGTTGCGCCGCCATGGTTGCCGCCGGGAGGCCCGTCGTTCCGGCGCCGACCACGATCATGTCCCACGTCCCGGAATTCGAATTGCTGCTCATGCCATTTCTCCCAATCAGGTTCCCTTTAGTCCCACGTTACGGGCACGGTCACGGATGTACGCACCGAACCAGTCCAGATTGCGAAACCGCAGGGTTCCCCGACCGACGGCGCTGGAGGCGTGCGCCATGCCCGCGACGAGCCGAAAAGCCTTTGCCAGCAGGAACAGTTCCGCATGCTCAAGCTCCGCGGCTGTGAACGGACGCACCGACGCATAACCTCGCTCGAACGCCTCGCCGTAAGCGGGCGGGAAATCATAGAACAGGTTGCCGAAGGTGAAATTCTTCACGTCCTGCATGAGGAAGTCGTGCCCCGTGGCGTCGAAATCCAGCAAGGTTATCCGGCCCTTGTCGTCCACATGAACGTTGCTCGGATGAAAGTCCCGATGACACAGTCCAAGCGGAATGGGCTCCAGCGCAGCTCGCTCCAGGCGCTCGACGAGCAGGGGAGCCAGCCTCTCGTAGAAGCGGGCGTCTTCGGGCCGGTCGTGAAGGAAGTCGAGCAGTGGCGGCAGGTTGACCATGAAATTGACTACATCGTCGGTTGAAGGCTGCTTCTCGCCGAGGTACTCAAGCCCCAGCAGATGCAACTCCGCGAACAAGGCGCCGATGCGTTCGGCGGTGCGCTTGTCAAGCGCTTCGCCGAATTTGCGCCCCGGTGCCCAGGTATACATTGCGACCGCGCGTGCGCCTTCCGGGGAGTCGACCTTGAAATACAGTTCACCGTTGCGCGTGCGCAACGGTGTGGACGCCGGGAAGTTTCGCTGCCGCAGATAATCCAGGAACTCAAGCTCCACCTTCACGATGTCGACGTCGCGCCAGCTTTTCCGCCACACGCGCATGGCATAGCGGGAATCCCGGTCACGGATCAGGTAGACATCGTTCATGCCTCTGTACAGGAGATAGGCGTCAACCTTGCCGATCAAGGGATAACGGCGTGCCGCTTCCTCTGCAATCCAGTCGGGATGCAACACAGAGTGCGCGACCTGCGAATTGACGACATCGTTCATGGGGTAGAGGATTCTTGCATAAATCGCCCGGCAAGTATCCGGCAACCCGGACATGGGCCACTACCCTCCTGAAAACCCCGTTAAGGTTTGCGCATATCCTTACTGCATATCTTGAGGCTGCTGCACCACAATGAACCGAAACTTCTTTTTCGCTACAGCACTGCTGCTCTTGCTCCCGCTTCCCCAGCCCGGCTTTGCGGACGAATTCGCCGATCAGCGTCTAACCCTTGAGTCACTGCGGCAGAAGTATGGCGATCCGAATGGGCGGATTGCAGAAATCGGCGGTGTCGAGGTCTACTACAAGGACCAGGGCGAGGGTCCGGCCATCCTCATGATCCACGGATCCCGGAGCTCGCTGCGTACCTGGGATCGAGTAGCGCCCGAATTCCTGGATCGCTACCGGGTGATCCGATACGACCTGCCGCCTAACGGACTGTCCGGACCGGTGTCCGACGAAGCCGTCAACCGCATGGAACCCGCGGACCTGACCGCAGGGCTGCTGGATCACGTGGGGACCGACCAGGTGACCTGCGTTGGCGTGTCCAGTGGCGGAACCACCTGCATGTACCTGGCGGCCACCTACCCGGATCGGGTGAATCGGCTGATCATGTCAAACTCCCCATCGGACCCGGTAACGACCGACCACGTTAACCATCCCCCTGAATTCAAGGTGGCGCTGGAGGAATTCGTGGAAACGGGATTCGAATCGGAGAATTTCATCAACCTGTTCCTGGATTTCTACAGCGGGGACCCCCGGCGGATCTCGGAGCAGACACGCCGCGAATACTACGATTTCAACCGGCGAGTGAAAGAGCCCAACCCCATCGCAATGATCGGACTTGTCGCCGATCACGAAAAAACCAGGAAGGCGATGGCCAGCGTACGCGCACCGGCGCTCCTGATCTGGGGTGGTCGCGACGCGCTGCTGATACCGGCGGCGGCAGGCACACTTGCCAGCTATCTTGAGAATACGCAGGTCTCGACCGTATTCATGCCGGACGTGGGCCACTACCCTCCGCTGGAATCCCCGATACGGTTTGCGAAGATCGTCGCTGCATACATCGAGGGCGCTACGCCGAACGCGACCCCTTGAGAATGCCCGCCCGCCCGTGGTGCTTCCTTCTGGGCGTGCTGATCGCGGCCGGCAATAGCTGCCCGCGCCGCCTGCAAGCTATGCGGCTTGTCGGATGCGCTCCTGGGCCAAGTCATAGGCAACTTGCATCCGCAGCCACATTTCCGCCGTGCTCCAGCCGAAATCGTTTTCCAGGCTCAGCGCCAGGCGCGGCGTAATCCGGCCTTCGCCGGCCAGGATGCGATTCAGGCCCGCGCGGGAAATACCGAGGCGCTCCGCCGTTTCCTTCACTGTCAGGCCCGCCGCCCGAATACACTCATAGCGCAAGAATTCCCCCGGATGCCGCCGCAGGGAATCATGCAGTTCGACGCGCTCCGCGTCGTCGTTCTTCTTGCTCATCTTTCCATCCTCCGTCAGTGGTAGTCCACCAGGTCGATATCGACGGCTTCGCCGCCCTCGAACCGGCACACAATTCGCCAATTTGCCGTCACCCGGATGCTCCACATTCCGGCCAGGCGCCCGCCGGTCAGAGAGTGCAGCCGGAATCCTGGAAGGCGCGCCTCTTCCAGCATTCGCGCATCGTCCAGAACGTGGAGAATTCGGGCCAGCTTTGCTACGCTCGCGGTCGGCAGCCCTCGCGGGTCGCCCGTGGCGGCGAATCTCCGTAACGCCTTGTGCCGTATTCTCATACTGAGACTGTCTCACCAGGACTGTCTCAGGAATTGCGCAGTGTGTCAAGTAAAATGTGACTATTTCTCGTCGCACGCTTCCCCGACTGCGCCGGTCCTGAGGAAGGCAAGGGCGTCGCGGGCTGTGCGCACGGGATCCTCCATGATCAGCTTGTGGCCCAGGTCGGAATACTGGATCATCCGCGGCAAAGTCGATGAAAACGCGGCCGCAATTTCGCAGAACAGCTCGGTCGGCAGCACCGGGCCGGCGGCGCCCCATTGAATGAAGGTAGGCGCCAGCACTTTCCCGGCCGTGGCGTAATCGCGTTCCGGCCCACCGCTGCCGTACCACACGTCGATACGTTTCTGAAAGCGCTGCTCCTGGCCGGGCAGCGTATTGAGCGTCCGATACCTTTCGACCAGATCTTCCGTGACCTCCCTGGGATCACCGTAAATGCTGCGCAGAAACGCCCTCCAGTACAGATTCGTTCCTTTCGTGCCAAGCACCTCGTCATGGATCCAGAAAACCAAGCGGTCGAGCGCGCGGATACGGGACGTGGACGGCAGTCTCAGGGGCACCGTCGAAAGCAGTAGCGCTTCCACCTGCTGCGGATACATCGCGGCGTAGCGGACCGCCCGGGTGGCGCCGCTCGACGTCCCTCCCAGAATGAATCGCTCTGCCCCCAGCGCCGCCAGCAATTCTCGCAGCAGGTAGATCCCCCGCTCGGCACTGTAATCGTCCCGTCCGTCGGGTCGCGTCAATCCATGTCCCGGCGCGTCCACGCGAATGATGCGGAAGTCGCCGCCGAGCGCGGCGACCCAACCGTCCCACTGCTGAAGATTGCCGCGGGAACCGTGCAGCAAAACCAAAGTCCGGCCTTCGCCTTCGTCCCTGTAGTGAACCCGGGTTCCATCGATTTCCATGAACTGCGAGGGCGGGGACCCGTAGCGAAGCAACGCTTCTTCATAGTCCGCTTCAAGCAGCCCTATTCGCGCAGCTCCAATGAAAATCACGGCAATCGCCACAAGCAACAGTGCAATCCAGTTGGCGCGTGTCATTGGAGGTCCGTGTGGGCGCTCACTGTTCGGAAGCCAGGAAGCCGGTGATCGCCCTGGCCTTGGACGTGTCGCCGCCAGCTACCGTTGCGATATGAGCATCGCGCAACAGACTCGCCGCCTTCGCGACAGCAGCTCGCAATACCGGTAATTCGCTGTCCGGCTTCAGGAGCAATACGGGCGCCTGGACGTGCGGCAAGCGCTCATAGGCCCGGTACTCGAAGGCTGCGATGTAAGGATCGGCGTAGGTGTCCAACGCTTTCAGCACGTCGAGCGCCGCCCGGTGAAGGACCGCCGCAGGCGGCACGGGCCCTTTGAGGCGGTGCTCCGGGTCGCGAATGAACCAGGGGAAATGCAGCGCCTGGTCGCGAACGAAATTGAACGCCCAGACGAACTGCCGCCCGAACTCATCCGGCTCGATGCGTGGCGCGTAGTTCTCGATGATCGTCTTGCGCATGTCGTCGTCGTACTCGATGATGCCGTCGAGCACGACCCGCCGAACCCGATCCGGACAGGCTGCAGCAAATTCGCACGCGATCCGCGCCCCGGTATGGGACCCATACAAATCCACGCGATCAAGCGCAAGCTCGTCGATCAAGCGGCGCATACTGTCGGCGAAATAGGCAATGTCGGGGTGATCGATACCGGGTGGCGCCGAGTCGCCATTGCCGAGTGTGTCGGGTGCAATCAGCGTTGCGTTGCAGCCGGCCTTTCGCAATTCGGTCATCAGGCCCTGCATGAACCACGACGATGACGGCGAGGGGTGGAGCAGCAAGGCGGCCGGCACATTGAGATTCGCGTCAGCAGCGGACGCCTCGAGACGCCGCAGATGCAACTGTCCCTCGCTCAGTGCGACAAACTGGCGCTCAATGTCGCTCACCTTGGTCTCCGGTCCGGAACGTCGTCATAATATGCCAGTGTCCTGTTACAAGCGGACGGTATGAACCTGTTGCGGCGAACAATCGCCGTTGTTGTCGTGACCGCAGTCGTCGTGGTCGCGCTCGTCGGGTCCATGCGCATCGGCTGGTGGGACACGGACTACGAGACCGTTCGGGCACGGTGGGCAGCGCCCCCGTCAACCTTCGTGAATATCGACGGCGTCAACGTGCACGTGCGAAGCGAAGGCAGAGGCCCCGTCGTTCTGATGCTCCATGGCAGCATCCTGAACATGCATGAATGGAACCCGGTGGCGGACCGGCTGAAGGACCGCTTCCGGGTCGTCCGGCTGGACTGGCCTCCATACGGTTTTACGGAGCCCGACCCCAGGGGAATTCTGACGACGCCCCGGGCCGCCGACATCGTTGCCGGACTGGTCGAGCATCTCGACCTGGAGCCCTTTACGATCCTCGCCACGTCAAACGGCGTGAACGTGGCGCTGGACTACTACGCGCGTTACCCCGACCGGGTACGGGCCATGGCGCTGTCGGTCCTGCCGCTCGAGCGACCTAGCCAGACCCGGAAAGTCGACTGGCGGATCCGGGCGATGGGTTGGTTCCACAGCCGCTTTCTGCCGGATTATCACTCGAAGTACTGGTGGCGCCTCATCTTCGAAGACACCACGCCAGCCGGTTTTTCGCCACCCGACGAAATGGTCGACATGACGTACGACGCCAACAATTTGCCGGGGGCGGCGCAACGCCAGAGGGAATACATCGCCTCCAATGTCGAACTTTTCCGCACAACCGACATGGGGGCGGTCGCGGAACAGGTAACGGTACCCGTGCTGTTGCAATGGTGCGAGCAGGATACGGTCATTTACCAGACCCTCGATGCCACGATTGAGAGATTCAGTCAGGCGCCACTGACGGTCATCAGCTATCCTCAATTCGGCCATTTCCCAATGTGGGAGGATCCCGACCTGTTTACCGCCGATCTGGAGAAGTTCCTCAACTCACTGGATTCCGGATGACAGCAAGAATTATTGACGCCGATACGCACCTGATCGAGACCGCCGCGATCTGGGAGCACCTGACCGCCGGGGAGAGCGTGCATCGCCCGCAGGCTGTGGAACTCGACCAGGCCGTGATCGTGCCCCCGATTGTCACGCCCATGAAATCCGTCTGGATCATTGACGGCCAGATCTACGCTCGCACGCAACTTGAGATCATCGAAGAAGCATCTGAAGGGCAGGTCAAGCCTGGGGCGCTGGCGATGACCGACCCGGACGAACGCCTGCGCGCAATGGACCGGCAAGGCGTCGATGTTCACGTCATTTTTCCGAGCCTTTTCCTTGCCCTGTCGCCGGCGTCCGCCGCCGCCGAACTGGCCTTGAGCCGCGCCTATAACCGTTTCCTTGCCGAGCAATGCGGTTCCGGCGGAGGCCGGCTTCGGTGGGTGATGCAACCGTCGCTCAAGAACATGGAAGAAACCCTGAAGGACATCGCCTGGGCGAAAGACCGTGGCGCCATCGGCGTGCATATGCGTGGCCTGGAGGGCGACAGGCCAATTGAGCACCCCGACTTTTACCCCGTTTTCGAGGTGGCACAGGAGCTGGACATTCCGATTTGCGTCCACATCGGCAACGCCAGTCCTGCGTTCAGAGGTATCAGCCGCAACAGTGATGAACGTCCGTCGCGGTTTCACATGTCCGTGCCGACGCTCATGTCGTTCACGGCGATAGCGACCAGCGAAGTCTCCACCCGCTTCCCGCGACTGCGCTTCGGTTTCTTCGAAGTCGGCTCGGCGTGGCTGCCCTACATCGTCGTTCAGGCCTACAAGGTGCGGGACAAGCGAGATCGCCGGGCCTTCACGGCCTCTGTCATGCGGGACAGAAGACTCTTCGTCACCTGCGAGGAGCATGAGGACCTGCCGCACATCCTGCAGTTTTCCGGCGATAACAATCTCGTCATCGGTAGCGACTTCGGCCATCCCGGCGACGTGGATGAGTCCATATTCGTCCAGCACAAACTCAGGGCGCGAAAGGACGTCACGGAAGATCAGAAAATCCGCATCCTCAGCCACAATGCCCTCGAACTGTTCGGCGCCGCGAACTTCGCCGCTTGACTTTCGAATCAATCCAGACAGCGAATACGTTGAAAACCAGGACAGGCGACGGCGGGACTGCCGCAGTATCGGCCGGAGCATCGGGGTCCTGCCGCTTGTGTTGCAGGCGATCAGCATAGCTGCCATATCCCGCTACGGCCTTGGCGAGCGTCAGTTGGAGAGCTTGCGGTCCGCCGCAAGAGAGCGACACAAATGATTCGAAATTTGGCATTTTCGGGAAACATTGATTATTCTCCAGCTATCCGTTTGCCGGAAACGTGCAATACTGGCAAGGTTGGGATGAGAACTCGCTGGGAGGTCACCATGTTCACGTCACGCAATCGCATCGGGTTATTCGCGCTATGTGCAGTTGTAACCGCGGGTCTGCTGTTGCCCGAATCCAGGGCCCTCGCCCAGGGGGTAGCACTCGAGGAAATCGTGGTCACGGCGCGAAAACGTGAAGAGGCCCTGGTGGACATCCCGTTTGCCGTATCGGCTTTCTCCGAGGAGGATCTGGAAATATCCAACCTCAAGAACTTTGTGGATATGTCGCTGTTCACTCCCGGGCTGACCTATCAGAACGCTTCCGCCAACCGCGCGGACCGCGGCGTGCCGAACATCATCATCCGCGGACTGAACATCCTGGGCGTCTCGAGTTCGTCGGCGCCGGCGCTGTTTTTCATCGACGGCGCGCCCGTGTTCGGCGGCGAAGTCGGCAGCTTTGTCGACGTCGTTCGAGTGGAAGTGCTGCGGGGTCCACAGACAGCCTACTTCGGACGCAACACCCTTTCCGGCGCCGTCAACATGGTCACCAAGGATCCCGGCGAGGAATTCGGCGGCTCGGTCGGCCTGGACGTTGACCGGTTCGGGACTGCGGACTTGTCAGTATCCGTCGAGGGGCCGATTATCGCGGACCGTTTGAGCGCTCGCTTTACCGCCCGGAACAACAAGAAGGGGGGGCACTACAAGAACAACCGAAACGGTGAACGCGAAATCGGCGACGAGGAAACCCAGTCGCTGGTTGCGACATTCCTGGCCACGCCCACGGACTCGCTGCGGTTCAAGCTCAGGCTTGAGGACATCGAGATTGATGACGGGCCCCAGCCCTCGTTCCGCTTCCCGAGCACTTTCGCGAACTGTGATTCCAACGGCAATGGAAGCGCCACGTACCGCTGCGGAATCGCGCCCGATTTGAGCGTTGCCGAGTCCATGGTCGGCCACAACGATGCGTTTTCTCCAGACTATGCAAGCGGCTACAACTACTACACGGATGTTATCGCGGCCTACTCGCTATATTCCGACTCCTCTCCGAGGCAGATCGATGACGAAGGCATATTCATCAAAGGGATGGGACTGGCCAAGCGCGTGCAGGGCGGGACTTTCTCGGTTACGGCGGAATTGCCCGCCAGCATGACCCTGGACTGGATCAGCGGCTTCAACGAGACGAAGACGATTATGGTCAGCGACGAGAACACACTTCCCAGGGCAGCCACTTCCGCGATCGCTGATACGTTCATTGTGGAGCGTTACGCCAAGAATTACTCGCACGAGGCGCGGCTGTCTTCCGGCGGCGAGGGGCAGTTCCGCTGGACGGGAGGCGCCAACTTTATCAAGAGCGAAGGCGTTCCCTCCTGCGTGGCTGGGTCGTTTTTTGGTCCCCGCGGTTTCACCTGCCGGCCGATTCTGGAAGTATCTACGCGGGGCATTTTCGGAGGCGTCTATTACGATTTCACCGAAAAACTTACGGTGAGCGGTGAAGTGCGATATCAGAACGACGAGGTGAGCGTGCCGTCCGGGGGCCTTGATGCAGAGTTCAACGACGTGGGCGGCCGGGTCACGATTCAGTACCGGACCGATAATGACCTCATGCTGTTCGCCAACTACGCGCGCGGCTTCCGCCCCGGCACGTTCAACTCCATCATCGTTACCCTTTCCGCCGCTGAAGCCGCCAGCCTGGAGCGCAACTCCGGCGCGCAACTTGCAGTCGAGCCGGAAACGCTCGACCAATATGAGATTGGTGTGAAAGGCACGCTTCTGGACGGGCGGATGCAGGCCTCGCTGGTCGGCTATTGGGGGGAGATTTCCGAGCAGCAGGTTCAGCAGATCGGCTATTTTGTCGACGACGAGGATGGACTTGAGAATCCTGTCGGCATTACCACCAATGTTGGCCTGCTCGACATGAACGGGATGGAACTGGAGGCCCGCTTCCAGCTCACCGAGGAATGGCTGCTCACCGCTGCGTTTTCCCGCAACTACACCGAGTACGTGGAAGGCATATGCAACCTATGCGTAAGCAATGGAGCCCTGGCGACCAACACGGACCACCTGGGCAATCAGGTGAACTGGACGCCGGAATATACCGGTTCGGCCACGGCCACCTACACGAGGCCGGTGTTCGGGGGGCGCATGGACGGATTTGTTCGTGGCGAATTCCTGTATGAGTCCACCAAGTACGCCACCGAGGCAAACGTGTTCGAAACCGGCGCCCGTAACCTCATGCACCTGCGTGTGGGCGTTGAGGCCGAAAGCTACCGCGTGGAGGCCTATGCCACGAACCTGTTCGACGACGATACCTACAACTACGTGGCGATCAACACCGACCTGGACAACTTCGCGCGCGCCTTTGTGGCCGGACTTCCGTTCAAGCGCGCCTTCGGCGTTCGCGGGACCTTCCGGTTCTGACAATCGGTGTGAGGGGGCTCTTGAAAAAGAGGTTCCTTTGGGCATTTGCGGTGGGCGCGGTGGCCGTTGCGCTCGTGGTGACCGGGCAGTTTTTCGTTGCGCGGCGCAGTGCGCCTCCGGTCAGCTTCGCCGAGGTACAGGCAAAGTACAGCGACGGTTCGCGCCAAATCGAGGTTGCCGGCGTAAACGTCAACTATCGTGATGAGGGCAATGGACCCGCACTCGTGCTTCTGCATGGCTCATTCGGCAGCCTGCGGATGTTCGACGACATGGTGCATGAACTCGGCGACGGCTTTCGGACCATTCGCTACGACCAGCCGCCCTCGGGACTGTCGGGGGCGGTACCGCCGGAATTCTCTCTCACTTCAGAAGCCTTCCTGAGCGAATTTCTCAACCGCCTGGACGTGGGTCCGGTTGCACTGCTCGGGACTTCGAGTGGGGGAATCATTGCTTACCGCTTCGCGGCCACTTATCCGGAGCGCGTGCGCGCACTCATCCTGTCGAACATCCCTCCGTCCGCTCCGGTCGATAACGAAGGAGCGCGGGCGCGCCTGCCGTTGAAATTGCGATGGTCCATGGGCGTCTGCGTCCGGTACGCGAGACCCTTTTCCCGAACCTGCTGGCGTGATTTCCTGCTCTCCTATTTTGAAAGGCGACACCGTGTTACCGATGGACTGATCACGGAATACTATGACTTGAATCGCCGCCCCGGCGCTTCGGAATTCACCAGCATGACGGCGATCGTGCGCAACGACGGCGAGGTGCGGCGTTTCCTCGGCGCAGTGAAGGCGCCCACGCAACTCATTTGGGGAATGCTCGATCCTGTGCTGCCGCCGGCCACCCTGGAGCTGCTTGCCGACCGGCTACGTGCCACGACCGTCCGCGTGGATAGACTCGACGACGTCAATCATTACCCTCCCCTGGAGGCGCCTGAAGAAGTTGCGGAGCTCACCAGACAGTTTCTCGGCGAGCTTGAAATTGGATCACGGCCTGTCTCTTCCATGCATTGATCTATACGCTCTTTCGGGGGAAACTTGACCCGTTGCGCCAGTACGAATCAGGAGGCGCTCATGAAAATCATAGATGCCGATACCCATGTCGTGGAGCCTTCTTCCGTTTGGGATTTCCTGTCCTCCAGCGACGAGGAGTTCCGACCATCGATCCTGAGCAAGGAAGTCGGCGCCCCCGTCAACGCCCATTTTGCAGGTGCCAGGACCCGGGAATTCTGGGTGATCGACAATTTCCTCTATGGGAAGCATGATCCTGAATTCATAGCCGAGCACTCAAACGGCGAATTTTCCTCAAGCGCCATCACGCTTGATGACGTCCCTGCCCGGCTCAAGGACATGGACCGTCAGCAAGTCGATTCCCAGGTGGTTTTTTCCAGCCTTTTTCTCAACATTCGCTGCGCCCGGCCCCGTGCCGAGCTTGCGTTGACGAGGGCATATAACCGTTGGATGGCCGATCGCTGCGGCGAATCCGATGGCCGGCTGCTGTGGGTCTTCGTGCCCTCACTCAAGAACCCCGAAGTAACAGTCAGGGACATGCGCGCCTTTAGGGACCAGGGTGCGATCGGTGTCCTGTTTCGGGGACTGGAAGGCGACAAGTTTCTGGATCATCCCGATTTCGATCCGGTCTACGCGGCCGCCGACGAGCTGGACCTGCCCATCTGCGTGCACATCGGTCACGGCAGTCCGGCCTTTGAATCGATCCAGGGCCGGGACGGCGCCGGGTTCAATCGGTTTATCTCCGATTCCCCCAACTACCTTGCGTTCTCGGTGCTCCTTAACAGCAAACTGTCCACCAAGTTTCCCAACCTGCGCTTTGGTTTTTTCGAATCAGGCTGCACCTGGGTTACCGCCGCAGTGCAAACCGCGCTGCACGTTCGTTTGCGGCCGGAGGAGCTAATGGAATTCGTGCAGGAAAAGCTGGAGCAGCACAATTTCCATATCACCTGCGAAGTTCATGAGGACCTTCCGCACATCATGCGCTACGTCGGAAACGATCGACTGATGGCCTCAAGCGACTACGGCCACCCCGGCGACATTGGGGACACGATCATGTATCGGGAAGCCTTGGCCAGGCGCGGGGACCTCGATGCCTCAACCCAGCACAAACTGGTTTCAGCCAACGCCCTGAGTCTATTTCGCTGTTAGCCTGAAGCGGCCGCGGCCTGCGACCGCAACTCAGTGAGTCTGGCCGAGTCCAGCCGGTAGAAGGTCAGTAACGCGGCGCCCAGCGCCACGCACACGGCCGGCGCGACGCCCATTAACAGGCGAATCATCATGACGGCCGATTCCGGCTGATCGGCCCTGCCAACCTCTCCGGACTCAAGACCCGCCAGGGAAAAGGCGAATCCGGCAATCAAAGGGGCAACGATGAAAGCCGTGGTCTGCATGAGTTCGAAAGTGCCCACAAACGCCCCCTCGCGCTTCTCGCCGCTTCTGATGCGGTCCAGCTCGATGGTGTCCGCCAGCATGGCCATGGCGAGCAGGACCGAGCCGCTGCCCAGCGCGCCGAGCACGAAAGCCCGACCCACAAAGACGACCTGGCTTTCGTCCGGTCCGCCAAGCATCCAGGACAGGTGCACGAATACGCTGGCCGTCAACAGGACGAGCAGCAAGGTCCGCCGCTCGATGTTCCTGAGCAGCCGGTTCCAAAGTGGAACGGAACAAATTCCGACGAGGTTGGCGGTCAGACTGAGCACCGCGATCGCCGTTTCGTCCCGGTGCATCACATAGGTGATGTAAAAGAGCATGGACGCGCCGGAAAAGGCAGTTCCCAGCTGTCCCAGGATCTTGGTGCCGAGCATGATCAGGAACGGCTTGTTGCGCAGCGTGCCCAACAGCGATGAAATAAGGGGCGGTTTCCCGGCTGCGCCCATCGCCGTTGCCGCCCGGCCCGTGAACGCAACCACCCAGAGCATGGTTACGCCTATGACCACCGCGGCAACCAGCGACATCTCGCCGTAGGCCGCCCTATCGCTGCCCAGCCTTGCGACCAGCCAGGCCGCGCCCGAGACCGTCAACATGCCGGACCCATACACGAAAAAGGTCCGCCACGCCATGAGCGATGCCCGTTCCTGGTAGTTGTCGGTCATCTCCGCACCCTGCGCCATGTAGGGGATCGCGAACAGCGAGTAGCCGGTGGTGTAGGCAAACAGGGCCAGCAGAATGTATCCGTACAGAAGCGGCCCCGGTTCGGACTCCGGCGGATGAAACACGGCAACGCATGCCGCCGTAGCCAAAATGGCTCCGGCCAGCATCCAGGGCCTGCGGCGTCCCCAGCGAGTGTCGGATCGATCGCTCAGATTGCCGATCAACGGGTCGATCACGGCGTCGTAGATGCGTGTGATCGCGAACAAGAGCCCGGCAATCGCGGCGGATATCCCCACGTGCCGGACGAGGAAGTAGACCACGAACATATTGATGAGATAAAGCATCGAGGTGCCGCCCAGACCCCCGACGCCCCAGCTCGCCTTGAGAAACAGGGGCAGGCGCGTGGTTTCCTGGTTGTTCGTCATGAGGCCCGCGATGTTATTTCCGGGAGTCAGGGCGTCCCGCGTTCGTCAAGGGCGAGACGCCCTCGGTCCAGCGGGATGCCCTCTTTCCCGGGTTACGAAGTGGCGACCTGGTAGCGGCGCAGCGTCAGGAACGGAATGAGGATCGCACCGAACAGCAGCACCAGCATCCCCAGCAGGGAGGGAAGCAAGCGCATCAGCACCGTGCCGAACGGCTCCTCCCGATACTCAAACGCCGGAAACTGGTCATAGTCCGCGGGTCTGAGCGGATAGCGCTGGAGGAACCTGACGGTGAAATATTCGCCCCATTCCTCGTGAAAAGCGTAGACCTGGCCGAGGAAGTGCTCATACCGGTCCGCGCTTGTTCCGGAGATCTCGTTCAGCGCCAATTGCATCATGATCGCGGGCGAGATGAACTGGAATCGCTGCACCAGGCTCTCCTGGCGGTTCAATTGCGCCTGGAACTCGTCGTACAGCGGCCGCACCGCCTTGTCGATCGCATTGCGGTTGGACATCGCCACGGTAAGGAAATCCATTGCCCTCTCATCGCCCTCCGGCACGAATTCGAGGTGGTCGTAGTAGTACTCGTCCAGCCGGGCCATGTAGTTCTTTTCGGCTGCCGTCTGCGCCTCCCGTGCGGCCGTGGTCAGTTCCATGCGCGACGGTGCGGGATAGATGGTGGTGGCCAGCAGGCTTACCAGCGTGGGCACGACCACCACGAGGGCCAGCCAGGTTCCGGCCAGCGCGATGCCGTTGGCTGCCGAATTCTTGCCGTACACATTGACCAGCACCGACATGGCGAACCAGAAAAGCGTGTACACCAGCGTCGCCGACATCCACAGGCCGAAGCGCGCCCAGGTGTCGGCCGAGCCCAGGTTGGTACCCACGGCGAATAGCGCCAGCAGCCCCAGCAACAGAACGCCCGCAAGCAGGACGCCGGCGCGCGCAATGATCTTGGACGCCATCAGTTCCTTAAGCGAGATCGGGTGCGCCAGGATCATCGCCAGCGTTCCCCTTTCCTTTTCGCTGGACAGCAGGTCGTAGCTGATCGCCAGAACGAATATGGGCAGCAGAAAGATCACCACGAACGCGATGTCGAAGGCCCCGGTCATGAGGTTGACCGGGTTTTCCAGCTCGTTGTCCTTGGTGATGTTCATCGTCGGATTCATGGACACCGGAACGTAGTTGAGCTGAATGTCGCTCTGGCCGATCGAAAACGAGGCCAGACCGGTGGCAGGCATCGTGAGGTACTTGGACGTTTCGGCGCCCACGGCGCCGGCGTTGGTGCCCTGGGGAGGTCCTGCTCCCGGGGCGTGCCGCGCGGAGGCGAACTGGTATTCCCCGCCTTCCGCCAGGACCTGCGCCTCATATCTTTCCGTGTCCGCGCGCATCCTGCCGCGGCGGCTGTCCTCGAACGCAATCGCTGCGCTTGCGCCTTCAAGCTGGCGGTCGATGGAACGCTGGCCGGACCAGGCGGCGAACGCGATCGCTCCCGCAATCAGGACAAGCAGTGAGCGGAATGCTCCTGAACGGAAGAGCTGCCGAGTCTCGTGCGAAATAATGATTCGTTTCATCCGTCTTCCTCCACGCTCAGGCGGCGGACGGCCCACAAGGCGAGTGCCAGGGAAAGACACAGCCAGAGCAGCAGGGCAATGAAGTTGCCGGAGTGTTCGGAAAGGGTCGCGCCAAGTCCCTGCGACTCGAATTCGAACGGGGGCACCATTGCGAATACCGCCTCATCCGCAACGAATGTACCGCTCCCGGGCGTGTTGAAGCTCGACGCTGCCGTAGCGAGGTAATTGTTGACCTTGAGCACCATGTCACGACGATAGGCCTCGGCCGCATCGGCGAAGTTGATGTGCCGGATCAGGTCGGTGCCGGCCAGGGCCATCGAAAGCGAGCGAAGCGGGAGGGTCGGGGCTGCGATGCCGACCCGGTCCTGCAGCCTTCGCTGGTTCATATAGGAGTCGCGCAGCCGGCCGTAATGCTCCTCAAAGACGGGAAAGTCGTATTCCTCGAATTTCTGCAGGCGTAGCGCGCCGACATACACCGGCAGCTCGGCGACCGAGGACGCGCCGTATTGGGCGAAGATGTCCGCCGCTTCCTGTTCGAAGCGGGCGAAGGGCGGCACGCCGTCGAATCCGCGCATCTGGTGCGAGCGCATGTCCGCCATCCACTTTCCGAAGGCCGGGGTCGGATGCACCGCCTTGGAAATCTCCACCGCGGCCTTCGGCGCCAGGAATCCCGCGAACGCCCAGAATCCCACAAGGACCATCAGGGCCGTGCGGGCGGTCTTCGCCCAGGCAGACACCGCCAGCGTGAGGAACAGGAATACGGCGCCGTACAGCAGATAGGATGCCGACAAAAGCGCGACCCGCGCGCCCAGCGATTCGTTGTCGGCCGACAGGTCGGCCAGCGACAGCGCCACGCCGCCGGCCAGCGCGCAAAGTCCGACAACCAGCAGGATCGCAACGCCGATTCCCAGGGCCTTGCCCCAGAGCAACTGGCGGTTGCTTACGCCCATGCTCATCACCTGGCGCAGCGTTCCGCTCTCGCGCTCGCCGGAAAAGGCGGTGAACCCGAGAAAGATGATCAGCAGCGGCATCAGCAGCTGCAGGATCATGGCCCCGCTAAGGTCGCCGAAGCGCCCGATCGAACTCTGGTCCGTTGCCGGCCGGCCGACCGCGAAGTTCTGCTTGTGCGCCTCCATGAACAGCGCGGTGCCGGCGTAGTTGTTGATGCCGTTGTCGAAGAAGGCCAGCGGACCGGCCGGTTTGAAGGCGTAGTTCCCGTAGTGCGCGCCGGAATGCGGATTCTTGTCGCCCTGGTTGAGCCACTGGGAGTTGGTCTGGTCCTGTGACAGCCGCTGGATGTCCATATGGGCGCTGTATTTCTGGTAACCGGCGGCCAGCGCCGTCAGCAGCAGCAGCGCCATGATCCCGGCGGTCCATTTGAACCGCCCGTCGCGCACGATCTCGGAGAATTCCTTGCGTGCAATGGAAGCGATCATAAGCTTTTCCTCTGATTCAGGCGGACCTGGCGCCCTCCTGCGCGTAGTGTCCGCCGGCGTGCATGTGCTGGAGATAGATCTTCTCCACGTCGGCGTGGGATACCTCATCGGTACTCAGTTCATCGACCAGGCGTCCCTCTCTCATGATGCCAATGCGAGTCCCTGTTTCCTTGGCGCGGAACAGGTCATGCGTGGCCATCAGGATTGCGGCGCCATCGGACTTGAGCTTCAGCAGCAATTCGGAGAACTCGTTGCTGGCCTTGGGATCCAGTCCCGCGGTCGGCTCGTCAAGGAGCAGCGCCCTGGCCTGCTTGGCAAGGGCGATCGCCACGCCGACTTTCTGGCGCATACCCTTCGAATAAGTCTTGACGCGCCGATCTATCGCTTCGGGCTGCAGCCCGACCTGGTGCAGAAACTCGCGGTATTCCTCCTGGGAATAATCATGTCCGCCCAGTTGCGCGAAATAACGCAGGTTCTCCAAAGCGGTCAGATTGCCGTACAGCATCACCTGCTCGGGAATGTAGGCGAGCAATTTCTTGGTTTCCAGCGGCTCCCGGGTCACGTCCAGGCCGCACACGGAAGCGGTTCCGCCGTCGGGCTCGATAAAGTTGAGGAAGAGGCTGATTGTGGTGGTCTTGCCCGCGCCGTTGGCGCCGAGCAGGCAGTAAATGTCGCCGCCTTCCACGGTCATATCCAACCCTCTGAGGGCTTCGATGTCGCCGTAACTCTTGGTAAGTTTCGTAGCTTGCAGCAAAGCGCTTTCTCCCCCACGCTCTCCCGATTATAGGGTGTGCGCGGGCAGCGGCAATACGCCGCAGTGATTGCTTGTCTGGTTTCTCAAATCAATTGCAAAGCGCCCTTGATGCCGAGAAAAGATGTGAAGATCGAAAACAGAAAAATCGCCCCAAGAATGCTATTGGCGATCTGGCTATTCTTGTGTTCTCCCATCAAATCTTTTCGGTTGCCGAGAAAAAAGATACAGGCGACCGTAATGGGCAGGATGATGGCGTTGAAGGCCTGCGAAACAATCATCACGAACACCGGCCTGGCATCGAAAAGGGGTACTGTCAGGCCCAGCAGGGAAATCAGGAACACCATTACCCGATATTTGCCCAGAGTCATGTTGCGCTCCGTGCCCGTATAGTCACACAACAACCAGGGCAGCATCAGCACGTTGGGGAACTGGGACGATACCCCTGCGGCAACAAGACCCAGCACGAATATCGAAACGGCCAAGGGTCCTGCTAGTGGCTCCAGCAGTTCGATCATTTGAGAGGCCTGAGACAGAACCACTCCCTCCGCATGCAAGGTGCCCGCGGCCGCCGCCATGATGGCCGCGCTGATGACAAACATCAGTGTCACGGAAACAGCGGCATCATTTCTCTGTTTCCTGTAATCCTTGAGCGACCAGCCCGCTTCCCTGACCAGCGTAGTGCGAATGATGAACAAGCCGGAGAAGACGGTGGTCCCCACCATCGATGCAATCACCAGGAGCGGACCCTGCCCCGATTCGATGGCTGCCTGAGGAATGTTTGGAATCAAGCCTTTCATGATGTCAACGGGCGGCGGCATCATGATGAAGAAATTGAGCAGGAAACAGGCGGACATGACGGCAACGATCACGGCCAGGCTGCGTTCAAAGAACTGCGTCTTGCCGTTCCAGAATATGAAGTAGACCAGGGCGATAAAGGTGGCCGCAAAGTAGATCGGCGGAATACCGCCTGCGACCACGGACTTCGACCACTCATGGCAGATATCCGCGACAATGCCCATCACCCCCATCACGCTGCCGCAGACGCCGGCAGTCAGGGCCACAATAAAGAAAACGCCGACCAGCGGATGGATGTGTTTGCGAAAGGCTTCAAGCGCGGTCTCGCCGGAAACCAGTGTATAGCGGCCATAAAGATTGATCATGAAGTAAGGTGCACAGGCAAGACGCAACAATGGTCCACAGAAGCGTCATGCCATATTCCGCCCCCGCCTTGGCCATGGCGGTAACGCTGCCGGTGCCGATATTGAAGCCCAGCAAAAAGATCCCGGGAAGAAATAACGCGAGCGCCCTGGCGAGCCTTTTCCTGAGCATCAGCTAGTCGTCGTTCAGGCGCTGATGTCTTTGGTACTCGTAGAGTGAGGGGATCGATTCGAGCCGTTCGTTGAGCATTTCGACATACGGCGTCGGCCGGTAGTCCAGTTTGAATTCCCGGTTGCCGTGCAGGCCGACTATTCGGGCCATCGGTCCTTCATCAAGGCCCTGCACCGTAACGACTTGATCCGCGTATGCGCCACCCGTAACCAGCACGCGCAGATTCCAGGTGGTATTGAATCCGCCATGACCGGGCTGCCAGTAGCCGGCGCCGCTTCCATCAAACACCGATACGACCGGCCCGGCGCTGCCTGGGACTGCCTGCATGTGCAGGGTTACGTTGTCGAACAGGTTTTGATGATTCGCGCCGGCATGCTGGTCGAGTGTCGGCTCGACGAAAACCTCGGCGTTCCTGAAGACGCACTTCGTTGATTGGGTGTTGAAGGACAACGAATGCAGAACCGGATTCATGACCGCAATGTTGTCCGCCAGAACGTTATGAACGTTGCCCATATGTACGGAGTAGTGAGCGAGCCGGACGCCATCGGTAATCACGTCCTTGAACGTCAGGTTGGCGCTGTTGTAGCTCAGGATGCCGCTATCGGCGTTGGTGATGCGAATGTTTCTTGCCCAGGAATCGAACGAGCTTGTGAAGTAGATGCCGTTGTAGCCGCGCTCCATGTGGTGCCCGAAGTACGGCGAATCGGGAAACTCGAGCCGGAGGTCTTCAATTCCCACGTGCTGCAAGTCATCCCAGGCGGCAATCTGTGCGGGAATCGTGTCATTCGCATCATGCAGCAGCGGGTCGCCCAGCTCCACGTTGCGGCCGTCGACAGATAGCACTCGGGATGTCTGGCGAACCAGGGGCCGCTCCGGAAACGACCAATGATGAGAGCCCGCGCTTTCAAATTCTGTCTCGTAAAGGGACTTGATGATTCCGGCCTCGGGTCCCGTGCGGTTGATCCACTGCAACTGGATGATGTCGCCGGCGTCAATATCGACTGTCGAGGAAAGCACGATCGTTCGGGCGCCTCTTGCCCCAGCCTCAATGTCCGCCAGTTTTTCAATCTCCGGGTCGTATTCAACCAGGTATGGAGCCGGCCTGACGCCCGGCTTCTGTATCCAGATGAATCCACCGCTCCATGAATACTCGGAGAAATAGTCATCAAGGTTCCTGTCCGGCTCTACCTGGCGTTTGTCGAGCTGCACCAGGTACTGTCTGAGTTCATCCAGTGACGTGCTTCTGTCGACCTGGTTCAGTGGTCGGGGGAAGTGCAGGAGAGTGCCTCCCGGGCCTGCGCCCGCGCCCTGCAGAACAAATTCCGAGCGTTCTATTCTCAGTACTTCCGAGATTACATATCGTCCGGGTGAAAACCGGACGATCACGGGACCGGCTATGTCATGAGCATGTGATATCGCAGCCAGAACCGCTTTTGTGTCGTCTATTCCGTCGTTGGGGGCCGCACCGAAATCGTCAACCCTGACCACCTTGCCCGATGCCTTCGGTATGCCGGGCAGGCCATTCCCGTAGCCTGCAAAAGAAAAATCCGGCAGGTAATTGTCACGTCTTATTGTCTCTTGAGACACTAAGGAGGGAAGCTTGACCTTCGATTGACCCGCAACGAGGACCGGCGGACAGGAAAACAACATTATCAAGCCCAGCGTTGAAAATAAGGGCCTATATTTCATCTATTTATTACCGTCACATCGCTTGGCGGCGTAGTTGATGCCTGCACCGGAACAATATTACCAAGACGGAATCCGTGTGGCAAACTTCATTTGTTTACAAATAAACAAGCTGTCATAGTGAAGCCTATTGACACCGGTGGAAAATAGTGTACCTTACATCGACCGAATCGGATCATCCGTTACGGGATGAAAATGCTTACCGGGGAGCAATCCAGTGAAATATCAACGTAGTATTTGTGCGCTCGCGCCAGCCGCGATGGCGCTTGTCTTTTCGTCTGCGGCCATCGCGCAGGACGACGAACCTTTGGAGGAGATCGTTGTTACGGGTATCCGCGGGTCCCTGGCTGCTGCCGTGGACCAAAAGCGGGACTCGGACCAACTGGTTGAGGTGGTCATTGCGGAGGATATCGGCAAGCTGCCCGATCAAAACCTCGCGGAAGTTCTTGAAAACATTACCGGTGTCCAGATTACCCGGACGGCCGGCGTCGGCACCGGCGTTCAGATCCGCGGCACCAATTCAAACCGGGTCGAATTCAATGGTGTTTCCACCGTAAATTCGGGTTCCGGCCGTAGCGGCATCAATTTCGAGGATGTCAACCCGGCAATTATTTCAGCAGTCGAAGTGACCAAGTCGCCTGACGCCAGGACCATCGAAGGCTCTGTTGGCGGCACCATCAACCTGAAGACGATACGGCCGCTTGAGCTGCGTGAGACATTGGCCGCGGTAAGGGTCCAGTACGAGGACAGCAGCCTGAGCTCCGAAAGCATGACGCCAAGATTCTCCGGCGCATTTGGTGACTCATGGTCGACGGATGCGGGCGAAATCGGCTTTGTGATCAGCGGCAGCTTTACCGAGCAGGAATCGGTGTCATTTCGTCCTCGTACCGACCGCGACAACCGTGTTTCGCCGGCGGGCGCCGTCGACCCGGCTGAATTTCTCGGTATCCAGTTCCTGGTTCAGGAGCAGGAGAATTACGACTACGATACGGTCAATCTCGCGTCCACCTTCGAGTGGGCGCCCAGTGACAGCCTTAATTTTCATCTCGATGTCATTGTCAATGATCAGGAGCGAAGCCAGGACAGTTACAGGCTCCAGGCATCCGGCGTCAGCACGCTGAGAAACATCAGCGTCCCTACGGCCTATGAAACGGTTGATTTCGGTGTCGGTCCCGGCAGGTTCCCGGCGGCGCTTCAGGGCACGCTTGAGCCGGACCTGGCCAACGATGATGACGATCCCAACCTGCGTTTCTCAAGCGATACCGGTTCCCGCGTCACCGACAGTCAGGTCATTGCGCTCGGTGGTGACTGGTACGGCGAAAAATGGTCCGTAAGCGCCGAGTACGCAACGACAATGTCGGATACGTCCAACCCCAACCTGAGCACGACCCTCAACTTCATCAACCCGAACTGCCCGCTCGATGCGAGCAGCAACGATAACTGCGTGCCGTTCATCTATGATCTGTCCGGCGGCACGTTGGCGTGGGGCGTCAATTTCGATTCACCCTTTGCACCGGCGCCGGCTGATCTGTTGAATCCCGCCAATGTTGTTCTGGACCAGGTGATCGTTGGCCGCAATACAACGGAAAACGAAGAAGATGCATTCCGCATGGACTTTGCGTGGGACACGGATTGGAGCGGCTTTACCACACTCGACTTTGGCTTCCGCTACGGTGAGTCCTCAAGTCGTTTCAACGATATTGAAGACCGGATTGGGGGCTTCAGCCGGATGGTGGACAGCCCGAACGGCGCCCTGTTCTCGGAGCTGCTTGTGCCGGGTCCCAGTAACTTTGATAAAGGCGACGGCAGATCGTTGTTCATCAGTGATTTCCTGCTCGTCGATCCGGATCGTGCCTTTTCCGACCCGGACGGAACGCTGGCAATTCTGCAAAATGCAGTTATCGCACACGATACGGCCAGCCCGGATATCCTGAACCTTGTATCCGATCGGAACCAGTTCTATGACGTAACTGAAGAGACCACGGCTCTGTATGCACAAGCAAATTTCGAGGCGGGTATCTTCCGCGGCAACGTAGGCGTGCGCTATGTCGAGACGGAAGTTGATTCAGTGGCGTATGGCTTTGAGGACGATGCAGGAAACAGATCGCTGGTTTCAACAAAGGGCAAGTATGACTTCCTGCTGCCGCGATTGAATGTGGTCGCCGAGGCAACCGAAGACGTGCTTGTTCGTTTTGGCTATGGCTCGGACATCAGGCGTCCGGGATTCAACAGGATAAGCACCGCATTTGCGGCCGACAATCAGGAAAATTCCGCGATTGACCAGGGCAACCCCAATCTCAAGCCCGAGGAAGTTGATTCGCTTGATTTGGCGGTCGAGTGGTACTTTGCCGAGTCGGCGCTGGTCAGCCTCGGTTACTTCACGAAGGATCGCACGGACATCATCGGGCAAGTTTTCGAGGGCGCACTGCTGGTTAACGATCCAACTTCTACCAGTGGTCTTGCCCGTGAAACGGATCCAAGCTGCCCGGGCGGTGGTATCTGGAACCCGACGGTCATACCGAATGTATTGGGTGACCCGAATGTCCTGGGATTGTGTGTTGACTACCAGACCTGGACCAATGACCCGTCAACGACTACCCAGTCCGGTTTCGAGTTTGCCCTCCAATACGACCTTTCCGGTTTCGAAAATCGCCTGGGTTGGGCGTCCGGTTTCGGCGTCATTTTCAACTACACCAACCAGGATTTCAGCGGCGGTTCAATCGAGGATTGCACGTCGGGCCGTGGCGCGCAGGTTCTCGGTTCCGGTATCTGCATTCCTCGAGGACTGCTGGACTTCTCCGAAGACGCGTACAACATCACGCTGTACTACGAAAAGTACGGCCTGTCCGCAAGAGCGCGTTACACGTGGCGTGAATCATTCCGCACCCAGGACTTCGGCGGCGGCGCCAACACAAGCGGCAGCAGCACGTTCAGCTTCCCGGTCCATACCCTCGACAGGGGTCAGCTGAATGCCAGCGTCAACTACTCGGTCAATGATCATCTTGATGTTGGCCTTGAAGTTGTAAACCTCACCGAAGAGCGTATTGATCAACACTGTGTCAGTGCAACCGGACCGCTGTGTTTCGTCGGACTCCCCGACAGGCGCATCGTTTTCGGTGCAATCTACCGCTTCTGACGAAGGGACATCGATGACAACATTTCACTTCGCAGGCAAGCCCCGGATCATTTCCGGGGTTTGCCTTGAGTCACCCGTTGGGCACTAGGGCGGATATCGACGGGTTATCGCGAGAATGTGACGCGATTTCCAGGCGTCTGGTGGCTGCACGAGTGGCTGCCGAGGCATTGCCGGGTTTTCCGGGCGCCCTTCCGGACTCGTTGGACGAGGCGTACGCAATTCAGACAGCGTCAATAGCACGTTGGGGGGATACGGTCGCCGGCTGGAAGATCGGGATGATTTCGGCTGATCATCGGATTCGAGTGGGTGATGAGCGCCTGGCCGGCCCGATATTCAAATCTTCCATTGTCCGCACAGAGCCTGGCGCCACCAGGACCATGTCCATCTACGAAGGCGGATTCGCGGCGGTCGAGGCGGAGTTTGTGCTGGAGCTTGGCTGCGCCGTCCAGCCTTCGAAGACGGAATACTCTGACGCAGATCTGATCGACCTTGTGTCCTCCCTGTACGTCGGGGCGGAGATCGCCAGCAGTCCCATGTCTGCAATCAACGAACTGGGTCCGACCTGTGTTGTTTCCGACTTCGGCAACAACGCCGGACTGCTGCTGGGGCCTGCCGTAGCGGATTGGAATTCCAGAGACCTGGATTCCATGACTGCGAAAGTCATGATCGACGGCGCCGTTGTTGGTAATGCGACGGCAAATGCTATTCCGGGCGGTCCGCTGGCGGCGTTGCGATTTCTGTTGGGTCTTGCCGCGACTCGAAATATTGAACTTCCTGAAGGAACCTTGATTTCGACCGGTGCGGCTACCGGCATTCATGATGTGTCGGTATCCTCTGCGGCGCGTGTTGATTTCGGCTCGTTTGGCTGGTTCGATGTGAGGTTCAGTTCCAAACGCCAGAGCAGTAGCATGCCAAATTGACCCAAGCCCTGGTTTGAGAATTTCGTGGCAAGAAAAAGCCGCAAAGCAGACACCGATTTCAAGGCTGCCGCCCGCGGCTGGCTGGAGAATAATCGTGACGGCCGAAAGCCGACAATGGACGATGTGGCCCGGCTTGCCGGCGTCTCCAAAAAAACAGTATCCCGGATCATTAATGACTCACCGCTGGTAAACGATGCGACGCGCGCGGGGATCAAAGAGCTCATAGATGACATCGGCTACAAGCCGGACCCACAAGCGCGTGGTTTCGCTTTTCGGCGTTCCTATCTTGTTGGCCTGATCTCCGACAATCCGACGCCGCAGTACGTCGTCAATGTGCAACTGGGTATTCTTGATATTCTGAAGGGCACCGACTTCGAACTGGTGGTTCATCCTTGTAATCGCGAGAGCGACACCTTTATCGAGGACGCGCGAAAGTTCATCGAAATGCAGAAACTCTACGGCGTTGTCCTGACGCCGTCCGTGTCCGAGGACGAGCGCCTCGCAGAAGCGTTGCGAGGAATCGGTTGCGCCTACATTCGCATCGCCTCCGTCGCGCTGGACATGGAGCGACGAATGATTGTTACCAACGATCGGGTCGGCGCTCGTGAGGCGGCTCGGCACCTGGCGAGACTGGGCCACAGCCGGATTGCATTGATCGCCGGCCGCAGGAGCTTTCGCTCCGCGCACGAGCGTCGATCCGGTTTTGAGGACGGCCTGACGGAGTTTGGCATTCGCCTGCCAGCGGAATATGTATTGCAGGGCGACTATACGTTCGAGTCGGGTTTGGCCAGAGGCGCCGAGATACTCGATCTTGACCCGCCGCCTACAGCTGTTTTCGCGGCCAATGATGAAATGGCCGCCGGTGCCTTGCAGGCAATGCACGTTGCAGGCCTGAAGGCGCCGGAAGATCTTTCGATTGTCGGTTTCGATGATTTCGAGACGGCAACTCGAATATGGCCCCGTCTCACGACGGTCCATACTCCGGCACGCAAGATCGGCCAGCTCGCGGCCCAACGCCTCCTTGCCTTTGACGATGAAGAAGCTCCACTGGGGCCGAACCAGACCGTTCCTGAACTGGTTGTCCGGGAGTCAACTCGAGAGCTGGACGGTTCATAGACAACAGGGAGTCAAAACGTGTATTCAAAAACCTACCAGGCAACTCATCCGGACATGATGGAGGGAGTCAGTAACGAAGCACTGCGCGATCGTTACCTCGTTACCAACATGTTCGTTGCCGACGAAATTCACCTGAACTATTCGCATAATGAACGCATGATTGTCGGCGGTGCCGCACCTGTTTCGGACACTGTTGTCCTGCCGGATCAGACCGACCCTGTCGCGGGAGCGCCATTTCTTGAAAGGCGTGAACTGGGCGTGGTCAACGTGGGTGGCGGTAGCGGGAGAATAACTGTCGATGGCAAGACATTTGCCATGAAGCCTCGCGATGGTTTGTACATACCCATGGGATCGAAAGAGGTCTCTTTCGGGTGTGACAGCAAGGACAATCCCGCTCGCTACTATCTCGCCTCAACGCCTGCACACGCCCGATTCGAGCTGGTGAAGATTTCGATCGACGATGCTGTTCCTCTTGAACTGGGTTCACTCGAGACGTCAAACGAGCGCACGATTTACAAGTACATCGTGCCCGAGACCTGCCGATCGGCACAGTTGCTGCTGGGGCTGACGATTCTCAATCCAGGCAGTGTCTGGAACACAATGCCGCCGCACCTGCACGATCGACGATCCGAAATCTACTTCTACTTCGAACTTGGCGACGATGAAAAAGTGTTCCACTTCATGGGTGAGCCCGACTCGATGCGCCATATCGTTGTCGGCGATTCAGAGGCGGTTATTTCTCCGCCCTGGTCGATTCACATGGGAAGTGGAAGCTCCAACTATTCCTTCATCTGGGCGATGGGTGGCGAGAATCTCGACTACACGGACATGAACGTCCTCGATATCTGCCAACTCAAGTAAGGGCTGCGTCCAGCGCCTCGATCAGGTCCTCGCAATCCTCCAGGCCGACGGAAAGACGCACGAGGCCGTCGCGCAGGCCCACGCGGCGGCGCTCTTCGGGCTCGACGTCCGCGTGGGTCATGGTGACGGGATGCGTAATCAGGGATTCGACTGCGCCCAGGTTTTCCGCCAGCGTCCACAGTTCAATGCTGTCCATCAGGCGCTTGCCGGCCTCGAGGCCGCCCTTGAGTTCACACCAGAGCATGGCGCCGAAGCCCGTAGCCTGGCGATTCGCCAGTTCGTGCTGGGCGAAGGATTCAAGCCCCGGATAGCACACTTCGCCCACGGCCGGGTGTCCGCTCAGGTATTGTGCGATCGCCATGGCGCTGGCTGACTGTCGGTCCATTCGCACCGACAGCGTCTTGACGCCCTGCAATGTCAGCCAGGCGACCATCGGGGACATAATGCTGCCGGTGGCGTTTTGCACGAAACGCAGTTTCTCGTCCAGTTCGGTGGTGGCCGCCACATTGGCGCCTCCCACCGTGGCGTTGTGTCCGTCGAAGTACTTGGTGGTGCTGTGCAGGGACACGTCTGCGCCAAGGGCGAGCGGCTGCTGGTAATAGGGAGTGAGAAAAGTGTTGTCGACCACGTGGATCAGATTGTTGGCCCGGGCAATGTCCGACAGGGCCGCGATGTCGCCCATTGCCAGTGTCGGGTTGGCTGGAGTCTCGGTCAGCAACAGGCGGGTCTGGGGCGTGACGGCCGCCTCGACGGCCTTCGGGTTCGATGTATCCACAAAGGTGAATCGCGCGCCGAAGCGCGCGAAAACCTGGGTGCATACGCGGTAGGTTCCACCGTAAGCGACCTGCGATACGAGCGCGTGATCGCCCGCGTTCAGGAAGGCATGCAGCACCGCGCTGACGGCCGCCATTCCGGTGGAATAGCAGGTACAGTCCTCGCCGTTCTCCAGCCCGGCAAGGCGCTTTTCCAGGGCACGCACCGTGGGATTGCCGCTGCGCGAATAGGAATAACCCTTCGAAAGGTACTCGTCGACGGAGGGCTGGGCAAAGGTCGTGGACTGGTAAATCGGCGGTAGCACCGAGCCCGTCACGGGGTCGGGTTCCGTACCCGCGTGGATCTGTTTGGTGGAGAACCGCATCAGAACTGCTCGTCACTCAATGCCATCGTATTGGCGGCGCCGGCCCGTACGCGCCGGGCGCGTGCCGTTACCTGGGGCATGAACTGCTCGGCGTAAAACCGCGCGCATACGCGGCGGGCCTGCATGGCCTGTTCGTCCGCGCCGCCGGCCGCGGCCAGCGCGGAACGGGCGTGCAGCCAGCCTCCGCAGAGATAGCCCAGCATCATCATCAGGTTGAAGGCCACCGATCCGGGCAGGTCGGCGTCGGCGCCCAGCTGATTGCGGAACCATTCCAGGCTCGTTGCCGTTTCGTTCAAACCTTCCCTGAGCGCCTCCGCAACGATCCGGTCCCCGGCCGGGAGGGCATCCGCAAGCGACGCCGTTTCGCCGATGTCCTCCAGGAGTTCGCCCAGCGCCCTGCCCTTGTCGCGGATGATCTTGCGGCCCACCAGGTCACTGGCCTGGATGCCGGAGGTGCCCTCGTAGATGGTGATGATCCGGGCGTCGCGATAGTGCTGTGCGGCGCCGGTCTCCTCCACGTAGCCCATGCCGCCGTGCACCTGGATGCCGATCGAGGTCAATTCGATCGCGACCTCGCAGATCCAGCCCTTGACGACGGGAGTGAGCAGGTCCAGCCGCCGCTGGTGAAAAGCCCTGCGCTCCTCGTCCGGGTGACGCCGCGCGAAATCCTGATGCAGGGCGGCCATGTAGCAGAGGGACCGCATCGCGAAAATCTGCGACTTCATCTCCATCAGCATGCGCCGCACGTCCGGGTGGCGAAGTATGGAAACCGTGCCGGCGCTCCCCGGGGCTTTGCCCTGCATGCGGTTGCGGGCGTATTCGACAGCCTGCTGATACGACCGCTCGGCGATCGCCACACCCTGCAGTCCGACCGATACACGAGCATCGTTCATCATCGCGAACATGTGCGGCAGCCCCTGGTTTTCCTGGCCGACCAGGTAGCCCACGGCATCCTCATAGCTCATGACGCAGGTTGGGCTGGCGTGCAACCCCAGCTTGTGCTCCACTGACACGGCCCGCACGTTGTTGGGCTGATCGGGATCGCCGTTTTCGTCCGGAATCAGCTTGGGCACCAGGAACAGCGAAAGCCCTCGGGTGCCCTGCGGCGCATCGGGCAGGCGCGCCAGCACCAGGTGCAGGATGTTGCCGGCCATGTCATGGTCGCCGAAGGTGATGAATATCTTTTGCCCGTTGATGACGTAGTGCCCGTTCTCGGGCCTGGCCTGGCAGCGCACCAGCCCAAGGTCTGACCCGGCCTGGGGCTCGGTGAGATTCATTGTCCCGGTCCATTCGCCACTGACCAGGCGCGGCAGGTATTGCCCGCGCAGGTCCTCGTTGGCGTACAGCTCCAGGGCATGCAGGGCGCCCTGGCTCAACAGCGGGCAAAGCGACCAGGCCAGGTTGGCGGATTGCCACATCTCCTGAACCGGCATGGAAATGAGTTGCGGCAAATCCTGTCCACCGTATGTCTCCGGCGCTGAAATCCCTCCCCAGCCACCTTCGACGAAGGCCTGATACGCTTCCCGAAAACTGTCGGGCACCTGAACCTGTCCATTGTGCACGGCGGTTCCGCTCTGGTCTCCCGTCACATTGAGCGGCGCAAGCACGTTGGAGGCAAGTTCACCGGCCTCGTCCATCACCGCCCGCGCGAGGTCTCTCGACACCTCCTCGCAGCCAGGAAGCCGGGCAACGCGCTCGAACCCGGCAAGCGAGTCCAGGACATACAGCATTTCGTCGACGGGGGGCCGATACTCGGACATAGGGTCTCCGCGAGCACACGCTAGGCGGAAGCGTATTCTACCCGGGCTGAGAAAAACCCGCTGGTTTAAGGGCTCGGTAACGTGCCGATATTGACTTATGCTTACATCCGCATGAACACAATCGAATTGGGGGCAAACATGCGGACACTGACGTCATTCCTATTGTCTATCGGCATAGCCGTATACGCGCCTGCTGGTACAGGTTCGGAATCGCCGGCGTCGCGCGATTCGGCGCCGGAAGAGCTGCGGATCTGGGTCGATGCGCGGGCCGGAACCGGCGCGCCCGTTTACTGGCTGGCGGAGGGCGGCGTTTATTCCTACCCTTCCGGCGAGAAGCTGCTGGGGATGATCGGATTTGATAGCTCCACCGTGATCTGGCCCGAGACTCCCGACGGCGAGGTCATACACCTGACCCGAAAGACGTTTACGTATACCGATCCCGTCAGCGGGGAAATCCTGAGCGAGTACGACGGCCAGGCGGTGGAGCCGATCGCCTATCCCTACCAGCTCATCACCTACCGCATGAAGGACGGCAGGATCTTCGGGGCCGTCGAGCAGGGAGTCGGCGATCAGGTCCGGACAATCCAGTCCCGAAACGGAATGCGGATACGCAGGCTGGGCCAGGGCACGCTGGCGGTAACCGCATCGGTCTTCCTTGATTTTCCCATGGGCGCGGGCAGCCGCTACCAGGCCTGGGAAAACTATGACTTTTTTCTCCATTCCCCCGACAAGCTGGACGAGCCCCACCAGTTAAGCTGGCAGCGTTATGGGGCGCTGCCGCCGTTCGTCGGGGAAGGAAACGCCATCTATCACCTGCTTTCCTGGCGGGTCGAGAGCCAGGACGAGTTTCCACCGGCATTGCTGCAGTGGGCCAGGGAGGAGATGCCCCTGTGGCTGCGGCCTCCTGCCGACCTGGAGGAAGTTCGCACCCTGCAGACAGGCGCCCCCGTTGACGGCTGGCCGCAGTAGGCGCGAACCGGCGGTGGCCCTAGCTCGGGCGGGCGGTCAGTCGGTCAGGGTATTCGGCCTCGAGCCGCGCGCGATAGGCTGAAGGCAGCGATTCGATCGAGTCCAGTTTCAGGCCGGCCGCGTGCCAGATCAGGTGACCGGGGCGGTCGCCCATATTCATCCAGTCGCGCCAGGGCATGAACACGGTGGAGGCGAACTGGGTGTTCAGTCGTTGCATGGCGGGATCGCTGAATTCCTCCAGCGAGCAGTTCATGGTCTGCCGTTGCAGGCGGGGCTGGGCCATTCCGGGCGGGTACTCCGTCTCCTTGGTGAGCCATATCCGCCCGCCGCCCGAAATGATCCGGTAGGCGGGCGGCCGTTCCGGCATACGGTCAACGAACATCGTCGGACGCACCCCTCTCACCGAGTAATTGAAGCCTCGCCCGGCGCCGCCGCCCTGCACCGCCGCCGGCACTTCCAGCACCTCGCCGGTGTAGGGATTTCGCCATTCGCGCAGCCATTCGCCCGATTCCCCGTCCTTGAGAAACGATACGGTGTGGCCAATCAGTTCGAACTCCTCGTCCCCCAGGTGGCGCATCCAGTACATCTCCATGCCTTCAAAAGCGAAGAGGAGCCGCGGCGCCTTCCCGTCTTCCGCACCGTAAATGATTCCGCTGTACCACCAGGGAACGTCCTCCTCGTTCAGACTCGCCTGGATGCGGATCAACGCCAAGAGATTGTCCAGCGGCGTCGCCAGGTTGATCTCCGGCGCTTCAACGCCGGAGGCCAGGGAGCTCAGCGGCGCACCCAGAACGGCGAGGCTTCCGGCGCCGGCCAACAGCTCGCGGCGGTTGAGACTCGCCTGTGTGTTCATGGGGTTTGGTTCTCGGCCTTGAGTTGCAGCTAATGGCCCGCCTGGACCGCCTCGACGATGAACCTCGCCATCAGTTCCCCGAGGCGCGGGTCGTCGTTCGGCGGGCGCCACATGGCCCAGGTCCCACGGTATTGCTGCTGGACCGGCCGGTTGTCCGAAGGGCTGCCCAGGGCCGGGTCATAGCCAATGTGACCGTAAGCCGGCACGTCGTATCCCAGCGACGGGTCAAGGTCATTGCGCCGCCGATCGGGAGGCGTCTGGCGCGCGGGAGGATAGGCGCGCCCGTCGGAGCATCCGCCCAATTCGAGGCAGCACTCGAACTTCCTGTCCCCGGCGCTGCACTGGGTGTCCACCCAGATGCCCCAGTAATCCGCGAACGGGTGGCCCACCTGCGGATAACGGGTGAAATCCCCCTGTTCGTAATAGAGCCAGCTGCGGTAGCCGACTTCCTTTCCGATCTGGTTGGGCACCTCGACCATGTTCAGCACGGATTCGGTCACGATCTGGGGAAAGGCGACAACGATGTGCTTTACGCCATCGGCGCGAAGGAAGTCGAGCGCCTCCCAGTAGCGGTATCCCCACTTGCCTTGAGGGTGAACACCCGGTTGCTCGTACAGCGCCGCGTAACCCAGGTTTTCCCCGCGCATGGGCCGGCTGCGCTCGTAACCGCCGGCGGGTGTGTCCGTCAGCGCTTCGTTCAGGACCATGTCCCCGGCCCAGGCGCCCACGATCCTGCGCTCCTTGAGCTCCGGGTACATGCGAAGCAATTCCAGCGCGATCGTCTGGTGCAGCGTAATGGTGTCGTTGATCTTCGGATCGAAATATTCGTCGTAACGGCGCAGCGCGTGGCCGAGGAGCACGATCCCGGTGTCGGCCTCGGAAACCTCCGGGTTGAACCGCTCGGCGATACCCTCAGCGTGCAACATGGCCAGCCGCGGTGAGGAAACTACCGGATTGGGCCGCCCCGCCAGCGGTACGCTGCGATCGGCTGCCGGCGGCCCCAGCGAACGTGTCCATCCGGCCGGTTCCTTCGGATACGAATCCCGCATCAGGTCCCCTGGATCGTTAAGCCAGCGCAGCGGGACAGGTTCTCCGCCCTCCCCCGCTTCCACCGCCAGGCGGCGGCGCAGCGTCCGGATCACGTCATGCGTCTTGGAAAACCGGGCGCCTCCCACGGTCATGTCGATGGCCAGGATCTCGGTCGCACCCTGTTCCAGCAAACGGGGGATCGGGCCATCGACATTGTGGCGCTCAGGATCGCAATCCTGCCAGGGAGTCTCGGGCGGCCCGCACCAGGTCAAAGGCTGTCCCTGCTCACTGCCGGGTCCATATACAAGTCGCGGCCATGGGTGATTCTTCGGATCGGCCGCCATCCACGACGCCAGGTCCACAACGAAGCGCACGCCCAGTTCCTGCGATCGGGATTCAAGCGCCTCTTCAAGCGAGCGCATCTGCGCGTAGGTAATGCCGTAGAAGGGGCTGGGCCCTCCGATACGCTCGTACTCGAATCGATACTTCAGGCCTTCCTTGGGGCCGTTGCCGAAGTCCATGAAGCGCGGCCAGATGCGGGGGTCCCACAGGAAGCGCTGATACACGGCGCTGTTGTGGTCGTAGGAGAAAAGCTGCGCGGCGGTGTCGAAGGCCCCGCGGTCGGTCCAGTCCTCCGAGCCCCCGTGGATCACGAACAGCACGCCGATCACACGTTCCTCCGGCTCCGCCCGCGCAGTGACATGGAGACAAAGCGAAAGCAGGCAGGCAAGCAGGGCTGTTGATGCAAGTGCCGCCGTCTTTCCTGGAGGGCGGGACGCCATCGTTTCCAGGGGGGTCCTTTTCACGGCGCGCTAGCTCTCCGCACCCAGCCCCAGTGCGCCGGGATTCATGAGGTTGTTCGGGTCCACGCTGCCCTTGAACTCCCGCAGAAGCCGTTCGGCCTCGGGCTGGCGGCCGCGCAGGTACGGATAGGTCTTGCCGACCTGCAGGTGGGTTGCCCCGACTTGCCAGAAAATATCCAGGATGCGCTGGCGAAGTTCCGCCACCAGGGCGCGCCCTTCCGGGTTCTCGTCGTATTCCGGCAGCGTGGCGAGATAGTCCTGGGGCATGAATCGCTTGTGGAATACGGTCTGGCTGTCCTCCCAGTAGAACACCGGCTCGTACAGGAACGCATTGGAATTGATGGTCATGAACATCGCGCCCTTGTCCACCCGCAGGTCCTTCATTCGATCGGCGTTTTCTTCGTACATGGCCATGAGCCGGCGGCGGAATTCCGGAACCTGCGAAAACGGCAGGATGCCGTGCAGCGGCACCCACCGTTCGCCCTTTACGCCGAGTACGGAGTACATCGGAATGAACGGCATGGCTCGCAGGACGGTCGGCACGGTATTGGCTATTTCGGTCCCGTGCGGGCGCATGGTTTCACGGACCAGCTTCAGTTTGGACTTTACCTCTGAGGCGCTGTACCCCTCCACAACGTAGTGGGCAGAATGGCTGAAGCCCGCAAAGAAGCGCTTGCCCGCCAGCGCCATGCGCGTCAGGCGGCTGACGGCCTCCAGTGGATTGCTGGAGTCGCGTGCCACGTTCCACACCGCACGAACCGCGTCCGCCGTATCGGTCTTGGTGAGCTGGCCCTGCTGCAGCTTGGGGTCCAGTCCGTAATTGTCGGCGACCACGGCCAGGCGCGCCACCGCGGACATTCCCGCGGCCATGTCGTCGAAGGTATCGAAACCAAAGGATGCCGTGCCGGTGCGCTCCGGGCGCCTCATCAGCCGCAGCGTGATGCGCGCCTTGATGCCCATGGCGCCGGTGTCGCCCGTGAAGAGGCCGGTAAGGTCCGGCCCATACCAGCGGAAGAACGGCCTGGACGTGCTGATCGAAGCCGATCCCGTCTTCAGGAGTTTGCCGTTGCCCAGCACGACGTCGAATGAAAGCACCGATTCCGCCGAAAGACCGTGATTTCCCGAGCCCATGCTTGCGGAATTCTGCGAAGTCGATCCCCCGACGGTGGCTTTCAAACCGGAGAACGGCCCCCAGAACGGTGTGCGCAGCTTTTCCTTGGCCAGGGCGGCATTGAGCCGCTCCCAGGTCACCGCGGGTTCGACGGTCACGTACATGTCCGTAGCGTTGATTTCCACGATGCGGTTCAGACGCGAGGTTTCCACCAGCAGGGACTGCGACGTCACCGGCAGGTAGCCGTCGGTGTAGGAAGCGCCGCCTCCCCGGGGCACAAGAGCGATGTTGTTCTTGAGTGCGATCCGCGCCGCTTCCTGCAGCTCCTCCACCGTCCCCGGCCGAATGACCGCCAGCGGCATTTCCCGGGAGTTGTAGACGTCGGTCGTGAAATAGCGGCGCTCGGCATCGTCCGTGATTACGTGATCGTTGCCCAGCAGGCTGGAAAGTTCCTGAAGAATCTCTTGGCTCATTTTCCCCTCCGGTCCATGGCCCTCGCCCCGCATCTGCTATTGCCCGCGACCCCGGCTCGGGCCTGGGACGCAAATGTATACGGAACCGGGCAAGAAGCGAGATTCTATTCGATCAACCGCGTGCTCCTGCTGCGGAATCCGGCTCCGCCTCCAAACGGGGCTCGCCGCTCTCGTAACGAATCCGGCGCGCGGGTTGCGAGGGGATGCGACGAGACGACAACACGCCGGTCAGGTTCGCCGGATCTACGCTGGAGATGCGCATGATCGAAGCAAAGTCCTTCCTGCGGCGCATGGCGCGCAGCTCCTCTACCGCGGCGGGAGCGGCAAACTGCTCGCCGCTGAATCTGCCTGCAAAGCGCCCGCCACGCAGTTCGCCCCGGGCCTCCATTCGGCGATAGACCCGCAGCCATGCGCGCCAGGGCGGAAGCCCGCGGTCACGCGCCAGCAGGGCGCGGAACACGATGCCGTAACGCCGAACCATCGCTTCGGCCAGGTACTGAACCCGGTCGTCCTCGTTGACTTCATCGTCGGCGGGCGTCGGCAAGGCGGACCATCGGCCGCCGGCCTGCACGCCGCTCATCCGGGCCCGCAGCCCGCCGAAGCGGGGACGCTTCCCGGCGCGCGTAATCAGCGCGCGCAATCCGGTGAAACTGTCCGATGTCACCAGCCCGGCCGCGGCCAGTTCGCCCAGCGCCATCTCCACCTGGCTGCGCAGCATGCCGGTATTTCGCACCAGGCTGACGAAAAAGTCCGCGCCACCGTTGCGGAGCACTTCAAGGACCCTGCGCGCACCGAAGGAGAGACCGTCCATGCGCCCCGGCGCCAACGGCCAGTAGTCCCAGCATTCCCGCTTTAGAAGGCATATCGGCGTGTTGGCGGCCAGCCGCCCGCCCCCTCGCCCGGCGAACGGTTCGGCGCGCTTCCACAGCCATTCGCCCGAAGCGAGCACCTGGTCAAGCATGGCCGGGGAAAAATCGCCTATCCTGGCCGGCAGCACAATGCTTTCCCAGGCGGCCGCCGGGGCGGCGCAGCCTTCCAGCTTTTCCAGCGCGAGACGAAGGCTCTCCGGGCCCCTGGGCCGCTCCGCCCCGACGCCCTGCCAATGCAGCAGAAAGGTGGTGAATTCCGCGGCGCTTACCGGCTTGATTTGTTGCCGCAGCGATTTCAGCGTGCGCCGGTGTATGCGGGCGAGCAGGCCGCGTTCACACCACTCGTCCGGGCCGTCCGCTTCGGCGCCGGTCCGAAACCGGCCGCGAACCACGAAACCTTCTCCTTCCAGCGCCACCAGTGCTTCGGCGCCGGCAGCCGCCTCCAGCCCCAGCGGCTGCGTCAGTTCCGCGGCGGTTACCGGCCCCAGAATTTCAAGCCGGCTGCGCAGCAGTTCACGGACCTCGGCTGCGGCGTCCTGCGGTTGCGCGCAGACCGCGGCCAATTCCTCCCGGCGTTCCACGCAGGCCCAGACCTCCCTGCCATCGCCCACCGCAAAGCTGAGCGCCCTGCCCTGCGCCGCCAGCTCCGCAAGAGCATCCGCGTGTTCCGCCAGTTCCGCTTCGGTCAGGAAACCCGCCAGGTTCAAGGCGTCGTGCAATTCGTCCGCATCGCGCGGCCTCGGCCAGGCTTCCGCGCACACTTCGGCGATCGCCTGGGGGTCGGGCTTCGCCAGCGTCGCGGCGTCTTCGATGTCCATCAGATGACGGGTTCGAATCGCCTGGGTGCGGCGTTCCTCGGCCGGCGCATCGTCGAGGAACGCATAGGGCCTGGCGGTGATGACTTCCTGGGCCAGGACGGATGGCGAGGCAGGCTCGGCAAAGTGCACGTCGGCCGCGCCCCGCTCAAAGGAGCGCAGCAGGTCCAGCAGGCCGTCGGCGTCCATCAGGTCGTGCAGGCAATCGTCCAGGGTCTGGTCGACCAGCGGATGATCGGGGACGGCGCGGTCGCCCGTCAGGTTCTCGGCGCACGCGACCAGGTCGGGGAACAACGCAACCATGAGGTCCTCCGCATCGCCTCGCTGAAACTGCGCCGGGCGCCGTTCGCCCTTCCAGTTGCGGAGTATGGCCAGCGCCGTGGAGGCGGTCCATCGCCAGCGCGTGGGAAACATGGGTGAGTCGAGCACGGCCTGCACCAGGAGCTCATGCGCGGTAGAGGAATTCAGCCAGGCGGTGATTTCCTTCAGCGGAAAGCTGTGACCCGGGCCAAGCGATATCACGATGCTGTCGTCCAGCGCCGCCGCCTGCGGTTCGATATTGAACTTTCGGCAAATACGCTTTCGCAGCGCCAGGCCCCAGGCTCGATTGAGGCGTGAGCCCAGCGGCGAATGGATGACGACGTGCATATCGCCCAGTTCGTCGAGGAAGCGCTCGATCACGAATCGTCCCGCGCCCGGCAGAGAGCCGAGCGTGGCGCGCGCGGCCTCCAGGTACTCCACCGCCTGGCGGGCGGCCTCGGGCGACCCGCCGGGGATTCCACTCAGCCAGGCAGCCGCATCCGCGCCTGCGGCGAGCCGAGCCTCCACGCCGTCGAGGAGGTCGGCTACCCGAGCCGAGAGTTCCCTGCTGCGTCCGGGCGCCTCGCCGAACCAGAAAGGGATGGTGGGCGGCGCTCCCCGGGCGTCCTCCACATACACCTTGCCGGAGGCGACGCGCTGGATGCGGTAGGAGGTATTGCCCAGCTGGAAGATGTCGCCAGGGAGGCTCTCGAAGGCAAAATCCTCGTTCAGCGTGCCGATGCGGGTTTCCGACGGTATCAGCAGCACGTCGTAATCGAACTGGTCCGGTATGGTTCCGCCGTTGGTGAGGGCAGTGATGCGGGCCGAGCGCCGCGGCTTCAGGAGCTGCCTGACACTGTCCAGATGGAGGTAGGCGCCGGAGCGCCCTCGCCGAGTGGAGTAGCCATCCGCCAGCATCTTTGCCACCCGGGCAAACCGCTTGCGATCCAGCTTTCGGTACGGCCAGGCCAGAGAGTAGGCCGCATGCAGTTCGTCGATGCCTTTCTCGCCGCAGGCCCCTTCCGCCACGATTTGTTGCGCCAGCACATCCATGGCGCCGTCCGGAATGCGGATCTCCTCGATTTCGTTCACGGCCGCGGCCTTCAGCAACGCAAGGCTCTCCACCAGTTCGCCGCGGGACAGCGGGAACAGGCGCCCGCGGGGCACCTCGCCGACGGCGTGGCCCGAACGCCCGACGCGTTGCAGAAAACGCGAGATGCCGCGCGGAGAGCCCAATTGGCAGACCAGGTCCACCGACCCGATGTCGATGCCCAGTTCCAGCGAGGCCGTCGCGACAAGGACCTTGAGGCTTCCGCTCTTGAGCCGCTGCTCGGCATCGCCGCGGTGCTTCTTGGACATGCTGCCGTGGTGGGACGCGACAGCGTCCTCGCCCAGTCTTTCGCTTAATTGACGCGCGGCCCGCTCGCACAGCCGCCGGGTATTGACGAAGACCAGGGTCGAGTCATGACTCCGCACCAGTTCCGCCAGCCGGTCATAGATCTCCGACCAGACTTCCAGCGGCATGACTGCCTGCAACGGCGAGCCCGGCAATTCGAGCGCCAGGTCGCGCTTGCGCGCGGCGCCTGCATCCACAATCGCGCAATCGTCACGCCGCGCCCCGAGCAGGAATCGGGCCATGCGCCGCAGCGGGCGCTGGGTGGCCGACATGCCGATCCGCCGCAGGGGGCGGCCGGTCAGCAATTCCAGGCGCTGAAGACTGAGCGTGAGATGGGCTCCCCGCTTGCCTCCCGCCAGCGAGTGCAATTCGTCCAGAATCACAGTCCTTGCCTGCGCAAGCAGTCCCCTGCCGCCATCCGACGTGAGCAGCAGGTACAGCGACTCCGGCGTAGTCACCAGGATGTGCGGCGGCTTCTTCAGCAGCCGGCGGCGGTCAGCCGGGGAACTGTCCCCGGTGCGCAGACCTGCGGTAATGCCCGAGGCCGGCAGGCTCCTGGCCTCGAGACACCGGTCGATTCCCGAAAGCGGCTCGCTCAGGTTCCGGCGAACGTCGTTTGAAAGGGCCCGCAAGGGCGAAACGTAAATGACCTCCGTTCGCTGCGGCAAATCTCCCCGCAGGCTGCGGCGCAACATTTCATCGATGACGGCAAGAAACCCTGCGAGGGTCTTGCCGGACCCCGTGGGGGCCGCAAGCAGCGCATGCCGGCCCTCGGCGATGGCCGGCCAGGCGCCCTCCTGCACCGACGTGGGCCGCTGAAACGCCTCTTCAAACCACTCGCGAACCACCTCATGAAGGCCGTCCAGTGCGGATGGAGTATCGCTGCGGCCTGTCCCGGTGCTCATGTCAGCCGGGACCCGGATGAAGAGTGGTAGGCGCGAGTGGAATTGAACCACCGACCCCTTGCATGTCAAGCAAGTGCTCTAACCCCTGAGCTACGCGCCTACGAAAACGATCGCGTGAATATACACGAAGGAGCGGTCTCTCCGGGAGCGACGGCGTCTCGCCTTCGCGCGACTCGGGACGACCTCCTTCCCGGCCTGGTGTTCTGTCCCGCCTCAGGACAGCACTCCGGCGGCCCGGCGTTCCGCCATCGCTTCAGGCCGGAAGCGGTAGAGGCGCGCAGGTCGGCCGCCGGTGTCGGGCTTGCGCACGCCGGTAGCCTCCACGAGTTTCTGGTTTGCGACCAGGCGACGGAAATTCTGCTTGTGAAGACTGCGGCCGATGATCGCCTCTATCACGCGCTGCAGTTCGAACAGGGTGAATTCCGGGGGCATGAGTTCGAACACGACCGGGCGGTAGCGGAGTTTTCCCCGCATCCTGCCCAGGGCGGTGGCGAGTATGCGCCGGTGATCCAGCGCCATGCAAGACCCGTCAAGAATCCTTCCTGGCGGCACCGAGGCGCCCCGATCGTGCCAGGATTCGGCCACAAGGGCCGCCTCGTACACAAGTTCGTAGCGTTCCAGCACAAGATCCGGTGTCCATCCAGCCTCGCCCTGGCCCAGACATCGTTCGATCCGCTCGCTGCGCTCCCTTCGGGTAGTGTCGGCCCTGGCCCGGTTCCTCCATTTCCGCAAGGCCTGCCCCAGCGGCGCTGCCGAATGCCGCTCGGTGCGCCGGTCTTCCCAGGGAAAGAATTCGTAGCAGGCGCGCCACTGGCCTCCGGTAGCACACAGATCATGCCGAATCAGCGCCAGGTAGGCCACCGTTATGGTTCGATCCGGGCTGCGCGGCCAGAAATCCCGGCGCCGGTCACCGAAAGTATAGAGCTGCTCCAGCCAGGCCGGTTCCAGCCCCACCTGCCTCCTGAGCAGCCGGCGGGCGCCAAATTCCAGCGTCTGGTCGCGGGTGCCGCGCAGCCGGTCGGATGGCAGGCGGGCCGATGAACTGTCCGACAGGACCAGAACCCGCGGCTCGTCATCCACGACGGTCAGCACCACCGCGCTGAGCTCAACGCTGATCGTTTCGGTCACGCTTTCATTGTAGACGGGGCAGCTTGTGCGAGGTTGCCTGGCGCCGATTCGGCTCGTTCATTTGACAAGACTTATGCTCATTTGTAGCATTACATCCCCTCCAACGGAGTCGATCAATGCCCGCTCAAGCTACAGAAGCATTGGAATACACCGCAAGGGTGCAGGAACAAACGGCGCCGATCCGCGCTCGCCTGACGGACGTCATACCCGACGTGGAATGGCCCGCGCATGCGCCCTATATCGCCCGAATCAACGAATTGAAACAGGAGCGCGACGTTGTAATCCTGGTGCATAACTACCAGACCCCGGAGATCTTTCACGGCGTGGCGGACTATTCGGGCGACTCGCTGGAACTCGCCCGGCTCGGCGCGAACTCCAGCGCCGGCGTGATCCTGATGTGCGGCGTTCATTTCATGGCGGAAACATCCAAGATCCTGGCGCCCGAGAAAACGGTCCTTATTCCCGACCTCAAGGCGGGCTGCTCGCTGGCCGCCGCGATTACCGGCGAGGATGTGCGGCTGCTGAAGCAGAAATACCCCGGCGTCCCGGTGGTCACTTACGTCAATACGTCGGCTGAAGTCAAGGCCGAATCGGACATCTGCTGCACCTCCGCCAATGCCGTGAAGATTGTGGAGTCGCTGGGCGTAGACCGCGTGATCTTCCTGCCCGACGGCTACCTCGGACGCTATGTCGCCAGCAAGACCGACGTGGAAATCATTCTCTGGGAAGGAAGTTGCGAAGTCCATGAGCGGTTCACGGCAGATGAAATACGGGCCTACCGCAACTCGCACTCCGGCATTCAGGTCATCGCCCACCCGGAGTGTCCGCCGGATGTTCTGGCGGAGGCCGATTTTGTGGGTTCCACGTCGGCGATGATCCGCTACGTCGGCGAACGCAAGCCCACGCGGGTAGTCATGGTTACCGAGTGCTCGATGAGCGACAACGTCGCCGTGGAACATCCCGATGTGCAGTTCGTGCGCCCCTGCAATCTCTGTCCGCACATGAAGCGCATAACCCTGCCGAAAATCCTGCACACGCTGGAAACCCTACAACCGCGGGTCGAAGTTCCTGCGAACATCTCGGCCCGTGCGCGGCTCGCCGTGGAGCGCATGCTGCAGGCCTGATCGGCGGGGACCTGCCGCATCGCCCATATACAATGGGCACCCGTTATCGGCACAAGTGGACTGACTTGCGATGCAAGCGCAATACAAGATTTTGATGGTGGACGACGAGTCGGACCTGGAGCACCTGGTCCGGCAAAGAATGCGGCGCGAGATCCGGTCGGGGCAGTATTCCTTCCTTTTTGCCGGGGACGGCGTAGAAGCGCTGGAAGCGCTCGGCGAACACAGCGACATCGACCTGGTGCTCTCGGACATCAACATGCCGCGCATGGATGGACTGACCCTGCTGGAGAAAATCCCGGACGTGGATACCGATCTTCGGTCGGTCGTGATCTCGGCTTACGGCGACATGAAGAACATTCGCGCCGCGATGAACCGCGGCGCTTTCGATTTCGTGACCAAACCGATCGACTTCGACGACCTGAGAGTCACGATAGATCGCGGTTTGCGTCAACTGGAGATGTGGCGCGAAGCCGAAGCCTCGAAGGACCAGCTGATGACGCTGCAAAGCGAGCTGGACGTGGCCAACAGCATGCAGCAGTCGATTCTGCCCAAGCACTTTCCCAAGAACGACCAGTACGAACTCTACGGCAGCATGGCGCCGGCCCGAAACGTGGGCGGCGATTTTTTCGACATCATCCGACTGGAATACGGGCGCCTTGGAATAGCCATTGCGGACGTGTCCGACAAGGGGATTCCCGCCGCGCTGTTCATGATGTCCAGCCGTACCTTGCTGAAGGGTGCGGCATTGGGCTGTGAGGACCCGGGCACGGTCGTTACCGTGGTCAACGATCAGCTGCAGGATGGAAACGACGCCAATATGTTCGTGACCCTGTTTTACGCAGTGTTCGATCCGGAAACCGGACTGGTACGCTTCGCCAACGGCGGACACAATCCGCCCCTGATTGTTCACAAGGACGGGTCCTCGACTGTCCTGCCGCTTACCGGCGGCGTGGCCCTGGGCGTCGCCCCGCAGTTCGAGTTCAGCACGGATCAGTGCCGCCTGGAGCCGGGCGAGGCGCTGGTCATGTATACGGACGGCGTGTCCGAGGCGGAAGACCGCGATAACGAGGAGTTCGGCATGGATCGCCTGCTTGAGGTGTTCGCGGGTGCGCAGCTGGAAAGCGCGCGGGAAGCGAACGATGCCGTGTTCGCCGCAGTGAGAAAATTCGCCGGGGACCGTTCGCAGTCGGACGACATTACCTGCCTTGTGCTGCTGAGGGTCGAGTCGTAGTCATGAGCGGAGAAATCCGTCTTCGCATCCATGCCAGCCACGGGCAGCTGGAACTGGTGGAGAAAGCCATTGACGAAATGGCCCAGCTGGAGCAGTGGCCCGAAGATCTGGTATTCAAGGTCAAGCTGGTGGTGGAAGAGCTGGGGCTGAACATCATCGACCACGGCTACGGCAACGATGAATCCCAGGAACTGGAATTTCGGCTGAAGACCGGGGACGACAGCGTTACGATCGAATTCATCGATGAGGCCAGGGCCTTCGATCCCCTCACGGACACGCCGATACCGAATACCGACGCAGGTATCGAGGAACGGCAGATCGGCGGCCTGGGCGTGTATCTGGTGCGGGAGATGATGGACGAAGTCAAATACGTCCGGGAGGGCAACCGCAACCGGCTGACGCTGGTAGCCCGGCTCTAGTGTCGTGTCTCGTCCCTAGCGCTGTGTTACGGGGGGGCATGCGCAGGCTGGTCCTGATTGTCGGGCTGGCGGCCTGTGTTGGCGCTACGGCCGAGCCCGGGATCGACGCGGAACGCATCCTGTTCGGGCAATCGGCAGCGTTGAGCGGGCCGGCCAGCGGGCTCGGCCAGGCGATGCGGGCGGGAATCGAGGCTGCCTTTGCCGAAGCGAACCGCAACGGCGGCGTGCATGGACGGCGGCTGGAACTGGTTTCCCTCGACGACGGCTATGAACCTGAAGCCGCGATCGGGAACACGCGCACCCTGATCAACGAACACCAGGTATTCGCGCTCATCGGCGCGGTCGGCACCCCTACGGCCCGATCCTCGGTGCCCGTCGCCGCTTCCGCTGGAGTCCCCTATATCGCGCCTTTCACCGGCGCCCCCTTCCTTCGCGACGGACAATGGCAGAACGTAATCAATCTGCGCGCCTCCTATTACCAGGAAACGGAGGCGATGATGCAATTTCTCGACCGCCAGGGTCTGACGCGGGTGGCTGTCGCCTACCAGGACGATTCGTTCGGACGGGCGGGATTCCGCGGCGCCCAGCTGGCCATGGAGCGGAGAGGCCTCAAGCCCGCGGCCACTGCCGTCTATCCGCGCAACACGATCGCGGTCAAGACGACATTGCTGGACGTCATGGAAGGTGAACCGGAAGCAGTCATCATCGTGGGCGCTCCGGCGCCTGTGGCGGCCTTTCTGAACTGGGGCAGCAAGCTCAGGCTCGACATGGTTTTCATGACGACCTCCTTCGCCGGCGGCAATGCACTGATCCGCAACCTGACCAGCGAGAGCCTGGATTCCGTCGGGCTGATGATGACCCAGGTGGTCCCGCCGTTGAAAGGCGATGCACTTCCCGTCGTACAGGAATATCTCTCGGCGCTGAAGCAGACCGCACCTGACGCGGAACCGGGATTCGTATCGCTGGAGGGATATCTGGCTGGACGAATGGCAGTCGTGGCCATGGAGCAATGCGGGCCGGATCCGCGCCGCGACCGGGTGCTGCCCATGCTGCGGGATGCAGGACGGATTGACCTCGGGGGCTTCTCGCTGGAGTTCGGGACGGAGGATTATCAGGGATCCGACGCGGTTTACCTGACGGTCGTGAGTCCGGATGGCGAGTACCTGCCGGTGGAGACGCCAGGACCGCGCCAATGAATGCCCAGGGAGACAACGGCAATGGCAGCCTCAATTCCCGCGTTGCGCGAATTCTCGAAAAGCGCCACAAGATTTCGGTCCGCATGTACATGGGGATCAGCGCGGCGCTCTTGCTCTTTGTGCTTGCGAGCGTCAACAGCTGGTTTGCATTCAACACAGTAGCGGATGCCCAGCGGGGCGTCGTCGATCGCAGTCTTCCCCAGATCACCGGCGCTTTTGCCGTTGCCGAGCAGAGCCGCACGCTGGTGGCGGCGGCTCCGCGTCTCGCGGCGGCCGGCACGCTGGAGGAGCTGGAGGACGTCCGGGAGTCGGTGGCCGCGAACCGGCAAATATTCGAGGCTCGGATTGACGTGCTTGAGGCGCAGGCGAGCGGCGATCCGGTTATTCAGCGCATGCGCGACCGCGCCGGCGCCCTGCTGGCCAATATCGAGGACCTGGACCGGTCGGTCGAGGAGCGGTTTCTCATCGCCGGGCAAGCGGGCAAGCTGCAGCAGGAAGTACCGCTGCTGCATGAGCAACTGCAGCGGATTCTGGGCCCGGCGATCGACGACCAGTACTTCTTCACCGTGACCGGCTACCGGGACCTGGATTCACTTCCAGCCCCCCGCGAGCAGCATATTTCCGAGGATGAACTGGCCCGCTACCGGCGTCTTGCGGACCTCAAGGTCAATGTGGACAACGCAGTGCAATTGCTCGACCGTTCCTTTATCGTCGGCGACCCGCAATTGCTCGAACCTCTGCTTGAGAGCTTTGAATCGGCGTCTGAAGCCATTACCAGAAACCTGGCGTCCCTGCGCGATCCCCCGGAGCCGGTGGACCTATTGGCTGCCACCGAGCGGCTGCATGAGCTCGGCAGCGGCGAGGACGCGGCATTCGCCCTGCGCCGCAGGGAGCTTGACCTGGCGACCCGGGAAAGGCGCCTGCTGGCGGACAATCGCACCCTGGAGATGGAACTGGGCGCCGAAGCCGAGAGCATGGTTAGCGGCGCCCGCGACAGCGCCCGCCAATCAACCGATATTGCCAACGAGGCCATAGATACCGGCCAGGTCCTGCTGCTGAGCGTGACGGGTGTGGCAATCGTCGCCGCGCTGCTCATGGGCTCCCTGTTCATAGGAAGCCTGTTGCGCCGGCTGGAAGGACTATCCAGCCGCATGCGCCGCATGGCTGCGGGCGACCTCAAGACCAAGGTGGATGTCAGTGGACGGGACGAAGTCGCGGACATGGCCGCGGCGCTGGAGGTGTTCCGCGAGGCCTCTCTCAAGGCGCAGCGGCTGGACCTGGTCGAGCGCATGGCGCAGGAGCTGCGCGACAAGAACGAAGAGCTGGAGCAGGTCCTCGAGGACCTGAAACGGGCCCAGAACCAGATCGTCATGCGCGAAAAGCTGGCGGAGCTGGGAGAGCTGACGGCCGGGGTGGCGCACGAAATCCAGAATCCGTTGAACTTCGTAAAGAATTTTTCCGAAGTATCGTCGGAACTCGTGGAGGAACTTCAGGAGGTCTTCAAGGAGGGCGAAGGCGGGATGAGCGAGGATGACAGGGACCTGGTCGACGAAATCTGCGGCGACCTGGGCTCCAACCTGGAACGGATCACGCATCACGGCCTGCGTGCCAACCGTATCGTGCGTGACATGCTCAAGATGGGCCGTGGATCCGGCGATGCCCAGCCGACCGATATCAATGCCCTGCTTGAAGAACATGCGAGGCTTGCCTACCACAGCGCCCGTGCCTCCGACACCGACTTCAACCTCACCATAGAGGAAGACTACAGCCCGGAAATGAAGGAACTGAACGTGGTTCCACAGGACCTGGGACGGGTCTTTCTGAATATGGTGACAAACGCCTGCCATGCCACCCACGATCGCCGCGTCCGGGAAACTGCCGCGGGCGGCAACGGCGCCTACGAACCTCTTCTCAAGCTGTCAACCCGCCGAACGCCGAACGGCGTCGAGATCGCCATTCACGACAACGGCGGCGGCATACCGGACGAGATCCTGGGAAAGATCTTCAACCCCTTCTTTACGACCAAGCCGACAGACCAGGGCACCGGTCTGGGCCTGGCGCTTTCCAATGACATCGTGCGCCAGCACGGGGGCGAGATTGCAGTCGATACGGAACCGGGCGAATCCACCAGCATGGTGGTGAAGCTGCCCCTTTCGCTGGAGGTTCAGGAAGACTCCTGACCGGGATGCGCCTGGACAGAGGGCGTCCCGCCCTCCACGAAGGCGAGACGCCTTCGCTCCCGCCGGACCGGCGACCTATCCCAGTTGTGCCAGCGCGTCGTCCTTGCTGTCGTGGATTTCGATGATCTTGTCGAAGCCGCTCATCTTGAACACTTCGCCGATGGAACCCGACAGGGAACACAGCATGAATTTTGCCTTGCGCTGCCAGAGCGCCTTGGCGATCATCAGGACGGCGCGCAGCCCCGCGCTGCTGATGTAGTTCAGCCCACTCATATCGACCAGGACCGCCGTATCGTCACCGCTGATGGCTCCCGTCAGGGTCTGGTGAAAATCCTGGGCGTTAAAGCCGTCAATGCGCCCGGATGGCGCGGCAATCAGCGTTCCGTTATTGCGCTCAATTGGGATGTCCATTCTTGCTCCTGATATCTGGTCGCACTAGCTGCGACGGAACCCTTTGGATCGTAGCACAGCAGTCCAATCAATCACTATCGGGCATCAGAACGAATTCTGGGTAGGCCTCGATGCCGAGTTCTGCGACATCCTGACCCAATTCCTCCACCGTCTCCGAAACCCTAGCTCCCATGGTCTTGGCAATTAGCGTCCATGTGACCCACGAAGCACCGAAAACGAACACTCCGACGGTCACGACGCCCAACAATTGTACTCCGAAGCTATAGTCTCCGGCAATGCAGACCGCCAGCGTGCCCCATATTCCGGCGAACAGGTGAGCGGGAACCGCCCCAACCACATCGTCCACACGCAAGCGTTCCAGCAGCATGATTCCGGCTGTGCATACAACGCCTCCGATGGCGCCGATCACGATGGCCAGCCAATGCGGCAAAACGTCGGGGCCCGCAGTTATCGACACGAGCCCCGCGATAGCGCCGTTCAGCACCGCCAGCAAGTCCACCCGCTTGAGCAGGGGGCGCGATACGATGAAGGCGGCGATTACGCCACCTGCAGCGGCCAGATTGGTGTTGACGAGCACGATGCTCATTGCGACCGCGTTCTGCACGCCGCCAAGCGCCAGCTGGGACCCGCCATTGAACCCGAACCAGCCCAGCCAGAGTATGAAAACGCCCAGCGTGACTGCCGGCACGTTGGAAGGCGGAGTCGGTTTCACGCCGCCATCGGAGCGAAACTTGCCGAGACGCGGGCCCACGACAAGGGCGCCTGCCAGCGCCGCCCAGCCACCTGTCGAGTGCACGATGGTGGAACCTGCGAAGTCGCTGAAGCCCATGTTGCTCAGCCAGCCGCCGCCCCAGGTCCAGGCCCCGACGACGGGGTAAATGATCGCGGTCAGGATTGCCGTAAAGACAAAGAAGGACCACAGCTTCACGCGTTCCGCCAGTGCGCCGGAGACGATCGATGCCGTGGTCGCCACAAAGACCATCTGGAAGAACCAGTCCGACATGACGGAATACTGGTTCCCCGCTGCCGCTTCCGCCGCCGCCGCGATTTCCGGCGCTGCAGCTTCCGCGCTCACGGCCTCGAGCAGCGCCAGTTCTTCGGCGGATGGCCCGTAGCCGAAACTCAGCGTGCCGATGATGCTGCCCACGTCCACGTACATCAGGTTGTATCCCACCAGGTAGAAAGTCAGCCCGGCAATGGAATAGAGGCCGATGTTCTTGAGGCAGATGACCGACGCGTTCTTGGTTCGCACCGAGCCGGCTTCCAGCATGGTGAAACCGGCGCACATCCACATAATCAACGCGCCCCAGACCAGGAACGCGAAGGTATTCAGGACAAAGTCCATCTGCGCTGCGGCCTCCGCGCGTGCAATGGGCGCGAGCAGAATCAGCGCCGCTGTCCCGGCCATTCCGGCCAGTATCCACTTGTATGACCGAGCCCGTTTGTTCCTGTTCATGATTTTGCCCCCAATCCAGAGTCCGGCCGCTCGCCGTGCAGCACTACCAAGTTTCGATCAGCACGGATTCAGAACCCCGCCGACAGGCTGAGCACCACACGCGCGTCGCAAGATCCGGCGCAGTCGGGCGCATCCGTATCGTGGTACCTGAGATCAAGCGCAAGCTGGGAAAACGAATAGCTCAGCCCGACGTTCCAATCCAGGTAATCCTCGCCGAAGTCTTCGGTAACCTGAGAGAAGCCCACGTTCGCATCCAGGCTTAGCGCGTCCGTCAGTCCGCCCGAAAGGCCGCCGGTCAAATACCAGCCGGTGCCGGTCTCGCCGAAATTGTCCGGTGTGAAATGCACCGCTCCGGACAGCGAGACGGCGTCCAGATCGTATCCCAGGCTGGCGTACGCCTCGATGAAGTCGTAGCCGGAACTGCTGTCCGCGCCCGGGTATGCGTAGTAGAGCAAACCCACATCGTAACTGACATCGTTCGCTTCCCAGGCATATCCGCCGTAAATGTCCACTTCGATGGAAGCGTCATCGGCCAGACCGAAATCGATGCTGGATGCCCAGGTGCCCACATACCAGCCGCTGGAATCCGCCCAGTCCAGGCCGCCCTGCACGGCAGCATCCTCGCCCGTTTGCGTATAACCGCGGAACACGTAGTCGGTGGTAACGGTCAGACTCCCGGAAATCGACGCTTCCTCCTGTCCGACGACCGTACCCGAAACAACAAAAATCGCGACCAGAACGGTCGCGTAACGAAGTCGTTTTCTTAGCGCCATGCTGCCTTCCCTCCCCCTTTTGCGCCGGCGCGCAAATGATAGCCGAACTCGATTCGATTGTCTCGCCGGTACTAACCGCCGATGTAGTACATTTCCACTTTCTTTCGTTGCGCGGCGCTTCCGTGGCGTGGGTTCCGCAATTCGCTGTAGCGGTCCGCGCGCTGCGACCAGCGGCCCTTCATCAGGTCCAGCAAGGCTTCATCGGTGGCGCCGTCGCGTATCGGTCCGCGCAAATCGAGACCCTCCGAGGCAAACAGGCAGGTAAACAGGCGTCCGTCGGACGAGAGGCGGGCCCGATTGCAACTTCCGCAAAAAGGCTGGGAGACCGAAGTAATAAAGCCAAGTTCGCCCTGGCCGTCCAGGAATTCATAACGACGCGCCACTTCGCCGTGATAGTTGGCTTCCAGCGCCCGCAAAGGCCAGCGATGGTGAATCAGTTCCACGATCTCCGCGGCCGGCACGGTCTGCGATGCGCTCCAGTTGTTGATGGTGCCCACGTCCATGTACTCGATGAGTCGAAGGATCATCCCTGTCCCTCGAAAGAATTCGACCAGTTCCAGCACATGGCCGTCATTGATGCCACGCTGGATAACGGCGTTGATCTTCACCGGATTCAAACCGGCGGCACGAGCCTCGGAAATTCCTTCCTGCACGGCCTGCAGGCGCCCCCTGCCCCCGCTCATTCGCCGGAAGAGTTCTTCGTCCACTGCATCCAGGCTGACCGTAACGCGGTCCAGCCCGGCGGCGGTCAGCGAGGCCGCATGCTGCGCGAGCAGGACGCCATTGGTGGTCAGTGCGATGTCCTCCACGCCCTCAAGGCGGGAGAGGTCCCCGATCAGGTCGGCCAGGCTTGCGCGTAACAGCGGCTCGCCGCCGGTAATACGCAACTTGCAGGCGCCCATTCGGGCGAACAGCCTCGTAAGTCGCACAATTTCGGAGAATGACAGCCGCTCCCGGCTGGAAAGGAAACGGAAATTGCGATCGTAGATGTCTTCCGGCATGCAGTAGGGACAGCGAAAATTGCACCTGTCCATTACGGAAATGCGCAAGTCGCGCAAGGGCCGTCCCAGCGTGTCGCGCACGCCCGATCGCAATTCAACGACGCCGGTATCGCTCCTGGGGGCTTTCTGCATGCGCTAATCTTCGGTGATTCCCGCTCGCTGAGCAACCCGGATATACTGCCCGCCGCGAACCTGTCCGCTATCGCGGCCCTGCACAGGAGACGATATGCGCGTAGTTGCCATTCCCAGGCCGGGCGGGCCCGAAGTCCTGGTTGTCGAACAACGGCCCCGGCCGGTTCCCGGCCCGGGGGAAGTGCTGATCCGGGTAGCGGCCGCCGGCGTCAACCGGCCTGATTGCATGCAGCGGCAGGGCATCTATCCTCCACCTGCCGGCGCACCGGAGTGGCCGGGACTGGAAGTAGCAGGCCATGTCGAGGCGGTTGGCGAAGGAGTAGGGAATGCGATCGTGGGCCAGCCCGTCTGCGCACTGGTTCCGGGCGGGGGGTACGCCGAATACTGCGTAGCTCCGTCGTCGCACTGCCTTCCAATTCCGAATGGCGTCTCCATGACGGAGGCGGCGGCCATTCCGGAAACCTGGTTTACCGTGTGGACCAACCTGGTGGACGCCGGCCGGTTGCAGGCCGGTGACACCATTCTCGTGCATGGGGGCGCCAGCGGAATCGGAACCGCTGCCATTGGCATAGGCAATGCCCTTGGCGCGCGCGTCTTCGTGACGGCCGGCACCGAGGAAAAAGTGGAGTTCTGCCGGGAGCTGGGCGCCTGGGGCGGCGCATGCTATCGAACCGAAGACTGGCCCGCAGTGCTGAAGACTGCAACTGCGGGAAAGGGGGTGGACGTCATTCTGTGCATGGTGGGCGCCCCCTATCTTCGCGACAATCTCCGCAGCCTCAGGCAAGGAGGACGGCTCGTGCTCATCGCTGCACTGGGCGGACCGAAGACGGAGCTTGATGTCCGGCGGGTGATGATGTCGCGCTTGTGGATTACCGGTTCTACGCTGCGGCCACGGTCAAACGACGAGAAGGCGGAAATTGCCGGGGCGGTGCATGAGCGCCTGTGGCCGCTGCTGGAAACGGGCCAACTTCGCCCTGTCGTGCAATGCTCATTTCCGCTGGAAAAGGCCGCGAAGGCGCACACCATGATGGAGGCCAACCTGACTCGCGGCAAACTGGTCCTGACGATCGACTAGCTGCGCGGCGCGGCCGCCCCACACTAGGCGCGGGGATGGTGGCGACGATGCAGGTCGCGCAGTCGCTTGCGGGCCACCTGCGTATAGATCTGCGTCGTCGACAGGCTGCTGTGTCCAAGCAGCAGTTGGACGACCCTCAGATCGGCGCCGTGGTCCAGTAAATGCGTTGCGAAGGCATGCCGCAGACTATGCGGTGACAGGCCTTCAGCGATGCCCGCAGCGGCGCCGTGCTTGCGCAGCCGTTGCCAGAATGCCTGCCGGGTCATGGCCTTGCCCCTGCGCGTGGGAAACAGGGCGTCACTCACCCTCTCGCCCAGGATTTCGTGGCGGGCGCCATCCAGGAATCTACGCACCCAGTCGGCGGCCTCCTCGCCCAGCGGTGTCAGTCTCTCTTTCGAGCCCTTGCCTTCAATGCGGAGGGCTCCGTTGGCGAGATTCAGTTGCCCCAGGGAAAGATTGACGAGTTCGCTGACACGCAGCCCGGTCGCGTAGAGCACTTCCAGCATGCACCGGTCGCGCACGCCCAGCGGGTCCGACAGCGGCGGAGCGGCCAGCAGGTTTTCCACTTCGCGCTCGGTCAGGCCGCGCGGCAGTGGGCGACCAATGCGAGGGCTCGCGATCTGAGCCGTAGGGTCGCGTTCCACCTGGCCCTCCCGCACCAGGTAGCCATAGAAGCGTCGGGCCGTGGAGAGCTGCCGTGACAGCGTACGCGGGTTGACGCCGTCCGCTGTCCTCTCACTGATAAATGCCAGCAGATCCGTCTTGCTCGCCTCGATCAATTCCTTGCCGCGTTCGCCCAGCCATTTTTCGAGCAGCCGAAGGTCGGCGCCGTACGCGGCCAGCGTGTTGCGGGCAAGGCCCTGTTCCGACCACATCGCGTCAAGGAAGCGATCAAGGAGTTCCGGGCTGGCCATAGAATCTCCAATTATGACGTGGCTTCGGAAATTCCCTTACACGCTTTGGGGTTGGACACTGGTAGGCACGATCGCGCTGACCGCTTCCCTGCTGATCCTGGTCATTCCCGGCGAGGAACGATGCAGCAGGTTCGCGCGCAAGGCTTCGCGAATCATCTTCCGCCTCGGCGGCGCCTGGCCACGGGTGAGTGGGCTGGAAGACCTGCCGGCGGAGTCTTGTGTTGTTGCCGCCAATCATGCGAGCTTCGCCGACGGATTCCTGCTCTGCGCACTGCTGCCACCCCGATTTCGACTGGTCATCAAGCGCGAAATGCGGACGGTGCCGCTGGCCGGCCGCATGCTCAGCCGGCTCGGCGCCGTGTTCGTGGAACGCGAGCAAGGCAAGGATCGCTTCGCGGATGTCCGCACAATTCTCAGGGCCGCCCGCTCGGGACAATCGCTGGCGATCTTTCCGGAAGGTACGTTTCGACCCGAACCCGGCCTGCTCCCTTTCCGTTCCGGCGCCTTTGCCGCCGCCGCTACCGCCGGCATACCGGTGGTTCCCGTGGCCATTCGCGGCTGCCGCCGCCTGCTGCCGTCGGGTTCGTGGCTGTTCACGCGGTCACGCATCGAGGTGCGCTTCCTGGAACCGATACGGGCCGCGGCGGACGGATCCCGTACGCAACAGGCCGAACGGCTTTCGCGGGAATGCCGCGCGGCCATGAAGGCGGCGCTGGCGCGGCACTGATGCAGGTCGGCGCGGAAACTTCCCCGGCGTCAGTTCAGGAGGAGGTATCTCCGGTGCGGTCCCTGACGTAACCGATCCAGGCATTGGCGTTGCGGCGAATGTTGTCGGACCCCTCGCGTTTCGCGCTCTCGAAAGCGTCTATGGCCTCGTCGAAGCGTTGCAATTCCGCCAGCGCGACGCCTTGCAGTATCAAAACCTCGCCCGGATTCTCAAGGCCTCCTTTCTCCAGCGCGCGACGGCAGGAGTCCACGACACCGGACCAGTCGCCGGTCTCGTTCAGGAGCATGGCCTTTCGATGGTAGAACTCGCCGTCCTCGGCCAGCTCGGCGAGCTTGTCTATGGTGTCCACGGCGCGGTCTATTTCACGCGCCATGGTCCAGGAGCTCAGCAGCAGGCGGAGGTTTTCGGAGTTCTCCTCCACGTAGCCGCGCTGTATCGCTTCGCTGAGGATTTCTCCGGCGCGGGCCGGGTTTTCCAGAAAAAGGCTGAGCCGGGTCAGGTTCAGTATGTCCGGTTCGGCATCCAGCATTCCGCGATGCCAGGGAATGAGCAGTGCGGAGAGTGCGCCTTCATCGTTGTTGCTTTCTACGTACAGGCTGGACAGTACCTGGTAGAAACGCAACCTGTCCGGCCAGATTCCGATGTTCTCCTTTAGAAGGTCTATTGCTTCGGGCACCTGACCCAGTTCAACGTGGATGGCCAATTGCAGGTTGCGCCAGCTCTCATTGGGAGGCTCGGCCAACTGATTGGCGCGCACCACGAAGGGCAGACCCTCCCGCATCATCTCGCGCTGGGCGAAATTGGCGCCCATGAGGATGTAGGCCTCGGCCCGCGGTTCCGCTTCGTAGCGGAACCATCGCAGCATGGTGCCGTTGGATTCCTCAAAGCGCTCCTGGCCCGCGTAGTAGCTCGCGACCGAGTACACGATGCCCTGCTGCACGAAGGTGGGCAAGGCGTCCAGTTCCAGGCATTTTTCAAACGCCTCGAAGGCCTCGTCTTCCCTTTCCAGCTGCGAATATACGAAGCCGTAGGTCTGATGAAGCTGGGCCGCCTCGTAGTCGCTGAGCCGGTCGGGGCGGATACGGTCCATCAGGTCCAGCGCTTCGGACAGATTGTCCTCATCGAGGAGCTCATGGGTGCGGGAAAGGCGGCGGTAGAAGCTCTCGCTCATGGATGCGGAGGGCTCTTCGCGCTCTTCCGCCACACGGTCGGTCCGCAGCGGGTGCCATTGCGGCAGATTGCCGGAATCTTCCTGCGCAGCCGCCAGCGGCGCCAGTGTCAGCAATGCGAACAGCGCCAGTGCCGCATCGAAACTGCAAACCCGCATCAGGCGCTTGCCCATAGCGAAAATGCTCCTAATCACCCAGTTCGAAAATGATGCTCGTGGTGGCCCATCGTTCGACGGCCACTCCATCCACAATTCGCGGTTTGAACTTCCAGCGCCGCACGGCCCGCACCGCGTTTCGAACGAAGAGGCGGCCCGGTGCCGCCTCCAGGACCTTGACGTCCAGCACGCTGCCTTCGGGGCCGATCAACACTTCGCACCTGACGTAGCCCTCGGTGCCGTCCATCAGGGCTTCGCGGGGCCACTGCGGGTCGATGCGCACGATCGGCACCGCGTCGCCCTCGGCCGCCGGGTCGCCCGGATCCCATTTGCCGATAAAGGGACCGCCGCCGGCAGCTCCCGACACATCGATCTTGGGCAAATCGAGACGCATGGGATTCCTTTGCGGCTTGGCTTCGCTGGACACCTTGAGTTTCGGGGGCGGCGGAGGATCCTTGGGCGGGGGCGGCTTCTTCGGCCTGACCCGCTTCTTGGTCTGGACGATTTCATCCTCCTGAACGCGAATCAGGTCCACGATCTGCCCAGCCGTGGCCGCGCCCTGCTCGCCGCGCCCGCCTGTTATCAGGGTGTTCATGAAGAGAAAGAGCACCAGCGCGACGAATATGCCGCCGCCTATCGATCCGACCGTGCGCCATCTTGTCTGGTTCATCGTTAATCCACGCCTTCCGCAGCTAATGCAATGCTGGTCACACCGGCAACCCGGACCTGGTCCATCAGGTCGATCACCATGCCGGTGGACGCTGATTGGTCAGCCACGATGATAACGCTGCTTTCCGGGTTTTCTGAGCGCGCCGCTTCAACCAGCTGGCGGACCCCGGTCAATTCCACGCGATTCTTGTTCATCCAGATCTGATCGTCGCGCGAAACCGCGATCATGATGTTGCCCCGTTCCTTGGTGGCTGCCGTCTGCGCGAAGGGACGGGCCGGATTGATGCCGGGCTCCTTCACGAAGGACGTGGTCACGATGAAGAAGATCAGCATGATGAACACGATGTCCAACATGGGCGTGATGTTGATCTCGCCCTCTTCTTCCGGTTTTCGTCTTCGTATCTGCGGCATCGCGCGCTCCTCGTCTACCTTGATGCGGCAGCCAGCGAGACCTTCCCGGCGCCCGCCACCCGCGCCTGGTCGATCACCGTCACGATGAAGCCCGAATCGGCGTTCCGGTCTGCGATCACCACCACAGTCGCGTCCGGCTTTCCGGCCAGCCCCGAGACTATGTTGGCGCGGATCGCGCCCACGTGCACAAGACGGTCTTCGACAAACACCTGCCCGTTGGCGTCAATGCGCACCGGAATCACCTCGGAACGCTTTTGTTCCTGTACCGGCGCGTTGGACGGCCGGTCCAGGTCCACGCCCAGTTCCTTCACGAAGGACGTGGTCACGATGAAGAAGATCAGCATGATGAATACGATGTCGAGCATCGGCGTGATGTTGATCTCGGCCTCTTCCTGCGACCGCTTGCGGTGTTTGCGTTCAATCATGCGGCCACCTCCCCGGATTCCTCGAACCGCATTTCAAGCACGTCCTCCAGTTCCTCCATCTTGCGCTTGGCCCGCTGCTTCAGCCAGGCCGAGAGATACAGGCCGGAAAGCGCGGCTACCAGGCCGGACATGGTAGGGATTGTGGCCTGCGAGACGCCCCCGGCCATCAGTCGCGCGTTACCGGTGCCGAACACCGTCATGATCTCGAAAACCTGGACCATGCCCCAGACCGTGCCGAGCAAGCCCAGAAGCGGCAGGATCTGCATGAGCGTCTGAATCAGCCCCAGGTTGCGCCGGGCGCTCAATCCGACTTCGGAAAGAATGAGGCGCCTCAGATTGGTGGCGAACCAGGAGCCGTCGCGTCGCCCGCTCTCCCACAATTCCCGGGCGCTGCGCATTTCCGCGGGCAGAACGCCGAAGAAGTACCAAAGCCGCTCCACGATCAGAGTCCACATCAGCATGGTGACAACCAGGATGCCGTAAAGCACCGGCCCTCCCAGCTCGAAAAAGCCGCGGATGGATGCCCAGGCTTCGAACAGGAAGGTCATCGTCCGGTCTCCTTCTCCTCAAGCGTCCGTTCCGGCGGCATCTCCCTCGGCCCTGCGGGCGATCAGCCCGGCGCTTTGTTCTTCCAGGATCTCCACCAGCCCCTGGCTGGAGCTGGAGACAACGCTGTGCAGCAGCACCAGCGGGATGGCGACGATCAGACCCAGAACGGTCGTGATCAACGCCTGCGAAATGCCTCCGGCCATCAGTTTCGGATCGCCGGTGCCGAACAGCGTCAGTTGCTGGAAGGTAATGATCATTCCGACGACGGTGCCCAGCAGTCCCAGCAGCGGGGCGACGGCCGCGAACACCTTGAGAATGCCCTGATAGCGTTCGAGTATCGGCGCTTCCCGCATGATCGCTTCATCAAGCTTGAGCGCCAGGGCGTCGAGGTTGCCCGTCTGGTGGTCTTCGTAGACAGCCAGAATCCGACCCAGGGCATTGTTCCTGTTTGCGCTGGAACTCTTGAGCTGGGCCCGGATACGCCGCCCGGCGCCCTGCAGCACAACCAGCCGCCACACCGCGATCAGCAGGCCGATAAAGCCCATGCCGACGATCGTGTAACCCACGTATCCGCCCTGCTGCAGACGCTCGCCGAGATCGGGAGCCTGAATCAACATTCCCAGAAGCTGCCCGCGCGTGGGATCAATCGCCATTTCCACCGGGCCCGACGTGGCATCGCCGAGGTCCTCGGCCATGCTGAGATAGCGGCCCGCAGGCTGGCGCGGAAGAATCTGCAGCGCGCCGGTGCCGGCGTCCCGGGTCAGAAACTTGCCGTCGTGCACCAGGTTGAAGGCGCCTACGCGAATCACGTTGCCTGGGCTGGTCTGCCCCGAGGGGTCGGTGATTTCGGCATCGAAGCGAACGATCTGCCCGGATTGGGCCATTTCTTCCAGCAGCATCAACTGCAGGCCCCGCAGGTCCTCCAGGCTGGGCAGTTCCTTCGCTTCGGCCATCTCGCGGACAAGGTCGAGGCGGTCCGGGTATTGCGCCGATACCAGCGACGTAATTACCTGGCTGACGGTATCGCCGGCCACGTCGCGAACGACGCCGAACAGCTCGCCGAAGTTTCCGACACGGATCTGCAGCCGCTCTTCCAGTTCTGCAAGATCGGATTCGTTCTGTTCGTAGCGCCTGCTCAGCGTGGTGCTTCGCCGCTCTTCCGCGGCCAGGTCGCGCGAGATCTCTTCCAGCATGCGCTGGCGCTCGTCGAGAGCCTGGCGAAAGCGTTCCACCCGGTCGCGGTTGAGCCGGGAACCCTCCCGGGCTTCCAGGCGGACCAGCTCGAGGAGTTCGAGTACGGAATCGGCCTGTTCAAGCGGTACCGCCGGCTGCGACTCTTCCTGGCCGGCGACTGGGCCTGCCAGGATGATCGCCAGGCCGGTTAATCCAAGCAAACGGTTCATGACTGGTCCCCTTCAGGCGCGGTGATCGGTAGTGTCAGAATGTCAGGCGGCGCCAGTCGGCGCGCCATGCGTATACCCGTCGTTATGGGGCTGCGATAGCCGTCATCCAGCGACCGCCATTCCCTTGCTCTCATGTCCCAGTAGCCGGTTTCCTCGCGGTCTGGCGTCTGGTAGGCCAAGAGCACGCGCCCGACGCGCAGAAAGTCCACTTTGCGGCTGACCCCCCCGATTTCCAGTTCACCGGGATAGGATTCCATGTTGCGGCCGATTGCGGCCTCTGTCTGGTATGTGCCCATCACACGGCGGTATTTTTCGGCAATGCTGACGTCGGAGCGATCCATCAGGTCGCGCAGGTTCGTGAGCATGCGGCGGCGCATGTCCATCAGAAACGGAACGTCCAGCGAAATGAACCGGTCGAGATCCTCGACCATGTCCATAAGCAGCGGCACGATTCCCTGTTCCAGATCGCCGAATTCGTTGATCTGCCTGGTCAGAGAGGACTTTTCTCTCTCCTGGTCGTCGATAGTGCGCTGCAGATTGTCGTTATACCGGCGAATGCGGTCCAACTCCTGCAGCCGCACGCGATACTCGCTGACGGCCTCCTGGGTCTCGTCGGCCAGGGTGTCTACCTCGGCCTGTGCCTGCCGCTCGGCGGCCGTGGCGCTCTGCTGCAGCGCCAGCATCTCGTTGACACGCTGATCGCCTGCCGCCGTTCCGGCAATCAGGCAAAGGCCCCACGCGAGTATTGCGAACCGGGCCGCGCTTACTGTCATGTACACGGAGTGATTCATTTGCTCCCCACCTACCCTTTTAGGGACAGCCAAAATAACATAAACGTTCCTGACATTAGCGCCAGTATGCTGGCTGATCGAATATGAGTATAGAAAGGGCCGTTATCGCTGCAGCTCGGCGAACCCCCATCGGCGCCATGCTGGGCGCGTTTTCGCGCATGTCGGCGACCGACCTGGGATCGGCCGCAATTCGCGCCTCCCTCCACGACAGCGGTATCCCGCCGGAGGAGATCGACGAGGTTTTGATGGGCTGTGTGCTGTCTGCCGGACTCGGCCAGGCGCCGGCGCGCCAGGCCGCACTGGGCGCCGGACTCGGGAGCGCCACCCCCTGCGCCACCATCAGCAAGGTCTGCGGGTCCGGAATGTTCTCGGTAATGCTGGCGCACGACCGGATTCTCGCCGACCCGGGCATGGTCGTTCTGGCCGGAGGCATGGAATCCATGTCCAATGCACCCTACCTGGTCGAGAAAGCGCGGGACGGCCTGAGGATGGGACACAAGGAACTGCGCGATCACATGTTCCTTGACGGTCTGCAGAACCCGTACGATGGAAAGATGATGGGCTTCTTTGCCGAGCAGACCGCCCGCCGCTACGAGTTCAGCCGCCGCGAGCAGGACGAATTCGCAGTGGAGTCGGTGCAGCGCGCGCTGGCGTCGCGCAAGGCCTTCGGAACCGAACTCATTGAAATGAAATACATGTACCGCGGCAAAGCGCGGGCGGTGCGCGACGACGAGGAGCCGGGTCGGTGCGATCTGGAGAAGATACCCACCATGCGGCCGGCTTTCGCCAGCGACGGCACCGTCACGGCAGCCTCCAGCTCGTCGATCTCCGACGGTGCGGCAGCCCTCGTCCTGCTCGGCAAGAGACACGCGCAGGAGATTGGCATTAAGCCTCTGGCCTTGTTGGCCGGTCACGCCAGCCACGCACAGGAGCCTGAGTGGTTTACGACCGCGCCCGGGCCGGCAATAGAGAAGGTGCTGGTGAAGGTCGGCTGGGCCGTCGGCGACGTGGACCTTTTCGAGATCAACGAGGCCTTCGCCTGCGTCACCATGGCGGCCATGCGCGACCTGCGGCTGCCGCATGAGAAGGTGAATGTACGCGGCGGCGCCTGCGCGCTGGGCCACCCGATCGGCGCCAGCGGAGCCCGTATCCTGGTCACGCTGATCCACGCCCTGCGCGACCGCGGCGGAGGCCGCGGCGTCGCGGCCCTGTGCATCGGCGGCGGCGAGGCGGTCGCCGTCGCCATCGAAGTCCCCTAGCCCCGGAGCAAGGGCGGGACGCCCGCCCGCCCGGCAAGGCCTACATGCCCGCGTAATTCGGTCCTCCGCCACCCTCCGGAGTAACCCAGTTGATGTTCTGCGCCGGATCCTTGATGTCGCAGGTCTTGCAATGGATACAGTTCGGCGCGTTGATGACGAAGCGGGGCGATTTGCCTTCCCAGGCCACTTCGTACACGGCCGCCGGGCAGTAGCGCTGCGCGGGCTCCGCAAAGGCCGGCAGATTGTCCCGTACCGGCAATTCCGGGTCCTCAAGGACCAGGTGGCAGGGTTGATCCTCATCGTGATTGGTCGCTGACAGGTACACCGAAGAGAGCCGGTCGAAGCTGATCTTGCCGTCCGGCTTGGGATAGTCGATCCGCCGGGCCCTGGAGGCCGGCAGCAAATCGTCGTGGTCCGGCTTTCGGTTATGCAGCGTGAACGGCAGCCGTCCGCGGAAAACGTTCAGGTCCAGCCAGGTGAACGCCGAACCGGCGAGCAGCCCGAACCGGTGCTGGGCCGGACCGAAATTCCGCGCCCGGGAAAGCTCTTCGTGAACCCACGACCCGCGTATCCGGTCTTCGTAGTCCTCCGGGACCGTCGGTGGAGAATCAGCCGAAAGCGCGGCAAACAACGCTTCGGCAGCCAGCATGCCGGTCTTCATCGCGGTATGGTTGCCCTTGATCTTCGCCCCGTTCAGAAATCCCGCATCGCATCCCGCCAGCACACCACCAGGGAAAGCCAGCCTCGGGAGCGACTGCAGCCCCCCCTTGTTTACCGCCCGCGCGCCCCAGGAAATCCGTTCGCCGTCCTCGATGACCTCGCGGATGCGCGGGTGGTGCTTCCAGCGCTGAAACTCCTCGTAAGGATCGAGGTAGGGGTTGCGGTAGTTCAACGCCACGATGAAGCCGAGGTACACAAGGCCGTCGTGGGCGTGATAGAGGAACCCACCGCCTTCGGTGGTCTGGCCCAGCGGCCAACCCAGCGTGTGCACGACGGTCCCCGGGCTGTGCCGGTTCTCCGGCGCCCGCCAGACCTCCTTGATTCCGATGCCGTAATGCTGCGGGTCGCTGTCCCTGCGCAGATCGAAGCGCTGCATCAATTCCTTGCCGAGATGCCCTCGGCAGCCCTCCGCAAAAATGGTGTAAGGGGCGCGCAATTCAATGCCGGGGTCATAGCCGGCTTTCTCGCCGCCATCCCGAGAGCGCCCCATCTCCCCCGTGACCACCCCCGCAACCCGGCCGTTCTCGTATAAGACTTCGGAAGCGGGATACCCGGGAAACACGTTGACCCCCAGGTTCTCGGCCTGCGTACCCATCCACTGGCAAAGCGCGCCAAGGCTGACGATGCAGTTGCCGTGGTTGCGCATGGGATGCGGAATGAATGCTCCGGGCAGGCGCAGAGACCGCCGGGGTGACAGCAGGAAATGAAAATCGTCCGTGTCCACAGGGGTTGCGGGCGGCGCGCCCTGATCGCGCCAGCCGGGCAAAAGCTCATCCAGCGCCCGGGTTTCGAGGACCGCGCCCGAAACGATGTGCGCGCCGATTTCCGCGCCCTTTTCCAGCAGACAGATACTCAGCTCGCGCCCGTTTTGCTGGCCTAGCTGAGCGAGGCGAATCGAGGCGGACAGACCGCAGGGCCCCGCCCCTACGATGATGACGTCAAACTCCATGCTTTCGCGCGCGTTCATTGCGCCGGCAGTGTACACGGCGGCACGCCGAGGGTGCGCACTAGGGCGAGATTTCGCGGCGCGTGCTAACATCGCGCGCGGTCATACCAATTAACCCGGAGGGGGACTTGATGAGCCGCAATTTACGTTGGCGCCTGCTCGGCGTCGCTATTCCCGCTATGGCACTCTGCATCCCATTGGGCGCCGGCGCGCAGGAACTGGAAGAAATCATCGTTACCGCCCGTAAGCGCGACGAATCGCTGCTTGAAGTGCCATTGTCGATCACGGTATTTACGGCGGAGGACTTGAGTCGCGCAGGCCTGGAAACCCTGGGAGACATCTCCCTGCAAACGACGGGCCTTTCGTTTCAGGACAACCTGGCGAGCAACCGTCCCGGCAGACAGAACACGCTGATCCGTTTCCGCGGAATGTCGCCGCCCCGCGGATCGCCGCATTATCAGCTTGCCGGGCTTTTCGTTGACGGCGTCTATGTGACCGGCGGCTCGCAATCCATACCTATGCTGGACGTGGAGCGCGTGGAAGTCATCAAGGGTCCACAATCCGCGTTCTTCGGCCGCAACACGTTTTCGGGCGCGATCAATTACGTCACCCGCAATCCGAGCCTGACCGAGTTTGGCGGCAAGGTGCGTGCCTCGGCCGGACAGTTCAGCCAGTACAACATCGCCGCCAGTTACGGCGGCCCAATTATCCAGGACAAACTGGCCTTCCAGATCGGTGTGAGCGACTACAACAAGGGTTCCATGTACACCGCCAATGACGGTGGCGAACTCGGCAAGGAATCCTCGGATTCCATCAGCCTGACGCTCCTTGCGGTCCCGACTGAGAACTTCAGCGCGCGCGTCCGATTCTTCTACCATGAAGACGACGATGGTCCCCCCGCGATCGCCTACCTGCCGGGATCGGACTACGACACCTGCACGGGCACATCGATCCGACGTCCGGATAACGACGGCAACCTCACCACTCTCAGCCCCACGCAGTACCTTTGCGGCCGGATTCCTCTTCCCGGAGAGCCGGGCGCCCCGGACATCTCCGTGAACACATCGCTATATCCGGAAATCTTCAAGCGCATCACCCACCCTACTCGATGCCCCGAGGATTGCTCCAACTGGCTGGTGGAAAACCTCGTGAACAACACGACGCTGGACGGTGTGCCCCATCGCACCACCATGGGCATGAGCCGCGAAATTTTCCGCTCGGTGCTGGAATTGGACTACGGTTTCGCCAATGGCATGGATCTGTCCTTCAAGGCCTCCTACAACGACCATGGCGTGAACTGGATCCGTGATTTCGACATGACCGATTTCGAATCGTTCTGGACCTCCGATCCGCAAAGAAACGAAGACAAGGGCGCCCAATTGCGCCTGACTTCCTCGCCCGACAGCAGGATCAGCTGGATGGTGGGAGCAAGCTACGTGGAACAGGAAATCGCCCTGTCAGGCGTTGGAGGCGACGTGGTGGTGGCCTGCTTCTTCCCCGAAGCCGCAGGCTGCTTTGGACCACTCTTCGTTTCGCTGCCTCCCACCCAGGGAGAGACATCCAAGACGCGGGGCATCTACGGCGCCACCACCATTCCCCTGGGGCAGCAATTCAATCTGGATGTCGAGGCGCGTTATATGGCCGACCAGCGCACCAACGCCGGTATTCCCGCGGACTACAACGAAGTCGTTCCCCGCGTAATACTTCGCTGGCAGCCGAACGACGATACCAATGTATACGCCAGCTATTCGCGCGGCGTTCTGCCCGGCGTGCTGAACACCAACCTGATCAATGCGCAGCGCGAACCGTTCGCAGAGCCGTACATAGATCGCGATACCGGAATGCCCAGCACGGAGTCCGAGTACGACCAGATACGCCGCAAGGCTCCGGAGGCCGGCGAGTCCACTCCTACGCAGGAACTGGACGCATTTGAAGTGGGTATCAAGCTGTCCCTGCTGGGCGGGCGGGGTCAGGTCAGCGCGGCAGTCTACTACTACGAGTGGGTAGCCCAGTTGTTCACCAACTTCGTCGTCTATTACCAGGACGATCCAGACCCCACAATGCGCGACGGCGTGGCCGGCCCGCAACAGCAACCCCGCACGCTGGAATTCAACTTCCCGGGTGACTCGAACCTTTGGGGTTTTGAAGTGGAGAGCTCCTGGGTGCTGAACGACAATTGGTCCGTTGGTGCGAATGTCGCCTGGGGGGACAACGAATATACGACGTTCGCGGCCACCTTCGTGCAGGACATCACCGGCAGCCGCAACCTGGAAGGCAACCAGTCGGGACGTTATCCGGAAATCATGGGCAACGCGAGCCTCACCTACACCGATACGCTGACGGCCGACTGGGATTTCTTCGCGCGTGGCGACTTCATGTATTACGGCAAGACCTGGGCTGGCAATGGCGGCAATCTCGCCCGGCTGGACGGCTATTGGCTGACCAACCTGCGAGCCGGAGTCGAGCGCGACAATCTGCGCGTGGAATTCTTCGTGAACAACGTCCTGGAGCAGGACACCTGGGTCGGCGCGGTGCGGAACACGAATTTCACGCAGTTCACCGGCTTCAATTTCAACATTCACGGAGTAATGGTCGCACCGCAGGACCTGAGGTCTGCCGGCATCCAGGTGGACTGGAGCTTCTGATTCCTGATACCGGGAGGGTGAGTATTTCCGGCGCCTGAATCCACGCAAGCCGGGGGCGGAAGCCCTCGCCTGGCTGCCTTTGCCAGCGAATGGTTTCTGTCGTGTTTAAGGCGATAATTGCGCCGTGAACACGCCCCTTTGGACCCCCTCGCCGGAAAGGGCACGCGCCAGCGCAATGGCGCGGTTCATGAGCGAGGCCGGTTTCGCGGACTACCCTGCCCTGCACCGGTGGTCAATTGAGGACCCCGAAGCTTTCTGGAGCGTCCTTTGGCGGTTCTGCGAAATCCGCAGCAGCAGGGACTGCAAGACGGTTCTCAATGAAGGCAAGCGGATGCAGGACGCCGAGTGGTTCGCCGGCGCCCGCCTCAATTTCGCCGAGAACCTGCTGTGGCAGGAGGACAGCAGGCCCGCCCTTATCTACCGCGACGAAGCCGGAAGCCGGCGGGAAATGAGCTACGGGCGGCTTCGGGAAGAGGTCGGCCGCGTCGCCGCCGGCCTGCGCAGCCTGGGCGTGCAGCGCGGGCACAGCATTGCGGCCTGGATGCCCCATGTGCCGGAAACCATCGTCTTCATGCTGGCGGCGGCGAGCATAGGCGCCGTGTTCAGCTCCTGTTCGCAGGAATTCGGAGTTCCCGCCGTATTGGAGAGATTCGGCCCCCTGGGTCCCAGCGTGCTGCTCGCCGCGGACGGCTATCGCTGGCGCGGGCGCGCCATCGATCGGCTAACGGAACTAAAGGAAATACGCAAGCGATTGCCGGGCTTGCTGACGACCGTAATGGTACCCAATCTTTACGATGTCGAGGCTGTTTCCGGGGACTCCAGGACCGTCCTGTACGCCGATCTGGGCAGGCCGGAAGCACCGTTTTTTGAACAGCTCCCGTTCGACCATCCGCTCTACGTGGTTTTCTCCTCCGGCACGACCGGGGCGCCCAAGTGCATCGTGCATCGCGCCGGCGGCGCGCTGCTGCAGCACGTAAAGGAGCATCGCCTGCACGCCGATCTCAGTTCCGATGACACGCTGTTCTACCTGACCAGTTGCGGCTGGATGATGTGGAACTGGCTGGTCAGCGGGCTGGCTTCCGGATGCACCCTCCTCCTGTACGAGGGCTCACCGCTGCACCCGTCTCACGGCGCGCTGTGGAAGATAGCCGACGAAGAAGAGGTAACCGTGTTCGGCGCCAGCGCAGCCTATCTCAAGGCGATGGAGAACGCGGCAGTACGGCCTGGCGCCGATTCCGATCTGTCCTGTTTGCGGGCAGTCCTTTCGACCGGTTCGCCGCTCGCCCCCAGGAGCTTCGATTACGTATACCGGGAGGTCAAGAGCGACCTCTTGCTTGCCTCCATCGCGGGCGGAACCGAGTTGCTCGGTTGCTTTATGGCGGGGAATCCGATGCTCAGCGTCTACCGGGGGGAAATGCAGTGCCGGGCGCTGGGAATGGCGGTCGATGTATTCAATACCGAAGGCCGGCCGGTCCGCGGGCAGGCCGGTGAACTCGTCTGCACCCGTCCCTTCCCGTCCATGCCCCTGGGATTCCTGGACGACCCCGGCGGCAGGAAGTATCACGAGGCCTATTTTGCGCAATTTCCCGGCGTTTGGGCGCACGGCGACTATGCCGCCATCACCGGCACCGGGGGAATGGTCATTTACGGCCGGTCGGACGCGGTTCTCAATCCGCGCGGGATCCGGATCGGCACCGCGGAAATCTATCGCGTGGTGGAGGCGCTTGACGAGGTGGCCGAGGCTTTGGCCGTCGGGCAGGAACACGACGGCGATGTGCGCATCGTTCTCTTTCTGCGGCTGCGCGACGAAGCGGCGGACCAGGAATTACTGAAGGAGCGGGTGCGGGAAGCGCTGCGTATCGACGCAAGCCCGCGCCACGTGCCGTCAAGAATCATAATTGCCCCCGATCTCCCGCGAACAGTCAGCGGAAAAATCAGCGAACTGGCTGTTCGGGAAGTCATGCACGGCCGCGAAGTAGTTAACCGCAAGGCACTGGCGAACCCTGAATGCCTCGACTTTTTCGCTCAACTGGAAAACGAGTTGGCATGAAGAGGGCGCGAATCGAAGTGGACGGGCAGGCCCGGGACGTAACGGTGGCCGAGGACGGCGGTTTCCGGCTGCCCGGCGGAGAACCGTATGAGCCCGGGGCCTGGCGCTGGCTTCCACCGGCGCACACGGTCATATACGGTCTGGCCCTGAATTTCGCCGATCACGCCCGGGAACTGAAATTCGCGGAACTCCCCACGGAACCCATACCCTTCATCAAGAACCCGTCCTCGGTCACGGGCCACCTGGCCGAGGTGGTTCGGCCGGCCGGAGTGCAGTACATGCACTACGAGGGTGAACTGGGTGTCGTAATCGGCCGGGAGGCCCGCCGCGTCAGCCGTGATGAGGCGATGGACCACGTGGCGGGCTACACCATCTGCAACGACTTCACGGTGCGGGATTTCGTCGGGAACTTCTATCGCCCGCCCATCAAGGCCAAGGGCTTCGACACCTTCGGCCCGGTAGGTCCGTGGATCGTCGATGCGGCCGACATATCCAATCCGCACGAGATGTCGATTCAGACACGCGTGAACGGCGAATTGCGTCAGGACGGCAACACGCGCGACCTGATTTTCGACATTCCGTCGCTGATCGAGTGGTTCTCCGAGTTCATGACCCTGGCGCCGGGGGCCATCATTTCCACCGGGACTCCGCACGGACTGTCCGACGTCATGCCGGGCGATACGGTCGAAGTGCGAATCCAGGGTATCGGCAGCCTGGTGAATCTCGTCGTCGGCGAATAGGCCCGCTCCTGGCCCGGACGCCGCAGCCTTGCCGCCAGCTGATCAGGCCGTGGACGCGGCCAGGGGCCGCAGGTAGATCATCAGCAGGCCGATGCCGCCGGTCAGCGCGCAGATACAGATAAGCATGGTCATCGGAGTCGGAGAGCCGTTCGGCAGCCAGCCCATGAGCTGAAAGCCCACGCCGCCCGCCATGATCTGCGAAAAGCCGACGATGCTGGAAGCGGCTCCCCGGCGCTGGGGCGCCGCAGAGAGCGCGGCCGCCATGCATTGCGGCTGGGAAATGCCGTTGGCGAAACTGAGCATTATGGCCGGGCCAACGAGCGAGTACAGGTTGACAACGCCATTTGCCGCCAGCCCCAGCATCAGGCCGGCGCCGACCGCGTACGACAGGATCCCGCACGCCAACAGCGCGCGGCTGGACACGACGCCCCATCCGGAGAATGCGGTGCCCAGCAGATATCCGGCCGTCAGGTAGATGAACACGTAGCCGAATTGAAACGGCTCATAACCAAGCCGATCGATGACCAGATACGGGGAGGCGGACAGATAGCCGTACACGCCCACCTGGACGGCGATCAGGACCGTCAGATGGCCGATAAACGCCGGGGTAAGGAAAGGCGATTTCCCGCTCGACGGTCTGTCGTTGCCAACCGCTGACACCGGCTTCCCGCGCGCGGGCCTGTGAGTTTCCGGCATCCACTTGATGGCCATAAGCAGCAGCAGCGCGGAAACCGCGCCAAGCAACAGCGCAATACTCCGCCAACCCGCTGCGGTAACGAGGTAGCCCGCAATGACCGGCGCCACCATGGGGCCCATGACCAGCGCCATGGTCATGAAGCTTACTGCCCGCGCCAGTTTTTCCGGAGGAATCACGTCCGCCGCCACCGCGCGAGCCATCGTGGATCCCGCCGCCACGCCCACTGCCTGCACCACCCGCCCCAGGACCAGCATGCCCAGTGAATCGGCCCGGTAACTGATGGCGGAGCCGACACAGAACACCGTCAGTCCCAGCAGGACAACGCGCCTTCGCCCAAAACGGTCCGAGATTGGACCATAGGCGAGCATGGCGAATGCAAGCGCCGCGGAAAAACCGGAAATCACCCATTGCGTGTCGGCCACCGTGGCGGAAAAGCTGGCCCGGATACTCGGCAGCGCCGGGACGAATATCTGCATGGCGAGCGGGCTGAGGGCATGTATGACCGTAACGATGACGATGATCGGCCCGATGCGTCCATGATTAACCTCTTCCATCAGGTTATGTTTATAACAATCTGTATTATCGGGAATATAGATGCCGTAATAGCCCCCGCCAGGAGGTCATCCAGAAGGATGGCGGCCCCCCCGGTGAATCTCTTCTCCATCAGGCTTACCGGCCAGGGCTTGAGGATGTCGAGCAGCCGGAACAGCACGAAAGCCGCCAGGACCCACGGCAAGGACGGGGGCAGGAACAGCAGTGCCAGGTACATGCCCAGAACTTCGTCAAGGACGACATAGGAGGGGTCTTCCTGCCTTGCCTTTCGGGCGCACGCGCCACAGATGAAAGCAGCGGGCACTGCGGCGCAAATAAGCAGAAGCGCCTGCAACCCTCGGCCCCACGGCAGCGTAATCCACCAGATCAACAGGCCCCCAAGCGAGCCCCAGGTGCCCGGCGCCACGGGCAAGTGGCCGAGCCCCAGCCCTGATCCCGCGAGTTGAATTAACCGTCCTTTCACTTATGGGACAGCACACTAGAAATGGCGAAAACCGAAATCCATCGGTTCCCAGGCCGACCCCCCGCGCGTCAGGACCAGCCCTTCTCCCGGGTACAGCTCGCCAATACGGGTAAGCTCAGGTTCACCAGGCAAGGATTTCAACCGATGCTCGTTCTCGGGCGGGACAGCAAAACACAGCTCATAGTCGTCCCCGCCCGCCAGCGCCAGCTGGTATGCGTCGTCCCGGCCGGCGAATTCGCGTAGCGCACCTGATACCGGGACATTCTCCACCGCGATTCGGCCTTGCACCTGGCTGTGTCGCAGCAGACGCGGCAGATCCATCATCAGACCATCTGACAGGTCCATGCAGGCGCTTGCGAGTCCACCGAGTTGCGCGCCCAGCCGGATCCGTGGTTGCGGGTAGCAGAAGCGGCGAACCAGCGCTTCCTCGGCGGAACTGCGCGTCTCCGCCTTCGCTTCGGGACGTTGCTTCATCACCTCGAGACCGCCGGCTGCATCACCAAGGAAGCCGGATACCCAGATGCCGTCACCCTCGCTGCCTCCTCCTCGACGCAGCACCGCTGCCTTCCGGGCGGAACCATGCGCAGTCACCGTGATGCTGAGCGGACCGCGGACAAAGTCCCCGCCCACAATCCGCACGCCGATCTCGTCGGACAGCGAATAAAGTCCGTCAGAGAATTCCCGCAGCCAGTCCTCGTCCACGGCAGGGACGGAAAGCGTTACGACGGCCCAAAGCGGCCGCGCGGCCATTGCCGCCAGGTCGCTGAGGCTGACGGCCAATGCCCGGTGACCGATGGAATGAGCGGGTGTCCCGGCGGGAAAATGCACACCCTCGTTCAGCGTGTCCGTGGTTATCAGCAACTGCTCCCCCGGGGGACAGCGGAGCATGGCGGCGTCGTCTCCGGGTCCGATCAACACCTGTTCGCCATCCGCCGAATGTCGAGCAAACACGGTCTCGATCAGCCGGTCTTCCATCTCAGCCGGCACGATCGGATTCCGCACCAGGTTGGCTTTGTTGGCTTTCGGGATTGGCCCTGGACCAGCGATCCAGCACTGCGTTGACGAAACGGTAACCCTGGTCGGCGCCGAATTCCCGGGCCAGCTCGATCGCCTCGTTGATGACGACGGCCCGCCGCGTATCGCCGCCCTGCATTTCGGCCAGGGCGCTCCAGAGAACTGCCCGTTCAACCGGGTCGATTCGGTCGGTGGGGATATCGCTGGCGGCCGAGATCTGTTGGTCCAGCTCTTTGAGTCCCTCCGTCGCGGCGCGAAGGAGGTCCGTAAAGAAGACCGTATCCGCATGGCGGTAGTCCTCCCGCAGGCAGAACTGAGCCAATATCTCGTCCACATCGGACCCGGCGAGCTGTTGCTGGTACAGCGCCTGAACCAGTAGCCGGCGGGCCCGGCGGCGGCGCTCCCAACGCACGGGTCAGGAAGCTTCCGTGGGCAGCATGCGCAGGATCGCGTTGGCGGCCTCGCGTCCCTTGTTGTGCTCCGAGCTCCGCACGCCGCAGCGCTCTTCGGCCTGTGCGCGGTCCCGGCAGGTCAGAACGCCCAGGGCGACATGGACTTCCTCTTCAATGCTTACCCGCATCAGTCCGGCACAACTTTCCCGCGCGATATGATCGTAGTGGTCGGTTTCGCCCCGAATGAGCACGCCCAGAGCGGCCACGGCGTCCGGCGCATGACGCCGTATCAGGCGGTGTACCGCCAGCGGGAGTTCCCAGCAGCCCGGCACTCTCCGGAGCAGGATTCCCTCGATGGGCACTCCGGCCTCCAGAAAGCGGCGTACGGCGCCCTTTTCCAGTCGCTCGCCAAGGTCTTCGTAGAAGTCCGCCGTAACGATCAGGATCTTCAGACTGGATGTCTTTGGGGCCGCGGCTTCCGGTGACATGTCACTAGTCCCCCGCGTCGACGAACTTGACGATTTCCAGGTCGAAACCCGAAAGCGCATGAATATTCCGGGGAGCGCCCAGAACCCGCATTCGGGTCAGCCCGAGGTCGCGAAGAATCTGCGCGCCGGCGCCAATTGTTCGCAAGTCGCCGGCTCCCTCACCGCCCGATCTGGACGGGCCGTTGAGCGACGACATGGCGGCCATCATGCTTCTAGGGGACTCCTCATAGCACAAGAGGACGGCCACGCCCGCGGGCGCTGCAAAAATCTGGCTAAGCGCCGCGTCGAACGGCCAGCCCAGGTCCGCCTGTACGCCCGCCGAATCGCGCAGCGTGTTATGAACGTGCACCCGAACCAGCGGTGCGTCGGTCTTGCGGAGATCGCCATGCACCAGGGCGAGGTGGACCGTACGCGCGACCTGGTCCTCGTAGGCAATCAGCCTGCACGGTCCAAAGCGCGTGCGGGCGTTCCGTTCTTCCAGTCGTTCGACAAACTTGTCCTTTTCGAGACGGTAGCGGATCAGGTCGGCGATGCTGCCGATCTTCAGTCCCCGTTCCACGGCGAATTTCTCCAGCTGGGGCCGCCGCGCCATGCTGCCGTCCTCGTTCAGGATCTCCACGATTGCCGCGGAGGGCGGCATTCCGGCGAGTCGCGCCAGGTCGCAGCCCGCCTCGGTGTGGCCGGCGCGGCTGAGCACGCCGCCGGGCTGCGCCATGACCGGGAAGACGTGTCCGGGCTGGCGCAGGTCCTCCGCTCGCGCGCCGGGTGCGGCAGCTACCCGGATGGTATGCGCCCGATCATGAGCGGATATTCCCGTGGTAACGCCCTCCGCCGCCTCGATGGAAACCGTGAAATTGGTGCTGCGCTGCACGTTGGTGTCCGCCACCATCAGCGGCAGGCGCAGTTGACTGCAATGCTCGGGGGTGAGGGTCAGGCAGATCAGGCCGCGGCCGTGCAGGCTCATGTAGTTGATGTCCGGCGCGGTGACACTTGACGCGGCCATCACCAGATCGCCCTCGTTCTCGCGATCCTCGTCATCGACGATGATGACCATGCGGCCCGCACTCATTTCTGCAATGATTTCTTCGATTCTGGAAAACATGGTGGATTCTGCGCTCCGGGAGCGTGTCACGACCCTAGCAATCGCGCCGCGTAACGCGCAATGATATCGACTTCGAGGTTAAGCCGGCTCCCGACGCGGCAATCGGACAGCGTGGTTTCCTCGAGCGTGTGCGGCACCAGGTTGACCGTAAACAAGTCCTTCAGGACGTCATTGATGGTCAGGCTCACGCCGTCCAGCGCAACCGACCCCTTGGGTGCGACGAATTTTCTCAGCTCCGCGGCGACTGACAGGGCCAGTTCGACGGAGCGCCCATCCTCGCGACGTCGAACAACATCCGCGGCGCCGTCCACGTGACCCGTCACAAAGTGCCCTCCCAGCGCGTCTCCGGCCGCGAGGGCCGGCTCCAGGTTGACCCTGTGTCCGGCAAGCCATTCGCCGAGCGCCGTGTCGGCCAGCGTTCGCGCCGACACGTCCACGTCCGCGATGCCGCCTGCGGACGCCACGATTGTCAGACAGACGCCGCTGACGCAAAGACTGGCGCCGATTTCCAGCGCCGGCGCGGCAATTCCCCGCGCGTCTATGCGCAGACGCCGGTCGCCGCTTTCGAAAGTTTCCACCTCTCGGACGCTGCCGATGGCCCGAACAATGCCCGTGAACACTTCAGTCCCCCGCGGGCGCCAGTATCAGCCGCACGTCCGGCCCCACCCTGCCCGCTTCCAGCACCCGGAATGAGGGGCGCTGGCTCATGTCCTCAAAAGGCGCGAGCCGGAACAGCCCGGCACCGCCGTCACCGAGCAGTACCGGCGCCGTATACAGGACCACCTCGTCGATGAGTTTTTCTTCCAGAAGCGCGCCGCAGAGAACCGCGCCCGCCTCCACGTGGATTTCGTTCATTTCCATCTCCGACAGCAATCCCATTACCGCCGGAAGCGAAACCCGGCCATTGCTGCCCGCGGGCAATCTGCGCACATCTGCGCCCGTCTTCGACAGGTCCGCGGCCCTGCGCCGCAGGGCCTCATCATCCGGCGCGCAATGCAACAGGTGGATGTCGCCGGGTCGCGTGAACAGCCGGGCGCCGGGCGGCGTCTGCAATTTCGAGTCCAGTACTACTCGGGCCGGGAGCCTGATCTCGCCAAGGTCCTCGCGCCGCGCGTCAAGGCGGGGATCATCGGCCAGCAAGGTCCCGATACCGGTGAGCACCGCCGAACTGCGGGCCCGCCAGGCGTGTCCGTCGTGACGCGCCTCGGGAGAGGTAATCCACTGGCTAACGCCGTTTGGCAGTGCGGTGCGGCCATCAAGACTGGCGGCCAGCTTGGCCCGCAGCCAGGGACGGCCCCGTTCCCAGCGCGAGAAGTAACCGGGGTTCAGCTCCCGCGCTTCCGCTTCCAGCAATCCCGTCCGGACCTCGATGCCGGCCTCCCGCAGGCGCAGCGCGCCTGCCCCCCGGACGTTGGTGTTCGGGTCGGTCACAGCGAACAGCACGCGAGATATTCCGGCGGTCACCAGGGCATCCGCGCAGGGACCGGTACGGCCGGTGTGCGCGCAAGGCTCGAGGGATACGTAGCAGGTAGCGCCCTTCGCCGCCGTACCGGCCTCCTTCAGCGCACGGATTTCGGCGTGGTCTTCGCCTGTGCGCCGGTGCCATCCGCTGCCGACAAGCTCGCCGTCCCTTACCAGGACGCAGCCGACGCGTGGATTGGGATCAGCGGTGTTCAGTCCCCTCCCGGCAAGCTCCAGCGCCTCCGTCATCCAGCGCCGATCCTCGCGTGGATCGGCTGCCTGGGCGGATATGGCACTTTGCGCCGGAGGTGACACTAGGAGTAAACCGGAAAACGCCGGCAGGTCTCCAGCACCCGTTCCCGCACGCGCGCAATCAGGGCCTCATCATCGGGGCTTTCCACCACCGAAGCAATCGATTCCGCCAGCATTGCCATCTCCGCCCCGCCGAAACCGCGGGTAGTGCAGGCAGGCGTACCGAGGCGCAAGCCGCTGGTCACCATGGGGGGGCGCGGATCGTTCGGAACGGTATTCTTGTTGACCGTGATGTTGGCGCGGTCCAGGGCCTCTTCCGCCTCGGCGCCGGTCACTCCCGCTTGCCCCAGGTCGACAAGAAACAGGTGATTCTCGGTCTTGCCGGAAACGATGCGCAATCCTCTATCGCTCAGGCCCTCGGCAAGCGCGGCGGCATTGCTCTTTACCTGGCGCTGATAGTCGCGGAATTCCGGCTGCAGAGCCTCTTCGAAGGCCACCGCCTTGGCCGCGATGGCATGCATGAGCGGTCCGCCCTGGGTACCGGGGAAGACCAGCGAGCGCAGACGTTTGGTGATTTCCGGGTTCTCGCGCGCCAGGATCAGCCCGCCGCGCGGCCCCCGCAGCGTCTTGTGCGTGGTGCTGGTCACCACGTCCGCCAGCGGAGTCGGATTGGGGTATTCGTCCACCGCAACCAGCCCGGCCACGTGCGCCATGTCCACCATCAGATAGGCGCCGACCTCGTCGGCGACCTCGCGGAAGATATTCCAGTCGGCGACACGCGAATACGCCGAAAACCCGCCTACGATCATGTGCGGCCGGTGTTTCAAGGCCTGGTCGCGCAGCTGGTCGTAGTCGATCAGCTCCGTCCCGGGGTCGAGTCCATAACTCGAGACCTCAAACAGCTTCCCGGAAATATTTACCGGCGAGCCGTGCGTGAGATGTCCGCCGTGGCTCAGGTCCATTCCCAGAATCCGGTCGCCCGGCTTCAGGAGCGCCAGGTAGGCCGCCGTATTGGCCTGCGTTCCCGAGTGCGGCTGGACGTTGACGTAGTCCGCCCCGAACAGGCGCGACGCGCGTTCGATGGCCAGCGATTCGGCGACGTCAACATGCTCGCAGCCGCCGTAATAGCGGCGGCCCGGGTAGCCTTCGGCATACTTGTTGGTGAGAACCGAGCCCTGCGCCTCCATGACGCGGCGGCTGGCATAGTTTTCCGAGGCGATGAGCTCGACAAAATCCTCCTGACGGATCACTTCGGCCTGCAGGGCCTCGGCGAGCAGGGGATCGAATCGGGCAATTTCAGGGTATTCGGTGGCCATGGCTGTCTCTCGTGTACGGCAGTTCTCGGGACATCTCGGACTAATGAAATGCGGGCGGCTCGGGGGTCAGGCAAGTGTACCGGCAACGGCCGCCATGGAACACCCGAAGGCGTCCCGCCTATCGTCCCTGCACCAGGTTCCTGACCACCTCGGTCCAGGCGCCGGCCAGGTTCTCGCGCGAGTAGCCGCCCCCGCCCATCGCCAGGACCCGGCCTTCGCAGGCGGAGCGCGCCAATGCGCACAGGCGCTGAGTTGCATGCGCGTGGGCCGTGGCGCTGTAGTTCAGCCCGCCCAGCGGATCACCCCGCAATCCATCGGCGCCGCATTGCAGCAGTATGAATTCCGGCGCGCTTTCGCTGAGGTGCGCCTCGACCTTTTCGAATGCCGCCAGAAACTGCGCATCGCCGTCTCCCGGTTGAAGGCAAAGATTGATCTTGCTGCCCCGTCCCGGCCCCCTGCCCCGCTCGTTCTCCCCGCCTGTTCCCGGGTACTGCCAGCGTCCATCCTCGTGAATGTCCGCGAAGAACAACTGCGGATCCTCTTCGTAGGCATAGTAGACGCCGTCACCGTGATGCACGTCGATATCCACGTACGCGATGCGTTGTACCGCGTAAACGGAACGCAAAGTCTCGATCACGACCCCGATGTCGTTGAGCACGCAGAAGCCCGCTGCGTGCCCCCGGCCGGCGTGATGCAATCCGCCTATCGGCAGGAAGGCATTCGTTACTCTTTCCTGCATGATTGCTTCGGTGGCGTGGAGTGCGGCGCCGACGACATTCCGGGCAGCCTCAAACAAGCCCTTTCGGGCCGGCGTGTCGCCGCCGTCCAGAAAGCCGTGGTCCTCCTCGCAGCGTCGCTCGGCGAACTCGAGGTATTCCCGGCTGTGAAACCGCTCCAGTTCTTCCAGAGCCGCCGGCGGAGCCGACTCGAATTGCACCTCGTCACCGAAATCCAGCCTCGACATCGCCTGCTCGAAGGCCCCGTGCCGGTCCAGCCCGAAGGGATGATCGCCGGGCCATCCGTAGCCGGACAATCGTTCGCCACCCATGACCAGCGTCGGGAGCATGCAATACGGATCAATCGACGGCGGAACGGGCGTTGACGAACATCTGCATCCACGGCCCGTGCTCGCCCCAGCCGGGCGGGTGCCAGGAGTGCTGCACGGTCCTGAACAGCCGTTCCGGATGCGGCATCAAGGCGGTCACCCGCCCATCCTTCGACGTCAGCCCGGCCAGTCCCCCGGGCGAGCCGTTCGGATTGGCCGGGTACGCCTCCGTGGCCGCCCCGTTCCCATCCACGAACCGGCAAGCGGCCAGTTGAGCCTCCTCACACTGCCTGCGCTGTGCGGGCGTGGAAAATTCAGCCAGCCCCTCGCCGTGCGAGGTCGCAATCATCAGCAGGGAGTCCTCCATGCCCGCAAGCAGCATGGAAGGGCTGGGCTCGACCCGGACGATGCTGAGCCGCGCCTCGAATTGCTCCGAGCGGTTGCGCGTAAAGCGCGGCCAGTGCTCGCACCCCGGAATCAGCTCGGAAACCAGGCTCAGCATCTGGCAGCCATTGCATACGCCCAGCGTGAACCGGTCAGGCATTTCGAAATACCGCGCAAAGACCTCGCGCGCCCGCCCGTTCATCAGGATGGACCGCGCCCATCCGCCGCCCGCTCCGAGCACGTCGCCGTAAGAGAATCCGCCACAGGCCGCCAGGCCCTGGAACCCGCTCAAGTCCTCTGCGCCATCGAGAATGTCCGACATATGCACGTCCACGGCCTGAAAGCCCGCTTGCGTGAAGGCCGCGGCCATTTCCGCCTGCCCGTTTACGCCCTGCTCGCGCAATATCGCCACCCGGGGGCTGGCGCCGCCTCCGGGGGCCTTGCCGGTTACACGCGAAGGGTGGCCGGCGACGGCCGTCAACCCGGGATCGTTCTCGTCAAGCACGTTTTGGTATTGCTCCCGCGCCGTCTCGGGGTTGTCCCGCAGCGACTGCATGCGGAAACTCAACTCCGACCAGCGCTGGTGCAATTCCACACGGTCGAATTTCAAGCTGCCGCCCCGGTGTCGGATCCTGATTTCGCGGGGACGGGGCAATCCTTCCTGCGAGGCCGTGACTTCGCCCAGGTCCTGCAGGCATTCATCCAGTCCGTTCTCACGGCACAGGGAGCGGACTCTCTCCACGTGCTCCTCGCGCACCTGCAGCACGCCGCCCGGCTCCTCCGCAAACAGACATCCCGGCAGGGCGTCTCTCCCGGCATCCCGCAGCCTCAGCCGAAGGCCCAGACGCCCGGCAAAGGCCATTTCGCAGAGCGTGACGAAGAGCCCTCCGTCGGACCGATCGTGCCATGCCAGGGCAATGTCTTCATCGGCCAGCTTGCGCAGGGTTTCGACCAGCGCGCCCAGCAGGCGCGGCTCGTCCAGGTCGGCAGGTTCGCCCCCGGGACGGCCGAAGGCCTGGGCCAGGCAGCTCCCTCCCAGCCGGTTTCGGCCGAGCGACAGGTCGAAAAGCAGGAGCCGGGTCCCGGGACGGTCCGCCAATTCAGGCGTGAGCGTGCGCCGCAGGTCCGCCACCGGCGAGAACGCCGTCACCACCAGCGAAACCGGCGCCGTAACCCTGTGCGCACGGCCGCCCTCGTCGTTCCAGGAGGTCCGCATCGAAAGCGAATCCTTGCCCACCGGGGCCGCAACCAGCAACTCCCGGCAACAGGCCGACAGGGCCTCTACAGCCGTGCGCAGGGCCTCCGCCTGACCCGGTTCGGCCGGCGCCGCCATCCAGTTGGCCGATATCCGAACGCGAGATGCCCGTTCGATGTCGGCGGCCGCGATATTCGTCAACGCCTCAGCCAGCGCGAGGCGGCTGGCGGCGGCGGGATCGATGACAGCAACCGGCGTGCGCTCGCCCATTGCCATCGCTTCCCCGGCATGACCGAAGAAGTCCCGTGCCGTGACGGCCACATCGCTCACCGGAACCTGCCAGGGACCGATCAATTGATCGCGTGCGACCAATCCTCCGACAGTCCGGTCGCCTATGTGGATCAGGAAGGACTTGTCGGCCACCGCGGGCATGGCAAGGACGCGACTCGCGGCTTCCCGAATTTCGAGACCGTCCAGATCCAGTGTGTCGGCCTGCGGTCCACGTTCCGAGAAGTGCATGTTCACGCCGGAAGCGCCTCCGAACAGCAAATCAAGCGGCATGTCCACGGGCGCCGGTCCCGTCTCACGCAGCAGCCTGATCCGGCCGGTGTCGTCCATCCGGCCGAGCAGCGACCACGGACAACGCTCGCGCCGGCACAGGGCCTCGAATTCCTCCAGCCGCGCCCCATCCACCGCCAGCATGTAGCGCTCCTGAGCCTCGTTGCACCAGGTTTCCAGCGGCGACATCCCCGGGTCTGCGCTCGGAATGGCGTCATAGGCAAGATCCGCGCCGCGCCGGCTGTCGTGCAGCAATTCCGGGATCGCGTTCGAAAGGCCGCCGGCGCCGACGTCATGGATGGCGAGGATCGGATTACCTCCGCCGTTGGACAGGCCCAGCTCGCAGCAGCGGTCAATGACCTCCTGCGCGCGCCTTTGCATCTCGGCGTTGCCGCGTTGCACCGATGCGTAGTCGAGTTCCTCGTGGTCCGCGCCGCTGCCCCTTGACGATGCGGACCCGCCGCCGACGCCGATCCGCATGGCAGGTCCGCCCAGGACCACCACCAGCGCGCCCGGAGGCGCCTTGAGCTTGTGCACATCGGGATCGCGCACTGCGCTGACGCCGCCGGCGACCATGATCGGCTTGTGGTAACCCCAATGGTCCGTTCCTTCCTGTTCGAAGCAACGGAAATATCCCGCCACCGCCGGTCGGCCGAACTCGTTGTTGAAGGACGCCGCCCCGATCGGCGCCTCGAGCATGATCTGCAGCGGAGAAGCAAGCCGGCCCGGCCTTGGGCGTTCATTCTCCCAGGGGCGGGGGGCGCCGGGGACCCTGAGATCAGAAACCGTAAACCCGGTCAGGCCGGCCTTGGGGCGGGCGCCGCGCCCGGTGGCGGCGCCGTCACGGATTTCACCGCCGGATCCCGTCGCGGCGCCGGGAAAGGGTGAAATTGCGGTCGGGTGGTTGTGAGTCTCGACCTTGATACAGGTATGCGCAGGCTCCTCCACGACGGTGTATTCGTGCTCGTTTCCGGTCAGGTAGAGCCGCCTGGCCGGCCCGCCCGAAATGACCGCGGCATTGTCGACGTAAGCCGACAGCAGTCCCTCGGGGCTGCTTGCCGAGGTCTGGCGGATCAGATCAAAGAGCGAGTGTTGAAGCTGGTCGTCTCCATCCCACCAATGGGCATTGAATATCTTGTGCCGGCAATGTTCCGAGTTGACCTGCGCGAACATCATGAGTTCGGTGTCCGTGGGGTCCCTCCCCAGCTTCCTGAAACCCGCTTCCAGGTAGGCAATTTCCTCCGCGGACAAGGCCAGCGCCATTTCCCGGTTGGCTCGCTCCAGGGCCTTGCGGCCTTCCGACAGCAGGGGCACCGCTTCCGCCCGCCGGGGGCTCGCCGGGGCGAAGATCTCCCCCAGCGGGACGTCCTCGGGCAACAGGTCCTGCGTCATGCGGTCGAACAGTTCGGCGCGCGATTCCGGGCCAAGGGGACCCGAACCCGCAATCTGATAGCGCAGGCCGCGTTCGATTCGCTGCGTATTGGGAAAACCGCAAAGGCGCGCGATCTCGCTGGCCTTGGTGGACCATGGCGAGATGCTGCCTCGGCGCGGCAGCGCCAGGAGCACTTCCTCGCTGCCGTCGAACTCCGGCTGCGGCCAGTCCGGCCCGTAGTTCAGCAGTTCGCGCAAACGGTCGAGTTCATTGCCCTCCGGCTGCGGATCGATGCTGACAAGGTGCAGGAACCTCACGCCTACGTCGCGGACGCCGGAATCCCGGGCCTGCAAACGGCTCAGGAGTTGCTTGCGTCGGAACGGGGATAGTGCGCCGGAACCTGGAAGCGCCAGCATCCCTTATGGCCTAATCGGAACTGGCCCCGCCAGGAGCATACACAGGCGCCGGAAACTGGGTCACGTTTCCTTCCTCGGCCGTCGAAATCTTGCTCACCCCGCGCTTCTCCACTTCGTCGATGCGCAAAACGCAATGCAGGGGAATGTACGTGCGTCGCACACCGGAAAACTCGGATTTGATCCGTTCCTCGCCCGGGTCCACCACCAGCGATGTCCGTTTCCCGAACTCCATTCCATCCACTTCGACAAACCCGAACATGCCGCCCTGGGATACGCCACGCGCGTACATCTCGTAGACCTTTCCCTGATTCAGGAAGCTGATTCGATAGAGGGGCTTGGCCGCCATGATTGGGAGGGAATTATACCGGCTCACGCCGCGGAGGTTGAAGATGGCAATACAAGACGAATAACAATGATTCTCATTTATGTTAGACTCGCAATCCGCTCCAACCAGCGTAAGCCTCACCTTGACAAGAGAAATCGGTCTCGACGAACTGCCCACCGGCCGCGGCAGCGAAATTCGCGCCGTAACGGGCGATGGCCGGGTCTCCCGCGAACTCCTGACCCTGGGGCTGGTTCCGGGAGTTTACGTCCGGGTACTGCGCCGCGGTATAGGTGGCGACCCCCTTGAAATTGCCGCCGGAGGGCATCCTCTGTGCCTGCGGCGGGATCAAACGCGCATGATTCGCGTTCTGGCGCCCACCGAAGAGACTTGAGCCCCGCCATGCCCCGCCGCCCGCTGATCGCGGTACTGGGTTGCCCCAACACAGGCAAGAGTACTGTCTTCAACCGGCTCACCGGTCTCAGGCAACGGACCGGAAATTATCCCGGCGTTACCGTCGAGAAGATCACGGGTGTCGCGCGCCTGGGAAACCGCGAGGTGGACCTGGTGGATCTTCCCGGCACCTATTCCCTGGCCGCGGACGGGCCGGAATCCGGAATCACCCTGGATGTCGTGCTCGGAATGGCCGAGGGACTGCCGCGGCCGGATGTAGTACTGCTCGTGGCCGACGCCACCAATCTGCGGCGAAGCCTTTATCTCTTTTCCCAGACGCGGGAACTCGGTTTGCCGGTAGCGGTCGCGCTGAACATGCAGGACGTCGCCGAGCGCCAGGGAGAAAGGCTGGATGTCAGGGTACTTGCGCAACAGGTTTCCGCCCCCGTCGCGCCGATGACGGCGAACCGCGGCAAGGGAGTTCAGGGCCTTCGTTCGATTCTTGAGCGGCTGCTTGCCGAGGGGGAGGTTTCCGCGGAGCCCGTCATGCCCGAGGTGCGCGAGGCGGCGGTGGACTTGCAGGCGGATCTGGTGGCCCCGGCGCCCGAGCTTGCCTGCGTGGAGCGTGCAATCATCGATACCGGAGGCGAGTTTGAGCGGCGCCTGGTCGGAGCGGGCGGCCAGAACGCCCGGCACCTGCTTGAGAAAGTCCGTCGCCGGCTGCGGGAACAATTGGGCGGAGAAAGCCTTCAAAGCCGCGAGGCACGTCGACGCTATCGCCAGGTCGATCAGTGGCTGGGGCAGGCCGGAGCAGTCGGGCCGCAGACGGCTTTGGTTCAGACCGGTTGGCTGGAACGGCTGGTCAGCCATCCCGTTTCCGGTCCTGTCGTGTTTCTTGCCGTGATGAGCGCGGTGTTTCAGGCGGTCTTCGCCTGGGCCGCGCCACTGATGGACGCTATCAGCACCTTCTTCGAAGAGGTCGGCGCATGGGCGCTCGCAAGGCTTCCCGACGGCGCCCTGTCCAGCCTTCTGATCGATGGATTGTGGTCCGGCGTGGGCGCGGTCGTGGTTTTCGTCCCGCAGATCATATTCCTGTTTGCCCTGGTGCTGTTCCTCGAGGACTGCGGCTACATGGCTCGCGCATCGTTCCTGATGGACCGGCTGCTGAGAATCTGCGGACTGTCCGGCCAATCCTTCATTCCGCTGCTTTCCGGCTTCGCCTGTGCGGTTCCGGCCATCATGGCCACCCGGGTAGTTGGAGACCGCCGCGCACGGCTGGCCACCATCGTGGCGATTCCCCTGATGACCTGTTCCGCGCGCCTGCCCGTATACGCGCTGCTCATATCCGGTTTCGTGCCTCCCGCCTATTATCTGAATGGATGGATCAATCTCCACGGCCTGATCCTGCTTGGCTTGTACGCGCTTGGAATAGCGGGCGGCGCCGTGAGCGCGTTCCTGACCCGGCGCATTGCCTTGCGCGGCGCGGGCGCTTCGTTCTTCATGGAAATGCCGCCGTTCAGGTGGCCGAATCCTCGGGTTCTGAGCCTCAAGTTGACGGCGAAGGTACGGGTGTTTCTCACCCGGGCCGGAACCGTCATCGCCGCTGCCTGCGTTGTGATCTGGGCGCTGGGTTATTTCCCGCGCTCGGACGTCATCGCGGCCGATTTCGCCGAACGCCGCGCAACCGTGGAACTGGCAGCCGAGGGCCCGGACGGGTCGGATTACCGGCTGCGCCGGCTCAATGCCGAAGAACGGGCCGCGCAACTTGAATTCAGCCTCCTTGGCCGCGTCGGCAAGGCCATCGAACCCGTCTTCAGGCCGCTCGGGTGGGATTGGCGGGTGTCGGCTTCCGTGGTGGCCGGATTTCCGGCGCGCGAGGTCGTGATCGGCGTGATGGGAACCGTCTATGCGCTCGGCTCCGAGGCCGAAGACAACGCGGGCCTCAGGGAACGGCTGCAAGCTTCCCGCTGGCCGGATGGACGCCCCGTATTTACGCTGGCCATGGTTCTGGGCCTTTTGGTCTTCTACGCCTTTGCCCTGCAGTGCGTTTCCACCGTTGCCGTGATCGTCAGGGAAACCAACAGCTGGCGATGGGCCGCGGGCGCCTGGGTCTACATGTCCGGCTTCGCCTGGCTGGCCGGCATGCTCACCTACCAGCTGGCGGCATGACTATAGGGTTCCAGGAAATTGTTGCGCTGGCGATTGTGGTGGTGATTGTTGGCGCCGTCGTGTTCCGGCGGCTCCGCGCCCGCCGGCGCAACAAGCGAACCGGCGAAGCCAGCGTCAAGGTGGACGAGATTGGTCGGAGGCACTAGCCCGGGCTGTAGCGCAGGATCAGCTTGATGCGCCGGCCCTTGGGGTTGTGGGTCATGCCGTCGTAGGCGTGCTCCACGTTGGCGAAAGGCGGGTCCTCGTCGGCGAGATTCAGGGCCGATAGCGTCAGGTTCAAGCCGTAACGCGGCAGGCGCCACTGGAAACTCAGGTCCAGGGTCGTGAAGGCGTCCACCGTGAAACTTTCGACCGGCACGCCGCCGAAACCGTCATGCGAGCCGTCGTCCCTGTACGAAGACACGTGGTTCAAGTAGACGGAGAGGCTGTAGTCGCTCCAGTGGTATGCGAGGTACGCCTGGCCTTTCCAGTCGGGGATGGGAACCGTCAACGGATTTCCGAAATTCAACCTTCCGGCCGCCGCGACGAAATCCTGGACCAGGAACTCGTCCAGATACAAGGCCCGAATGTCGTAATCCAGCGTATACGTTCCATTGACGCCGGCACCCAGCACCCCGGGACCCATGTCGAAGGAGCCGCGTGCCTCCCAGTCGATGCCCGAGGTCTCAACGCCGGGCCAATTGACCAGGGGGACTTCCACGCGGGTTATAGAGCGGGGACCGCAGGGCTGCGACAGCTTGTCCGCCCGACCGTCAGCGCAGTAAATGTATTGCAGCACTTGCGCGGCTGTCGCCGGATTCGCGTACAGCTCATCGACCGTGTCATGCGGCAGGCTGCCGATGACGTCCTTGAAGTCGTAGTTCCAATAGTCCAGGGTCATTTCGATGCCGGAATCAAGGAAGAAGATGAAGCCCAGGTTGTAGGTAAACGCGCTCTCCGGCTCCAGCGAAGGGTCGCCGTAGAAGTCCACAGGGATCCAGGCGCCGACCTGGCTGATGTAATTCGTGACGGTAAGCGGAACCTCCTGGAGAAGGTCGTCTACCGACGGCGTGCGGAAAGTGGTCTGTACCGAACCGCGCAGAGTCACGGTGTCGTTCAGCTTCCAGCGCAACCCAAGCTTCGGATCGACGCTGCTGGCCTCGTCGTATTTCTCGTAGTTCGCGGCAAGCTGAACGTCGAAGCGGTCACTGAAATTGGCGGCAAATTCGACGAAAACGCGATGCACCGTCTGGTCGACATCGTACGGGTTGTAGGCATTGATGAAACTGAAGGGTCCGAAATTGCCACTCAGGCAGCTCCTGTCGCCCAGCACCGCGCATGGATTGATGCTCAGATCGCCGTGCGGGTTGGGATCGCCCTGCGCGTTGAAGTGCCGGAACTGGTAGCCGGCGGCGTAACCCAGCACATCACTCAGCCAGTTCCCGCTGACGGTAGCGTCGGCAACCAGCATCGTGGTCTCACTCTGCAGATCGGAAACGCTGTTCATCCATTCGAACAGCTCCGGAGAATTGGCCTGTGCGGGATCGTAGTGCGGATTGGGCGTATCGTAGTACGGCGCACCAGGGAAGGAGGAAAACCGGGTAGCGCTGCTGAACGGGTTGTAATACCGGCACCCGCCGCTGCCGGGCGCCTTCTGTGTATCCTCCACCCGCATTCCGGGCCCCAGCGCGGTGTCGGGAACAACGCCGACGCCGCAGTCCGGCCCCCCGTACCCGCGAAACGCCAGGAACAGGCGCTCGGAGAGGATGGCGGGAATGGAGACGTTGCCCTTGCTGCCGGAATACGAAAGACCCAGGTCATAGAAGGTCTCACGGCCGCCGACACCGGCGAATGATCCTTCCAGGCTTCCCGCCACGCGCCAGGTGCTGGTATCGCGCCGGTCTGTCCGCGCCGGATCACCGTTGCCGAAAGGCCGGCCCCGCCAGTACCAGTTCTCATTGCCCATGCACTCGGCGCGGAAGTCGTGGCTGAATTCATCGTTGGCGCAGAAGGCAACGCGGTTGGGATGATCGGGAGCGATTTCCATCACGCCGCGATGCAGCAGGGGGAACGGAGGATGAGAGGGCTGGGTCTGCCATTGCGGCATGACCGCACCCGACCACAGCGCTTCAAGGTGGTAGTCCGCCCGATCTCCCAGAGGGCCGTTCAACTCTGCAAATACCCGTGTGAACCTCAGCTCTTCAATCAGGTTATCGAACGGCTGGTAATTGAAAATGCAGTAATACGGATCGACCGCAGGGTTCTCCGGATAGCCGTTCAACTCGTTGCATTTGGGATCGGTCTTGCCGCTCCATTGGACCGCCTTGAGCGTGCTGATGACTTGTTCCCTGGGGGTGGTTGCGGTGTCGATCCCTTCGGCAAACCAGAAATAACCAGGGTTGCCGACGCTGGACCAGCCTGCCCGCCACGGATCCAAAAGGGGACGAAGCACCCATTCGCGATCTTCGGCTTCCAGTTCCCCCCGGCGCTCATGTTCAACGGAAACAACCACGTTGGACGCGCCAATCTTGCCGCCCCAGATTACGCCGGCCATCTGATCACTGGCGCTTTCGAAACTGTCGTAGGATGCGATGACTTCCAGTCCCTCGAAGTCGCCGCGCGTTACGAAATTCGCGATGCCGCCCACCGCGTCCGAACCGTAGATTGCGCTGGCGCCCTCTTTCAGCACCTCGATACGTGAGATGGCGATAGCCGGAAGAACGCCCAGGTCCACGAAACGGCCGCCGATCAGCCGCGCGGGCAAGTAGGTCTGGCGGCTTCCATTGAAAAGCACCAGGGAACGCGATGCGCCCAGCCCCCGCAGGTTGACGTTGGAGACGCTCTCCAGGATCGCAGCCGGCAGGCTGCTGTTGTACCAGCCCGAACGTTCCCCGATCACGCCGTTGCTGGCGCCCAGGTGCTTGAAAAGATCGACCATCAGCGGAGCGCCCTGCTGCTCCAGCGCCTCGCGGTCGACGACGCTCACCGCATGCGGCGCGTCGATAGGCGTGCCGCGGATTGCAGTGCCCACCACCACGATTTCTTCGATGGCCCCGGACGCTTCCTCCGCATCCTGGGCGATGGCCGGAGACTGCACGGCCAGGCATTGCAGGAAACCGAGCGCTGCAACGCCCGCACTTCGTTTCAGGTTGTTCATGTTCCCCCGGCTTTCGCGAACGATCTTCCTATCGGCGAAAAAGTCTAGCGCATTGCCGGTTCGCCTATTCACGAAGCCGTCATGCCGGTGTGCTAGTCTTCAGTATGGCTCGTTTTGCTCTTCTTGTTGCCTGTGCAATGGTAAGTTCCTCCGCGTTGGCGGCGGACTTTTTTCCTCAAGTGAATCGTTACATCGAGGCGTCCCTTGCGGAATTCGACCGGATTCCCGAAGACCGCAGGAAAGCGCTGCGGAAAGTGGCCGGATACGTGCGCGAACAGGTGGAGTCCGGGCGGGATGCGCAGCTCAACTTCATCTGCACGCACAACTCGCGCCGCAGCCACATGTCGCAACTGTGGGCCCAGACGGCAGCCGAACACTTCGGAATCCCCGGCGTGAACACCTATTCCGGTGGAACCGAGGCCACCGCCTTCAATCCCCGGGCGGTTGCAGCCATGCAACGGGCCGGCTTCACCGTGGAGAAATCCGGCGAGGGCGAGAATCCCCTGTACCAGGTCAGGAACGGCCCGGCGCAGGCGCCCATGACGGCTTTCTCAAAGGTCTATTTCCACGAATCGAACCCGCAGGAGGATTTCTGCGCGGTAATGACCTGCTCGCAGGCCGACGAGAGTTGTCCGATCGTGCGCGGGGCCGCGTATCGCGTGGCCATACCGTACGACGATCCCAAGGCCTTTGACGGCACCGACCTGGAAGCCGCCAGGTATGATGAGCGCTGCCGGCAGATCAGCCGGGAAATGCTCTACCTGTTCTCGCAAGTCAATACCTGAAGACTCCGAATGAGTAAAATGCCCGCGCCTCTGGCGCAAGTCTTGTGCCTGTCCGGGGTCCTCCTGTGCTGCGGCTGCGAGGCGCCGCGGGAGACGCCTCCCGGGGCGCAGGCGCCCGAAACTACGCCGCAAAGCGAGGAAAAAGCTGCAATGACCGAACAAGGACAGGCCTTTCTGGACCGCAACGGCGCGCGGGAAGAAGTGATCACCACCGAATCAGGGTTGCAATACGAAGTGCTCGTTTCCGGCGACGGCGCGAGCCCGGACCCGACCGACCTGGTAACGGTGCATTACACCGGCACGCTGACTGACGGGACCGTCTTCGACAGTTCCGTGCAGCGCGGGCAGCCGGCGGAGTTCCCGGCGAACCGGTTGATCGCGGGCTGGGTCGAAGCCCTGCAGCTCATGCAGGTCGGCGACAAGTGGATGCTCTACATCCCGTCGGAGCTTGCTTACGGAGATCGCGGAGCCGGCGGGGTCATCGGACCCGGCGCGACACTGGTCTTCGAGATCGAGCTCCTGGACGTTCGCTCTCCGAACTAGGTTCCTGTCACGACACTGGCTCCCGGGGCAACAGCGCTTGCTTCAGGCGCCGGAGCCCGGCCAGCGTACCCAGCCGGTCCCCTCGTGACCGAAATCGAAGGCGCCGGGATGGAGCAGTTCCGCCAGGATCTCGGCCGATTCAACCAGCCGGGGGCCGGGACGATTGAAATACTGGTTCCCGTCGGTCACGAACACCCGATCATTGCGCACCGCTGAGAGTTGCGCCCATTCCGGATGTCCGGTGAGCGCCGGCATCTCCTTCATCGACTGCGCGATGTCGAAACCGCAAGGCATGATGGCCACGACATCGGGGTCGCGGGCCGCCAGCTCGCCGAAATCGAAGTAGCCGGAGTGCCGGCCGGCCTTCCCCATCATGATCCGGCCACCGGCAATCTCCACCAGCGAGGGCACCCAGTTCGCGGCAAACATGAGCGGGTCTATCCACTCGATACAGGCAATACTCGGCTGCGCCTGCTGCTGCCTGGTCCGCCTGCCAAGGTCGCTCAGCCTTGCGGTCAGGCTTCCCACCAGTTCCTCGCCGCCGCCGGCGTCCTCAAGCGCCTCGGCCACGCGGCGGATGTCACTCCAGACGTCGTCAAGATCCATCGGTTCCAGCGACACGACCGCCGGCTTCGATGACACCAGTTTGCCCACCGCCTGCTGCACGTCGGCGAGGCTGACGGCACAAACCTCACACTGCGACTGCGTGATGATCAGGTCGGGCGCAAGGCTATCCAGAAACTCCGCGTCCACCCGGTAGACGGACAGCGCCTGCTCAACCAGTGCCCGAACCTGGGCGTCGATACGCCGGCTGGATGCCTGAGCGTCGATTTTCGACGCCGAGCAAACCGGAATGTCCGCGATGGCCGGCGGAAAATCGCACTCGTGAGACCGGCCGACCAATTGCTTCTCGAAACCAAGCGCGGAGACGATCTCCGTGGCGCTGGCGATAAGCGAAACGATCCGTTGCTCGCCCATCTGGTGTCGTTTGCCTACGCGGTGCTGGCAACCGCTGTCTGTACGGGCCGGCGCAGGGCCAGCCTGCTGAACAGCAGCGGCAGGAAAACTCCCATGCTGATGAGCGTGTTACGAAAGAACGGAATCGCCATCACGTAACACTCGACCAGCCCGGCCCAGGTTTTTGCGTAAGTGGCGCCGAGCGCCCAGGTGCCGAAATTCGAAACGATGAAGAACAGGACTGCCGAACCCAGTCCGGCCATTGCAATCCTCCCCCAGGAGCGCTGCGAGCGGGCAATGAATCCGCAACTGACAACCAGGGCCACGGAAAGATAGGTCACCGGCTGATCGGCGTAAAAGGCCCAGTCGGGCCGTCCGGTAATCGCCCAGATGCCGAGGTCGCCTGCCAGGTAGATCGCCATCGGCGCCAGGTATGCAATGGATCGTTTCGCAAAGCAGGCAGCGCCGAAAATGCACAGCGGAAGTATGGGCGAAAAATTCCAGGGGTAGACGGTGTTTTCCGGGTCAATCGGAACACCAAGCGTATGCAGCAGATACGGCATCAGCCGGAATCCCACTGCAATAGCCACCAGCATGGCCAACATGATCGGTCGAGGTCGCAACATCAGTCTCTCCTTCTCAGCGCCGCTGACTGCCGAAGAGGTGCGGAGCCACCAGGTTGCTCAACAGGCCGGACGGACACTTACACGCAATTCTATACAATGCCCGTCATGAAACTCTATTCGTTCTCGCCGACGCCCAACAACCGCAAGGTCGAGGCGTTCATCAAGCACTTCGATCTGCCTGTGGAGATCCACTCAATGGGGTTTCGCGAGCAGGAAAACAGGACGGAGGCCTATCGGCGCATGAACCCGATGGGCAAGGCGCCGCTGCTGGTTGACGGAGATTTCTGCCTGTGGGAATCGAATGCGATTCTTTGCTATCTCGCAACGCTCCACCCGGAAACCGGCATGTTACCCACCGACCCTCAGGGCCGGGCGGACTGTGACCGCTGGCTCTACTGGCAGGCATTCCACCTGATCAATACGGTCATCGCCAAGCGTGCCAAGAGCGGCTCAGCCGAAAAGGACATCGAGCTCAATATCGGGGTTTTGAACGGCCAGCTGGAGGGTCGGGAATTCGTACTAGGCGACCTTTCTCTCGTCGATTTCGCCATCTCCCCGTATCTGCTCGGCCGGCACGGACAGGCAATCGATTACGAGCCCTTTCCCCACGTACGCGCCTGGCTGGACCGCTGCAACCAGCTCAAGGGCATCGTCGCGACGGTGTTCAGACCCGGCAGGAAATGATTGCCGGCGCGGGGTGCGGGAAGAACAAAAAAAACGGAGGGAGTGGGATTCGAACCCACGTGGGGCGGATCGCCCCCATCTGATTTCGAATCAGCGCCGTTAGGCCTCTCCGGCATCCCTCCGGGAGCGGATTATATGTTCGCGGTCAGTCGAGGCGCTTGGTGAAGCGCAGCACGGGGATGAGCATGGTCACCACAAACAGCCCCGAGATGGCATACATTTGCGGCGCCATGTCGCTAATGGTGGCTCCGCGCAGAACCACGCCGCGGATCACTTCCACGAAGTGGGTGAGCGGGAACAGCATGCCGATCCATTGAGCAAATCTGGGCATGCCCTCGAAGGGGAACATGAAGCCCGACATCAGTAACGAGGGCAGCATGAGAAAGAACGCCATCTGGATGGCCTGGAACTGCGATTTGGCGAATGTCGAAATGGAAAGGCCGAGCCCCAGCGTAGCGGCAACGAAGAACAGGCTTCCCAGGTAGAGATCGGCCAGCGATCCGGCGATGGGAACCCGGAACAGCCAGCTTCCCACAAAGAACACGATCGTGACCTGGGTCAGCCCGATCAGGATATAGGGCGCGATCTTGCCCAGCATCAACTCGTAGTTCCGCACCGGCGTAGTAATCAGGAACTCCAGATTGCCGCGTTCGCGCTCGCGCACCACGGCCAGCGCGGTAAAAAGCATCATCGTGAAATTGAGGATTACGCCCACCAAGCCCGGCACGATCTGCACGGCCGCGCGGCGCTCCGGGTTGTAGTAGTTGCGAACCGCCAGCGGCACGCCGGGCTGCCCGGACGCGGCCCGGGAGGACGGCAGGTACCGGGCGATACGCTCCGCGGCGTTGACGATCGTGGGATCGCTTCCATCCACCATCAGTTGTGCCAGAGGGCGCTCGTCATCGCTCAGCCGGCGTTCAAAGTCGGCCGGAATATACAGAACCACCCGGAACTCGCCGCGCCGCATGCCTTCCAGCATTTCGCTCACGTCACCGGACCGCTGAACAAAGTCCAGGACCTGGCTGGCCTCAAGGGCGCCCACCAGTTGCCGGGACATCGACGTGTCCGCGTGGTCGATCAGGGCGGCAGGCAGGTGGCGCACGTCGGTGTTGATTGCGTATCCGAACAGAACGACCTGCATCAGAGGCAGCCCCACGATCATGGCGAGCGTCAAACGCTCCCGCAAAAGCTGCCGCAATTCCTTGTCGACGATCGCGGAGATGCGCCGGAACCAGAACCGGATCAGGGCCAGCGTGGGTGGTATCCAGGAAAGGCTGAAGACGAACGCCCGCCAAAGGCCGACGACTACGAAAGCGAAACCCCGCCACATGCCCGCGACAACGAATGCGAATGCCCGCCAGCTTCCAGCGGCCCCTGCTACCAGCCCGCGCCCGATTCGGACAAAGGCGCCGGCGGTTTCCTGCGGATTGCGGAGGTTCATCCGGAGGGCCTGCGGAAGTTCGTGGCGGCCACGAACACGTCTTCCAGGGTGGCGCCCGTTCGCCGCACCACGCCTTGCAGCGACGCCTGTTTCAGCAAGGTGTCGATTCGTTCTACCGGGGTTTCCGTCTCCGGCCGAAGCATGACGCGCAGCCGGTTGCCGAGCTGGGTCACCGCCAGCACCCAATCGTTCGGCTCCAGCAAAGCACGGGCGCGCCGGGGCATTTCGGTTGCGACCTCGACGGTGATCGCTTCAAGGCGGTCCATCAGTTCCTGGGGCGGGCCTTCACGCACCATCGCGCCGCGATTGAGAAAAGTCAGGCGATGACAACGCTCCGCTTCGTCCATGAAGTGGGTGGAAACCAGAATCGTGGTGCCCTGGTCGCCCAGTTCGAACAGGCGGTCCCAGAAATCCCGCCGGCTTTGCGGATCCACGGCGCTGGTGGGTTCGTCCAGCAACAGCAGCCGGGGTTGGTGCAGCGTGACCGCGGCCAGCGCCAGCCGCTGCTTCTGGCCGCCGCTCAAGGTTCCCGCGAGGCGCGAATGCAGGTCGTTCAATTCATAGAGGGCGCTGTTGGCCTCGATACGTTCCCGCATGCGCCGCAGTCCCAGGTCGAAGACTCGCGCTACGAAGCGCAGGTTTTCCAGGACGGTAAGGTCTTCGTAGAGCGAGAATTTCTGGGTCATATAGCCCATCTGCAGGCGCAGCTTTTCCGCTTCCTCGGGCACCCGGCAACCGAGAACGGTGGCGTGGCCCGCGGAGGGCGCGAGTAATCCGCACAACAGCCGCATGGCGGTGGTCTTGCCTGAACCGTTCGGGCCCAGGAAGCCGAAGATGCGCCCGCGAGGAACGTCGAGATCGAGGTTGTCTACCGCGGTTACAGGGCCAAAACGGCGGGTCAGGCCGCGGCAGGAAATGGCAAAGTCGTTATCGTTCAATTGAGTGGTTCACTCAATTGACGGAAAATCGACTTCCACCGGCTGCCCCACCGGCAGGTCGACGTAGCCGTCTTCGCTGACCGAAACCTTCGCCAGGTAGGCGAGCCGACTGCGGTCGCGCTGGGTCAGCGAAAAATAAGGCGTAAACGCCGCTTCCGAGGAAATGAAGGTCACCGTGCCTTCGATTTCCTTTGAGAGGCCGTCCACCCTTATCTTGGCGACCAGTCCCGGCTGCACCCGCGCCCGCAATGGTTCCGGCACGTAGATCCGCGCATGCAGAGTGCCGCCGGCCAGCATGACCGCCAGCGTCGCGCCCGGTGGAGGCCGTTCCCCCAATTCATACGGCAGCGCCTCGACCCGACCATTTCTCGGCGCGACGATTTTCAGCCGTTCGGCACTTATTCGCAGGCGTTCCAGCCTTGCCTGCGCTTCCGCCACCGCGGCCTCGGCCTGCCCCAGTTGCTCCACCGTGGCTCCGTCCAGCAGGTCTTCCAGAACGGCGCCCAGCGCCTCCACATCGGTCCGCGCCACCTCTACCGCTCGCAGCGCGCGATCGACGTCGGTCTGGCTGGCGATATTCTGTTCGGCCAGGTCCTTGATCCGCAGGTGTTCGCGGGTGCTTACTTCGAGGATCTCGCGTGCCCCGTCAAATCGGGCGCGCGCTGCGCGTATCGCCTCCACGCGCGGCCCCCGCACGAGTTCAGCCAGGCGCTGCCTGGCCCGGGTAACGGCTGCTTCGGCCGCCTTGAGATCCTGTTCGACCCGGGCGCCGTCCTGGCGCATCAGGAGCTGTCCGGCCTGCACCTGCTGTCCTTCCGTGACGTTCAGCTCCACGATCGTCTCCTGGAATTCCGCGACCAGCTCCATGCGTTCGCGCTCCAGCGTGCCGACCAGCGGCAGCGGCGATGGGTCACTCGTGCAGGCTGCGGCGAGCAGAACGCAGACAATCACCCCTGCGGACGCTGCCTTGCGTAGCACTGTGTGGGGTGGTTCGGGGATCACTCTGGTTATCGATGGCTTGTGGAAGTCAATGATAGCCAAGTGAGAGCTGAGGGCGGGACGCCCTCGCTCCCAGGGGGTGGTCGCTCCGGGGTCAGCGGCGCGACTGGAAGAAGGAACGCAGCAATTCGGCTGACTCTTCTTCCAGAGGGCCGGACTGCACTTCGCAGCGGTGATTGAGGGTGGTGTTTTGCAGGATGTTGAAGACGCTGCCGGCGGCGCCCGACCTGGGGTCGCGTGTGGAAAACACCACGCGGGCCACGCGCCCCAGGACGAGTGCGCCCGCGCACATTGCGCAGGGTTCCAGCGTAACGAAAAGTTCGGCCCCGGGGAGGCGGTAATTTGCGGCTGAGCCGCAGGCCGCGCGCAGCGCCTCGATTTCGGCGTGGGCGGTGGGGTCCGCAGCCTCGATCATGCGGTTCCTGCCCTCACCGACGACACGGCCGCCCAGCACCAGCACGGCACCCACCGGCACTTCGCCGTCCTCGCCCGCCTGCCCGGCAAGCTCCAGCGCCCGCCGCATGTAACGCTCGTCGTGGCCCGCAAGCGGCGTGGCCACACTCATTCCCACTCGATGGTCGCCGGCGGCTTGGAGGATATGTCGTAGGTCACGCGGGAAATGCCGGACACCTCGTTGCAGATGCGGCCCGCCACCCGCTCGAGCAATTCCATGGGCAGCCGGCTTGGACTCGCGGTCATGAAATCGGTCGTGTTCACGCAGCGCAGGGCAATGACCGGCTCGTAGCGCCGCCCGTCGCCCTTTACCGCGACACTGCGCGAAGGGACAAACACGGCAAACGCCTGCGCCACTCGCTCGTACCAGCCGGCGTTGCGCAGTTCGGAAATGAATATGTCGTCAGCGCGTCGCAGCAATTCAACTGGTTCCGCCCGCACCTCCCCCAGCACCCGCACCGCGAGCCCCGGGCCCGGAAACGGATGCCGGCCGATCAGGTCCTCCGGCAGGCCCAGGTCCAGGCCCACCTTGCGCACTTCGTCCTTGAACAGGAGCCGCAGCGGCTCCAGGAGCTTGAGTTTCATCCTCTCCGGCAGTCCACCGACGTTATGGTGCGACTTGATCAGATGCGCCTTGCCGGTATGCGCGGCGGCGGATTCGATGACGTCCGGATAAATCGTGCCCTGCGCCAGCCACTCGACACCCGGAATCCCGGCTGCCTCCTCCTCGAACACTTCGATAAAACAGCGCCCGATGGCCTTGCGCTTGTCCTCGGGATCGCTCAAGCCCTCAAGCGCCGCGAACATGCGCTGGCGCGCATCCACGACCGTGACGCTTACGCCCAGCCGCCCCAGGCTTTCCACCACCTGCCCGGCCTCGTTCAGGCGCAACAGGCCGTGATCCACGAGAACGCAATGCAAGCGCTCGCCGACGGCTTTCTGCAGAAGCACCGAGAGAACGGAAGAGTCGACGCCCCCGGAAAGGGCCAGCAGGACGTTGCCTTGCGTTGCCGTCCGGCGAATGTCCTCAATGGCGCTCCTGGCAATCGCGGCGGGCGCCCAGTCGCTGCCCAGGCCACAGATTTCATGCACGAAGCGATCAATCATCTGCTGGCCGTGCCGGGTATGGGTGACCTCGGGGTGGAACTGCACCCCGAACATCCCCCTGCCCTGGTCGGCGATCGCCGCCAGTGGCGCATTGTCGCTTGCGGCGATGCCCGTAAAGCCTTCCGGCAGCCCGTTCACGTGGTCGCCGTGGCTCATCCACACTTCCAGCGGTTCTTCGGACAAGCCGGAAAGCAAGGCGTTGTGCGCCGTCACGCGCACTTCGGCAGGGCCGAACTCGGACTTGTCGGCGAATTCCACACTGCCGCCGAGCTGATGGGCGATGGTCTGCATTCCGTAGCAGATGCCCAGCACCGGCTTTCCCAGGTCGAAAACGCTCTGCGGCGCCCTTGGCGTGCGCCCGCCGGTAACCGACAGGGGCCCGCCGGAGAGAACGATGCCCGCCGGTGCGAATTCGCGCACAGCCTTGTCGCCCGCGTCCCAGGGCATGATCTCGGAATAGACTCCCGCCTCGCGGATTCGGCGGGCAATCAGCTGTGTGGTCTGCGATCCGAAGTCAAGGATCAGGATACGTCCCTGTGTCACGCGCGACCCCGATAGTTGGGGGCCTCCTTGGTGATGGCCACGTCGTGCACGTGGCTTTCCTTCATGCCGGCCCCAGTGATTCTCACGAACTGCGCCTTGGAGCGCAATTCGTCGATCGATGCGCAGCCGGTGTAGCCCATGGCCGCGCGCAGCCCCCCGGTCAATTGCTGGACGATGGTCACAAGGCTGCCCTTGTACGGCACCCTGCCCTCGATCCCCTCCGGTACCAGTTTCTCGAGCTGTTCGGTCGAATCCTGCTGGTAGCGGTCGGACGACCCGTGCTGCTGCGACATCGCACCCAGCGAACCCATGCCCCTGTAGGACTTGTAGGACCTGCCCTGATACAGCTCCACCTCGCCCGGGGCCTCTTCGGTTCCGGCGAACAGGCTGCCGATCATGGCGCAATGCGCGCCGGCCGCAAGCGCCTTGGCAATGTCCCCTGAATAGCGAACGCCGCCGTCGGCGATCACGGGAACGTCATGCCTGGAGGCCGCGGCCGATACTTCCGCAACCGCCGTGATCTGAGGCACACCCACGCCGGCAACGATGCGCGTGGTACAGATGGACCCGGGGCCGACACCGGCCTTGACCCCGTCCACACCGGCCTTGATCAGGGCCTCCGCCCCTTCGCCACTGATCACGTTGCCGGCGATCAGGCGCATGTCCGGGTAGTTGGCCCGCAGCCACTTGACCCGCTCGATGACGCCGCGGCTGTGTCCATGCGCGGTATCCACGACCAGGACGTCAACGCCCGCTTCTCCCAACAGCGCCGCCCGTTCCTCGGTATCGGCCCCCGCGCCCACTGCCGCAGCCACCCGAAGGGCGCCCCGGTCGTCCTTGCAAGCGCGCGGGAAATCGCTCGCCTTCTGGAAATCCTTGGCGGTAATCAGCCCCTTGAGCTGAAAGTGCTCGTCCACCACTAGCACCTTCTCGATGCGGTGCTTGTGCAGCAGGGACAGCACTTCGTCCTCGTCGGGATTTTCCTTGACCGTGACCAGGCGCTCCTCCGGGGTCATCACCTCGCGAACCGGGCGATCCAGCCGGGTCTCGAAACGCAGGTCGCGGTTCGTGACGATGCCCGTCAGGCGGCCGTTGTCCTCCACCGGCAGCCCCGAGATATTGTTGCGCCGGGTGATTTCCAGCACCTCGCGAACACTCTCGTCGGGGTTGACGGTAATCGGATCGGAGACGACGCCCGACGCGTATTTCTTGACCGCCGCCACGTGCCGCGCCTGGAGTTCCGGGGCCATGTTCTTGTGGATCACACCCAGTCCCCCTTCCTGGGCCAGGGTGATCGCGAGCGCCGATTCCGTCACCGTGTCCATCGCCGCCGACATCACGGGGATATTGAGCTCGATGCCGCGGGCTGCGGCTGTTGCCAGGCTCACCTCCCTGGGCAGGACCTCCGAGTAGGCGGGCGCCAGAAGAACATCATCGAAAGTCAGGGCTTCCTGAATGATTCGCATGGACCGAACCAATTGCCAACAAGCTATCATCTTACAAATGCGTGGCGAAGTGGTAAACCTCGGCGCGGGCGAGCGGACCGAAAACGCGCCATTGCTGCAAGTGGGGCAATTGGTCCAGCTCATCGCGGCCCGCCTCAGGGATGAGTTTGCGGCAGTAAGGGTGGAGGGCGAAATCGCCGATTTCAGCCATTACCGCGGGCGGCACATGTATTTCAAGCTGAAGGACGAGGACGCGCTGATTCAGTGCGCCATGTTCGCCTCCGCCAATCGCCACCTCAACTTCAAACCGGCCGACGGCCAGCGGGTCATCGCCATCGGCCAGGTGCAGGCGTACACGCCGCGCAGCAGCTACCAGCTGATCGTCTCGGACATGCGCGAGACCGGCGTCGGCAAGCTCCTGCAGCAATTCGAGGCGCTCAAGCGCAAGCTCAAGGAAGAGGGGCTGTTCGACGAGGAGCGCAAGCGACCGCTTCCCCTTCTGCCGAGCCGCATCGGGCTGGTCAGTTCACGGGAGAGCGCGGCGGCGCGGGACGTCGTCACGGTACTTCGCAACCGTTTCCCGGCCCTGCCTGTGGTGCTCTATCACACTCAGGTGCAAGGCGCCGGGGCCGCCGAACAGGTCTTGGCCGCGCTGCGTGCGGTCGTCGAACACAACGCCTGCGACCTCGTAATCCTGGCACGTGGGGGTGGCGACCTTGAGGACCTGGCCACGTTCAATGACGAACACCTGGCGCGATTCATCGCAGCCTTTCCGATACCGTTGATCAGCGGGGTCGGCCACGAAACGGACTATACGATTGCCGATTTCGTCGCCGACCGAAGAGCGGCAACCCCATCGCAGGCGGCCGAACTCGTCACGCCGGATGCAGCCGACTGGCTCCGGCGCGTGGAGCGGGCCGGGAACAGTATCGAGCAGGCAGCCACGTCACTGCTGTCGCGGCAGGCCCGATCGCTGAATCAACTGCTGGGAAGGCTGACCCGGGCCGGGCCGCCGGCGCGGCTGCTGCAGTGCGGTCAGCGCCTTGACGAACTCCACCAACGATTGCGCGGCGCGGCCCTGAGGCTGCCGGCTCCGGGCGCGCAATCAATGACTCAACTGCGCGCCCGGCTGTTGGCCGGCTCGCCGATGAATGCGGCCCGCAGCCACCGGGCGCGGCTCAAGTGGCTGGCGCCGCGCCTCGGCACGGCTGCGCACAACCTGGTTTCGGCCTCAAACCAGCGCCTGGACGTGGCCCGCTCGGCGTTGCGCGGGCTGGGCCCCGAGAACACGCTGAATCGCGGCTACGCCATCGTAACCGGCCCGGAAGGCCAGGTGCTCACTGATGCCGCCCGGGTGGCTGCCGGCAGTGAAATCCGGGCGCGGCTGGCCCGCGGGACCTTGCATGCCCGGGTGCGAAAGGCGGCAGGTTCAGACTGACGGTTCCGTGTAGGGGTTTGCGGCGGTGCGCAATTCAATGCGTATCGGGGTCCCCCACAGACCGAATCGGGTTCGCACACGGCGCGCCAGATAACGGCGGAAACTGGCCGGCAGATGTTTCGTCTGCCGCCCGTGAATAACGATCAGCGGCGGCCGCTTGCCGCCCTGATGCGCGTAGTTGAGGCGAATCCTGCGTCCGCCGCGCCTCGGCGTCGCGTGCTCTTCCACGGCCTTGCGCAGCACTGCGTTGAGTTGCCCGGTAGGCAGGTCGCGGCTTGCTGCCTCGACACCGGCCAGGGCGCTGTCGAGCAGCTTCCTCACCCGCCAACCGCGCAGTGCCGATACCCGGTGCAAGTCGATGAAATCCAGAAATTTCAATTGCCGCGCCAATTCGTCGTTCAAGCGGGTCCGTTCGGAGGCCGCGACCCGGTCCCATTGATTGGCGCCGATAACCAGCGCCCGGCCTCGATCCAGTGCCAGAGCGATCAGCCTGAGGTCCTGCTCCGTGGCGCCTTCGCGAGCATCGAGAAGGACAATGACGGCGTCGGCCTGCTCGATAGCCTGCAATGCCTGTGTCACCGACAGGCGCTCGGGGCCTGGATCGATCCGTGGACGTCGCCTTATGCCGGCGGTATCCACCAGAGTGCAGGGTTCATCACCGTAATCGAAGTCCAGCGGCACGCTGTCACGGGTGGTGCCGGCCTGGTCCTGTACCAGCATGCGCTCCTCGCCCAGGTAGCGGTTCACGAGGGTCGATTTGCCTACGTTCGGACGGCCTATGATCGCGATCCGTGTACGTCCCCGGTCCCCCTCCGGAGTTGCCGTGCTGACCGGCAGGGCGCGCGACAGGGCTTCCACCAGCCCCGCCCCCCCCGGGAGTGTGCCGCGGCGCCGGGGGGCGCGCGCGCCGGGCCCCCCCCCCCCCCCGCCACTCCGTCGCCACGGAGCGCCGAAATGGCATGCGGGTCGGAGATGCCCAGCGAATGAAATTCCGCCATGCTGATTTCCGCGGGCTGGCCCTCGCTCTTGTTGACCGCGAGGATCACGGCGGCACCCGCTTCACGCATCCATCCCGCCGCCACTTCGTCCGCCGGGCAAAGCCCCTGGCGCGCGTCGGTAAGCAGAACGGCAATATCGCTCTCCTCCAGCGCCCGTTCGAACTGCCCGCGAAGCGCCTGGTCCCATTCGCCGCCCTCGCCCACGCCAGGTGTATCGACCAGGATTACGCGTTGATCGCCGAGGCTGGCCAGGCAGTGGCGGCGGTCGCGGGTCAGTCCGGGATAGTCGGCTACCAGCGCTTCGTGTTTACCGGCAAGCCGGTTGAAGAGCGTGGATTTTCCTACGTTGGGCCGCCCGGTAAGGGCCACGACCGGTAACATGGCGTCGATCCTCCATGCCTGCTGGTCAGGAACCGGCCTCGTTGGCGGAGCGCCAGGCGGTCAATTCACCGGATACCGTTAGCGCGAACAGCTTGTCTCCCATCACTAGCGGTTGCGAGCCGATACGGCTGCTGCCCGCGCGCGCCCGTGCCTCCAGGCTGCCCGTAAATACGTTGAATCCGTGCAGATATCCCTCCAGGTCGCCGACCATCACGTGGGATGCAAAAAGCGCAGGCCGCGAGAGGTCGCGATAGCCCAGCGAGTCGGAGTTCCACAGCGGAGTGCCGCCGGTGCGGGCGTGGGCACTGATGTTTCCGTCTTCGCTGACGGAATAGACATTGTTCCCATCCACCACCAGGCCGTTGTAGCCGGAGAACTCGCGCGACCAAAGCAGTTCGCCCGATTCCGCCGCCACCGAGGTCAGCAGGCCGTTATAGCCGGCAACGTACACATCATTGCCCACAACCTGCACGTCGCCATTGAGGTCTACCAGGCGTTCCAGCTCGTTGCGGCCGGCGGGTGCCGCAAGCGGCACATCCCATGCCTTGGCGCCGTCGGACTGCTGATATGCGGTAAGCCGTCCGTTGTCGAACCCGCAGATGACCATTTGTGCCTGTACAACCGGCGCGGACGTGCCACGCAGGCTTAGCCGGGGCATGCTCTGGGAAACCGACCAGAGTTCCTGGCCGGTGGCCAGGCTGAAGGCGAAAAGGTAACCGTGCACCGTGCGCACGAACAGGCGCCCGCCGCCGATGGCCGGCGCCGCCAGCACTTCACCTTTGACATAGGCGCGCCACTCCTCGATACCGCTGTCCGCGTCGAGCACGACGACCCAGCCCCCGGAAGAACCCACGGCGACAACGCCGTCTCCGACAACGGGACCGGCGGAGAGGCTGAGGTCCGTGTCACGGCGCCAGCGTTGCCTGCCGTTCCCGGCGTCGAAGGCGTGAACCATGCCGTCTGCGTTGGCCGCGTAGATCCTGGCGCCGTCGCCGTCCAGGCGCAGCGCCAGCCGCAGTTCATCGCCGCCACCGCCAACCTTGGCGGACCAGACCCGCCGAATGCGAAACTGTTCGCTGAATTCCATGAGTTCGCGTGGCTGGCGCGCCTCGCTTTCCTCGTCACCGCCGAAAATGCCGCAACCCGCGGCCGCCAGAGAACCTGCAGCGAGCGCCAATGTCATCAGGCTTCGCGAGCAAAGACGGGACAAGCTCTTCATGGTTTTGCCTCCCCTGTCGATGCGGTCTCGTCGTCCTGTTCATCCTGCGCCGCCTTCTCAATTTCCGCAGGGCCGCCCGGCCCGGCCGCGGCGAGGTGGTCGAGCTTCAGGCGAATCCAGGCCGCGTCGATCTGACCGCTGTATTCCAGCGCCGCCTGGTAGGAAGTACGCGCCTCGTCCGTCTGTCCCAGGGCCCGGTGGAGGTCTCCGCGCATATCCTCCGTCAACTGCTGCCAGGCCGGCGAGAATGTATCCGAATCAAGCGTTTCCAGGCCGTCCTCGGGCCGATCCATGTAGAGGTAGACCCTGGCCAGCCGCAGGCGCGCCAATTGGCGCAGGTCCCCGTCTGAAGTTGTTGCGATTACGTTCTGCAACTCCTGCTCCGCCAGAGACGGCTGGGTCGTATCGACGTATGCCCTGGCCATGAGCAGTCGGGCATGATCCGCGTAGCCGCTGCCCTCGTAGTCCGAAACCAGGCTTTGCAGCAGGGCCCCGGCGGATTCCTGGTCGTTGGTTTCGATCGCGGACCGGAAATCCTCGTAGAGGTTGGATGCTTCGGCAGCCTGGCGGGCCTGCCGCGCCTGCCATTGGTCATAACCGAAGTAGCCGCCGATCCCTACCGCGACAGCCACGATTGCAGCCGGGGCGTATTCCCGCACCCAGCCCCGGACACGCGCCGCCTGCTGCCGATCGGTAAGGAATTCATCCATGGTACGGAATTGTACGGCCCACGCGCCCGCGCAGCACGCTCGAAAGCTCCTGGAGCGGGATCTCCTCTTGCTCGCTTTCCTCGCGCAGATCCTTCAGGCCGACTGTTCCCGCCTCCAGCTCCCTTTCCCCCATAACGAGCGCGTAGCGCGCTCCGGAACGGCCTGCGTGGCGCATCTGCGCCCGCGCGCCGCCCCCGCCGCAATGCATCTGCACAGGCAGTCCCGGAAACTCGCTCCTGAGCATCTCGGCCAGCTTGAGCCCGGCCTGAAGCACGGCCCTGCCGCCCAGCAGGACCAGGTAGGCACCCTCCTCTGCAGCTGATTCCGGAAGGCGGGCGAGTTCCAGCAGACGCTCAACCCCCATTGCCCATCCGATTGCGGGCGTGGACGGTCCTCCCAGCTGTTCCGCGAGCCCGTCATAGCGCCCTCCGGCACACACCGCGTTCTGCGCGCCCAGCCTGTCGGTCAGAAACTCGAACACGGTCCTGTTGTAGTAGTCCAGGCCCCGGACCAGGCGGGGATTGACGCGAAATTCCAATCCGATCGCGTCCAGCAAGGCCTTGAGTTCGGCAAAGTGATCGGCGGACTCGGGTTCAAGAAACCCGGACACTTCCGGGGCGCCGCCGATCAAATCCGCCATTTCCGGGTTGCGGCTGTCAAGTATGCGCAGCGGGTTCCTATCCAGCCGGCTGCGGCTGTCGGCATCCAGCGACTTGACGTGGTCCCCGAAGTACTCCCGCAGGCGATCCCTGTACGCGGCACGGCAGGTGGGACCGCCGAGGCTGTTGAGTTCCAGCGCAAGACCTTCCACTCCCAGCCGGGCGAAGACGCGCGCGGCCAGCGCGATCAGTTCCGCGTCGATGTCCGGGCCGTCGAAACCGATGGCTTCAACGTCGAACTGATGGAACTGCCGAAGGCGACCGCGCTGCGGCCGCTCCCGGCGAAACATCGGCCCCGCGCACCAGACGCGATGGCGGCCGCGGTGCAAGCCATGTTCGAGCGCCCCCCGGATGATGCCGGCAGTCGCTTCCGGGCGCAGGGCGATGATCCGGCCCTTGCTTCCCTGCGTCGTATACATTTCCTTCTGAACGATGTCGGTGTCTTCACCAACCGAGCGGAGGTAAAGGTCAGCGTGCTCCAGCACCGGCACCCGAAACTCGCGGTAACCATGTTCTTGCAGCGTGCGGATGACGATGCCCTCGGCGCTGCGCCAAAGGGCGGCGTCCTCCGGAAGAAGATCACGGACGCCTCGAACCGATGGAACGGATTTACCGGGCACGCGACGCCTCCAGTCTGGCCTCAGGGCCTGTTGGCAATCAGTCCGAGAACCAGCCGAGCACCATGTCGCCCCAGAACTGGTAGGCGATCAGGCACAGGGCCGTAGCGACCAGTATCCACGTGATCAGCTTCAGGCGCCCCCAACGCTGGACCCGGGACGGCACCAGGCCGACCTTCGCAGGAAGCCGGTCCCAGTCCGGATACTTGCGGCGGTAGTCGGTTATCAACTCTTCCGCGCTGATCTTGAGAAGCTTGCAGTAACAGCACAGATGCCCCACAACGTGGGCGTGGGCGCCGAACATTTCAATCTGCCCCGCCTCCAGCGCATTGACGGCGTCCGTTGAGAGGCGGAGTTCCTGGGCCACGTCCTCCACGCTAATCATCTGGGCCCGCCGGGCCGATTGCAGCCGCTCGCCGTAAGAACCGGCCGGGTCCTGGGTCTTTTCTGCCATCGCAAGAGTTCTCCTGGTCAATTCTGCGCTGAGAGTCGCTCCAGCAACAATTGTGCCTCGACATGGAAGGGATCGTGTACCAGCGCGCTCCGAAACCATTGCACCGCGCTGTTCCTGTCCAGAGGCAGTTCGCAAACGCCGCGGTTGGCGTAGACGGCTGCCCGGCGAGTCCCCGTTGCTGCGCCCGCCGCCCGCTCAAGCAGCTTCAGGCCCTCGCGCCGCTGTCCGTCCCGGCGGCACAGGAAAACGCCGAGACTGTTGAGCGCCTCGACATCGCGCGGCGCCAGCCGGACCGCGCGCCGGTAATGCCGCTCGGCGCCGGCGGGGACCTCCAGGCGCTCGTAGGCCATGCCCAGCAGGCGATGGGCCTCCGGGGAAGCGGGATCCTGCTGCGTGGCCCGGGCCAGCTTGTCGCGAGCCAATTCCAGTCGGCCCTGGGCCAGGTACGCGGCGCCCAGTTCCAGGTTCAATACCGAGGCACGCGGATTGGCGTTCAGGCCCGCCTGGCAGCCGACCGCGAGCAATGCGGCCGCAACAGCCCAAAGAACCCTCATGCGCGGGCGCTCATTCCGGTCGGGACGCTCATGCCGTTCAGCACCGTTCCCCGCAACTGGCCGCAGGCGGCATCGATGTCCTCGCCACGGGTCTTGCGCGTTATGGTCATTACGCCGGCATCGAGCAATACCTGGCGAAAGTGGTCGATCACGTCGCGCGGCGAACACTTGAACGGAGCCCCGTCCACGCGGTTGTAGGGTATGAGATTAAGCTTGGCCGGGCGATCCCTGAGCAGCCCTGCCAACGCCCTTGCCTGGTGCGGCTGGTCGTTTACGCCGTCGAGCATGACGTACTCGAAGGTTATTTCGCGGCTCTCTGTCTTGCGGGCATAGTCCCAGCAGGCCTCCAGCAAGGGCCCCAGGGGATAGCGCTTGTTCAGCGGAACCAGGAAATTGCGCAGTGCATCTTCCGGTGCGTGCAGCGAAAGCGCCAGGGCGACGCGCGATACCGCCGCGAGTTTGCGGATGCGCGGCGTGATGCCGCTGGTGCTCAAGGTGACCCGCCGCCGTGAGAGCCCCAGCCCCAGGTGATCGACGAACACCGACGCGGCACGCACCACCTCGCGGAAATTCGCCAGGGGCTCACCCATCCCCATGAACACGATATTGGTGATTGCCCTGCCCTCCGGCTCGAGTTCCCGCCGGGCGATCAGGGTCTGGGCCACGATCTCCGCGGCGCTCAGATTGCGGCTGAAACCCATCTGGCCGGTTGCGCAGAACGGGCAGTTCACCGCGCAGCCGACCTGAGAGGATACACACAGGGTGCCCCGGCCGCTCTCGGGAATGAAGACGGTTTCGACGACCTGTCCGCCCCCAACCTCCAGCAGCCACTTTCGCGTGCCGTCCCCCGAGCGTTCGTGCCGCAGCACTTCCGGCAGGTCCAGCCCGGCGGTCAGCGCCAGCGACTCGCGCAATGACAACGTCATGTCCGTCATCCTGCGCGGCTCCAGTTCGCCGCGGTGATAGAGCCACCGCATGAGCTGGCGGGCGCGGAATGCCGCCTCGCCCCGCGACACGAACCACTCTTCCAGCTCGCCGCGCGGCAAACCCAGCAATGAGGCGGCGCCCGCTACCCTGTTCACCAGGGCCGTGTCAGTGCGGGTGCAGGTCGGCGCGCCGGAAGAAAAAGTCGATTTCTTCCCTGGCCGTCCCTGGACCGTCGGATCCGTGAACGACATTGCGCTCAACGCTCTCGCCATAGTCGGCGCGCACCGTGCCTTCGGCCGCATCGCCGGGATTCGTGGCCCCCATCAGTTCACGGTTGCGGTCGATCGCGTTTTCCCCTTCCAGGACCTGAACCATGATCGGGCCGGAGGTCATGTAGGCGACAAGGTCCTCGTAGAACGGGCGTTCGCTATGCACCCGGTAGAAATCCCGGGCCTGCTGCTCGTCCAGGTGCAGCATGCGGGCGCCTATGATCGTGAGGCCCGCAGCCTCGAATCGCTTGTAAATCTCGCCGATCAGTCGCCGCGCAACACCGTCCGGCTTGATGATCGAGAGGGTGCGCTGGCTCATACCGTAAAGCTCTCACCGCAGCCGCACTCGCCCGTCGCATTCGGATTGGTAAAAACAAATAGCTCGTTGAGGTCCTTCTGCACAAAGTCCACCTCGGTGCCTTCCAGCAGCGGCAGGCTCTCGCGCGCAACGACGATACTCAAATCATTCTGGCGCATGACCACGTCGTTCTTCCCTACCTCATCGGCATAGTCCAGGACATACGAATACCCGGAGCACCCCGTCTCCGTAACGCCGACCCGCAGGCCCACGCCGCCGCGGCGACGCAGGTGTTCCAGCACCCTGGCTTCAGCCCGGGGCGTAAGGCGCAAACTCATGGGTCTACCTCACAGTCAATCCAACCGGTCAATTATCCTCGCCCTGCAGGCAGCCTTGCAAGGCGTCGCGGGCGCAAAGCAGCAGGAAGCGCGCTTCCGGGGGCGCATTGAGCGCCTCGCTCAATCCCCCGGCCCACTCGTCGACCGCCAACTGGCGTCCGGACGACATCAGCGCCCTGGCGCCGCTATGCGCGGCCGCCGCCAGTATGGGCGGGCCCAGCACGCGAACGGCGGTCTCGACCACCTTGTCCTGGTCCCAGCGTGCCTCCAGGCGCACCCAGTCGCCAGCCCTGCGCCGCCCGGCTTCACCACGGCTTACGTATCCAAGGCCGGGCTTCAAAGCCAGCCCATCGTCTGATAGAGCACGCAAAAAGGCAACTGCATTTCCAAATATCTCGATAACCTGGTCGATCTCCTCCTCCGTTGTCCCCCGGCCCAGGCTGAATCGGATTGTGCTGCCTGCCAGAAGCGGCCTGCGGCCCAGGCACCGCAGCACTGCGGAGGGCTCGTCCTGCACGCTGGCGCAGGCCGAACCCAGGGAAAATGTCACGCCTTCCAGCGCTTCAACCAGACTGGTGCCTTCGACACCGTCCACGCTGACGCTGAGAATGCCCGGAGCCAACTCCGTCCCGGCGCCGTTGTGGTAAACGCCGCCGGCGGCCCGAAGGCCCCGCCAAAGCCGCTCGCGAAGCGCCGCGACCCGCCGGCTTTCCTCATCCATTTCTTCCATTGCGATCGTGCAGGCCGCGCCCAGTCCCACGATCTGGTGGGTCGGCAAGGTGCCGGGCCGCAGGGAGCGCTGCTGCCCGCCCCCGTGCAGCAGCGGCTCAATGCGCGGTACGCGTTGGCGATTGATGCACAGCGCCCCCACGCCCTTGGGTCCGTACAACTTGTGCGCCGTAAGCGACAGCAGATCGATTCGCTGCCGCGGCATATTGAGCGAAATCTTGCCGGCGCCCTGCGCCGCGTCGACATGCAGCCAGGCGCCATGCGCCGTACAGAGCTTCCCGAATTCGGCAACATCCTGAACGACACCGATCTCGTTGTTCACGTGCATCAGCGACACCAGCACCGTGTCGCGCCTTAGCGCCGACTTCAAGGCATCCACCGTGACCACGCCCTGCGAGTCGGACTCCAGGCAGGTCACCTCGAACCCTTCACGCTTCAGCGCCAGGCAGGAGTTGAGCCCCGCCGGATGCTCGTTCAAACCGGTTATGACGTGTCGACCGTGGCCAGAGCGGTAGCGCGCGGCGCCGATCACCCCCAGCCCAATGGATTCGGTCGCGCCGGACGTGAAAACCACCTCCCCGGCCGACAGGCCCACCAGCGCGCCCACCGCCTCCGCTGCTTCGCCAATCAATTTCCTGGCCTCCAGGCCCGCAGCGTGTTGCGCCGAGGGATTTGCGTGAGGCCCGGCCCGGAGCACTTCGCTCATGCGCTCGCTCACGCGCGGATCCACCGGTGTGGAAGCGGCGTAGTCCATGTAAACCGGCGCGTCCGGCGGCATCAATTGAACCGTTTGCAGGTAGCTGTTTGAAACGGCACTAGGATACCAACAGGATCACATTAGAATATGACTTTGGGGCGGCGCAACACGCGGAGAATCAGCTTGCAGGTATTCGATCTCGTAGAACAGGGGGCCAGGGCGGCAAACGAACCGAATCCCAGTTCCGCCATGCACGGCATGCTGAACGACTTGCGCAACCGCCTGGATGATGTCCACAAAGCGCTGGAGTTCTGCAGCTGCGGCGATGAAAAGGACGTTCCCGACCGCCAGATCTTCTACCGTTCCCCCAACCTGCTGATGATGCGCGTCTGTTTCTGCCCGGGTCTCCGCACTCCGCCGCATGATCATGCGACCTGGGCGGCGATACTGATGCTAAGCGGCAGCGAACGCAACGTCTTCTACCGCCGATGCGATCGGCATGGGCTGGACCGGACGGAAGAAGTCCTGCTCAAGCCCGGCTCGATCCTCCGGATGGACGAGGATACGATCCACGTGGCCGAGTGCGCCACCGATAAGCCGGCAATCGCATTGCACGTTTACGGCGGCGATCTCGATTATCTTCCACGCAGCATCTGGCACCCGCATACGCTTGAGGAATTCCCCATGGAGCTTGGCCGCTACGGGGACCTGTCGGCTATTGCCTCCCGCGATTCGCGCGCTCCCCTCACCGGCGCACAGGTTGCCGTCTAGGCCGATCCGCTGCAACGCCGGCCCCGGCCGGCGCCCGCCTGCATCCGGCCTCGGTACCCCGCACTTTTCGATTCGCGGACCCGTACGATGATGCCCCTGCTCAACACGGCGACGGCGGCCGCCCGGCGGGCCGGGGACATGGCCCTGCGCTATGCCGATCGCATCGAGCAATTGACGGTGCGCAGCAAGAGTCCGAACGAACTGGTCACGGAAGTCGACGAAGCCGCGGAGCGAATTATCGTGGAGCACATACGCACCGGCTATCCGGACCACGCCTTTCTCGGCGAGGAGGGCGGCGCCAGCGGGTCCAGCGAGTACGAATGGATCATCGATCCGCTCGACGGGACGACCAACTACATACATCGCTTCCCGGTGTTCTGCGTGTCACTGGCGCTGCGGCACCGGGGCGCCCTGCAGCTTGGCGTCATTTACGATCCACAACGGCAGGAACTGTTCACCTGTACGCGCGGAGGGGGAGCGCGAATGAACGAGAGGCGCATTCGCGTCAGCCGCCAGGCGACCCTTGCCGGCAGCCTGATAGGGACCGGTTTCCCCTACCGCCGCAACCTTCAATGGGTGGACGTCTACATGCGCATGCTCCGCCAGGTGATGCGCCATACCTCCGGCGTGCGCAGGCCGGGCGCCGCCGCGCTGGACCTGGCCTACGTTGCGGCGGGACGCCTGGACGGCTTCTGGGAATTCGGCCTCAAACCCTGGGACATCGCCGCGGGGGCCCTGCTGATCGAGGAAGCGGGAGGATGGATTTCAGGACTGGAGCCGGACACCAACTGCATGGAAACCGGGCATGTGCTGGCGGGCACGCCCAAAGTCTATTCGGAACTCAAGATTTTATTTGATAATACCTTGAGGAAAAATAAGTAATTCACTGTTATTACTTACGTTACCGCTCCGTCATTTGCGGTTTCTTTCTTCGGCGGCAGTAGATCCGCCGTGCTCACATTGAGCGCCAGCGCGGTATTCCCGGCGACGTATATGGAAGAGTAGGTTCCGACCACGACGCCGATGATCAGGGCGGAGGAGAAACCCTTGAGGGCTTCCCCGCCGAACAGGAACAGTGCAACAAGTACCAGCAGCGTGGTCAGGCTGGTAATGACGGTGCGGCCCAGCATCTGGTTGACAGAGGTGTTCATGACCGCCTGCGCATTGCTGGTACGGATCCTCCTGAAATTCTCGCGTATGCGGTCGAACACCACGATGGTGTCGTTGAGCGAATAGCCGATTACGGCCAGCGCTGCCGCCAGTATGGTGAGGTCGAAGGGGAGCTGGAACACCGAGAAGATGCCGAGGATGATGATCACGTCATGCGCCAGCGCCGCCACCGACCCTACGGCGAATTTCCACTGGAAGCGGAACATGACGTAAAGCAGGATCATCAGCAAGGCGAACAACACCGCCAGACCGCCCCGCTCCGTCAGTTCCTGGCCCACCTGCGGCCCCACGAACTCGACGCGGCGCAGGTCGACCTGTTGGCCGCCGGCGCGAAGCACGACCAGCAACTTCTCGCCCACTCCCTCGGCGTCGACGTCCTGGCGCGGCGGAATCCGGATCAGCACGTCACGCGCCGCGCCGAAATTCTGCACCCGGGCATCGGCGTAGCCGGCCATCTCCAGGTTCGATCGGATGCCCGCGAGATCGGCGTCCGCCTGGTAACCGGCCTCCAGCAGGACACCGCCGGTGAAATCGATGCCCAGATTGAGCTGGCGCGTAACCAGGGAACCCAGGGACGCCAGCACCAGCACCACCGAAAGAATGGTGGCGATCCGGCGTTGGCCGAAGAAGTCTATTTCGCGGCGCAGTCGCAGCAATTCCATGGTTACACCGCCAGCCGGCTGAGGCGCCGCTTGCCGTAAACGAGATTGACCACCGCCCTGGTCCCGACGATGGCGGTAAACATCGACATCAGTATGCCCAGCGACAGCGTGATAGCGAAACCCTTTATCGGACCGGTGCCGAAGGTAAACAGCACGATTGCCGCGATGAGCGTGGTGATGTTGGCGTCGGCAATCGTCACCAGGGCCTTCTCATAGCCGGCCCGGATGCTGGCCTGCGGCGAATTGCCGTTGCGCAATTCCTCGCGGATGCGCTCGAAGATCAGCACGTTGGCGTCCACCGCCATGCCGACCGTCAGCACGATGCCCGCGATTCCAGGCAGCGTCAGCGACGCCTGCAGCAGCGACAGCAGCGCCACGATCAGGACCAGGTTCGCGGCCAGCGCCAGTGTGGCGATCATGCCGAACACCCGGTAATAGATGCTGATGAACAGCACTACCAGCAGCAGGCCGGCCAGGATGGCGCGCATGCCCTGGTTGATGTTGTCCTGGCCGAGTGACGGCCCTACGGTCCGCTCCTCGACCTTGAAGATGGGCGCTTCCAGAGCTCCGGCCCGCAACAGCAGCGCCAGGTCGCGCGCCTCCACGACGTTCAGGCCGGTGATCTGGAAGCGGCTGGAGAACACGCCGCGAATAGTGGCGTCGCTGATCACCGTTTTCTCTTCCCGTGTTACGAACTCGCCGCGCTCATCCAGTTCGCGCTTGGTCTCGATGAACAACACGCCCATCGGCCGGTTCAGATTTTCCTGGGTGGCTTCCAGCATCGCGTCCGCCCCGCGCGCCGCCAGGTTGACGTGCACGGCCGGCTGACCGTTCTCGTCGAATCCCTGCCTGGCATCCACGAGCTGACCGCCGTCAGCGATCACGGCGCGCCTCAGAAGGATCGGCCGGCCGTCCGTGTGATACTGCAACTCGCAGCCGAGCGGGGCCCGTCCCAGGCGATCGGCTTCCAGGGCGTTCTCTTCGTAGCACGTCATCCGAAACTCCACGGTGGCGGTGGAACCGAGAATCCGCGAGGCCAGCGCCGGGTCCTGCACTCCCGGCAGCTGAACGACGATGCGCCCCAGGCCCTGGCGCTGTACCAGGGGCTCCGCCACTCCCAGTTCGTTCACGCGGTTGCGCAGTATCGTGATGTTCTTGCTGACGGCGTTGTCGCGCAGCTCCCTCAGGCGCGCCTCGCCCAGGGTCGCCGTGATCCAGGCGGATTCACCGTCGAAGCCCGATTCGTATTCAAGATCGGGCTCGATCTCGGTCAGCAACTCTTCCGAACGTTCCAGGTCCTCCCGGCGGCGAAGCTCGACCCGCACGGCGCCATCCAGAGGTTGCACCGTGCGCCGGATACCCTCTTCGCGCAGGCGCCGGCTGAAGTCGTCGGCGTATCCTTCCACGCGCTTGGTGACGACTGAATCGGTGTCCACCTCGAACAGGAAATGGACGCCCCCCCGCAGATCCAGCCCCAGGCTCATGGGTCTCAATCCGAGCGCGGCAACCCAGTCGGGCGTTCGCGGCACGAGGTCCAGCGCCAGGCTGTAATCCGGGCCGAGTTGCTCGTCCAGCAGGTCCCTTGCGCTGAGCTGCTCTTCCACCGAATCGAACCGGATCAGCAGGGAGCCTCCTCGCCGCCGCGCGCCGAGGATTTCATATCCGGCCACGGCAAGCGCCCGGCGGGCGGAATCGGCCTCCATCTCGCCGAGTTCACCCTGATCCTCACGCGATATGAGTACCGCCGGGTCGTCCCCGTAGATATTGGGAAGCGCAATCAGCCCGCCGCCGACAACGGCGATCAGTACCAGCAGGTTCTTCCAGAGAGGATAGCGATTCATGCGCGCAGCGGCGTCGGGGCGCCGGGCATACGGTTCAGATGCCCTTGATCGTTCCCTTGGGCAATACCGCGCTCACGCTTTGCCGTTGCACCTTGACCTGCACGTCCTTGGCCACTTCCACCGTCACGAACTGGTCGGCAACGCCGGTAATGCGCCCGACCATGCCTCCGGAAGCCAGCACTTCGTCGCCCTCGGCCAACGCGGCCACCAGCGCCCGGTGCGCCTTGGTGCGCTTGCTCTGCGGGCGTATGACCATGAAATACATGACCGCGAAGATCAGCACCATGGTGAAAATCATCGGCAGCATGCTGGGGCTTTCGCCGCCCTGCTGAGCCCAGGCAGGAGAAATCAGTATGTCGAGGGGCATGACTGTTGGGTCCGTATGTAGCTTGATCCTGATGTGAAATTATCGCACACCACGCCGTTCCGCGCTCCGGTCAGGAGCTATAGGCGGAGAAGCTGTCAAGCGTGCCGGCTTCAATGGATTCGCGAAGGCGGCGCATGAGGTCAAGGTAGAAATGCAGGTTGTGCAGCGAGTTGAGCCGAAGCCCCAGCGTCTCGCCGCAGATGTCCAGGTGGCGAAGGTAGGCGCGGCTGTAGTTGCTGCAGGCAAGGCACTCGCATCCGGGATCGATCGGCCGCGAATCGTTGCGGTATTGCCGGTTGCGGATGCGTATCGGTCCCTTGCGGGTGAATAACTGCCCGTTGCGCGCGTTGCGCGTGGGCATGACGCAATCGAACATGTCTACGCCCAGGCGCACGGATTCGACGATGTCTTCGGGCTTGCCCACGCCCATCAGGTAGCGTGGCTTCTCTTCGGGCATGTTTCCGGCCAATTCGCCGAGCACGGCATTGCGAAGTTCGGCGCTTTCTCCTACGGACAGGCCTCCGATGGCGAGCCCGGGAAAATCCAGCTCTTCAAGACGCTCGAGGGATTCCCTGCGGAGATCGTGATGCATGCCGCCCTGGACGATGCCGAAAACGGCCGCGCCGCTGCTTTCTTCGAATGCCGCCCTGGACCGCGCCGCCCAACGCATCGAACGCAGCATGGACACTCGCGCCTGGTCATGGTCGGCGGGAAACGGAGTGCATTCGTCCAGGACCATGTGAATATCGCTGCCGAGTTGTGCCTGGATCCGCATGCAGGTCTCGGGGTCCAGGTGCACCTCGGCACCGTCGATCGGCGAGCGCAGCTTCAGGCCCTCTTCGCTGATTCCCTTGCCGCCGGCCAGGCTGAATGCCTGAAAGCCGCCGGAATCCGTCAGTATCGGTCCCTGCCAGCGGCCAAATTCATGCAGACCGCCAAGCTCTTCGACCAGTTCCGCTCCCGGCCGCAGCATCAGGTGAAAGGCGTTGGCCAGGATTATTTCGGCGTCCAGTTCGCGCAGGTCTTCCATTGAAAGCGCGCGTACGGCGCCGTAGGTCCCGACCGGCATGAACGCAGGAGTCCGGACCGTGCCGCGGGCCAGCTCCAGCCGGCCGCGCCGGGCTGCTCCGCAGGACGCCGACAGCGAGAACTTCACGCCCCCTGCCCCGCTTTCTCCAGGAGCATGGCGTCACCGTAGCTGAACAGCCGGTAACGCTCGCCGACGGCGTGCCGGTATGCGTCGAGTACGCGTTGCCGGCCGGCAAATGCGCATACCAGCATCAACAGCGAGGACCGGGGCAAATGAAAGTTGGTTACGAGCAGGTCCAATACCCGAAACCTGAAACCCGGCCTGACGAACAGCCGGGTCTCACCCTCAAACGGCTCGATTTCGCCGCCGCGCGCCGCCGTCTCCAGGGCCCGCGTCACAGTCGTGCCGACCGCGCATACACGCCCGCCCCGGCGCCGGCAGGCCCGGATTCGCCGGCAGGCTTCATCATCCACCCGCATGCGTTCGGAATGCAGCTCGCCGTCCTGTATCTGCCTGGCGGAGACCGGCTTGAAGGTCCCCGCGCCCACATGCAGGGTGATTCGCGCCAGGTCCACTCCGCGCCTGCCCAGGGCGCCGAGCAGCGGATCGTCGAAGTGCAGACCCGCCGTGGGAGCGGCAACGGCCCCGGCGTGTCGGGCAAAGACCGTCTGGTAGTCCTTGCGGTCCGCAGACCCGTCGGGGCGGCGGATATACGGCGGCAGCGGCACATGCCCGTGCCGGCGCAGGTGGGCGTCGAGGTCACGGTCGAATTCAAGCACGAAAAAGGCGCCCTCGCGACCCGCTACCCTGGCCGTAGCGCCGCCTTCAAACAGCAGTTCCTGTCCGGCGCGCGGCGATCGGCTGGCGCGCAACTGCACCAGCGCCCGATGCTCTCCGAGAAACCGTTCCAGCAGCATCTCCACCTTGCCGCCGCTTTTCCTGGCGCCGAACAGGCGTGCCGGAACGACGGCGGTATCGTTCACGACGAGAAGGTCACCGGGCTGCAGCAACCGGGAAAGGTGCTCGAATTGCAGATCGCGCAGTTTGCCGGCGGCCGGAAGGTACAACAGGCGGCTGGCCCCCCTGCTGTCGAGAGGCCGTTGCGCAATCAGTTCCTCGGGCGCGTGGTAGGAAAAATCTTCTGCCGCCACGCGCGCATTGTAGGGAAAGGGCTAGGTAGTGTCGTGCCCGGGCGCCGGTGGAGCTTCGGGAACGGCAGGCCTGCTCGGGCGCAGCAGGTTGCCCCGGGTGATCCTGCCGGAGCGCTCCGGCAACTCGAACCGGACCGTACGGCTTCGCTTGTGCCGCACGACTTCCAGTTCCACTTCCTCGCCCGGCTCATACGAGCGGAGAATGCGCGTGGCCTGGCGCGCGTCCCTGAACGTCCGTCCGCCGATCTTTCGGATCACGTCGCCGTCCTCAAGCCCGATGTCCTCGTTCTCGGGCGCACGAACGACCAGCAGACCGTCTTCAACCCCGAAATACTCGCCCATGGCGGGCGTCAGTTCGGTGATCTGCAGTCCGTCCAGACGCCAGGCCATGTCGGAGAAGTAGAGGGGTCCGCCGGTTCCCCGACGCACGCGCACGACCCTGCGCGTCGGACCGCCGTCGTCATCCACGTCGACTTCCACGTCCACATCGCCGCCGCTGAAACTGTTCGCCAGCCTCCGGGCCCAATTCTCGCCCCGCTCGATGAAGCGCCCCGGCACTTCCAGCCTTCTGGGGCTGACCAACTGTGCCCAGGCAGCCGTCTTGACCGGCGTCACAAGATCGCCGCCGTCCCGCCGGTAGCCGATTGCGACGTCGGTGCCCGGTTCGGTATCGGCCAGCATGTCGCGGAGTTTTTCGTAGGCCTGCTGACCACTGGGGCCGGCAAGGGATTCTTCATTGATCGAGGTCAGCAAGTCTTCCGCCCGCAATCCGGCCTGATCGGCCGGGCCTCCCGGCGACACCGACAACACATTCAGTCCATCGACCGGGCCGTCGGCCCAGTCGCCCAGGCTTATGCCCAGGCGCGCGCCTTGCGCACGCTCCTGCAGGGCCACGACTTCCTGGCGCACCATGTCGGCGAACTGCTCTTCAGGCAGATTGCCATCGTGTGGGTGGGCCTGCAGCCCCATTGGGGCAAGCATCAAAGTCAACAATGGCGTAAGTGCAAGACTCTTCATCAGTCGCTTCTCCTGTCTTCTCTGTCGGTTGCGCTAGAAATCGGCATATATGAAGCCGGCCTGCGCCGCCTCGGCACGACGCAGATCAAACAAATCCTCCATAAGAAGGGCCCGTTCCCGCAGCAGCCGGCGAGGAACCGCCCGGTCGGCGGCACGTAGCGAAGCCGGAATCAATCCCTCATCCAACAGTGCAATCTGGTCTTCGAGTTCGGTGGTCAGCCCGAACGAACCTACTTCGACGACCTGGCCGGGACCCGCCGGATCAAACGGCGGCAACGCTCTTAAACGCTGCTCCTGAAACTGCGACAAGGCGACCAGGGCGTCCATGTCCATTTGCTCCAGTTGCTGCCCGAGATCCGTAGCGGCTCGACCGGCTGTATCAGCCGGTGACTCGGTATCCAGGAATGCGGTTGCTTCCGGCCCCGGATTGCCTGAAACGTTGCTTGCCGGACCGCCGGAGAACATGCCTGCGCCCAATTGCAGGCCGACTACGGCAACCGCGATGCCGGCCGCAACCGCCAGGCCGCCGCCCCAGTAGCGCCGGCGGCGGGACTCAAGCTGCCTTTGGGCGTCATGCCGTTCGAGCACGCGCTGCCAGCCGCCTTCAGGCGCCCGCTTCCCGGGCATGGCCCTCAGGGCTGCCGAGATTCCGCCGCCTTCGGCAAATCTGTCTTCAATTCGATTGCGTGTCATCGGATCTCCTTCAGGCGATCATCGCCTGCCGCACCGGTACCGCGGACGCTGCGGCGGCGGGAGCGAGACGCTTCCGCAGGCGCTTATGGGCGCGCGCCAGTTGCGATTTGGAAAAACTGCTGGTGCGATTCATCATTTCGGCGATTTCCTTGTGCGTGTATCCCTCCACGTCGTGCAGCCATACCACTGCGCGGGCCGTCGGCGTCAGGCTGTCGAGGGCTGCCTCCAGGTCCATCGCCAGTTCCGGCGTTTCTTCCTTGGCCGTAATCTCGTAGGTTCCTTCCTCACCGACAATTTCGGAGAAAAGCAGGCGGCGGCGGTTCCACGCGGCGCGCATGTGCATCAGGCAACGCGAAACGGCGATGCGCCGGATCCACGTGGCCAGTGAGGCCTCTCCCCGGAATTTTGCAATGCCCCGCAGTACTTCCACGAAACTCTCCTGAAGTATGTCGTCCGCCACCGCAGGCGAGCCGGTCATTCGCAACGCAAGCGTGTAGACCGGGTCCGCGAACTGGCGGTAGATGATTTCATGCGCCTTCATATCACCGCGCTGGGCGGCGCGCACGAATGCCGGATCGATCGTCTTGTTGGCAAAGCCCGACATGTTCGGATAGATGCGATTCCCTTGCGGATGGTTGCAACGCACTAGTGTATCCTTCCGTTCCGGCGCCGGGATGGCGGAATTGGTAGACGCACCGGACTCAAAATCCGGCGGGGTGAAACCCGTGCGAGTTCGAGTCTCGCTCCCGGCACCGCCAGAACTCAGCGCCACCACCTCAATCCAGGCAAACTCACTCGAACTACCCGTGCCGGCGCCCCCCAACAAGTTCTGCGGCCAGTGCGGCGCTCCGGTGACGCGCCGCATTCCGGAGGGTGAGGACCGCGAGCGCGAGGTTTGCCCGGTCTGCCAGTTCATTCACTACCGCAACCCCATCCCGGTCGTGGGCTGCGTGCCGGAATACGAAGGGCGCATACTGCTGTGCCGCCGCGCCATCGATCCGCGGCTTGGCTACTGGACGGTGCCGGCCGGCTTCATGGAGCTCAATGAAACGCTGGAGGAGGCTGCGATGCGCGAGACCCGCGAGGAAGCCTGCGCCGAGGTCCGTCTGGGTGAGCTTTTTTCCATAGTGGACGTGCCGCGGGCAGGACAGGTGCACTTCTTCTTTCGCGCCGAAGTCGTCAACGGCAAATTCGAGCCGGGTATCGAGTCGCTGGAAACCCGCCTGTTCCAACCCGGCGAGATCCCATTTGACAATATCGCCTTTCGAAGCGGCATAATCGCCCTGCGCCGCTATCTGGCCGGCCCCGATACGGGATTGAAGCTGGATGCGGTTCGTCCCGATGCGCAGGATTGATTATCATTCGCAGTTGGCCCTGGAAACCTCTCGAATACAACGGCAATGACCTTTCTGGTACTGGAAAGCTGCATCAAGTGCAAATTGATGGACTGCGTGGAAGTCTGCCCGGTGGATTGCTTCCACGAGGGCCCCAACATGCTCGTGATCGATCCCGAGGAATGCATCGATTGCACGCTGTGCGAGCCCGAATGCCCGGTGGACGCAATCGTTTCCGAAGACGAGATTCCAACCGGCCAGGAAGACTTTCTGGAACTTAACGCGGAACTCTCACGGCAATGGCCGGTCATCACCGAGGCGGGCGAGCCGCCTCCTGACGCCGACGACTGGCGTGAAGTCGAAGAAAAGCTTCAGTACCTCGAACGCTGACGCGTCCGCCCAGGGAGTTATTCCGATTGCGGGTCCTGGTTAAGGATCGCCGCCAGGCGTGCCGGCGGCACATAGCCGGGAATAAGCTGTCCGTCCGGGGTAACCAGCGCCGGCGTGCCGCTTAACCCAATTTCCCGGCCCAGTTCAAAGTGCCGCTCCACGGAAACTGAGTCGCAGTTTCGCTCGGGCACGAATCCGCCCGCCTTTGCCGAGGTCAGGGCCCTGGAGCGATCGTCGGAGCACCAGATCGACTGCATCGTGATCCAGCTATCGGTGTCCGGTCCTGAGCGGGGGAAGGCTACGTAGCGAACCCCGATGCCCAGTTCGTGATATTCGGCCATCTGCTGGTGCAGCCTGCGGCAATATCCGCAATCCACGTCGGTGAAGACAAGAAGCTCGTGCTCGGTCCTGTCCGGCAGAAAGTCGAGCGTGTCCCACTCGTCCAGGCTCGCCAACAGTTCGCGGCGCACTTCGCTGCGGCGCGATTCGGTCAGGTTCTCGCCGCCGGACACCCTCTGAAGATCGCCCGAACCAAGGAATCCGAATTGCCCGCTTGCATCGACGTATGCGATTCGATAGCCGAACCGTAATTCGTACAAGCCCGCCACCGGGGTCGAGCGAACTTCGTCCACGTTCGCGTACTTCTCCTTCAGGTGCGCGATATCGGCTTCGGTGTCGGCAGAGTCGCCCGAATACAGAATGACTGGCGCCAGCAGCAGCAATAGCGGTGCATTGCGCCTGAGCCAATTCGTTTTCATGCCGTTCATTCTATGGTCTGGCCGGCAATTATAGATTCCTCGTCAGCCTGCCTGGGGTCAGGACGCCAAAGCCTGGTCGGAGTCCGGCAGGCCCAGGCCGTCGCGCCGTAACAGCAGGATTTCGTCGCGCAGGCTCGCGGCTTCCTCGAATTCCAGGTCCTGAGCGTGCCGATACATGCGCTTTTCGAGTTGCTTGATCTTCTTCATCACCTGTTCCGGCGTCAGCGCGCGGTATTCGGACACCCGCTCCGCCACCCTGCGCGCCGGCCTGCGCCGGCTCCGCCCTCTGACCACCGCTCCCTCCATGATGTCCGGAACGTCCTTCTGAATGCCGCGCGGTTCAATGCCCCGCTCCCGATTGAATTCAAGCTGCTTGCCGCGCCGGCGGTTGGTTTCTTCCAGCGCCGCCCGGATCGCACCGGTACGCTTGTCCGCGTACAGGATGGCCATGCCGTTGAGATTTCGCGCGGCCCGTCCAATGGTCTGGATCAACGAGCGTTCGGAACGCAGAAACCCTTCCTTGTCGGCATCGAAGATCGCCACCAGCGACACCTCGGGCATGTCCAGACCTTCGCGCAGGAGGTTGATGCCCACCAGCACGTCGAATACGCCCAAGCGCAGATCGCGAATGATCTCGACCCGTTCCACCGTGTCGATGTCCGAGTGCAGGTAGCGAACCCGCACGCCGTGCTCCTCGAGGAACTCGGTCAGGTCTTCAGCCATGCGCTTGGTCAGCGTCGTGATCAGGACCCGCTCCTTTACCTCTACTCGCAGGCCGATTTCGGAAAGCACATCGTCAACCTGGCGGGAGGCGGGACGCACTTCCACGCGCGGGTCGATCAACCCGGTGGGACGCACGACCTGCTCCACCAGCGCGTCCGAGTGCTCGTGCTCGAAAGGTCCGGGGGTGGCCGATACATAGATGGTTTGCGGTGAAATCCGTTCGAATTCCCTGAACCGCAGGGGCCGGTTGTCCAGTGCCGACGGCAGGCGGAAACCGTGTTCCACCAGTGTTTCCTTGCGGGACCGGTCGCCGCGGAACATGCCGCCCAGTTGCGGCAGGGTCACGTGGCTCTCGTCCACGAACAACAGCGCATTGGCCGGCACGTAGTCGAACAGGCAGGGCGGCGGCTCGCCCGGTTCCCGTCCGGACAGGTAACGGCTGTAGTTCTCGATCCCCGTGCAATAGCCCACTTCAAGCATCATCTCGATGTCGAACAGCGTCCGCTGCTCCAGCCGCTGCGCCTCAACCAGCCGCTGCTCCGAGCGCAGGACGGAAAGGCGCTCCCTGAGCTCCCTCCTGATCTTGTCCACCGCTCCTTCCAGGGTTTCGCGCGGCGTGACGTAGTGCGTCTTGGGGTAAATCGTGACGCGCGGGACGCGCCGACCCATTTCGCCCGTCAGCGGGTCGAAAAAGCGGATGTCCTCCACTTCATCGTCGAAGAGCTGGACCCGAACCGCTTCACGCTCGGATTCCGCCGGAAACACGTCGAGAACGTCGCCGCGCACCCGGAAGGTTCCCTGCCTCAGTTCCGCCTCGTTGCGGGTGTACTGGAGGTCGGCCAGGCGCCTGAGCAGGTCGCGCTGATTGACGTGATCCCCGCGCACCAGGTGGAGGATCATCCGGAAATACGTATCCGGATCGCCCAGGCCGTATATGGCCGAAACGGTGGCGACGACGATGGTGTCCTTGCGCTCCATCAGTGCCTTGGTCGCCGACAGCCGCATCTGCTCGATGTGCCGGTTGATCGAGGCGTCCTTCTCGATATAGGTGTCCGTGGAAGGAACGTAGGCTTCCGGCTGGTAGTAGTCGTAGTACGACACGAAGTACTCGACCCGGTTGCCCGGAAAGAAGTCCCGGAACTCGCCGTACAGCTGCGCGGCCAGCGTCTTGTTCGGCGCCAGCACCAGTGCCGGACGCTGCTGCCGGGCCAGGACGCTGGCCAGCGAATAGGTCTTGCCGGAGCCGGTAACGCCGAGCAGGGTCTGCCGCGCCAGACCCGCATCCAGCCCGTCGCACAGGGCCTCCACGGCCTGCGGCTGGTCGCCCGCAAGCTGGAAGTCGGCCACCAGTTCGAAGCGATTGCTTTTCATGCGGCACTGTAGCATTCCGCGCAGCCCGGGCCGATAAAATAGGGACTCAAGACACACGCGAGTGAGCCTCCTCATGACCACAATCCAGCTTTCCGAAAGGATTCAGCGGGTAAAGCCATCAGCCACCATTGCCGTTTCCACCCTTGCCCGCGAAATGCGGGCCGCGGGACGTGATGTGCTCAGCCTGAGTGCGGGGGAACCCGATTTCAATACGCCGGAGCATGTTCGCGCCGCAGCCTTAGACGCCATGGAATCCGGCGATACGCGCTACACCGCGGCCGACGGGACTCCGGCGCTCAAACAGGCCATTTCCAGGAAATTCGCGCGAGAGAACGGCCTTGACTACGAACCGGCCCGGATCACCGTGGGCGCCGGCGCCAAGCAGGTCCTTTACAACATCTGCGCGGCGGTGCTGAATCCCGGTGACGAAGCCATAGTGCTGGCGCCCTATTGGGTGTCCTACCCCGACATCGTCAAGTTGTGCGACGGGACGCCGGTAGTGGTGTCGGCCGGACTGGACGCGGGCTACAAGGTCACGCCCGATCAAATCGAAGCGGCAATCACCGAACGGACCCGTCTGATCTTTTTCAACACACCGAACAACCCGACGGGCGTGACCTTCAGCCGGTCCGAACTTGAGGCGCTGGGCGAAGTTCTCAGCGCCCATGAAGGCATCCTGGCCGTTTCCGATGACATTTACGAGCATATCTACTGGGGCGACGAGCCCTGGTTGACGCCCGCCCAGGTATGGACGGACATGCGCGACCGCATCATCACCGTCAACGGCGTGTCCAAGGCCTATGCCATGACCGGATGGCGGATCGGCTACGCCGGCGCCAACGTGGAGCTGGTCAACGCCATGCGCAAACTTTGCAGCCAGAGCACGTCCAACCCCTGCAGCATTTCTCAGGCCGCCGCGGCGGCCGCGCTCGAAGGCGATCAATCCATCCTCGCCACCATGCGCGATGCCTTTCACGAGCGGTACGAATACATGTATGGGGCCGTCAACGCCCTGCCGGGCATGCGCTGCGCTCCGGCCCAGGGCGCCTTCTACGTTTTTGTCGACGCCCGGGAGGCGATCCGGGCCAAGGGCCTCGACAACGACACGGAGATGGCGGAGCTGATCCTGTCCGAAGCCGAGGTGGCGCTGGTGCCGGGAGCGGCCTTCGGCGCCGAGGGACACCTGCGCTTCTCGTTCGCCTGCGGCATGGACGATCTGAAGGAAGCCGTCCGCCGTCTGCGAAAATTTCTCGCCTGAAACTTCCGTTACGGCTAAAATTGCCGCGCGCTTCCCCGGTAGCTCAGTTGGTAGAGCGGTTGGCTGTTAACCAATTTGTCGCTGGTTCGAGTCCGGCCCGGGGAGCCAGTTTCGCGCTAGGATAGCGGCACCCGCCCCCGCACGCGCTCTATTCCGTGGAAGAACTCAAGGGATTCCTGCAAACCGCCCTGGACACCGTCTTGTCGGTTGTCCCGGTCGGCGTAACGCTGCAGGAAAGCCTGCTGCAGCTCGCGCTTGCGGCCGTGCTGTGCCTGGGCGCGTGGTTGATCAGCCGGCGCATGCATCCCGCAATCGTGGCCTGGTGCGAATCCCGTCCGCGCTGGGAAAGCGCGCGGCGCATACTGGAGCCGCTGATCTGGCCGCTGACCTGGCTGGTGTTCCTGAGCCTGCTGCTGGGCCTGTACGTCGCGACACAGCAGGATGCCTGGCTGTTGGAAGTAGCCACCAGCCTGCTGGTTGCGTGGGTCGTGGTGCGCCTGGTATCACGGGCGATCCGGAATCCCATGCTGTCCCGCATCACCGCCGTAATCGCGTATGGAATGGCCGTGCTCAGCATCTGGGACCTGCTCGGTCCCACCATCCAGATCCTGGACGGCCCGAATTTCACGCTCACGCTGGGCGAGTTCAGCCTCAGCGTCTACCAGGTGCTGGCTACCGCGCTGCTGCTGGCAGTACTGCTGAGCCTTGCGGCATTCACCTCCCGGCTTACGGAGCGGCGGTTGCGGGACGCCGACTGGGTGACGCCGGCGGGCCGCGTCCTGCTCAACAAGACGCTTCGCATCGCTCTGTTCGTATTCGCCATCCTCATTACCATCGGCTCGGTTGGAATCGATCTCACCGCGCTGGCTGTAATCGGTGGCGCGGTGGGTTTCGGAATCGGTTTCGGGCTGCAGAAGGTTTTCTCGAACCTGATCAGCGGGCTGATCCTGCTGATGGACAAGTCGATAAAGCCCGGCGACGTGATTACCGTCGAGAACACCTACGGATGGGTGAACAAGCTGGGCGCCCGCTATGTTTCCATCATTACCCGCGACGGCATCGAGCACCTGATTCCAAACGAAACGATGATCACCGAGCCGGTGTCCAACTGGACCCACTCGGACGCCAATACGCGCCTGCGGATACCGATCGGCGTGCACTACAGTACCGACCTGGACCTTGCGACGCGCCTGGGCGTGGAGGCAGCCCAGAACCAGCCGCGGGTGCTCAACGACCCGGCGCCGCGCTGCCTGGTCAAGGGCTTCGGCGATTCAGCGATTGATCTGGAAATCCGGTTCTGGATCCAGGACGCCGACAGCGGCGTGTCGAACATCAAGAGCGCCGTCATTCTGGAGGTCTGGCGGCTGTACCAGGAGCACGAAATAAGGATTCCCTATCCGCAGCGCGATCTGCACATCAAGAGCGGCGAGCTTTCATAGCCAAAAAAAGCGGCAGGATCAACCTGCCGCAAGCCCTTTGTCAGGGAGGGGGGATACCGTCAGGCCCGAATCATTGGGCAGTCAGGAGGAATCACTGGATTCCGGCTCGACCCGGTCTTCCAGAAGTATATTTTTCCTGTTATCTTCCAATACCTTAGGGCCGATACCTGTAACCTTCAGGAGGTCATCCACGGTTTCGAAGGGGCCGTTTTCCTCGCGATAGGTGACGATGGCCCGGGCCTTGGCCGGGCCAATGCCCTGCAATTCGCGGGCGATCGTCTCGGCGTCAGCCGTGTTTACGTTAACCGGTCCGGCCAAAGCCCAGATCGGCGCCAGGGCCGCAATGACCATTACGATCCATCTCTTCATGCTTGCGTCTCCTCTTTTGCCAGGCTCCGCTCCACCGGGGAACGAAGACGGCGCAGGATTTTGTTTCCTGCCGGACCGCAACAAAAGCGGTTAATGGATTGCGTTTATGGAATTAGGCCTTACTCCGATGTTCAGGGCGCAAGGACCGAGATTAGCCTTGCGGATTCCCACGCTCCACACTCATTGCATCGCCAATGGTGCGCTTCGTCCTGGTGACCGCAGATTGTGCAGCGCCAGAGCGGCGGCCCGCCGGTTACAGTCTCGAGTTCGCCAACCAGGGCTTCCAGCGCTTCCCCGGTAAACTCCTCGGGCCTTCCTGAGCCATACATGCGCGCGAACGAGGAAAGCCTCTCTTCCAGTGAAGCGAACAGGCACCGCGCTGAAGCGGGGCAAAGCAGTTCGGGCGCCATTACAAGCGCGCAGGCGACGGCGGGACCGAGCGCCGGATTGTCCGAGACCTGATCCTTGATCAGTTCATCCAGTTCTTTCCCGGAAATTCCATCCCGCCCTGCCAGGCCCAGCAGGACCAGAACTGCCGCCGGCGGATTGGAGCCTGCATGCGCAACAGCCCGGTTCGGATCGCCCGCATCCAGGACCGCCGGGTCAACCAATAGCCTCGCACTGCCGCTTGCCCCCCGCGCCGCCTTGCGCCAATAGCTGCGCGCCCGGCGCAACTCCCCCTCGCCCGCTGCCTGTGCCGCCAGTTCACAGAGGTAATGGCAACACAATCTCGATCCCAGGGAACGGTCCTCGCGCCGCACCTGTTCGGCTATGCGCACGGCCCTTTCCCAGTCGGAAAGTTGCTCGCAGACTCCAAGCTGGCGCTCCAGGGCGTTCAGGCGCAAGGGGAGATATTCCGCGGTCCGCACATAGGCCTCTTCCGCCCGGTCCAGCATTCCGGCCGCCCGATAGTCGTCGCCGATTTCCAATCCGGCGTGTGCCCGGGTAGCGGCGTCCAGATCTTCGCGGGCCGCGAGCGATTCATGAATCTGCAACGCACGCCGCCAGTCGCCTCCGGAGCGGAAGTAGGCGGCCAGTTCGAACGCCGCACCCGGTTCGCTGCTCTCCTCTTCCGCCTGCTCAAGGTAGGCGCTTACCGCCTTTTCCGAGCGTCGTGGAAGCCGCTGCGCATATTCCCTGAAGCGCCTGTGCAGCCCCCGCCCTGACTCGCCGGAGCGCGCAAACCAGTAACCGAAGGCGGCTGCAAGTATCAGACCGCCCGCCATCGACACAAGAAAATCGGGAGGCATGGCGGAATTCAGGTTTCGGCCGGGGCGGTTCCTTTGGCGTCCTGGCGCGATTTCTTCTTAGCGGCGCGCCGCTTGAGCAAGGCGCCGCCGGCGCATAGCAAACCGAACAGCCAACCCAGGCCGAAAGCAACGGTAAGCGCAAGAGGTTTGGACACGCTGACCTCGGCAAAAGCGAGATCCAGCTCCACCGTACCCCGGTTAAGCAGGGCGAGAATGCCGGCCAGTGATACGACTCCGGCCAGCAGCAGAATGTATATGCCGCGTTTCAGCCAGCCGGTCAAGACGATCCCAGGGACCCGCTGGCTTTCCCCGCGGCGTTGACCCGTTCGCGAAGCCGCTTGCCCGGACGGAACTTGGGCACGTACTTGCTCGGCAGCGCCACCGCTTCCCCGGTTCGGGGGTTGCGTCCGATCCGGGCCCGGCGGTAACTGAGCCCGAAACTGCCGAATCCGCGAATCTCGATGCCTCCTCCCGAAGCCAGGGTCTGGCCCATGAGGTCAATGACGTGCTTGACGGACGCTTCCAGGTCGGAAGACGAGAAATAACTGAAGCGCTCATCCTCAAGCAAGCTGCGCGTGACGATGCGCACCAGTTCGGAGCGCGTTATCGCCTTGCGGGCGGCGGAAACGCTCAACGCACCGCTCCCGGAACAAATCCCGGACAATTACCCGGACCGAGTCTGGCTTCCCCCCGCATTTCCTACTCCTCCGTTTCTTCGGCGTCCTTTTGCTGCTGGCTGCGCAGGAGTTCGCCGAGGGTAGCGCCCTTGATCCGGTCGCCGACCTCCGCCTCATAGTCACGCAAGGCTTGCGCCTCGGCCTGCTCCTCCATCGCCCGCACGGACAACGAAACCATCCTGGACTTGCGGTCCACGCCCACGATGCGCGCCTCGATGGTCTGGCCGGCCTTGACCCGCATGCGCGCGTCGTCGACATGCTCGCGCGACAGTTCCGCGGCCCGCATGCGTCCCTGCACTCCCTCGCCGACCTCCAGTTCAATCATGCGCTGCTCGACGTTGGTAACGACGGCGGTCGCGACACTGCCCTTGGGGTGTTCCTTGAGGAAATTGGCCAGGGGATCGTCCTGCAATTGCCGGATGCCCAGGGATATCCGCTCCCTGTCCGCGTCCACCGAAAGCACCACGGCTTCGACATCCTGGCCCTTGCTGTAATTGCGCACCGCCTCTTCGCCGGGCAGGTCCCAGGAAAGGTCGGACAAGTGCACCAGGCCATCGATATTGCCTTCCAGCCCGATGAATATTCCGAAATCCGTCATCGAACGGACCTTGCCGGTAACCCGGTCGTCCTTCTTGTAGTTGTTGGCGAAGTCCTGCCATGGATTCTCCAGGCATTGCTTGAGCCCAAGAGAAACGCGGCGCCGTTCTTCATTGATGTCGAGCACCATTACTTCGACTTCCTGGCCGACGTGGACGATCTTGCCCGGGTTGACGTTCTTGCTGGTCCAGTCCATTTCGGATACGTGAACCAGACCCTCAACGCCTTCCTCGATCTGTACGAAGCAGCCGTAGTCCGCCACGTTGGTCACCTTGCCGAACAACCGCGTGTGCGGAGGATAGCGCCGCCCGATGTCCACCCAGGGATCGTCGCCCAGCTGCTTCAGCCCCAGCGACACACGATTGCGTTCGCTGTCGAAGCGGAGGATCTTGACTTCCAGTTCCTCGCCCACGCGGACCACTTCCGACGGATGCTTGACCCGCCGCCAGGCCATGTCGGTGACGTGCAGCAGTCCGTCAATGCCTCCGAGATCGACAAAAGCGCCGTATTCGGTGAGGTTCTTGACCACACCCTTGACCACCTGACCCTCCTCCAGGCTGGCCAGTAGCGCTGCGCGTTCGGCGCTGTGCAACTCCTCGATAACCGCGCGGCGGGACACCACCACGTTGTTGCGCCTGCGGTCCAGCTTGATGACCTTGAAGTCCAGTTTGCGGCCTTCCAGGTAGGTGGTGTCGCGGATCGGATGCATGTCGACCAGCGAACCAGGCAGGAACGCCCGAACACTGGACACATCCACCGTGAATCCGCCCTTGACGCGCCCGCTTATGGCGCCCTGAACGATCTCTTCCTGCTCGAACGCCGACTCCAGGTGCTCCCACACACGCGTACGCTTGGCGCGCTCCCGCGACAGGCGGGTCTCACCGAACCCGTCTTCCATGGAATCCAGGGCAACTTCGACCTGGTCTCCTATGTCTACTTCCAGTTCGCCGGTCTCGTCCATGAACTGGCTGGCGGGGATCAGCGCTTCGGACTTGAGTCCGGCGCTTACGGTTACGATCTCCGGCGATATATCGATTACTTGCGCCGAGAGAATTTCTCCCGGCCGGAAGTTCTTGTCAGCGAGATTGGCTTCCACCAACTCTGCAAAACTCTCTGCCATTAAGGGCCTCAGTGTCGTGCGGGCGTGCAATCCAGCTACGCTCGCGGTTGCCATTCCACGCACCCGCCATCCTGGCCGGTGCAAATTCCGCTATCGGGCCGCTATCTCCGGACACACTTTCGTTACCAGATGCCACGCCTTTCTCCTGGTCTGCCGGATATCCAGCTTCGTGGTGTCCAGCACCACCGCTTGAGGCACTACCTTCAGCGGCGCCAGGCTGCGGGCCGAGTCGCGCTGATCGCGATCGCCAAGATCCCGAATCAGGTCGCGCATATTAGCATTGATTCCCTTTTGCTTCAATTGTTTATGACGACGCCCGGCGCGTTCTTCCGGCGACGCGGTGAGGTAAATGCCAAGCAGCGCATCGGGGAAAACCACAGACGCCATGTCCCGCCCCTCGGCGACCAGCCCCGGCGCTTTCCGAAAAGAGCGCTGCCTGGGGAGAAGAAAGTCCCGCACCGCGGCCAGCGGAGCAACGACCGAGGCCGCCACACCCACTTCCTCGCTGCGGATCGCCTCGCTCACGTCCTCGCCGTCCAGGTAGATGGCCTCGCCGTCGGGCGCCGATCCCAATTCAGGCGGGTGCTGCGCCAGCTGCGCGGCGATTCTGGTCTCCCCGGCGTGGACCAGGTCCGCATGCAGCAGTGAGAGCGACACCGCCCGGTAGAGGGCGCCGCTGTCCAGTCTGCGCCAACCCAGCCTTTCCGCAAGATACCGCGCGATCACTCCCTTTCCGGCCGCCCCGGGTCCGTCAATCGCGATGACCGGCGCCAAACGGGAGCTGGTGTCAATCGATCGACTCAAGATTCAGGCCCAGTTGCAGTGCGGTCTCGGCGAAACCCGGAAAAGAAGTATCGACGCAGTCCACGTCGCGTACGACGATCGGGTCCTGCGCCGCCAGGGCGAGGACCGCAAAAGCCATCGCCACGCGATGATCGCCCTTGCAGTCGATTTCCCCACCACGGACCCGACCACCGCGTATCCGGGCGCCATCCGGTGTCTCCTCGCATACCACTCCCAACGATTTCAGCCCGGACACCATGGCCGCAATGCGATCGCTTTCCTTGACCCGCAATTCCTCTGCGCCCTCAATCAGGGTTTCTCCCATGGCGCAGGCCGCCGCGGCAAACACCGCCGGCATTTCGTCGATCGCCGAGGGCACGAATGAAGCGGGAAGCAGCGCGCCTTGCAGCATGCAGGGACTGGCCATGACATCGGCCACCGGCTCCGAGCCCGAAGTGCGCCGCGCGGCGATTTGCAGCGTGCCGCCCATCACGTCCATCAATCGCAGAAAGCCCGTGCGCGCCGAGTTGACGCCCACCGAATCGACCCGGATCTCCCGTGGTCCGATCAATCCCGCCAGAAGCAGAAACGTCGCGGAAGAAAAATCGCCCGGAACATCGATGCGGGTGGCCCTGAGGGGCTGCCGTCCGGTCAGGCAGGCCCGGTCGTTGCTGCGCTCGATCGATACCCCGAAGCTCGGCAGCATCCGCTCGGTGTGGTCGCGGGTCGGGACCGGTTCGCTCACGCAGGTCTCGCCACGGGCACCCAGGCCGGCGAGCAGGATCGAGGACTTCACCTGCGCGCTGGCCACCGGGACCTTGTATGAAATGCCCTTGATCCCGGAACTGTCCTCAATACGCAGGGGCGGGCGACCCTCTTCGCCCAGGGCGACAATGCGCGCGCCCATCCGCGCCAGGGGATCGATGATCCGGCGCATCGGCCGGCGACTCAGGGAGGCGTCGCCATGCAACTCCGCGGCCACCCCCTGACCGGCCAGCAGGCCGGCGAGCAGCCGCATGGAAGTCCCGGAGTTGCCGCAATCCAGCGCGCCCCGGGGCGGCTTGAACGCGGTTCCGCCGCGCACCAGCAAACGGTCCGGCGCCAGCCAGGAAATGGGGACACCCAGCGCCTCCAGCGCCTTCGCCGTGGCGACGCAGTCATGCCCCGGCAGGAAATTGACAATCTCGCTCTCGCCCTCCGCCAGCGCCGCGAGCATCACGGCCCGGTGGGAGATGGATTTGTCGCCCGGTACCGTTAACGGCGCAGGCGATGGCGGCGCCGGAGTGCGGCTGACGCGCCAGGATTTCAGAAGCCCGCTCCTTTCATTCACTCACCCCAAGGTCCCGGACCCGCAGGATTCCCTCCATGCTGCGCAGGCGCTTCAGCGCCGAGTCGGGGGCCTGGTCGTTGAGGTCCAGCATGGTGTAGGCAAGCCGGCCGCGCGACATGTTCATCATGGACTCGATGTTGAGATTCTCTTGCGCCAGCAAATGGGAGACCCGGGCAACGATCCACGGCACGTTGTCGTTGGCGATCGTCAGCCGGAAACCGTCACTGCGGGGCTGGTCGATCACCGGGAAATTCACCGAACCGCGCACGTTGCCGTCTTCCAGGTAGGCGCGCAGGTTTTCCGCGGCGATCACGGCGCAATTTACCTCCGCTTCGGACGTGGACGCGCCCAGGTGCGGAAGCAGGATGGCGCCGGGATGGCCCAGCAACCCCGGTTCGGGAAAATCGCAGACGTAAGACGAGAGCCAGCCCGAATTCAGGGCTTCCAGGACGGCCTCGCTGTCCACGATGCCGCCGCGGGCGAAATTGAGCAGCACTCCGCCCTTGCGCATGCTGCAGATCAGTTTTTCGCCCACCAGCCCCCGGGTGTCCTCCATGAGCGGAACATGCACACTGACGAAGTCCGCACCGGCGAACACGTGTTTCAGGCTGCGGCCCTTGCCGACCTGCGCGGACAATTCCCAGGCCCGGTCCAGCGCGAGGGCCGGGTCGTAGCCGAACACTCTCATACCCAGCCCGATGGCGGCGTTGGCCACCTTCACGCCTATTGCGCCCAGACCCACCACGCCCATGACCCTGCCGGACAGTTCGTGGCCCGCGAACCGCTTCTTGTTCGCCTCTACGGCCTTGTGCAGCTTGTCGGCCGGCAGATCCATCGCCCGCAGCTGGTCCCAGGCCGGCAAGAGATTGCGGGCGGCCATCACCATACCGGCCACGACCAGTTCCTTGACGGCGTTCGCGTTGGCGCCGGGGGCGTTCAGCACCGGCACTCCCCGCTTCGCCAGTGCGTCCACCGGGATATTGTTCACACCGGCGCCGGCGCGCGCCACGACCTCGACGCTGTCGGGGATCGTTTCCGAGTGCAGGTCATGTGAACGCAGCAGGATCCCGTGCGGGGAATCGTCGTCTGACGGCGCCTCGAATCGATCCGAAGGCAGGCGCGCGAGCCCCTCGTTGGCGATATTGTTGTAAACGCGGATATTGAACATGGCTTGTTTCCGGCACGAAGGGGGCTCAGGCCCTGCGTTCGAATTCCTCCATAAAGCCGACCAGCGCCCTGACGCCTTCTTCCGGCATGGCGTTATAGATCGAGGCGCGCATGCCTCCGACCGCGCGATGACCCTTCAGGCCGTACAGGCCCTCCGCCTCGGAGTCCTCCAGGAAGGACGCGTTCAACTCCGGATCGGCGAGCGTAAACGGCACGTTCATCCACGAGCGCCAGTTCGGATCGACTTGATTGGCGTAAAAATCGGAGTCGTCGATGTAATCGTACAAGAGGTTCGCCTTGCGCAGGTTGCGTTCCGCCATGCCGGCCATTCCGCCTTGCGCGGCAACCCAGCGAAACACCAGCGAGGCCATATACCAGGGAAATGTGGCCGGCGTGTTGAGCATGGACCCGGCATCGGCGATCTTCCGGTAATTCAGGGCCAGCGGCGTGTCCGCGGGAACGCGCTCCAGGAGGTCCCGGCGAATGATGACCACGGTCACGCCCGCAGGCCCCAGGTTCTTTTGCGCGCAGGCGTAGATCAGCCCGAAGCGCTCGACCGGAATCGGCCGCGAAAGCAACGTGGAGGACATGTCGCTCACAAGGGGCGCATGATCCACGTCCGGCGGCGGGTCGATTTCAAGGCCGTGAAGCGTTTCGTTCGCGGTGTAATGGAAATAGGCCGGGTCTTTTCCCGCCACCCACCGGTTTCGCGCCGGCACCGAGCGGTATTGCAACTCTTCGCCATCGGCAACAATCCGCAGGGGCCGCAGCCTGGCCGCCTCGGCCGAGGCCTTTCGTCCCCAGTGGCCGGTTACCAGATAATCGACGCCCTGCCCTTCGCGCGCCAGGTTCATCGGAATCGTTGCGAATTGCAGCGTGGCGCCGCCCTGCATGAAGAGGACGGCGTACCGGTCCGGAATGGCGAGCAGGTCGCGCAGGTCCTTTTCGGATTGCTCGGCAAGCTCCATGAAATGGGGGCCCCGGTGGCTGTCCTCCATGACCGACAGGCCGCGTCCCTGCCAGCTGATCAATTCCTCGCGAGCCTGCTCCAGAACGGCAAGCGGAAGGGTCGCCGGCCCGGCGCTGAAGTTGAATATCCGGTTCATGCCTATTCTGGAGGCGATTGCGTCCGGTCATCTCCCGCCAGGGTGCAGAACACCGCTACGCTATCGCCCTCATCCGGCCGCATCAGCCGGACTCCATGCGAATAGCGTCCCTGAATGGAAACGTCGCCGATCGCCGTGCGCAGCAGGGTCCCGCCGGCCGTCATGAGCATCGCCTCGTCGCCTTCACGAACCAGCGCCGCGCCGATGAGTTTTCCATTGCGCCCTTCGGTACGAATCGAAATCACGCCCTGCGCCGCCCTGCCCTTGCATGGAAATTCGCTCGCAAGCGTTCGCTTGCCGAAACCCTTGGTGGTGGCCTGCAGGACCCAGGCATCGTCATTCTCGCCGCTTACGATCAGGGCCGCCACTACGCGGTGCTTCTTCTTGAGCCGCTGCCCGATCACGCCCGCCGCGGTCCGCCCCATCGGCCGCACCGCTGCCTCCGAAAAGCGGGCCGCGCGGCCATTGCTCGCCAGCAGGATGACGTCGTTGTCGCCATCGGTGATGGCCGCCTCCACAAGCCGGTCTTTCTTTTTGAGGCTCAAGGCATAAATGCCGGTGCGGCGGATCTTCGCAAACGCGTCAAGCCGGGTCTTCTTGACCCTTCCCCGGCGCGTGGCCATGAACACGAAGCGCCCGTGGTCGAAGGAATCCACCGGCAGAACGGAATTGATCCGTTCGCCTTCTTCCAGTCCCGGCAACAGGTTGGCGATCGGCAGTCCCCGCGTTGCGCGGCTTTGCGTGGGTATCTCAAAGGGCCGAAGCTGGAACACGCGCGCCCGGTCGGTAAAGCAAAGCAGGGTCGAGTGGGAATTGGTGACCAGCAGCTGATCGATGAAATCCTCCTGACCGACCGAGGCGCCGCGCTTGCCGCGCCCGCCCCGGCCCTGCGTGCGGAAGGTCTCGAGCTCCTGCGTCTTGACGTAGCCGCGCCAGGAAAGCGTGACCAGCACCTCGCGTCGGGGAATCAGGTCCTCGTCGGCGGTGCGGGTGTAGTCGGCGATGATCTCGGTGCGGCGCTCGTCGCCGTATTCGTCGCGCAGCTCGATCAGCTCGTTGCGCACCACTTCGAGCAGCCGGTCCGGATTGCGCAGAATTTCCGTCAGCTCTTCCATCGTTTTCAACAGTTCGGCGTATTCCTTGAGGATCGCTTCCTGCTCAAGTCCGGTCAGGCGCTGAAGGCGCAGCTCCAGTATCGCGCGCGCCTGCCGCTCGCTGAGGCGGTAGCCCCTGTCGCTCAGGTTGGGGAGCTCGGTCAACGCGGCCTGTGCCCTTTGCAGCAATCCCTGCACTGCCCCCGGTGCCCAGATTCGCGCGGTGAGCGCCTCGCGCGCCTCCTGCGCGTTGCGCGAGGCCCTGATCAGCGCCACGACTTCGTCAATGTTGGCCAGCGCCACCGTCAGGCCTTCCAGGACATGCGCCCGCGCCTTGGCCCGGCGCAGATCGTGGACGCTGCGCCGCGTGACGACGTCGCGCCGGTGTTCGAGGAAATGCTCGAGCATCTCCTTGAGGCTCAACAGCTTCGGTCGCCCTCCGCAAAGCGCCACCATGTTGATTCCGAAGCTCGACTCCAGGGGCGTGCGGCGATAAAGGTTATTCAGGACGATCTCGGCGCTGACGTCGCGGCGCAGGTCCACCACCACCCGGGTGCCGTCCTTGTCGGATTCGTCGCGGACTTCCTGGATACCGGCAAGTACCTTCTTGCGGGCCAGGGTCGCGATCTTTTCCACGCAACGGGCCTTGTTTACGCGGTAGGGAAGTTCCGTGAACACGATCGAGTCGCGCGCCTTGCCTTCCTCAATTTCCGCGCGGGCCCTGAGCCGTATCGTCCCGCGGCCGGTCTGGTAAGCCTCGGCCATGCCGGCTTCGCCCACGATCTGGGCGGCGGTCGGAAAATCTGGCCCCGGCAGATGTTCCATCAAATCAACAATGCCGATATCCGGGTCCTGGCTCAGGGCCAGCGCCGCATCGATGACCTCGCGCAGGTTGTGCGGCGGAATATTGGTGGCCATGCCCACCGCGATCCCGGAAGCGCCATTGACCAGCAGGTTGGGCAGCCGGGCCGGCAGTACCGTGGGTTCCCGCTCCGCCCCGTCGTAGTTGTCGACGAAGTCCACCGTATCGCGGTCGATGTCAATGAGCATATGCGCGGCGATGGGCGCCATCCGGATTTCGGTATAACGCATCGCCGCGGGCGCATCGCCGTCCATGGACCCGAAGTTGCCCTGGCCGTCCACCAGCGGGTAGCGCAGCGAGAAATCCTGCGCCATGCGAACGATCGCGTCATACACGGCCGTATCGCCGTGCGGGTGATAGCGGCCTATGACGTCACCGACAATCCGGGCCGATTTCTTGTAGGGCCGGTCATGCAGGTTCCCCAGTTCCCGCATGGCGTGGAGAATGCGCCGATGGACCGGTTTGAGGCCGTCGCGAACGTCGGGGAGGGCCCGGCCCACGATGACGGACATCGCGTAGTCCAGGTAGGACCGGCGCATCTCTTCCTCGAGCTTTACCGGTACGATTTCGGGGGCGGTCCCGGCCATTTACAAAATGCGCCGCGGCAAGGCGGCGCATAGCGGTTTCTACAGTGGCAATTCTACCACTGAAGGCATGTTCGCATCGAAGATTTTGGCCCCATTTTGATGCCGTTTCGCAAATCCGCGCCCTTCCCTAATCCCGATCATTTCCACCTTTCGAGGGTGTATAGTTATCGGTTTATTGGAAGGTGCCTTATGCACCTTACAGAAATTTCGAGGGACAACGCCCATGAACAAATCGAACGATCTTCCTTACCTTGCCTGGAGAAAAACCGGCCTGGCTTTTTCCTTCATTCTGTCGATGATTGCAGGACTGGCCCTCAGCATCAATATCGCACTGGCCCAGGAAGAGGCCGACGAGGAGGAAGAGGCGCTTGAGTTGCAAGACGTGCGGGTGACCGGTAGCCGCTTGAACCGTCCACCTTCGGAGCTTTCCGGCAACCTGATCGTGCTGGACCGGGACGCAATCCGGGCTTCGGGCGAACTCACGCTGGCACGCGTACTGCGCCAGTTGCCACAAAACGTAAATGGTACGAACGAGACCTATGGATCCGACTTGAATGGTTCCAATAACGTCACAGGCGCGTCCACAGTCAATCTGCGCGGTCTCGGCAGCGAATCCACGCTGATTCTGGTGGACGGCCGTCGCGTGGGTTACAGCGGATTACTCGGCGGCGTAACGGACATTTCGTCGATCCCACTTTCCATGGTGGATCGTATTGAGATTCTCCTGGATGGCGCTTCCGCCGTTTACGGTTCGGATGCTGTTGGCGGCGTGGTGAACATCATTACCCGAAAGGACTACTCCGGCGTAGAGCTCGATCTCAATTACGGACGTCCGCACAGGAGCGGTTTTGAAGAGACGCGTGTGAATGTCTCCACAGGCTTCTCCTGGGACGGTGGTCGTGCCAACGTTGGATACGAGTATTTTCGCGACACAGGAATCGACGCATCAAATCGTGATTCAATCATTCTGGCCAACCGTGACGATCAAGGCCCTCAGCAGCGCGGACTCCCTGGCCCCCAGGTTCGCTTGTACACATATTTCTTTGACCGTTCCTGTAATGATGCCCGAGCGCTTGTGTATGAATTGGACGGTGCCATCCTATCGCGCGACGAATATGCATCTCTAAGTGCCGACGATCAGGCACAAGCAACCTGCCATGCGGACATTACGGTGCCTCCCGGATTCATGCCCGGCGACGATCTGAACAATATTGATATTTTTGGAGCGGCTTTTTTTGGGGAAGGCGCTGAGTTGGGCTATAGCCTTCGTCCTGAGCAGGACCACAACGTCATAAACGTAGCCATCGATCAGGCAATTTCAGACTCGATTACTGCACACGGAAACGTTCGTTGGGGAAACAAAAAGACTACGTCCAATGGCGGGCTGAGTGCGTTTAACGGCACCTTACACGCAGGCAGCCCCTATAACCCGTTTGGTGTCAGAACTACGGTTGTCGGTCAAATTCTTAGCGCACCGCCGCGCTTGTTCGATTCGGACAGGGATGAACTTTATCTTCGATTGGGACTTGATGGCTCAATTGGTTCAAATTGGACCTGGCAGGCGGAATTCAGCAGCTCAGAAGAAGAAATTGATTCGCAACAACTGAATGTGTCCGACAATTCCTCTATTCTGAATGGCCTTAACAGCGATGGCGTATCCGAGTCAATCATCGGAAGATTCAGTGGGATTGATCGGGCTGCCTGTGAAGCCAAACAGATGGAGATTGGAGGAACTCGCTTCACTTATTCCTCTTTCTTCGGTGGCAACTGCACGGTATATGGAGCTCCGCCAACGCCTATCAATCCTTTCGGGGACTTGTCGTCGTACATTGCGGAAGGCTTGAATAGTGGGTCAAGCAACGAACAAACTCATTTCGAGGCACTGGCACGAGGTGAACTCTTCAATGCGCCGGGTGGCGCAATCGCCTTAGTGGTGGGTGTCGATTTCCGCTCAGACGTCCTCGATTCTTTCTCCGAGTTCCATTCCACCGTGTGCTCGAACAGAACTTCCTGTGAAGGAGAGTCGGCAGTTGGAGCACAGGCATTCAATACTCGAGTTGAAAGAGAAACCCAAGCAGGCTTCTTTGAGGGCCTTATTCCACTCGTCGGGTCAGACAACAACATGCCGGGCGTTCAACGCCTGAACATTACATTCTCGGGACGCTACGACTCGTATTCGGGAGTTGAAGTTGAGTATCGAGAGTCTCAATCAGGAGAAGCGGGGACGGACAATCCAGCCGACCCTGGGAGCGAATTTACCTACAGCACGGGAATTGTCTACCGCCTGAACGACGAAGTGCAATTCAAGGCCGATCGACAAACATCATTTGTCGCGCCGCAATTGAATCAGTTGCTGCAAAAGACGCGGGAAAGAGTTCCTTCACAGGCGTTCCGGGGCTTGTACTTCACGGAACCCGACGCCCTCGGTAGAACTCAGACCCACACAAATGTTTTTAACAACACAGGGGGGAACGACAAGTTGAGGCCGGAAACCGCCGAAACCCTGAGTCTTACCGCAGAACTTTCTCCCGCTTTCCTGCCGGGTGTTTACCTTCGTGCGTCCTGGAGCGACACGGAGATAGACGACCGAATTGCATTCTTCAGTTCGCTCACTGGCATCAATCCCAATATGCTGCCGACTAACGTAGTTTATTTCCCCGAAGAAGATATTTACCTGCGCGACAACCGCTGGATAAATGTGTCGGCCATCAACCGCACCGGCATAGACTACGAGTTGCGTTACGAGTGGGAGATGGGCTTGAATGATTTTTCGATCGTCGTGCGTCGCTCGTATACCAACAAGTTCGACGTAACTGTCGACCCGGCTCAGGATGAGCCACTGAGCCTGGTTACTACAAAGGACGCTACGGTAACCAGAAGGCCCATCCTGGCGCCCATTCCCAGGCACCAAACCAGTGCTCAATTCACTTGGACCAACGGTGGATTCTTCGCAAGTCTGGATCTGCAGGGGGCAGCCAACACCATAACGAAGCGCTTCGGATTCGATTTCGAGACAACGCCCGCAACAATTTATGACATGGTTGTTGGTTACGAGTTTGGAAACGACACGTTTTTTGACGCGCCGGCATGGATGAATGGCTTGAGCACGACCTTGACAATCAACAACCTGACGAACGCCTATCCGGAAAACATTCAGATCGACACGGATTCTGGAGAGATAACGGACTACAGCATCAATCCGTTCTTTGAATGGACACAAGGCCGTTCGTATCGCCTGAATATCCACAAGTCGTTCTAGCGAAAAGAGGTGACTCAGTTGCTTGAGGTCGACATACGCTTCAAGTAAATCAGCGCCCGGCATTGCCTTAAAGGTGGTGCTGGGCGCAGTTCTCGTGCCTCGGCGTACAGGAAGTCGAGAGATTATGCTCGCAAGTGTTGAAACGGGATGATGACCATTCAGATTTGGCGGAAAGCAATCGCTTAATGGACTCACAAAGAAACGGTTGCTTTCGGGGGACAGAAAATGAACACAACCTACTTCAGCAGACTGCTTTCAAGCATGTTTGCACCTTTGGCCCTGCTCTTCACATTGTTTGCAGCCGGGGGTTGCGGGAATGGGGACAATGCCGGAGAACCCGTCAACTCGCAGCCGCAATACACCATCTCTGGCAACGTGATCGATCTGCTGGAGGAAGGCGAAGCAGTGTTGAGCCGCGGAACCTCCGTGCTGGGAGGCTCCGAGGAAATCGGTCGCGCAGCACTCGCTGGAGGCCAATTTGATCTGAAGGGGGAATTCGACCAGGGGGGCGCAGTCCGGCTGGCCATCATGAACGCGGACGAGGAATCCAAGGGATCGGTTCAATTCATTTTGGAACCTGTCGACATTACGATCCGGTATGCCGGCCAGGTAGCGGGTCTGCGAGCCCGGGGCGGGCCGTATCAGCAGCAGGTTGTTTCCAGCTGGGAAGACAGCGAGGAATACGACCAGGCGCTGAATGCCTATCGGGACGTCATGGACCAGCGCAAGGGACTGGAGGAAGGCGACGAGGGATATGAAGAGCTCCAGGAGGAATCCTGGGACCGCTATCGCGCCTTGAACAAGATTCGCTTCGATGCCCTGCGTTTGATTGCGGAATCGCCGGAAGACCCGCTGGCCAGCCTGTATGCGGTGCAGCTTGGAGGACTCGGTGGCCAGGATGCGCTTATACGACTGGAAGCTCTGGAGACGCAATTGGGCGCGCACCCTGCCCTCGTGGCCCTGCGCAGCCGGATCAACAAGGGGATCGAATTGCGGGCCGCCTACGCATCCATGCAGGAAGGCGCGCAGGTGCAGGACTTTTCGAGCGTTGGCCTGGACGAACGCAAGTATCACCTGCAGGACACCCGGGCCGCGAACGATTTCACGCTGGTGGAATTCTGGGCTTCCTGGTGCGGCCCCTGCCGGGCGGAGAACCCGAACCTCATAGCCACTCGCGAGCACTACGGTCCCAGAGGATTCGAGGTGTTTGCGTATTCGCTGGACGACGACCGCGATGACTGGGCCGAAGCCAGCGAGGAAGACGGGATCCCCTGGATCAACACCAGCGACCTGCTTGCCTACGACAGCCCCATCCCCGCGCAGTTCGGCGTCACCGCCATACCGATGAACTTCCTGATCGACGCCCAAGGCTTCATCGTGGCCAAAAACCTGCGGGGCGAAAAACTGGACGAAAAGCTGGCCGAACTGATAGATGGCGCTCCCTCGTCCTCCGATCGGTCAGACACAGAGCAAGCGCCAGCTTCGGCTACTTCAGGCTAGGTAAAGTACGCGGCGCGGAACCGGGATTTCCCGGGCCTGGCCGAACATTCCTGACCTCAAGGGCCGCCTGCCGGGGGCAATGCTGCGCGGCGCCGCCTGCGCAGATCGATTGTGGCCGTTGTGGTTAAACTTGCCGCACAGGTAATTGGAGGTTCGCGTGCGGCAAGCACAGAGAGTCGGAGAACGGACGGCGGCGGGCATGGCGCTCGCGTTAGTCCTGGCCGTGGCGCTTGCGGCCTGCGGGGGCGGTGGCGGCGGAAGTTCGCAACCGACCACGCCGCCGGACCCAGCGACACCGCCGGGCGGCGGCGGAAACCCCCAGCCGCCTCCGCCGGCCAACAGCCTGAACGACGACGTTCGCGCCACCGCCGTAACCAGCCTGGGGCTCAGCGGAGATCCGGCGACTCCTCGCGGCGTGGAACGCACCATCCCCGACAGCGACCCGCTCGTGAAACTGGGGCAGCTCCTGTTCTTCTCGCAGACACTCTCGGCGGGATACGACGTGTCCTGCGGCAGTTGTCACCATCCCGACTTCGCCGGCGGCGACGGCCTGTCGCTGGCGGTGGGCGTGGCGGCGGACAACAGCGCCATACTTGGCCCCGGCCGCCAGGTCGATCCGGACCGGGATCTTGACCCGCGGGCCGACGGCGGCCCCAACGTGCACCGGAACTCGACGACGACTTTCAACGCCGCGCTGTTCGACCGCGTGCTGACCTTCGACGGCGGAATTGCGGTTCTCGACGACGCCACCGAGCCGGGCGGACGCGGCCAGCTCATCCAGACTCCGGAATCCCGGCAGCGCAGCGATACAAGCCCGGTGTCCGGGCTGCTGGAGTTCTCGGCCAAGCTGCCGCTCAACAACAACAACGAGATGCGCGGATTCCGCTATACCGAATACAACACGGCGGACGAGTACCGGGCCCACGTGATCCGCCGGCTGCGCGGCGACGTCGATACGGCGCTCAATCCGGACCCGGACGGCCCGGCGAACTGGCTTTCCCGGTTCCGGCTCGCTTTCGACACGCCCGAGGCCATGGCCGGCGAGGTCATCACCATGCCCAACATGCAGCGCGCGCTCGGCGCCTACATGAGTTCGCAGATCTTCGTCGAAACGCCGTGGCGGCGCTTCCTGGACGGAGATGACGGCGCCATCCCGGATGACGCCAAGCGCGGCGCCCTGCTGTTCTTGCGCAATCCGGACGACGGCGGACTCGGCTGCGCGCGATGCCATGACGGCGACCGCTTTACCGACGAAGAGTTTCACAACGTCGGTTTTCCACAACTCGGCCGGGGTTTCGTGCGGGCCGACCGGTCCGACCTTGGCCGCTGGCTGGAGACCCTGGCGGAGTCCGACCGGTACGCCTTCCGAACGCCCAGCCTGCTCAACGTGGCGGAAACCGCGCCCTATGGCCACGCGGGCAGCTTTGCGACGCTAGCTGACCTGATCGCCTACCATGCCGATCCCCGCGCGGCTGTCGACAGATTCGATTTCAGCCTGCTTCAGCTCGACCAGTTCCGACGGCTCCAGATGGAATACGATCACGCGGAAACGCAGACACGCGCCGCGCTCGCCGCGTCCAGTTTCGCCGCGAGCGAAGCCTTGCTTCCAGCGCAGACCTTGCCGGGCGGAGAGGTCGATCAATTGGTCGCCTTTCTTGAAGCGCTGAGCGACGATTGCGTCACGGACGAGGAGTGCATCGATGCCTGGACTGCGTCCGCGGACGAAGACCCGGACGGCAACCTGTTCGTGCGGGACCGTTCTTCCGCCGCGCCGAGCCATTTCAACCCGAGCAGCCCGCAGGACTATCCAAAGAGAGTCCCGCTCAGTTTCCCGACGACGACGACGCTCGAGACCTTCGCCGACGTCGAGAACTGCACGAACGGGATCGCGAGCGCCCGCAACACCGGCAACCTGGCGTTTCGGCGCAGAAGCGAGCCCGGCTTCGGACTGACCGACAGCCACGGTTACCGGTTCGAGACCTGGACCAGCGATCTGGAAAACCTGGAGGTTGCAATGATTGCCGGCGGCGTGTCCGCAACCTATCTCGACGGCGATTGCTGGGCTGACATCGTCTTCGCCGGAGGGGACGAACAAACGGGCGTGCGGACCTATCGGAATATGGCGGGCACGTGGTTCGAGCCCGTCGAATTTCTCGACGGGCTCGTCGAGAAGAGTTACACCGGCGCCGCCAGCGTCGATCTCAATGGCGACTACCGCCGCGAGCTTCTTTTCGGAAACCTCTTCACCGGCGCGGTCCCCATTTTTGCACAGGGCCGGTCAGGCCGCTACGAACCAATCGCCGATCTGCCCATGACGCGCCCGACATTCGGCATATCGTTCGCCCCGCTTGACGCGGGCGGCTTCCCGTACTTTTTCCTTGGCCACTGGTCCGGCCTGGGGACTGCGGGAACGGCGCCCGCGCTGTGGAAGAACGACGGCGCGGCGCTTTATCCCTGGGATGGCGAAGCGGGCACCACGTCGAGCGCCGTGGATCAACGGTTCAACTTTACGCCGGCCTTTGCCGATTTCAGCGGCGACGGGCTTGCCGATCTCGTGGTCGCCTCGGATTTCGAGACCAGCGTGACCCTGCGTAACGACGGCACACTCCCGGATGGTCCGCGTTTCGTCAATGAAACGGACCGCACGGTCATCACGGACGCAAACGGCATGGGCAGCGCGTTGCTAGACATCGATAACGACGGCAATCTCGAATGGTTCGTGACCTCGATTTACGAAACGAAACCTCCCGCCGGGCTCTGGGGCACGACCGGAAATCGTCTTTACCGCAACGCGAGCACGGCTGAGCGGATCGCGTTCGAGGACATCACCGACGTCGCCGGCGTGCGCGACGGCCTGTGGGGCTGGGGCGCCTGCGCGGCGGATTTCAACAACGACGGTTTCACGGACATCTTCCACGTCAACGGATTCGGCTACGTCCCGTTTGAAGGCGATACGCAGGCCGAATACGACCAATTGACCAAGGTTACCTTCCAGGCCAAACCCTCGCGGCTGTTCATCAACGGCGGCGACGGCACGTTCACCGAGGCGGCCTGGGACTGGAATGTCGCCGACTCGTCCGAGGGGCGCGGCGTCGCCTGCTTCGACCATGACCGCGACGGCGATATCGACATCGTGGTGCTCGATCATTCGACCGGCCTGCAGTTCTTCGAGAACCAGTCCGGCAGCTCGGCGGGGCGGGCCTTTCTGAACATCCGCCTGGTGGGCGCCGCGCCGAACACCGACGCCATCGGCGCGCGGGTGACCGTCACGGCCGACGTCGGCCAGGGTTTCGGCACGCAAACCCAACTCAGGCTGAGCGAGGCGAACAGCAACTTCAACAGCCAGAACCCGCCGGACCTGCATATCGGACTGGGCGGGGCGGCGACGGCCGACAGCGTGCGCGTAACCTGGCCCGGCGGCGACGAACTCGTATGCGCGGACGTCGCGGCCAATCAATTCATCGTGCTCGACCAGCGCCTCGGCAATTCGGCCTGTCCGGCGCCGTGAGAGCCGGATTGCCGCTCTCCAGCGGCGAATCCGTCAGTAGGAGCGCGGCATGCCCAGGACGTGCTGGCCGATATAGCTCAGGATCATGTTGGTGGACACGGGCGCGACCTGGTAGAGGCGGGTCTCGCGGAACTTGCGTTCCACGTCGTATTCTTCCGCGAAACCGAATCCGCCGAAAGTCTGCACGCAGGCCTCTGCGGCTTGCCACGCGGCTTCCGAGGCCAGCAGCTTGGCCATGTTGGCCTCCTTCCCTGTTGACAGTCCCCGGTCGAATTTCTGCGCCGCGTCCTTCACCATGAGGGCCGCCGCTTCGACAGAGGCATAGGCCCGGGCGATCGGGAACTGCACGCCCTGGTTTCTCCCGATCGGACGGCCGAATACCTCCCGTTCGCCGGCATAGTCGGCCGCCTTGTCAATAAACCAGCGCCCGTCGCCGATGCATTCGCCGGCGATCAGCGTGCGCTCGGCGTTCATGCCGTCGAGGATGTAGCGAAAACCCTGCCCCTCCTTGCCGATCAGGTTCTCCGCGGGCACTCGCACGTCATCCAGAAACACCTGGGTCGTGGCGTGGTTCATCATGGTGCGGATGGGGGTGATGCTCAGGCCCGGCGCCTCGCGCATATCGACCATCAGGACGGAAAGCCCTTCCGTTCGGCGCTTGACCTCTTCACGCGGAGTGGTCCGGGCCAGCAGGATCATCAGGTCGGAGTGTTCCGCCCGCGAAGTCCATATCTTCTGGCCGTTCACGACGTACTCGCCGTTCTCAATCCGGGCGGTCGTGCGCAAGGCCAGCGTGTCGGTGCCGCTGCCCGGTTCGGTGACGCCGAATGCCTGCAGGCGCAGATCGCCGGAGGCTATGCCGGGAAGCCAGCGCTTCTTCTGTTCCTCGCTGCCGTGACGCAGCACCGTGCCCATGGTGTACATCTGCGCGTGGCAGGCTCCCGCATTGCAGCCCGAGCGGTGGATTTCCTCCAGAATCGCCGTGGCCGCCACCAGGCCCAGGCCGCTGCCGCCGTATTCCTCCGGGATCAGCGCGCCCAGGAAGCCGCTCTCGGTCATGGCGCGGGTGAACTCGGTCGGGTAGGCACGCTCGCGATCCAGGTCGCGCCAGTATTCTCCCGGAAAGTCGGCGCACACAGCCTGCACCGCCCGGCGAATGTCCGTGAGTTGATCCTTATCCATGTGCACCCATGTTGCCGAAGTTCAGAGTATTGCGCGGGCAGCCCCGCCGTCGGCCGTTATGGAACGCCCGGTAACATGCGGAGCGGCATCACTTGCCAGGAATGCAACCAGTCGGGCGATTTCCCCGGTCGTTCCCAGCCTCTGCTGGGGAATTGCGTTCAGGAACCTCTGTTCCTCCTCCTCGGGCGTCTTCCCGCTGCGGGCGGCGAACGATTCCATCATGCCTTCCCAGCGGTCCGTCCTCGTGGGCCCGGGATTGACGGCGTTGATCACCACGCCTTGCCCGGCCACTTCCCGCGCCAGGCCCGCGGTTACCGCCAGCAAACCCGCGTTGGCCGCGGCGCCCGGCAGCATGCGGGGGTCCGGTTCGCGCCCGGTATTGCCCACCAGCGTCACGATCCGGCCATAGCGCCGCTCGATCATGCCGGGCAGGACCGCGCGGATCATCCGGACGGTGGCCATGAACTTGAGCGCCATGCTGTCCTCCCAGGCCGAGTCGGGCAGCTCCCAGAACAAACCTCCAGCTGACGCGCCGGCGCAATTCACCAGGATGTCCACTTTGCCGAAAATACCTGCCGCCGTCGAGACGACTGCCTCTGCGGCGCCGGACGACCTTAAATCCTCCGCATGCCATCCAACCTCGCCGCGAATATCCTCACGCAACCGATATGCCAACTCCTCCAGTTTGCCTTTCGTGCGGGCGGTGAGAAACACCAGTGCGCCTTCCCCAGCCAGTTGCTGCGCGCAGGCGGCGCCCAGGCCGCCCGTGGCCCCCGTAATCAGCGCAACCTTTCCAGTCAACTGCAAGTCCATGGCGCCTCTCTCCCGACGCGCGCATTATCCCGCATGTTTGCGCTCAGCGCGCCAGGCGGGAGCTAACGAGTCGATTGAGGCTGACTCCTTCCTCTGCTGCCGTTATGGCAAGATTCCGGTGCGTTTCCGGCGGAATACGAACCACAAATCGACCGCTGTAGACCCGATCAGCCAACGGCTTCGGCGCCGATTCACCTGTCGATTGCAGATCTGTCAGCACTTCTCCCACCAGCCTCCGAATCCCGGCAAGAGCCTCGTGCGGAGTGTTGGCAAGCCAACTGAGAGCCGGAAATTCCACACATAGCGCAACATGTTCCTGATCCTCAGGGGACCACGATACGCGATAGGTGTAATGATCAGACATGTCCTTTCTCCAGCCTATCAATTGCCTTGATTACCTGTCGAACCTGATAGGCCTTCGCCATACCACGATGATTCTGAATGTTCACCCTGGGATCTCCTCGCCAAGGCGTTGCATATACTCGGTGACTCGTACCGCTTTGCCGAGGCTTGCCGAAGTACGCATCGCACAACCTACAGAGATCGCGGAACGAGATTCCTTGCGGGTTTCGACGAATCCTTTCGAGGTCCATGAGCGCCTCCTTGCTCGCCCACATGATACCATTACCGATACTAAATTTGCGTCAGTTCCTTTGGCGGTCAGGGCCAATCGCGCGAAACGCTGACGAAGGAACCTCGGGACTGGGAAGCCATCAACCAGAAATAGCCGGTGGCGGCCGGGTCCCCGTCCATGGGGTAGAACAGCACATTGACCGGAATTCCCGAGGGCAGATCGCGCACTGCGCGGGTAAAGAAGCGTTCGCGCGCCCGCGAGTCCACCCATCCGACGCGCGAAGGCGGGCTGGCGCCCTGCGTCGGAAGTCCGTCGGTCAACAGGTACACGTTGTCCGGCAGGGGCTGCATGGCGCGTATGGCGCGTATCGCCGCATGCAGGCTGGTCCCGCCCGTGGGCGCAAACTTGCGCAGGGCTTCGACCGCCTCGTTGACGCGCGCTCCGTCCGCCACGCTGAGCCACTCGCCGTCCGTACCCTCGAGGATGCTCCGGTGTTCCACTCCAAAGATGTAAACCTGAAATCTCTGCTGCGGCTGCAGCCGCGTGGTGATCCAGTCGACCGAATTCGCCACCTGGACCCATTTGGGTGAGCGCGGCTTGAGTTCCTCGTCCATCAGGCGAAAACGCAACACGTCGATATAGGTGCGCCCAAGCATGCTGGCGGACGCATCCACCAGGATCAGCACGCGGTCGCCGCCCATCTGCATTCCGGTGAGATATTGCCGCGCGCCCTCGCCCTCGAACCCGCGCACGCGCTGCCCCGTTCCCTCCTCAGCTTCCGCGACCCGCGACTCCAGCTCCTCCTGCATTTCCCTGAGGCGATCCACATCGGCCCGCAGCTTCTCAACCGACTCTTCGCTCTGCGTGCCCAGGCGCTCGTATTCCGCCAGCTCCGCCAGTAACGCGGCAAGCCGTTCGCGCAGCTTGCGCAACTCCTCTATCGCCGCCGCGCGGCGCTCGTCTAAGGTTTCGCGCTCCCCGCGCAACTGCAGCAGATCCTTGCGGCCCTCCAGCACCTCCTCTTCCAGGCGCGTCGATTCGCTGAGCAAATCGATGCGCTCGGCATCGGCCCGCAAACGCACCTGGGCGTTGATGATCACGAAGAACAGCACGACCGCGCCGAAGCCGCAGGAAATGATGTCCAGAAACGACATGCTGAAGACGTGGAAACGCCTACGAGCCATCGCCGTCCACCTCTCGCGTGATCAGGAACTCCACCGGTCCCACACCCACCACGTCGCCCCCGCGCAATGGCGCCGAATCCGCAACCGGCGCGCCGTTCAGGCGGGTGCCGTAGCGGCTGTGGTCATGCAGAACGGCCTGTCCGTTTTCGAGCACCACGGTGCAGTGATCCCGCGATATCCCCGCTTCCGGCGAGAGCACGATGGACGAGCCCCCGCTTTGCGGGGACGAGCCGAGGCGCAGGCCTTGCGCCCCGATTCGCCAGGCCTGCCCACCCAGCACTACGTGAGTCGGCGGGCGTTCGCCCGTCTTGCCGTCCGCGCCGGCCATCGGCAGGCCGGCATCCGGCCGGGCAATTCGCCCCGTGTCCGGGCCGCCCGGCGAATCAAGGGCCGGCAGTGACTTGAGCAGCAGGTATCGATTTCCCGCTCCGGCCACGGGCCGGAACCGCTCGAGCGCGCCCAACGCCGCGGCGCCGGTGGGCAGGACGTGGATCCCGCAGGCGAGCAAGCGGGCAAAAGCCTCGGCGCACCCGGGGGTCTCCGCCAGGATTCCCGACAGGTATACGTCCGCGGCCTCGGAACCCGTGCACCAGGATCGCAGTCGATTCCCCAACGCCCCCAAAAGCCGCTCGATCGCGGCAAGGAAGTCATCGCGACTGAGAACCGCCGTAGCGGTCACCGGCGCCGCTTCAAGTTCAACCCCGAGCTCGCCGCCGGCCAGGACCGCCTGAAGCCAGGAGTCCAGTTCCCCGGCCAGCTCCTGCTCGGTCGCGGGCAGGTCCAGCGGATCGAAGCGGGAGGCCGCGACGAAACGGCCGGCAACGTAGCCGGTCATGGCCGCTCGCAGATGGCGCAGGCCCGGCCGGCCGTCGAACAGGATTTCCTCGCAACGGATGCGCCCGCCGCCCTGCATGAGCCTGGACACGGCCAGGCGTTCGTCGGTTGCCTCAATGTGCAGGCAGGACCGGCCCGCGGCAGCGCCCCGCACCGCGGCCACGCCGCTTTCGACCAGCCCGGCTACCGGCAATCCGGCCTCTTCCGCGATCCCGAGCAGCAACGCAAGGCGGTCTTCTCCGGCGCCGGCCGGAATGACCAGGATGACGCCGCTAATGTCGTCAACGCTTTGCCCGAATCGCTTCCACAGCGCCCGCAATTGCCCGTGGGCCAGGTCGGCGTAGCTGCGAAACCCCTTTGCCGGCCTGGGCAGGGGCTCGTCCGACAGCATTTCCCAGTAGCCCCGGTAGCTGCGTGCGGGGTTTCGCCTCGCCTCGTCGGCCGCTTCGCTCCCGAACGCCACGCTGCGCTTGTGCACCAGCGCCACGCCGGGCTCCTTGAACAGAACGCCGCCGGCGGTAGCGCCTACCAGCGCCGCTCCGTTGACTTCCAGGGCGACCAGCGCCATGCCGGCTTTCGGTGGCTCAGTCGCCCTGCAGGCGCCGGATCAGCCGTTCGTCGCAGTAATCGGAGGTCTCGAAGACCAGTCGCTCCTGCAACAACTGAAGCTGGTGGACCAGGAACATGATGAATATGCTGACCAGCAGGGCAAAAAAGGTGGAATTGAAGGCCACGCCCAGGCTCTCGGTCACGCCGCTGATGTCGCCTTCAACAGCCCGGTAGGCGAGCGTCAGCGCCTGGCCGATTCCCCGCACGGTGCCGATAAAGCCGATCGAGGGGATGGCCCACGCGATATACCGGATCATGGACAGTTCCGATTCCAGCCGCTCGGCCTCGGCATTGACCAGCGTCTGGGTGGCCGAAGACACGTCCTGCACGTTGCCGGTTGCGCCGAAGCGTTGCAGCGCACTCAGCAATACGCGAGGCAACAGCAGGCGCTGCTGCGATTCCGGCAGGGCGCGCAACTGACGCGCATGCTCGCGCGTGTCCTCGGGAAGGATTCGCACCCCCTCGGCCAGCGGCAACAGGTCGCGCTGCAGCAGCGAGCGCTCGCGCAGCGCCCCGCGCGCCTTGTAACCCATGATCGCCAGGGCCCACAGCGCCAGGATCAGGCAGGCTTCCTGTTCGAAATCCCTCACGATCACATAGAGGGAACGCTCGGGAACGTAGTCCGCTTCCTGCTCCAGCCGAATCTGCTGTTCCTCCAGCACCGCATTGGCCTGCGGCCGGATCCAGGCGACATACATGGCGTGCACCAGGATCACGGAAAGAAACAGCGAGAAAAGCTGAAATACGAATTCGACCGGTAACTGTCTTCTCATCGATTGCTCACTCGTGCCGCGGGGGCCGGGGCGTCAGGACGCGCCGAAGATAGGCGCTGCCCTCATCCCAATCCGTGCTGTGCGGCGACTCGGGAAACTCCAGCTCGACCACCGCGCAGGTGGGAAACTTGCCGTTAAGCACCGCGAAAGCCTCCTCTTCGCCCCTGCCGGCCAGGTACAGGGCCAGTTCCTGCAGGGCAGGATTATGACCCACCACCATGATGTCGCCGGTGTCATCCGGCAGTGCGCGCAAACACTGCAGCACTGTGCCCGGGCTGAAGGTGTACAGCCTGTGCATCACGCTTATGCTGAGATCGGCGGGCAGGCTGGGCAGGACACCGCACATCGTTTCCACCGCCCGGCGTCCGGCGGAACACAGGATTGTTTCGGGCGCGCATCCCACGGCTGCCAGTTTCTCTCCCATCGCCGGCGCGTTCTTCCGCCCTCGGGGGGCCAGCGCACGGCCGAAATCGTCGGCGGAATAAGGTCCGGCCTTGGCATGCCGCAGCAGCCACAGGCGCTTCATATGGCCCGCTCTCGCTCCCGGAAATTGCTCATGACTCCTGTATGCTACTCCGATCATGGGGCATATTCCACGCCATACGGGAACACCCGAATGACGGCCGCGCCGGGCAAGCCGCGAGCGCTGAGCGAGGCGGAACGCGCCGCCGGGCGCCTGATCAACCGCGAACTGTCGTGGCTGGAATTCAACACCAGGGTGCTGGAGGAAGCCGGCAACGATAACCACCCGGTGCTGGAGCGGGTGCGGTTCTTGTCCATCTCCGCCAGCAACCTCGATGAGTTCTACATGGTGCGCGCGGCCGGCCTCATGGCCCAGGTCGCGGCCGGCGTCACCAAAACCAGCGACGACGGCCTGACACCGGACGAACAGCTCGCGGCGATACGCCAGCAGGTAAAGAAACTCCTCAACGCCCAATCCGGGCGCAGCGCCCGCCTGCTTGACGAGTGCCGCGAAGCCGGCGTTTCGGTGGTAACGCCCGAGGAGCTGGACAAGCGCGCCCGGGAATGGCTGTCGAACTGGTTCGAACACCAGCTGTTTCCGGTGCTCACTCCTCAGGCCGTGGACCCCGCGCACCCCTTTCCGTTCATTCAATCGGGCTGCCTCGTTTACGTGCTGCGCCTGAAACGGCCGGCGGACGAGCATGAAATCAACGGCCTGGTGCTGGTTCCGCCCCAGATCGAACGATTCGTGCGGGTTCCTGGCAAGACCCTGCGCTTTATTGCCGTGGAAGCAATCATCGCCCGTAACTTGAGGCGCCTTTTCCCCGGCATGAAGATCCTGGGCCACGGCATCTTCAGGATCAGCCGCGACAGCGACCTGGAGATCGACGAGGAAGCCGAGGACCTGGTGCGGACCTTCGAGAGCGCCCTTCTGCGGCGGCGCAGGGGCAATGTCATCCGGGTGGAGGTAGCGGCAGGCATGCCGAAGAATTTCCGCCGGTTCGTTCTCAAGGCCTTCAATGCCACGCATGCGCATGTGTTCAACATCGACGGCATGCTGGGGCTGGCCGACATCAAGCAGATCATCACCGACCAGCGCCGCGACCTGCAGCATGAAACGCTGAACGTGCGCTACCCCGAACGGGTCCGCGAATACGGCGGCGACATCCTGGCGGCCATCCGGGCCAAGGATTTCGTGGTCCAGCATCCCTACGAGAGTTTCGACGTGGTGGTACAGTTCCTGCGCCGCGCCACCGACGATCCGGCGGTTGTCGCCATCAAGCAGGCCCTTTACCGCACTTCCGAGGATTCGCCCATCGTCGAGGCGCTGATCGCCGCGGCCGAGGCCGGAAAGCTCGTCACCGCGATGGTCGAACTTCGGGCGCGTTTCGACGAAGCGGCAAACATCCGCTGGGCGCGGGAAATGGAGCGCGCCGGCGTGCAGGTGGTATACGGCATCATGGAACTCAAGACCCACGCCAAGATTTCTCTGGTCGTGCGGCGCGAGGCGGGAGAGCTGCGGACCTACACCCACTTCGGCACCGGAAACTACCACCCGGTCAACGCGCGGGTTTATTCGGACCTGAGTTTCTTCACCTGCGATGCGGCGCTGGGGCGGGACACCGCGCGCCTGTTCAATTACATGACCGGCTACGCGACCCCGGAAGACATGGAGAAGCTCGTCTACGCGCCCGCGCAGCTCAAGAACACCCTGGTGGAACTGATCGATGATGAAGTCGCGCATGCCCGCGCAGGTCGTCCGGCGGAGATCTGGGCCAAACTCAACTCGCTGGTGGATCCCGAGATCATCGACTGCCTCTACCGGGCGAGCCAGGCCGGCGTGCGGATCGAACTCTACGTTCGAGGCATCTGCTGCCTGCGCCCGGGAGTGCCCGGCATGTCGGAGAATATCCAGGTGCGCAGCATGGTCGGAAGATTTCTGGAGCACTCCCGCGTCATGTGTTTCGGCGCCGGGCACCAGTTGCCGTCCACCGAGAGCAAGGTTTTCCTGTCGTCCGCCGACTGGATGCCCCGCAACCTGCACCATCGCGTGGAAACGCTGGTGCCGATCGAGAATGAGACCGTCAAGCGGCAACTCGTGGAACAGGTCCTGATGGCGAACCGCTTCGACGTGATGCAAAGCTGGCAACTCGGTCCGGATGGCGCTTACCGCCGCCTCAACCATGAACCGGGCGATTTCAGCGCCCACACCTGGTTCATGACCAATCCGAGCCTGTCCGGCCGCGGCAGCGCCCTGCGGGAGTCGCGCCCGGCAATGCCCGGCGAGTTGTTCCCGGAATCCGACGATTCCGACGCCGCGGAAGACCAACCCCGACCCACCCTGGTCAAGACCGCCGTCTAGCCGCTCGTGCCGGGCGTACTGCGAACCAGCCCCGCCACCCCAAGCGAGGCGCCGGTAGCCGTGATCGACGTGGGGTCGAACTCCGTGCGCCTCGTCGTGTACGAGAACGGCGGCCGGGCGCCGCTGCCGATCTTCAACGAGAAGGTATTGTGCGGGCTGGGGCGCGGGCTCGACCGCACCGGCAGGATGCCGGACAAGGGAGTCGCCAGGGCCCTGGAGAGCCTGCGCCGGTTTGCGTTGCTCTGCCCGCAGATGGGAGTGCGCGACGTGCAAGCCGTAGCCACCGCGGCCGTCCGGGAAGCGAGCAACGGCCCGGAGTTCCTGGAAACGGTGCGCAAGGAATGCGGCCTCGACGTGCGCTTGCTTTCGGGCGATCAGGAGGCGGAGCTGTCGGCCGGGGGCCTGGTAAGCGCAATCCCCCAGGCGAGCGGCGTGGCGGCCGACCTGGGCGGCGCCAGCCTGGAACTGACGCGGTTGAGCGCGGGCCACTTGATGGAACGCAAGTCTTTACCGTTCGGGACGGTTCGCGGGAACGGCGACGAGTCGCTTGAGGACGCCAGACAAACGGTCAGGGATCGACTCGGCGGCATGGACTGGCTGCGGCAGGCGCGCGGAAAATCGCTCTTTCTGATCGGAGGATCGTGGCGTGCGCTGGCGCGCATTCACATGGACGAGACCGCCTACCCGGTGCATGTCATACACCACTATTCGCTGGACTCCCGCAGCGCTTCGGAATTCTGCACGAAGCTGGCCGGATGGTCGCGTGAACGGCTTGAGTCCGCCAAGGGCTTGCGCGCCGACCGGCTCGAGACCCTGCCGTTCGCGGCCATCGTTCTGGACTGCCTGCTCGAAACCTCGGGCGCCGCCGATGCGGTGTTTTCCGCCAACGGCTTGCGCGAAGGATGCCTGTTCGAATCCCTGACGCCCCTTGAGCGCGGAATCGACCCGCTGCTTGCCCACTGCGGGAACGCCGCCCGGCGCATGGGCCGGGGAGTTTCCGACGGCGAAATTCTGGCTGGCTGGATCGCGCCGGCAATCGATGGAGAGGCGCCCGAAAAGCTCAAGCTGGCCGCCTGCCAACTTTCCGACATCGGCTGGTCGGAACACCCGGACTATCGGGCCGAGCAGGTGTTCCTGCGAATTCTGCGGATGCCGTTGACCGGCGCGAATCACCGCGAACGACTCATGCTGGGCCTGGCCGTCGCCTCCCGCCACTCCGCCATGCGGACTACATTGAAACGGCTTGAACTGAATGGCTTGCTGAAGAAATCCGAACGACGGCAGGCAACGAGAATCGGTTTGGCCATGCGTCTCGCATACACGATCTCCGGCGGCGCAGTCAGCGTGCTTGAGCAGTTTCGTCTGAAGCGAAAATCGAAGCGGCTCGTGCTGGCGGGCCCTGAAGACGCACATATCCTGGTCGGGAATACCGTGCAGCGGCGCCTCAAATCTCTGGCCGAGAGCCTTGACCTGGGATACGGAATCGAGCTCCATAGCCCTGTTATCCCGTAAGGTTTTCTCAAGCAATTGATGATAGATTTGCGCCTTTACAGGGGCTTGCGGATGCCTTGGGGGTCAAACGGCATCGCTCCCGCTTGATTCTGCAATTTTTTTGAGGGGACATCAGTATGCGTGACGTTTTCGTAAACCGCGGGCTCGCGGCATTTCTGCTCGTTCTTGCAGCGCCCGCCATGGGCCTCGCCCAAGACGCAAACGAGGCCGAAGAAACCGCTGCCGCAACCGAAGAGAAACCACTGGAACTGGAGGCTCAGCGGGTCACGGGTTCGCGGATGGTCGGTGGCGACCCATCGGCACGTGTCTACAGTTTCTCTGCGGAGGACATTGCTGTGCGTGGCTTGTCCAGTCTGGAAGACCTTTTCCGCACTCTGCCTTACTCTTTCGCGTCAATTACTACCCAAACCGACATGCTTTTCGGGGTCAGCGCGACTGATACGGACAAGAACCTGGGCGCTCTGGGACTGGGAACCTCGACAGTCAACCTGCAATCGCTTGGTTCGGCGAACACGCTGGTTCTGGTCAACGGAAGACGCATAGCAGGCAACCCGGGTGATGAGGACGACTTTGCAAATATTCTTACCGTACCCCTGTCAGCCATCGAGCGCGTCGATATTCAGTTGGACGGCGCGTCCGCCGTGTATGGAGCTGACGCCATTGGCGGAGTCGTCAATTTCGTCACCAAGAAGAACTACTCAGGAATTGGGGCAACGATACGCAACGAATGGAGTTCTACCGACTCGGACCATCAAAAGGCCAGCATTCAGGCCGGCTACACCTGGGCAACCGGAAGCATCTCCGGCACCATTTCACGCTCCGGGGATGAGCCCATCAATGTCAGAAAGGCTGGCTGGACGTCAAGCGACTACCGCGACCGTTTCGGGCCCGAGTTTGACTTGCGGCGAACGTTTTACGGCCAACCCGGACTCGTCTGCGAATTCAATGGATCGTACCGGTTCCCGGGTTGCTCTTTCTTTGACCCGACGATCTATCAATTGCCGCCTGACCACAGTGGGGTGGGCGCTACGGTAGATGATTTTCTGGTCAATCAGGTTGTGCCCGTCGATTATGTGCCTCCACAGAACGGATCGGAGCGGACCGGAAATGCCCTCAATATGACCTTCGAGCAGTATTTCACCGACGACTTCCGGGTCTATGTCGATATTCTGTATTCCGACCTGGATTCCTACCAGGAATTCCAGACGAGCATGACAGGCTACCTGATCCCCGCCAGCAATGCCTACAACCCCTTCGGCAGGACCATGGTCGTGGGGTACTGGCCAAACGCCGAGATAGAGTCAGGCCTGATTCCGCGGTCATACACTGAATCGGAAAAGAAACAGCGGAATCACAATGTGGGCTTCCTTTGGACAATCGCGGACGTACATCAATTCCAGCTCAACATAACCCGCTCGGATTCCGAGAGCACCGCATACCAGATCAGGCCGGATTACAGGCGCCGCGAATTCGACCCGACGCAGGAGAAGTTCTATGCGGCCATTGCAAGCCCGGATCCCAACGTGGCGCTAAACGTCTTCGGCAACGGAACTGCGCAGTCGCAGGGATTTGCCGAACTGTTCACAAACGCACTGGGGCCGTCCCTTGGATTTACGGAAAAAACAACGGTTGACCCACTGCTGCGCGGCGAAGTCCTTCAGATGTGGGGCGGCACGATCAAGTATGCAGTCGGAGCCGAGTATCGCAGGACCGTCATTTACGACAAGTATCAGAACTACGTTGAGGGGGGCATCGAGGAAAGTGGGGAGGAAGAGTTCATCGGGATTGAGGAGCCCACACAGGAGCTACGCGCTTATTTTGCCGAGTTGGCGTTCCCCATCGTCGGTGACCGGAATGCAAGGCCCGGGATCAACATGCTGACACTCACCGCTCAGGCCCGTTACGACAGCTACGAAGCGGAGGGTGCGAACGGCGGCGTGGATTTCGTTGGAGGCTTTGGCCTGACGCGTCAATTTATCCCGGGGGAGGGCTGGATCAGCGTGCCGGGGTTCGTCGGGATGGACATCGGAGAGCCGAACATCGTCAAGACGAAACTGAGCCGTACGAGTCCACGATTGGGTATTGCGTACCGGCCCACTCGCAGCGTGCTTGTACGTGCCGCCTGGTCGCGCTCATTCAAGGCGCCGGTCTTCAGTGACACGTTCAGTACCCAAAATGCCCGGGAGTTCAATTCGTTTTACTTGGACCCCTACGCGCCGGGCGGTCCGAGTTTTGGCCCGATACCGACGCAATTTCGCTCCAATAATCTCGATATCAATGCTGAACACGCTGACAAATATTCGCTTGGCCTGGATTGGTCCTCTGCCTCAATTCCCGGCCTGCGCGTCATTGTGGACTGGAAGCGCACGGATTTCATCAACAAGATCGAGTACGGGAGCACGCTGCTCTACAACCATGCTGACATCGCTTTCACTCTGCCGGAGCTGGTAGAACGCGATGAGACCGGGAGAGCGATAGCGGTGTATAACACGAGTATCAATATCGCAGAGAAGATCGGCGAGTCGCTGGATTTTTACCTGGAGTACTCTTTCAACACTGCCTGGGGCTATTTCACTCCGCGCATCAACTACTACCGTGTGCTCGACGAGTTTTTCCGCATTACGCCCGAGTCCGAACCAGTGAACCGCGTCGGAACCCAGGCAGGCAGCGACAAATACAGGATCAACGCCTCCCTGACCTGGCAACGCGGGAGGTTCGGCCTGGATATGTTTGTCTATCACAGGCCCGGTTACGTGAATGAGAATGCCGTTACCTGTTACGGCGACCTTATCGGGATCGGCCGCTGCCAGAACTTTGGCGATACCGTTCCGATTGACGTGGGTTCGAGTACGACTTTGGACGTGACAGCCACATATGTCTTCGGTAACGGGCTCAGGTTGCGTGCAGGCGGGCGAAACATACTTGACGCCGATGCTCCGGAAACGGTTTCAAGCAATCATTTGCTGCCCTACGATCCGGCGCGTTGGAACGGGAGAGGGCAAGTGCTTTTCGTGGAACTGAACTGGGAACTTGGCGGCACGGAATAATTCCCGGCTGACTTGTTTGCCGCAGGTGACGGGGGGTGCCGTAAATCAAGCGGCACGCTCCGTTCCATAAACGAGTGCTCAAATGTCCGTGGGCCAGGTGACGGGGTTATCCGCCGACAACGGCTCGGACGGGGTGAATTCCTCCAGCACGTCTTCGCTTTCCAGCGCTTCTTCGATGCGGGCGAGGTCCTCTTCGATGGAGGCGACCTCGGCGGACAACTCTGGCGGGGAGGCGGGATCTTCGTTTGAGGGCGGGACGCCCTCGCTCCCAGGGGCGCCCTCGTTACCGGGTGGTTCGTCCTGAACTTCGGCTGCAGTGTCCTGTTGGGCGAATCCCAGCCAGCCGCCTACCTGGTCGGCGGCCCAGGTCAGGCTCACGGCCAGGCCGATAATCGCGATGACTCCGATTGCCTTCCTCATTCCGGTTCCTGCAATTCAGCGTAGCGGGCCAGACGAAATCCTACATCCAGCCGCGCCTCATCGCCAAAGTCACGGAACGCCCAGCGGAGTTCGCGCAGCGTGCCATGCAGCCAGCTTGAGCCGCGGATCACGTGAAATCGCCCTTCCCGGGCGCCGCGCGGGTCCGTTTCGAGGTTGGGATAAAGCGTTTCGGTGCCGTAGTAATCGCCCATCCACTCGGCCACGTTGCCGCCCAGGTCATAGAAACCCAGCGGATTGGCCGGAAACGAGCCGACCGGGGCCGTGAAGGGAAAGAAGTCGTTATAGCCGGTCAGCACGTTGGTAACCAGGCTGCCGGCCGACTGGTCCGCGAAGTTCCCCGAGCGCGACGGAGGGGGCATGCGCTCGCCCCAGGGGTAGCGCGAATTCCCCGCGCCGCCCCGGTAGCGGGCCGCCCAGACCCACTCCGCTTCGGTCGGCAGGCGATAACCGGTTCCCGGCTCAGCCACGGGAATGAGCCGGCCCGAGCGGGCCTGATACTGAAGGGGCAGGCCTTCCTGCGAACTCAGCCAGTTGCAGAAAGCCGCGGCGGCCTGCCACTCGACGTTCACCGCGGGGCTGCTGTCGGACGCCAGTGACCTGAATCGCTCCGCCCCCGAGGTGTGGGTGGGAATGAAAGCGCGGAATTCACGGTTGGTGACTTCCTTTACGCCCAGGTAATAGCGTTTCGTGATCCTCACGCTGCGGCGCACCTCGTTGTTCCGCCATCCCTGCGAGCCGCGCTGCGAACCCATTTCGAACTCGCCCGGGAAAAGCATGACCAATTTTGCGCCCTGCGGGGTCTCGATTTCGGTGGGCTGGGCGGCCAGCATGTGCTGCTGCGGCGTCATGAGTTCGACCTCCACCTGCTGCGGATAGGCCGGCTGCGGGACCACCTCGCGCGACTGGGCCACGTAGCCTTCCAGGCTGATTTCAAGCTGCTGCCCGGTTGACGGCAATTGCAGGTCGAGCGGAGTGCGTCCCGCAGGCTGCCCGTTGACGCTCACCTGCGCGCCTGCCGGGCGGCTCAATACACGAATCGTTCCCAGCCGCGGCTCGAGGCGGATGTTCAGGGACTGCTCGGCGCCCCGCCCCAGCGTCACCGTGCGTTCCTGCGATTCGTAGCCCGCCCGGGACACCACCACCCGGTGCGCCCGGTCCGGGCTTATCTCCACGGTTGCAGGCGAGCCTCCGCGGAAGTCCCCATCCACGGTAATGCTGGCGCCGGGCGGGTCCGTCTGCACGCGAAGCACGCCGGCGGCGGGTTGCAGGCGGATGGTGGGCAGTGCTTGCGGCGAACCCGCAACCACGGTCAGCCGTTCGCGGTGGGTCGCAAACCCCGGCCTGGAATAGGAAAGCACGCGCTCGCCCGAGAGCAATTCCACGGTCGCCGGCGTGGTCCCGAGGAACTGCCCTTCCGAGCGCAATTCAGCCCCGGGCGGATCGCTGCTGGCTGTTATCTCCGCCCAATCCGGCTCAAGTTCCGCCGTAAACGGTTCCAGCCCCCCGCCGCCTTTTACGACCAGCGGCGCGTCGAAGTCCTTGTAGCGGGGTGCGCTTACGGAGAGGGCATAGGCGCCCGGTTCCAGCGAAATCTCCTCACCGGGCGAAAACACGCCCTCGATGTCCTCGATACGGATCTCCGCTTCGGCTACGGTCTCCACGACCACCCGTCCGGGCAACAGCCGCATGGCGAAGCGGAATTCCTGCCCTTCCCCGCCCCGCACCTCGATCTCCTCGTCCAGCCGGTGGTAGCCGTCCAGTTCCGCCCGTACCCGGTACGTGCCCTTCCAGAGAAGATAGCGGTTCCCGACGTGCGGAGTGGGCAGCAGGGCTTCAACCTCAACGTCAACTTCCGCGGGCTCGACTTCAATCAAAACGCCTTCGGCGGTGAACACGAAACCGGCGCTGACAGCCAGCGACGCCAGCAGCACGCCTGCTACCAGGCGTAGCCAGAGCCGACCCTTCTTCGCCCGCACGGACCGTGGCTCCCCGGCGGGCCTGCGAGCCGTTATTTCGGCCGGAACACCCTCGTCGTCCGCCATTTCGGGCGGCCTCGTGTCCCAGGCCCTCGCCAGATAGCTCACGTCGAGGCGCATCGCCTCCGCGGAAACCGAACCCAGTGCCACCTCTACCCCGGCGATGGCGAGCCGGTCGCCTTCCTTGAGCCACTGTGCGCCACTGATCGCCTCGCCGTTCAGCAGAAGGCCGGAAATACCCGCATAGCACTGCACCAGGGCGCGATCTTCGAGAAGACTGATGCTGGCCGCCGGCGGCGCGCCGGCGGGACCCGGAAGGCGGATGTGCGCGCCCGCGCCGCTGCCCAGCAGGACAGGCAGTTCGTTCGCCGTCAGGCTGCGCTCCCCTTCGGGCAGAACGAGAATCACCTCACGCGCCATCGCTCATGCCTCCCGTGTCAGATTGGTTCCGTGCAGACCAGCACCAGCGGTTCCGGCAATCCTTCCGGCGCAACGATGAACTCGCGGCGCACGTCGCGATAGCCGTCCCGGGTCCCGACGGCCGTGTAGGCGCCTGGACGAAGCTGCAGCATGCGGTCATCGAAACTTCCCAGGCGGCCGACGTGAAATATGGTCACCTCGGTGAGGCCGTCGGATCGCAGCCGCACGGGCGCGGGCGTGGCAGCCACGGCCAGGATCCGCTCAAGCCGTTCTATCTGCCCGCCAAGGCGCGAGCCGCGATCGGGAATCCCCTCAGCTTCGTCCAGCAGGCGCCTGCCCCGTTGCCAGGCCTCGTCCCGGTTCAGCGACTGGGCATTGGCGATGGTGTCTTCCAATGCGTCGTCCAGCCGCGACCGCCTCTCGGCCTCCGCCAGTCCGCGCTGCGCGGACACGATGTTCGAGTCGATTTCAAGCATGCCGCGGTAATTTTCGGCCGCCTTGCGCCAGTCTTCCGCGAACCTGCCTGCCATTGCGGCAGCCTGCAGTTGCGCCAGCCGCTGCCCGCGTTCCTCCAGTTCCAGAGCCGCGAGGGCCTCGGCCGGACCGGGGTCGTTCGGACGCTGTTGCTGCGCCGCTTCGAACGCTGCGCGGGCCGCGGCGACATCGCCTTCTCCTAGCGCCGCATGCCCCCTCGACATTCGCGAGTTGAACAGCCGCTGATCGATCCGGGCGTTGGCTGCCGACAGTTCACTGCGGGCCGACTGCCGGTCGGGGTCAATCCGGAGCACTGCCTGCCAGGCGGCCCGCTGCTCGTCGAGGCTGCCGTCACGCATACTGGCCCGCGCCTCGGCCACCGCCTGCATGGTTTCGGGCAGCCGGTCGGCGCGGCGCGCCGCCAATTGCACATCCGGATCGGTTGTTCCAATCAGGATTCCGGCCTTTTCCAGCGCCGCCAGGGCGCCGGCCTGGTCGCCCGATTCGATCGCCTGCAGTGCTTCGTCGAGTGACCCACGGCCAATATCCGGCGCCTGTTCGCGCAGTTCATGCAGCATCTCGCCCGCTTTCGCATACGCGTTCTGCGCGTCCGGATATTCCCGCCGCCGGTAGAAGCCGTCTCCCTTCTCCTCCTCGGCCATGGCCTGCTCCCAGGCGCCGCCCGACCACAGAGAGGGCTGCAGCGCCGCCAGATACCGACGGTCCTGGAGCATTTCGCCCATGGCTTCGTCGGCCGCCTCGCGCTGCATTCTCAAAAGCTGCATGTCCTGGCGGGACGCCTCGACCTCCTCGACAATGCGCTCGGGCGGCGGACGGCGGCTCGCGCGCTCCTCGGCGAAGCGGGGCAGGAAAACGAACAGCGCCGCCGCCGCCACCAGCAGGACACCGCCCGCTGAGTACGCCACCCAAAGCGGCACGCCGGAACTGCGCTGCAGCGCCGGGGCGGGAGAACCGTCGCGCTCGCCGGCAGCGGCGCCGGCACGAGCGCGGGCGACAATGGCGGCAGCCTCGGAGGGGCCGCCGGCGCTGGTGGATTCCGCCAGGATCTCTTCCAGGGCTGAGCGCACGGCCTGCATCGTCACCGGCCTCAGTGCCTCGTCGCGCGCGAGCATCGCGGTAACCAGTTCGGCCAGGTCGCCGGGAAGTTGCGGCTGCCCTTCGGGAGCCGCGGGCGGCGCCAGTACGCCGGCGCGAATGGCCTGCTCGCTGATGTCCGGCGCGAACGGCGGAAAGTCGCACAACAATTCGTAGATCACGCAACCCAGCCCATACATGTCATCGCTGATCCCTGCCGGGCCGCCGTCCAGTTGCCGCGGGCTCATATAGGCCAGGGAACCCCCCGATCGCCGGACTCTCCGCTCATCGGCCGCTTCGGGCAGCACGGCGGCGCCGAAATCGCTCAGGCAGGCAGCGTCCGACTCGTCCAGCAGAATGTTGTGCGGTTTGATGTCGCCGTGCACCACGCCTTTACGGTGGGCATAGGCAAGGGCGTCGCAGACCGGCAGCAGACGCCTTGCCGTGTCGCTCCAGGGTTCGCCGGACCGCTGGCCGATGTGTCCGCCCGGCAGGACGGGCATGGTGAAGAAATGGCTCCCGCCCTCGGAAACCAATTCCGTCGGGCGCACTATGGCCGGATGAACGAGGGACTGGGCAACGGAGAATTCGCGCCGGAAGCGGTCGATCCGGGTTGCGTCGGCTGCGTGTTCGTCCCGGAGCAGCTTGAGGGCGATTTCGCGCTTTTCCCGTATGTCTTCCGCAAGCCAGACGTGGCCGAGCCCCCCCGCGCCCAGCGGGCGCAGGAGGCGGAACCGGGATGCCAGTACTTCGCCTCGTTTTCGGTCGGTCATTGAAGCGCCAGGCAAAGGCGTGTTTGTGGCGCGGTCAGTGCGGGACGCGCTCGCTCCCGTTCAGGGGCGCTGCGGGGACGTACCCTCGGGGTCTTGCGCACCCGGCACTTCAAGGACGCCGGTTTCCCGGGCGTAGATTTCGCGCAGCAGGCGGCGCCACTCACGAAACCGTTCTTCGGCGGACCCGGTCAAGCGACGGGTCTGGCCTTCGAGTTCCACGACCATGGGTTCCGCCTCGGCGTCAAAGGACTCGCCCACCTCACGCAAGGCCTCGGCATGCATCTTGGCTTCCTCGCGCCGGCCCAGGCTGCTCTGTATTCCCATGAAGCCGCCCTGGATCATGGTGCCGGTGACGCCCATGTTGTCGCCGCCGCTCGATTCGTACGCGATGGCGCCCAGTATCCCGAGCACTCCAAGGAGCATGCGCGTGTTCGCCGACCTGCGCATTTCCTCGTAGCTCAAGCGGCCTTCGCGCGCCATTCGCCGCCAGTCCGCGTACGGTTGGTCCAGGCCGAAGTAGAGATTGGCGTAGTGCTCGTTGACGGCGTCGATCAGAGCATATTCCCGTTCGCGCACTTCGCGCATGCGGCTGACCATGGGCTCGTCCGCAGCCGGCAGTCTTCTGACCTCGTACTGCCCGTTGCCGGTCTCTTCCAGGTAGCCATTGAAGGCTTGCGGGACCACGCTCAGCCCGTAGCGCAAATCGCTGATCTCGCGAATACGCTGCAGTTCGCCGGCGCTGAGCTGCGCGCGCGCGTCAAGCAGGTCATTTGCGATCCGGTTGTAGATATTCTGGTAGGGATCCTGGCCGGGACCGGTATTGCGAATGTACGCCTGCTCCGCAACCAGCATTTCATACTTCTTCTCGAACCACTGGCGGCCGGAAGAATCCCATGCGCCAACGCGCAGTTGAGCGCTGTAGCCGTCGGACTCGTCGATCCGCCCCGAAACCACAATGTCCGCAACCGGGCTGAATTCCGGCAGGACGCTTACCGCTCCCCAGTAGCCGGTAGTTTCAAGCGTGCTCTTGAGGTGGTACGGCATGTAGCGCGCCTCGGCGCGGCGAATCTCCGGAAAGACAAAGCTGTCGTTGAGTTGCTGATCACTGGCGTCTTCGGGCAGTCCCGTATCGAATACCAGGATGCCGACGTTCAGCAGGGCTTCCGTAGCAATTTCGCTCTCCGCCCGCTGCAGCCCCACCTGGGTGTACTGGACTTCACGCGCCGACGTGCAGGCGCCCAGCACGACGATGCAGGCAGCCAGGCCAAGTGTCCTGATTGATCGGTTCACTTTGTTTTCAACCCCATGTGCTTGCGATATTCGTCCCACAATGCGTCGCGGATGCGCGGGTCTTCTTCCTGCTCCGCCGCTTCGCGGATCTGCCGCACCACCTGGTCTTCCCTGCCCGCAGCCTCGGCAACGTCCTCCGGAATCTCTATCTTTGTTTCCGGCTGTTCGCCGGTTTCGCCCGCATTGCCGTCCGCAAGCGGTCCGCCTTCGCCGCCGCCCCCGGCGCCGCCGCCACCCGCGCTGCTACCGGCAGACTCACTGGCCGAGCCCTGGCCGTCGCCGCCAACGCCTCCTCCGGACGCGCTGGGAATGGTGACCATTGCCCCGCCGGAGCCGCCGGGCTCACCGATCATTCCGCCGGCGCCGCCGGAGCCGGCGGCCGAACCTTGACCTGCGGATGCCATGGCGCCGCGCTCGCGAGCTATTTCACGGTCGTAACCTTCCATGGACTCGCGCAGGATTCCCTCAGGATCGCCCGCGCCCTGCGTACCGCCTGCACCACCCTTGCCGCCCGGCTCGCTGCCTTGCCCGCCTCCGAAACCACCGCCGGCTCCCATGGAACCAGCCTGCTGACCGCCGGCATTGCCCTGCTGGCCTGACTGGCCGCCGGCCGAACCGCTGGCGCCTCCCGTGGAACCCATGGAACCCTGCGAACCGCCGGAAGAACCCATCGAGCCTTGCGAGCCGCCCATCGAGCCTTGCGAGCCGCCCATCGAGCCTTGCGAGCCGCCCATCGAGCCGCGCGAACCACCCATCGAGCCCTGCGAGCCGCCCATCGAGCCTTGCGAACCACCCATCGAGCCGCGCGAACCACCCATCGAGCCGCGCGAACCACCCATCGAGCCCTGCGAGCCGCCCATAGAGCCCTGCGAGCCGCCCATCGAGCCTTGCGAGCCGCCCATCGAGCCTTGCGAGCCGCCGGAAGAACCCGAACTGCCGCTGGGTTGAGGCATGGAAACCGGCGGGCCACCGGACGGCGAAGACATGCCTCCAGTGGTCTGGCAATTGGCCAGAATCAGCACTGCGGAAAGCGCCACAAATAAACCTGAAATACGCGCTGTAGCTTTCATTGCAGTTGGTCGACCTTTACATTTCAAGCTAGCATACCACCGGCATATTACCGGGCCCTTTAGGCATTGGATGCGCCAATCAGCCCTCGCGTCGCTTTCTGTAATCGTCGTAATTCAGCCGGCCCGACCGCACCGCGGGCGGATAATGCCCGTAACGCTCCTGCTCGCGCTTCTGCCGAACGCGCTTCATTACCCAGGCGGCCAGATTGAACAGCACAAAGGCCAGCGCCAGCAGTGCGCCCACGTTGTCGAAGAAAAAGCTGAACAAATCCACGAATCACTTGCCTCGCATGCGCAAGAAAGTATCTGCAACGGCCTTTATTTTACGCAGATCGCAGTAGTACTATCGAGGCCATGTCGCTTGCGGTCTCAACCGGGAACTGATGCGCCCCCGCTACCGGAACCTGCTGGTAGCCGTTTTCCTGGCGGGCGTGCTGGTCCTTGTCTGGCAACTGCAGGGAAGCGAGGCCACTACCACGGTGCTGCTGCTGACATCCGCCGAACGCCAGGACGGTGACTCCGCTTCTCTCAGTGACGCCGGCCGAGCCCGCGCAGAAGCGCTCAGCCGGCTCGCGGGCAACCTCGCCGCCCCCGATCTGCTGGCCGGCATCTTCAGCGCCGGTGGCGAACCCGAGCGCGAGACGGTTCGCGTGCTTTCCGAACGTCTGGATCAGCCGATTACGGACGTGTTGATCGAGGACCCGGGCGCCTTCGCGCGCGGGCTGGCCAGGCAGCACCGCGGAAAGATCGTGATTATCGTGACCGGCGCCAACCTGGCTTCGGCGCTGCTGGCCGAGTGGGATGCGGCAGCGCTGGGGCTGGCGGAATTCGGGCCGGGAAGAATGCACCTGATCAGCCTGCCCTCCTTCGGTCAGCCGCGAACGCTTGTCATGCATTACTGAGAGCGATGCGCGTGGGAGGGAAGGCGTCCCGCCTTCCCGGGGTCAGCTCAGGAGGCGGCTGAAGGTCGCGAGATCAATGTTGGACCCGCACAGCAGCACGCCCACATGCTTGCCCTCAAGCCGCTCGCGCAACGGGCCGATGGCGGCGGCAGTAGCTGTCGCGCATGCCGGTTCCACCATCATCTTCAATTCCTGCAGGATCAGCCGCATCGCCTGGCGAATTTCATCGTCTTCGACCCGGCCGAGATCGTCCATGTGGCGGCTGACCAGCGCAAAGCTGTATTCCCGGGCATTGGGGGCCCGCAGGCTGTCGGCGATCGAATCGACGCGGCTGGCCTGAACCGGCTCGTTGCCGACGAGGCTCTGGAACATTGAATCGGCGCCAAAAGGTTCCGCACCGTACACCTTGATCTCAGGACGAATCTGCTTGGCCGCCGCGGCGACCCCGGCGATCAGCCCTCCGCCTCCCACCGGGATCACCAGCGCATCCAGGTCGGGCGCCTGCTCCAGCCACTCCATGCCGAGGGCGCCCGTGCCGATGGCAATCGAACGTCCCTCGAAGGGATGGACCAGGGTCTTCCCGTCCTGTTTCTCGATGTTCTGGACCCGTTGAAAGGCAGCTTCCGCGTTGTCGCTCAATTCCACTTTCGCGCCCCAGGCTCTCGCCTGGCGAATTCGCGCGGGGTTTGCCGGAGAAATGATCACGACATGGGCCGGGGCGCCCATGACATGCGCCGCCCACGACACGGCTACGGCGTGATTGCCGGCGCTGACCGCGGTCACGCCCCTTTTTACTTTTTCCTCGGGCAGGGAAAGCATCCAGGCAAGCGCGCCCCTGGCCTTGAAAGTTCCGGTCATCTGCAGCAGCTCGAACTTGATCGATATCCGCAGATCCGGCGCACGCTTGCTGATCTGCGTGCCGCGCCAGTCATGCACCGGGGTGCGCACGATACGATCTTTGACCACTTCCCTGTAGGCGCGTATCTCGCTGAGTGAAGGGGGTTCATGAACAGTCATTGTCTTGCTCCTTTACGACTGACCTCCCTTACATAGCGCTCGTCCAGATCGCGGGCGCGCACACAGCCCAACAGGGCAAGATCTCTCTCCACCTCGTCGCGCAGAATCTTCAGCGCGCGATCCACACCAGCCTCGCCGCCGGCCCCAAAGCCGTACAGGTAGCCGCGGCCGGTGGAACAGGCGGTGGCGCCAAGCGCCAGGGCCTTCAGCACATGCGTGCCGCGCCGCACCCCGCCGTCAACGATGACCTCGGCGGAGTCGCCTATGGCGTCCCGGACCTCGCGCACGAGATCGACCGGGGCGGGCGCGCCGTCCAGTTGCCGTCCCCCATGATTCGATAACATGACCGCGCTGGCGCCGGCCTCCACCGAGCGACGCGCGTCTTCCGCGCACATGACGCCCTTGATCGCAAATGGCCCGCCCCATTGCTCGATCATGCGGGCGGCATCGTCCCAGTCCACGGTCATATCGAACTGGCGACCCACATAGCCCATCAGGTTGGTGTCTTCCGAATCGCGCAGGCGGTGGGAAAAATTGGCCATCTCCGCGGCTCCCGAAGTGAGGTAGCGATACGCCCAGCTCACATGCCGGGCCACGTCCAGCTTGCTCATGAAGGTCAGCTTGGGCGGCACGGTCATGCCGGTATGGAAGTCGCGCTCGCGGTTGCCGCCCACCGGCACGTCCACCGTAAGACACAGTGCGGAATAGTTGGCCTCCCTGCAGCGTTCGATGAATTCGCGGTTCAGCCCCGGGTCCCTCAGCACGTAGATCTGGAATATCCGCGGACCTTCGCTGGCCGCCGCCACGTCCTCGATACTGGTGGAACCCAGCGTGGACAGCGAATACATCGTGCCCGACCTGTGCGCCGCCCGTACCGCGCCGACCTCGCCGTCGTGGTGAAAGATCCGCGACATCCCGGTGGGCGAAAGGAACAGCGGCCATTCGAGCTCCTGGCCCAGTACCGTGACGCCGGCGTCTATCTTCTCGACATTGACCAGGTAGCGCGGCAGCAGTTCGTAGTTCTCGAATGCCGCCGTGTTGTTATGCAGCGACCATTCATCATCGGCCCCGCCCCGCATGTAGTGATACATCGGCGCGGGCAGCCGCTTGCGCGCCAGCTTGCGCAGGTCTTCCAGGTTATAGCAGCGGGCGAGCTTTTTCTTCGACGCCATCAGCCGAACCTCGCCAGCGCGTAGTCCTCCAGCGGAAACTCCCGTCCCTCACCGATGATCTGCTGCGCCAGCGCTTTCCCCGTCCCTGCGGCCATCGACCAGCCCAGATGTCCGTGGCCGGTGGCCAGGGACAGGCCTTGAACTTGCGTCGGCCCGATGATCGGCACGCCGTCGGGCGACGCGGGCCGCAGGCCGCACCAGGCCTGCATGTCCTTTACATCGATTTGCTCGGCGTGCCGGGGCAACACGCCGGCGAGCAGGTTCCTTAAATTGGCAACCCGTTCCGGAGAAAGGTCGAGATTGAATCCGGTGAACTCTACCGTTCCGCCTACCCGTATACGGTTCGCGCCCAGCGGCACGACACCGGCCTTGTAGCCGTCATCGAGCACCGCGTGCCCGAGTCGGGGCAATTCTTCCGGCATGGGCGTGGTCAGCGAGTAGCCCTTGGCCGGGCAAACCGGCACCCGAACGCCCAGAGGTTTCACGAGACGGGGCGTGTAGCTGCCCGCGGCCACGACAACTTCGTTCGCCTCGATTTCCTCGCCATTTCCCAAGCGTACACCCTGGACGCTTCCCTGCTGCCCGAGTATTTCCTGCACCGATGCTCCAAATCGAAATTGGGCCCCATGTCGTTCGGCATGCCGTCGCAGGCTGCGACTGAACTTGTGAGCATCGCCTACCTCATCGGCGGGAAAATAGAAGCCCCCCGCCAGTTCCGCTCGTATCGGCTCCAGCGCCGGTTCCAAGTCCACGATGCCGGCGGGGCTCAACTCTTCTGCAGGCACATGATCGGCGCCCAGAAAGCGGATGTGCTCCCGACCTCTCTTCATATCGGCTTCGTCGCGGCACACTTCCATCACGCCCGAAAGGTCAGCCTCGTACTCAACGGCGGTATCTGACCTCAATTCTTTCATTTTATCAATAGAATAATTACATAATTTGAGGTTTTTTCTTAGATTGATTTCGTGACGGACAGGCTGGCTGTTGCGGAGAAAGCGGTAGCCCCAGTACAAAAGCGCCGGAAAGGCCGCAGGCCGGACCAGGAGCGCCGCTTCCTTGCGCCCCAGGAACTTGATCAGCTTCAGCCAGACGCCGGGAGAATTCCAGGGCGCCGACAGACTGGGCGTCAGCATGCTGGCATTGGCGAAGCTGGTCTCAAGCGCCGGACCCTCGCGCCGTTCCAATACCGTTACGTCGGCGCCGGCGCGGGTCAGAAACCATGCCGTGCTGACGCCGATGACGCCACAACCGACGACGATTACGTGCATGAAGGGGGGATGCCTGGCCTCAGGCAGCGATCAGGCCGGCAAAACGCCTGAACACGCGCCGGCCCAGCTCCATGGAGCGTTCCATGTGGGCCCGCGTATCGGCAAGTATCCTCCTGGCGCTGATCCGCCCGTCCTCGGCAAGCCATCCTCGTGCAGCATCCCGCCGGACCCATTCCTCGATCATGGGTTGAAGGATTTCCAGGTGAAACTGGATCGCGTAGCCGGCCTCGCCATAGCGGAAGGCCTGGTTGACGCAATCCGGCGAGGAAGCCAGCAATACGGCGCCGTCCGGCAGGTCAAAGGTATCGCCGTGCCACTGCAGGACCACCTCGCGGTCCTGTAACCGGGAGAACAAGGGGTCGTTTTCCGCATCCGTCGTCGTGGTGAGGTCATACCAACCCACCTCGCGCACGGGATTCTCATAGACGTCGCTTCCGAGAATCTTGGCCATGACCTGAGCGCCGAGGCACACACCCACCGACGGAACCGATTTCTCGAACGCCTCGGCACAAAGCCGCTCGACATGAACCAGGTGCGGGAACCGATCCGTGTCGTTGGCCCCCATGGGTCCGCCCATAACGACCAGGCCGGCATGCCCGTCAAGGCTTGGCTGCGCCGAAGCGTCACGCTGAAAATCGACGACATTGAGCGTAAGGCCCTCGTTGCGCAGCAGAGGTTCCAGCATGCCTTCCGTTTCGTAGCTTACGTTGCGGATTATCAGTACTTTCTTCATTGCTTCTCTGGGGACTTGGCCGGGACGGATTGTACTGCCGGCAACCCGGTTTTCCGTTGCTCACAGGCATGGACTGCGCGGGTTCCCGGCGGGCAGCGCGTAAGGTTGCGATAACCATTTCGCGCGATATTCACAGGTGAGGCGCCTGCATCATGAAAATACTGCTCGTTGAAGACGAACCGGACCTGGCCAGCGCCACCCAGCGCCTGTTGCGCCGCCATAACTACATAGTGGACGTGGCGGACGACCTGGGCGTCGCGCAGTCCGCCCTGCTCAGTTCCCAGTACGAAATCGTCCTGCTGGACCGCCGTTTGCCGGACGGTGACGGCGTGGACCTGATTCACTTCGCGCAAGACCACAAGCTCTCGTGCAAGTTCCTGGTTCTCTCCGCGCTTGGGGAGCTGCAGGAGCGGGTGGAAGGTCTCGACCTCGGGGCGGATGACTACATGGTCAAGCCCTTCGAGCCGGAAGAACTGCTTGCCCGGATACGCGCCGCGGAACGGCGGCCTGTACCGGAGGTCGGGCGGGTGCTGCAACTGGGAGCCCTGCGTCTGGATTGCGACACGCGAAACTTCTTCGCCGATGGCGACGCGTTCATCCTTCCCCGGCGCGAAATGGTGATCCTGGAGCAACTCATGCAGGGCGCCAACCGGGTGGTGGGCCGCGACGTGCTCGAAAAGGCCATGTACGGATACGACGAGCAGTTCGAGTCCAACACGCTCGAATCGCATATGTCGCGCCTGCGCAAGGCCATCGCCTCCCGCGGCTGCGGCGTCAGAATCCACACGGTGCGCGGCGTTGGCTATATGCTGAGGGAAGAGTCATGAGCAAGCCCCGCCGCGTCATGCCAGTCCTCCGTTCACTGGTAGGCCAGATGACCTTGCTGTCGCTTGCGCTGCTGCTGCTGGCGCTGGCCTACTTCGTTTTCTTTCCAATCCTTACCAGGGACCCCCCGGAGCCTTTGGAACGCACCATTTCAATTTTGGCAGGCGCTGTTCTTGGAGTCATGGCTGATTCTGATGGGCCACTGAGCGATATTCGCGAAGCGAAGGACGTGCTGGCCGCTGCGGAGGCCAACGAGCATTTCAGGCTCTATGTGACTCGTGGCGATGAGGAATTGCAGATTGGGGCGCCCCCCAGATGGGCGGATGTCGCCGATTACTCTCAGTTTGTCATGACTGATCCAGGTGCGGCGCCGAGCGGCGCCAATCCCGCCAGTTCCCTGGTGTTCTTCAGGCTGAGCGAGAGCGACGGCGAAACCAGCGTTTCCTATCAGCTATTCCAAGGGGAGCAGGTCTACTACGAGATCGGCGGCGTCCAGAAACCGCTAGCCAAAGCGGAAACGTGGCTTGGCGGCATGAGCCCCATTGTTTTCTGGTGGCAATCCCGCAACATGCTTATTGCGGGAGGAGCCATATTCGCCGGCGTTCTGATGCTGCTGGTGATCTTGCGACGCTCTCTTCGCCGGCTTGCGGATGTAGCGCGGACCCTGGATCCACAGGATCCCAGCCACGAATTGCCCGAGAAGGGTCTGCCTACGGAAATAAAACCGATGGTGCGAGCCATCAACCGCATGATTCGGCGAATTGACGAAGCCAACGAAGAGCAGGCGTTTTTCCTCGCGGCGGCTGCTCACGAGTTGCGCACGCCACTCGCCATAGTCCGCACTCGCCTCGAGAATCTGCCCGAGGGGCCCGACAAGGAGGAACTCAAGAACGATCTCCGCCGCATGTCGCGCCTGGTCGATCAGTTGTTGCGCCTGATGAGCGTGCGAAACAAGGGCAAGCCGTCGGAAACCGTCGACCTGGTTTCCATCGCGAAAAGTGTTGTAGCGGAGCGCGCGCCCCTGATCATCGACAAGGGTGTCGAGATCGACCTGGATGCTGACGATCAGCCGGTGGAGGTGCGCGGCGACGAAAGGCTGCTCAAGGTGGCCCTGGCCAACCTGGTAGACAACGCTCTATCGTTCAGTGATCCGGGTCGGCGGCTCATGGTGCAGGTAAGCCCGGACAGGAACATCACGGTCCGGGATGAGGGCCCGGGCATTCCGCAGAAAGAACTGGACAATATCTTTCGGCCGTTCGCCAAGAACCCGCCCAACCGCCGCGGACACGGCCTGGGTCTGGCCATAACGCGCTCCATCATGGCGCTGCACGGCGGAAGTGTTGACGCCGCCAATCTGCAAGATGGCGGCGCGAGCTTCGCGCTTCAGTTCTAACCCGGAAGGGAGGGCATCTTGCCCTCCGCCCTGCGGGCGAGTGCTGGAAGCCCTCTTTCCCAGGCTTTCCTACTGCACCAGCACGCGCGCTACAACCGTCTCCGTTTGAGGCAGCAGACACAGGTCGTCCTTGCAGGTCTGGTAGGTAACCTCGGCGCTTACCTCGTACAAACCCGGCAGGGTGCCGGCCGCAGCCTCGACCGGCTGGCCCCAGGTCACTCCCTTGCCCATGTGAACGTCGTATGAGCCCTTGAACCGAAATGGCGGACTCTTGACCGCGCCGGCAGCCTCAATTCCGGCGGGCACGCTAAAGCTCACGCTGGTTTCCTTCATGCCCTGCCCAACGTTGCGGCCGGTCGAAGCATAGATGTACCAGCCGTCCTGCATATCGAGCTGAACATTGACATCCGCGGTGCGACCCGTTTCCAGCACGACCATCGGGTCCACCCGGACCGAGACCGGCGAGAAAGACGGATCCGGAGCGTTAGTCGATGCAGAGTTGGCTTCAGTAACACCCGCGGCGTCCGGGGCAGTTTCAGCATTGGCGGCGATCATCGGCGCGGGCTGGGCATCCTTGCTGCCCAGCATCACGTAAACCCGGCCCTGATGACGCATGGTGAGCCAATACTCCTTGCCCATGTCATACAGCCTGCCGATGTCCTTGTCCCACCATTCCTGCTGAAACGACAGTCGTTCCAGAATTTCCTCGTCGCTTGGAACCTGAAACGTCTCGCCTTCCGCCGCACGGTCAGCGGAGATTTCCTGAAACATGGCGCGCTGCGTCTCCAGCGTCGGGCGCGGGCGCGGCGGGTACAAGCCCGGGTCCTTGCCGGCGCTCTCGACCTTGTTGACGTCCTCCCACTCCCAGGACAACTCGTCGCTGAACTCGCCGCCGTTGATCGTCGCCACGCTGGCGCCAATGATCAGGTCGTTGACGCCATCGGCATTCCAGTCGTCCACATACACTCGTTGCCCGCTGCCGGGGATTGCCTTGGCTCCTCCGTCGGCCGGCAGCAGGTCAATGCCCGGTTCGAAGCGATGGCCGTCGGGCGTCTTTACGCCGCGGAAGAACGAGACCGCGCGGCTGTTCGGCGCCCGGTAGGAGTCGGTGACCAGCAGGTCCAGCACGCCGTCCTGGTCCCAGTCCACGGCGAGCGGGTTGGGCTTGCCGTCGCCAGAAGGCGCCAGGCGAAGACCGGTTTGCATGTATTGCACCTCGCTTTCCGTGTACGAACGCGTCTGCAGGGGCTTGCCATTGACATCCAGCAACAGCTCGCGCACGCCGAAGCTGGGGTTCCCGGGTCCGCCGATGTTCTCGCTGACCCGCAGCCCGCCACTGCCGCCCACGATCAGGTCATAGTCGCCGTCGTCATCCAGGTCCCCGAAAGTTGCCGACGTGTATACCCAGTAGTCAAAGGTGCCGATATCGCCGGGTTCGCCCTCGTAGTTCCCCCAGTCGGGTTGGCCGTTTGAGGACGGATCGCCCTCCTGCGGCAGGTTCTCGCCAGGCAGAAAGCCGTCGGCGCTGCCCCGAAACCAGGTGACCTCGCCAGGATGGTACTGGCCGGTGATCATGTCCAGGTAACCGTCGTCATTCAGGTCGTAGAACATGGGCGTAAACCCGATGCAGCACCATTGAGGAACTTCCATGATGGTGCCTTCGGTATCGCGCGCCCACTCGAATTCTTCGGTGAATCGCGGTTCGGAGTCCGTTCCCACGTTCAGGTAAACACGGATAGTTGATCCGTCCACTCCCATCGGAAAGGATTCCGAATTGGTCTCGAACTCGCCAACCAGCAGGTCCCGCCTGCCGTCTCCGTCCCAGTCCCAAAGCGCGGGCGCCGCCAGCCCGTGCTTTTCGGTCAATACCGGCCCGTCGCCGGCCATTACCAGGAACGGCTCGCTGAGCATGGGCGCGCCCGGAATTTCCGCGGGCGTCAGCCTCGGAAAGCTCATCTCATCCGCTTGAACGGCGCAGAAAGCGAAAACCGCTGCAATTGAGAAAAACCCGACCTTGCGCATGCTCTTTAACTCCCAGCGAGAACCCGATCCGAATTCTGCCAAATCGAGATTACCCGAACCTTACGCGGCTTCCTGTTGAGCAAGCGCGCCATTTCGGGCCGGAATTGTGCCTATTCATGGCCAAATCGAATCGTCGGTTAGCATGATTGAAAAGGAGATCCGTGTGGACTTCCCCGTTTCGTTCTCGCTGCAAGCTCTGCGAGGCGAAGGCAAACGGGCGGAACCCGATCAACGGCCCAGTGCCCGGCAGCGGGAGGAATTCCTATGAAATTGCAGAATCTGGCCATCACCGCCACGCTCATGACGACATCCTTGTTGGCCGTGTCCCAGACCCATGCGCTCGAATCGCGTATCGACGCGGTCACCGTTTATCCCAGAGGCGCTGACGTGACCCGCGTCGCGCGGGTATCCCTTGCGTCCGGCGTCAACGTCGTAATGCTGGAAGGCCTTCCGGGCAATATCGACCTGGGGCGGGTTTCGGCGGTCGTTGAGGACGAGCGCGTCGAGGTGCGATCCATTCGCCTGGATGTGCGCGAGCAGCGCGAGGCGTTCGACGCGGAGGTCCGGCGCCTGGAGGACGCTATTGTGCAGGTGAAGGACGCCATGGAGGCAATCGACGACGAGATTGCCGCGGCGGAACTGCAGCTGAAGTTCCTGGAGGGACTCGCGCAGGAGTACGCGAGGAGTGAACGCGGCGAAGCGGCGGCAGGCCAGGCGGACATCGCATCCTGGCAGCAGGCCATGGACTCGATCGGCAGCGGCGCAAGCGGGGCAATGGAGAAAATCCGCAATGCCCGCAAGTTGCGCCGTGCGGAGGAGAAAGAGCTGTCGGTGCTTGAGCGGGAACTGGAGAACAAGCGCGTACGCCGTGCGGATTCCGCTGTGTTGCGGATCTCCCTGGCTTCGGAGTCTTCGCTGGATTCGAACCTGCGGGTCACCTACTTCCAGCGGCAGGCGCGCTGGAATTCGTCCTATGCCGCCTATCTCGACACCGACGCCAGTCGGCTGCGACTGACCCACGAGGCCCAGGTCAGCCAGGCCACCAGCGAAGACTGGCGGAACGTCGAACTCACCCTGTCCACCGGTAACCCCGGCGGCGAAATGCAGGCTCCCGAGCAGGAAAGTCGGTTTCTGGATCTTTATGAACCGCGCATGGAAGCAAGGATGGCCCTTCCAAGAGAAGACAGGAGGTTCGAGGCGGCCGCGGCATTGGATGAAGTAGTGGTTTCAGGCCGGTTGCGTTCGGGCAGATACGCGGTCCTGTACCAGGCATCCGAACGCACGAGTATCGCGAATGTTGCCGATCAGGCCCAGGGCGTACCGCTTGCGGAGTATCGCGTTGCTGTTTCGTTGGTGACCCGGACCACACCTCGCGGGAACGCGCGCGCGTTCCTGAGCGCGCGATATACGCACGATAGCGAGACGCCACTATTTGGCGGATCCATGCGCGTATTTGTCGACGGGGCTTTCACGGGCCTTTCCCAACTCCCGGATTTGCTTCCCGGAACCGAAGCCGCGCTTCCCATGGGGCCGGACCGGCAAGTCGAAATAAGCGCAACCGATCAGGGGGGCGAGAAAGGCAGCGAAGGCTTCCTGACTGCGCGCAATACCCGGCTGACCGATTTCCTTTTCGAGATTGTCAACCGTCATTCCAGGCGAACGACCGTTGAAGTGGTCGACTACTTTCCGGTCTCGCGGGACGAACGTATCGAGGTGTCGAGCCCGCGCACCGCCACCAAGCCGGATGAGGAAAACCTGGACGAACGCCCCGGCGTGGTGGTCTGGCGAAAGACGCTGGACCCCGGCGAACGCTGGCAGATCGCCCACCAGTATGAAGTCAGCTTCCCCAAGGACACAATGCTGACAGAGCAGTTCTAGCAGGCAAGCGAGCGCTCAATCCCCTACCCGCACGCGGTAGGCGGTTTCGGCGAGACCGACCAGACCCTTCCGTTCCAGGTTCGTTCCCTCCGTGTTGATCTCCCGGGCCGAAAGGAGCGTCACCTGGCAGCGCGGCCCAAGCAATTTGCGTAGTCCCGCCTCACGTATGGAAAACGGCGGCCCGTCCATGAGCTCGGGCGGGTACTCCAGGCAATTGATCAAACCCACCGCACCTGTCGGCAGCAAGTCCACAAGCTGCTGCACATAGTCGGGTTGCATTTCCGGAGGCATGGCCACCAGCGCCGCTCGGTCGTAGAAGGCCGCAAGCGGCCCCACATCGGCAGCCGTCGCGGAGAAGAAGTCGCCCTGCAGAATTCGGTAGGGACCGGCGCTGTAACTGCAAAATTGGCCGGCCGGTCTAATTTGCGGCCTGAGTTTGAGCCCATCGAAGAAAGCGTTGCAGGCTATGGAGCTGACTTCCACGCCGAGCACCTCGTAGCCCTGATCCGCCAGCCAGCACATGTCCAGTGATTTCCCGCACAAGGGAACAAACACCGTGCCGCCTGCCGGCGCCTGCACGGAAGCCCAGTGCGCCCGCAGGGCCTCGTTGGCGGATTCCTGGTGAAACCCGGTCTCGTTCAACTCCCACTTGTTGAGCCAGAATTCCGCTTTCATCGTTCAGGCAGGCTGTAGGCCACGAGCGAATCGCCTTTCTTGTACGGATACACCCAGTTATGCCCGCCCGTGGCCACAACGACGAATTGCCGGCCTCCGGCCATGTAGGTCATGGGCGTCGCATTGGCGGAAGTCGGACCGTCAAACTCCCAGAGCAATTCGCCGGTTTGGGTGTCGTAAGCGCGGAACCGCTCGTCCGCGGTCGCTCCGATAAAGACCAGCCCTCCCCCGGTGGCGATCGGCCCGCCGGCAAACGGCGTGCCCCACCGGAAGGGGACCGGAACCGGGGCCAGCTTGTCGATCAGGCCCAGGGGCACTTCCCACCTGATCTCGCCCTCCGCCATGTCCACCGCCACCAGCTTGGCCCAGGGCGGCTCGGTGCAGGGCATCATGAACGGCGAGAGCAGCGGTCCCTGTTCCAGTCCGTAATCCGTTCCCTCGATATACCCGGGCGGCCCGATCGGCAAGCCGGCGGTTGGAAGGCGGGACGATTCGGGATCGAGCTCCTCTTTGGGTATCAGCCTTACCCGGTAGGGGGACTGGCCGACGGGAGTCACCAGGATATCGCCCTGGGGATCAAAGGCGCCGCCGCCCCAGTTCATGCCTCCGCCGACGTTCGGCATCATCAGCGTGGCGGTCATGCCGGGCGGCGTGTAGATCGGACCGTGGCGCATCGACTCGATCATTTCCCGGCACTTGCCCCTGTCGTACGGGGTGATGCCCCAGGCGTCCTCCGGCGAGATTCCGTGCTTCACCAGAGGCGGCGGCCTGACCGGAAACGGCTGGGTAGGCGATACCCGGTCATCCGGCATCCCGTCGGTTGGCACGGGCCGTTCCTCGATCTCGAAGAACGGTTCGCCGGTGTAGCGATGGAAGGTGAACACCATGCCCTGCTTGGTCAGCTGCATGACCACCGGAACACGTTCCCCCTCGCGGGTAATCTCGGCCAGGATGGGGCTGGTGGGCACGTCCCAGTCCCACAGGTCGTGATGCAGTACCTGGTAGTGCCAGACCAGTTCGCCCGTTGCCGCGCGCAGCACAATGAGCGAGTTCGCATACAGGTTGTTGCCGGGACGCTTGCCGCCATAGAAATTGGGCGCCGGGCTGGCGGTTGGAATGAACACCAGGTCGTGCTCGCTGTCCCAGGTGAAATTGATCCATGCGTTGGCGCCGCCAACGTGGTAAGCCGTGCTCTGGGGGTCGTCCGCGGGTTCGCGGATCAGCGTGTCGAAGGTCCACAAATGCTCGCCGGTTCTCGCGCTGAAGGCCCGCACCGCGCCGTTCATGGAACTGGCGTCCTTGAACTTGTCGGCGGTCCCGCCAACGATGAGCACGCCATTGACCACCGCCACCGGCGAGTTCAACTGCATCGTGAGCAGTTGATTGGCGGGCTTGAGCTGCATGATGACGGGCGTCACGTCGACAAAGCCGTTTTCGCCGAAGTCCGCACAGGAGGAGCCGTCCCTGGCGTCGATGGCCGCCAGGCGCCGGTCGTTGGTGGCCAGCAGTATGCGGTGGGCGCATGCGTCGTTCTCCGCCGCCTGCGTATCGCGCCAGTAGGTCACGCCGCGGCAATTGAAACGCCCGGCATAGGGCGTGAGGTCGATTTCCGGGTCGAAGTCCCAGCGCTCTTCGCCCGTAGCCGGGTCCAGGGCGATGATCCGGTTGAGCGGATCGCACAGCACCAGATGGCGCCCCGCCTCCTCCGGCAGGAGTATGGGCGTGACCTGAAAGCCCACCGCGCCGTAGAGATGCGGCGCCCGTTCCAGGTGGCCTGTGTTGTGGATCCAGGCAATCTCGAGATCGCCCACGTTCGTGCGGTTGATCTGGCTCAGCGGCGAATAACGCGTGCCACCCTCCTGGCCCGCATAAGTAGGCCAGCCCGGGTCGCCAACATGGGGATACTCCGTGACCACCTGTTCGTCCCTGTTCTCACACGCACCTAGTACAAAAACACCCGCGAGCAGTACGAACAGCGGGAGGCTGACTCTCGGTATCTTGCGCATGGTGTCCTCGTTCCCTGGGGGCGGTTCAGCCGTGTGCCGCAAAATGTTGGGCGAGTGCTTTGAAGCGGCGGCGCAACTCCCGTTCGCCTAAACGAGTCGGTAGCCTGTCGAAGCCATGTGGCGCACCCGGGACTTCGTGCAGGTCAACGGGCACGTCGCTCCCGCGCAGGCGGCTTGCGTACTCGAGAGATTCTTCGTAGAACAGGTCCTGATCGCCGATGCACAGGTAAGTCGGTGGCAGGCCATCGAGATTTTGCGCTCTCGCCGGGGATGCGAACGGGGAGACGCCTTGAGAGAAGTCGTTGGGACTCAAATAGACTTCCCATGCGAATCGGTTGTGGTCCGGGCCCCACAGCCAATAGCTGGTGCCGGCTTCCCGCGCGGCTCTTACGTTGCGGTGATCGAGCATCGGATAAATGAGGCATTGATACGTAATGGCGCCCGGCCGTTGGTCCCGGCACCGCAAGGCCAGCGCAGCCGCCAGGCCACCGCCGGCGCTGGCGCCGCCGAGCGCGAGCGATTTCGTGTCTATGGAAAGCGCGGCGGCATTCTCAAGAATCCAGCCCAACGCGGCATCGCAGTCGTCGAGAGCCGCCGGATAAGGGTGCTCGGGCGCCAACCGATAGTCGACGGAAACGATCAGACAGCCGAGCTCATCGACCATGCGGCACAAAAGCAACTCGTCCATCTCGGGACAACCCAGAATGTAGCCGCCGCCGTGGATCCACAACAGGCACGGCCGCAATCCGGGCGCATCAGGGCCCGAATACAGTCGAAGTCGCAGGGTCTGATTGGGGGATGGTCCGGCAATTTTCTCGTCGGCAACGCTGACGTGATCGTATCCCTCGATCACGGCCGCGGCCTCCAGCGACATCCGGTTCAATTCATGTCGCGTCTGCCTGAGATTTTCTTTCGTCAACTCCAACTGCGGGAATTGATCGAGAAAAGGCAACAGTTCCGCGTTTATGCTCACTACGTCAACCTCCTGGTGTGCTCGGGCTCAAGAACGTAGGGGATTGACACGCATCTTAAATGTGCTTGGGCTCGCGGACGGTCGGATCGCATCCGGCCAGGTCAAAGCGCGTCCGCCAACTGCCGGTAGGCCCTGCGGCCTTCGTCCGCGGCCGGCCCGTAGTGCTGGTTGCCGTCGAGCTCCGAATGCGCGAACGCGATTCGGCCGTAGTTGTTCCGCAGCGTGTCGCGCGGCGCCGTGCCGTCAGCGCCGCCATAGAAGCCGGGGTACGGCACGGAATAGGCATGACCCCAGCGATTGAGTATGAGTCCCGCCACGTCCGCGGCCGGATCAAAACCGGCAGTACCGAACAGCCGCATCATCTGCCGGTAAATCCTTGACTCGTACTCCGGGTACGACCGCGTCAGGAGTTCCGCGCGTCCCAGGGTGACCTGCGCCTTCGGATCCAGGCCCGGCGAGTGGTATGGCGTATAGAAGGACAGCACGGCCGGCTTGTCCGGGTCCAGCGGCGGCCGGTAGTCCCCAACATGCATGGGGCTGCGGATGTTGCAGGTGAAGCCGAAGCCGTCCTCCTGCCGGTCCCAGATCGCGGCCGTAATGCCGAGCCGGTAGAGAAAACGCCAATTCGTCAAGGCCACGTTCGCGACCAGGAAGGGCGCGTGCAGGAAGCTCGCGCAGGCTTCCCTGTACGCGGGCGGCAGATCGCGCACGATATACGGGTTGATCCAGCTCCCCGTGGCCATCACGACCGCCCTGGCCCGGATTCCGTGATAGCGCCCGTTGCGCTGATAGATTACCGACACGGAACCCGCCTGGCCCGGGGCGCCGTCATGCGAAACATGAACTGCCGTGGAGCTCGTCCGCATGCGTATCGGCCGGCCCGGCCGATCCAGTGCAGCCATGTTGACCGGACGGGTAATGATGCCCTCGAAGCTGGCGCCGCCCTGGATTGAGTCCGGGATCAGGCGTTTCAGGAAGTACCGGACAAACCCGGAATTGCCGCCGGGAAAGGAGACGCGCCGCATGCCCTCCGGCATGGGCCCGAAGAGGCCCGGCATCGGCATCTCGTAGGCGGCATAGGCCGACACACAGTCGCTCCCCAGGCCGCAGGCGGACGCCAGAAACAGGTCCGCATAGCGCGCTCCCTCATCGCCGAGTTTCAATTCCTTGCGCAGGAAATCCTCGTAGGACATCGTGTCGAGCAGGCGGCGCGCCTGCTCCGGCGAATCGAATTTGCGCGCGGCGCCTGACTCGAACCACGCAAACAGGTTTCTTCGCGACGACTCGGCGAGCGGCGTATCGGCAAGCTGATTACGGAACATGTCGACCGCCCAGGAGCCGTCTCCATCGCCACCGCTGGCGAAAAAGTGTCCGACGCTGGTGTGCCGCTGCAACCCGACCACCAGGTAACCGTAATTGTCGCGGCAAAAGCGTAGCGGCTTCCTGTCTTGCGGCCAGGCAGCAAAAGTGAACTCCCGCGGGATGCCGAGCTCGGCGTAGTAGTACGGGTCACCTCGCGCTTCGCTCAAGTCGCCGGGCGACTCGGGCACGAAGAAACCGTTTGCGCCCTGCGGCGCGATCAGCCGTTCGCCATTCACCAGAAACTCGTTTTCCTTGGCCTCGCCGCCGATCATGGGATGGTTGTCCAGCAGGATGCAGCTCTGCCCGTCCCTCCGCCGGAGCGAGAACTCAAGCGCCGCGCCCAGGCCGGCCATCCCGCCGCCAACGATGGCGAGATCGGTTTCCTCTAGCGATTCCAGTTGATCAGGATCAAGCGGCACCTGGCCGTCGAGAATGCGGTGAGCCGACTCGACCACTTCCGGGGTATTGCCGTGTGAGTGTCTGTACGGCCCAACGCCGCCGTACCCGTACCAATCGGCGCCAGGCGCCAGCACAGGCGCACCCGATGCCGCCTGGCCCAGGGCGGAAACAGGGCCGGCAGTCAATGCCGCGCCCGCGCCTGCCGCCACGCCATTCACGAAGTCGCGCCGCGTAATCGGCCCACGGAACCGGGCCTGCCGCGGCTTTCTTCGCACTTGCGACGCTACCTTGCTCCGGAAGTCCCCGTTCGGCCCAATCATGAAGCGCGTTGGCGATAGCCTTCAACGGCAAGATCGGGAATGCCGGCAAAGTCCCTCGCGTTGGAACTCAGCAGTGTTGCGCTACGCAAGGCCGCGGTGACTCCAATTGCGATATCCGCCGCGCGGCGTCTTGGTGATCCCAATTGACGAAACACCTCCGCTGCTGCGGAAGCAAAATGTTCCGACAAAGGTATGACGCCATCATCCGCCAGGAAAGCACGCCCGGTAGCCAATTGCTCCGGGGTTCTCGGGCCGCGTGAGAATTCGTACCAGGCAACGGCGCTCATCTCGATAACCTCGTCGGACTCCGCTATTTCAAGTAAGCGCCGCCGCTCGGCTCCCGCCTCTCCCAATGCGTGAATCAGGAAGTCCGTGTCCAGATGAACCGTCATCAAAAACCCTCATCCTGTTCCTTGAGCCGGCGGATTTCGTCTTCGACGTCGTGACCCTCAAACAGGTCAATCAAGCGATTAAGCACTTGAACACGCTCTCTCCGCCGTGCTGGCGAAACGCCCATTACAGCCTCCCGATGGCGCAGGACAGAGCGGCGGATCGCCTCGGATGCTGAGCATCCATAGCGATGAGCAAGTTCACGGGCCGCAGCTTGCGCCTCGTCATCAAGCAGAATTGTCGTTCGTTTTTGCATACCCTATGGCCTTCACACATGCATATAATATGTCTATTCTACAGTTGAGTCCCGGTATCAATATGGAACATCGAAACGTTCGCGGCAAGATCGCCTATATCCACGATCCGGAGGGAGAACGGCGTGATTTCGGGCGGGAATGGTGGTCGGTCACCTTTCACGAGGACGGCCAGCGCACTCTCAGGGCGCATTGCGAGATCGAACCCGGTGTGGTCGCGGATCGCTCCGTACTCAGGGAAACGGTCTACACAACGGACCGTGATTACCGCCCCCTGGACTGCTTCGTGCGCTTGCACGAAAGCGGCAAGTTTCTCGGCAGCGGCTGGTTCCGCTTTACCGATGCCGGCGCCGAGTGCGAAGCCGTGAATGTCACGGCCGGGCGGACAAGCCAGCGCATGGATCTCGCCACGCCACCGCTGTCCTTCGGGGCGCACCCCGTGTCCTGCGACGTGCTGCACTGCGCCCGCTTTGACCACTCCTCGCAACTGAATCCGCAACCGTGCCGCGTCGTGCTGATGTCTTCGCCCGAGCATGACGGATGCTCCGGACCAAGCTTGTGCTCCATTAAGTTCGACCTGGAATACCTGGGACGCGAAGAGGTCACCGTGCCGGCCGGGACCTTCGAAACCGACCATTACCGCTTCCTGCTCGATCATCACCCTGCCGAAGACGTGTGGTGCACCACCGACGGATTCCTGTTCGTCAAGATCACCGTTGGCGGATACATGAACGCCCATTTCGATCTCGTCGAGTACGATGAGCAGTACTAGCGTTTGAGAGGGGGAAACCGTGCCTTCAACTGTGTTAGCGTCGCTTCGGGCGATTTTTCTATTGGGGGTGGCATTGACCATGACCGCACTTGCCATTGACTCGGCCCGCGCTGCCGAGCAGGACGACATCGCTGCCATAGAGGCAGTGATTCACGAGACTGCGGAACGATGGAACTCTCAGGACTTCCGAACGGTCCTGGAGCTTTGGGATCCGGACGAGCAGGTGCCCTTTTATCTTGCCGAGGAGCAGGATGACTGGTTCATCGGGTGGGAGGCGTTACGGGCGTACCTCGCTCCGCCGATGCCGAGCCCGGCGGTAGAAGGCCTGCGCGAGCAGATGTACGACATTTCGGTCAAACTCATCGCCGACGATCTGGCCATCGCCGCGTGGAACATGCATTTTGAAATGAAAATTCGCGGCAGGCCCCCCATAGGAGAGGATGTCCGGGTTAGCGCGGTGTTGCGCAGGAAGCCGGAAGGATGGCGCTATATCCATTGGGCGGAGTCCCCCATGGCGCCGCTGGTTTATATCGACAAGCTCTTCCAGCGGGACGTGGATCACGAAAAGTTCACGCCCCTGATCGCGCGCTCGCGTGCGGTAAAGGAAGCCTGGAGAGCCGAGGCAGCGGAGAAAGCCGCCGCCGAGTAGAGCCGCGCGATGGCGCGCATAGCGGCCGCTTCCTTCCTGGCCTCGTTCGCGCTCCTGGCCTGCAGTCCCCTGCGCTTCGTCGATGTGGCTTCCGACAACCAGAGCAGCCGTATCGAGCATCTGGTTATCCATTTCACGAGTGCCGACTTCGCCCAATCGATGCACATGCTGACCGAACGCACGGAGCGCCCGGTCAGCGCGCATTACCTGGTGCCGGAAAACGGCGACCCGACCTATCCGCGCCGGCGACTCAGGGTCTACCGGCTCGTCGATGAAGAACGCCGCGCCTGGCATGCCGGTCGGAGCCATTGGAACGGCGCCGACGCCCTCAACCGGAGTTCAATCGGCATCGAGGTCGTGAATCTGTCGGCCTGCCACGACGTGGCTACGGGCATCGAACCGGGCTCGCCGGAGGTTCGCTGCGAGTTTCGCGATTTCGACGAAGAACAGATTGAGCTCCTCATCGAACTCATGCTCGACATCCTTCAACGCCATCCCCGTATCGATCCGGTCGACATCGTCGCCCATTCCGACATCGCGCCCGATCGCAGACTGGATCCCGGGCCGAAATTTCCCTGGCGCCGGCTTCACGAACACGGCATCGGGGCCTGGTACGACGACGACGCCGTCGACCGATACCGCCAACGCTTCGAGGCGCAGCCGCCGACCCTGGTGCTGCTTCAGCGAGGGCTAAAGGCCTACGGCTACGACGTGGACGCGACCGGCGAGTACGATTCGCGCACGCAGGTCGCACTCAGGGCGTTTCAGATGCATTTCAGGCCATCGGACTGGTCCGGAGGGCCGGATGCCGAAACGGCCGCCATCGTGTTTGCGCTGCTGGAGAAATACCGCCCCAGGGCGCTGACCCGTCTGCTGAATTCGACGATGCAAGAGCCACCGGCGAGTAGCAGCTACGGCCGCTTGTAAATCACTCCGCTCTTCATGACGAACACGACCTCTTCCAGGACGCCGATGTCCTCGAGAGGATTCCCGTCAACCGCGACCAGGTCCGCCTGAAGACCTTCGGTGATCCGGCCGACCTGATCCCCGACTCCCAGCAAGTCGGCCGCGCGGACGGTTGCCGACCGGATCGCCTCGGCGGGCGTCATACCGAATGCCACCATGCGCAAAAACTGCCGGGCATTGTCTCCATGCGGAAAAACGCCGCTGTCGGTGCCGAAGACTATCTCCACGCCCGCGTTATGGGCCTTGCGGAAGCTTTCCCGCTGGATCTGCCCGACTTCGCGCTCTTTAGCCAGCGACTCCGGCAATACGCCGCTCTCTTCGCCTTCCGAGAGAATGTGCTCGGTGACATAGATGTCCATGACGAAGGTCGTTCCGCGCTCCTTCGCCAAATTGATGACATCGTCGTTGAGGAAACTCGCGTGCTCCACCGAGTCGGCGCCGGCCAGGATCGCGTTTCGGATGCCCGCGGTTCCGTGGGCATGGACTGCGACTTTTCGTCCATGTGCATGGGCTTCGTCAACCAGCGCCTGCAGTTCCTCGAGGGTGTACTGCACGGCGTCGAGCCTCGTTCCCTTGGACAAGACCCCGCCCGTCGTGCACGTCTTGATCAGGTCCACGCCGAACTTCACGTTCTCGCGAACCTTCCGCCGGACCTGCCAGGGGCCGTCGGCGACCCCGTTCCCGGTTACGCCGTACTCGTACGGCAAAAGATTCCTGTCGCTGCAATGCCCGCCGGTAATGCCTACCGGCGGGCCGGAAACCACCATTCTGGGCCCGGCCACTTCTCCGGCGGCAATCGCATCGCGGAGAGCGACATCCGCATATCCTGGCGCACCCACGTTTCGCACCGTAGTAAACCCCGCCCGCAGCGTAGCCGCCGCGTTCTTGACGCCATTAATCGTTGCTTCGGGAAGTGACACGACAAGTGTTTTCAATCCGTGATCGTCGGAGTCGTGCAACAAATGGGTATGAGCGTCAATAAGGCCGGGCAAAAGCGTGTAGCCGGACAGATCGATGAGTTCGACACCTGCCGAAACCTGCTGACCGCCCGGCCCGGTAACGGCGACAATCACCCCGCCCTCGATGGCGATGGTCGGGTCCCTCAGTATTTCCCCCGCTTCAACGTCGATCATCGCGCCAGCGCGGACATACATATCGGGCTCCGCACTGCCGACCTGACCAAATAGCAATGCGATCGCAAGGAAAACCGTGTTGCGCAAGACAATCAAAATTTCAAAATTTTGGCGGAGAGGGTGGGATTCGAACCCACGATACGGTATGACCGTATACCTGATCTCCAATCAGGCGCCTTCGTCCACTCGGCCACCTCTCCGGCGATGCGCCATTATCCCGCACCCGGCTGCTCTATCATCGGAGGCTCTTCGAGGCAGGCGCCGTTGTTCCGGCGGGCCTGACCCTCGAGAACCTCGCCCTCGGGAATCTCGAGATTGCCGAAGGCCCGAGGCGTCTCCAGTCCGTCGGGTGCGACCAGCGGGTCGGCGGCTTCGGCATCCAGGTACTCCTGCGGACTCTCGCACGGAGGCGTTCCGCCGCCAAACAATGCGCATCCCTGCAGAGTCAGGGCGAGCGCCGTCACTCCCGCGGCGTGAGCCACGGTCCTCATGGCAAAGCCCCCGCTTCCTCAAGCGCACCCTGCAACCGCGCGTGATGCGGCTCGGATAGCCGGGTCAGCGGCAGCCGGGTGCCGCGCCCGCTCCTGTTCATGCGATTTAGGGGCCCTTTTACCGGGATCGGGGTGGGCTCCCCGAAAAGAGAATCATTCCAAGCAGGCAAAGGCGGCAACCGGATGCCGCGCCCGATCCTGTTCATGCGATTGAGGGCCCATTTCACCGGAATCGGGTTGGACTCCACGAAGAGCGAATCATGCAATGCAGCCAAAGGCGCATCACGTTCGCCGGCGAGCGCGGAATCTCCGGCCAGTGCGGCCTTGCACATCTCCGCCATGGCCTGGGGCGCGACATTGGCAGTCACCGAAATCACGCCGTCGCCGCCGGCCAGCATGAAGGCCCTCGCCGTTGCATCATCGCCGCTATACAAGGAAAACTCCTCTCCGCAAAGCGCTCTCAGGCGCTCAACCCGCTCTACCTCGCCGGTTGCTTCCTTGAGGGCTCCGATCCGGGGATGCTCCGCCAATCGGCCAACCGTGTCGGGCAACAAGTCAACGCCGGTCCTGGCCGGCACATTGTAGAGGATCAGGGGCTGCTCAACGGCGTCTGCAATGGCCGTGAAGTGACGGACCATCCCTTCCTGGGTGGGCTTGTTGTAATAGGGCGTCACGACCAGATGGGCTACGATCCCGGCGTCGGCCACCGCCTTTGACAGGGCGATGGTCTGCGCGGTGGAATTGGACCCGGTGCCGGCCACGACCGGAATCCTGCCGGAGGCCTGCCCGGCAACGTAATGAATCAGTTCCGCATGCTCGTCGTGGGTCAGCGTTGCCGACTCACCCGTGGTTCCCGCCACGACCAGGGCGGCAGTGCCAGAATCCGCGTGCCAGTCGATCAGCCGGTCCACCGCCGGATAATCCACGACGCCCCCGGCGTTCATGGGCGTGACCAGGGCTACAAGGCTTTCGCGCATAACGGCGGGGCATTTTATCGCTCCAAAGTGTAAGCTAACCGGAACATGGAAAAACTGTTGGCGATATCGGCCCTGGGACCGCATGAAGAGACGTCCGCGCGCGAACTCAGCGAAGTCGTCAGCGAGGCGGGCGGAGACATCCGCGACGCCCGCATGACGCAGCTGGGAAACAGCTTCGGCGCCCTGTTGCTGGTCAACGGCAACTGGCATGCAATGAACAAGGTGCGCACGGCGCTGGAGCGCTACAGCAAGCGCACCGGCTGCCAGATTTCATTGAGCGAAACGGCCTCGCGGGAAACAAACGCTCCCGCGGCGCCCTATCACGTCGAGGCCGTGGCGCTGGAGAGGGACAATCTCGTCCTTGCGCTGGTCAGTTTCTTTGCCCGGCGCGAGTTGGCCGTCGCCGAGGTACATGCACGGCGCTACAATGCTCCGAGTACCGGAGCGGCCATGCTGGCGGTGCGAATTGAGGTGCATGTGCCGCGGGAGGTGGGCATTGCCGTGCTACGCGAGGACTTTCATGATTTCTGCGACAAGAACAATCTGGACGCGGTGATCGAACCGATACACGGCTAGTTGGCAACAGAGGACACCTGAGGAGAACGGGAATGAGCACAACCGAGGTGGGCGCGCCGGCGCCGGAGTTCGAATCCGCCAGCACCGCCGGAGGCCGGCAGACGCTGGGCGATCTCAGGGGCAGCAGGCTGGTGCTTTTTTTCTATCCCAAGGACAGCACGCCCGGATGCACGCTGGAAGGCCAGAATTTCCGGGACCTGCAAGACGAATTTACCGCCGCCAACGCCGTCATACTGGGCGTTTCACGCGAGTCAATTCGGTCGCACGACAACTTTCGCGCAAAGCACGATTTCCCCTTCCACCTGCTGTCCGACCCGGAGGAAACGCTTTGCAACGCCTATGAGGTGATCAAGGAAAAAAGCATGTACGGGCGCAAGTACATGGGTATCGAACGCAGCACCTTCCTGATCGACGAAGACGGCGTGCTGCGGCGCGAGTGGCGAAAGGTAAAGGTGAAGGGACACGCCGAAGAAGTGCTGGAGGCCGTTCGCTCGTTGTGAACGCCGCCCCGCCAGCGCAGGGGACACCATTCATGCGCGCGGCAAGCGTAGCGCTCATGCTGGCCGTTGCCCTGCAGACGCTGCCGGCCGGCGCCCAGGTACGCGGCGGGACCGAATTGCCGGACATGGGCAGCGCTGCGGATACGGTCTTGACGCGCGAGCAGGAGCGGGAAATCGCGCTGAGCGTCATCGAGCAGTTTCGCAACGCGGGCAGACTTGTTACAGACCCGGAAATCAATGAATACGTAGCCAACCTGGGCCGGCGACTGGCCTACCGGGCGCAGAACGGGGACCACCAGTTCCACTTTTTCGTCGTCAAGGCCCCATCCATCAACGCGTTTGCGCTTCCAGGGGGCTTTATCGGCGTGCACACGGGCCTGCTTGAGGCGACCGCCAACGAAAGCGAGCTGGCCGGGGTGATGGCACATGAGATCGCGCACGTGACCCAAAACCACATTTCGCGGCAGATCCAGGCCATGCGCGGCACTTCAATCATGACCATGGCCACGATGCTCGCCGCCCTGCTGGTGGGAGGACTCATGGGGGGCGGTGGCGACTTCATGCAGGGCGCCCTGATGGCGGGCACGGGACTGGCGCAACAGCAGCAGATCAATTTCACCCGGGCGCACGAACACGAAGCCGACCGCATCGGCATCGGGACTCTCTACGCCGCCGGTTTCGATCCCCGCGGCCTGCCCTCATTCTTCGAGACCATGTCCCGCACGGAATCGCTATCGGTCAAGGCCATACCGGAAATCCTTCGCACGCACCCCGTAAACGTCAACCGCATCGCCGAAGCGCGCGCGCGAATTGCTCCGGACATGATTCGAAATGTCGACAATAGCCTCAACTACTACCTGGCCCGCGCCCAGGCCCAGTTGCTGGGAAGCGAGAGCCCCGAAGAAGCCTTGCGGGCGTTCCGCTCGCGGCCGTTGACGGAAACCGAGGCGGACGTGGGCAGGTTCTACGGACAGGGCCTGGCCCTTCTCGGAATGGGCCGCGCCGACGAAGCGCGGTCGGTGCTGAACAGCCTGCTTGCCGATTACCCGGACTCGATACCGCTGCGGATCGCGGTTGCGCGGGCCAGCGCGGCCGCCGGTGAAACAGGCTCGGCGCGGAAGATATTCGAGGACGCATTGGCGCTCTTTCCGGGCAACATGAGCCTGGGTCATCGTTATGCGGAGGCCTTGCTGGCCGAAGGGCAGGCGCCGTTGGCCCGCGATCTCCTGATGGACTACCTGCTTGATGACAGGATGAATCTCGAGACGATGCGTCTTTTGGCCCAGGCCAGCGGCGAGTCCGGCCGCATGGCCGACGCGCACTACTACATGGCCGAGTACCAGCTCATGCGCCGCAACCTGAACAGCGCGCACACCCAGCTCCAGCTCGCACTGAAGGCTGCCGAGCAAGTCGACGAGGTGCGGCGCAGCCGTATCGAGGCGCGCCTGGAGCAGGTCGAGCTGATGGCCGAGGACGGCGGCAGGCGCGAGAGGAAAGACGAGGATTCCGATGAGGAACCATCGGAACAACGCGGATAGAGGGAGACCCTGACCATGGCGAATCGACTACAGGAATGGTGGACCTTGCAGGCCGAGGAGGAGGAGCGGAGCGCGGACAACCCGCTGACGCCGCTCAGCGACGCACAGCGGCGCAACACGCTGCCGCTGCTGACGCTGGCCTTCGGATGGGGTTTTCTGGTGACCGGCCTGCTGACCGGCGGTGCCCTGGGCAAGGGCATGACGTTCTGGCCCGACGCCGTTCAGGCTTCGTTCTACGGCAACCTGGCCAACTTCGCGATCGGCGCCGTGGTCGGCTACATGGGGTACAAGACCGCCTGCAACAGCGGCCTTTTGTATCGGCTGGTGTACGGACGCTTCGGCGCGTACATCCCGGTGCTCTTTATCGCCCTGTTGACCATCGGCTGGCAGGGCATCGTGGTGGGCGCCTTCGGTTTTGCCTGGGCGCAGGACTTCGACAGCACAACGTTCTATGTGGTTGCGCTGCTCGCGGGGCTGCTCTTCACCGCGACGACCTACTTCGGAGTCAGGGCGCTGGAATGGGTCAGCGTGCCTTCGGTGGTGATTCTGGTGGCGGTGGGACTGTATTCCATCGACCTGAACGTGGGCCAGGCCGGCGGCTGGGACGCCTTCCTGGCGCTCTCGGCGGACAAGGCCGCCAATGCGGAATCGCCCCTGAGCGTACTGAACGGAGTCAACGTCGTCATCGGTTCCTGGATCGTCGGGGCCGTGGTGATGGCCGAATACACCCGCTTCGCCAAGCGCGCCTGGGTGGCCATCGCCATACCGTTCATCGTGCTGATCATCGCGCAGTGGTTCCTGCAGATCGTCGGCGCGCTGGGCGGCGTCGTTTACGGAGGCGACGGCGATTTCACTTCCTACCTGCGCGAGCAGGCCGGGCTGATCGCCTGGCTGGGCGTCATCGGAATGAGCGTCGCGCTGTGGACCACCGGCGACGCGAATCTCTACCTTCCGGTCATCCAGACCTCGAGCATCATGCGCCGGCCACGGCGGGTCATGACAGTGATCTGCGGCCTGCTGGGAACCATCCTGGGCCTCGGGATCTATCAGCAATTCCTGTTCTGGATCGGCGCCCTGGCGATCTGGGTGCCGCCCCTGATCGGGCCGGTCATCGCGCACTACTACTTTGTGGCGCGCGGCAGGATGGACGCCGGGGAAGGCGCCCGTTTACCGGTCGTAAACTGGGCAGCGCTGCTCGCCTACCCGCTGGGGCTGTTGAGCTACTACTATGCGCCCGAATGGCTGGTGCCGGCGCTGTCCGGCCTCGCCGGCTCGATGGTGGCGTACCTGGTCCTGTACTACCTGGCCCCGCCGCTGCGCGGCTACGCCGCCTCCAGCTCCGGGCGGTAATCGCCGGTGCGGGCGAGGCCGTTGAGCCGGGCGCGCTCGCCGAAAGCCCGTTGCGCGTCGACCAACTGCTCCACCCTGCCCTGCCAGGCCGCCAGGGCCGGCGCCTGCAGCGCACGCCCGTAGGAAAAAGAAACCTCCCAGGGGTGAGGTCCCCGCGCATTCATCGCGCTCAGGTGCGCGGTCGCGTCTTCCGCCGACTGGCCCCCGGAAAGGAAGGCGATACCCGGCACCGCCGCCGGCACATGCGCCTTCAGCGTCCTCAGGGTGGCCTCCGCCACCTCTTCCACGCCCGCCTGCGCCGGGCACTCGCTGCCGGACACCACCATGTTGGGCTTGAGCACGATGCCTTCCAGCTCCACGCGCTGGCGCTCGAGTTGGTCGAAGACTTCGTCGAGCACCGCGCCGGTCACCTGCTCGCAGCGGGAAATGGGGTGCGGCCCGTCCATCAGCACCTCCGGCTCCACGATAGGCACCAGGCCGGCCTCCTGGCAAAGCGCCGCATAGCGCCCCAGGGCATGGGCATTGGCGTGCACGCAGCAGTCGCTGGGCGCGCCCTCGCCGATTGCAATCACCGCGCGCCACTTGGCGAAGCGCGCGCCAAGTTCACGATACTCCACCAGCCGCTCACGCAGCCCGTCAAGCCCTTCCGTCACCTTTTCGCCCGGGCAGCCGGCCAGGGGCCTGGCGCCCTTGTCCACCTTGATTCCCGGAATCATGCCGCGGCCGGCGAGGTATTGCGGAATCGGTTCGCCGTCCGGCATTGACTGCCTGAGGGTTTCGTCGAAGAGGATCACGCCGCCGATGTACTGCTCCGCGGAAGGCGCGGAAAACAGCATGGAACGGTAGTCGCGGCGCAGCGGCTCGGTCGATTCCACGCCGATGCCGGCAAAGCGCTTGCCGATCGTGGGAGTGCTCTCGTCCGCCGCCAGAATACCCTTGCCGGGCGCCACCATGGCTTGTGCCGTTTCGCTCAGGTTCACGTTCGTCATCCTCCGATTTCTCCCCTTTTGGTCGTCTCTGGCGTGTAGTGTATTCATACCCTTGCCCATGCGCCACCTCCTTTCCCCGTAGGCGATAATCCGGGTTTCCGGGAGTCCTCCACAACACCTGATTTCTGCAGCCGGAACAGTAACCATGACCATTACCGCATTCGAAAACTGCCGCATATTCGACGGCCACGGACCCGAGTACATCGAAGACCATCGAGTGATCGTTGCCGAGGGCCGAATACAGGCGTTGGAGCCGATGAGCGGCAAGCCGCCGCAAGACGCCGAAATCGTCGATTGCGGCGCGCGGGTGCTGATGCCGGGGCTGATCGACTGCCATTTCCATGCCTACGGGGTGAGCTTCAGCTTCTACGAGCTCGACCGCATGCCGCGCGAGCTGCTGGCGCAACACGGCGCCAAGACCATGCGCGACACCCTGCATCGCGGCTTCACCACGATTCGCGACGCGGCCGGCGCCGACATCGGCTTGTGGCTGGCGCTGGAACAGGGACTGATCGAAGGGCCGCGCCTGTTCTACCCGGGCCGGGCGCTCTCGCAAACGGGCGGCCATGGCGACATGCGCCCCGGCGACCAGATCGAGGCCTCCGCCTGCGCCTGCGGCTACATGGGGAGCCTCACCGTCACTGCCGACGGCCCCCACGAAGTGCGCAAGGCCGTTCGCGAGGAGCTGCGCAAGGGCGCGCACCAGATCAAGATCTTCATATCAGGCGGCGTGGTCTCGCCTACCGATCCGCTGTGGATGCCGCAGTTTTCCGATGAAGAGGTTCGCGCGGCCGTCGAGGAAGCGGCGACCCGGCGCACCTACGTGATGGCGCACTGCCATACCGACGACGGGGCCCGCCGTTGCGTGGAACTGGGCGTTCGCACCATCGAGCACGGCTCGGAGATTCTCGACGACACCGCGAAGGCCATTGTCAAGGCGGGAGCGTACGTGGTCCCGACCCTGTCCGTAATGCACGTGATCAAGGACTACTCCGGGCAGCTTGGCCTGCCGTCCAGCAGCCACGGCAAGATTCTGCGGGTCCACGAGACCATGCTCGCCGCGATGGAGACCTGCGCGCGCCACGGGGTCAAGCTGGGCCTGGGGTCGGATCTCCTGGGCCACGAGTACATGAAGCTGCAGGGCCGCGAATTCGCCTACCGCGGGGAGGTCCACGCGCCCCTGGAGGTGCTGCGCTCCGCCACCTCCGTCAACGCCGAGATCCTGCGCGAGGAAGGCAATCTCGGCTGCATCGCCCCGAGCGCGCACGCCGACCTGCTGGTGCTGGAAGGCGACCCGATGAAGGACCTGAGCCTGTTCGGCGACACAGGCAACATCCCGATCATCATGAAAGCCGGCGAATTCGTCCGCCGCACCGCGCTTTGACGGAGGCCGGGACCGCGGCAGCAGGTTTTCGCGAGATTCATTCTGGACTAAAATAGTCCTGATTCCATCAGGAGCGCGAGAATGCTCAGAGTAAGCAGGCTTACCGACTACGGGACCATGATCCTGGGCTGCCTGGCCCAGGGCGACGAGCAGTCGCTTTCCGCCAAGCGCATTGCCCTGGCCACCGGACTGAGGCTGCCCACGGCGCAGAAGCTGCTGAAGCAGTTGGCCGGCGGCGGACTGGTGCGTTCCGAGCGCGGCGCTGCCGGGGGCTACCGCCTTGCGCGGCCTGCCCGAGAGATCAATGCCATGGAGATTCTTGAAGCGCTGGAAGGGCCGATGGCGCTGACCGAATGCAGCCACGCCGAGGGACAATGCGAGCTTGAGTTGTTTTGCTCGGTAGGCGGCGCCTGGCAACAGATCAACCGCGCCATTCGCGGCGCCTTGACCGAAGTGACGCTGGCCGACCTGAGGCGCTCGGCGCCCAGCTTCCGCACCCCGAAGCTGGCAGCGGATCTCACCGCGAGGATGGGCCGATGAGCCGCACCGCCGAACGCAACCCGGAGGTGCAGGAGCTCCTGCAGCGCAAGTACCGCCACGGCTTCGTCACCGATATCGAATCGGACACACTGCCCCCCGGGCTGGATGAAGACGTGATCCGGGTGATCTCCGCGCGCAAGGAGGAGCCGGAGTTCCTGCTCGAATGGCGGCTTCGGGCCTACCGTTACTGGCGGGAAGCGCAGGAGCCTTGCTGGGCCAAGCTGAACATCCCGCCGATCGACTACCAGGCGATTTCGTATTACTCGGCGCCCGGTGCGGCCAAGGACGCACCCAAGAGCCTCGACGAAGTCGACCCGCGGCTGCTCGAAACCTACGACAAGCTCGGCATTCCCCTGCACGAACGCGCACGTCTGGCGGGCGTGGCGGTGGACGCCGTGTTTGACAGCGTGTCCGTGGCCACAACCTTCAAGAGCCGCCTGGCGGAGGCCGGCGTCATCTTCTGCCCGTTCTCCGAGGCCGTGCGCGAACACCCGGAACTGGTGCGCAAGTACCTGGGCAGCGTGGTGCCGTACCGCGACAACTATTTCGCGGCGCTGAATTCCGCCGTGTTCACCGACGGTTCGTTCGTCTACATTCCGAAGAACACCCGCTGCCCGATGGAGCTCTCGACGTACTTCCGCATCAACGAGCAGAACACGGGCCAGTTCGAACGCACCCTGATCGTGGCCGACGAGGGCAGCGAGGTCAGCTACCTGGAGGGCTGCACCGCGCCGATGCGCGACGAGAACCAGCTGCATGCCGCGGTCGTGGAACTGGTGGCGCTCAAGGACGCCCGGATCAAGTATTCGACAGTCCAGAACTGGTACCCCGGCGATGAAGAAGGACGTGGCGGAATCTACAACTTCGTCACAAAACGGGGCGATTGCCGCGGCGAGAATTCGGCGATTTCCTGGACCCAGGTGGAAGCGGGCTCGGCAATTACCTGGAAATACCCGAGCTGCATCCTGCGCGGCGACAACTCCACCGGCGAGTTCTACTCGGTGGCCGTGACCAACAACTACCAGCAGGCCGACACCGGAACCAAGATGATCCACATCGGCCGCAACACCAGCAGCAACATCCTGAGCAAGGGTATCTCCGCCGGCCGCGCGCAGAACACCTACCGCGGGCTCGTGAAGGTGTTCCCGCGGGCCGAGGGAGCGCGCAACCGCACCCAGTGCGACTCGCTGCTGATCGGACACGACTGCGGCGCCCACACCTTCCCGCACATGGATATCGCGCACCCGCGGGCGGTGGTGGAGCATGAAGCCACCACCTCGCGGATCTCCGAGGACCAGTTGTTCTATTGCCGCCAGCGCGGCCTGAACGAGGAAGACGCCGTCAACCTGATCGTCAACGGTTTCTGCAAACAGGTCTTCAATATGCTGCCGATGGAATTCGCGGTCGAGGCCCAGGCGCTGATGAACGTAAGCCTGGAAGGAGCGATCGGATGAGTGCGCCGCTGCTGGACATTCGCGAACTCGGAGTCCGCGTCGGGCAAAAGGAAATCTTAAGCGGCCTCTCGCTTGAAGTGCGGGCCGGAGAAGTGCACGCCATCATGGGGCCGAACGGCGCCGGCAAGAGCACTCTGGCGCAGACGCTGGCGGGGCGCGACGGCTATGAGGTCACCGGCGGCAGCGTGCTGATGGAAGGCGAGGATCTGCTGGAAATGAGCCCGGAAGAACGGGCCTGCAAGGGGCTTTTCCTCGGTTTTCAATACCCGGTGGAGATACCGGGCGTGAGCAATATGTACCTGCTGCGCTCGGCCGTGAACGCGCAGCGCAAGGCAGCGGGACAGGAAGAAATCAATGCCGCGGCCTTTCTCAAGCAGGCCCGCGGCGTAGCGGCCCGTCTAAAGCTGAAGCCGGAACTGCTCAAGCGCGGGGTCAATGAGGGCTTTTCCGGCGGCGAAAAGAAGCGCAATGAGATCCTGCAACTTGCCGTTCTGCAGCCCAGGCTGGCGGTGCTGGACGAGACCGACTCGGGGCTGGACATCGATGCGCTCAAGGTGGTGGCGGCGGGCATCCGCGCGCTGCGGGACGGACAACGAGCCTTCGTTCTGATCACGCACTACGAACGGATCCTGAACCTGGTATCGCCGGACCGGGTGCATGTGCTGGCGGGAGGACGAATCGCCCGTTCCGGAGGGGCCGAACTTGTGAGCGAACTGGAGGCTTCCGGATACGAAGCCTTCCTGCCGGAAGCGGCATGACCCAGGCATTGTCGGAAATCGTCGTCGCCGCCGGCGAAAAGCGCTCGGAAGTGCTCCGCATCGATCATCGGGCGGGAGAGCGGCAGACGCAGGTCTTGCGCATACGGCTTGAGCCCGGCGCCGGCCTGGATCTGCAGGAACTCCGCCAGGGCAGTGGCCGCTGCGATGTACGGCTGGAGGTGGAGCTGGAACTCGGCAGCGGCGCCAGAATGCGCCACGCGGCCGTAGTGGACGATGCCGGAGAAGGGCGTTTCGAAGTCCACCGCCAGGTGCGCCTGGCCGATGATGCGGAACTGGATTACACCCGCGTGGGATCCGGCGCCGCCAGCGACCGCGAGTACCTGCGCACCCGCATGGAGGGCGCCCGCGCCCGGTTCCGGCACAAGGCGCTGATGATGATGTATGGGGGCCGGCGGGCCGAACTGGACCTGGAAATCGCCCACCATGCAAGAAACGCCGAGAGCGACAGCCTCTGCCGCTGCGTGCTGGGCCCCGGAGGCAATGGCCGCTTTGCGGGAAAGATCCTGATCGTGCCGGAAGGCCAGGGAGCCGACGCCCGGCTGCGGAACGATAACCTGCTGCTGGACGAATCGGCCCAAATGGAAACCCGCCCGGAACTCGAGGTGTACGCCGACGAAGTGCAATGCGCTCACGGAGCGGCCACCGGCGCCCTGGACGAGGCCGCCCTGTTCTACCTCAGGACCCGCGGCATGTCGCCGGACCAGGCCCGGGCAATGCTGGTGCGAGCCTTTGCGTCGCGCATTACCGCAGCCATCGATTTCCCCGAAGCCGCAAAAGTGGCCGGCGGCTTGCTCGACCGGGACCTGAACCTCGCCGCTCCGCTGGAGCTGGCTGCCTGAAAGCGATGAGCCGCGTTACCGCCCAACTCGCCGAAGTCCAGGCGCCGCTGTCGGCCGAAAGCCTGCGCGCCGATTTCCCCGCCCTGGCTACCCGTGTGCACGACAAGCCGCTGGCCTACCTGGACAACGCCGCTTCCACCCAGCGGCCGCAGGCGGTAATGGACGCCCTGACCGAATACGAGGTTGAAATGCACGCCAACGTGCACCGCGGCGTGCATGCACGCTCGGACCGGGCCACGGCCGCTTTCGAGGGGGCGCGAGAGCGTGCCCGGGCCTGGCTGAACGCCGCTTCCGGCGATGAACTGATTTTTACGCGCGGAGCCACCGAATCGATCAACCTGGTGGCGCGATGCCTGGACGACCGCATGGATTCCGGCTCGGAGATCCTGTTGACCGGCATGGAGCACCATTCGAATATCGTGCCCTGGCAGCAGCTTTGCCAACGCACCGGCGCGCGCCTGAAGGTCGCACCGGTGCTGGACTCGGGAGCGCTGGATATGGACGCATTCCGCGGCCTGGTCAGCCCGCGGCTCAGCCTGATCGCAGTGACCCACGTATCGAACGCGATGGGCGTGATCAACCCGGTGGACGACATCTGCCGCATGGCCCGACAGGCGGGCGTTCCCGTCCTGATCGACGGCGCCCAGGCCGCGGGCCACATTCCACTGGACGTGCAGGAACTGGGCTGCGATTTCTATGCGTTCTCCGGTCACAAGATGTACGCGCCAACCGGCATCGGGGCGCTCTACGCACGCGCTCCGTGGCTGGATGACCTGCCGCCGTTCCTGGGCGGCGGCGAGATGATCCTGGAAGTGCGTTTCGACGGCACCACCTACAACACGCCGCCGCACAAGTTCGAGGCCGGAACACCCAATATTGGCGGCGCAATCGCGCTGGGCGCAGCCATGGACTACCTGGCCGGCCACGGACTTGCCCGTCTTGCGGCGCTGGAGCATGAGCTGCTGGAATACGCCAACGGGCGCCTGCTGGACGTCCCCGGCCTTCGGATCATCGGCACGGCGTCCCCCAAGTCTGCGGTGATTTCATTCGTGATCGACGGCATCCATCCGCACGATCTCGGGACGGTGCTGGATCACGAGGGCGTCGCGATTCGGGCCGGTCACCACTGCGCGATGCCGCTGATGGACCGCTTCGGCGTGCCGGGCACGGCGCGCGCTTCGTTTGCCTTCTACAACACACTTGAAGAGGTTGACCGGCTTGTGAGCGGAATCGGCACCGCGCGCAAACTGTTCGCTTAGGGCATGGGTAAAGAGCTGCAAAGCCTCTATCAGCGAACGGTGCTGGAGCACTGCCGCTCGCCGCGCAACTTTCACGCCATGGACCGGGCCGACCGGGTGGCCGAAGGATTTAATCCCCTGTGCGGCGACAAGGTGACCGTATATTTGCGCGTCGGGAGAGAGGGTGGCCCGGCGTCCATTGCGGGAATCAGCTTCGAGGCCGCCGGCTGCGCCATCTGCCTGGCTTCGGCTTCCATGATGACGGAACTGCTGAGCGGCGAAGGCGCGCCCGAAGCGAAGCGGCAGGCGGAAAAGGTCCTGGAGGCCTTCAGACCGGGAGTGGAGAACGGCCTGGACGACCTGGGTGAAATCGTCGCGCTGGGCAGCGTCCGCGCCTACCCGTCCCGGATTCGCTGCGTCACGCTTCCGTGGCGAACGTTCACAGCCGCGCTGGACCGCGACGCGAATACCGTGAGCACCGAGTAAACGCCATGTTCGGAAACCAGAGCGAGCCCGTCACACTGACCCGCAACTGCAAGGCCGTCATCATTCCGGCGGGCGAGGAGGCGCAACTGAACGCCGGACAGCTGGTATTCATCACACAGTCGCTGGGCGGCAGTTTCACCGTTTATGTGGACGGCTGGCTTTACCGTATTGCCGGTGCGGATGCCGACGCGCTCGGCAAGAAGCCGCCCGAGCCGCCCAGATTGCCGGCGGGCGCGGGAGATTCCGACGTGGAAGCCGTGGTGTGGGAGCAGATGAAGACCTGCTTCGATCCGGAAATCCCGGTCAACATCGTCGACCTCGGACTCGTGTATCTCTGCGAAGTCAAGCGCCGCGCCGACGGCAAACGCGACGTGGCCGTGGAAATGACGCTTACCGCCCCCGGCTGCGGCATGGGCGAAATCCTGGTGGAGGATGTGCGCGAGAAGATCGCCATCATCCCCACCATCAGCGAGGTTGCCGTCGAGCTCGTCTTCGACCCCCCCTGGAACCAGAGCATGATGTCCGAGGCCGCCCAGCTCGAGGCCGGCCTCCTCTAGGAGCGAGGGCGTCCCGCCCTCACTCCGACACAGACTGCGCGGCGGCCAGTATCAGGTCCGCCAGCGCCAGGGGTGCGGTCACCATGGCGTCGTGACCGGTGGCCAGTTCCTCGTACCGCCATTGGGGGTGATCCCGCGCAAACATCGCGTGGTCCCTGATTCCGCTGTAGGGCATTTCAGGATCGGTGCAGCGGATGAAGGTCCTGGGGACGCCCTCCTCGCCGCCGTTGTCGAGTTTCACCGGGTCCAGCCAGCTTTTCAGCGGATGGGGAGTCAGCCTTCGGTCCACCCACGCAAGGATTTCCGCGGGCTCACGTGGAATTCCGTACAGCTCTCCCGAGCGCGCCACGATGTATTTTCCGTCGGGCGCCATGCTGCGCCTACGCTCAACGTCCGCATCGCTGTCCGCATCGCTCATCTGCCGGCGCGAACCGACCAGGCTCTCGCCATCGCGCAGGACCACCGTGTCCAGGTACACCAGGTGCCGCAGTCTTTTCCTGGCCCGGTCCGCAACGCCGGAAACGACGCACCCGCCGTAGGAATGACCAACCAGCACCACGTCCGTCAGCTCCTCCCACTTGAGCACGTTCACGATGTCGGTAATGTGCGTATCGAGACCGATGTCGGCATGCAGCAGGTGGGAGCGCTCGCCGCATCCGGTTAGCGTGGGCGTATACACGCGATGCCCCTTCCCTTCCAGGATTCCGCGCACGAATTTCCAGCACCAGCCGCCATGGCCGGTGCCGTGAACCAGGACGAACGTCACCGCATCCACGGTACGTAGCGCTTGATCGCCGGCTTCGAGGGCGGCGACAGCCCACTAGGAGCGGGCGGCAGCCAGGAACAGGTCGGCGCAGGCTTGCGGCTCGGTCACCATGGCATCGTGGCCGGTCTTGAGTTCCACATATCGCCAGTCCGGGTGCTCCTGCGCATATTGGGCGTGGCTGTTCAGCCCGGCGCCCGGCATGGCCGGTTCGGTGCATTGGATGAAGGTGCAGGGCACGCCCTCTTCGCCGCCGTTCTCGAACCTGACCGGGTCCAGCCAACTCTTGAGCGGGTGCGGGGTCAGCCGGCGCTCCACCCAGGCCAGAACATCGGCAGGCTCCGGAGGAATTCCGAAACGCTGCGCGGAAAACCCGACTACATAGTTGCCGTCCGGTGCAATCCGGCGCAACTGCTCCGTGTTGGCCGCCATTTCCTCCGCGCTGATGTCCCGCCGCGCCGTCAGCAGGCTGTCGCCGTCGCGCGGAACGATTGCATCGAGATAGACCAGGTGGCGCAGCCTGTCCTTGGCCCGGTCCGCCACTCCGGAAATCACCAGCCCGGCGTAGGAATGGCCCACCAGCACGACGTCTTCAAGCTCTTCCCATTCGAGCACGTTGACGATGTCCTGAATGTGCAGCTCAAGCCCGATGTCGGGATGCAGCAGGTGCGAGCGCTCGCCACAGCCGGTCAGGGTGGGCGTATACACCCGGTGTCCCTGCTCATCGAGAATGTCGCGCACGAATTTCCAGCACCAGCCGCCGTGACCGGTGCCGTGCACCAGGACAAACAGGACACTGTCCTCCGGCTGCTCATGCGCTCCCGCGCCCTGCAATCCGGCGGCGGCTACGGCGCCCCCGATAAAGGTCCTGCGTGTTGCTTTCGACATACTCCTTACCCTCCAAGCGCAAGCTGGCGCAGAATCAATAGGCGGCGCAAGTTCCGCAATGGTAGTAAAAGCCGCGCGGATCATTGAGTTGCGCCAACTGATCCAGTTCGGCATTCAAGATCTTTCTCGCCTGCTGCACCGCGTCCATGAACCGGTCCGGCTCCGACCGAATGCCCAGGCGCTGCCTGAGCCTCGCCCAGCGCAACTGGAAAAATTCGTTCAGGCCGGTAAAGAAAGGCCGCTTGCGCTTGATCCGTTCCACGCTGTACTCGCCCTCTTCCAGGCCCGCCAGCGCAGCTGCGCTCTCGGCCGCGTCTTCGACGGTGCCGATATTGTCGACAAGGTTGATTGTCGCGGCATCGGAACCGATCCACACGCGGCCACGGCCGATATCGTCCACCTCTTCAAACGTCATGCCCCGACCCTGCGAGACGTGGCCCACAAACCGCTCATACACCCTGCCGATCTGCGCATCCACCTGCCGGCGGACATCTTCGCCCAGGTCCGCGCCGATGCGGCCCTGTTCCGACAGCGGCGTCGTGCCCAGACCGTCCTCCGTAAAGCCGATGCGTTCCAGCAGCTTCGGAGCGGTAAAGAACACGGCGCCCACTCCGATCGACCCGGTAATGGTTCCCGAATAGGCCCAGATCTCGTCGGCTTCCGCGGCGACGTAGTAGCCGCCGGAAGCCGCCACGCTGCTCATGGAAACCACAACCGGCTTGCCCGCCTCGGAGACGGTCGCGACCGCGCCTGAAATCACCTCGGAAGCAAAAGCGCTGCCTCCGGGGCTGTCCACCTGCAGCACCAGGGCCTTGATATCGTCCTCCTCGGCGGCATGGCGGACCAGCTTGGCGATGCTGTCGCCGGCGGCGGCGCCCGGACCGGCGCTGCCGTCAATGATGGAGCCCGCGACCACAACCACGCCCACCTTGTTTTCGTCGTCGGAGTACGGTGGGTTCTCGCGGTCGGCCACGGTCAGGTAGTCAGCGAATCCGACCTTATGGTATTCGCCGTCCTCGGAATCACCAAAGCGTTCCTTCATGTATTCCTTGAAGGTCTCGTCGTTGTGTATCGCATCGATCAGGCCCGCTTCAAGGTTGACCCGAGCGAGGTCACCCCCCGCAGCCTCCAGGGCTTCCGTCAGGCTGGCCGCGTATTGATCCAGCGCGTCCGCAGCCAGCCCACGGGCACCGGTAACCTCGCGCTGGTACTCGCCCCACAGAGCGCCCAGCCACTGCTGCGCGCTCTGTCGGTCCTCGTCGGACATGTTGTTGCGCAAGTACGGTTCGACAAAGGACTTGTACTCGCCTATCCGGAAGACGTGCGGATCGATGCCGAGTTTATTGAACATTTCGGCGTAGTACATCCTCCAGCGGCCCATGCCCCGGATATCCACTCCGCCGTAGTCATGCACGAACACCTCGTCCGCCTGGGACGCCAGCAGGTAGCCGGTCTGCCCGTACCAACTCGAATAGCTGAGCACCGGTTTGCCGGATTCGCGGAACCGGCGCATCGCCCCGGCGATGTCCTGCAGCTTGGTGAAGCCGCCGCCGGCGAGGCCGCCAACGTCCACCAGCACGGCGGCGATACGGTCATCTTCGGCGGCATGCCGCAGCGCCCGCACCACGTCCCGCACCAGCGTTTCGGGGGGCGACTCGTCGTTCATGCGCAGCAACTCCAGATCAAGTTCACCCGCGCTGAGTTCATGCACCAGAACCCCCGAAGGATTCAACAGCAGGACGGTGCCGTCCTTGATTTTCACGGCCGTCTGTCCCGACCCCAGCACCGCCAGCATCGCAACAAACGCGAAGATCATCAGGACCAGGTGGATGATCTTGCGAAAACCGTCGACACCCGTCCAGATCGCGCGAAATAACTTCCCTACCATGAGCATTTACTCCTGAGAATTGCGGCGCCTAGTGTACCGGATTCGACCCGCCCGAAAACGGTCTCCGGCGCGGCCTGCCGGGGACTCGCGAAGAGTCAGGAACCGATATGGCGCACGCGATACACGACGCCTCGGTGGTCGTCGCTTATCAGCAGGTTACCGTCGCCGTCAACGATGACGTAAGCGGGTCGGCCGAGTGTTTCTTCATCGCGCAGCCATCCTTCGGCGAAAGGCTCATAGCTGACGACGTCGTCGCCGTCGAGCTCGAGCATCATCACCCGGTAGCCAATCTTCCTGCTGCGGTTCCAGCTGCCGTGCTCGGCGACGAATAGCCGCCCCCTGTATTCATCGGGAAAGGCCTCGCCCGTGTAGAAGGCCAGCCCCACCGGCGCCACGTGCGGACCCAGCTCCTGGGCCGGAGGCGTCGCCGAGGCGCAGTCGCCCAGGGCGGCCCACCTGGAATCGGGATCGGGAATATCGGTTCCGTGACAGAAGGGAAACCCGAAATGCATACCGGCGCGGGGGGCGTGATTGAGCTCGCAGGGAGGAATTTCGTCGCCCATCAGGTCACGGCCGTTCTCGGTAAACCACAATTCGCCGGTTTCCGGGTGCCAGTCCAGGCCCACGCTGTTGCGCACACCCCGCGCCCACACTTCGCGCTCGCCGCCCTGCGGCGGAATCCGGTCGATCGTGGCATAGCTGTCGCAGACGTTGCAGGGCGCGCCCTGGGCCACATACAGCCAGCCGTCGGGAGCAAAGCCGATGGCGCGCCAGCCATGGTGACGGGCCGTGGGCATGCCGTCGTGGAACACCCTGGGTGGATTGGATTGTCCCAGGCGCTCCTCGACGTTCTCGTATTCCAGGATCCGGTGTATCTCGGCCACGAACAGCGAGGACCCGCGCACCGCCACGCCGTTCGGATCGATCAGGCCCGAAGCGAACTCGAGGACCTCCTGGTCCGGGCCGCCCGGATCGCGTACCGCATAGACCTTGCCCAGGCGGCGCGTCCCGATGAACAGTGTGCCGTTCTCGCCGATCGCCAGCCCGCGCGCGTTCCTGACGCCGCTCACGTACTCCTCGATCACAAAACCGTCCGGCAATTCAATATCGCCGAGATCGAATTCCGCCCGCAGCTGGCCGGCACCCACGAACAGCAAAGCCAGGAGTGAGAAAGAAAGCGTGGTTTTCAGTTTCATGTTCCAATCATCCAGAGTGAAAGCGTGGGCCAGAATGCAATCAGCAGCACCGCCGCCATAAGCACCAGCAGAAACGGCAGGCTGGCCAGGTAAACGCGTACGATCGGCTGCTCGAACCGATAACTCGCAATAAACAGATTCAGTCCTACCGGGGGCGTAAGGTAACCCAGTTGCATGGTCGCCAGGAAAACGATTCCCAGGTGAACCGGGTGCACGCCGAACTGGGCGGCAATCGGGAGGATCAGCGGCACCACCAGCACGATGGCGGAGAAAATGTCCAGAAAAGCGCCCAGAATCAGCAGGAAAACGAGCAGGGCCAGCATGAAGGTCAGCGGTCCGCTCACCACCTCGCCCACCACCGCCAACAAGCGCTGGGGCACTTCGGCATCGATCATCAGGTTGGTGGAAGCGAGCGATACCGCCAGTATCAGCAATATGCCGCCCACCAGCGTCATTGAATCGCGCATGATCACGGGCAGGCGCGCAAGCGGTATCGCGCGCCGGATGAACACTTCGACGATCACGACGTAGAGCGCCGTGACCGCCGCAGCCTCGGAAATCGCGAAGTAGCCGGAATAGATGCCGCCCAGCACGATGACCGGCAGCGGCAGTTCCCAGCCCGCGGCCTTGACGGCGCCGGCCACTTCGCGCCAGTCGAAGCTGGAAAGCGGCCGACGCTCGGCGCGGTTGACCCAGAGGCAGTAGGCCGCAAGGAGAACGATCATGGCCAGGCCGGGCAACACGCCGGCACGGAACAGGGAGTCAATGCGGGTTTCGGAAACGACGCCGTAGAGAATCAGCGGCAGCGAAGGTGCGAACAGTAACCCCAGGCTACCGCCGGTTGTGACCAGCCCGAGGGAGAAGCGCTCGGAGTAGCGCGCTTGCTTCAGGGCCGGATAGAGCAATGCGCCCATTGCGATGATGGTGATACCGGATGCGCCCGTAAACGCCGTGAACAGCGCGCAGACGGCCAATGCGAAGACCGCCAGTCCTCCGGGCATCCACCCCACGAGGGCCTCGCTCAAGCGCACCAGCAGCCTGGGAGCCGGGCTTTCCGCCAACACGTAACCGGCGAAGCAGAACAGCGGAATGGCGACCAGCGCCGGCAGGGTCGCAACGCCCAGGATTTCAACGGCGATCGAGGCAAGCGGTATGTCGGCGCGCAGGTAGCCGAACAGGGCGCCGCCCGCGATGACCGCGAAGAGCGGCGCGCCGAGGATGGCCAGCAGCCCAAGGACTATCCAGTGCATGGACTCAGTTCACCTCGGTGGAGCGGCGCGGGTCCGCGCCGCCCGCAAGCCGGCCGTGCCGCAGCAATGAAATAATGTGAGCCAGATGTGAGCCGCTCATTACGGCGAAGGCGGCCGGCAGGATGGCCTCGAACGCCCAGCGCGGCAGCCCGCCCAGGGTGGTTTCGCCATAGCTCATAGTGTCCAGCCAGTAGGACCCGCAGATCAGCAACAGCAACACGCAGACGAGCATCGCGAAGAGCTGGGCCGCGACCCCGGCCCACCTGCGGGCCGATTCGGAAAGCAACTGCGAGAGCGCGTCGATCGTGATGTGGCGGCTGCCCACGCTGGCGGCCATCGCGCCCAGCATGGCGATCCAAAGCACCAGCCATTCCAGCAGCTGCTCGCTGTGCGGAATGGACATGCGGAAAACGTTGCGCCAGAGGATTTGCGCCGCCGCCAGGACGAGCATTGCACCCAGGCAGGAGGCCAGCAGGCCGGTGAGAAACCGTCCGGCAATCTTTCCCGCCCCGCCCGGCACCGCAGAACCCCGCTAGGCCGAGTACCGCACTTGAATCAGCCGGACCCCGATTCGCCGCGGAAATCCTGCAGCGCCTGCATGATTTCTTCGTGCATGTCGGGCGACATCCGTGCTTCGCGCACCAGTTCGGGGTAGATCTCAGTGAATGCCTGGCGCCACCGGAGAACCTCGTCGGACGTGAGCGCCAGATATTCAAGCCCGGAGTTCTTCAATGCCTGGCTGGCTTCCAGGTTGTCCTGGGCGTCGCGGCGGTCAAGCTGGGCCGACAGCGCGCCGAATTCCTCGCGGACTATCGCCTGATTGGGCTCCGAAAGCCGGCCGAAAGCCCTTCTGTCCATCGCCACCAGTCCGAAAGCGTATACCACGGGAAAGTCCGTGACGTAGCGCAAGCGCGTGTGCCACTGCAGCAGGATCGCGCCCGACGGCGGCGTGACGATTACCTCCACCAGCCCCGTCTGCAGACCTACCAGCACGTCGGAAATCGGCAACTGGACGGGGGCCAGGCCCACCGAACGCATTGCGCGCAACCCGATGTCATCGCCATCGGGTACCCAGATCTTGAGCCCACGCGCGTCTTCGAGCCGAACGACCGGCTTCCTGCCCGACATGATGCGCGCAAAGCCCAGGCTGCCGAAGCCGAAGGACTCGTATCCGCTATCGCGCAAGCCCTCCGCCAGAACGGGATCAAACCGCTGGCGGACAAAAAGCATTTCTTCGCGCGAACGAAACATCAGCGGAAGGCCGTACTGCAGCACGTTCGGATACCTGCCGGCCAGCGCGCTGGAAGTCAGCACCGCTCCCTGCAACTGGCCTGTGCGCATCTTGCGCAGCACCCTGAGGTCGTCACCCATCACGCCGCCGCCATAGAATTTCACCTGCACCTCTCCCCCGGTGCGTTCGTCAATCTCCGCGGCCGCGGCCCGCATGTCGCGCATCCAGGCCGACCCTTCAGGCGTAACGGTCGCGATCTTGAGCGTCTGCGCCGAAACCGGTCCGGCCGCCAGCAGGGCCGCCAGTATCAGCGCGGCAGGCTTAAGCGGAGCGGACTCAAAAATATTCATCGGCAGTACTCAGTAGTTCCATGGCGTCGGCCTTGGCCAGGTTATTGAAAAGCGTCAGGCCCGGCTGATCGGCCGGGGCGTCGACCACTTCCTCAAGCAGCCTGTCATGCAACTCGCGATCATAGAGCAAGCGGGCGCAGTTTCTCGCGTATTCCACCAGCACGCTCAGGTCCCTGCGCTGTGTCAGGCGCAATGCCTCATCGAAGTTCCGCATGCCCTCTTCCGGCCGGCCGCCCAGCGAAGCCGGACGCAGGCATTGCAAGACGCCCATGTACATATGCGCGCGCCCGCGAATGTCCGGCGGCGCGACGTCCAGCAGCCGTTCCAGCGCCACCTGCAGCCGCGGCAGCCGGGCCAGCGCCTCGTAGTCGCCGCGGGCCTGGATCCAGGAAAGATAGCCGATCATGTAGTCATACAGGGCTTGCGCCCTGGCGGCCGGATACGCGCCCATCCGGGCCTCGTATTCATCGAAACCCAACTGCTGCACGCCGCAACCTGACCGGTCGGCGGCGCACAGGGCCCTGCGGCCGTAACCATAGGCCCGCTCGGTCAGCTTGTGAGCCCGTTCGGGATCGTTGACGAAAACCACGCCGTAGGCGGCATACAACTGGGCGGCGGAACCCAGGACCGCGGGGCCCGCGTCTTCACCGGCCAGGCTGTCGATCAGGATGAGCAGCGTAGGGGTGGCCTCGCGAACGAGTTCGGGATCGTCGTGGCCGAGAACGGCATCGCCGAGCTGTTCGGTCAGACTGCTGGTTGCGGATTGAATCAGCGATCCGCAGCCGGAAAGGCCTATCGCCGCGAGAGCAAGCGCCAGGCCCTTCAGCCTCATAGCTTCTCGCGAATTCTCGCGCTCCGCCCGCGCCGCTGCCTGAGGTAATAGAGCTTTGCGCGCCGCACGTCGCCGCGGCGCTTCACCGTGAGACCGGCAATCATCGGGCTGTGGGTCTGAAAAACCCGCTCGACCCCTTCGCCGTGCGAGATCTTGCGCACGGTAAACGAGGAATTAAGCCCGCGGTTGCGCTTGGCGATGACGACGCCTTCGAAAGCCTGCAAACGCTGGCGCTGTCCCTCGCGCACCCTTACCTGCACCACGACCGTGTCTCCCGGCGAGAAATCCGGAAGGTCGGTGCGGAGTTGTTCCGCTTCAAGTTGTTCAATGATGTTGGTCATCTTTCGCGTCTCGTATTTTAATGTCGTATTCCGCCTGGAATTCCGCCAGCAGCCGCCGTTCCCGTTCATTCAGGTCAAGAGCCGTGAACAAATCCGGCCGGCGTTTCCAGGTGCGCCCCAGCGACTGCTTCAGGCGCCAGGTCCGCACCTGCTCGTGATCGCCGCCCAGCAGCACCTCCGGCGCCGCCTGGCCTTCCACCACGGCGGGACGAGTGTACTGCGGAAAATCCAGAAGGCCAATGGAGAACGAGTCCTCCTCGGCCGAACGATCATCACCCAGGGCCCCGGGCAACAGCCGCACCACGGCGTCGATGACCACGCAGGCGGCCAGTTCGCCGCCGCTCAGGACGAAGTCTCCCAGCGAAAGTTCTTCGTCGGCTTCAAGTTCCACCACGCGTTCGTCGATCCCTTCGTAGCGCCCCGCGACCAGCACAATGCCGCGGCCGGACGCCAGTTCCCGCGCGCGCTGCTGACTGAAGCGCTCGCCCTGCGGAGTGAGAAAGATGACCGGCGCGCCGTCGGGCGCCTCGGCGCGCGCGGACCTGACCGCCGCCAGCATGGGCGCGGCGCTCAGGACCATGCCGGGGCCTCCCCCGTAGGGACGGTCGTCCACGCTGCGGTGCGGCCCGGCGGCGAAGTCGCGCGGGTTCACGCATCGCAGGCTGGCGACGCCGGCTTCCAGCGCACGAGCGCAAACACCGCCCTTGAAGGCGTCCAGCACCATTTCAGGGTGCAGGCATACGGTAGTGATATGCATCCGGTCAGTCCGCCGGGTCCCAGTCCACGATCAGCCGGCGTTCCTGGAGATTGACCTCGCGTACCCGGCTTCCCGGCACGAAGGGGATCAGCCGCCTGCGCTTACCCTCCACGATCAGCACGTCGTTGGCCCCGGTGGCCATCAGGCCGCTGACCCGGCCCAGGGGCTCGCCCTCGAGGTTGCGCACCTCCAGGCCTTCCAGGTCGGCCCAATACCATTCATCCTCGGCGGCCGGCGGCAATTCCGCGCGATTCACCCGGATCTCCGCGCCGCGCAGCGCTTCCGCCGCCTCGCGCGTATCGACCCCTTCCAGAAGGCATTCCAGGCTTCGGGGAGTGACCCGAAAGCGCTGCAAGGTCATTTCTCGGCACTGGCCGTTCACGAGCAGATTCCAAATGCGGTAGTTCTGAAGTTGTGCCGGCGGGTCGGCAAAGGATTTCACCCTGAGCCAGCCCTGCAGTCCCCGGGCGGCGCCCAGCCGGCCCATGGGAATCAGTATTGCTTCCGGCGTCTGGTTCTCCGGCTGCTGCGGCTCAGCCTGAGTCCTTGCCGGTCGCGGTGGCGCCTTCGCCATCTTCCTGCGCGCCGTCGTCATCCGGCGCGTCCTTGTCTGATTCTTCCCCGGCTTCCGCCGCGGCCTGCTCGGTTTCACCCTCGCCTTCCGCCGCTTCTTCCTCGGATGCCGCCTCAGCTTCCTCTTCCGCCTCGGCAGCCTCTTCTGCTGCAGACTCCTCGGCCACGGCCTCTTCCTCGGCAGCCTGGTCGGCCTTTGCTTCTTCCACCGGAGCCGTCTCCTCAGCAGCCTCGTCGGCCACGTTCTCCGGAGCCTCGTCCGCAACGGCAGTCTCCTGCGCCGCCTCGGCCGCCAGGTCCCCCTCAATGCGCCGGCGGCGAATCAGTTGCCGCACCCGCTCGGAGGGCCGCGCGCCCTGTCCCAGCCAGTAATCGACCCGGTCCAGGGCCAGCTTCAGGTGCTGCTCCCCGCCGGTCGCGATGGGATTGTAGAAACCCAGGCGCTCGATGAACCGACCGTTGCGCTTGTTGCGCCGGTCGGTCACGACGATGTGATAAAAGGGTCTTTTCTTGGCCCCGTGACGGGAAAGCCTTATGCCTACCATGCAGAGTGGTCCCGCGGCTCGAGGCCGCTCGCTGGAAAACCGGGCATTGTAGCAAAATTCACCGCCGCAATGCCCCGGCGCAAAGACAATCGGCTGCGTCAGGCGCGGCCGAGACGAGGAGTTAGGCGGGCCGTATGCGGCGCGGCAACGGGTGCGGCGCCCAGCGTTCCGAGCAGGTCCGAAAGGTTCTCCAGGCGGCGGGCCACCAGGTGGATGACGTCGTTCTCGCGCTGAATCTCGCCCCTTACACCCAGCAGGACCGACGACATCAGCGTGTCGCGGTAGCGCCGGAAAACGCCGGGCCAGTTCACCACGTTGACCACGCCGGTCTCGTCTTCCAGGGTCAGGAAGACCACGCCTTCGGCGCTTTGCGGGGCCTGGCGCACCAGCACCAGGCCGGCCGCGGCGCACAACTCGCCGGAAACCGCCTCCGAGACGGCTGCGGCGGTCCAGTACCCCAATGCCCCCAACTGCGCTCGCACGAAGCCCAGCGGGTGCCCCTTGAGACTCAGGCCCACCGCGCCGTAGTCGCGCAGCACGCGCTGCCCGGGGGGCTCCGCCGGCAGCTCAGCCGCCATTTCATCCGGAAGGTCGTCCACGCCTGCCGCCGAAAACAGCGGCAGTGGGCCGCCCACGGGCAGCCGCTCGACTTCCCACAGGGCGCGCCGTCCGCCAAGCCCCATCGATTCGAATGCATCGGCGCGCGCCAGGCGGCGCAAGGCGCCCTTGTCCAGTCCCGCCCGGCGGCGCAAGCCGGGTATGTCGTCGTATCCGTGCTTGCGCTCGCTGACCAGGCGTTCCGCCGCCCGTCCACTCAAGCCCCTTACCTGCCGCAGTCCCAGGCGCACGGCAAGCCCGCCCTCGCCGTCCGGGGCCAGGATCGAGTCGATGTCGCTTTCGTTCACGTCCACCGGCAACACGGTCACGCCATGCTCTCGCGCATCGCGCACGATCTGCGCAGGCGCATAGAACCCCATGGGCTGGCTGTTGAGGAGTGCGCAGGCGAAGACCTCCGGATAGTGGCGCTTGAACCAGGCCGACGCGTAGACCAGGATTGCGAAAGACGCGGCGTGGCTCTCGGGAAATCCGTACTCGCCGAATCCCTCGATCTGGCTGAAACAGCGCTCGGCGAACTCCGTGGAATAACCGCGGCGGATCATGCCGCCCACGAACTTATCGCGAAAGTCCTTCACCGTGCCGGTGTGCCGGAACGTCGCCATGGAGCGGCGCAGCGCGTCCGCCTGCGCCGGACTGAACCCGGCCGCCACCACCGCGATGCGCATCGCCTGTTCCTGGAACAGCGGCACGCCCAGCGTGTTGGCCAGGACGCGCTTGAGCTCCCGAGAGGGATAGGACACCGGCTCTTCGCCGTGCCGGCGGCGCAGATAGGGGTGGACCATGTCGCCCTGTATCGGTCCGGGCCGCACGATCGCCACCTCGATCACCAGGTCGTAGAAGCAGCGCGGGCGCATGCGCGGAAGAAAGCTCATCTGTGCCCGGCTCTCGACCTGGAAAACTCCGATCGAATCCGCCTTGCACAGCATGTCGTAAACCGCGGGGTCTTCCGCGGGAATGGAAGCCAGCGTGAGCTTGCGGCCAAAGTGGCGGTCGAGCAGGTCCAGGCACTTCCTGAGGCAGGTCAGCATGCCCAGGGCCAGCACGTCCACCTTCAGCATCTTGAGGTCGTCCAGGTCGTTCTTGTCCCACTCGATCATGGTGCGCCCGGCCATCGCTGCGTTGGCGATCGGCGCCACCTCGTCCAGACGCCCGCTGGTCAGCACCATGCCGCCCGGATGCTGGGACAGGTGACGCGGAAACCCGACCAGTTCGGCGGCCATCTCGATGGTCCGCTTCAGCCGCGGGTGCTCCGGGTCCAGGCCCAGCGCCCGCAGGCGCGCTTCGTCGGGCCAGCCTCCTTCGCGTCCCCAGATGCGCCCGGCCAGCGCATCCCGGGTCGCGTGCGGCAGCCCCAGCGCCTTGCCCACCTCGCGCAATGCGCTGCGCGGCCGGTAGTGAATGACCGTGGCGGTCAAACCAGCGCGCTCGCGGCCGTAGCGTTGGTAGAGGTATTGAAGGACCTCCTCGCGCCGCTCGTGCTCGAAGTCCACGTCGATATCGGGAGGCTCTCCACGATCGCTGGAGATGAACCGCTCGAACAGCAGGTCGATCTTTTCCGGGTCCACGGCGGTAATGCCCAGGCAAAAGCAAACCGCGGAATTGGCGGCGCTGCCCCGGCCCTGGCACAGGATTCCCTGCTCTCTCGCGTACCGGACCAGGTCGTGGATAGTCAGGAAGTACGGTGCGTAATCCAGTTCCCGGATCAGTTCGAGTTCGTGTTCCACCATCTTGCGGACCCGCCCGGGAATGCCCTCCGGGTAGCGCTTCCCGGCCGATTCCCAGGTCAGGCGCTCCAGCCATTGCTGGCGGGGATAGCCCTCGGGGGCCCGGTCTGCCGGGGATTCGTACCGGAGTTCTTCCAGGCTGAAGCGGCACTCCTCCGCCAGTTCGACGCTGCGCGCCACGGCGTGCTCCTGGCCCTCGTACAGCCGCAGCATGTCCCGCGGCGCGCGCAAATGCCGCTCGGCATTGGCCTCAAGCCGGAAACCCGCGCTATCGATGGTCACGCCCTCGCGCACGCAGACCAGCACGTCGGCGATCGACTTGCGCTCGGGCGCATGCATCCAGGCATCGGCCACGGCCACCATCGGGATGGACCATTTCTTCGCCCGTTCCTGCAGCCACTTGAGGCGCACCGCGTCGTCGCCATCGAACAACAGCGGCGCGGCCAGCGCCACGCGGTGGGCGCCGGCGTTGGTCAGGCGCGCCAGGCCGGATATCTCCCGCAGGGCGCGGGGCGGGACGACCAGCAGCACCTGCCCCCGGGCATGCGCGCAGAGTTCCGTCAGGCTGAATTCGCATTGACCCTTTGCGGCCCGCCGCTTTCCGAGTGTGAGCAGGCGACACAGGCGGCCCCATGCGGCGCGGTCGCGCGGATAGCAGATGACTTCCGGTCCGTCACGGGGCTGCAGGCGCGCGCCCGGAAGGAAGTGAATACCCGCCTCGCGCGCCGCGACATGACCCCGCACCACGCCGGAGACGCTGTTGCAATCGGCCAGCCCGATGGCCGCCAGCCCCAGTTCCGCGGCCCGGTCGATCATTTCCGCCGGCTGAGAGGCGCCGCGCAAAAAGGAGAAGTTGCTTGCCGCCGCCAGTTCGGCGTAGGCCTGTGTCATTCCGTCCGCAGCCTGTCGAAAGGATTTCAGGCCGCCAGGGCCTGGACGTACCAGCGGCAGGGCTCTTCGCCGGCCGCAAGCTCGCGGTACAGGTGGAAACAGCGTCCGCGGTCATCCTCCATCAGCCAGTATTCCCGCCCCGGCTGCTCGCCGCTCAGCCACCATTCCGGGGCCACCCGCCCGGGGCCCTGTGCGCGCCGCAGCGGGTAAGCGCTGCTTCTCCAGCTTATCCAGGCCGGCGGTCCTCCGGCCGTCGTGGCCGCGGCGTCCACGGGCTCGGCCTGTTCCAGCAACAGGAGCGGGGCGCGGGTTGAATTCCCCCGCTCTTCGACGAGGGACTCCGGCGGCCGGCAATCCAGGGCGGACACAAGGCGCCAGCGCCTCTCGGGCAGGTAGCTGGCCTGCGGAACCGGGGTGCGGACCGCTTCCGCGCCCAGGCGGCTGCAAAGCCGGTCCACCAGGCGGGCCAGATCGCCCTTGAGGATTCCCGATGAAGCGCCGGACAGCCAGTCGGCCTGCTCGGCGGACACCGGCTCGGTGTCGTAAGCCACCAGGCTGACGGCATCAAAACCCACTCCGCGGTCCGCTTCGGGCCCGTTCGCCTGCATCTTTTCATCCAGAAGCTCGGCAAGCTGCGGGGCCGGCTGAATAAGCCGCGCCGTGCGCAGGCCATGCCGGATGCGCTTGCCGTCGGAACGGTGCAGGCGCAATTCAAAGCGCCGCGAACCCACGCCCGCCGCCGCCAATTGATCGCCAAGCCGAACGGTCAACTCGCCGATCGCCGCCTGCAGGGGTTGCTGCAGCACGACGGGGCTTTCGAATTCCAGCCGGGCCCGGAAATCGCGGGGCGGCGGCAGGTAGTCCAAAGGCTCGGGAGCCCGGCCGGCGGCCTGCTTGAGCCGCAGTGCGGTTTCCACCCCGAATCGTGCCTGCAGCGATTCCGGCGGCAGGCGATCGAGGGCGCCGATGGTGTCCAGTCCCAGTTCCCGCAAGGTCGCGCAGATCTCCGCATCCAGTCGCAGCGCTTCAACCGGCCAGGTGCTCATGGCCGCAAGACCGGCGCCGGGCGGAATGACAAGCAATTGCCCGGAACCAGTGCATGCCTCGACTCGTGAGGCGGCGCGGGCGCCGGCCCAGGCGGCCCCGGGCGTATCCGCAAGGCAGACCCGGACGGACTCGCCGCTCAGGCTGAGTTCGGCCAGCAATTCTTCCAGCAGCTTTTCCTCCCCGCCGAAAAGGCCGATGGAGCCGGAAACGTCCAGGAAGAAACTGTCCGCGGGAGCAAGCGCGATCTTCGGCGTAAACCGCCAGCACGCCTGCGCCAGGCGCTCGAGGCGCTGCGCGCGCAGCCGCGCCGCCGATTCAGCCGGCGGCGCGGAGGGCTCCCGGCTCAGCAGGCGATGCAGCCATACGCAGGCGATTCTCATGCTCGCTCCATTCAATGTTCCACGATGCGGGAGTCCAGCCGGGGGCGCGCAGCAGGTTCAGGCGCCAGCTTCGCGCACCGGGCAGTTCAAACCCCCTCCAGGCAAGTTCCATGGGCGCGCTGGGCGCGGGTTCCACCCGCCAGCGGGTCTGCGCCGACGTAGCTTCGCGGATGCGGGCGCCGCGCGCCAGGAAAAGCCGTGATCCCTTGCGCAGGGCGCGCAGCGACAGCCGTCGCGAGGCGGTAAAGCCATAATGCCGCTCCACCCCGGGCAGGCAGCCCACCACGGCCAGCAGGCCGGAGCAATCCAGCGCCTGCTCCAGCGCCCAGAGCAGCTCGCGTTCGGTCTCCGGCTCCACGAACAGCACGCTGCGGGGGTTCAGCCCGATGGCATCCAGCCCCTCGCCGCAGGGCAGCCCCCAGCGGCGCGAGGCGGCGAGGGTCTGCACCCACACCAGGCGGCCCTCGGCGGCGCCCGGCAGGCCCGCGGCGACGCACAGAAGCAGCGACAAGGCCGCCGCCCGGTCCGCGCCCCGCTCCCCCAGAAACTCGTGAACGCCGGGCCGTTCCAGCACCGCAAGCGGCCAGTCCCGCTCCCGGCCGCGACGAGTGGAACTAGAGGCGGGAGTCGTCACAGCGCTCCCAGCTTCGCGACCTCGCGCGCGGCGATCCGACCCATGCCACGTGCGGTGCCCGTTATGAGGCAAGTCTTATCGCGCAGGGTCCATTCAAGCATCGTCGTATTTCTCTCAGCGGGACCGCCAAGTTTAGCGCCGCAAGGATGCTGCCTATGGCGTGTTGAGGCGCAGTTCTCTGGCGGCGGACAGGAGGTAGTTGCGCGCCTGAGGGTTTTCCAGTTCCCGGGCCATGCCCTCAAGCGCCAGGGCCTTGCGCTCGACGTGACGTGCCTCCCGAGGCTCGATCAGCAGAAGCTGGTCCGCGAGATATGACGCCCAGCGGTAATCCGTCAGCAGCAGCGCGTTGTCCAGCGCCGCGTCCAGCGAGATGCCGCCGGCGGCCAGTTCGTGCAATCGCCAGGCCAGCGTGCGCGGCGCGAGCGGCACAAGGCTGCCCGGCTTTCCGTCGAACCAGCCCATGCGGCGGGCGTAGACGGAGCGCACCGCCCAGCCCAGGGTGCCGTGGGACTGCGCCAGGACCGGGCTTGAAGCCAGTTCCGGGGGCAGGCGTATCGCGGCGGCCAGCTCCCCGGGGCCCAGGCCCGCGTCGATTCCCCGCAGGGTCTCGTCGAGGACGAAACGAAGCGCCGCCGCATAGTCGGCCAGCGCCCGGTCAATCGCGGCGGCGCCGAACACAGGCTGAAGATGGCCGGCAATCAGCACTTCGGCCTTTTCCGCCCGCATCCGGTCCAGGCTGCGCGCCCATTGCTCGAAATCAGCCGCCTGGTCCCCGATCCCGTCCAGGTCGCCGGGAAAGGCCTGATAGAAATTGCCTCCCGCGATCAGCACCTTGCGTTCGGGCAGCCAGACATAGAGCTGATCCTGGGTCTCGCCGGGAGCGGCTACCAGCTCCAGCATTACGCCGGAAATCCGCAACCGGTAGCGGTCGCCGTAAAACAGGCGGTCGGGAGGCAGGTAGCGATCCCCGCTGTCCTCGTCGGCCGGCAGCGGGTCGATCACGGTAACGGCGCGCTGCTCCTGCCCGAGAAGCAGGCCCTTCTGCCGCTGGCGCCGCTTTCGCGCCTCCACGCCGATCACGCTGCGCCTGAGCCTGAAATTGGAGCGCGCGTAGACGTTGGGGGCAAAGTACCGGCCGGTAAAGGCAGCCGCGCCGGCCACGTGAGATTGGTCGCCGTGGGTGTAGATCACGGCGGCAAAGGGCAGCTCCACCGCTTGCCGGTACGCTGCGGCGGCCCTTTCCGCCGCGGCCCCGGAGTGGTGCGCATCGACCAGGATGGCCGCGTCTTCGCCGGCAATCAGGGTGGAGTTCGACGGGCCGAAACCGGTTGCCAGATAGACTCCTTCGGCGACCTCAAGAACCTCCCCGGCCCATGCGCGCGGGACGAGAAGGAGTGCCAGCGCCACAGCGGAACGCCAGGGCTCAAGGCGCGCCCGCGTACGGACGTCGGTCATTCGGGGTTTTCGAGTACGCGGGATACGGAAAGCCAGGATCCGACCGGAATGATCATCGATTGCAGCCTTTTTTCGGTGGCGATGCGCCGATTGAAGAGCTGGATGCCGTAGGCGGGATGTCCGGGCTCCAGTTCCTCGTGGCCCTGGCCGAAACAATTGGTGTTGTCGGCCAGGATCAGGCCGCCGGGCCGGGTGTTCTCTATGGCGAAGTCCAGCACGTCGGCGTATATTTCCTTGCCGGTGTCGATAAACGCCATGTCATAGGGACCGTATCCTTCCAGTTCCGGCAGCACGTCCAGGGCTCCGCCCATCACGATGCGAACCCGGTCGTCCACTCCGGCGCGCCGGAAGTTCGCGCCGGCGACCTCGGCGTGCAGCGGTTCGAACTCGTTCGTTACCAGCAGGCCGCCGGGCGGCAGGGCGCGCGCCAGCCAGATTCCCGAGTAGCCCGCCAGGGTGCCGAATTCGAGGACTCTGCGCGCGCCGATCAGCCTCACAAGCAGATTCAGCGCCTGCCCCGTTTCCGCGTCCACGGATATGTCGGGCATGCCGCGCGCCACCGCCGCCGGCATGATCCCGGCGAGCAGTTCATCCTCGTAGTCAAACAGGCTGCGACGGTAGGTGTCGAGGTCTGGATAGGCAGTCATGGGCAGACAGGAAAATGCACCACGGCGTAGTATATCGGCCAACCGGAATGGAGGATTGTATGGCCACGGCCGACGAGAAAAAGCGCATTGTTGAGGACTTTCTCAAGCGTTGCAACGAATATTCGGACAACATGATCCGAAAGTACCGCAAGTCGCTGGGCAGCGCGGACGCGGAACAGGAACTTGCGCTGCAGGGCAAGATCACCCACTGGGCGGCTTATCGGGCCTTCAATGAGCACGCCATCATGGAACTGAAGGGCACGGAACTCGACGAGTGGTTCGACGATGACTGAAAGCCTGGACAAATTCCGGCGGCACGCTCACGAAGTGGCGGACTGGATTGCCGATTACTTCGAGGATGTCGAAAGTTTCCCGGTGCGCTCACAGGCGCAACCCGGCGACCTTCTCGCCGCGCTGCCGGGCCGCGCGCCCGAACAGCCGGAGCCCATGGAGCGGATCCTGGGCGATTTCCGGCGACTGATCCCGCCGGGCATGACGCACTGGCAGCACCCCTCGTTCTTCGCCTTTTTCCCCGCCAACTCCAGCCCGCCCTCGGTGCTGGCGGAGATGCTGACCGCCGGCATGGCGGCGCAATGCATGCTTTGGGAAACATCTCCGGCCGCCAACGAACTGGAAGCCCGCATGATGGAATGGCTGCAGGAACTGCTCGGACTGCCCGGCGGCTGGCGGGGGGTGATCCAGGATTCCGCCTCGGGGGCGACGCTTTGCGCAATGCTCGCGGCGCGCGAGAAGGCAAGGCCGGGCACGATAGTCGACAGGCTGTCGTTCTATACCTCCGCCGAAGCCAATTCCTCGGTCCACAAGGGCGCCCGCATCGCCGGTTTCCCGCTCGACTGCATCCGCAGCATCGACACCGACGAGCGGCAGGCAATGAAGCCGGAAGCGCTCGCGCAGGCGATCGAGGCCGACCGCGCGGCGGGGCTGACCCCGGCCTGCGTGGTGATCACGCTGGGCACGACCGGCACCGGGGCCATGGATCCGCTGGCGGAAGTGGGCGAGATATGCCGGCGCGAGGGCGTCTACCTGCATGTGGACGCCGCCTGGGCCGGCAGCGCCATGATGCTGCCCGAATACCGCCACCTGCTGAACGGCATCGAGCATGCCGATTCCTTCGTATTCAATCCGCACAAGTGGATGTTCACCAACTTCGACTGCTCCGCCCACTTCCTGAAAGACCCGGAGTCGCTGCAGCGTTCGCTGTCGATCAATCCCGTGTACCTGCAGAACACCAGCGACGAGCAGATCACCGAGTACCGCGATTTCGGCATCTCGCTGGGCCGCCGCTTCCGCGCGCTCAAGCTGTGGTTCGTGGTCCGGGCCTTCGGCGCCGAGGGCCTGCGCGAGAAGATCCGTTCACACATCAACTGGACCCGGGAGCTCGCCCGCGAGATCGAGGCCGCCGGGGACTTCGAGCTGGTCACCGGCCCCAACCTGGCGCTGATTACCTGGCGCTACGCTCCCGGCGGGGTAAGCGGCGCGGCGCTGGACGAACTCAACGAGCGCCTGCTTAAAGCAATCAATGACGATGGCCGCCTGTACCTGACGAGGGGCTCGGTGGACGGCCGCACGGTCATACGCTTCTCCGTCGGCCAGACCCGCACGGAGGCCGATCACGTGCGCTCAGCCTGGAAAACTATTCAGGAAATAGCTTTAACTATCTGAGAAATATAATTTAGTGCTGCTCGGCGGGCTTGCCGATATCGGCAGCGGGCGGTCGCTTGCGTTTCTTGCCTGCGGTCTTTTTCTTCTTCTTGCCCGTCTTGCCCCAGCCCGGCGGAGGACTGGGCTCCTGCCCGTCCATGATCTCCCCGATCTGGAACTGTTCGATCGTCTCGTACTTGAGCAGCGCGGCCGCCATGGCGTGCAGGCGCTCCATGTGGTCGGTAAGGATCGTCCTGGCCCGCTCATAGGCGGTATCAATGATCTCCCGCACTTCCTTGTCGATCGCATGGACCGTGGCGTCCGACACCTGCTTGTGTTGGGTGACGGTTCTGCCAAGGAATACCTCGCCGTCCTCCTCGCTGTAGGTCAGCGGACCGAGACGGTTGGACAAGCCCCACTTGGTGACCATGTTGCGCGCGATCGCGGTGGCCCGTTCGATATCGTTAGCCGCGCCGGTGGTCACCGCGTCCTTGCCGAATATCAGCTCCTCGGCCACGCGGCCGCCGAACAGGCTGGTGATCTGGCTGATCAGGCGCTGCTTCGAGTGGCTGTGGCGGTCGACTTCCGGCAGGAACATAGTCACGCCCAGGGCGCGGCCGCGCGGGATGATGGTGACCTTGTGCACCGGATCGTGTTCGGGCACGTTCAGGCCCACGATAGCATGCCCGGATTCGTGGTAGGCGGTTAGCTTGCGCTCCTCGGCGCTCATCACCATGGATTTGCGCTCGGTGCCCATCAGGATCTTGTCCTTGGCCTTCTCGAACTCCTCCATGGCCACTGACTTGTTCCCGACCCTTCCGGCCAGCAGCGCCGCCTCGTTGACCAGGTTGGCGAGGTCTGCGCCGGAGAAACCGGGCGTTCCACGGGCCAGGGTGCTGGCCGAAACGCTTTCGTGTACCGGAACCTTGCGCATGTGGACCTTTAGAATCAGCTCGCGCCCGCGAATGTCCGGCAGCGGCACCACCACCTGGCGGTCGAAGCGGCCGGGGCGCAGCAGCGCCGGATCGAGCACGTCCGGCCGGTTGGTGGCGGCGATGACGATGATGCCTTCGCTGCCGGCGAACCCATCCATCTCCACCAGGAGCTGGTTTAAGGTCTGCTCGCGCTCGTCGTGGCCGCCGCCAAGCCCGGCGCCGCGATGGCGCCCGACGGCGTCGATCTCATCGATGAAGATGATGCACGGCGCCTGTTTCTTGGCCTGCTCGAACATGTCGCGCACGCGTGATGCGCCCACGCCCACGAACATCTCCACGAAATCCGATCCGGAGATGGTGAAGAACGGGGCCTCCGCCTCGCCGGCTATGGCGCGCGCCAGCAGGGTCTTTCCGGTTCCGGGCGGGCCGACCATCAACACGCCCTTGGGAATTTTTCCGCCCAACCGCTGAAACCTGGAAGGGTCCTTCAGGAACTCGACGACTTCGGCTACTTCTTCCTTGGCTTCCTCGACGCCGGCCACATCCTCGAAAGTGACCGGAGTCTGGTCCGGATTCAGCAGGCGGGCGCGGCTGCGGCCAAAGGACATGGCGCCGCCGCGGCCACCGACGCCGCCCTGCATCTGACGCATGAAGTACAGCCAGATGCCGATCAGCAGCAGGAACGGCAACAGGTTCAGCAGGAAGGAAAGCCAGGCGCTTTCCGACTTTGGCTTGGGCGAATGCACCTCCGCGCCGCTCTCGGTAAGCTCGCGGACCAGTTCGGAATTGTCGGTGGACGGCGGACTGTAGGTTACGAATTCCCCGCCGCCGACCTGTTCGCCGCGAATCGTGCGGTCTTCCAGGATCTCGACTTCCTTGATCCCGCCGTTGCCGACCAATTCAAGAAACTGGGAAAAATTGATCTCCTCGGCCTGGGTCCCCCGATTGTTCAGGGGCTGCAGCAACATCATCAGGGCCAGCGCTATGACCAGCCACAGGAAGAGATTCTTGGTGAACTTGTTCATTACCCGGCGCCGTCAGGCGGTACAACCATACATGAAGGGCCCCGGCACGAGAAATGCGCCGAGGCGGTCTTCGGCCTATAGCATGAGGGCGCCGCAGGACTCATTCGGGCTGCGGCACGATCCGAAGATAGGGCTTGGGAGATTTCCACCCGTCGGGGAACTTCTCCCTGGCCTGCTCGTTTGAGACCGCGGGAACGATGATGACGTCCTCGCCCCATTTCCAGTTCACCGGGGTCGCGACCTGGTGCAAAGCGGTCAGCTGGCAGGAATCCAGCAGCCGAAGCACTTCGTCAAAGTTCCGCCCGGTGCTCATGGGGTAGGTCAGCATGGCCTTGATCCGCTTGTCCGGGCCGATGACGAATACCGAGCGCACGGTGAGGTTGTCCACCGCGGTGCGGCCTTTCGACGTATCGCCGACAGTAGCCGGCAGCATGTCGTACAGCTTGGCGATCTCGAGGTCGGAATCGCCAATAAGCGGATAGGTGACCGCATGTCCCTGCGTCTCTTCGATGTCCTTGACCCACTCGTTGTGATCGCTTACCGGGTCGACGCTCAGCCCGATGACCTTGGCATCGCGCTTGGAGAATTCCGGCATGAGCCCGGCCATGTAACCCAGCTCGGTAGTACACACCGGCGTGAAATCCTTGGGGTGTGAGAAGAGAATGGCCCAGCCTTCGCCGATCCACTCGTGGAAACGAATTGCGCCTTCGGTCGTCTCGACCGTGAAGTCCGGCGCCACATCGTTGATTCTCAAGCTCATCGGGTGCCTCCTTGAGGGTTACGGACCCCTGCTATGAGGTCCGGATTGGCCCGCGAATTGTACCAAACAGGTGTTCTTGCAGGAGACAGTAAGGTTGACACGTACGGACACTTTTCTTCTACCCGGATTTGAGGGCGACAGCGGTATTCTTCAAGTTCCGAAGGAAATCAGGCGCGCCCCACCAGGTAGGTTTCGCGGCTGGCCTTTCTCGAAGCCCCGGGGGTCCGCAGCCGCACCTTGCGCAGTCGTGCGCGAGCGCCGGCCACGAACTCCTCGAATCCGGCGCCCTGAAAGAGCTTGGTCACGAATGCTCCGCCCGGACCCAGGAGCATGAGGGCCGCCTCAAGGGCCATGGCGGACAATTCCATGGATACGGCCTGGTCACGGTCGCGGTTGCCGCTCAGTTTCGGCGCCAGGTCCGAAATCACGGCATCCGCCGGCCCATCCAGCATGCGCCCGAGATCCGCAATTGCAGCCGGATCGGCAATGTCCCCCTGAATCAACGTTACGCCCGCAAGCGGCTCCATGGGCTCGATGTCCATGGCCAACACCAATCCGCCCGGCGCCACCCTGCGCGCCGCGTACTGGCTCCATCCCCCGGGTGCCGCTCCCAGGTCGACAACTCGCCCGCCACGGCTGAAAATACGATCGCGGCGATCGAGTTCCTCAAGCTTGTAGACGGCCCGGGACCGCCAACCTTCGGCGCGGGCGCGCCGTGTCCAGTGATCCGCCCAGGCGCCGGCTTTCATCCGCGCTCACTCGTAGTGCACGGCCAGGATTTCATAGCGCCGGACCCCGCCCGGCGTGCTGAACGAGATCTCGTCTCCTTCGTACTTGCCGATCAAGGAACGGGCCATCGGCGAGACAAAGGAAATCGCGTCGTCCCGCACCCTGGCCTCGTCCTCGCCAACGATCTGGTAACTGGCCGGCTCACCTTCGTCGAGACTCCTGAGATCGACCGTAACGCCGAAGACCACCCGCCCGTCATGCGGAATCCGGTCCAGATCGATCACCCGGGCGTAGGCCAGCCGGCCTTCGATGTCCCGGATGCGGGCCTCGACCAGACCCTGCTGCTCCTTGGCGGCGTGATATTCGGCGTTCTCGCGCAAATCGCCATGCTCGCGCGCCTCGCCTATGGCGCGCGCCAGGCGCGGACGTTCCTCGTTCCTGAGCCGCTTCAACTCCTCGCGCAGCGCCTGTTCGCCGGCGCGGGTCATGGGAACCTGGGTCATGTAGCCATCGCCTCGTGCAAGTCCTGTAATCGCGATACCGCGCCTGCGCCGTAGTAATCGATGGCCCGGCAGGCCGCGTCGGCAGCCGCCAGGGTGGTGAAATAAGTGACGTTGTTGCGTACCGCCTGGGCGCGTATTTCGTGCGACTCCAGGATAGAGGCGCGGCCCTCGGTGGTGTTCACGATCAGGTCCACTTCGCCGTTTCGGATCAGGTCCACGATGTGCGGACGGCCTTCGCGCACCTTGTTGATGCGCCTGCAGGAAACCCCGTGGCGGGCCAGGAAGCTCGCGGTCCCGTGCGTCGCCACCAGGTCGAATCCCTTCATCTGGAGCATGCGCGCCAGGTCCACCGAAGCGGGCTTGTCCGGGTCGCGCAGTGACAGCAGCGCCGCGCCGCCCCGTTTCAGGTCCACTCCGGCGCCTTCCTGAGCGCGGGCGTACGCCTCCGCAAAGCTGGTTCCGATACCCATGACCTCGCCCGTTGACTTCATTTCCGGGCCGAGTATCGGGTCCGCTCCGGGGAAGCGGGAGAAGGGAAAGACCGATTGCTTGACCGAGAAAAAAGCGGGCCGCGGCGGATCCTCGACCCCCTGCCGATCCAGCGTGCGCCCCACCATGACCAGCGCCGCGACCTTGGCGAGCTGGATGCCCACCGCCTTGGAAACATAGGGCACGCTGCGCGAGGCGCGCGGGTTCACCTCCAGGACATAGATGTCCCCGTCCTGGATCGCGAACTGCACGTTCATCAGCCCGCGCACGCCCAGCGCCTCGGCCAGCAGCCCGGTCTGGCGGGCCAGTTCCTCCTGGACCTCCTCACCGGCGGTTGCCGGCGGCAGGCAGCAGGCGGAGTCTCCGGAATGGACGCCCGCCTGCTCGATATGCTCCATGATTCCGCCGATCAGGACCCGTTCGCCGTCGTAGATCGCGTCAACGTCGAATTCCACCGCCCGGGGCAGAAACTCGTCCAGGAGCACCGGGCTCTCGTTCGACACGGACACGGCCTCGGCCATGTAGCGCAGCAGTTCTTCTTCGCCGTGCATCACGTCCATCGCCCGGCCGCCCAGGACGTAGGAAGGCCGCAGCATGAGCGGGTACTTGAGTTCCCGCGCAAGTCGCACGGCCTCATCCACCGAACGGGCGGTCCGGTTCTCCGGCTGCCTGAGACCCAGTTCGCTGAGCAGGTGCTTGAAGCGCTCGCGGTCTTCGGCCCGGTCGATGGCATCCGGGGACGTTCCGATAATCGGGGCGCCGGCGCGATCCAGGGCCCGCGCGATCCGAAGCGGAGTCTGGCCGCCGTACTGGACGATCACTCCTTCCGGCTTCTCGCGCTTCACAATCTCCATGACGTCCTCAACCGTCAGGGGCTCGAAATACAGCTTGTCGGAGGTGTCGTAGTCGGTGGAAACGGTCTCGGGATTGCAGTTGACCATGATCGTCTCGTAACCCGCCTCGCGCAACGCCAGCGCCGCGTGCACGCAGCAATAGTCGAACTCTATGCCCTGCCCTATCCGGTTGGGCCCGCCGCCCAGAATCATGATCTTGGCCCGGTCGGACGGCTCCGCCTCGCATTCTTCCTCGTAGCTGGAATACATGTAGGCGGTGGAGGTGGGAAATTCCGCCGCGCAACTGTCCACGCGCTTGAAGACCGGTTCTATCCCCGCTGCGCGACGCCGCTCGCTCACCTGCTGTTCGGCAACCCCGAGCAAATGCGCCAGGCGGCTGTCGGCAAAGCCCTTGCGCTTCAGCCGCAAGAGCCGGTCATCGCTCAGGGCCTCCCAACCCGACATCCTCACGTTCTCTTCCTCGCGCACCAGGTCTGCGATCTGGCCAATGAACCAGGGATCGATCCTGGACAGTTCGAAGACCTTCCGCTCGGCCATCCCCAGTCGCAGCGCGTCGGCCATGTACAGCAGCCGTTCCGCGCCCGCCGAGCGCAACTCCTCGCCGACGGTCGCCCGTGCGTCGGGGTCGGAGGGGTCCACCCGCTCGCACAGCCCGTCGATGCCGATCTCCAGGCTCCGCAGGGCCTTCTGCAACGACTCCTGGAAAGTCCTGCCCAGCGACATCGCCTCGCCCACCGATTTCATCTGGGTGGTCAATCGCGCATCGGCGCGCGGGAACTTCTCGAATGCAAACCGCGGCGCCTTGGTCACGATGTAGTCGATCGCCGGTTCGAAGGAGGCCGGCGTCAACCCCGCGGTGATCTCGTTCCTCAGTTCGTCCAGGGTATAGCCGACGGCCAGCTTGGCCGCCACCTTGGCGATGGGAAAACCGGTGGCCTTGGACGCCAGCGCCGACGAGCGGGAGACCCGGGGATTCATCTCGATCACCACCATGCGGCCGTTGTCGGGGTGAATGGCGAACTGCACGTTCGAGCCGCCGGTGTCCACGCCGATCTCCCTCAGCACCGCGATCGACGCGTCGCGCATGCGCTGGTACTCCTTGTCGGTCAGGGTCAGCGCCGGCGCAACGGTAATCGAATCGCCGGTATGTATGCCCATGGGGTCGACGTTCTCGATCGAGCATACGATGATGCAGTTGTCGCGCCGGTCGCGCACGACTTCCATCTCGAATTCCTTCCAGCCCAGCACCGACTCCTCGACCAGCGCCGAGTGGCTCGGCGATGCGTCCAGCGCCCTTGCCATCGCGTTCCTGAACTCGTCCGCGTCGCGGGCGATGCCGCCGCCCACTCCGCCCAGCGTGAACGAAGGGCGGATGATGGCCGGATAACCGATCTTTCCGATCACTTCCAGCGCCTCGGGCACGCTGCGCACCATCCAGGAGCGGGGCGTTTCCAGTCCTATGGACAGCATGGCGTCGCGAAAGCGTTCGCGGTCCTCCGCCTTGTCGATCACATCGCTGCGGGCGCCGATCAACTCCACGCCGAACTTCTCGAGAACTCCCTCCCGGGCCAGTTCCAGCGAGGTATTCAGTCCGGTCTGCCCGCCCATGGTGGGCAGCAAGGCGTCGGGACGCTCGCGCTCGATCACCGCGGACAGGGAGCGCGCGTTCACCGGCTCGATATAGACGGCGTCGGCGGTTTCCGGGTCGGTCATGATGGTGGCCGGGTTGGAATTCGCCAGCACCACCCGGTAGCCCTCCTCGCGCAGCGCCTTGCAGGCCTGGACGCCGGAATAGTCGAATTCGCAGGCCTGACCGATCACGATCGGGCCCGCACCGATGATCAGCACGCTTTCGAGATCGTTCCTGCGAGGCATTGCTTAGTCGCTCATTAATCCGGCGAAGCGTTGGAAGGCGTAGCCGAGATCGTGCGGTCCCGGGCTGGCCTCGGGGTGGCCCTGAAAGCCGATGGCGGGCAGGCTGCGATGCGCCAGCCCCTGCAGGGTTCCGTCGAACAGCGAGCGATGGGTGGCCCGCAGGCAATCCGGCAGGCTCTCTTCCTCCACCGCAAAGCCGTGATTCTGGCTGCTGATGGCCACCTCGCCGGTTTCCAGGTCAACAATAGGATGATTGGCTCCATGATGTCCAAATTTCATCTTCATTGTTTGCGCGCCGCAGGCCAGGCCCAGAATCTGGTGTCCCAGGCAGATCCCCAGGACAGGCGTCCCCGAGTCCAGGATTTCCCTCACCGCCTCGATCGCGTATGTGCAGGGCTCCGGATCGCCGGGTCCGTTCGACAGAAAAATACCGTCCGGCTTGAGCGCCAGGGCCTCCGATGCCGGCGCCTCGGCAGGCAGCACGGTAACGTTGCGGGCCAGCCGGGCCAGCGAGCGGAGGATATTGCGCTTGATGCCGTAGTCGTACGCGACGATCCGATCAAATCCGGCGCCCTCGGCTCCACCGGACCAATCAAGATCCGGATCGCCGGTTTCCGCCGACCATTCATAGGCCGTATCGACGCTTACAACCCGCGCCAGGTCCATGCCGACCATACCCGGCGCAGTCCGGGCCCGTGCCAGCGCCTCCTCGGCGTGGTCGGAACCCGTGAGGATGCAGCCCTGCTGCGCACCCTCTTCCCTGAGTATGCGTGTCAGCCGGCGCGTGTCCACTCCGGCGATCGCTACCGTGCCTTCATCACGAAGGAAATCGCCGAACGCCGTGTCCTTGCGCCAGTTGCTCTCGACCACGGGCAGGTCGCGGATGATCAGACCGGCCGCATAGACCCGGTCCGATTCGTAGTCTTCGCGGTTGGCGCCGGTATTGCCCACGTGAGGCACGGTGAGCGTGACGATCTGCCGACAATAAGACGGGTCGGTGAGGATTTCCTGGTAGCCGGTCATGGCGGTGTTGAACACCACCTCGCCGTGGGTCTCTCCATCAGCGCCGATCGACCAGCCACGAAACACGGCCCCTCCCGCCAGGGCTAGCACCGCTGGAGTCACTAAGAGGCCATCGCGGGAGAGTTCATTACGGAGGACAAATCGTACATACCCGGCGGGCGTCCGGCAAGCCAGCGCGCGGCCCGCAGCGCTCCGGCGGCGAACACCCCCCGGCTCAGGCTCTGGTGCCGCAATTCCAGCACTTCGTCGTTGCCGGCCAGCAGTACCGTGTGATTCCCGGAATAGCCGCCGCCTCGCACTGCGCTGAAGCCGATTGTTCCCTTCTCGCGCGCGCCTGTCTGGCCGTGGCGCTGAAACACGGCCACCTCCGAAAAGTCCCGCCCGCGCGCCGCGGCGGCAGACCGGCCCAGTTGCAGCGCAGTCCCGGAAGGCGCATCGGCCTTGCCGCGATGGTGCGTCTCGACGATTTCGAGGTCGTAGTCCTCATCCAGCCGTGCCGCGGCCACCTGGAGCAGTTCATTCAGCACGTACACGCCCAGGCTCATATTGCTGGCCTGCAGCACCGCGATGCGCCCGGCCGCCTGCTCCAGGGCCGCCTGGCCCGCGTCGTCGATTCCGGTCACGCCCTCCACCAGCGCACAGCCGGCGTCGGCGCAGGCGTCGGCGATTCGCGCCGTCACCCCGGCCGAAGAAAAGTCGACCGCAACATCGGCGTTTGCGACGCTCTCGGCCGGTGAACTGGTCACGTTCACGCCGGCGGCGGGCAGGTTGGCAGCCAGTCCGGCGTCCTGGCCGATCCAGGCATCTTCCGGCGCCGCCAGAGCGCCGGCAAGCTCGAGGTCGCCGGAAGCGGCCACCCGCGTCATCAGTTCGCGGCCCATTCGGCCGCTGGAGCCCAGCAGACTGATCTTCATGAGGCGCGCCTCTCCCTGCCCTTGTTCCTGGCCCATTCGAGCAACTGCGCCCGGCGGGGCTGCTGCCGGTCGCCTTCGCGTTCGACTTCGCCGGCAAACTGCTCGAGCAGCCGCTTCTGCGCCCTGTTCAACTCCACCGGCGTTTCCACTTCCATGTGGCAGAAGAGGTCGCCCTTGCGTCCGCCCCGCGCCGGCTTTACGCCGCGATTGCGCAGGCGGAAGATGCGCCCGGATTGAGTGCCGGCAGGGATCTTGAGTTTCACGTTTCCAGTCAGTGTCGGCACTTCCACTTCTCCACCCAGGGCAGCGGTGGTAAAGCTTAAGGGAAAGCGGCAGTGCAGGTTGGCCCCATCCCGCTCAAAGAAGGGATGCGGCCGGACATTCATTTCCACCAGCAGGTCGCCGGCGGGCCCGCCGCGTTTCCCGGCATTGCCCTTGCCGCGCACGCGGGAACGGTCGCCCGTGTCAACGCCTGGCGGCACCTTGATGGAAATCTCCTCGCGCTTGCGGACCACACCGTTGCCGGAACAGTCCCCGCACGGGTCCGACACGACGCGCCCCTCGCCTCCGCATGCCCCGCAGGTCTGCCGGATGGAGAAGATGCCCTGCCGAACCTGGGTCTGGCCACTGCCTCCGCAGCGCCCGCAGGTACTTAAGCCGGTGCCTTGCCGGGCCCCTGAGCCGGAGCAAGTGGAGCAGGCCACCGTGCGCGGTATGGTGATCCGCGTGTCGGCGCCGAAGATGGCCTGGGTAAAGTCCAGATCCAGCCGGTAGCGCAGGTTGGCGCCTCGGCGGGGCTGATTGCCGGCCCCGCGCCGGCCGCCGAACACTTCGCCGAAGATGTCGCCGAAAATCGTGTTGAAAGGGTCCGCGGACGCGCCGGCGCCCGCGCCCGCTTCGACCCCGGCGTGGCCGAACTGATCGTAGGCGGCGCGCTGCTGCTCGTCGCTCAGGACCTCGTAGGCGCGCTTGGCCTCCTTGAAGCGATTGGCGGCTTCCTCGCCCTGGTCCGGGTTGCGGTCGGGGTGGTAGCGCATGGCCAGGCGCCGGAATGCCTTCTTGACATCCGCTTCCGACGCATTGCGGTCCACGCCGAGGACCTCGTAATAGTCCCGCTCGGCCACCTATTTCCCTCCCGCGCCCACTCGGCGCGCACGTGCAAGGCGGGTGAATCGTGCTCCCGGCAACGTTTCGCTACCCGCCGATACTAGTGTCGCGTCACGACACTGGCGTCAGGCGGACTTCTTCTGATCGTCCGGCGTAACGTCCTCGAATTCCGCGTCGGTGACGTCGGCATCCTCTCCGCCCGTGTCCATTTCCGGTTCCGCGCCGCCTGCCTCCTGCTCGGCCTGGGCCTGTTCCTGGTAGACACGCTGGGCAAGGCTCGCCGCCGCCTCGGAAAGCGCCCGGCTCTTGGCTTCGATTACCGACTTGTCGTCGCCCGTAAGCGCCGTCTTCAGGTCGGCAATTGCCGATTCGATGGCGGCCCGCTCGTCCGGCTGGACCTTTTCGCCAAGATCGGACAGCGCCTTTTCGCTGGAGTGCACCAGCCCGTCGGCCTGGTTGCGCACGTCCACCAGCTCGCGGAACTTGCGGTCTTCCTCGGCATGCTGTTCGGCCTCCTGCACCATGCGGTCGATCTCCTTGTCGGACAGCCCGCTGGAGGCCTTGATCACGATCTTCTGCTCGCGGCCGGTAGCCTTGTCCCTGGCCGACACGTTCAGGATGCCGTTGGCGTCGATGTCGAAGGTCACCTCGATCTGCGGCACGCCGCGCGGCGCCGGCGGAATGTCGGTGAGGTCGAAGCGGCCCAGCGACTTGTTGTCACCGGCCCGCTGGCGTTCGCCCTGGAGCACGTGAATCGTCACCGCCGACTGTCCGTCGTCGGCGGTCGAGAAAACCTGGTTGGCGCGGGTGGGAATCGTGGTGTTCTTGTCGATCAGCCGGGTCATCACCTGCCCCAGCGTCTCGATGCCCAGCGACAGCGGCGTCACGTCAAGGAGCAGCACGTCCTTGACGCTGCCCGAAAGCACGCCCGCCTGTATGGCGGCGCCCAGCGCCACGGCCTCGTCGGGATTCACGTCCCTGCGCGGATCGCGCCCGAAGAAGTCGCGCACCGCTTCCTGGACCTTGGGCATGCGGATCTGCCCGCCCACCAGGATCACGTCGCTGATATCGCCCACCGAGAGGCCGGCGTCGGACAAAGCCGTACGGCAGGGTTCGATGGTGCGGGCGATGAGGTCCTCCACCAGTGCCTCGAGCTTGGCGCGGGTCACCCGGATGTTCATGTGCTTGGGACCGTCCGCGTCGGCGGTGATGAACGGCAGGTTGATTTCCGTCTGCTGCTGCGTGGACAGTTCGATCTTGGCCTTCTCCGCGGCCTCCTTGAGGCGCTGCATGGCCAGGGGGTCCTTGCGGATGTCCACGCCCTGCTCCTTTTCGAACTCGGCGGCCAGATACTTGATCAGCCGGTTGTCGAAGTCTTCTCCGCCCAGGAAGGTGTCGCCGTTGGTGGCCAGCACTTCGAACTGCGTCTCGCCGTCGATCTCGGCAATCTCGATGAGGGAGATATCGAAAGTGCCGCCGCCGAGGTCGTAGACGGCGATCTTGCGGTCACCGCGCTGCTGGCCCATGCCGTAGGCCAGGGCGGCCGCGGTAGGCTCGTTGATGATGCGCTTGACCTCCAGGCCTGCGATCCTGCCGGCGTCCTTGGTGGCCTGGCGCTGGGAGTCGTTAAAGTAGGCCGGAACCGTAATGACGGCTTCGGTCACGTCCTCGCCCAGGAAGTCCTCGGCGGTCTTCTTCATCTTCTGCAGCACGCGCGCGGAAATCTCGGGGGGCGCGATCTTGCGTCCCTGGACCTCCACCCAGGCGTCGCCATTGTCCGATTCCACCAGCTTGTACGGCACCATCTCAATGTCGCGCTGCACCACGCCGTCCTTGAACTTGCGCCCGATCAGACGCTTGATCGCATACAGCGTGTTGGTGGGATTGGTGATCGCCTGGCGCTTTGCGGACTGACCTACCAGGACCTGTTCGTCCTTGGCGAAAGCGACGATCGAAGGCGTCGTCCGGTCGCCCTCGGAATTCTCAATCACTTTGCCCTGCTTGCCGTCCATGACGGCCACGCAGGAATTGGTGGTCCCCAGGTCTATTCCGATAATCTTGCCCATGCGTGTGTCTCCATCAAATTCAACACATTCTTTGCCACTACCCGATATGAGGATTCAGGGCCCTCAATTCAACGGCCCCGGCGACGCGCGTCGCCGCGCTTTAGCCGTCTGCCGGGCCCTCCTCAGCCGCGGGGGGGCCGGAGCAAACCACGACGCGGGCGGCGCGCAGCAGGCGGCCCTGCATGAGATAGCCCTTTTGCATGACGGCCATTACGCAATCGGCGTCCACCGACTCGGACGGCTGCATGCCAACGGCCTCGTGACGCTCGGGATCGAAGGGTTCGCCGTCAGGATCCACCGGCTCCACGCCGAACTGCTCCAGCGCCTTCAACAGCTGGCGCAGCGTGGCCTGCTGTCCTTCCAGCAGGCTGTCGGCCGTGGCTCCCTCGGCGGAAACCAGCCCGAGTTCAAGGCTGTCTATTGACGCCAGGAGTTCCCGCGCAATCTGCCGCTGGCCGCGCCCATAGGCGTCGCTGATTTCCCTTTGCGCTCGCCGGCGGACATTTTCGGCTTCCGCCACCGCGCGCAAGTGCGCCTCATGCTGTTGGTTCAGCGCCGCCTTCAGGCCCTCGATTTCCTTTGCAGGATCCTGCGGCTCGGCAGCCTCGGCGGCGTCCGCCGCATCCGGCGTACTGTCGCCTTGCGGCTCTTCGGATTGCTTGCGCTTGCTCATCGGCAGTTTCCCCTTTGCTTTCCGGAGACTAGCTCCCTTGCGTATTCCATGCGGGGGTACTATGGTGCATTATTCCTCTTTTTCAAGCTGCACCAGCCTGCCGGATTGCTGACGAACAAAGGTTCTGCTCATGCCGAAAATCCAGTTTCAAAGGGTGGCGATTCTTGCCCGCGACGGGCACGGCGCCATCGCGCAGGCAGCCGGCGAACTGGCGTCCCATCTGACGGAACTGGGATGCTCGGCCACGCTTGCGCACGGGCAGCAGAACCTGACGGCGGCGCAGGACGCCCAGTTGATCATCGCCATGGGCGGGGACGGCGCCATGCTGCGCGCGGCGCAAGCCGCCGTGCGGGAGGACACGCCCCTGCTCGGCGTGAACCTGGGCCGGCTTGGATTTCTGGCCGACCTGGGGCAGGAGCGATTCGAATCCGAACTGTCGGCGCTGCTCGCCGGCCAGTATTTCTCGGAACGCCGCATGCTGCTGAGCGCCAGGCTGACCCGCAGAAAGGGCAAGGCCCTGCGCACCGCGGCGGTAAACGATGTCGTGGCGCATCGAAGCGGCGGAGCACGCATACTGGAACTCTCCACCACCGTCGACGCGCGTCATATCGCCACCCATCGCGGCGACGGATTCATCGCCGCAACGCCCACCGGCTCCACCGCCTACGCCATGAGCTGCGGAGGCCCCATCGTCGATCCGCGCCTTGACGCCACGGTCCTGGTGCCGATCTGTCCGCACAAGCTGGACGACCGGCCGCTGGTGATACCCGGCGCCGCCAAGCTTACGCTGGCCATTCCGGCGGATACCGGGATCACGGCGGCCGTGAGCTGCGATGGCGTCGATCTGGGCGTGCTCGAATACGGGCAGACCCTGCACGTGTCCCGTTCCTCCCGCCGGCTCAAGCTGATCCATCCTTCGGATTACAACTATTTCTCGGTGCTGCGCGAGAAGCTCAACTGGGCCAAGGGGCCGGCCACGCAAGGCGGCGGCTAGCGCCGGCAGACATACCCACGCGCCCGTGCTGACCCACCTGGCCATTCGGAACCTGGCGGTGGTGGATGCCGCCGAACTGGACATTGAGCCCGGCTTCACCGTGCTGACCGGCGAGACCGGGGCGGGCAAATCGATACTCGTGGAGGCGCTGTCGCTGGCCACGGGCGAGCGCGCGGACTCGAACCAGGTGCGCACCGGCGAAACGCAGGCGGACATCACCGCCTGTTTCGAGATACCGCCCGGAACGCCGCTGCCATCCTGGGCCGGGGATTACGACCTGGCCGAGGAATGCATCATGCGGCGCGTCATCCGGGCCGACGGACGCTCGCGCGGCTCCCTGAACGGCGTGCCGGCGACCGCCCGGCGCCTGCGCGAACTGGGCGCCTGTCTCGTCGACATTTGCGGGCAGAAGGCGCACCAGGCGTTGCTTCATACCGGGGCGCAACTGCGCATACTCGACGAATTCGGCGGGCTCGCCGAAGCCGTGGAGGAGTTTTCTACTTGCTACACGGCCCTGCGGGAAGCCGAGCGCGATTGCGAATCCCTGCAGCAGCGCGCCGGGGAACGCGCCGCCCGCCTGGACCTGCTGGACAGCTGGATCGGCGAACTCGAAGCGCTCAATCCGCAAGCCGGCGAACTGGAGGAACTGGATCGTGTGCGCATGCGCCTGGCCAACCGGGCCCGTTTGCTTGAGGCCGCGGCCAGCGCCCTTGACGCGCTGCGCGAGAACGAGCACTCGGCCGGCGGCGCGCTGGCATCCGCCCGCCAGGCGCTGGAGAGCGCCGGCGACTTCGAGCCCGGGCTGAAGGAGGCGGTCCGGCTGCTCAGCGAATCGGAGGTGCTGGTGGAAGAAGCGGTCGCGTCGATCCGGCACGTCGGCATGGACCTTGAGGAAGGCGAAAGCAACCTTGACGAAGTGGAGCAACGTCGGCAGGCGCTGCTGGCCGTGGCCCGCAAGCACGGCCGCAGCCAGGAGGAATTGCCGGAGCTCGCCGCGGAGCTCAGGGCCGAAAAGGAAAGCCTGCAGTCGCTGGATAACCGGCTTTCGCGCGCGCTGGAGCGCCGGCGGGAACTGGAGCGTGAAACGAAGGAAGGCGCCGCCGGGCTGTCCCGGGCCCGCAAGCGCGCCGCAAGGGGATTTGAGCAGGCGATTTCCGATCGCATGCAGGGGCTGGCCATGGAAGGCGGATCGCTTTCCGTGCGGTTCGGCGAAGCAAAGGCGCCCGGGCGCAGGGGCAGCGACCGCGTGGAGTTTCTCGTGGCGCTCAATCCCGGACAAGCCGCCCGTCCGCTGGCGAGTTGCGCCTCCGGCGGCGAACTGGCCCGGATCGGGCTGGCCATACAGCTTGCGGCGATCGGGGCCAGGCAGCCGCCGACCATGATCTTCGATGAGGTCGACTCCGGGATCGGCGGCCGGGTGGCCGAAGTGGTGGGCGCCGGTCTGGCGGAACTCGGTGAGCGGGGCCAGGTTCTCTGCGTGACCCACCTCCCGCAGGTCGCCAGCCAGGCCGGCCGGCAGATCAGGGTCAGCAAGGTCGTGCGCGACGGCGGCACGCGAACACTGTCCGCTCAATTGAAGGAAAACGAACGGATAAAGGAAGTTGCGCGTATGCTTGGGGGCATGGAAATCACGCCCCGAACCCTGGCCCATGCCGAAGAAATGCTCGCGCGCGGGCGCCGCCGGGGGCCGGCCGGCGCCGGTCTGCATGCGGGCGCGGAGGGGGCGGGCAAGTGACCAGGAGCATCCCGCGCAAAAACCTTCAGGCGGTAGGGCTCAAGGTCACCCAGCCGCGGCTCGCCATATTTCGGGTGCTGGCGCAAAGCAGCGAGCGCCACATGAGCGCTGACGACATCCACCTCAAGCTGGCGGCGGACGACAACGAGATTCCGCTGGCGACGATTTACCGGGTGCTGGCGCAATTCGAACAGGCGGGACTGGTAACGCGACACAATTTCGAGAGCGGCCACTCCGTGTTCGAGCTCGACTCGGGCGATCACCACGACCACATGATCTGCGTGGATACCGGCGAGGTCATGGAGTTCGTCGACGAGGACATCGAGCGTCTGCAGGAAGAGGTCGTCCGCGCGGCGGGATATGAACTGATCGACCACAGCCTGGTCCTGTACGTGCGAAAACGGCGCTGACGGCGCCGCCGCCGCCGAATGGGGCCGGCTGCTATACTCCACCCCCGCAATGAAACCTCGTATTTTCCGGCGCAGCCTGGTCCTGATCGCCGCGGCAGGAGCACTGCTGGCCGGCTGCGTCTACAAGGTCAACATCTACCAGGGCTGGATCACGGACCCCGGCGACATCGACAAGGTGGAGATCGGAATGACCCGTGAGCAGGTCGCTTACCTGCTGGGCACGCCAACCGTCAGCGACCCGTTTCACGCCGAACGCTGGGACTACGTTTTTACCGCCGGGACCCTCGAAAGTGAGCGCCGCATCGTCGTAATCGAATTCTCCGAAGAAGGCGTCAGTTCCATAGAAATCACGCCCATCTCCGGCGGCTAGGCCGGAACACCCGTCCCGGGAGCGAAGGCGTCACGCCCTCGTGGAAGGCGGCACACCGCAGAGGCAGTGCCGCCACTCCCAGGAGCTACTTCGCCGCCAGACGCCGGGCCTCCATCGGATCGTTTTCCAACGGCCGGTACACTTCCAGCCGGTCGCCCTCCGCCAGCCTGTATTCATCCCCGACCGCCGTTCCGAACACGCCGAGCGGGCAGCTCGCAGGGTCGATCTCGGGAAACAGCGCGTGGATGCCGGAGAGAGCGACCGCGCGGCGAGCCGTGCATCCGGGTGGCAGGCACAGCGACAGCACACGCTGCGCGCCCGGCACGGCGTAACTCACTTCAACGGCGATTTCCTCAGCCACGCCGCGATGCGAGCTGCCGCGCCCGATTGAGAAAGTCCTGAACCAGGCGGTCGCACAACGCCTCGAAGCTCCCGCGGAGCAGAAGATCCTGGGCCCTGCTGGAGAACTCGAACTCAATCCGGAGCGAAACGCGGCAGCCCGTGCCGGCGGGCTCAAACCGCCACTCTCCGCACAAATGGCGAAAGGGTCCGTCGCTCAAATTCATTACCAGCCGCCGCGGCCGCTCCATGCGGTTCAGCGTGGTCAGGCGCTGCCGGAATACCCCGCCTTTCAGGTCCAGGCTGGCGAGCGCCTCGTTCTCGTCCTGACGGTGAATCTCGGCGCCGGCGCAGCCACGCAAAAAGCCCGGGTAGTCCTCCACCGCGGCCACGAGATCGAAAACAGTCTCGGGCGAACCGGGTGTCAAGGCCTCTCTGGAGATTTCACGCATTCCTTACCTGGTGTCTTTTACCTGAATGACACGTGGTTTCAGCCGGCGTCAGGGCCCTGCAAACCGCGCGATCTGCGCGCTGGCGCGTTATTCTACTGCCCTGGCCGAGGCGCTCCCTGCAACTCACGACCACACAACCATGGCACGCAAACCACAACCGGGCCGCATTGCGGCAAATCGGCGGGCCTACCGCAATTTCGAGATCATCGAGGAACTCGACGCCGGGCTCGCGCTGCTGGGATGGGAGGTAAAGGCCCTGCGCGCCAACCGCGCCAGCCTTGCGGAGGCCTACGTTGCTATCCGCGACCGCGAAGCCTGGCTCACCGGCGCCAACTTTTCGCCGCTGCCGAACGCCAGCGCCCACCCGCCGCCGGTACCCGACCGCAGCCGCAAGCTCCTCCTGCACCGCAAGCAGATCGACCGCCTGGCCGGCAAGGTCCACCAGCGCGGCCTCGCCCTGGTGCCGCTGGCCCTGTACTGGAGTGGATCGAAGGTAAAACTGCGCATCGGACTGGGACGGGGGCGCAAGCAGTACGACAAGCGCCGGCTGGACCAGGAACGCGACTGGCAGCGGGAAAAACAGCGTCTTGCACGGCACAAGGCCACGGGGCGCTCCTGAGCCGCGCGTGTGCCCGGGCACACAGGTTTGATAGCATAATTTCAGGATCGGATTCCGGCGGGGGAGATTAGATGGTGGTTTGCATGCGTCGCACGCTGTTAGCCGGGCCGCTTGCGGGCGTAGCGGCGCTGATTGCGGTCTCCTGTCCGGCTGCCGCACAGGTCGGCAACCAGGTCAGCACGAGCGCCGGTTGGTACATTGGGACCGGCATTGGCGCCAACTGGGGTACCACCCTTGAGCAGGAAGGCTGGAACCGGGAAAACTATTGTTATCCCGACGCGGCCTGCTTCGACCAGGATCCGATTCCAGACGTCTCAGGTTACCGCTGGCGTTATGACATCGACCTGGACGCCGGCGCCACGATTGAAGTTTTTGCGGGACGCCAGTTCGGACGCGCCCGACTTGAGCTGGCAGTTCGCTTGCAACGCAACGACGCCGAGCAGCAGTTCACGGGAATCACGTATTTTGACGGCGCGCCCATCCTCCCGCGCCCTGGCGGCACGGTGGTTTCCAACAGCCAGGCCTATGTCGACAACTTCAACTCCCGGTCCTTCATGCTGAATGGTTACTATGATTTCCCCGGCGCATGGGGCCAGGTTACGCCTTATGTGGGAGTCGGCCTTGGAGTGGCCTCTCTGGAACTGGCAGGCGTGCATTTCTCCACCGAATACCAGGACACCGCGGGCGGAAGCTACGATCCACCGCTTTCGTTCTACGACTCGATCCAGGACGCGGATTTCCGCGACACCCGGTTCCAATGGGGCGCCTACGCCGGCGCCGACTTCCCGATGACGGACCGACTGTTGCTGGGAATCAAGCTGAGCTACTCCAGCGCCGGCGATTACGAGGTCACCGGCGCCTACGAAATCCATCCCTTTCACGCGCAGGATTCCGATTTCACGAACACGACACGCTTGAGCGGCCCCCGTGAACTCTCCCTGGCTGTCACCCTGAAACGCCTCATCGGATCCTGAGCATACGGACTCTATGATGTTTCGCACCAACCAGGACCCGCGAACACAGACCGCCGGATTCGGCACAGGAGCCAGACCATGAGCGATCCATCGGCCACGACCACAAACGTTCGCTACGAACCGAACGACAGGCTTCCGAAGCCGCTGTCGTTCGGCCTTGGCCTGCAGTTCGCGGTGCTTTGCATCGCCGGCATCGTCCTGACCCCGGCAATCGTGATTCGCGCGGCCGGTGGCGCCGAATCCTATCTTTCCTGGGCGGTCTTTGCCGCGGTCGCCATCAGCGGCGTCACCACTATCCTGCAAGCCGTTCGCGTTGGGCGCGTGGGATCGGGCTACGTGCTGGTCATGGGGACTTCCGCGACCTTCATCGCGGTTTGCATCGCCGCGATCTCCAAGGGTGGGCCGGCCATGCTGGGCACGCTGGTCATCATCGCCTCCCTGTTCCAGTTCCTGCTTTCCGGGCGCCTCTCGTTGCTGCGCCGGGTGCTGACACCGACCGTTTCGGGCACCGTCATCATGCTGATTGCGGTAACCGTGATGCCGGTCGCCTTCGACATGCTGAAGGAACTACCCGAAGGCGCGCCGTCCTTCGCTACCCCGCTCACCGTGGTCACCACCCTGCTGGTCATCGTGGCCATCGCCCTGCGGGGAAACTCCGCGCTCCGATTGTGGGCACCCCTCATCGGAGTCGTCGTGGGATCGGTTCTTGCGGGATTCTACGGGCTGTACGACACGCGACTTGTCGCGGCAGCCAGCTGGATCGGGCTTCCGGCCGGGGACTGGCCGGGACTCAACCTCGATTTCGGCCCGGTCTTCTGGAGCCTGCTGCCGGCCTTTGTCTTCGCCACCCTGGTAGGCGCCATCGAAACCATCGGCGACGGGCTCGCCATTCAGCGCGTTTCGTGGCGCAAACCGCGCGCGCCGGATTTCCGGGCGGTCCAGGGCGCCGTGGCGGCCGACGGCGTCGGCAACCTGCTGTCGGGTCTCGCCGGGACGGTCCCCAACACCACCTATTCCACCAGCGTTTCGGTGACCGAGCTGACCGGCGTTGCAGCGCGCAGAGTGGGGATCGCCGTGGGAGCGATCTTCCTGGCGGTGGCATTCCTGCCCAAGGCGCTTGCCATGATCCTGGCCATACCCGGACCGGTGGTGGCGGCCTACATCATCGTTTTAATGGCGATGCTTTTCATGGTGGGCATAAAGCTGGTGATCCAGGACGGAATGAACGCCCGCAACGGCCTCATCTGCGGAGTGTCCTTCTGGATCGGCACCGGTTTCCAGGCCGGCGTCATATTCCCGGAGTTCTTCTCGGAGTTTGCCGGCGGGATGATGGAGAACGGCATGACGGCCGGCGGACTCACGGCGGTGCTCATGACCCTCTTTCTCGAGTTGACCGCGCCGCGCCGGAGGCGGCTGGAGGCCGAGTTCAACGTATCCGCCCTGCCGGAAATCCAGGAATTCCTGGAGTCGTTCACGAAGCGCAGCGGTTGGTCGGATGCCATGGCCGGCCGGCTTCAGGCCGCCAGCGAGGAAACCCTGCTGACCCTGCTCGACCACCATGAAGGCGAGCAACAGGCAAAGCGGCGCCTGCTGCTGGTAGCGCACAAGGAAGGCGACGGCGCCGTACTGGAACTGATCGCGGCGCCCGGAGAGGGCAACGTGGAGGACCGGATGGCCCTGGTGGTGGAACAGAGTTCCAGCCAGGCGCCGGAACAGGAGGTCTCTCTGCGCCTGCTGCGCGGCCTGGCCTCGTCGGTGCACCACCAGCAATACCACGACACCGACATCATCACCGTTCGCGTTGACGCACCGAGGCCTGCTGCCGCAGGATGAAGCTGTTCGCCCTGATCAGGCGTTATCTCGGTCCCGCTCTCATCGTGACCGGAGGAATTCTTCTGGCAGTGGTCATCGTAGCCACGGGGCCCAGGCCGGACCGCCAGGCAAGGCCGCCGGACGCACCTGCGGTGCAAACCATCGAAGCAGTGAAACGAACCGCGCAGATGACCGTCACGGCGCACGGAACCGTCCTCCCGAAGACCGAGAGCAACCTGGTCGCCGAAGTGGCGGGCCGCGTCATTGCCGTTTCGCCGTCCATGGTCTCGGGCGGTTTCTTCTCGAAAGGCGACCTGCTGGTCCAAATCGAGCGGATCGATTACGAAGCCGCCCTGGAGCAGGCGCGGGCCGTCCTCGCCTCCGCGGAGAGTGAGCTTGCCAATGCCGAGCTGACATTCAAGCGGGTGGAGGAACTGTCAACGACCCGGTCCGTCAGCCAGTCGGATCTCGACCAGGCGCTGAATCTGCTCAATCTTGCCCGGGCCGGCCAACGCCAGGCCTCGGCCGCGCTGGCGCTCGCGGAGCGCGATCTGGAGCGAACGCTGGTGACCGCACCGTATGAGGGGCGGGTGCGGTCCGAGCGTGTCGACACCGGGCAGTTCGTTTCGCGGGGCGAGTCCATCGCCACCCTGTATTCCACCGATTACGCGGAAGTCCGCCTGCCGGTGACGGACCGCGACCTCGCTTTCCTGCCGTTTTCGCTGGCGCGCAGCGACGCGCCCTCCGGAGTATTGACCAAGGCCATGCTGCACGCGGAGTTTGCCGGCGCGAGGCATGCCTGGGAGGCCGAAGTGGTCCGGACCGAAGGCGAACTGGATCCCTTGAGCCGCGTGGTCAATGTGATCGCGCAGGTGGCCGATCCGTATGAATCCGCGGACGGGGCGCCGCCGCTGATGGTGGGCCTGTTCGTCGAGGCGGACATCATCGGCAACATGGTCGACGATGTCGTGGTGGTCCCCAGCGCAGCGCTGCAAACCGGCAACCGGGTCTACGTAGTGGACACGGGCAATCGCCTGTCCTTCCGGGATGCGGAAATCGTGCGCCTCAGCGCGGAGACTGCCTGGCTTCGGGTTGACGTAACGGCAGGTGAGCGGATTTGCGTAACTACCCTGGATAACGTCGTCGAGGGCCAGAGCGTTCGCCCGGTGCCCGCTCCGCCAGACACCGTCTCCTCCCGATGAAGGGAATGATCGCCTGGTTCGCCACCAACCGGGTGGCGGCCAACCTGCTCATGGGATTTGCCGTTCTGGCCGGTCTCGCCTCCCTCGGACAGATCCCCGTCAAGCTTTATCCCGACTTCGACCTGCCGGTCATTACCGTCACCGTCCCGTACCTGGGGGCCGCGCCCGAGGAAGTGGAATCCGGGATCTGCACCCGGATCGAGGAGCAGATCGAAGGCATCAATGGAATCAAGGAAATCCGTTCCACCGCGTTGGAAGGCCGCTGCAACGTGGTCGTGGAGCTCTTTTACGACGCCGACCGCCCCCAGGTGCTGGACGAGGTCGATGCGCAAATCAATGCCATCGACACGTTTCCGCAGGAAGCGGAGAAGCCGATCATTCAGCTGGTCACGCCCTCCAGCGTGGTGATGGAGATTGCCGTCACCGGCCCGGCCGAGGAACGGGCGCTCAAGGAATTGGCGCGTCGCGTGCGCGACGACATCCTGAGACTTGACGGCGTCACTCATGCCGAAGTCAGCAATGCGAGGCCATACGAGATTTCCGTAGAAGTCTCCGAACTGTCGCTGTCCCGCAACAACCTGACCTTCGACGACGTCGCCAACGCGCTGCGCAAGCGTTCGCTGGACCTGCCGGGAGGTACCGTAAAGACCCGCGAAGGCGAAGTGCTGCTGCGGACCACCGGCCAGGTCTATTGGGGCCGTGAAATAGAGAACCTGCTGGTTACCACCCGCAGCGACGGTACCCGGGTGCTCGTAAGAGACGTCGCCCGGGTCGTGGACGGCTTCGAAGACACCAGCCAGAGCCTCGCATTCAACGGCAGGCCGGCCGCGCTGGTACAAGTGAGCCGCATGGGCGAGCAGGACATTCGCCTGATCACCGAGACCGTCAAGGAATTTGTTGCCCAGTCGCCTTCCCGCTATCCCGAAGGGGTGCAGGTGCAGGTATGGAAGGACGAATCGAAACTGGTTACCGGCCGCCTGGGGGCCCTGGTGGACAGCGGTGTCCAGGGCCTTCTGCTGGTGTTGCTGCTGTTGGCCCTGTTCCTCCGCCCCCACCTGGCGTTGTGGGTGGCCGCGGGCATTCCCATCGCCTTCCTCGGCGCCCTTTTTCTCATGTATTCGCTCGGCTTTTCGATCGACTCGGTGTCGGTGATCGGCTTCATCCTCGCTCTCGGCATGCTGGTGGACGACGCCGTCGTGGTCGGAGAGAGCGCCTACGTCGCGCACCGCCGGGGAGCCGGTCAGCTTGCCGGAGCGATCCAGGCAACGCAGCAGGTCATGGTTCCGGTCACATTCGGCGTTCTGACCACCGTGGCGGCCTTCACGCCGCTCTTGTTTTCCGTCGGCAGGATCGGGCAGATATTCAGCGTGATTTCCGGCACCGTCATCTGCTGCCTCACCTTCTCCCTGATCGAATGCCAGATGGTCCTGCCGGCACATCTCGGACATCGCAGCACACGGATGCCGCTGGGCGAATTCGGGATGACCGTTCTGGCGGTTGTGGTGATCGGCGCATTTGCAATCACTCCCGACCTGCGTACCGCGATCGGCGTTGCCATCGGCGGCGTTTCGCTGGTGTACGCCGCTCACGTAACAGGCGGACTCAGCCGGCTCGGTGCCCGTTTCGCGCGCCTGCAGGTTATGTTCGAATCGGCGCTGGAGGCGCTTGTTGACGGGCGTTTCCGCCAACTCGCGCGCGCCGCGTACCGGAAACGCGTCCTGACGCTGGCTATTTCCCTGGCGGTCCTGATTGTCTCAATCAGCGTCGTTCTCAGTGGCCACCTGCCCTTCACCTTCTACACGCCGACACAGGGAGACACCGTTACCGCTCGATTGCGGATGCCCATGGGAGTCAGCGAGGAGAGCACGCTGGGGATCATTGATCAGCTTGCGGATTCCGCCCGGGACCTCAAGGAGCAACTGGCCGAAGAGCAGGGAGCGCCGGTGGTGCTGCATATTCTGGAGGCGATGGGAGGGCACCCGTCCGCGGTACAGCCCGGCAGCGCCATCCCGGCTCCTTCCGGCGCGCACCTTGCCGAAGTCACGATGCAACTGAGCCCGAGCGAAGAGCGCCACATCCCCACCGGGGAAGTCGCCACGATGTGGCGGGAGGTCGCCGGTTCCGTTGCGGCCTCGGACCAACTCAGCTTCATTGCGGAGAGTATTGAAAGAGATCCGGAAATATGGATTCGATTCGCGAGCGAGAATATTGACGACCTGAGACGAATAGCCAGCGAGTTTCGCGGCGAACTGCTTCAGTACCCGGGCGTGTACGGTATCGTCGATACCTTGCGCGACGGCAAGGCGGAACTGGAGCTTTCGGTGACTCCGGCCGGGGAGGCCCTGGGGATTACCCTTGCCGATCTTGGCCGCCAGGTACGACAGGCGTTCTACGGCGAAGAGGCCCAACGCATACAGCGTGGCCGGGACGACGTCCGCCTGATGGTGCGTTATCCCGAAGAGCAAAGGCGCTCGCTGGATTCACTCTACTCGCTCAGGATTCGAACGCCGGCTGGCGGTGAGGTACCGTTCGCGGCGGTGGCCGAAGTGAGCAGTGGTAGGGGCCTTGCGGAGATCCGGCGTACCAACGGGTCGCGCAGCGTTGACGTTTCGGCCGAAGTGGATCCCCGGATTACTTCCGCGGAAGCGGTTATGGCCGAGCTGAACGCCGGGTTCCTGAGCGAGTTCCCGAGGCGCTACGACGGCATTTCCTTCACCATCGAAAGCGCCCGCGAGCAGCAGGAAACAGTTGCTGTGCTCGGACCGCTGTTTCTCCTGGCGCTGTTCGCGATCTTCGCCCTGCTGGCCCTGCCCCTGCGTTCCTACTCGCAGCCGCTGATCATCATGACGGCGCTGCCTTTCGCTTTTGTAGGGGCGGTATGGGGGCACATGATTCTCAAGTTGTTCGGGTCCGTGGTGGGTCTCTCGATGGCTTCGGCTTTCGGGATCGTAGCTGCCTCCGGCGTAGTCGTGAACTCGACGCTGGTCCTGATTCACGGCGTCAACCACTTTCGGGCCGCGGGCGACGGTATGGAGGACGCCTTGCTGAACTCCGCCATTTCCCGTTTTCGTCCGATACTGATCACCACGGTGACTACCTTCGCCGGGGTTACGCCCCTGATGCTGAGCAACAGCGTTCCGGCGCAGCCGCTCGTTCCGATGGCTGCCTCACTGGCCTTCGGCGTATTGTTCTCCTCGGTCGCCGCGCTCTTGTTCGTCCCGGCCCTGTGGCTGGTCCTGCGGGACATTTCCGGCGGCGCCCGGCGCGTGACGGACAAGGTGGTGACTGGCGTAATCGGCGCCGCGCCGCGGCTGTCCCAATGGATGGCGCGCTATCCCTACGTCCAGGAAAGCCTGAGAGCGCAGGAGTTCACCGACCTGCAACTGCCGGAAGACCTCGACCTCGATCCGGAAATGGAAAAGATCGCGCGCCAGGGCCTTGTGCGCGTCTACTATCAGCGGGAGTTCGACCTCGGGGAAATGCGCGCCCAACTGGATGCCATTGCCGAAAAGGCGCCGCAGGTCGATGACTTCGTCGGTGAATCCAGGACCTGGGCGGAACAACGCACGTTTCAACTCGGCGCCCACCTGGCCAGTGGGGTCATTTTGCCGGTCGAAGCCGCCCGACCGTTGACGGACATACTTGAGGCTTGTCTGGCGTCTCTCATGACCCCGGCCAAGGCAGCCTTTGCCGAAGAACATGGTTCAATTCGGGACGGCCACGTCGCGCTGGTCGGGCTCGGCGCCGCCGGGCGACGCGAATTCTCCGCCGGAGGGCGCCTTGAGCTGATGTTCGTCTGCGACCATGAGCCGGGGCCGATGCAGGCCGGCGGTATCGCTCCGGCGGCCTGGCACGAGCAATTTGTGCAGTTCTTCCTGCGCCTGGTCCGCGATTTCTCCTCCGAAGGAATCCTCCTTCAAGCCGCCCCGCCCTGGTACCTGCCTGAGCGGGACCGCAAAACGGCTGCCTGCCGCATCAGTGCCCTTGAGGAACACTATCCTTCGATGGCGTCACCAACCGACTTGCGGATGCTGGTGCACGCGCGCGTCTGGGAACCCGATGGCGCCCTGGGCGGACGATTCGAAGTCTTGCGGAAGTCCGTGCTAGCCCGTCCGCATGATATCGGCGGCATTGTCGCGGAGATCACGGAAAGCCGGAAAAAGCTGGCGAGACTTCAAGAGAACGGCGGCCTGTGGGAGACCCGCTCGCGTCCCGGTGGCCTTGCTGAACTGGAGCTGGCGGCCGAGTTCCTGCAACTGGCTCATGCGCACCATGCGCCTGAAGTGCTCGTTCACGGCCTCTGCGAGACCTTTGAAGCCGCCGGTGAGAGCGGGTTGATCGATGGCCGGACAGCGGCGGAGCTGGCGCAAGCCGCCACACTGTGGCAGAACCTGGAAGGGTATTTCCGAATGACCTGCGGCGACGCGTTTCAACCCGAATCCGCAACTCCCGAACAGAAGGAGACCATCGCAGAAATGTGCGGCGCCGACCGCTTCGACGAGCTATTCGATCTCGTGCCGGAAACCGCGCTACGGACCGCCCGTACCCTCGATCAGCTGTTTGCCGGTTAACGTCCGGCGTTCGCAGGTTCGGGCCCCGGGAAAAACCAGTCCGGTCCCGCGCAAGGCGTTTCCAGCAACAGTGACGCGGAGACCGTTTCCGACGGAAAATCTTCAATCTCAACCAGGTCGGCCAGGTCGCCGCGGACCGTGGGGGTGCAGTTGGCTCCGTCGCCGTCGGCATCGACCCATGCATAAACGACCAGGCCCTCACCTCCTTCTACCGGGTAGTCGAAGCTGAAACTCGAAGTCCCGAGAACCGTCTCGAATCCTTCGACGATTTCCAGTGGATAGCGCAGGTCCCCGGTGCCGGTCCATGCGTGATAAACGGACAGGCGCACGCTCGCCGCCGGGTCCATGTCCCCGGCAGCGGCGATCTCGACCGTCAGGTCCACCGGAATCGGAGGCGCCGGCGGCTCTTCGCCGGTGCAGCCGAAACACAGCCCCGCAATCAGAACCGGCGCCGTCGTGCGAGCGGCGCGCATCGTGAGTACGGAGAAAATCGAGGATCCCCTGGTCTTGACGGTTGGCTGCCTGCTCATGATTCGTGGTCCTCCAGCACGATCTTCGGCATGCCGAAGACCCGCGTGAAATTGTCGGCGAGGATCAGACGCATCTCCTCCGTCGTGTAACCGACCGCCTTCATTCCCGCAACGAAAGCCTCAAGGTGTGACTGGACGTAGCCGGGAAGCTGCGGCCCATCGGACCCGTACAGCAACTTCTCGATCACGCCGCCCGCCCTGATGCGCTCCAGATAGTCGTGCAGAACATGCTCAGCCCGTTCGGCGCCCAGCGCCCCGGGTTCCAGGTACACGTTCGGATATCGCCGAGCGAGGTCGATCGCCGAGTCGGTATGGGTCAGAGCCCGGTTGAAACTGTCGTAGCCGGAGTGACCGAGTATGAAAATCGCGTCGGGATACCGCTGTATGGCGTCCTCCAGGTAGGCGGGATCGCAATACGCCGGCTCGGTGCGCGTGCCCGGATTCGGGCTGGTGCCAGTGTGCAGGTAAATGGGTGTGCCCTGCCGCGCCGCGATCTCGTAGACCCCGTATAAGCGCTCGTCATCCAGACGAACCTGCTGGTGCCCATGCGCGAGCTTGATGCCGACCATGCCGTGCTTCTCGATCGCCTCTTCCATCTGCCGCAGTTGCTCCGGTCCGTCCAGGTTCCAGTGGTCGACCCGCAGGCTCGCAAAACCGAACAGGCGGTCGGGATCCACCGCGACCTGTTCGGCAACGTGGTCGTTGGTGGCAATGCCGGTGGTGGCCGGACTCCACAGCGCAAATACCGCTCCGGCGCTGATGCCGGCGTCGTCCAGCGTGCTGAGAATGCTCTCGCCGTCAAGACGGTTGTTCATGAAGACCCCCATGGTCCATTTCAGGCCGGTCGGCACGCGGTCCGTGAGGCGTTTCCTGAAGCGGGGCGGCGTCCCGGCCCAGGTTCCGGTATGCAGGTGCATGTCGATCACGGCGAGTCTTTCGCCATTAACGGCAACTCCCAGGTGCTCGGACCCACTGGCCCATCCAGTCACGGAGAGCGCGACAATCGGCAGGATGAATCCCTTGAAAACGGAGATCTTCATATCGCTTTGTCCTCGGTCGTGATTATTTCCGGGCGAAGCGGGCGCGTCCGCCGGTTATCCCGGCATGCCGGTCGAGTTCCTCGAGGAAACCCCTGGCCGCCGCGTCGTCGTGCAGCCAGGCGTCCAGGAACGCAGTAGAAACGCCGGCCAGGATCGTCTGGCCCTCGGTGTCGGGCGCGCCGCCGCGGTTTTGCGGGCCGCCCCTGTCGTCGCGGCAGATGAGCCCGCCCAGGTAATGATCGCCTTCCTCGAGCACCACGGAGTATTTGTTGCCCGGAGGGCTGTGTTCGTATGCCTGCAGGCGCCACTCCCAGGGGTAGATGACACCGTCGCCTGCGTTGCGGGTATCCCGGGTGCCGCCGCTGACCAGCATCGGTCCCCGCAACTGCGTGAAGGCGCCGTCGGCCATCTGCGGCATCGGACCCGGGCCGCTCATGATGATGGCCGCATCAAAGTCCAGCGCGTAGCTCACGTTCCCGGAACCTTCCGGGTCCTTGAGCGGCAGACCCCAGATGATCTGCGCGATCATGCCGCCGAAGGAATGGCCTGCCATCACCTTTCGGCCGTAGTCGATGTTGCCGGTCAGTCCCGGTATTTCCTCACCGGGCGCAAACAGCGCGTCGAGCACGCGTTCGACGTCGGATATCCGGATGTAGTGCAGCCCGGTGGCGTCCTGCGGCCTGAGCCTGACCGGAGACGTCGGACAGTCGGGATGTTCCGGCTGCACAACCACGTAGCCGTGCGAGGCCCAGTGGTCGGTCAATCCGGAATAGCCTTCGCGGTAGCAGGCGAAACCGTGCGAGAACACCACCAGCGGAAAGGGCCCCTCTCCTTCCGGAAACACGATGCGCGCCCGCAGGCTTCGCTGGTCGGCTTCCGACGGCAGGACGTGATTGTCGATCACCTGGACCCTGTACGGCCCCGGTTCCGTCTTGTAGGCCTCCGGCACTCCTTCCGTGTGCGCGGCCGCAGGCCAGCATGCGGCAGCGATCAGAGACAGCGCCGTCGCGACCGGGCCTGCGATCGCCCGCAAACGGGTAGCGTCCGGTCGCCGATTCAATTGCTGCATGAACCCCAGGCCCTCCTCTGCATGAGAAAGTCTACAACGCGCCGCGCGAAGCATCGCATACTATTGGCCCGCGTCGAAACCAGCGAAGCGATTGAGCCATGGCCGTTCTTTACCACAACCCACGCTGCTCCAAGTCACGCGCCGCACTCGCGCTCCTCAGGGAGCGCGACGTTGAGCCTGAAGTGGTGCGCTATCTCGAAACGCCGCCCGACGAGGCCGCGCTGCGCGAGCTGCTGGGCAAACTGGGCATGTCGCCGCTTGAACTCATGCGCCGCGGCGAAGCGAGGTACCGCGAGCTCGGACTGAAAGGGGCCGATGTTTCCGACGACGACCGGATCCGAGCCATGGCCGAGAATCCCATTCTCATCGAACGGCCGATTTTCATGACGGGCGGGAAGGCCGTGATCGGCAGGCCTCCCGAACGGGTGCTGGAGCTGCTCTAGCGTCCTCCCCCGCACACCCATCAATGGCCGAGCACGCCGTAATTGCCGTCGAGTATCAGGCGGACCGCGACGTACAGGCCAAGCAAAGGGAATAGCACCCAAACGGAATTGGGGCCGATCACGTAAATCCAGATTTCGGCACTTGAGATCGTCCGTTGCCGGCCGGCCACATAGAAACTCACCACGTAGAGCGAACTGACGTAGAACCACTGCCAAAACAGCGCCACGCCCAGAATCCCCGCCAGCACGGCGGGCAGAAACTCGAAGGTCATTGCGCCCAGCAGGACCAGTGAGGCGATCGGCGTGAAGAAACCGTTGCCGATATCGACGTTGAAGCCGTAGGTGCGCCGGTCCTCGTATGAGCTGTCGTACTGGGAGTAAGTCGCCCAGATGTCCGCCCAGACCGTCGGCGAAAGGATGCCGCGCAACGGGACACTGGAAGTCAGAAATTCAACAGCCGGCGTCAGGCCCGTCTCCGCCCGCCGCTCGCGCCAATAGCGCGCGCGCTCTTCGATGTAGTCGCGACGCCAGTAAAGGCAGCATTCCCACCAGGCGATCAGCAGGTTGATCATCAGGAACAGGCTCAGCAGGAAGTAAACCGGGTCCAGGCCGCCGTACAGGCGATAACTGACCGCATTCCAGGCCAGCGTCAGCAACGCGATGGTCGCCGCGGTAAACACCAGGACAGGAATTTTCATGCTTGGACCTCCCGCCCGTAGGACGCCGGGGCGCAATCAGGCATTATGTCCCATCCCCGGACCCGCAACAGGACCCATCCATGATTGCATACGGCATTTTCAACTTTCTGCACGTACTGGTGTTTGCCGTCATCGTCGGCATCGAACTCCCGGCGCTGTACGCGCTACGCATGGCCCGGACTCCCGGCGGCAGCGAAGCCGCGCGCACGATCGCCTTGCGCATAAGGCGATACGCGGACGCGCTCTCCGCCACCATGCTGGTGCTGCTCCTGCCCCTGGGTGTGCAGATCGCCACGCAGCTCGGCGTCTACACGCTGATGTCAGCCGGCTGGCTCTACGCTACCTGGATCGTGGGCCTTGCCTGGCTGGCCGTTGCCCTGGTTTCCGAAGCGGCCGGCAGGTCGACATGGGCGAGACGCATCTACAAGTCCGAGTGCGTGCTGCGCATCATCATCGGCCTGGGCAACGTGTATGACGCGGTGATCGGGTTTACCGGCGCCGGGATGATTCAGACCAATTGGCTGGCGAGCAAGGTGCTGCTGTTCGGATTGATCCTGGTGATAAGCGGCTGGATCCGCTGGCAGACACAGGCCCTGCGGTTCGCTTCCTTCGATGCCGCCGGCGAAGCGGACCAGGACTCGAACGAACTGATCGCGATCATTCGCCGCGCCCAATGGGGGAGCCACAGCATCCTGGCGATGGTGCTGATCGCCGCCTATCTGGGAACTGCGAAACCCTGGTGATCGGCGGCCCGAACGGAGCCGGCATCAGTTGGTCGGCGTTGACCATTCAGGTTCGCGGATCGGCAGCGCAACGAAATCCCAGGTTGTTCAGGCCCGAGTCCGGCGGAGTCATCATCCGGGCTTCCAAACGGTATCCGCGACAGTAGTTCTCGCTGCACAGCCAGCTCCCGCCGCGGTGCACCTTCTGGGTTCCTTCGGCGGGACCCTGGGGATTCTTTCCCGGCGAACGCGCAAAATAATCCGGCGCGTACCAATCCCGAACCCATTCCCAGACGTTGCCTGTCATGTCATGGAGCCCGAACTCGTTCGGAGGAAAGGTCCCAACCGGCGCCAGTCCCGTGAAACCGTCCTGTCCCCGGTCTTCAATCGGGAATTCGCCCTGCCATAGATTCGCCCGGTGGGCGCCGCCGGGCGTGAGTTGGTTTCCCCAGGCATAGCGGGAGTCCTCGAGGCCTCCACGCGCGGCGTATTCGAATTCCGCTTCGGTGGGCAGGCGGGCTCCGCGCCATTCGCAGTAGGCGACAGCATCGAACCAGGAAACGTGTACGACCGGGTAATCGCTCATCTCCCGGTACGACGAGCCGGGACCGGTCGGATGGCGCCAGTCGGCGCCGTCGCCCTTCGTCCAACCGCTGCGCTGCGGGTCGAAGACACCGGACCAGCCCAGTCTTTCGGATTCGGTCACATATCCGGTTGCTTCCGCAAATTCGGCATACCGGGCGTTCGATACCTCGTTTCGATCGAGAAGGAAGGCGTCCAGCGCGACCCTGTGCTCCGGGCCCTCGAAGGGCAGGCCGTCGTTGGCGCCCATGGTGAATTCTCCGCCGGGCAGCAGCAGCATTTCCGGCGTGCCGGGAGCCGCCGCTCCACCGCAGCCGCAGGCCAGCGCGACCCAAACCGCGAGTCCTGCAGGAAGTTTGCCTCGCAAGCGGGGATCGGCCATCAGTAGCGGCTTGCCAACGTCCGCCGTTCAAATACGGTCATGCGCTTCGCCCTCTCACCGGCCGCTCCGATCCTTGTTTGTCAGAACGAGACTCCCAGGTTGATGAACACAAAGCGGCCCAGCGCATCGAAGAATGCCGGAAAGGTGTTGCCGTTGCCCGGCGCCGTGCCCGCATCGGAACTGACTTGCGGGTCCGTATCAAGCAGGTTGCTTATGCCGGCGGTAAGAACGTAGTTTTCCGTTGCGCTCCATTCCGCGGTCAGATCCCAATAGGTCTCGGCGCGGTAGTCGATGCCGTTGGAACCCAGGTCTTCGGTCTCGCCCAGATGCCGCAAGGCAAGAGAAACCCGCACATCGAATGGAGCGTAAAGGGAGGCCTTGTAGTTGCCGCTCCACTTCGGCTGGGGGTTCTTGCCGCAATAGGCGCCCCAATGGCCGGCGCACTCCAGTGCCTGCTCGCCCGGCAGCTCGGTCAGCTCCGATGCCAGCAGGTAGGTGGATACGCCCTGCAATTCCATGGGGCCCACGGGCGTATCGAAGTTGTAATCGAAGATGAGGTCGACCCCTTCCACGTTTTCCTCGCTCAGGTTGGTGGTCTGGGCCGAAATGTAACCGCCCTGAAGCCACAGGGATCCGCTGATCGGGTGGCGGTTGATCAGATCGCAGAACGCCGAAATGCCGGTGTCCAGACACTTCTGCAGCGCGGTCGCGGCGGGGATCGTGCCGATGCCCTCCTCCACCTTGATGTTGAAGTAGTCCAGGGTCAGCGTCAGGCCGTCAATGAATGCCGGCGTGACGACAAGGCCGGCGGTAAACGACTCGGCTTGCTCAGGTTCGACCACGGCGCTGCCGCCCACCAGGATGTTGTACTGATCCGCCGGTGACTTGAGGTCCGTGCCATACAGGTCCGCAGCCAATCCGGTATTGGCGCAGGCCGACTGGCTTGCCGTCATGGACAGGCCACAGGGATCGTCGGAAAGATCGACCAGGCCGAAACCCTGGGCCCGGAACAACTCGAACAGGTTGGCATGACGGATTGCGGACTGATACGAAGCGCGCAAGGCCACATTGTCGGAAACGCGCCAGAAAGCGCCGAACTTGTACGTGTCCGTGGTATTGCCGGTGGAATAATCCGCGTACCGATAACCCGCATCGAAACTGAGGTTCTCGCGGACCGGAATGCCGAGCTCAACAAAGTACTCATTGACGTCGTATCCGCCGGCCAGCGGCAGGGTGGCGCCGCCGGAGCCGGAACGGTCGCCGGTGCGGCTGGGCAGATCGGGACGAAAGTCCGTGCTGAGGTCCTTGGTCTCGACGCCGAGAGCGACCGAAATCGTGCTGGGGGCGCCCGGAAACGCCAGCCGAGACTCCCCGGAAACCACGGCCTGAATGATGCGCTGTTCGCCGGTACCGAGGACGAAGGTGGAAGTCGCGATGTATTGCTGCAGCTCATCGCCGGCGTCAATCACTGCCTGAACGCCGCCGTCGCCGGGCAGCCCGCCCTGGAAAAGGTTGTATGGAATACAGGAAGCATCCGTGCCGTTCAGCGCCGCAACGCAGGTCGCCGTTCCGTTGACGCTGATCACGTCGATCGCGCGGTTGATCGCGGTGACCGAGAGATCGTTGCGATACTCGCTGGTGAACTCGACGTCCGACAACTGATAGGACAGGTCATAGGTCCAGCCCCAGGCGATGTCACCGCGCAAACCCAATATCGACGCCGTGTTTTCATAGGTCGTAACGTTCTGACGCGGGCCACCCTCGACATTGCGCTTCAGGGAAACCAAAGGCGCGGAGTAGCCGATGATGTCCCCGGCGCCAACGGCGATATCCAGCGAGGAGATATAGGCCAGCGCTTCGGCCGGACCGGCGAAGTCCGGCGCATGGTCGCCGCCCATCCCGACCCAGTTTCCGCAGGCGGTTTCGTACTGCTGCCTGGACAGCAGCGGGTGGTAGCAAGGGAAGGATTCGATGTTGCCGAAGGTTCCGGAATAGGCGATCTGCGCATTGGACTCGGAGTCCATAGAGCGGACCTGGGCATAGGCCTCGACGTTTTCGTTGAACTCGAACCGGCCGAAGAACCCGGCGTTCAAGCGCTTGTCCGGGCGCTGAAAGAAATTGGTCGGGTTGTAGTTGTAGGCCTGACCGGCCCGGGGAACGAATTCGTCGCCCTGGACTTTCAGGTCCAGCCCGGTGATCGACGGGTCCGCCGTATTCACGTAGCCGAGCGCGCGATAGCCGCCGAAGTCCGCCCACCGTCCGGGAGGAATCGTGGACGAACCGCCGCAGGCGCTCCTGCCGCCCGTCAGGGCGCAAGCGGAAATGTCGTACTCGCCCTGCAGGACCGGGGCCGTATCGGTTTTCTCGATAAAACCGGTGATATGCCCACGGCCATCGAATATCGAGCCCCCGAAGGCGACCGCCAACTTGTTGGTTTCTCCGGTGGTCACGTCTTCATCGGCCAGCTGGTACTCGTAGGAACTCACCAGGTCGCGCAACTCGCCGTTGTCGTTCTCATGCTGGTAGAAACTGTGCATGTAGCTGGCCTTGAAGCCCTCAAAATCATCGTCAAGGATGAAGTTGACGACCCCGGCTACCGCGTCCGAACCGTATACCGAAGAAGCGCCGCCGGTGAGCACTTCCACCCGCTCCAGCAGCAGAGTGGGTATGGAGTTGAGGTCGGCGCAATTCCCACCGCCTGTGGTGCCGGGGGCGAGCCGCTGACCGTTGATCAGCACCAGCGTCCGCTCACAACCGAGGTTGCGAACATTGACCGTAGCAGTGCCGGAAGCGCCATTGGACGCCGTAATGGCCTGGCCCGGTGAAACCTGCGGCAAATCGTTCAGATAATCCTCGACGCGGGTGATGCCGCGGTCCGAGATGTCTTCCATGTCGACCGTGGTAATTTGCGATGAACTGATCACGTTGGGATCGCGCAGCCGGGTGCCCGTCACCACGATTTCTTCCATTTGCCCGGCCTGCTCGTCCTGCGCCAGGGCGGTTTGTGTGGCGCCCGGCCCCATGGCCAGCAGCAGCAAGCAACGTGTTGTTGCATTTAGAGACATTCCGTCCGTTCCCTGGTCATTTTCTGAACGGCGACGCGGGTCCTCTCAAGCATTTCGGTCAGTGCGTCCAGCTCTTCGCCGGATTGGCCGGACAGGATTTGAGAAATCGTCTCGTCATAGTCGGCGTGCATGGCGTCCCAGAGCGCCCTGCCCTCGGCGGACAGGGTCACGGACTGGATCCGGCGGTCCGATTCTGATGTGATCTTGCTGACCAGCCCGTCCTGCTTGAGTCGATTGACGACGCCCGTGATGTTTCCCTTGGTCACCATCAACCTGGAAGCCAACTCTCCCATGGTCATACCGTTCGGCGACAGGGCCAGGGCGGTCAAGACGTCATAGCGCGGCAGGCTGGAGTTGAATTTCTCCGAAAAGCGCCGCATCAGCAGCCGGTCGATGCTCGAAAAACACCGCAGCAGCCCCAGCCACGCCCGGCGATGATGGGCTTTCTCCGGCAGGGACTCCAGAACCAGGTCGAATACGTTTGGCTTGTCCATGGTCCCCTCAGCGGGCGTTCTTGACGACCCGGCCGCCCTGAATGACGACCTGGACGTTCTTCAGCACCGATATATCCTCAAGCGGGTCGCCGGCAACGGCTACCAGGTCGGCAATCTTGCCCGGCTCGATCGTTCCCAGTTCGTCTCCCATTCCGATCAGCGCCGCGGCGTTCACGGTGGCGGTGACTATGGCTTCCTCCGGGGTCAGGGCGCCGTCGCGAATCCCGTCGCGCAGCGCGAAGATATGCCAGCCGTCCCCGCCGACGTTTCTGACCGTGGTAAACCCCGCCTCAAGCGTTTTCCTGGCATTGACGATCGCATTCACCATGAAATACGCGTCGTCCTTTGCGCTGCGATGGTCGAGCGCATACTGATCGGAAACACCGTAACTGCGCTGGCCTTCAACGCCGAACTCCATGGACAGATGCACGTGCATGTCCATCAGGCCGGGCAGCACCACCGCATCCCTGAGATCCACAAGCCCGGGGGCGGCGCTGTCCTTGCCGGCCACAGCCGCCGGATCCGCTACCGTTTCAGCCCCGAGCGCCGGCCCCAGGCAGGCAAGCACCATACCCGCCAGCGCTCTTCGCAGTGGCCGTTTCCTGTTCATCTTTACCCCCTGTTCCCCGTTACCGGGGATACGTTTCCTCAAGGTCACGCCTGCGCAGCGGGTCGAATTGCCGCCGGGCGCTTGCGAGCGCCTCCTTGTGTTCGTTCAGTATGCCCGGAAAGCGGTCCGCGTAGCTGTAGGCCTCGCCATCGATGCCGTCGGCATCCAGCAGCATCTCGTACGGCGCCGCGAAACCGGGAAGCTGGTCGAATTTCTCGAAGGCGCCAAGGCTGCCGAGGTAATACGCATGCGTCACGTATTTCCAGTCCTGCGAACGCACACCGACTACGCGCTCGTTGTTGAAGTAATACAGGAAATCGTGCGGACTTTCATCCGTGCCCCTGAGTACGGGCAGCAGGCTGCGTCCGTCCATGTCCGCCGCCGCCGGCGCAAGGCCGAGGATGTCGGCGATGGTCGGCAGCACGTCGATGTTCATGGTCATGACGCCGGTGGTCCGGCCGGGAGCGATGACCGCGGGCCAGCTCGCAATCAACGGCACCCGGTAGCCGCCGTCCCATGAGGTTCCCTTGCCGCCCCTGAGCCCGGCAGTCCCGCCTTCGAAGAACGGGCCGTTGTCGCTGGTGAAGATCACCAGCGTGTTTCCCGCAATGCCATGCGCTTCGAGCGCCGCGAGGACCTGCCCGGTGCTCCAGTCGAGTTCCTCAACCGTGTCCCCATACAGGCCGGCGCCGGACTTTCCGCGAAATTCCTCCGAAGCGTACAGCGGTATATGGGGAAAGGTGTGGGCCAGAAAGAGCATGAACGGCCTGTGGGAATTTTCCCCAATAAAGCGCAGCGCACGGTCCGTGTAGCGGCGCGTAAGCGTGCTCTGGTCGACCGGTTGTTCTACGCGGACATTGCCGTCATACAGCGCGAAATTCGGCATGTCGTTGCTTGCCGGGGCGCCGAAGAACTCGTCGAATCCATGCTTCCGCGGAAGGTATTCGGGGAAATTGCCGAGATGCCACTTGCCGACATACAGCGTCTCGTAGCCCCGACGTTTGACCAGTTCGCCAAGCGTTTCCTCCGCCTGGGGCAGGCCGTGGGTCGAACCCGCGTCAACCACCTTCCAGGCCAGCCCCGAGCGGATCGCGTAGCGGCCCGTCATCAGCCCGGCCCGCGACGGGGAACAGACGTTGGCGCTCGAATATCCCTGCGTGAACCGCAGTCCGTTGCTTGCCAGCCGGTCGATGTTCGGCGTGCGGATCCTTTGGGCGCCGTACGCGCCGATGTCGCCGTAGCCGAGATCGTCGGCGAGGATAAGGACGATATTCGGCGGCGCCACGTAGTCGGCGGAATTGCCGGGCGCAGGCTGCCGGGCGTCCGCAGCGGAATTGTCCGGCACGGGCGCATCCGGACCCGCGCAACCCGCGGCCAGCAGCAGTGCCGCCGCCAACTCGGGCAGGCGTGCGCGCCTCTTGTATGCCGGCAAAGTCCCCATACAGGCCGGCAAGGATAAACGGACGTTCGCCTAGAAGTCCGTAGTCATCGTCCAGGCGAGGTTGACGAACTGGCCGCTGGGCGTCGCTACCGCGCCCGAATGCGAGAAGCTGTCCACGCCCGAGTAATAGTCCTCGTCAAACAGGTTCGAGACGTTCAGCGTCAGGCTGTGGTTGCTCCAGTCCAGGCCGGCCTGAAGGTTCACGGTTGTCGCGGATGGCGACAACCTCGGGAACACCGAGGTTGGGATGTCCGAGAACCGGGCCACCATTTCCGACCGGTGGTTCGCCGTCAGCCGCACATAGCCGTTGAAGCCGTTCGCTTCCCAGTCATACTGCCCGGAAACCGATGCCGTCGTTTCCGGCGCGCTGGGCAACTCTTCCCCGCTCACGTCGCCCTGCGGCGCGTTGGGGAAACTGTCGAACTTGGCGTCCATGTAGCCGAACGCAGCGGCGAGCGTAACAGAGTCGCCGACCAGGGTCTGGGCGCTGATCTCGATCCCCTGGCTGCTGGCGGCATCGGCGTTCGCCACCACGTTGAGCGGCGCGAAGCCGGTCCCGTTGGCCGGGCAATCCGCCGGAGAGGGCACGATTTCCTGCCCGGGCAGGCAGCGTGTCTGCGCCAGTCGGACCTGCATGTCCTCCCAATCCATGCGGAAGAGCGCCGCCTCAACCTGAGTACGGCGATCATTCAGGAAGGCCTTCCAGCCGATCTCGTAATTCGTGACGGTTTCCTCGGCAAAACGCGAACGCGGGTCGAAGGACACGCCGCCGACCCGGGCGACACCGTCCGGCGCGGTCCTGGCGCCGGCTGCGCGGTAGCCGGTGGAAACCGTCGCATACACGGAAGCGTCATCGCTGTAGGCCCAGTTCAGCGCCACGCGCGGCGAGAAATTGCTGCCGTCGTTGGTGACGTCGAGATAGGGATTCCGCACCGTCTGGTCAAAGCGCCCGCCGCTGGTGAACTGCTGGCCCTGGGGGCCCGTATAGATGAGCACGTCCTGCTGCGGCTGCAGGGCGCAATTCTCAAGAAACGGGGCCGGCACGCCGTCAACGACCGCGCGGCGGCCGCAGGCGAAGGACGCATAGGTGTTCTGCCAGAACTGGCGGTCGTCGTCCGATGAATAGCGTCCGCTGACCGAAACCGTCACCGCGTCCGTCACTTCGAACCCCAGGTCGAAGAACGCCGCGAAGCCGTCCCGCTGGACGGTGATTTCGTTCTCGTTGGGATAATCGCCCGGGGTCGTGGCGCCCAGCGGCCCGCCTCCGGGGAAGGCGCCGGCGTGAATCACGTCAGCGCCGGAGATGATCGTGTTGTTGACCTGGGCTTCATCATCGTAGGCGATGGCGCCCACCATCCATTGCACGGGCGTCGCGCCCATCAGCAGGGGTTCGGTCGAAAACAGGCGGACCTCCTGGCTGATGGACTCGCTCTCGTAGTCGGAAACGCGGTTGAAGAAATCCATGCCGCTGTTGTCGATGTCCTCGAACTGGTACATGTCGCTGTCGATCATCCCGGTAATCGCGGTAAACCCGAATCGCGCGCCCAGGTACTCGAGTTTCGCGGTCAGGACCAGGTTCTCGACATCCGTACGTCCGGGAGCGTTCTCGCACATCTTGTCGGTGTTGCCGTTCTCGGCGAATATCGAGTCGCCCAGACCGCAGGTCGGCGCGTTCGCCGTCGGTCCGCCCGACGCGTTGAACAGGAACCCGGCCGGTCCCGACATGCTCGGCACACGAGCCATCTGGTGGTCTTCTTCCTCGATGTACTGACCCGCCAGGTCTATCGTCCATTCGCCCGGCTGCCAGCGCACCGCGGCGCGCATGTTGAGGTTGTCGTATCCGGTATCGTTGCCGTCCGGATGCAGGTTGTCCACGTAGCCGTCACTGGAGGTGAATGCGGCGCCGCCCCGTGCGAACAGCGTGTCCGTAACCGGCACGTTGCCGATCAGGCCGTAGTCGTAGCCGCCGTGATTGCCGACCGCCAGGCGAACCTTGGCCATGCCGTTCTCGTCGGGCTTCTTCGAGATGACGTTGATTGCGCCACCCGTCGCGTTGCGCCCGAAGTACGTGCCCTGAGGACCGCGCAGGACCTCGATGCGTTCGATGTCGTCCAGGGGCGGATTGGCGCTGCCGCTGGCCACGAAGGCGGTGCTGAAATCGTCGACGAAATAGCCGATGGTCGGGCGGGACTGGATCAGCCGCTCATTGCCGCCATTGGTGAGGTCGCCCAGCCCGCGGATCGAGATGTCGCCGTTCTTGTTCCCCTGCTGGTCGTTGGCCGTGAACGCAACGTTGGGCGTCATCTCGAGAAAATCCCTTGCGCCCTTGAAATTGCCGCGCTCAATCTGCTCACCCGAGAACGCCGTGATGCTGATCGGCACGTCCTGCAGGGTCTGCTCGCGGCGCTGCGCCGTGACGATGATTTCTTCAAGCGCCTGCGCTCCGCCTTCCTGCGCGGGCAATGCCGCCGGCAAACTCATTGCCAGCAAGGGCAAAAGTGAAAAAACGGTCCTTTTGGTCATTTCGTCTCCCTTGTGGGTCGGGGCTCGGCGGCGCCCTGGCGCCGCAGGCCGCATGGATTACAGGACAAACACTTTACAACTAAACCTTTTCGTCCGTCAATTGGATGAATCCGGCGTTTCAGGAGCGCCTGCGGCGGCTCTCAAGCCATAAGCCGCGGCAACAGCAGGGCGATCGCCGGCAGCAGGATCAACAGCCCGAGACGGACAAGGTCGGCGAGCAGGAACGGCCCCAGTCCCCGGAAGATCTTTTGCACGGGCACGTCCGGCAGCATCGAACCGACCACGAAGACATTCATCCCCACCGGTGGAGTGATGAGGCCGATTTCGGCCACGATGATCACGAAGATGCCGAACCAGACCGGATCGAAACCCACGCCGGTGAGCACCGGAAAGAAGATGGGCAGAGTAAGCAGCAGCAGGGAACTGCTCTCAAGAATGCAACCGAGAACGAGAAAAACGAGGACTGTGATTCCCAGTATCGTCATCGCCGAAAAGCCGGAATCCGAAATCAGCTCCAGCAGGATGACCGGCACGCCGGTAATGGTCACGAGGTTGGCGAACAGCAGCGCCCCAAGGAATACGAGAAAGAGGCTGACCGATGTCTTGACGGTGCTGACCAGCGCCTTCATCAGTGCCGCGAAGGTGAGCTGCCGCCGGATCAGCGAGATGGCCAGGGCGCCGGCCGCACCAACGCCGGCGGCCTCCATGGCGGTAAAGGCCCCGACATATATGCCGCCGATGATTAGCGTGAACAGCGCCAGGATCGGCCATACCCCGGTCAATGTCCGCAGGCGCACGCGCCAGCCGCTCTTTTCCCCGGCGGGACCGTAGGCAGGCCGCCAGCGGGTAACGACTGCGATCGTGAGCATGTACAGCACGATTGTCAGAAGGCCGGGAAGAATGCCGGCAATCATCATTTTGGCCAGCGATACGCCGGTAATCAGCGAATAGAAGACCATGCCGACGCTGGGCGGAATGAGAACGCCCAGCGTGCCGCCCACGGCCACCGAAGCGGCGGCGAATCCGGGCTCATACCGGTATTCGCGCATTGCCGGCACGGAAATCCCCGTCATCGTCGCGGCGCAGGCGTAACTCGAGCCCGAGATCGCGGCGAATCCGCCGCTGGCGCCGATGGTGGCCATGGCCAGGCCGCCGCGGCGATGGCCGAGAAACGCGTAGGCGCATGCGTAAAGGTCACGCGCAAGGCCGCTGCGGCCGATGATGTTGCCCATAAGGATGAACAGGGGCAGCACGGAGAAGTTGTAGTTCGTGGACGCGTCGAGGCCGACCTGGCCGATCATGATGAAGGCCGCGTCGGGGCCGCGCGCGAGCGCGAATCCGAGCACGCCGACCAGGCCCAGGCTGAAGGCGATCGGCAGGCCGGCCAGCAGCAGCAACAGCAGCAGGACGACAGCCGCGACGAACAGGGTCACGCCGGATCCTCGTCGAACTGCGGCGCGGCAAACAGACGGGCGACGGCGAAAAGGACCGCGATGCCCGTTGTAACCGCGGCATAACCCGCCATCCAGCTCAATGGGATGCGGATGGATTCGAAATACTCGCCGTTGGCGGAGAAATACGCCGTCTGCCAGAACATCTGGCCGGCCAGAATCGCCAGGGCGCCAACGATGACGACCTTGACGGCGAAGTCCCTCCACTTCCTTTGGCCTTGCGTCATTCGCCCGTCAAGCAGGCGCACGCGGAGGTGCTCGTCATCAAGGACCACCAGGGGCAGCCCGGTAAACACCAGCAAACAGACCAGGCACTGAACGAGCACGTGAGCGCCGGGAATGGGTTGCCCCAGGAAATACCGGCCGATCACATCGACGAAGGTCAGCAGCATCAGCGTGATCAGCATGCTCCCCGTGAACCACTGCAGGAACCGCCGTGCGAGCGCCAGCAAACGGTTCACCGCGCGGTCCCCCATTCGTCCCGTGGGATTTCGATTGCCGGGCGCAACTGCTCAAGCTTCTCGTTCTCGCGCCTGACTTCATCGCGGAAGTACTGAAGGGCGGCCTCGGCATCGACGCCCGCGGCACTGGCCTTGACAATCCATTCGGCATCCAGAAATGCGGTCGCCCGACGGAGGTCGTCGTCAAACTCCGCGGCTGTCTCGACATCGATGATCCCCGCCGCCTGCATTTCCCTCGCCGACGCCGCCCCTTCCCTATTGAAGACCCTCGCCGCCCGGCGGCCGAACACCTCGCCCGAAATCCCGAGTATCGCCTCCTGGTCGGCAGCCGCAATACGCGACCAGCTCCGTTCATTGGCGGTCAGGAAGAACCCCCCGAAGCTCAAGCCCACGCCGCCGGCCAGGCGCGTCTGATAGCGGAGATACGGCTGCAGGCCCAATCGGGTCACCCCGCTGTAGGGCATGCTCACGCCGTCGAGGATTCCCCGGGACAGCGCATCGTGTATTTCCGGCGCGGTCAGAAACACGGGAATGGCGCCGACGGCAGACAGCAAGCGCGCGCCCACATCGCTGGGCGCCGCCATCTTCAGTCCACGTATGTCGGACAGCCTCCGAATCGGCTTTTCCACCGTGAACCAGTGCTGGGTGCCGCTGGCATGCAGGGCCAGCAACTGCGTGCCCGCGAATTCCTCCGCCCGGTGGAGAAAGCGCCGGTGCGTGCGCCATAGGGCGACGGAAAGGGCCTCCACGTCGCTGCTGGCCAGGAACGGCGTTTCATTGACCTGCGTTACCACGAAGCGGCCCGGCGTCGAGCTCTGGTTGCCGCCTGCAATATCGACCAGGCCGGCCCAGGCCATGTCGAAGTTGCGCCGGTAGCTGCCGAGCGGCGCGACGCTGAATCTCAACGCGACCCGGCCTTGCGTGATCCGCGCGACATCCTCGGCCCAGGGAACCAGGACTTCCTTGTGGTAAAAATGATTGGGCGGCGCAACCTGGTTCACCACCAGTTCGACCGGCTCCACCGCTCGTGCGGCCGGCGACGCGCAAACGAGTATCAACGCACCGATCAGTCCGCGAGGCCAGGGCCAGGCGGAGCGGTTGAATCGCGGGCTTATCGGATGTCCTCCGGGGCGCCGCAGTTGTCGGCGCCGATGGTTCGTGCAAAGGAACGCCGCCTAAGGAGTCACCTTGACCCTTTGCGTTTGCCTCAACCTGTCGTCCCACGCGCCGGCGAGAAACTGTGCGATATCCGGGATGACGCGCTCGGGCGCTTCGACATAGGGGTAATGCCCCAGTCCTTCATATTTCTTGAGGAAGGTCGGGGCGGACGTCATCCAGTGTTGAAAGACATCCCCCTCCAGATGCATCACCGTGGGGTTCGCCTTGCCCCAAAGGATCAGTGTCGGCGCCTGTATTCCGGACAGTATGGTCTGGGGGTCGCCGGTCTCGAAGAAATACTTTGATTGCGGCGTCGTTTCCGCGCGGCGGTTCACGTCGTAGGCAAGATCAACAAACCAGCCAGGCGCGTCGACATCCGAAGGAAAATTCTGGTTGACCGAAAACTCCCAGAACTCACGGGGCTTGACCGGCATGTCGTCCCATTGGGCGACTTCCGGGCGCGCCCGGTTCGGGTCCGTGCGCGCCGTTCGGGGCATGCCCGCGGAATTGATGAGCACGAGCCGAGTGACATGTTCCGGGTATCGTGACGCGTAACGGAACCCCACGCTGCCACCGCTGGACGTGGCGACCAGGGCAAACTGGTCGAGATCAAGTTTCTCGACCAGCCCGCTGACGATCTCCACGTTGCGCTCGATCAGGTTGAACTTGCCGCCCGGCGGTTCCTTTGTCTCCGGCCCGCTCAGTCCCACATTCGGAAAATCCAGTCGAATGACCCGATGGTCGTTTACAAGTTCTTCCGTCAGCTGGTCCCAGGCCAGAAGATTGAAGTACGAGGCGTGAAGCAGAACGACGACCGCCCCCTGTCCTTCGTCGCGGTAATGAATTTCGGCGCCGTCGATGGTCACGAACCGGGACCCGTCATCGGCGTATTTTTTCCGAAGATCTTCCAGGCTGATCTGAACAGGGCCTTGCGCTGCAGCCGCAAAAGACACACCCATCAATGCAACGAAAAGAGGAAAGTATTTCATGGTGATCACCGGTCGAAAAAACGCCAATGGTAACGGCTCAGGTAACCGAAACCAGGAACGGTAATGCCAAGAATCTTTGGCACTTTCCATTTGGTGGTGGTCCCGGTCACCTGATCAGGCTGTGGTGTTGGCCTGGCGGATGCCGATCGGTGCGTTAACGGAAGCGCGGGCACCTCGATCAAGGCGGACCTGCCTTGAGAAAACGTGTGCCGATAATGGCGACCACCATAAAGCCCACGGTCAAGAGAAACGCCAGGTCATAGGAACCCCGGGTATCGAACAACACGCCAGTGAGCCAGCTTCCCGAGCCGGCGCCGACAGCCTCGATTATTACAAACAGCCCCATCAGTCGGCCCAGGGCGTGGGGCGAAAAGGTGTTGGAAATGGTCAGTTGGGTCAGTGCATAGGCGCCGCCCCAGCCAAAACCGATGCAGGACAGTCCGATCCAGGCGCCTTCCGCGCCCTGGAAGATCATGACAAGAGCGCCGGCCAATATGAGAGCCTGAAACCCGATCCAGATGGGCTTGACGCCCCATTTCTCCGCCAGAAACCCGGAGGCGATCTTGCCGATAAGACCAGAGATAAAGATGATGGTAAAACCCGTTGCCGCGGTGCCCGGCTCGAAACCCTGATCACGCAGATAAAGGAAGGTGTGCTGGATAAACGCATTGGCGGCATAGAAGATGAAAGCCGCAATCACGGCCAGCAGAACAAAATTGAAGGTTCTGACTTGAGCCCACACTTCGCTCATGTCGATATCGCGCGATCCCGCGGGAGCGGTTCGAGGCGCCGCTTCACCACCGAGCGGCCGCACACCCAGATCGGCAGGTCTTTCACGGACCAGAAAGTAGAGAACGGGTATGAGCACGATGGGCAGGCAGCCCAAAATTTGAACGGCGTCGCGCCAGTGCATCTGACCGATTAGCCATGCGCTGAGTTGGGGGAGAAGAGCGCTGCCGAGACTGGTTCCGGCCAAAGCCACTCCCAGAGCAATGCCACGCCTGGTTACAAACCAGTTCGACAACAGAACGACGATGACGACAATGTTGGTGGCCGAGATGCACAGGCCTATGAGCACGTGGATCAAATAGATATGCGTCGGGCTGGAAATGGTTGAATAAAGAAACAGCGCGGCGCTGAGGAACAGGAGCCCGGCAAAAATCACAGGGCGGGCGCCGTAGCGGTCGGCAAAGTAGCCGACCAACGGTCCTGAAAGCCCGGCGCACATCACCGTAATGAAGTCACGAAACTTCAGCGTTCCGCGCGATATGCCCAGTTCTTCAAGTATCAGTTCGTCAAATACCGGAATTCCCGCCAGCGTCAGGCCATGGGCCGTCCACAACAGCAGGAACATGCATCCGACGATGACCCATCCGTAAAAGACGGGCAGTCGGGCTACCGTCTGGGCAAACGCCATGGTTTGTGGGTCAGACCCTTGGAGATTAGTGCCTGGGGCAACTGGAAGCTGTATGAGGCCCGCATACTAGTGCACCTGGCGCAAGAAACGGGCCAGAACGTCGTTGTATGCGGCGGGATGGGTGATCTGGGGCACGTGGCCGGCCCCTTCAACGACCGCTTCTTGCGCATTGGGCAGCACATCGAGAAGCATTGACGAACCGCTGAGGATGGTGCCTGATTCTTCGCTGCCCCGGATGACAAGACATGGCGTGGTGCTGCCTTTCAACGAGTCGGCGAAGTTCTCCATGTTCATGTGCATTTCCCCGCAGCCCCGGGCGGTGGCCTCGGAAACGGGCTTGCAACTGCGCGTCAGGGGATCGGCGGCGCGCTCCCCGGCGGGGATATCGCCGAGCCTTACGGCCCACTCCACGACCGGCTCAAAGTATTCCCGCAGGGGCGCCTTGCAGGTGGTGCTGCTGAAAACGGCAGCGCCGACACGGTCTCCGTGGCGGGCGAGGAGTTCCTGCGCAACCATGCCGCCCATGGAGTGACCGATGATCGTGGCCCGTTCAACGCCCTCCTGATCAAGGACGGCCAGGGCATCCCCGGCCAGGGCGGCAAGGTTATAGCCGTCCATGTCGGTCCCCTCACTTTCGCCATGACCCCTCAGGTCCATGCAAATTAGCCGGTAGTCGGGGCTGAAAACAGGAACCTGATCCTGCCAGAGGGCGATGGTGGAAGTGTAGCCATGCATGAACAAGACCGGCGCTCCGGCGCCTTCGGTCTCGTAGTGCAACTTCAGGGCATCGTTTGTGACGTGGGGCATGGCCGGTCAATCGAACACATGGCCGCCATCGACGAAGATGGTCTGGCCGGTCATGAAGTCGCTGGCCGGGGAACAGAGAAACGTCAGTGTCCCCACCAGATCCTCCGCGTATTCCCAACGCTGGATGGATCTGCCCGCGGCGGAACGGTCGAGGACTTCCCCGGGATACAACGCGACAATGGGTTCGGTGGCGACCATGCCGGGGGCAAGGGCGTTTACGTTGATGTTGACAGGCCCCAGGGCACGGGCCAGGGCCCGGGTCATGCCGATAATCCCGCTTTTGGTAGCCACGTAATGGACGAGGTCTCCCGGCCCTGACTTGGACACGGTGGAAGTGAGATTGACAATCTTGCCCCCGCCGCGCTGTTTCATGGAGGGAACCGCCAACTGGCTCAACAGAAATGCGCCCTTGAGGTTTGCATCGAGAACCTTGTCGAACTCTTCCTCCGGAATGTCCACAAAGTCGATGGTGGTGGCATAGCCGGCGTTGTTGACCAGAATATCGATGCCGCCGAAGCCGTCGATGATCTTGTCCACGGCCTCCTGAAGCTGTTTTTTGTTGCCCACGTCAGCAGTCAGGCCCAATGCCTTGTGTCCCGCCTTTGTCAACACGTCGGCGGCATCAGCCACCTTGTCCGGCTTGACGTCGATGAGACCGATGGCCGCGCCTGCTTCGGCAAGGGCCCTGGCGTAGTGGCGGGCGATATCTCCCCCGCCCCCGGTGATCACCGCGACCTTTCCGTCGAGGTCGCCAGGGGACAATACGCTGGACGCATTTGGCGCCGTTTTTTCGTATTCAGTCAAAGATATGTCCCCCGTCCACGATGAAAGCCTGGCCGGTGACAAAGTCGCTGGCGCTTGAACACAGGTACAGGACCGTCCCCACCAGATCCTGGGGAACCGCATCCCGTTGAATGGAACGCATCCTGGCGAACTGTTCGAAGACTTCGGGCGGGTACATGCCATCCATCTGCTCGGTACGGGTCAGCCCCGGCACCAGGGTGTTGACCGTGACCCCGTGATTGCCCAGTCCCTTGGACAACGCCCGAGTGAGGCCGATGACGCCTCCCTTCGCGGCCACGTAATGTACGGCTTCGGCCACAGGGCTCCAGAAGGTGGCCGATGACGTGTTGATGATCCGTCCCCAACCGCGCTCCATCATGTGAGGCGCGACCGCCTGGGCGCCGAAGAAGCAGCCGCGCATGTTGACGGCCACGACCTTGTCCCATGCCTCTTCCGGCCATTCGTACCACGGCACCCCGTGAGTTTGATCGGTGGTGCCGAACCCGGCGTTGTTGATAAGGATGTCGACCTGTCCAAACTCCCTGATGGTCGCGTCCACGGCCGCGCCAAAGGCGTTGCGGTCCGAAACGTCCGTTTCCACGGCCAGTGCGCGTCCGCCCCTGGATACGATATCTTCCGCCACGCCCTTGGCCTGGTCGGCCAACACATCCAGCACCGAGACGGCGGCGCCCTGTTCGGCCAAAGCGCGTGCGTAGGCGGCTCCCAAACCCCTTGCCGCGCCCGTAACGACAGCAACTTTTTTCGAAAATTCGTCCACCGGAACCTCCCACCAAACGGTACGTCAGGCGCGGATCATGGACCGCGCCCGGGGCGAAGACTATCAGCCGTCCGAAACGGAAAGCGTCATTCGGTCAGCCGCAACAAGATCATTGACCCTTTGGAGACGTTTCCCCGGATTACCGTATGAACTCCGCTCCCGGATGTGCCCGCGGCTGACTTTGCAAATGGTCGATATGGCGAGACAGGGCGGTGTCCATTCTGGTCAGGAGACCCGGCTTGAAATGGAGGGAGCGAAGGATAGGGATATCCTGCATAAAGAAGTCGACTTCCATGTTGATTACGAAATCGGCCCATTTGGCCGCCCAGGGATCGAGGGGAAGTGCCCAGCGGGCCGGATCGTCCGGGAAGTAATCCAGCTTGATGGCCGCCGTGCATAACTCACTGTCCTCGTAACGCCTGGTTTCATCGACGTTGCGAAAGTCGGGCAGGTCCCACAATGGCTGTTCACCGTTGAAGACAAAAATCAGCCCCCAACGTTCCTGGCTGGGATACTCAAAAAGGCGAGCTGACGGCGGTGGCGGATCTCCCGCGCCGGTTTTGACGCAGCTGCCGGTGCCATCGTATTCCCAATGGTGATAGGGGCAGCGGATATGGTTGTCCATAACGTCACCCTCTTTGAGGTTGGCCCCCATGTGCAAACAAAAGGCGCTGAAAACGTGGGCCTGGCCATCGGGGCCCCGGAACACAATCACTTCGCCGTCCAGGAACGGACGTCCGACTATTTCACCTTGTCTGGCTTCCGATGAAAGACAGATGGGATACCAGCTTTGACTGAACAGTCCATCGTCGCCTTCACGCCAAAACTCTTTGGCTACGGGCCTGCGACGCCGTTGGCGACTGTCTTCGGAATGATCCGCGCGCGTATCCATTTTGCTTTCCCTGACTCTTCCTGTCCCGCACCTGCCTGGAAGCAGGCTTGCGGGAATTATGTCAGGTCTCTGACAAGACGGGCAACCAGGGTTGTTCGCCGTTCCGCACGGCGAGCGGCCCTGGATCACCTGACCGATCGCCGCTACAGTCAGCGACGTGCCTGCCGCCTGGTGGGCTTGCCCCGTTCGGTGGCCTGGTATCGACGGAAGGGCGCGTCAACCCTCCCACCTGAACTTGATATCCGCCAGGTCTTCCCGGTCGGTGGCCCAGGGGTTCCCGTCGAAGCTGGCGAAGCCCCGCCCCACCTCCTTGAATCCCCTGCGTTCGTAGAAGCTGCGCGCGGACCGGTTTCGCTGGAAGACGAACAACTCGATGCCGGCGGGGGACTGCAGCTTGGCCAGGTTCAGCAGGGCGGTGCCAAGCCCCATCCCCTGGTAGCCCACGCGAACGTAAAGGTGGTCCAATTCGCCGTCCGAAAGAACCATGAAGCCGAGGACCGCGCTGGAGCCGGGATCCTGGGCGATGTGGATGCTCGCGGGATTGATGGCAGAGAGGAAATCGAGCTGCCGACTCACTTCGCCGAAGCGATTCTGTTTCTCCAGCCCCATCGCGCGCTGGAACGACCGCCGCCACATCTTGACCACTTCCAGCGCGTACTCCGGTCGAAACGGAACGACTTCGAACTGCAACTCGCTCAGGATGGAGCCCTCGGCGTTCATGATAGCTGTACGACCGTGGCTCAGGCGCCAGGCGCTTCCGGCACCCAGATCCGAATCGGCCGGGCAATCCTGCGGCTGAACGGCTGCTTCCAGGCCGAATAGCGATCGACGTTCAATTCCGCCAACTTGTCGCTGATTCCCATCATGCAGCACATTAGCGAGTCTTTGGACAAGTTCGTTCTCGAATTCTTGAGAGCGCGCATGAGTTCAAAGTGTGTGGAACAACTCGGCGCGGTCAGAGCACGAGAGATGGAGGAGGCGAAGAGAACAGGCTGAAGAATCTGGGAATTGATCAATTGTCATGAGACTTTCTATTGCAATAAGGGGAGATCAATTAGCTTGCTTGCTGCGATTCCATAATTCTTCGTAAATCTGATGCCTATTTCTGAGCGACGCCGGGCGCGAGGGGAATGTGATCGGCAAATCTAATCGCAGTGGAGCAACAATTTTCTTTAGCCCAGTGCAAAATGGCTTGAAGAGCGTCCTAATTCTCCACAACTCACTGCATATTATTGTGTAGAACCTACCGGCGCGAGACGGTTGCAAGATCGACTTCTTCCCTTCTTGGAAGCACGCAGGACAAATGTGATGAACTGGGTCTGGCGCGTCGATAAACTCTTCCTTAAGTCGATACGTGGTAAACTGCGCAATCACGCGAAAAAGTTCATACCTATTCTTTTCCTCTGCCCTCGCGCGACAAGCCTGCAATTGACCCCGCATTGCTAATGAATCGTCTTGAGCGTCACGAATTTTGTCGCCTAAGTCTTCAATAACCTGCTTGGCGATTTCTCGGCCTTCCTTTTGCGCAGAACGAATTTCGCGCCATAAACTCATGGCTCCCATGATCGTTGAGGCAGATGCGGAAGCGGTTGCTATTTCCACAAGAAATATCTCCTTTTTCTGTTACTGGAATTCAGATCGTCCCACTCTCCGGCTTCACAGGCCGGATGTTTCGCCTGTGCGTCCCGCAGCCGTTGCAGCGACCGCCTTTGGTGAAAGTCTATCTAGCTAATTCCGTCAATGGCGTGCCGGATTCGCCTCGCTCAACAATCGCCTCCAGCGCTGACGCCTTCCAAACCACGCCGATTTCCGATGCTTCTTCACGCGGGCCTAATGCGGATTCGGCCTCGTACCGTCTCGCCGAATAAACACCCAAGAATCTTGAAACGGTTCCAATCACCGAATTGGGAGACATTCCCCCGTCCGGATGAAACATTCCGGATCGAGAAGCAATAACTGGAGACCCGGACATCGCACTCGTCGTACGACAATCAATCAGCACACATGGCAGCTGATTAAAGTCGACTACGGGGTCGGAAGCAATACACCCTCTCTTGTAAATTGGAAGTCCCCCTCCCCCACTTCTAGACGACGACAATCCCCAAGGAAAGCCGACAACAAAGACATCATCCATTGCTTCCGGCTCGTAATCTGCATGGTATTCCCTCCACCTGTTTGCAACGTTGAATTCATACTTTTCTCTGAATTCCAACGGATCGGTTATCCGGATGCCAACAGCGTCAACATAGTACTTATGATCCGGATGCTCCAGCCACAGAGGTTCATCCCCGTTTTCAGAATTGATCGGCACACTCACTTCGGCTACGTCCCTAATGCTGATTGCGGATGGTTTTTCGGCTGATTGCTTCTGTTTTCTATGTAATTTAATTGTGAGGGAGCAGGGAACGGCACCTGTCCTACTGTTCCACGGCCTTGAAGCGCTTCGGCCAGTAACGTTGTGCCAATTTGTAATTAAGAAAAGCTCTGAATTACTTGTTTCATAGAAAAACGATGTTGCGATGGCCAACAACTCGCCCCGCGCATCTATCACCTGTGCAAATGCTGTGGTCAGCGACAAATAATGAAGTCTTTTCATGGCTAATTCCGCGCGTAGAGAATTACAACGGCTTCTACGCAAACTGCTCCTATTTGCGCTTCAGGAATAAGCCTACGTCCCTGCAAGTTTCGAATGGTAGTTTCGCCGGTCGAGGCACTGATCATAGAGTTCTCGATCAATCGGGATCCAGTCGGTTTTGTTGATCCCTCGGCGATTCTGCGTCGTCGGACTTTGCGGAAAAGCACTAGCGATCTTGATCCAGCGTCCCTGATTTCTTGCGATCGTTCGAATCTCGTCTGCAACTTCCGAGAAGTCCTGGTCTTGGCTCATGACAAGTGCTACATCGTACGCGCCACTATGAGCACGCCCAATTACATCAATCGCGATCCGTACATCCACACCTTTCTCCTCTCGGGTTAGAAGAGAATGTTGCGTCCCGTCAGGCAAGGTCAACGTGCGATTCCGATACCGAAGGGGTCTGCTATATACGACGATTCCTTGTCGTCCCATCGCCGCGAGTTTGTGGACCCAAAAGAAATGCCAGCGGGAATCATCATCGGCGCGAGGCACCCCTGTATAGAAGCGAACCTGAGTCAGCTTCCATTTCTGCCTGTTGCAGATTTTCTTGGCTAGAGCCAAGACATCGAAATTGGGGTAGGTATACCCAAACGCATTTCGAGCAGCGTAGAAGAGGTTTTGGCCGTCCACGAAGACGACCGCGCGTTTGATTTGAGGCGGGCTCGTCAAGGGTTGTGTGGCAAAAAATAACCCCGCCCGAGGCCTCTCGGCGTATCGGGCGGGGAGCAAAGACAGTCACGATGCTACAAATTGGTTTTGCAGCCGTCAAGCGTAGTATCGGATGAGGTCTGCCGAAGCACAAGCACCTAATGCTCCGCAGACAAGAAACCTTCCGGATTCTGCTGTTCCCTCCTGCAGCGTTCCGATTCGAACGCGCCAAGGTATTTGGTGGAGGCGGCGGGAATCGAACCCGCGTCCGCAAGCGCTACTGCCCAAGGAGCTCTACATGCTTAGCCGCGTCATCGTTAACGGCAGTTCTCCGACGGGCGGGAATAAACTACCGCTGTGATCAGCTAACTCTTAACCCGGAGGCGCCAATCGGATCTACGGGCGATCCTGTGCAAGCGACGCCTCTACCGAGCCACAGGCAATCCTGGCAGAGACGCTAGCGGTCAAGCCGCTAGAGCGTAGTTGTCGTCGTTGGCAACTATTGGTTTTGCAGGCGGATTTACGAGGAACCCTGCGCCTCGGCATGCACACCAAGGGTCTCACGGCCCACGTCGAAGCCATGTCGCCCCCGTAGATGGGCTATTGTACTCTTTGCAGTATCCGCCAACACAACCGACACTCACGAGAATCCCGGCAAGTTCCGACAGTAAGCGACCGCCATGAACCCATCCGCGCCCCGACCTCTTCGCACCCGCTTGAAGCGCCTGTTCCACATGGCCGCGGGAGCGGGAGGCCCAATGGTGACGGGCCGTTTGCGCCGCCGATTGCTGCGGCTGGCAACCTACGCTTCGGTGACCACCGCCGCAATCCTGGTCGGGATCAAGGCCTGGGCGTGGCAGGCGACCGACTCCGTTTCACTGCTCAGTTCGCTGGTGGATTCGACTCTGGACGTTCTCGGGTCCCTGATCACGTTTTTCGCCGTCACGGTATCGCTCAAGCCTGCCGACAAGGAACACCGTTTCGGCCACGGGAAAGCGGAAGGGCTGGCGGCGCTGGCGCAGTCGCTGATTATCGCTGCATCGGCAGTGTTTGTGCTCAAGGAGGCCGTGGAGCGGATTCTGGCGCCCGCCGCCGTGCAGAATGCCCCGATCGGCATTATGGTCATGGGGATTTCGGTAGCGATGACGCTGTTGCTGCTCGGTATTCAACGCTACGTTCGCCGCCAAACGGGATCCGCCGCAATCGAGGCGGACGCCATGCACTACAAGACCGACCTTGCTATCAACGTTGGCGTCGCGGCGGCAATTGCAGCGGCCGCCTGGCCCGGTGGCTGGCTGGCGGACCCGCTGGTGGCCGCGGCGGTGATTGCATACCTGTTGTTCGGCGTCTGGAAGATCGCGAAACACGCGCTGGACATCCTGATGGACCGCGAGATCCCGGATCGGGACCGTGAAACGATTGTTCAGCTCGCAGAGAGCCATCCTGCGGTGCTGGATATTCACGATCTCAAGACCCGCCACGGCGGCTCGAACTACATCGTGCAGTTCCACGTTTTGCTGGACGCCGGTTTAAGCCTGGCCGAGGCACACGAAATCCTCGACGAGGTGGAGAACCGCATCAAGGCGGAGTTTCCCGGGTGCGAACTGCTGCTGCACCCCGATCCGGAGGGCTACCATTCCGGCCCCCGTGAATTCGGCAAGGCTTAGCCCGGCAGCCTAAACCTCCCGCGGGACTTCCTCGGCGAAGGATTCCCAGGTTCCCCGCGGCTGCTCGGCTGCCCAGTCGGTCTGCGGCTCCAGCAGGTCGGGCCTGTCGCGCTCCAGGCGCTCCAGGACCACACGGGGAATATTGTCGAGCTCACCCGAAATCTTGAAGCTGTGCATGCGGCCGAACAGGGCGCCGTCGCGCACCGCCGTTTGACCCATCCGCATCCACGGCCACCAGGGCGACGTGCGCATGAACCCGGCGTGGAAGCGGGCCGAGGGATTGCTTCGATCTTCCAGCTCCGCCGCAGGGACATAGAAGACGAAATGCTCCGAAGGATTGATACTGGGCCCGGTCGAAGCCTTGGGCCAGCCCTCGGGCGTGACCGGGTTGGCGTACCCGTGCATGTATTCCAACGCCAGCAGGTACTGGTCGTGAAAGCGCTGGAACGGCAGGATGAAGGGAATCACGCCGGCTTCGTCCACACGCGCGTCAGCGGGGTTCAACAGGGCGTCGGCATTCGGTGCGTCGCCCATGGCAAAGCGCGGCATTTCCTCGGTCATCCGGCCGCGAAACCTTTCGTTCAGGAACGGGAACACCTCCACCCGCTCGCCGCTGTAGGGGTTGTCCCAGTAATCGATGATTTGGCCGGAGGCCAGGCCGGTGAAATAGCCCGCCTCGGTCCCGCGCACCCACAGGTGGCCGTTCTCGTCGATCTTGCTCTGGCAATTGCCGCAACCCACGTAGCCGAACAGCGGAATCAGCCTGGCGGCGCCAATGCGCGCGAACTGAACGCCCTGGTAGCCGAAATAGATCGGCTTTTCGGCAAAAGTGCCCCATATCTTCCCGAAGGCGTAGAGATTGTCGGCAGGTTTGCTCAGATCCAGCCCCCCACCCCTGCCCGCCGCCGCGGCGCCCCCAGGCTCTTCCCGGCCGCCGTTCGGCGCTCCGCAAGCGGGGAGGGCCGCCGCGGCCAGGCCCCCCAGCGCCCCGCCCCCCCGCGGCGCCCCCCGGCGCTGTCCCGGCCCGCCGTCGGGCGCTCCGCAGGCGGGGGGCCCCGCCGCGGCCAGTCCGCCCAGCGCCCCGCCCATCAGGGCCCGCCGGCTGACGATGCTTTCAAGCAAGGGATTCATGAACATGGTCCACCCCCCAATTTGCTGGAATCCCCGGCGCTCTACACCTCCCGGGGAACCTCCTCGGAAAACAGCTCCCAGGTGCCGCGCGGTTCGATGCCGGTTTCCCAGCCGGTCTGCGGCTCAAGCAACTCGGGTTTGTCCCGTTCCAGGCGCTCCAGCACCACACGCGGAATATTGTCGAGCTCACCCGAAATCTTGAAGCTGTGCATGCGGCCGAACAAGGCGCCGTCGCGCACCGCCGTTTGCCCCATGCGCATCCACGGCCACCAGGGCGATGTGCGCATGAAACCGGCGTGGAAGCGGGCCGAGGGAATGCTCCGATCTTCGAGCTCCGCTGCAGGGATATAGAAGACGAAGTGCTCTGAGGGATTGATCTTGGGCCCGGTCGAAGCCTTGGGCCAACCCTCGGGCGTAACCGGGTTGGAGTACTCGTGCGCGTATTCCCAGGCAAGCAGGTACTGATCGTGAACCTTCTGGAACGGCATGATAAACGGGATAACCCCCTCTTCGTTCATGCGGGCGTCGGCCGCGTTCATCAGCGTGTTGTCGTCCGCGGCGCCGCCCATTGACATGCGTGGCATCTCCTGGGTCAGGCTCCCGCGCAAGCCATAGTTGAAGAAGGGAAATGCATCAACCCGCTCGCCGCTGTACGGGTTGTCCCAATAGTCGATGATTTCACCGCTTGCAAGGTCGGTGAAATAGCCCGCCTCGGTTCCCCGAATCAAGAGGTGTCCGTTCTCATCCATCTTGCATTGCATGTTCCCGCAGCCTACGTAACCGAACAGCGGCGTCAGCTTGTTCACGCCGATGCGGGCGAACTGAACGCCCTGGTAGCCGCTGTAAACGGGCGTGTCGGCATAGGTGCCCCAGATCTTGCCGAAGGCGTAGAGGTTGTCCACGGGCTTGCTGAGGTCCAGCCCCCCACCCGTGTCCGGCGCCGCAGCGCCCGCGGACTCTGCCTGGCCGTCGTTCGGCGCGCCGCAGGCGGTGAGTCCCGCGGCGGCAAGCCCGCCCAGGGCGCCGCCCATCAGGCCGCGCCGGCTGATGACGCTCTCAAGGATCGAAAAATTGAACATGAACCACCCTCAATCAGTGGGATTCCGATATTACCCGCATTCGCGGGCCTAGCTGACCACGGGGCGCCCGCTCAAACGCAGGTCGCGTCCCGAAGCGCGCTGAAATACATTCAGCCCGAACTCGGGCGCCACCGCCAGGATGTGGTCGAACAGGTCGGATTGCAGGTCCTCGTAGGCCTGCCAGTCGGTGGTCGCGGCAAAGCAATAGATCTCGATCGGCAGGCCGTCCGGGCCCGACTGCAGTTGCCGGACCAGCGTGGTGCGTTCGGGATGCACCTTGGGATGGTTCCTTATGTAGTTGTAAAGGTAGGCCCTGAACGTGCCCACATTGGTCAGGCGCCTTAAGTTGACGGCCAATGGCTCGGCGCCTATGCGGGTGTTGTAATCACTGAGTTCACGGTGCCTGTCGGGAATGTATTTCTCCAGCAGCTTGAACTTCGAGAAACGCTTGATTTCCTCCTCCTCCAGAAAGCGCACCGTGGCCATGTCGATATAAACCGACCGCTTGATCCGGCGCGCCCCACCCTCGCTCATGCCCCGCCAGTTCTTGAACGAGCCGGTGATGAAGTCCTGCGTGGGAATGGTGCTCAGGGTCTTGTCCCAGTTGCGCACGGTGACGGTGTGCAGCGCGATGTCGACCACGTCGCCATCCACGTTGTGCGAGGGCATTTCCACCCAGTCCCCCAAGCGCACCACGTCGTTGACGGAGATCTGGATGCTGGCCATCACCGAGAGCAGGGTGTCGCGGAACACCAGCAGCAACACCGCCGTGAGTGCTCCGAGACTGCTCAGCAGGAGCCACACCGAGACCTTGGCCGCGTAGGCCACGATGACCAGGCCGGCAAGAATGTACAGCACCAGCGAGACGGCCTGGGCATAGCCCTTGATCGGCAGGCGCGAGTGACTGCCCGGCGTGGTCTGCAGATACATGCCCGCGGCCTTCAGCACGGAGACCCCGCCGGCGATCAGCGCCGTCACCACCCAGGCAAACGCAAGTACGCCGAGCACACGGGTCCAGAACGGCCCGAGCTGCAGCTCCGCGGCGCGAACACCGAAGAACAGGACCAGGGCCGGCGCCAGTTGCGCAAAGCGCAGCAGCACCCGCGACTCCAGCAGCGCCGTGGCGAACGGGCCCGCGCTGGAGGACTTGAGCCGCCTGCGGACCGCCGCCGCGATTACGCGGCGTGCCAGCCAATCGGCCAGCAGCGCGGCCAGCGCCAGGGCCAGAATGACCAGCGCCGTGGCCGCCGCCGGGTACTGGCCGAGCCAGCCTTCCACGGCGGCCCGGATTTCGTCCGGATTCATGTTTCTTCAGAAGACTCGGAAAGCGGGTACAAAAGGCGGAACGATTGCCACATGACCGGGATTTCCTCGTGGAACTCCTGGCCCCGGGACTTGAGCCACTTGCCCCAGTAGGCAGCGTGAATCTCGCGCCAGACCTTCACGTCGCGGGCCGCCGGACCTTCGCCTGCCGTGTGGCGCTCGTTCACCTGGTTGAAAGCAAGCTGCTCGCAGTCATCCAGCTCCACCAGGCAACGCGGGTTCCGGTCGGCGTCCAGGAACACGATACGGTCGCCGGCCTTGAGAAGTCCGCCCTCTTCCTCGAGAAGCTGGACCAGCGAGTAGGTGCACGTCTTCTGCTCCGAGAGCACCAGGCCAAGCAGCAAATCGCACATCTCATGCGTAGAGCCCAGCCGGCGCGCCACCCGGGGCGGCCGGCCCGCCTCACTGGCTTTTTCGAGAAAGTTTTCGACGTTCATGTTGCTTCCGGCACCGCAGGCTCAAGAGTTCCGGGAGTATACTCAAGCCCGTGATGGAAAAAGGCTTGCCGTGGCTTCGAATGCGGCCTGCGATGGCCTTGGGCGCAGTCGCCATGGCCATCGCGGGATGCGGTGGAACCGTGAACCTGAGCGCCAACTTTCCGGCGCCCATGACCCAACGCCTGCCGCTCACCGCCCAGGTGCAATATCCGGAAGAGTTTCGCGGGTTCTCGCACGTGGAAGAGGCGCTCGACACCACCCGCTGGACCATCGCGCTGGGCCAGCCCAGCATGCGCATGCTCAACAGCATCCTCAGTTCCTGCCTGACGCTGGTGCCCGCGGACGCCCCCGGATCGAACCCCGACCTGATCATCGAGCCGGAAATCCTGCGCTTCGAGTTCGGCGTGCCGGGGCGCTCCAAGGTGGATATCCCCGCGGCCTGGGTGGAATTCGACATCCGAATTACCAGCACCGACGGCGCGCCCCTGACCCGGCTGAAAATTCCCGGCTACGGCGAAGGCTCGCAAAGGTCCGCGGGGCTTGGGAGGAGCCTGAGCGAGGCGGCCGAATACGCGCTGCGCGACGCGGGAGCGACGCTGACGCAGGAACTGGGCCAGGACGCTGCTATCCTGGCCCTTGTCGGAAGCGGATCATGAACAGGCGGGACAAGACCGTGAGCCTGATGCGATTGATGGCGCCGGCTGCTTTGTTCAGCCTGGCGATCGGGTTGGCGCCGGCCGTGGCGCCGGCCGACGAGGAGACGGAATCTCTGGTCCTGCTCCGGACCAGCTACCTGGCGGGGAATCGCACGGAAGAGGAATTCGTTCGCTGCGTTTCGAAGAAGATCCGGTCCGGGGCGAAACGACCCAATATCTACGCCGAACAGGAATTCGTCGATGAGCTTTATCCGTGGCTGGAGCCGCGCACGATGCCGCGCGAAAGCGCCGATCTGAGCGAGTTCATGCAGCGGCCGGGGGTCGGCGAGGCGATCCGCCGAAAGGGCGTGCGCTACATGGTCTGGCTGAGCGGGCAGACGCTGCGCGAAGGCAGCGGCGGCAGCCTTTCCTGCGCAGCGGGTCCCGGCGGCGCGGGCTGCTTCGGAGTGGCCTGGTGGCAGAACAATTCCGAATACACCGCGTCCGTGTGGGACATGTCCGAACTCAGTGACATGGGCGCGATGAAGGCCGCCGTGCGCGGCACGTCCGTTATACCGGCCCTGGTTATCCCCATTCCCATAATCGCACGCACCCGCGAGAAGGCCTGCGACAGCCTCGCAAGCCAGTTGCGGGACTACCTCGACCTGGGCTGAAAGGCCTTATTTCCAGCGGGATTTGTCGGACAGGTAGACCCCTGCATCGTCCAGGTCGGCCGGCAGGTACTCCGAGAACAGGTTCGGTCCGTACTGGGGCACATAGCGGTCATAGACGGGACGGTAGAGGTCCCAGTGCACGTCCGGAATCCGGTTGCGCGCCCGGTAGGAGGCCATCGGAATCGTCGCGCTGACCGGCTGCTCAAAGCCGGTCCTGGCTTCCGCCAGCGTTTCGCCGCCCGGTCCCCAGATGCCGGAACCGCCGCCGCCCGTATCGCCGAACACTCCGCGTGTGCCGGGTGAATGCGCGTTATTGACCAGCGCCGTGTAGATTCCGTTGTGCATCGCGCCCGACCTCACGTCCAGGTGATTGAAGCCCCCCGTGGCGGTACGCAGCATCAATTCGCAGCCCTTGAGCGCGAAGGCGCGGATCAGCTCGGGCTCGCGCTGCACCGCGGTTGTGGAAATGTTGCCGAACTTGGTGCGCGTGACCGCAATGACCTCGTCTTCGCCGTACATCTCCACGTACTCGTCGAGGACGTTGTAGATCGTCGTGGTCATCAGCTCGATGGTGCGCGCTCCGGCCTGGAACACGCCCTTGATGTTGCGCGCCTTCCAGTGCCGTGCCAGCACCTCGCCCTGGTCGCCGATGATCGTGGTGATGGACAGGTTGTGCCCGGGCCAGTCCTTGTCCTTCACGTAGCTGCCGAAGACGATGAAGCAGCCGTATTGCCTGGCCTTCTTCGAAATCTCTTCGGTTTCCTCACCCGGCACTTCGATGGCGATCCGCTGCACGTCGTCGCGGTTCCAGTGGAAGCGGAAGCCGGTAATCGGGAATTCATGGAAAAACAGGATGTCCTTGGGCCGGCCGGAGGCCTGCGCCATATCGATCAGGTCCAGCATGTGATTCAGGTTGCGGCGCTTGCCCGGCCCCGGGTTCGTCTCGTCGACCGGCCGGACCACAGACTGCACGACGCACAGGCGCACGTTGTCCCTGGCCAGCGCAACGGTGTCGTATGTGCCGTCGGCATGAACGGAAACCTCTTCATCCCCGCCGTGCTCCGCGCCAAGAGCCCGGCGCGTCGCCATACCGCCGGCGGCCGCCGTCAATCCCGTCAAAGCCGCACCTCGCAGCAGCAGCCTGCGGTCGATGCCTGTACCCTTGGTCATGGTGCCTCCTCCCATGCAATTCGAATCGAAGTTGCATTTTACGGCTTGTAACGCACAATCGGATAGTGTGGGAATGCTGAAGCGATTGCCCCTGCCGTGGGCGGCAGGATCGGCCGGCGCGCTGCTGCTGGGACTGCTGGCCGGCCCGGTCGTCGCCTACTGGACGGGCGGCAAGGCCGCGGGCGAATACGCCGACCCCGGGGGGCTGCTGGTTTTCTGGAGCAGCATCTACGTCGATGCGTTGAGCTTCGGCGGCGCCGGACTGATCTTTCTCCTGGGACCGCTGATCATCTTCCAGATCTGCTGGGGCGCTCTCCTCGCGTGGAAGAAATACGTGCGCTAGTCGGGCCAGAAATACGCGCCCACGCCCACCAGCGACACCCAGAACAGGCAAAGCGGCGCCCACCTCCAGGCCGCCCGGCGCAGGTGGCCCCACATGCCCATTCCGCCCAACGCCGAACAGCCGCCGAACATGGCTGTCGCCAGCAGCAGGAGCGGCAATTCCGCCTCCAGGCGCGGATAGTCTTCCATGATTACCCAGAACGTAAAGCAGACAATGGCAAGTCCCGCGAATATGGCCACGCAACTGCCCAGAAAAACGCCAAGAAGAATTCCGAAGGGACGCATGCTGCTGGTATGATCCGCCGGGGACAAAAACGACTGCTACGCATGCGAATCATAACTGCGCGCACATCGGGGCCGGCCAAAAAGCTGACTTTCGCGGCCCTTGCAATGCTGCTGGCGCTCGGCGCCCAGCTGCCGGTACCCGCCGCCACCGGCGAACGGCCGGAGACCCTGCGGATCACCGACAGACACCGGGAAACCGTGCAGCGCGTGGTGACCTATGCGGAGCGCGCCCATTACGAACACATTTCGGTCAACGACAGCCTGTCGAGAGAGACGCTGCGCAACTACATCGATCTGCTGGACGGACAAAAGCTCTATTTCCTCAAGAACCAGGAGGACTATTTCCTTAACAGGTACGGCACGCGGCTGGACGACGCCATGCAGCGGGGCGAACTCAATCCGGTGCTGGAAATCTACCGGCTCTTCCGGAAGCGCATGACCAGCTATTTCGACTTCGCCCTGAGATACCTCGAAACCGTACCGGAGCTGAATACGGACCGGTCCTGGATCCGCGACCGCGAGGACGCGCCGCGTCCAGCCAGTCAGGATCAAATGCTCGAAGTCTGGCGCGACCGGGTGCGGCACGAACTCATCAATCTCATGCTGGATGAACACAGTTACGACGAGGCCGCCGAGGCGCTTCGCAAGCGCTACGATCGCCAGCGCAAGACCCTGAACGGGCAGGACGCCGATGACGTGTTCTCGGTTTTCGTGAACGCGTTCACCCACACCCTGGATCCGCATTCCACCTATTTTTCACCGCACAATTACGAGGAATACCGCATCCAGATGAGCCGCGCCTACCACGGAATCGGAGCCTCACTGGCGCTGGACGACGACTACATTCTGGTGCGGGAGGTGCTGCCCGGCGGGCCCGCCGAGACGGACGGGCGCCTGCGCGCCGGTGATCGCATAACCGGCGTGGACAGCAAGGCATCGGGCGATGTAACCGACATCGTGGGATGGCAGCTTGAGGACGTCGTGGAGCTGATTCGCGGACCTTTGGATACGCCGGTGTCTCTGCGCATCCTTCCCGGTGGCGACACCGCCGGAAGCGATTCGTTCATGCTGGAGCTGACCCGCGGCCGCGTTCTCCTGACGGGAGCGGAAAAGGAGCTGCTCAACGTCGAGCGCGAAGGTGCTGAATTCAGCGTCGGTGTCGTCCGCATTCCCAACTTCTACTTCGACACGGAAGGCCGTCAGGCGGGTGTCGAGGATTACCCCAGTTCGACCCGCGACGTGAAGCGCCTGATTTCGGAACTGAAAACCGATGGAGCGACCGGCCTGATCCTGGACCTGCGGCGCAACGGGGGCGGGCACCTGAACGAAGCGATTTCGCTGGCCGGCCTGTTTGTCGGCACGGGTCCGGTAGTCCAGGTGCGCGATTCGGAATTCCGCACGCAGGTGCTGCAGAACCGGCGCCAGCAATCGGTCTGGGACGGGCCGCTGGTGGTGCTGGTCGACCGTCTCAGCGCTTCAGCCTCGGAGATCCTTGCGGCGGCCATCCAGGACTATGGTCGCGGCGTGGTGGTGGGGCAGCGCACCTTCGGCAAGGGAACGGTGCAGAACATCTACCAGATCGGCCGGCGCGGCGAGGAAACGCCCGGACGCCTGACGCTGACCATGGGCAAGTACTACCGCGTAACCGGCGAGAGCACGCAGAACCGGGGAGTCGCGCCCGATATCACGCTTTCGGCGGCCGCGGCTGAATTACCCCTGGTGTTCCCGAACCAGGTCATCGGGGACGACATAGGCGAAAGCGCCAGCGAGAACGCCCTGCCCTGGGACACCATCCCGGAAACGGAGTACCGGGGAAGGAGCGTGGACGGAGCAACCCTGAGCATGCTGGTGGCCAATCACCAGCAGCGGGAATCGGAGGATCCGGACCTGAGACTGTTGAATGGCCGCATTCAGGCCATGCAGGAAATGACCGACCGGAAATCGGAGCCCATCCATCTTGAGCGGCGCCGGGCGGACCAGGAAAACCGCCGGGCGCAACGACTGGCCATTACCAACGAATGGCTGGCGGAGAACGGACTGGCGCCGATCGAAAACCTGGAGGAATTAAGGGAGATGGATCTGCCGGATGTGGCCCTGGAACAGGCCTCCGAGGTGGTCGTCGACCTGCTGCGGATTCAGGCGGCCTCGTCCCCGGCAACCGCCAGCAGTTCCCTGCACTGAAACGGCGGCCGCGCCGCGCTGCTCGCCCGCACCGGGCCGTGGTGCGAATCGGTCAGAAAATCGAGCCACTTGCCCAGAACGCAGTTACGCCGCCAGCAATCGGCAAAACCCCCCGGCGCGTCGCAGCAGGCGCCGTAGCGCTGCGACCAGTGGACCACCTCCGCGACCCGCGCGTCGTCGTACAGGTTGACGATCAGGTCAGGTTCGGCTTCATCGTCGCCCTTGTCGGGGAACAGATAGGTCATGCGCAATACGGTCGTAAAGGCCGATCGGCGCTCCACCTCGATGTGCAGCTCGCCGTTGACCGGGCTGTGCGACACATGCCATCCCGGCTGCCGCAGGGCATGACCGAACAGCCGCCAAAGGCCTGCGTAGTTGCGTTCGTACATGTCGATGAGCGCGCCCAGGCCCAGCGGCCGGTTGCCGAGAAGCATGGCTGGAGCGAGTTGCCGGGAGACTCTTGTGAGCGCAAGCATGAGAAACCGGAATATAGCAGACTCGAAACCGCTTGCGCCGGTCTCCGCCCGGCGGTAATCTCCGGCTTGGGGAATTACGAAGAAAGGAGCATGGGATGAATGCAGCGATCAAGGCGGCCAACGGAGCGCTCACGCGGCCTCCGCTGCTGGGGTTGATGGCGTGGCTAACGGTATTGCTCTGGACACCGCTTGCGCACACGCTGATGGTGCTGCAATACGGCCAGATGTCGGACGTGCCTGCCTATCTGTTGAGCTTTGTCGTCGGCCTGATCGGCTGGGTGATGGTCTGGAAAGGGTTCAAGGCAGACGACCTGCCCGCCACGGTGCTCGGCTTCATGGGGGGGTCGCTGATCTGGCTGGGCTGGATGGAAGGCTCGTTCGAGTTCATGGGTCACTGGCTCAATCCGCCCAAGCTGATGTTCATGGGCGTGGAACTGTTCACGGCCAACCTGCTTCTGCTGCAGGCCACCGGCGTGATCCTGGTCGCCCTGCTGATCTGGCTCGGATCGAACAAGGACACGCACTGCCGGATGTTCATGTGGTTTCACCGCAACCTCAAGCTTACGCCCGCGCGCCGCACCCCGGGCTACAAGCGCCAGTTCTCCCGAATCGTGGCGCTGGAAGTGATCATGATCAACTGGTTCTTCTACGTGCTGATCCTGTGGCTGTACGACCCGCGCGTGCTCGGACCGTTTCATCCCGCCACCATCGCGGTCGTTTGCGCCGTGCTGCTTTGGGGGCTGTGGCTGCTGTTCTTCCGCATGCTGCCCTTCAGGCGTCCGGCGGCCGCACTGCGCTACGCGGTGCCCTGCGCGAACGTCCTGTGGTTCTGCGTGGAAGCCGGGTCCGCCTGGCAGCTGTATACGGAGCCCTGGATCTACCCGTTCCGGTTTCCTGTCACCAACATGATCATCCTTCTGGCGTTCCTCGGCGGACTGGCATGGTTCATTGCCCGGCACAGAGCTGCGGCCGGGCCGCAAACCGCAGTGGCGGCATGAGTCCCGGCCCATGACCTTCGCGCTGTGGTGCGTGTTCGTCGGCCTGTGGCTGCCGCTGTTGTGGTCGATTACGGCGAAATGGGGCTTCCCGAAATACGACAATTCCCGTCCTCGCGACTGGCTGGCGTCTCAGGAGGGCTGGAGGCAAAGGGCGGTGTGGGCGCAAAAGAATGCCTGGGAAGCCTTTGCGCCGTTCGCCGCCGCCGTGCTCACCGCGCATTTTGTGGGCGCGGATCAATCCATGATGGACTGGCTTGCGGCGCTGTTCATCGTGTCACGTACCCTGCACGGCGTTTTCTACCTGATGGATCGCTCCACAGCCCGCTCGCTGGCCTGGTTTGGAGGCATGGTCGCGGTAGTAGGGCTGTTTGTCGCTGCCGCCTCAGCTTGAACGGAACATCGTTTCGCGGTAGTGCCTCAACTCGGCGATTGAGGCGAGGATGTCGCTCTTCGCACGGTGCCGGTCATCCTTTTCGACGCCATCGAGCGCCGCGGGATTCCACAGACCCGCGAGAATCTTGAGGCTGCTGACATCCAGGTTGCGGTAATGGAAGAACGCCGCCAGGTCGGGCATGGCGCGAGACAGAAACCGCCGGTCCTGGCAGATGCTGGCGCCGCACATGGGCGAGCTCTTGGGCCGGCAATGCTCCTTGAGGAATTCCAGGGTGGTGCGTTCCGCTTCCTCGGTACTGATCCGGCTCGCCAGGACCTCGGCAAACAGACCCGACGCCGTGTGCGTACGGGTGTTCCAGTCGTCCATCTCGTACATCACCGAACGCGGCTGATGGATCACGATGTTCGGTCCCTCGGCCACGGTCTCAAGACCTCCATCGGTTACGACCGTCGCGATCTCGATGATCTGGTCCCGCAACGGATCGAGCCCGGTCATTTCCAGGTCGATCCATACCAGTCGTGAATCATTCTTGCCCAAGTAAACCTCCCGAGTCGTTCGGGCGCGGATTCTAGCCGCAATATGCCGAATCCGGCAGTAGTATCGCAAAAATCCGGCAACCCGGGACTGGTTACTGCCTGTTACGGGCGCCGCGGCCGCATGGAAGCCGAATCCGGGGAAGAGCTGCCATTTCTTGCGGTAAGCCGCCGCCATCAGCCGGTTTGCGGTGACCGGGTGAGGTTCGAAATGCGCAGCGATGACTCGCCGGCCATGCTGCGCGCCATCCTCCCGCGTCGCAACGAACTGGCGCGGGCGGCCGCGAGAGGACGCACCGAGTTGGTGGCCGCCAACTTCACGCTGCTTGCGATTGTCGCGGCGCCGGAGCCCGCGCCCGATTATGAACTCGTCGACCGGCTGCTTTGCGCCGCCGCCGGGTCCTCGGCCGAAGGCCTGATTGTCTGGAACAAGCTGGACCTGAAACGCGAAAAGCCCGAGCGCCTGCGCGAGTATGAAGCCGCAGGGTTCGACGTCGTCACGGCCAGCGCACTTAGCGGCGCGCGGGTCGGCCGTCTCAGGCGCCGCCTCAGGACGCATACGAGCGTGCTGGCGGGGCAATCCGGCGGAGGCAAGTCCACACTGGTGGACGCCCTGTTGGGTCAGGGAGCCGGTTCCGCGGGGCGGGGGTTGGGAAGTCCAGGCTGGTGAACGCCGTGTTGGGTCAGGAAGCCGCTACGGCGGGCGAGCTTTCGGAAAAGGGGCGGCGGGGACGTCACACCACGGCGGCGGCGGCCATGTATTCCCTGCCCGGCGGCGGACGGGTAATGGATCTTCCGGGGGTGCGTTCCCTCATGCCTGTTCTGAGCGATTACGGCGACCTTCAGGCCGGCTTCCCGGAGTTCTCCGGCCTGGCCCAGGAATGCCGGTTCGCCAACTGCCGGCACCGCAATGAGCCGGGCTGTCGCGTTCTGGAGGCGGTTGCCGCGGGGCGCCTGCCGGCCGGGCGGCACGGCGGTTATCTCGCGCTGCTGCGCGAATTCGAGGAACTCGCCGCTTCCGTCTAGCCGGGAAACTCGGCGACGCCGGCGAGCGCCCGAAGCGGTTTTCGCTGACCGGTGTCGATGCGGCCCACGAATTCCCCGGTCTCAAGGTCAATCTTGAGCATGATCCCGGTAAAAATGTTGCTGATAAGCGCGAAACGCGGGTCCCCGCAGCATTCGATGTCGGACCAGCCGTATTCCGGCAGTTCGTATTCGCGCATCACTCTGCCCTCCCCGTCCAGCATCTCCATCGTGCGGCCGCGGGTCAGCAGCAGCCGTCCGTCCGGCAGGTAGCGCACGGCAATTGCGAAAAGGCCATCGCTGATGTCCTCGCCCGGATAGGTCACCAGGTCTTCCATCTGCCGACCCTCCACCACGTCGTAGCGCATCACGCGCTTGCCGAGCTCGGTGGTGTAGGTGATGAACTGCTCGTCCGGATGCAGCGTGGAATGGGTGACGCCCTTGAAGCGGGTCGGTTCGGGCGCATTCTCGACTTCGAAAACGCAGTCCAGCTCCCAGTCGGCGTCATAGCGGTAGATGTTGCCGTAACCCAGTTTCCCGCTGTCCGGAATCCTGGGGAATTCCACGGTCGTCAGCTTCTCAATACCCGGAGGCGGCGCGTCCGCGCACAGGTGCTCACCCAGGTACACGCTGCCGTCGCCGGCAAAACTCGCGCTGCGGTAGACGCGCGGCAGAAAATCCTTCTTCGGCAGTTGCCGCCCCGTGGAGGGATCCACGTGAATGACGAGGTGATCGTCAAAGGCCCACAGCACCCCGTCCCGATCCACTGCCAGCCCGCCCACCAGGTGACGCGTGCCCTCCGTGTAGAGAATCCCCCTGGGCCTGCAATTCACGTCGTACTGAAGAATCCGCCCGATCCCCGCGTGATCGTCCTCGGGATCGTTCAGCAGCGTGCAGCCGAGAAAAATATCCCCCGCCGCGAACGGCTGCATGGTCGATATATGTTCCTCACTCATACCTCATCCCCCGGGAACGAGGGCGTCCCCCCTCAAGGCAACCGGACAGCATCCTAATCCACCTCCCGCCGTTGCGCCAGCGCGGAAGACAGCGTGCCGGAGTCCACGTAACTCAGCTCACCCCCAAGCGGAACGCCCTGCGCGATGCGGGTGGCCCTGATCCCGCGGCGCTGCGCCATCTGGCCCAGGTAGGCCGCGGTGGCCTCGCCCTCCACTGTCGCGCTGGTGGCGAGGATGAGTTCCTTGATGACGCCCTCGTCAAGGCGCTTCTCCAGCTTTTCCAGACCCAGCTCCTCGGGCCCGATGCCGTCCAGCGGCGAGAGACGGCCCGAAAGCACGAAGAACAGTCCGCGATAGGCGCCCGAAGACTCCACCGCGGCCAGGTCCGAAGGCGATTCCACCACGCACAACTGGCCGGGATCGCGCCCCGTCGATTGGCAGATCAGGCACAGGTCGCCATCGGCGAGCATGCCGCAACGCGAACAGGGCCTGACCGTTGTCAGCGCCTCCGCCAGGCTGCGCGCCAGCCGCCGGGCCCCCTCAGGCTCGCGGGCGAACATGTGCAGGACCATGCGCTCCGCCGACCGCGGTCCTACCCCGGGCAGAAATTTCAGCGCATCGAGCAGTTCGGCGAGGCGCGGCGGAAAGACACTGGCCGTCACGGCTTGGGCTGGGACTGATCCACCGGGCGAATGGATCCAACTTCTATCTTTGCGTCGAATACCTCAAGCGACGCCTGAACGAAGGGATCGGCCTTGAACTCTTCTTCGGCTCGCTGCTGGCGCCGGCGCTCTTCCGCCCGGTTTCGGGCGGCCAGAGTATCCCCTTTACCGGCGCCGGCAATTTCAATCTCCACCGTCCGCACTGCAGGCAAAGCAGCCTGCAGTGCGGACACCAGGTCCTGCCGCGCTTCGTCCGTAAGCAGGTTCTCGTGGGCGCCGTCCAGGCAAATCCGCAGGCGTCCGTCACTGGCGTCCACCAGCTCGCTATGCGCCGCGATGTCCCCGGATAGTCCCTCAAGACCCAGCCCGGCCACCGTCTCCGGCCATTCCTTCGAACTCAGGGCCCCGCCGCGCGCCGGCGCAGGCGCAGCTTTTTCGTTCCGGTGATCTTCAGCCGGTTCGCGAGCGACCTCTTCTGATTCCCCCGGACCAGGCGCGGGGCGTGTGCGTCCATGCAAAGCAGCAGCTTCCCGGGAATGCGGGCGCGGCGCGCTCAGCACACTCCCGCCGGCCGCGGCGCCATTGCCTGCCGCGACGGCAGCCGCTCCCGCCTGCGTCTTCCCGGCTGCCGTTTCCGGCTGAAACGCCAGCATGCGCAACAGGGTCATTTCCAGCCCAAGGCCCGGATCCGGGGCCAGCGCCAGCTTGCTGCGCCCCTGTATCGCAATCTCGTAGAGCAACTGGACCTGGTCGGCGGGCAGCGCCTCGGCCAGCGGCGCAAGCATCCCGGACTCGTCGTCCTCGTCAAGAACGCCCTCTCCAACCGTCTGCAGCAGGGCCAGGCGCTGCAGGGACGCCGCCATTTCCGCAAGGATATTGGCCGGATCGGCCAGCCGCTCGCGCAGCTCCCTGGCGCCGTTCAGCAGAGCCTCCCCGTCGCCGCCGGCAAGCGCATTGAGGAGATGCACGATGCTGGGCTGGTCGGCGCCTCCGAGCATGTCGGCCACGTCGGATTCGCGCACGGCGTCCGCCCCGTAGGCGATGGCCTGATCCAGCAGGCTAAGGCCATCGCGCATGCTGCCGTTGGCGGCCCGGGCCAGCCGGCCCAGCGCCCCGGGCTCGGCCTCGACTCCCTCGCCCTTGCAAATGGCGGTGAGTTGATCGCCGATGGTCTCGCTGTCCATGGATCGCAGATTGATCTGCAGGCAGCGCGACAGCACGGTCACCGGCAGACGTTGCGGCTCGGTGGTCGCGAGCAGGAACTTCACGTGCGGCGGAGGCTCCTCCAGCGTCTTCAGCAGTGCGTTGAAGGACGAGGCGCTCAGCATGTGCGCCTCGTCGATCAGGTAGATCTTGTAGCTGCCCGAGGCCGGCGCGTACTGCACGTTTTCCAGAAGCTCGCGGGTCTGCTCGACCTTGGTGCGCGAGGCGGCGTCAACCTCCATCAGGTCCACAAAACTGCCGTCCTCAATGCTCTTGCAACTCCCGCACTCGCCGCAGGGCTCCGGCGCGGCGCCTTCTTGGCAGTTCAGGGCGGCGGCAAGAATCCGCGCCAGCGTCGTCTTGCCCACCCCCCGCGTTCCCGCGAACAGCCAGGCGTGATGCACCCGCTCGGCGCTGACGGCGTTGGTCAACGCACGCACGGCATGCGGCTGCCCCTTGACTTGCGAAAACTTGCGCGGCCGCCACTTGCGCGCCAGGACCAGATAGCTCATGGGCGAAGCCTATCAGACGTCCGGAAGAAGAACTCGCCGCTTGGGAAGGCAATTGAACGATGCGGCCGTTGCTCGATACGCATCGCCGCCTTTGGTAAGCGCGCAAGGGACAGGTTCACGCACTCGGAAACCGCGCGATACTACAATGCCACCGCCACCTCCCTGAGGGTGCACAAGGAAATGCTAGACTGCCAATCCCGCCTTGAACCGCGGGCTGTGGGAGAGGAGCGATATGGAACAGCAATCCACAAGTCGGGAGGTCAGAACCCCCCGCATCGCAAGGGTCCTGTCCGTTCTGGGGATCGTACTGATTGCATTTGGCATTCTTATTGGAATCGTGATACCTCTGGCAATCACGCCAGCCTGGGAAACCATGAGTGCTATGGACGACCCGCGCAGGTTCGAGATTTTCATTAGATCCCCGTGGATCGTTTTTGTACACGTTGCCGCCGGCACGATGTGTATGGGCGTAAGTAAGGCCATTCGGATCCTTGAAGAGATTCGGGCCGGCCGCTGATCTCGCAATAACCTCTGTGCCTAAGGATTCAGGGATTCAGGGATCGAGCGTTCGGGCAACGCGGAAGCCATAGTAGCCGTCGCTTCTGTCCGCGGGCGTGCCGACGCGCAGCGCAATGCGCAGATCGTCGGGGAAGTCGTCCCAGGAGCCTCCGCGCACCACACGGCGATCGCAGTCGCCGTCAAGCCACGCGCTGCCATCCGCTGGCGCCCCTTCGTAGCTGCCGTTCCAGCAATCCTCCACCCATTCGTACACGTTGCCGTGCACGTCGTACAGGCCGAATGCGTTGGGCTCGAAGGAACCGGCCGGGGCCGTCTGTTCATAGTCCCATTGACTGCCGCAACCGTAGCAATTGGCGCGATTGCTGCCGATGGAATTTCCCCAGCTGTACTTTGTCGCCGATCCGGCCCGCGCCACATACTCCCATTCGGCTTCCGACAGGAGCCGGTACGACTCACCGGTCTGCACCGAAAGCCACGCCACGTAGTCGCTGGCGTCGTTCCAGCTGACCCTCATGACGGGAAGCCGGCCGCGGCCCCACCCCTCGTCGTCCACGGCGTCAGGGGCGCTGAACCGATCGTAGTCCTCAAAGGTGATTTCGTACTTCGACACCGCGAACGGCTGCGAAATGGTCACCTCGCGAACCGGCTTCTCATCGTCGTAACAGTCCAGTCCAGAGACGCACCCCATCGAGAAGCTGCCCGCCGGAACCACGACCATTTCCGGTCCCTGCCCGCCGGAGGACAGCGAATCCGCAAAGTATTCGCCCGGCTGCGGAGCATCCCCCGCAAGCGATTGCGCCTTGACCGATACCCCCGGCGCAAGCAGCAGCGCCACCGACACCACGCCAAGCATTGTCTGCCCCTGCCTCATGCTCCTGTCCTCCTGCCGTCCCCCTGGACGCCATTTTTCCACCCCGATGCACCGGAGCGCAACCCGGCACCTTGTCCCGCGAGAGCAGCTTACAATTCGAAGTCGCCCCGCAGCGCAAAGGGGGGAGATAACCATGAGAAATGCGAGACCTTCAAAATCCAGGGAACTTCGCGCCCGCCTTGATCATCCCGTCATCGACACGGACGGGCACATGCTGGAGCTTTCGCCCCTGATCTACGATTACTTCAGGCAGGTGGGCGGGGCGGAGATGACCGAGGAGGCCTTCACGAACCTGCGCTTCCGTGACGGACTCAACTGGTACCAAATGGACCGGGCGGAGCACCGGCGCCACAACCTCATTCGGCCCGCGCACTGGGCGGCGCCGGCCGAGAATACGCTTGATCTGGCGACCGCCATGCTGCCGAAGCTGATGCACGAACGGCTTCCCGAGATGGGCATCGACTACGCGGTCGTCTACCCCACAATCGGTTTCGCGCTGCCGGATATCAAGGACAACGACGCCCGCCGGGCTGCCTGCCGGGCCCACAACCTGATGATGGCGGACATGTATCGCGGCTTCGAGGACCGCCTCACGCCGGCCGCGGTGATCCCCTGTCAGACGCCCCGGGAAGCCATCGAGGAGCTGGACTACGCAATGGGCGAACTGAACTTCAAGGTGCCGATGTTCATCAACCTCGTGCGCCGCCCGATCGAGGCGGTCGAAGAGCAGGCTCCGGAAATGTCCCGCTACGCGTTCTGGATTGACACGCTGGCCTACGACAGCATCTACGATTACGACCCGCTTTGGCAGCGCTGCATGGAACTGAAGGTCCCGGTAACGGCCCACGCCGTGGGACAGGGCATGCACATGCGCCGTTCCATCAGCAATTACATGTACAACCAGATCGGGCACTTTGCCGACGCGGGCCACGCTTTTGCCAAGTCGCTGTTCTTCGGCGGCGTGACCCACCGCTTTCCGGAACTGAATTTTGCCTTCCTCGAATGCGGCGTAGCATGGGGCGCGAGTCTTATCTGCGACCTGAAGGAGCGCTGGGAAAAACGCGGCGCCGGCGGAATCCAGCAGTTGAACCCGGAGAAGATCGACCGTGAGCTCCTTAAATCGCTGTTCGAGCAGTACGGCGGCGAGGTCCTGTCGGGACGTGCGCAACAGGGCGCTTTCCTGAGAAAGGTCTCCGAGCATGACGGCGAAGATGACTTCGCGGCCGCCAGGGTCAACAGCGTCGATGACCTGCTTGATCGGCTGGTGCCGAACTTCTACTATGGCTGCGAAGCCGACGACCGGATGAACGCGATCGCGTTCCACACGGGGCTCCTGCCGCGCGGGCGCAAGCTCAACGCGATGTTCTCGTCGGATTTCGGTCACTGGGACGTCACCGACATGACCGGCATCCTGAGCGAAGCGCACGAACTGGTTGACGACGGCCTGATTGGCAGCGACGATTTTGCCGACTTCGTGTTCCGCAACCCCGCGCGCCTGTTCGCCGGCATGAACCCGGACTTCTTCGTTGGCACGGCCGTGGAGGAGGACGTCGAGGGGCTGCTCGCGAACGGCAGGCAAGCCGCGACCGCCTGAGGAGCCGGCCGACGGAGGACAAAGACCATGAGCAAAGCGAAATCCTCGCCGTCAAGCAAGCTGCGCGCGCGGCTGAACCACCCCGTCATCGATACGGACGGGCACATGGTGGAGCTGTTTCCCGTAATTTTCGACTACATCAAGCAGGTGGGCGGCCCGGAAATGTCCGAGAAGATGTTCACGAGCCTGCGGCGCCAGAACAACCGCAGCTGGTACGAAATGGACTCCGCGCAGCGCCGGCACCACAACCTTATCCGCCCCGCCTTCTGGGCCGCGCCCGCCGAGAATACGACCGACCTGGCGACCGCCATGCTGCCGAAGCTGATGCACGAACGGCTGCCGGAAATGGGCATCGATTACGCGGTCGTCTACCCCACGATCGGCTTCCTGCTGCCCGAAATCGCCGACGACGAGGTGCGCCGCGCGGCCTGCAGGGCTCACAACCTGATGATGGCCGACATCTACCGCGGTCTCGGCGACCGCATCACGCCCGCCGCGGTGATCCCCTGCCACACGCCCGAAGAAGCCATCGAAGAGCTCGATTACGCTACCGGAGAACTGGACTTCAAGGTTCCAATGTTCATCAATCTTGTCAAGCGCCCGATCGGCGCGGTCGAAGAGGTCAACCCGGAACTGAGGCCCTACGCGTTCTGGGTGGACACGCTGGCCATCGACAGCATCTACGACTACGACCCGCTGTGGCGGCGCTGCATGGAGCTGAAGGTCCCCGTCACCGCCCACGCGGTGGGCCAGGGCATGCACATGCGCCGTTCCATCAGCAACTACATGTATAACCAGACCGGTCACTTCGCCGACGCCGGCCATGCGTTTGCCAAGGCGCTTTTCTTCGGCGGGGTGACCCACCGCTTCCCGGAACTGAACTTCGCCTTCCTGGAGTGCGGCGTCGCCTGGGGCGCCAGCCTCGTCTGCGACCTCAAGGAGCGCTGGGAAAAACGCAGCGCCGAGGCCATCGAGCAGTTCAACCCGGCGAAGATCGACCGCGAGCTCATGGGATCGCTGTTCGAGGAGTACGGGGGCGAGGTCCTGTCCGGGCGCCTGCCCGAGGGCGCCATCCTGAGAAACGTGGTCGAGCGCGACGGCGTCGACGATTTTGCGGCGGCCAAGGTCAACAGCATCGACGATCTGCTCGACCGCCTGGTACCGAACTTCTACTACGGATGCGAGGCGGACGACCGCATGAACGCCACCGCCTTCGATACGCGCGTCCTGCCGGGCGGGCGCAAGCTCAATGCGATGTTCTCCTCGGACTTCGGCCACTGGGACGTGACCGACATGGCCGGTGTGCTGACCGAAGCGCATGAACTCGTCGACGACGGCCTGCTGAGCAGCGAGGACTTCGCCGATTTCGTATTCCGCAATCCCGCGCGCCTGTTCGCGGACATGGACCCGGAATTCTTCGCCGGCACCGCCGTGGAGGACGACGTCGCGGAGTTGCTGGTGGCCGACGGGCGGACTGCCGCCGCATGAACCAGCCGATGCCCTCCTTCCGGAGCGCGCTGATCGCAGCCGCGGCGCTGCTGCTGGTCAGCGTCGCGGCGGCGGACACGCTACGCCGCGGCGCCGTGGCGGAACCGAACAGCCTCGATCCGCAGATCGTGTCCGGCGCTTCGTCGACGATAATGCGCGATCTCTTCACCGGGCTGACTTCCTACGATTCGGCCGGACGGCTGGTCCCCGGCGCCGCCGAATCGTGGGAGATCAGTGCGGACGGTCTGACGTACCGTTTCCGCCTGCGCGAGAACCTCAAGTGGTCCGACGGTTCGCCGATTGCCGCGAAGGACTTCGTCTATACGCTGCGGCGGCTCCTGACGCCCGGCAACCGCACGCGGTTCGGGTCGTTTTTCTACTCGATCCGGAACGCCAGAAGCATCATGAGCGGCAAACTCGACCCGGCCGACCTCGGCGTACGCGCCGAGAACGGGCGAACGGTCGTCATCGAGCTGGAGCGGCCCGATGCGACCCTGCTGGAGAAGCTCAGCAACTATGCCGCGGCGGCGATGCCGCAGGCAGTCATCGAAGAGCACGGCCGCCGCTGGTCGCGCCCCGGACGGCTGGTTACCACCGGACCGTACCGCCTGGCCGAATGGGTGCCGCAGTCGTATCTGAAGCTCGAGAAGAACCCCCACTTCTACGCCGCCGACGAAATCGAGATCGAGACCGTGCAGTACTTCCCGACCAACAACGCGGAGACGGCCATGCGCCGGTTCCTGGCGGGCGATCTCGACTTTCTGCTCACGTTCCCGGCCGACCGGATGGATTGGATCGAGGAAAACCTGCCGGGCCAGCTCAAGATCTGGCCCGCGCTCGGCATCAGCTATATCACCTTCAATAACCGCAAGCCGCCGTTCGACGATGTTCGCGTGCGCCGGGCACTGACGATCAGCGTCGACCGGCAGCAGATCGCAGACCGGATCATGGTGGTCGGCGTTCCGGCCGCCCACACCATGACGCCTTCCGTTGTCAGCAACTACGACCACCCGGTGCCCGATTACGCCCGTCAGCCGATGCCCGACCGGCTTGCCGAAGCGCGTTCCCTGCTCGAAGCCGCCGGCTACGGGCCGGACCGGCCGCTGACCTTCGAACTGCGCTACGAACCTCCGGAAGAAAACCGCCGACTTGCCATCGCGCTGCAGGCGATCTGGCGTGAAATCGGCGTCAATACGGAACTGTTGTTCACCGACTTCGGCACGCTCTATCGCTCGGTGCGAACAGGCGATTACACCGCCGCGCGGTTCACCTGGTTCTCCCCCACCGACAGTCCCGAGACGTTTCTTTTCATTCTCGAATCCGGCAGCACGACCAATTATTCGGGTTATCACAATCCCGAGTTCAACCGGCTGATCGCTTTGGCCGAGGCGCAGCTTGACCGCGACGCCCGCCTTGCGGCGTATCGCGAAGCCGAAGCGCTCGCGCTGGCGGATTACCCCGTAATGCCCTTGTACTTCATGGTGCACCGCAACCTGGTGGCGCCCGACATCCGCGGCTACACGCCCAACTCGCGCGGCATGACCGCCACCCGCTACCTCCACCGCGTGAAATAACCCCCCGGAAAGAGGGCGTCTCGCCCTGCTATGCTCCGGCGGATGCTCGCATTCACCCTCAGGCGGTTCGCCGTCGCAATCCCGACACTGCTCGCGATTGCAACCGCATCGTTCTTCCTGATGCGCGCGGCGCCCGGCGGGCCATTCGACACGGAGGCGGACCTCGATCCCGAAGTGCTCGAAAACCTGTACAGCGCCTACGGGCTGGACAAGCCACTGCTGGAGCAATACGGGGTCTATCTGGCCAACGTGCTTAAGGGCGATTTCGGGCCCTCGCTGGTGTACGAGGACTTCAACGTAACCGAGCTCATCGCGATCGGGCTGCCGGTCAGCGCCAGGCTCGGTGTCATCGCGATGCTGGTCGCACTGCTGCTCGGCGGGACCTGCGGGATCGTCGCTGCGCTGCGACACAACCGGCTCTTCGATCACGCCACGATGACCATGGCGATGACCGGCATCGCCATCCCCTCTTTCGTCACGGCGCCGATCCTCGCGCTGTTCTTCGGGCTCTATCTGAAACTGCTGCCGGTGGCCGGCTGGAACGACGGCGCGGCCGCCAACATGGTGCTTCCGGTCATCGCGCTGGCATTGCCGCAGCTCGCGATCATCGCCCGGCTGATGCGTGGCGGCATGCTCGAGGTCCTGCGCGCGAACTTTGTCCGCACCGCGCGCGCCAAGGGCCTGCCGGAACGCCAGGTGGTGATCAACCATGTGCTGCAGTCGGCGGCGGTGCCGCTGGTCGGTTACCTCGGCCCGGCGCTGGCCGGCATCATGACCGGGTCGCTGGTCATCGAGCTGATCTTCGACCTGCCGGGCGTCGGGCGCTACTTCATCCAGGGTGCGCTGAACCGCGATTACCCGCTGGTCATGGGAATCGTGATCGTCTACGGCACGCTGATCATCCTGCTGAACCTGCTGTCGGACCTCGCCTACGCCGCGCTGGACCCGCGGGTGCGGAGGACCTACCGGTGAGCGTCGGCGGGCTGCTGCAATCGCCGACGCTGCGCCGGGCGGCGGGCGGCGAGCTGTCCGGCTCGCTGTGGCGCCAGGCCGGGCGGCGTTTCCGGCGCAATCGCGCCGCGATGGGCAGCATCGGCGTGCTGCTCGCCATTGCGCTCGCTTCCGTGCTGGTCCCGGCATTCTGGCCGCACGCGGTCGAAGACGCGTCCTGGGAGAACATCCTGCTGCCGCCGAGCTTCGAGAACTGGCACTGGTTCGGCACCGACGCCAACGGCCGCGACCAGTTCGTGCGCGTGTTCTACGGCGGGCGCATTTCGCTGACGATCGGCCTGATGACGACGCTGGTCGCGCTCGGCATAGGGGTCGGCTACGGCGCCATCGCCGGATTCACCGGCGGGCGCACCGACGGCTTCATGATGCGCTTTGTCGACATCCTTTACTCGCTGCCGCTGTTGTTCTTCATCATCATCCTGGTGACCGTGTTCGGCCGCAACATCTTCCTGATATTCGTCGCCATCGGCGCGGTCGAATGGCTGACGCTCTCGCGCATCGTCCGCGGACAGACATTGAGCGTCAAGGCAAAGGAGTACGTCGAATCGGCCGTCGCGATCGGTTTGTCGAAACCGGCGATTCTGCGCCGCTACATCATTCCGAACGTGGTCGGTCCGGTGGTCGTCTACGTGACGCTGCTGATTCCCACCAACATCCTCATCGAGAGCTACCTGAGCTTCATCGGGCTGGGCGTGCAGGAACCGCTCACAAGCTGGGGCCTGCTGATCTCGCAGGCGGTCGGCCAGCTCGACACGGCCCCCTGGCTGATCCTGTTCCCGGCCACGCTGCTGGCGATCACGATGTTCTGCTTCAATTTCATCGGCGACGGGCTTCGCGATGCGCTGGACCCCAGCTCCCGGCAATGAGTCCGCTGCTTGAGATTCGTGATCTGAGTGTCCGCTTCGATGTCGGAGACGCCACGCTGACCGCCGTGCGTGATCTCTCCTTCGATATCGCCGAAGGCGAATGCGTGGGAATAGTGGGCGAATCGGGCGCCGGCAAGAGCCAGACATTCCTCGCTGCCCTGGGTCTGCTCGCCGACAACGCGAAGGCCGAAGGTTCCGTGCGCTACCGCGGGCGCGAAATCCTCAACGCGCCGCGCCGCGAACTCGATACGCTGCGCGGCAGGCGCATCGCGATAGTGTTCCAGGACCCGCTGTCCGGGCTTACGCCTACCCTGCGCGTGGGCCGGCAGATCGAAGAGGCCGCCCGGCGGCATCTCGGCATGAACGCGCGCCAGGCACGCGCAAAGGCCCGGGAGATGCTCGAAACAGTGCGCATGCCCGACGCACGGCACTGCCTGGACGCCTACCCTTTCGAATTGTCGGGCGGCATGCGCCAGCGCGTGATGATCGCACTGGGCATGATCTGCCGCCCCGATCTCCTGATCGCCGACGAGCCCACCACCGCGCTCGACGTGACGATACAGGCGCAGATACTCGGCCTGCTGGCCGAAATGCGGCGCGAAGTGAACTCCTCGATCGTGCTGATCACGCACGACCTCGCCGTTGCCGCGGGGCTCTGCGACCGCATCATGATCCTCTACAACGGCCGGCTGATGGAATCCGGAACCACGAGCGAAGTGTTCACGAGCCCGAAGCACCCATACACGGCGGGCCTCCTCGCCTCGCTGCCCAGCCTCGCCTCCGATCCCGCGACCGATCTGCCGGCGATTTCCGGACAGCCGCCCGATGCGTTCGCAACAACACCCGGCTGCGCGTTCGCCGAACGCTGCCCGCGGGTAATGGATCGCTGCCGGACCGAGCGTCCGGTCCTTGCGGCGTCCAAAGGGCGGCATGCGGCTGCCTGCCACCTCAATACAACGTGACCGCGCCGCTGCTGACCGTCGAGTCGCTGTGCGTCGACTATGAGCAGCGCCGCGCCGGCGTATTCGCTCCGCGCGCACGCACCCTGCGCGCGGTCGACGGCATCAGCTTCGAGCTTGCCGAGGGCGAAACGCTGGGGATCGTCGGCGAGACCGGCTGCGGAAAGACGTCGCTGGGCAAGGCGATCCTGCAACTCGTCACACCCTCAGCCGGCCGGGTCATCTGGCGCGGCGTCGATTTGGCCCGCGCGGATGCAAAAACGCTGACCCGACTGCGCAGCGAGCTGCAGATCGTGTTTCAGGACCCGCTTTCCGCGCTCAACCCGCGCATGCCGGTCGGCGAGATTGTCTCGGAGCCGTTGCGCGTGCATGCGCCGGACATGTCCGCCAAAGAACGCCAGGCTGCGGTAGCGGCCATGTTCGAGCGCGTGGGTCTGCGGCCCGAAATGACCCGCCGCTATCCGAACGAGTTCAGCGCCGGCCAATGCCAGCGCATCAGCATTGCGCGCGCCATGATTACCGAACCGAAACTGCTCGTCTGCGACGAACCTGTCAGTGCGCTCGACGTGTCCATACAGGCGCAGATCTGCAACCTGCTGCGCCGGCTGCAGCGCGAAACCGGCATCTCGATCCTCTTCATCAGCCACGACCTGTCGGTGCTGCGCTACATGTCGCACCGCGTGATGGTGCTGTATCTCGGCCGGCTGATGGAAATTGGCGGGCGCGACGAGTTGTTCGACAATCCCCGCCATCCCTACAGCCAGGCACTGATCGACGCGATCCCCGAAGCCGATCCCAACCAGAGCCCGCTGGGCATGGCCGACGCCCTGCCGGGCGAAATCCCTTCGGCGCTTAATCCGCCCTCGGGCTGCGTCTTCCGCACCCGCTGTCCCATCGCCACGCCCGAATGCGCGCGCGAGCGGCCGCCCGACGAAAAAATATCCGCGTCACATCGCGTCGCCTGCCATCACTGGCGGCAAGCGCGTTCTCAATAGATTCCGGGAATCAGGCGATAGCGGGTCTTCGCCCGGTATTCCGTCCACAGGTCACCGTACTTGGCGGCGCAGCGGCGTTCGTCGATGCGTTCGCGGGAGACGAAAAAGATCGTGAGATAGACGAAGTAGATCCAGGACCAGAAACTCGTGAAGTGTCCCAGCGCCAGTGCCATGCCGAGGGCCTCCAGGATCTCGCCGGTGTAGTTCATGTGGCGCGCGGCGCCCCAGAAGCCGCTGCACAGCAGGCTGCGCTCGCCGTCAGTGACGGTGGCGGGCTTGATCAGCCCCAGGAAGGCGCGCTCGGGCGCGCGCTTGAACAGGTATTTCTGGGAGTTCGCGCCGCGCGAGATCATCCAGCCGGCCAGGAACACCGCCGCCGAACCGCCGAGCCACAGGGGGTTCAGCGACGGGTCGATGGCAGGCGCCGGCAACCCGGCGGTCCCCCACAGCGCCACCGGATACAGGCAGGGATAGACGACGATGCAGCCGCCGATCAGCTTCCAACCCAGGCGCTCCTCGAAGATGTCGAAGGTGAAAAGCTGGACGCGCTCGAAACAGAAATAGTCCGCGACAAACCACACCCACATCGCGGAATGCAGGAACAAGCCGACGTTCGCGGCCGCTCCGTACTGGCCGTAGTGGTACGCGGCGCCGGACACGGCGTTCAGCGCAAGCAGGGCGCCGCCGAAAATGTAGAGGTACATCTTCGCGTCGACGCGCCCGCCGAATTGCACGTTGTAGGAACGCCCTTCGATCCACTGCACGACAGGCCCGCGCCCGTCGCGGGGCGCACGCAGCACAATCCAGGCCGACACCGCGACGCTGAGCGCCACCGCCCCGGCAAGCGCGTGCCACTTGACCCGCCAGAGCCAGTCCAGGGGCGCGGAGGTCAGTTCCAGTCCCCAGATCACCAGCGCGGCGACAAAGACCAAAAGCCCGTTCAGCCGGTAATGGGGCGGCGTTCCCGCCACCTTGCCATGCGCATAGCCGCGCACGCGGATCGCGGGCAGCGCCACGTGCAGCGCCAGCAAGAGCGCGAACAGGGCGGCTGGCGTAAGAAACCCGGCGACAGCCTGCATCGTCGTCAATTCGGACATAACGGGAGGAAATCATATAGTTGATTGCCCGGCAGAATGCTAAAGTACGGGCGAAGAACAGTCCGAGGCGGGGGGATGTCGAGAAGGATCGCGATTATCGGTGCGGGGGTCTCGGGATTGGGAGCCGCGTGGGCGCTCAGCCGCCATCCCGAGCGCTTCGATTTCCGCCTGTACGAAGCGCAGGCCCAGGTAGGCGGCAATGCCGTGACTGCCGACATGCCGCAGGACGACGGCTCCTCGATCCCGTTCGACATCTCCGTCACCGCGCTGATCCCTTCCGTCTACCAGCACATTCTGCTGGTCATGCAACAGCACGGCATCGAGCTCATCGACACGCGGTTCAGCTACAGCGTGAAGTATCGCGGTGGGGTCTATGCGCATGACTTCGATTCCGACATCCGTCGGAAACTGCAGCCGGAAATCGAGAGATTCCAAGAGCTCCTGGGACGCCTGCACCGGTTCGGACGGGTCAACAACACCCGGTCCAGAGTGCTCAACGCACTCAACCCCTTCAATTACGTCAGCATGGGGACGGTGCTCAACTGGGGCCGGTATTCAGGAGACTTCCGCTACAAGATCCTGAAACCCATGTTCGTCAATTTCCTGATGGCGACAAACGTGTTCGACATGCCCGCGTCGCTGTTCTCCCGCTACCTGCAGTTCTTCGATATCGAGGCTGCAACGCCCATGAAGACCTGGGACCAGGGCACGCGACGCATCTATCAGGCGCTCTCGCGCGACTTTGAAGACAGGATTTACCTGAACCGGCCCGTCCGAAAAGTGTACCGGCGCCCGTCCGAAGTCGTGGTGGAGGACGAAAACGGCAAGGCGGAGACCTTCGACGACGTCGTGTTCGCCTGCAACGCCAACCAGACGCTGATGATGCTGCACAACCCGACCCACATGGAAGGCTCCATTCTCTCTTCGATACGATACGAGAGCGAACTGCACAACCACACGGTCGTTCACTCCGACGCTTCGGTTCTTCCGGACAGCGACGTAAAGGCGCTCGACACCCGAAGCAATCACATCGAACAGTACGGCGCGCGGCCCGACAACTACGAAATCACCTACATCATGCACAACCAGCAGCCCTGGGCGAAACGGTCGGACAAGCCCTGCCTGGTGACCTACAACGCGAACAGCCCGATCGACGAAGGCAAGGTCATCAAGAAGTGGTGGTTTCAGCACGTCGTGCACGACGTGCGCCACATCGCCTTCCTGATCCACCTGTTCCGCTTCATCCAGGGCAAGCGGCGAAGCTGGCACTGCGGCGCCCACACGCTGATCAACAGCCAGGAAACCTGCTTCGTGACCGGCCTTGTTACGGCCAGGCAGCTCGGCGCCGACTACCCCTTCGATGACGCCGAAGCGAAGAAGTGGTTCAATTTCTACGGGCGAATGATGTACGGCCGCCGCTTCAGGAGAGCGTCATGAAAGTAGTTGAAACGGTCTTGCGCGTGATGACGCTCGTGACAGCTGGCCTGGCCGCGCTCATTTTTCCCATCATGCTTTTTGCCATACAGGGATTCGGCGGGTTCAGCTTCGAACTGGTCACGGTCCTGCTGACCCTCTACCTGCTGCACCCGGCCTCGATCGTTCTGATTTTCCTGGCTTCGTTCGGGAAAATCCCCGCGGGCCGCCCGGCAACCATCGCCAGGGGCGTCATTGCGCTGAACGCGCTGTTGCTGCTCGCCACGGCAGCACTGATTCAGGCGGGCATCTTCAAGGGAGACACAGGACTGCCGATCCTGTTCGCGGCCCCGTCAATCCTCTTTCTGCTCAATTCATGGCTTGGCGCCCGGACCTAGCAGCAGCCGAAGATCAGAAGGACGCTCTCAGGCGCACACCGAATTCCCGCTTCGGGTAACCCGCCGTAAATACCTTGCGGGCTCCGCCGGGGCCGGTGGTCGTTCCGTTGGTATTGGGCAGGACCTTGTTGTCGGTAAGATTGGTTCCGAAAACTTCAACGGTGCTGTTTTCGGTCACATCGATTCCCCAGCGGACATTGATCCTGAACAATGACTTCGTGCGGTTCCATTCGGAGTAGTCGGCCCACTTTGGACTCTCGTAGAAGAAATCCGTGCGGAGGAACCATTCCCATCCACCCAGTTCTCCAAGAACCGTCGGGCTCAACGACGCCGTCCATGCCGGCGTGTTGCGCGCCTCGTTTCCATCGTTAACGACTGACAACACGCCCGATCCGAGCAGTGCAGACTCATTCGAACCGCGCGACGAGAACGAGGCCATAATCGCGTCCACATAGGTCAGCGTTCCGCGAACGCTGAACCAGTCGGTCAGGTTGCCCTGTACTTCCAGATCGAAGCCCGTGTACTCGGAATTGCCCGGCCCCCGGTAGGATGTCGTGCCACCGGTGGGAAGCAGGATGACCGACGCGAAGGGTTGGTTTTGCCAGTCAATGTAAAAGACGGCGGCCGTAAAGGCCCAATTGTCCGTCTGTTGTTTCCAGCCGATTTCATACTGTGTATTCTCCTGGGGCGCCGTGTACAGACCCAGTGCGTCTAACTGGTCGGCAGGGATTACCTCCGGCGCAACACTGTTGACAAATCCGGCCTGAGTTGCGACCCCAAGCAGGGAACTGTAGGAATAGCTGAAGTAGGTGGTTGCCCCCTCAAACGGCTGGTAGCTGAGAATCACTCGCGGAATGAAGTCGGTGTAGTCATTCAGTTCATTGCACACCGGTGAGAATGAACAGGTGCCACTCGGGTTCCCCTGCAGAACCGCCACCGATTCCTCATCGGTGTAGCGCACCTCAACCGACGCGGTCAGATCTTCGGTGAGATCATAATCCACCGACGCGAACAATGCCGTAGTGCCGTTATCCTGGAAGTCAACCGTTGCGGTAGTGGTGTTCGGATCGAGTTGCGTCAGGGTCGGCGTGTTGCCGAGCCGATAGCGCTGATCATAGTCGCTGATCCCAACGAGATACCGGAGCCTTTGGTCCTGCGGAGAGGCAATCCGGGCCTCGAAGTAGGTTTCCTGCACTGCAATCTGGTTGCCAAGCGCAAAGACTGTGCCGGGAATGGATGGAACGCCGTACCAAAAGTCGACGTAGTTAAGGGTTCCCGTGTCCGCTCGTGAGCCCTGGAATGATACGGTGTGATCGGCAACATCGTATTCGCCGCTCAATTGAACCCGGTAGGTGCGATTGAAGCCGCCCAGCTTGCCCGGCGGTGTCTTCAGGATGTCGTATTCCTCGAGCAGAGGGTGAAGATCGGTCAGGGAACGGCCCAGGAATATCTGGCCGCCGGGGAAGTAGCCCTCAGGGGTCCGGGTTACCCCGAACTGGATGTGCTCGCCGTCGGGGTAATTGCCGCACCAGGAAGCGAACGGCAACATACTCATATCACGGCTGAAGGGAGTGGTCGCGCGCGTGACCGGATTCAGGTATTCGCCGTTGTAGGTGATATTGCATTGGCCGGCCGGCGTGCCGTGCACCGCTGAATTGATGCCACCGTTGACGCCGCCATCCTCGGCGTCCACGTAGTATCCGGTCAGTTTCAGCCGAAAGTCTTCCGTTACGTCAATTGTCAGCGTACCGTTGAAGGTGAGGTCTTTCTGGACACCGAAGGGCGTGCCGTCCTGAAAATCGAAATCTCCGGCATTCTGCTCGTAACCGGCAAACAGGCGTATGCCTACTCTGTCCGTAATCGGACCTCCTATGCCGATGCTAAGGATGTATTCATCATTCTGGGAAGGCGAATATTGAAGCGTCACGTCCGCTTCCCACTCGTCTCCGGGAAGCCGGGGCACATAGTTGATGGCGCCGGAAAAGGTGTTGCGCCCGAAGTACGCCGTTTGCGGACCCTTGATGACTTCAACGCGCTCCACGTCCGTGATCGGTAAGAATCCGCCACCGGCCGCGATATAAGAACCGTCCCAAAACAGGGCGCCCACCTGGGTCGAGGGTGTAATGATCTGCTGGTTCATTCCACGAACGCGGATTTGCGGATTGACGCGCCCGGCTGTCGCCGTGACGCCATGAAAGTCCAGGCCGGGAATGAGTTTTGACAGTTCATGGAAATCGCCGACGCCGGCCTGTTCCAACTGTTCCTGCGACATTGCCGACACCGAGATCGGAATCTCATAGATGTTCTCTTCCCGCTTCCGGGCGGTAACGACGATTTCCTCCAATGAAAGCTCTTGCGCCAGGGCGCTTTGCGCAACCGGCAAAGCCATCAGGGCCATCATTGACGTCGCAAGCAGATTCCGCGTTCTCATAAGTATCCCCTCGTAGAAACCGCCGGACCAGGCGGGCCGGCGACCGGCGAATAATACACGGCCCTCAGGCCTTTGTCAGAAAGCCCACCACCGCGTCGGCCCATTCCTCGGGCATCTGATCGACGATGTCGATGCCGCCACCCCGCAGCTCCACATAGTCGAAGTCGGGACGAATCCGCGCCGCCAGCCTGGCGTTCTCGTATATCTGATCGCCCGTATTGGTGAGAATCATGGCGGGCACCATGACCTGCTCAAGAGCGGCGTTGTGATCGTAGATGAACGCTGCGTGGTGCCCCGTCCAGAACGGCGCGTAACCCTGGAACCGCTCCACCGTATAGCGAGTGATGGTTTTCGGGTCGGGCGTCGCACCGCCGTCGGCGTACATGCGATAACGGGTGGCGAAAGCTTCCTGCATATGACTGCCGTCGTGCTCGTACACGAAGTTGATCTCGCCTTCCTCGACGAACTTGAGGAAATTGCGGCGTTCTTCCTCGCTTACCGGCAAGGGACCGTTGACGATCAGCTTTTTCACTCTTTCCGGAAAGAGGATGGCCGTTTCCGTCGCCACCATGCTCCCTGTGTGGTGGCCAAGCACGTCGGCCTGTTCGATGCCCAGCAGGTCGAGCACGGACGGCACCGCCTCGGCCCAGTCACTGGCCGTGGGCACGAAGGGCGTGGGGTCCGATTCGCCGAAGCCGGGCGAATCCACGCCAATGGCCCGGATTCCACGGCGCGCCAGGGGTTCGTAGACATTCTCGAACTGGCGCGAGGTCTGGGGCGCCTGGGGACACAGAATCAGGGGCCTTCCCTCACCCGTGTCGCGAAAATGCACCTGGCCGAAGGGCCCGTCCGCATAGCCGCGCCTCGGCACATAGGGCACCGGCATGGGCCCCGACCGGACCGCGTAGGGATTGCTTTCCGCCCGGGTCGCGGCGGAGGCGGCGCGGCTCCCGGACATCGCTGCGATCGCGGCCCCCGTGTACTTGAGTGTGTCTCTGCGCGTCGTTGTCATAGCGTGTCCCTCTTGTCCTGACCCTGGGTTTCGATCCACGGGAATTGGGGAAACGGATCATATCAGCCGGCCCGCCTTGTTACGCTTCCAGTTTTCAGGAGTCCTTGCCCATGCACAAAGCCAGGAGATTGCTCATCGAACCCGGACAGGAAGGCGGATGTCAATGCGGAGCGATCCGTTACCGCCTGCTGCGGGCGCCGGTCGCGCTGTATGCCTGCCATTGCCGGGCCTGCCAGAAACAGTCCTCAAGCGCGTTCGGTCTGTCCATGTGGATGGAGCGCGATGCGATCGAATTTATCGGCGCGGAGCCGCGCATGTACCAGGCGCATGGAGGCTCCGGAAGAGAGAAACTCTGTGCGTTTTGCGAGAATTGCGGCACCCGCATCTTTCATGCGGGCGGCGCAACCCGCACCACCGGAAGCGAGGCGCTGAGCATCAAGGCCGGCACTCTCGACGACACCTCACGCATCGTGCCCACCTGTCATCTATGGACAAAAAGCGCGCAAGGCTGGTTCACGCCGTTGCTGGACGGCAGCTTGTGCTTCGATACGGAGCCGGAAAGCAAGGAAACGCTTCGCGCCCAATGGCGCGACGCCCAAGACGCACTGACGATATATTAGGGCTCATCCTAAAGGCCGTTACCAAGGTGAATTTGCAATCTCCGCGATGAGATTCCCGATCGTCCCGATTGATGCGACCGCTTCAACGGTCCTGGCGCTGATAGCGGCCCTTCCTCTCGCGATCAGCGTATTCGTAGTGGTGCAAGGAGGGGGCCCTTCGCGCTACTTCGCGACACAGTCGTGGATCAGCCTCGCCCTTTCGGTCGGCTTGCCTGTGCTGGTTACATTGCTCTTGGTGTACTTTCTCTACGGCGGCTACCGCTCCAGCGTGACGATTAACGAGAACACCCTCGAAATAAGCGTTCCGGTCTACAGCCGTTCGATTTCCCTGGACACAATCGAGCACGCAGGCGCTCGCGTCGTGAACATGAGAACGGACCGCGAAGTACGGCTTGGGCTGCGAACCAACGGGCTCGGTTCGCTGGGCTACTCGCTTGGGTGGTTCAGGCTGGTCGGCGGCGGCAAGACACTGGTAGCGTTGACCGACCGCTCATCGGTGGCCAGCCTGCCGCTGAACGACGGCACGACAGTGCTGCTGAGCCTGGAAGACCCGGCAGCGTTCATTGAAGCATTGCAAGCTGCCGGCGGGCGAAGGTCACGATCGTAGTTGGTGTCCAGACGCGTCTGTGCCTGGCTACTCGACCGCTCTTCCCTGCGGCGACTCTTGTTGTCTTGGAATTCATAGCCGTTAGCCGTTATCCGGACGGGGACCATATCTCGGGACCGTAGAAAATTACCCAGGTTGCAAGGTCGTCACCGAAATCAAGAAAACGATGCTCCGTCCCCGCGGGCACGAAGAGGAAATCGCCTGAATTGAAGGGGACCACCTCTGCTCCCATCTGGAAGCGTCCCGAGCCGCGGATAACCACATAGCATTCGTCCCGGCCGTGGGGTTGCTGCAGGTCTGTGCCCTCCGGAATGTAGAACTCGACCTGAAGCTGACCCCGTTCCAGCGCGACGTGAAATCTGTTCCCTGCCGCATCGGGAATATGTTGAGCCATCTCCTCGGGTGTCAGCCGCACAGCGCCCCCGGAACTCGCCATTGAAACGTCCTCCATTCTTCCGCGCCCAGAATACTTGTGTCACTGAATTGGCGCCACTATTCCTCCCCGTTCCCTGTCAAGAAGACCTCGGGAAACATGCTCCGTATGGTTCCAACGGTCATGAACATGCGTTGCGGATGATCGGCGAAACTCTCGAAGCCCATTCGTCGGTAGAACTCCTTGCGCCTCTGGAACACCGATTCTCCGCCATCATCAATCACATCCAGCATTACCAGCTTGAGTCCGACTTCCTTCGACACTCTACAAGCGCGGAACAGCGCGTCAATCAATAGATCGGTTCCGAGTCCTTTGCCCTGCTGACTCTTGTCCACGGCAATCATCGAGATATACAGGGCCGGGAGGCTGGCGCGGTCTGGGGCGCGCCGGGGACGATTTCGTCCCAGTTCAGCAATCCCCACGGCGTGCGTGTTCAAAGCGTAAAACCCCAGGACCCGAACGGATCCTTCGGCGACCGCAACAAACACCCGCGTGAAATCGTCCTTCTGCTGTTTCCTGGCGCTCAGGCGAAGAAAGTTGTCCAGACGAGCCACGCCGCAGGAAAACCCGATCCGTTCATGGCGGGCCGGGTCAAATGGTTCTATGGAGATGCGCGGTAGGTTTTCTGCGTCAGCCGGCATTGGCTATCCGTGCCCGATATCGATCCGCAGCTTCCAGCGCGGCCTGGGTAGGTAGCGGCGGATTGTCGAGAGCCGCCAGCAAGTCGCGCTGATCGCGCGCCGAGAGAACCGTAGTCTGGTGATCACGCAGGACCCGTTCGGCTTCCCGCATCGCCGAAGCGCGCACAAACGCGGTCAGCGGAACCCCCATCAATTCAGCCGCCTTGACAATGCCGCTCTTGACGCTGGGCTTGATCCGCATCTCAATGCTGTCGGTGGCCTTCTCGCTGGAAGACACTTCGGGATCAATGAAATTCAACACAGCCTGCCCTCAGAATTGTCCCCATATTATAGGGACACTACTCTATCTCGTCCAACTCCAGACTCAGGATCGATGTCCAGGGTTCTTCCATGTTCGGCAGCCATCTTTGCAGTAATGGCGATGTCGTCCGTCATCCGACGAAAATTCAGAATGTCCTGCACGGTCGCAGGAGCTTCCGGAGTTTCTGCGGACAAGAATCACGCTTGGTTCCGTGGTGCGGATCAAGACGGGACATAGCAGCGGCGCCGGGAAAAGTGACGACGGTACAATCCTTGCATTGAAAAGCCGTTCCAGCGTTCGCGCTGGTGAACGGCCAGGGAGAAACGCCACTCGCCTGGCTGAATTGCAGAACTTGGGGCTCGACAAGGAAAGTTTGACATGTTCCAGGACTACGTAGAAAGAATCGAGAACTCCCGGGTATATCCGGCCGCCAACAAGACACCACTCCAGCCGGCATCGATACTCTCCCGGCGGCTCCAGAACCAGGTGCTCCTGAAGCGGGAGGATCTTCAGCCGGTCTTCTCCTTCAAGTTGCGCGGGGCGTACAACAGGATGGCGCAGCTTTCCGCGAAATCGGGAAGGCGCGGAGTCGTGGCGGCATCCGCCGGCAACCACGCCCAGGGCATCGCTCTTGCAGCAAGACAACTGGGCATGAAGGCACTCATCGTCATGCCGCAGACCACGCCGCAGATCAAGCTGGAATCGGTTCGCGCCCTGGGGGCGGCTATCGAGTTGCAGGGAAGCAACTACGACGAGGCTCTCGAGTTCGCGAGGCGCAAGGCGGAGGAACTCGGCAGAACCTTCATTCACCCTTATGACGACAAGGACGTGATTGCGGGACAAGGCACGATCGCAATGGAAATCCTGCACCAGAATCCGGGGCCGCTGGATGCGATTTTCGTTCCGGTCGGCGGCGGCGGACTGATTGCCGGTATGGCGGCCTATGTGAAGGCGCTACGTCCGGACATTCGTGTGGTCGGCGTAGAGCCAAGGCATGCGGCCTGCCTTTCGCGTGCACTCGCAGCCGGAGAGCGAGTGGTGCTTGATGATGTCGACCCGTTTGCCGATGGCGTCGCCGTGCGGCAGGTCGGCGAAGAACCCTTTCGAATTGCGCGCGAGTGCGTGGACGAGGTCGTTACAGTCACCCATCGCGAGATCTGCACTGCGATCAAGGAGATCTTTGACGAATCGCGTTGCATTGCCGAACCGGCGGGCGCGTTGGCGCTGGCAGGCCTCAAGCGTTGCGTCATTCGGGAAAAATGGACCGACAAGGTGCTGGTCGCGGTTGTTAGCGGCGCCAATATGGATTTCGATCGCCTGCGGGGAATCGCGGAACTCGCCGATCTGGTCGAGCGCCGCGAAGCTCTGCTTGGCGTAACCATTCCGGAAAGGCCGGGGAGTTTTCGTACATTTTGTCAGGCGATCGGGCAACGGTCCATCACCGAGTTCAACTATCGCTACGCAGACCCTAACGAGGCGCACGTATTCGTGGGTGTCGAACTCGGCAACCGTCACTCCGACAAGGAAGAATTGATCGCCGACCTGGCGAGTCGCCACTACAAGGTGGTCGATCTTTCCGATAACGAAATGGCAAGGATTCACGTGCGCTACATGGTGGGCGGCCGGGCAAGCGGCCTGAGTGACGAGCGGCTGTTCCGCTTCGATCTGCCCGAGCGGCCGGGCGCGCTATTGCGCTACCTCACGCGCATGGGTCAGCGCTGGAATATCAGCCTCTTCCACTATCGCAGTCACGGCGCCGCGTATGGGAGAGTGCTGGCGGGAATTCAGGTGCCACCCGAGGAACTGCAGAAATTCCATGATTTCCTGTCGGACCTGGGCTATCCGTTCCACGAGGAAACCGGCAATTCAGCTTACGAACTGTTCCTGGGATCCGATCGATGACCCGTGCTGCGCCCGTTTCCCATGCCTCGGCACACGCGTACGAGGCGCTGCCCGCATCGATGCGGGCCGATGTCCGTACGCTGGGTTCACTGCTGGGCGAGGTCATTGCCGAGGACCGCGGAACAGAACTGGTGGACCGCATCGAGGAGATTCGAGCGCTCGCCAAGCGTGCCCGGGGCGGCGGCGAAGAACAATGGGATGAACTGAGCGCATGCCTCAAGTCGCTGCCTGAAGACGACCTGGTGGACGTGGCCCGCGGCTTCAATCAGTTTCTCAATCTTGCCAACATCGCGGAGCAGCGCTACCACGCATCGCCGAAAATTCATTCACCCCAGGCGGAGTGGGCCCGGCTGCTTGAGGAAACCCCGGAGTTCGACCCCTCCATTCTGGAAGAGCTGCGCGTGGAACTGGTGCTGACCGCGCACCCCACCGAGGTACTGCGCCGCACGATGATCCGCAAGTACGACGCCGTGGACCGAGCGCTGAAGAGCAATTCAGATCCGGCCCAGCGCGAAATCCTCAAGCGTCTGATTGCGGAAATCTGGCACACGGATGAAGTGCGGCAACGGCGTCCGACGCCGCTCGACGAGGCCAAATGGGGATTCGCGGTAATCGAGAATTCGCTTTGGGACGGCGTGCCACGCGTGATGCGCGCCGCGGACGAGGCTGCGACCCAAAAGGGCCTGGCCAGGATTCCTCCGGAGGTCATGCCGATTCGCTTTGCCTCCTGGATGGGTGGAGACCGCGATGGCAATCCCAACGTGACCGCCGGGATCACCGACGCTACGCTGAAACTGGGACGGTGGATGTCCGCGGACCTGTTCCTCAAGGACGTTCAGCACCTGGTCGAATCGTTGTCCATGTCGAAGGCCACGCCCGAACTGCTCAATACAACGGCTCAATCCACAGAACCGTACCGAGTCGTGCTACGAAAACTGAGGCAAAGGCTCCAGGCGACGAGGGACTGGGCCGAGGAAAGATCCAATGGGTCTGAGGAGGTCCTCAGGACCAACGAAGACCTGTTGCAGCCGCTTGATCTTTGCTATCGCTCGCTATGCGCCAGCGGCTTGCGGACCATCGCCGATGGCGCATTGCTGGATACGCTCAGGCGCGCCCATTGCTTCGGCATCACGCTGGTTGCTCTTGATGTGAGGCAGCATGCCGAGCGGCATACCGAAGTCTTTGACGAACTGCTGGATTACCTCGACCCCAAGGGACCGGCGTTTTCCGAGTGGAAAGAGAAAGAGAAACAAGCCTTTCTTGTGCGGGAACTCGAAAGCAAGCGCCCTCTTTTCCCGCGTGATTGGCCGATGTCCAGGCCGGTAAAGGAGGTGCTGGATACATTCGACGTGATCGCGAACACCGGCGGTGCGGGCATCGGTTCGTACATCATTTCGATGGCCACCCGCCCGAGCGACGTGCTGCAGGTTGCGCTGCTGCTTCGCGCGCGTGGTCTCAGAGAACCGCTGCCGATCACCCCGCTGTTTGAAACGCTGGACGACCTGCAGCGGGCGCCGGCGGTTGTGCAGGACCTGTTCTCACTGGATTGGTACCGGAAACAGGTCCGCAGCGCCGGCGACCGCCAGCAGGTGATGATCGGCTATTCGGATTCGGCCAAGGATGCAGGCCCGCTGGCTGCCGCCTGGGCGCTGTACCAGGCTCAGGAAGGCATCGCCCGGGTGGGCAGGGAACACGGCGTTGATCTCACGCTGTTTCACGGGCGTGGTGGAGCGATTGGGCGAGGTGGCGGCCCCGCACACGACGCCATTCTCGCCCAGCCTCCCGGCACGGTTAACGGTTCGCTTCGGGTCACGGAGCAGGGAGAGATGATCCGCTTCAAGTTGGGTTCGCCCGTCCTTGCGGTGGAAACGATGACGCGCTATCTCATCGCAACGCTCAAGGCGACCATTGCTCCTGCGAGTCCGCCGTCGCCGCGTGCCCGGCAATCCATGGACGAAATGGCCGCCCTGGCCCTTCACTCGTATCGCAGGCTGATCGACGAGACTGACGCATTCGTTCCCATGTTCCAGGCGCTCACCCCCGAACCGGAATTGTCCGAGCTGGCGCTGGGCAGCCGCCCGAGTCGACGCAAACCCTCCACCGACATCAACAGCCTGCGCGCCATTCCCTGGGTGTTCGCATGGTCGCAGGTGCGATTGATGATTCCCGCGTGGCTCGGCAGCGACGCCGCGCTCGAATATTTGCGCGAGCATCCCGATCGGTATGATGAACTGCTCCATTGGCCCTTCTTCCGCATGCAGATGGACCTGCTGGAATTGATGGCTGCAAAGGCGGAACCGGGACTGGGCGAGTACTACGCCTCCCGATTGACCAGGGCGCCCGAGCGTGACCTGGCGGAAACGCTGATCAAACGTCTGTCAGAACTGAGGGTGTCCATACTTGACCTGAGGGGAACCAACGCTCTTATTGCGGATCAACCGCTGCTGAGGGACTCGCTTGCGGTGCGAGATACCTACCTGGACCCGCTCCACCTCCTTCAGGCCGAGCTTCTCCACCGCTTGAGGCAAGAGGGCGACAAAAGCCCGGCAATCTCGCGTGCTCTGAAAGTTACGATGGCCGGCATCGCCAGCGGTTTGCGCAACAGCGGTTAGGGTTTTGCAGAGCCCCGGCGGATCAGTCCGAAGGGCAATCAACGCCGGATGCGCAGCGAGCGGCCGAAGCCCTTCGGCGGTTCGGCGTCACTGGCATACGGCGCCAGCTTCTCGGCAACGTCATCCGGGAACGGCGCGGACCGCCTGGACGTCAGGTCGACGTTCATGCACAGGCACTCGTTGGTCGCAACGAGCTTGCCGCTATCGGAATCGATCATTCGATGGAAATAATGGATGCGCTTGGCGTCATGGTCCACGAGCGTCGTCTCTACACGGATCGCATCGCCTACGAACAGCTCGCCGAGGTAGTCCACGTTGATGCCCAGGGTGAACACCGAGCATCCGCTGGTGTCCGGGTAGTCCATGCCGATGCCCCAGTGCTCATAGGCGGCGTCCGTGGCTTCATCGAAAGCGAGTACGAAGAAGGCGACATTCATGTGGCCGTTGTGGTCGATCCACTCCGGCTTTATGACCGTGTCGTACAGAAGAACCTTTCCTCGCTCAATTGAAGCCTTCACGAAACCTCCCAAAACCCAAGGGCTTGCGCGGCACTAACCGGACGCAGCCGCGGCCCGCTCCCGGCCGATCGCCGGTCCCAGCAGGATGGCGAATACCAGCACGATGGCGTTTACGGCTGATGTCAATACGAATGGCCCGGCCAGCAACCACGAATCGAACAGGTAACCACTCATTTTCAGGATAACAGCCGCTCCGAGTCCGCTGCACACCGTGTAGAACCCGATAATGGTGCCACGAACCTTACGCGGGGCTACCGCCTGAACGAACACCTGGGACGAAATGATTACCGCGGATTGACCCACGGACAACAAAGCGACGGACAGCTTGCCGGACAGTGCGGAAGGGTCGGCAACAAAAAACGTCGACCCATAGCCGGCGACCGCGAGGGCGAGACTGATCTGAAGGGCAATCAGAGGTTTCGCCCGATCGTTGAGAACGCCGATAGCCGGCATGGCGGCGATCGAAACCACCTGGATTATCACCATCAACACGCCGCCCAGGGCCAGTCCCTGTGCGAGGCCTGCCCCGGTAGCCATTGAATGGCCCGCAGTCCATAAGGCCAGATACGTGCCGATGACCGCCATGTTCGCCCCCGACGCAAAACCCGCGAAATAGGCCAGCCGGACCCCGGGATACCGGATGTACTCGACGCCGCGACGAGTCAGGGCCCACAAGCTTTCGTGTTCAACGCCCTCTCGAGGACCATCCGCGCGCAGCATGAGCGCCAGTACCAGCGCCGACACTCCGGCGACTCCCACCATCACGAAGTGCGTCGCGTATCCCGCGTCAATGACGTCCCAGCCTCTTTCGAGCAACCATTTCGGCAATCTGAGAATCACGAGGGCGGCCACGATGGAACCGATCCCGAACGTCACCCCCTGAAACGCATTCCACTTGCCCCGGCTGGTTTCCTGCACGTAATCGGCGACCACAATCAGAAAGCAGGCCGCCACGGCCGTGCGCCCTATGGAAAATACAGTGCGGGAAACGATCAGCCCGGACAGGGTGGACACGAGCGGCGCAATCAGGATGCCCAGCGCCATGGCCACTACGCCCAGAGTCAGCACGAGCCGCCGTCCCTTCTGGTCGGCCAAAGCGCCCGTCGCACCCGCGAGAAAAACGGTAATGATCTGGCCGATTGCCCCCAGCGTTCCCGTTGCGTCGCCTATCTCCGAGGCGGGCAGATTGAGATGATGCTCAAGCAACCAGGGCTGCACCATATTCAAGCCGACGAAGCAAAACGCGAGGCAGCAGACACCCAATAGCAGCCCTCCTGCATTTTTCGGCAGAACGTCCTCATTGAGCGACAGACCCGCGAATTTTCTTGTGGTCGCCATATTCCTGCTTCGTACTGTTTACAAGCCTGGTTATTTCAAGCGCTGACGGAGGCGTTCATACACGTTGCCCCTTCTCGCTGCCGTCAGCACGAGGATAAGCAGTCGTTCGTCCTCGATCGTGTAGCAGACCCGCCAGTCGCCCAATCGGATGCGCCAGACCGAGGTTGCGCTCCTTAGTTTCCTCGCGCCGGGCGGGCGCGGGTTGTCCGCCAAATCCTCGATCGCGCGGATCAATCGGCGGAGGGTGGATTGATTGGAGATGCGGGCAAGGTCTTTCTCCGCCGCCCTGGAAAAGACGATGCGGAAGGTCAAAGGCCGAGGCCCGCCTTCAGATCCTCAAGGTTGATTCCACCCTTCTCGCGATAATCCGCAAGTGCTTCAAGGGCATCGAGCAGGTCGAGTTGCTCCTCAAGCGTCCTCAATGCTTCCAGATCGGATGGCGGCACCAAAGCAGCAACCGTCTTGCCATGCTTCTGTATCGCAATCCGCTCCCCGGCGAACTGCACGCGACCTGTTATTTCCGCAAATTTCTCGCGAATCTCGGTGATGGGCAGCTGGATGGACATGGGATTTCCTTTTTCAGTACATTATGTACGAATAGTAAGAATTGTAACAATGTGATTTCATGCCTTGTATTGAAGCTCACGACCCTCAGCGGCGATAGGAAGGTTCCTCCCGGTCCAGGATTGCCTGGAGCTCGCGAAAGTGGTCCTCGCCCAAGCCCGGGTAGTCACGCCATTGCCGTGCCGTCTTCGCCGCCGTTTCGTCGGAAACGACGCGCAACTCGCGGCCCGTCCGGAGAGCCGTGATGTAGGTCGAACAGGCGCGCTCGAAGTAGTAGAGATCGTCGAACGCCCGCGCGACCGTCTCGCCGATCACCATCAACCCGTGGTTGCGCATCAGGAGAATCGGCTTGTCGCCCAACAACCGGGCGATGCGTTCGGCCTCGTCGCCGAGGCTCATGCCGTCGAAGTCGTCGTCGATGCAGACGCTTCCCCAGAACCGCATCGCGTTGATGTCGATGGACGGAAGCGTGGGATCAGCGAGGCAGCCCAGCACCGACGCGTATTTCGAGTGAACATGCAGCACGCAGCGCGCATGCGGCACCTGCCGATGGATGTTGCCATGCAGCGCCCAGGCCGTGGGGTCCGGGGCATCCGGCCGCGTCATCGTCGCACCGTCTTCGGCATCGAGCAGCAGAAGCTCGCTGGCCCTGATACGAGAGAAATGGCGGCCCCTCGGGTTCATCAGGAACCGGGTGCCCGCCCTGTTGACGGCGAGACTGAAGTGGTTCGCGACCGCTTCATGCATGTCGAAGCGGGCCGCCCAGCGCAATGCGCAGGCAAGCGCGACTCGCTCCTCTTCGAAGTCCAAGTCGAACCGGTCGGGCTGAGTGGGCTGAGCAGGAGTCATTTCGGCGGCCGGTAGCCCCAGGCCTTGACGGCGAATCCCCACTCGCGGTCGACCCGGTCGATGGTCTCCTGGTCGAACTGATGCGGGTTCTTGCGATAGCCGGACAAGCTCTGCAGGTAGTCGGCGATCGGCTCCCGGGCCTGCGCCCAGCCCGGCAGCGCCAGCTCGGCATAGACGCGCTCCAGCTCCGCCATCGGGTCTCGTTCCAGATCCTCGAAACGCACCTCGGCCAGGTGTCCCTGAGGGATCGAGTCCCGGTCCTTCATGTATTGCCGCATCATCATTGCGTAGGAGTCGATAATAGTCCGGGTCAGCTCTTCCGGTTCCACATCGTCCAGCTGAAACAAGGGCAAGAGGGTGCGGTACATGTGCTTCGTCGACCGGTATACCGCATAGGGATTGCGCACGATGTGGATGAACTTCGCGTCGGGGAACAGGCGCAGGAGTCGGGCGGTGCGGCCGAGATTGGTGGGACTCTTCAGCACCAGCCGGCGACCGCCCGCGGCCAGGGTGGCCTTGCGCAGCACATCAAGATACGCGCCTTCCCATTGCGCCATTTCCGCATCGGTCAACCGCATGGTGGCGAACTTCTCGAGATGCTCCCTCCACCGACCCGGAAACGTCAGGTGATGCACCCACGACAGGTGCGAAGTATTGGCAACGGCGACGTCCTCCTCCTGGGGGCGATCGAGCGACAAGGCCATATTGTCCATCGGCCGTGTCGCCGGCATGCTGCGAACCACCAGGCGCTCGAACCACCCGCGCCCCACCAGGAACATCGGCGCCGCAATGGCCTGGAACGTCGAGACAAAACCGAGACCCGGGTCCTGCGCGAGCAGATTGAGCAGATGCGTGGTGCCGGAGCGGCCGTAGCCCTGGACGTACAGCGGCGACGGGTCAATCGCCACCCGCGCCATGCGCGACGGGCCGTAGCAGACGCGCTCGGCGATCCTGAGCGGCGCCGTAACGGCGCTGATCGAAAGCACCCTCGCCAGCTTGCCCCAGTAGCGGGGCGGCACGCCGCCGTTGTCCGCGATCAGGCGCAGCCACACCGCAAGCGGCGCCATCGAGCACACATGCTGCCGGGAACTCATTGCACAGGACCGCACGGTACTACAACATGTGGCCGCATGTACCTGAATCGTGAGAACCCGACATGAGAAAACTCGGCTACGGCCTGGCGGTCATTGCCGCCATCTGGCTGGCCCTGTACTTCGCGTTTTTCTACAACCCCCAGACGATCAAGCAGGAGGCGGTGAACGCAGCCTGGGCCCGGTTTGCCGAGGATGTCGCGGAACTGGGCGAGACCATCGAAAAAGCTCCGTTCAACCGCGACGAACAGACCGCCGCAGCGGGATATCGGCACATCGCCCGGTTCCTGGCGACGTTCCTGGCCGAATTCACCGACTTTCGCGACCCGGACTACCCGCAGTTCATGCGCCTGCCCAACAGCGTGGCGCGCATCGGCTGGGACAATCCGGACAATCCCTATCTCGCGTTTGCGGTGCGCGGCGATCACAGCTACCGCCTGCGCGGAAACACGAGCAACTTCGACCTCGTCACGATCAACGTCTACAGCGGCATGCTCGGTCATACGCCCGTGTCCGACATCCGCACGGTATCGAGCATCGCCTCGGACGATCTCTACATCGACGAAAACGGCGACTTCGTCCTGACCCTGAGCGCCGCGCCGGCCGAAGGCGACTGGCTCAAACTGGACCCGGACGCGTACATCGTGGTGATACGGCGCCTGGTCTCCGACTGGGAGAAAACCGATGAAGGCCTGTGGGAAGTGCTGAACCTGACCACGCTGGGCCAGGGCGCGCCCCGCCCGACGCCCGAGGTGGTTGCCCGGACACTCGATGACGCCGTAACCCAGACCCACGCCCTGCGGGAGCTGCTCACCATCGCGCACCGGATCACGTTTCAGCTCGCACTCAGTCCCAACGAGGTCTCCGAACCCGCCGTGAGCGACCCGAACCTGCCGATGGCCGATCCCTTCCAGGCGGCCTCCCGGGGCTACTTCAAGCTGAAAGAGGACGAAGCGCTGCTGGTGGAAGCGCCGGTAGCCGATTGCCGCTACACCAACATCCAGCTCGCCAACCCGTGGATGGAGTCACTCGACTACGCCAGCCACCAGTCGAGCCTGAACCACCGCACCACCCATGTCGACGCCGACGGCCGCGTGCGCTATGTCATCAGCCTGCGCGATCCCGGCGTGCAGAATTGGCTCGACACCGCCGGCTGGGACGAGGGCTCGTTCTGCGCCCGCTGGACGTATTGCAGCGAGTACCCCACCGGCATCTCCGCGCGCCTGATCAAGCTCGACGAACTCGACCGCCACCTGCCCGCCGACACGCCCGGAATCGGCCCCGCGGAACGCGAGCAAGTCGTGGCTGCGCGCCAGGCCGCCATCAGCCGGCGCTATGCGGGCGGTTCCTAGGCGCATTCGTTCGGGCGCGGGGCCTGAGCTCCCGATCTGCTAGACTCGCGCCGCGTCGCGTGGGTCGGCCGGCCGACCGACAGGCGCCATATCAATTCTGACGGGCGGGAAGAGTCCATGAGTTTGCTGGACCGGCTATTTGGGCCAAGAACGATCGACGAAAAGTTCGTCAACAGCCCCATGCGCGACAACTGGTACCAGGCCAGCTCGTACTGGCCGTCGTCCTTCTCGTTGATCACGACCGTCAGCGAAGACGGTTCCACCAATATCGGCCCGTATCAGCTGACCTTTCCGTTCGAGGTCATCAAGGAGCGCTCGTTCCTGGTCTGCAGCCGCAAGGGATCGAATACCGAGACGAACCTGCACCGCAATCCCAGGTGCGCGGTGCACTTCATCGAGTTCAACCGCAAGCAGCTGAGCAAGATCGTCGGTTTGGGCTACCCGGGCCAGACCACCGAGGAAAAAATGGCCGACAGCCCGTTCACGCTGATCGAGAGCCCGACGCCCGGACGCGGAACGGCGGATGGCTGCCCGCTGATCATCAAGGAAGCGTTTCAGGTGCACGAGGCGCACTGGGACGAGTCGTTCACGATCAAGGACGACGGCAGGACGCCCGAGTACCTGGTGCTCCGGCTCGAGAATATCCTGCTGAAGGAAACCTGGGCGAAGAATATAGAGGACGGCACCAATCGCATGCCGAACATGCCCATCACGTTCGGGTTTCGGGATGGCGAGAAGTTCTGGTTCGCCGAAAGAAAAAAGGCCTTCTGGTTCCCCACGCCCACCGACAAGGGCGCCAGGGAAGAATCGGTGCTCTACGAGGCCAACCGCATCGACCCGGAAGTGAAGTTCACCCGCGATGCCTGCAAGCAACTGACCGGTATACCCAAGCCCTTCATCAAGACGGCACTCAAGGGAATCATCAAGCAGGCCAAGGAGCGCGGCGTCACCGAGGTGGACCGCGAATTCGTCGAGATGCTGAACAGGGAGCGCGGCTGACCGCTTTGATTACTTGCTTAGGCCAGGAAAGGGACTTGTAGAAACACGTGCGTCAGCTCAAACGAATTTTAACTACCGAAGATATTGATCGGCGCGTGGAGGAGCTGGGAGCCTCCATCAGCGACTATTACGAGGCGACGCCCGATCTACTGGTCATCGGGCTTCTCAAGGGATCCTTCATCTTCCTGGCCGACCTGGTCCGCCGCATCCGGACACCGCACGAGATTGCGTTCCTGGGCATCGAGAGCTACGGGGACTCAATGCAATCCAGCGGGCGGATCGAGATGACCTACAACCCCCATGCTCGGATTCAGGGACGATCCGTACTGCTCGTCGATGACATTGTCGATACCGGCCAAACGATGAACTTCGTCTTCCCGATTCTGGAAGAACGGGGAGCCAGTGACATTCAGGCTTGCGTGCTGCTTCACAAGCGCAAGGCCGGGAACCTCAAGCGCGACGCGCGCTGGGTCGGCTTTGACGCACCGAAGGACTTCCTGGTGGGGTATGGGCTTGGCCTGGGCGAGCAATTCCGACATCTCCCCTACATTGCGTCTGTGGAAGGCGATACCTGACGCCAAGTCCGACAGCTCCGCGTATAGTTATTCCATGCGTACCGGCAAGTTTCCATTGCTGCTGGCGGTCCTCGCGACGATCTGGCCGGCTGCAGGCGGTTTGAGCGCACACGAGGCACAGTTGCAGAACGCCGAAGCGCAGGCCGCCCGTACACGCATAACGCCCGCGCCGCCGTTCGCCGAACCGTACGGACAGCCGGGCGCACGCGCCGCGCTCGAAGCGGCGAACGCCCTGCTTGCGTCGCTGAGCGCCGAGCAGGCGGACGCGATCGTGTTGCCCGCCGACAGCCCACAGCGCGCCAACTGGTCCAACCTGCCCTCCGGTGCATTGCGCTTCGAGCGGAGCGGGCTGCGCCTGGGCGACCTGACGCCCGCCCAGCTCCAGCGGGTGTTCGACTATCTCGCAGCGGCGCTGGGCCCCCACGGTTACGAAACAGCCACCGAAGTGGTCGCTGCCGATGCCGTCCTGGCGGCTTCGCCGAGGGCAGCGTCCGCCGGATGGTCGGACGATAACTACTGGCTCGCCTTCTTCGGCCAACCGACACTCTCCGGCCCCTGGGGCTGGCAGTTCGGTGGGCATCACCTGGCGATCAACGGGAGTTTCGCGGACGGACGCGCGACCGGCCTGTCGCCCACATTCGTCGGCGTCGAACCCGCCAGCTTCCGGATCGACGGCGCCCGCGCAACACCCTTGCGGGACGAACTCGCCGCCGGCCACGCCGTCATGCAAGCCTTGCCCGGGTCGCTTCGGGCGCAGGCGTCGGTCTCCCCGCGGCCGCGCGGGGTGGAGGCCGGGGCGGGACGGGACGGAGTGATTCCCGAAGTTCTGGGCAGCGCCGTCGCGGGGTGGCCCGGCGAAGCCCGCGCCCTGCTGCTTAAGACCATCGGCCACTGGGTGCTGCTGCAGCCGCGCGAGAGCGCCGATGCGCGCATGGCGGCGCTGGAGGCCGGGCTCGACGACCTCCATTTCGCCTGGAACGGCCCTCACGAGACCGGCGATGACGGGAACGTTTACTTCCGCATCCAGGGACCAACGCTGATCATCGAGTTCTCGACCGAAGCGGGCATCGGCGCGGACGGTTGGCACTTCCACTCGATCTACCGCGACCCGACCAATGAATACGGCGCGGGCGCAGCGCCCTAGCGTGCCGGCGGGCGGATCGGCGGCCGTTTACAACTCTCCTCCGGCGGGGGATTGGGCTGGCTGTAGCCGACCTTCAGATCGCCTGCTGTAGTAATCACGATGTCGATGTGGTCGTCGAAGGGCACATCCGCACACCCTTCGATCCTTCCCTGGGGCCATTCTTTCGGGCCTTCATGGTCGCCCCGGTCTGTGCCGAGAATGCGCGAAGGAAGCACCCCGGCCCTGATGTAGCGCTCAACGGCAGCCGTTCTGGGAAGTTCGTACCGGTGTCCCGACGGGAAAATGACCCATTGGGGAGCAACGCTCGCAATGAACTCGGGGGAACTGGAGCTGATCGAACCGTGATGCGGAGCAACGATGACATCGGACTTGATGCTTACGGAACCTGCGTTATCAAGCATGTATTTCTCGCTTGCTATCGTCTGATCGCATTCGTCAATCTCATAGTGCTCACAGCCGATGGCATCGCCGGTGAGCAGCACGGACCTGTCGGCGAAATCCAGGCGAATCACGATGCTCGGCGAGTTGCGTGAATGGGCCGGTTGGAGCTCGCCCCATTCCTCCGGCGGCACCGAAAAACCGGACACAAGAGTCAGCGTTGTCTCTCCGAATTGAAACCGTGTTCCCGCTGAAACAGCCTGTTCGCTGAGATTCAGCACTTCCGCACCCTCTGCCCTTATCGCCTGATCCGCTTCCTCCCAAACCACTACGTCGCCCTGGAATACTGTTGCCTTCTTCCCGGGTCGTATGATCTTGCTCACCTGGTACGCGCCGAGTATTGCCGGCGCACCGCCAATATGGTCCCGATCCGCGTGACTGAGCACCATGAGGTCGATTTCCTCAGAGCGCGGGATGACTTGCTCGATGGCTTCCAGGCTCGCTTGCCGCTCCCAGTCCTCCCATCGCCCCGTGTCATAGACCAGGTATTGATGATCCCGCTCGCCCGATTCGTCCATGGCCGGCATTCTCGCGACGATAGCGTTGCCATGGCCGACGTCAATGACGCGCACATGCAGGTCCGCGTCACCGGCAACGGGCCCCTGTGCAAACGCGTTTAGCGCAAACAGCGCCAGGCATGCGACCCATCCGGTCGTCCCGATTCTTGCAGGGATGTCAACTTCCGAGTTCATTTGCAGTTTGTGATAGCTGGCTGCTGGTTGAGTGTCTGTAAGACTGTCCGTATCTGATATTATCCGACATACGGAGGATCGCTGAATGCCAAACGTACACCTTACCCAACCAATGGAAGCTTATGTCAAGGGACGGATAAAGTCCGGAGCGTACGCCAACGTGAGCGAAGTCGTGCGGGCCGGAATCCGGCTTCTTATGCAACGGGACGGCGCGCGGCAATTCTACGCAATGAAGTCGGACCTGGAGCGCGCCGTACGGGATGCCGAATCCGGCCACTTTGACGACTTCGACCCCCAGGCCTACGAACCGGACGCCTACCGGACGATTGCTCCGACGCCATGACGATTCGACTGTCCCGCCTGGCTAGGCGGGACCTGGATGATATCCGCCGCTACACATTGGACACCTGGGGGCGCGATCAATGGCTGAAATACTATCGGGGCCTGGTACGCGCTTTTGAAGACATCATGGCCAACCCTGACGGCGGGCGCGACCGAAGCCTCTTTGCGCCGGGTCTGCGGTCGGTCGACTATGAGAAGCACGTTATTTTCTTCGCACGAGTCTCGGCAGCCGAAAATACGCCGGTGATCCTGCGAATCTTCCATCAACGCCGCAACATGCCCGCGCTGACCTATTTCGAGTCTCTGGGAGGCTGATTCGGCATCCGCGGCGAGCCCATTAGTAAAAGACCGCTCACGCCAGGAACCGCGCACTGTTCGCTTCCAGTATGTTGGTTCTGATCATTGAGTGCGTCCGGGCGAGCCGTCCGCTGCTCGTTTTCAATTGCTTCGTTGCCGGTCTTGCGAGCAAGGGGCATGGGGGAATATCCAGGCTCAACCGGGTTTGCGCGCCCGGGTGACGTAGGGAAACGGATAAGGACCGTCGGTCATGCCGAAGCGTTCGATTTCGACAAAACCGATGTCTTGCAGCAGGGCACGCACATCCAGCGTCGCCGACTCACGCCAGAATGGCTCGCCTTCGTTCCGGGCTCCGAAATCCGCCTTCCACTGCATGAATTTATCGAGTTCTTCATAGGGCGGAACATCGCCAAAGACCGTGAGTCCGCCCGGTTTCAATACGCGGTATGTTTCCCGAAAGGTGCGCTCCGTCACGTCAACCGGTATTTCATGCAAGATCGCATATGACGCCACGACATCGAACGAGTCGGCCTCCAACCCGGTATCCTCACCGGAACACTTGATCAGCTTTACGGTTGCGCCCATTGCATTGAGCGTACGCTGCGCCTGCTCAAGTTGACGGATGCTGATGTCGCATGCCGTTATGTCGGCATCCGGATGACGCCGCGCCAGAACTCGCGTGAACTGCCCGGAACTGCACCCGATTTCCAGAACGCGGCCGCTGCCAATGTCGGGAAGAGAGTCGGCAAGCGCCCAGCGTTGCGCGTCTATGTCCCCCGAGGCGATCCTGGACACCAGGTACCCGTGAATGAGTTCGCCGTAGACGAAGCCCATGTAGGGATGGCCGTCCCACCCCCCATGGGTGCGGTGAATCCAATGGTCTGTCCACCACGACGGTGGCTGGTAAGCCGGGTTGTGGGCCCGCTCAATCCTTGATCAAGACCGCAAGCAAACGCTTCTCCCATTTCTTCAAAGGCCCGAATGGCAATCTGCCCGTGGTTATTGCAGTACCAGTCACGGCAAAGATTGCTGACACGAAACCCCGCCATCCTGCCTGCTATGTCCAGAATTTGCTGATCTCTCGAGTCGAGGTCCTCCGCGAGAGATTCCTCATCAAGACCGGCCGCCCTCACGGCCTCCGCGACCGGACGCGCCTTGACGCCGATTTGACCCGCTATTTCGGCCGCAAAATCAAGAGAGGCTCGACCGTACTGCCTGAGTTGATAATCCATATCCGGTTCTCCGTTTTAACAATCTACGCAGATACCCGAGTGAGGGTCTACCCATAGACTGAGCCACTTCGGATGCGATATATAACAAATTCTAGACGAAGAGGGAGGATGTCGGATGAAGCGCAAGCGCTGCCCGGTCGAGCTCGGAAGAGGAGCTGCTGTTGTGGCCTGCGTCGTTCTGTTGGGCGCTCAGTCCCCGGTAGCAAGCGCTCAAGGCGCCGACGATGTTCTTGTTGAGCGGTTCAACACGCAGGGGCATACCAGCGGGCCCGACGGCTACAAGTGGTATGAGCCGACCGAAGCCATTGCCGGCGCGCACGACGGTTTCTTCGAGGTCGTTCCGCCGGAGGTCCGCACCATCTCCGAAGACGCGCTGGCCGATGCCCGCGCCTACGCCCGGCGCAACCGGTCCGAGAGTCTGCTCGTCTGGCATCGCGGAGCGCTGCAGTCGGCGGATTACTGGATGGGTCTGGGGCCGTCCGACGTGGTCAATTCCCGCAGCATGCACAAGATGGCCGGCGGCCTGCTCATCGCCCGCGCCATTGCCGACGGCCACGTCGATTCGCTTGACGATTCCGTTGCCAATTACATTCCGCATTGGCGGGGCACGGACAAGGAACCCATGACCATCCGCAACGTGTTGCATATGTCGAGCGGGCTGCGCTGGTTCGGCATCCGCGACGAACCGATTACCGGGCTCAGTTCCCGGCGCTATCTCAGCCCGTACTGGGACGAGGTCCTGCTCGAAGAGATTCCCATGTCGTTCACGCCGGGAGCGGAATACGACTACAGCGATATCACCGCCGACGTCATGCCCCACATCATTCAGGGAGCCACCGGCCAGCGCTATGCGGAGTATTTCTCCGAAGCCTTGCTCAAGCCCTTGGGCGCGCGCGGCGGATTTATCTGGGTCAACCGGGAAGGCGGAATGCCCCATGGCGGCTGCTGCCTGATGCTGCCGCCGGAAACCTGGCTGCGTTTCGGCCTGTTGCTCATGAACGGTGGCGCCTGGGGCGACAAACAACTTCTCCCTGGCTACTGGATGACGGAAATGCTGACGCCGTCGCCCAACAATGAACAGTTCGGCCTGATGATCTGGCTGGGCAAACCGTATGCGGAACGCCGCCTTTACCACCGCCCGGACTCGTGGCTCAACGACGTGCCCAAGCCCGGCGTCTACCACTCGGAGCCGTTCCTCGCCGATGACCTGTTTCTGTTCGACGGATCCGAAGGCCGGTCGGTCGTGATCGTGCCGTCCGAGCAGTTGGTCATTGTCCGCACCGGCTTCCGGCCGCTCCCCGAGCAGCCGGAGTGGGACAATGCCTTTGTGCCCAACACGATCATCCACGGAATCAGGCGCGCCGAGGGCGACAGCGCCCCATGACCCGACGGATCATCGCCGCGCTTGTCGTCCTCATCGTGGCCGCAGTTGCATTAGATTGGACCTTCTGGTCCCGCTTCATCACCATCCGCGATCAAACAGCCATCAGTCTTCCCGGCTGGATCAGTCCGACGGCCACGGTTGAGGGGGACTTCCGCGAAGCGCTGGTGACCCTTGACCCGGCTGACCGGGTCCTGTCCTCAAACGCGATTGCCGAACTGGTGGACTATGCGGAGCAAGTCGAATCGTTTTCTCTCATCGTCCATCAGGGCGATGCGATTCAGTTCGAAGCCTATTGGCGGGAGTTCGGCCCCGATGACGTGACCGAAACCTATTCGATGGCGAAGTCGGTGCTGGGCCTGACGTTCGGCTTCGCGATGGAAGACGGGTTCATCGGGTCCATCGACGATCCGGTGACTGCCTATGTTCCCGAGTGGGAAGGCACGGACAAGGAACGCCTGACCATTCGCCACGTGCTGCAGATGGCCAGCGGCCTGGAACATTTCCGTTTCGATTTCCGTTTCCTGCAAAACCCCTATCACAAGGCCATACGGCTGTTTATCGGTTCCGGCATGGAGAATGCCCTTCTCCGCTTCGATCTCACCGCAACACCGGGAACGGAATTCGCCTACAACAGCGCCAACACCCAGTTGCTCATGCTGATTCTCCAGCGGGCGACGGGCCGTGCCTATGCCGACTACGTTTCGGAAAAGCTCTGGCGGCCGTTGGGCGCCAAACCGGCCACGCTGTGGATGGACCGCGACGGCGGCATGCCCAAGGCCTACGCGTTTTTCCAGGCCCGCCCGCGGGACTGGCTGCGTATCGGCCTGGCCATCAGGAATGAAGGCGTCGTTAACGGGCGGCAGGTCATTCCGGCGCAGTGGCTTGCCCTCATGACCACGCCGTCTCCCAACAATCCCAAGTACGGCCTGCAGACATGGATCGGGTCGCCGCACGTGAGCGAACGGTTCTACAACCGCAACACGCCGTTCGGCATCAAACAGGAGAAGCCGTTTCTGGTGGATGACCTGGTGTTTTTCGACGGCGGCGGCGGGCAGCGGGTCTACGTTATTCCGTCCGCCGATCTGGTGATCGTTCGAACCGGCATGCCCTCACCCCACTGGGATGATGGCGTGATTCCCAATATCATCCTTCGCGATCTCGGCTACGGACAAGGCCCATCATGAAGGGTCCGGACATCGGCATCGTCGGCGCCGGCCTGGGCGGCATGACCGCCGCCGTTGCGCTTCAGCAGCGCGGCTTCAACGTCACCGTCTATGAACAGGCGCGGGCCCTGGGGGAAGTCGGCGCCGGCATTACTGTGGGGCCCAACGTAAACAAGGTCCTCGATGGTCTGGGCCTGGAAGACGCGGCGGAATCCTTTGCCGGTGCATCCACGACGTTCGGCACGCTTCACTACAAGACCGGCGCGCGGATCCTGTTTACGGAGCGGAGTCCGGAGGAGGCACTCGAGACCCGGGGAGCACAGACGCGGCATATGCACCGGGCGGATCTGCACAAGATCCTGGAAGACGCGCTCGACAAGGAGCGCGACACCCTTCGCCTCGGACACAGGCTTACGGACATCGAGCAGGACGACAGCGGCGTGACCTTGAGTTTTGCCAACGGCGTGACCGACCGGCGCGACATTGTCATTGCCTGTGACGGTCTCAAGTCCGTGGTGCGCGACAAGCTGTTTCCCACGGAACCACCCCGCTACACCGGCTTCATGGCATGGCGTGGCCTGGTCGATGCCGCCGATGTGCCGGAAGTCCCCCATGTGCCCCACTTTGCCTCCTATCCGGCCGAAGGCAGTATGTTTTCCCGTTATCCCGTGCGCCGGGGCGCCCTGATCAACTGGGTGGCCAACGCCTACCGGCCGGACGACATAGGCGAGGAAAGCTGGTACGCGCAGACGGACATCGACGAGGTTCTCGAAGAGTTCGGGGACTGGCATGAAGACGTCGTGCGCATTCTCAAGGCGTCACCCGGCGGGAGGTGTCTGCGCTGGGCGCTCTCAAGCCGCCAACCGCTCAACGGCTGGATTGCCGGACGCGTCACCCTGTTGGGCGATGCCGCCCATCCCATGACGCCCTTCTACGGCATGGGCGCGGGACTGGCCTTTGAAGACGCCGCGGTCCTCGCCCGCTGCTTTGAAGCCGAGGAAGGGGACTGGCGGGCGGCCTTCCCGCGCTACGAGCGGGCACGCCTCGCCCGGGCCAACAGGTTCCATGTGCAATCGCTTGAGCGCGGCAGGATTTACATGAGCGCGGACCCCACGGACCGGGCGAAGGAGCCCACCGCCGGCATGGAAGCGGAGTTCGGCTACAACGCCATGACGGTGCACCTTCCGTGACCTCCAGCGAAGCAAGTTACGCGCGCCTTGGCTCTCTCGTCCTGGAGAGGGATGTCAGCAGAAAAAATGCCCTGACCATTTTGTTCGCGGGCTTCTGGACGATCGGCTTCGTGACGTTCCTGAACTTCATGAATCCGTACGTTTTTGCGCTGCTGGGAATTCCTGAAGGAGAGCAAGGCTCGCTGGCCGGCCTGCTCGTGTCGCTGCAGGAAATCACGCAGATCGCGATCTGCGGCCTCATAGGCGCCTGGTCCGACCGCGTTGGCCGCCGTCCAATCTATGTCGGTGCGGTGGTTTTGCTTGCAGCGGGGTTCGTGGCTTACCCGTTGGCCTCAAGTGAAGCGCAACTGATTGGGCTTCGCATCGCTTATGCGATCGGGGCCACGGCCTGCACCGTGATGATGTCCACCTGCCAGGGTGAATACATCACCGACAAATGCCGCGGTCGCTGGATAGGAGTCGTGGCGATCGTCAACGCCCTGGGCGTAGTCGTAATGATCGCGGTTTTCTCAAAGCTTCCGGTGTTCTTCGGGCAGCTGGGGCTGAGCGACGTCAATGCACTGCGCGCCAGTTTCTGGGTCTGCGCAATAGCGGCTCTCCTGCTGGCGATCGTTCTTCATTTCGGGCTGCAGGCCCCCGGTCCGGGAGCGACGAGTTCAACGCCGAACCTATTCAGTCAGACGGCGAAGGGCCTGACCCTGGTAAAACAACATCCCTTGCTGGGCTTGAGTTATCTGACGGCCTTTGCTTCAAAAGGCGACCTGGTGATTGTTACGACCTTTTTGTCACTTTGGGTCACGCAGGCAGGCATTGCCGCCGGCATGTCGCCGGTCGAAGCCGTAGCGCGGGCGGGCATGGTTTTCGGTCTGGTTGCAGGCTGCGGTCTGTTCTGGCCCTTCGTCATCGGCACGCTACTTGATCGTGTCCCGCGCCTGGCTGGGATCGCAATCTCATTTGCAGTCGCAAGCGTGGGTTACGTCAGTGTGGGGCTGATCGACGATCCGCTTGGGCCGATGATGTGGGTTGCGGCCGTCCTGGTCGGGATTGGCCAGGCCAGCGCCATCGTAAGCGCCGGCGTTCTGATCGGCCAGGTGGCGCCCGAGGGCTACAAGGGCACCGTTTTCGGGACCTATGGCGTCGCCGGTTCAGCCGGCATCGTGACCCTCACCTTTGTCGGCGGTCTGATGTTTGATGCCTATGGGGCCAGCAGCCCATTTCTCCTGATGGGCGGCGTAAATGCGCTCGTTGTGGTTGCCATCTGGCTTCTGTTGCGCTGGCAAAGAGCAAACGAGCCACCTGCCTTGAAGCGGAGTTCGGCTACAACGCCATGAAGGTGGGAATTCAGCGTTCCGGCGTTCGCATCTGCGGGTAATCCGTCCACGCATTCACCCGCCCTTCCCAGGGCGCCTCGGAACTGAAGATGGTGGGATGAATCGTCTCGACCAGTTTCCGGTCCGAGAGTGAAATCGCATCCCGGTTCGGGAGTTTGATGCCGTTGGTGTTCCAGACGAGAAAGCCGGGTTGCTGCCCCATGAGCAGCCAGGGCCACCAGATCATGGACTGATTGAGCGAATAGGTGGCTGACGCCCTGGCAATGGAGGGGTCGGCGAGTTCGCGCACCAGTCCGTTGCTGGTCGTCTTTTCCGAGTACAGGAGGTCCGGGCCGGAGTATTCGAGCGGCCAGGTGTCCGGATCGAGCGGGTGCTTGAGGTATACGCCGGCCGAATACCGCGAGGTCCAGACCCGTTCACCGGCTTGCGACCACTCCATGGCGAACGGGTTATCGGGGCCGTACCGGGAAACCCGCGAGCCGTCGGCGCGCAGGAACTGCGGTCCCTGGTCCGTCCACAGAGACTGCCCCCGGCCTTCGCGCTGATGAAAAGGACGCACCCTGCGGCCGTTGAGCGGATTGACGAACGACTCGAGCGGTTCGGTTTCTCCCTGCCCGTGATAGACGGTGGCTTCCCAAATGCTGATTTGATGGCCTTCCGGCCGAACCTCCACCTGGCGGCGAATGACGGTTGTGCTGTCGACCAGCCGAACCGGGGCGCGGCCGGGGACCACGGCTTCCAGGCTGCCCTTGTACATGTGGAAGATGGTGTCGTCTTCGAGGCTGGCCAGGATCTTGATGAACGCACGGACATGGGACGCCGGCGTCGGGAACTCCAGCTTCGGAAGCGGTGACGCAGCGTTTGCGGGAGTGGGAAGCAAGAAATCGGTTGCAGCCGCACCGGCGGTTGCAAGAGCGGCTCGGCGGGTCAGCATGGTTATGGGTTTCCTCTCAATTGTGCTTCGGTGACACGCGGCATCTCGCCGCAAGCCGGAACGTTTCCCGAGACGACGGGACCTTCGTTCGCCCGCTTGCAGATCCAGTGATCGTACTGCGGCTTTATCGTGGGATCATCAATGATGAAGGTCTTGTTGAGGCAGCGCTCGGCGCCGATGCAGGCAACAATCTGCTCGTTCAGATCGACGCGCAGCACCCCGCCGAACTTCGTCAGGTCCGTCGTCATATGGGACGTGCCGCTACGCTTGTCGGCATCGGGATGAAAAGGGTTGGAGGGAATCAGCACGCCAACGCGGATGATGGTGTAGGGCACGCCGGAATCCCGAAGGGTGTGTTCGGATTGGTTCATGTCCTGGGACAGCTCGTACAGCGGCGGGCTAAGCGGGCAGTCTTCCCTGGGGTTGTCGCCGCAACCGCCGCCGATGCTGATGAACTGCCTGACGCCCATGCGCTTGGCCCAGGGGACGAAGTTCTCGTACATCTGCGTATAGCTTTGCTCGGTGCCGGGCCAGACCTGCACGGTCTCGAACATCACGTCGAATTGCCTGCCTTGAAGGGCGGCGTCCACTTCGTCCGCCTCCATGGCGTCGCCGACCACGTAGTCGACGGGCACGCCTTCCAGTTTGGAACGGTCGGTGGTGGACCGGACAAACGCCGTGACGTGATCGCCGCGCTCGATCAGCATCCTGGCGACCGCCGATCCCGCATGGCCGGCCCCGCCGATGATCAACACGCGCTGCGACGCTGTGGCCGCAGTTGAGACGAGCAAGACAAACGCCGCGGTAACGCCCAGCGTATGAGTCAGCAGAGATCTCGGCATGATCACCCTCCCCTTTGCAATCGGACCAAGTTTATCGCTGGAAGCAGCGACAGGCCGAAGACCTCGCTGCTCTCGCGATCAATATTATCGCATTACGATAATATGATAATATGGCATAGTGATTGAAACGTTCGGGAACGATCTGGCGGCGGATCTGTTCAGCGATAAACACAGCAGGGCCACGAGATCGTTTCCGGCCGCACTCCGGCGGGCCGCCAGACGCAAACTGCTTTACCTGCATGACGCGTTCCGGCTCAAGGACTTGCGGGCGCCGCCGGGCAACCGGCTCGAAGCATTAAAAGGGGACTGGAAAGGCTACTACTCGATTCGGGTCAACAACCAGTGGCGACTGGTATTTCGCTGGATCAATGGCAACGCCTTTGAAGTCCGGATCGTTGACTACCATTGACGGAGAAGACCATGGCAGGACTACCTGAAAACCCATTCCATCCTGGGGAGATTCTCCTTGAGGAGTTTCTTCAGCCTGCGGGCATTACGCAAACGGCGATGGCCGCACGGCTCGGCTGGACGACAACGCGGCTGAACGAACTGATCAAGGGCAAGCGGGGAATCACTGCCACGGGCGCGCTGGATCTCGCCGATGCATTGGGCACATCGCCGAAAGTATGGATGAACCTCCAGGCGACCTATGATCTGGATAAAGCCATCAAGGCACGGCGCGCTGCCTGATTGACCTTCCGCTGGCGACGGTGAGTAGGCACTTCAATTGCCCAATATCCCCCGTCCTTCACCTGAGTCCAGGAAAATGGGAGCTTGTCAGCGGCTCTCGCTAAGATCGCCGCCCTCGGGGCTGACTGTTCCCCCGGAATCCGAGCAGTTACAGGTGGACAGATCCGCAATCAGGACTTTCTGAGGTACTGCAGCCCCTTGTAGAGGAACAGGGCGGCGACGACCGGGTCAATCAGCAACCAGATCGTGGCGTTCTCAAGCCCGCTTTCCGAAACCTTGGCGATGTAGTTATAGGCGTACAGATGCGCCGCTATGGCGAAGGTGCAAAGCGGAACCGCCCCGCCTTTAGAGCGAATGATCTCGGCGATAGTCGCTGCAAACCCGACCAGCACAAGTACGTCAACGTAGTTGAACAGCGGCGTTGCCGCCACCGGACTCGCCGCAAAGTACAGATTGGCTGCAGTCAACAGGCCTGCCGCGACCAGCAGCAAGTAGCCAAGCCACTTGTGCAATGGATTCCTCGATTCAGTCATGATGTCTCCTTTACCGGTCGCGGAACGCGGTCTGCTTTTCCACCAAGGGCTCGCGCCAGTTGATCGATGTTGGGGGTCTTGATGTCCCGATTGCCGTACGCCCCAAGCAGGTTGGGACTCTGGTTGTCGGTCATGATGAGAAGCACGTTAGGCCGGTCCTGGGCCGTGACGCCGGTCGCGAACAGGGCTGCCAGAGCGGCAGATGCATAGACCATGCAGTAGGTTCATTGGATGGGTAGCCCCTCAGGGCTGAGAGGCCCCCTGCGTGCGCCTCAGCACCGCAACATAAATCAGCGCGGTTACGAACATGGTCAGGCTGTAGGTTGCAGCCGGCACCGTCGCAAGCCCGCCGCCGAACAAGAGCACCGCGATGGCGATGGCAAGCGTCCCGTTCTGCAGCCCGCACTCGATCGCAATGGCCGTTCGCTGTTTCGGTCCGGTGGCGAACCACCGCGCCAACTGGTAAGCGACTGCCATCATCACCAGGTTCAGGGCAAGAGTAGCCAATCCGGCCTGGGCGTAATAGTCGGCGAGGTTGTTGCGTTCCTGAAAGATGGCTCCCGCGAGCACGAGCACGAACAACACGGCGGACAAGGCGCGGGCCGCCGGTTCGATCCGCAGCGCAATACGCTCGGCATAACGTCGGACAAGCAGGCCGATCGCGACCGGGACGGTGACGATCAGGAAAACGCTGATCGCCGTGTCGGCGACCGTGATGTCCTGCATCGCCTGCTCGCCGATGAAATGGCCATAGGCGAAGACGACCACAAACGGAATCGTGATGACGCTCAGCAGGCTGATCACCGCGGTCAGCGAGATCGACAGCGCCACATCGCCGCGCGCGAATGACGTCAGGAGGTTGGAGGTCACTCCGCCCGGGGCGGCGGCAATGATCATCATCCCCAGGGCGAGTTCCGGCGCCATGGGCCAGATGCTGGCAAGGAGAAAGGCGACTGCCGGCAGCACGACGATCTGCGACGCCGCACCGACCGCGAAATCCCGCGGGCGACGCGCCACCCGGACAAAATCGTCGAAGGTAAGCCCCAACCCAAGCGCCAGCATGATGAACGCAAGCGCTATCGGCAGAACGACGTCAGTCACAATTCCCATGCTTCCTCCTGAACCCGATTATCCTGCCGTCGTGCGACCAACGGCGTCGATTGCCGAATGGTACCGCGTGAACTCCGGTTGGTTACCGTCGCAAGGAGCGCAGCCATTCGATCAGGTTGTCGGCCGTTGGCCGTTCGAAGAAGCCCGGCGATTCGAAGACACGCCACTCCGGCGAGTATTCCCGCCCCTCAAAGCCCGGCCGTAATGAAGCGCCGGGCGGTGCGTCCACCACCGGCTGAAGCACGTCCCGAAGCGAGACGCAGCGACGGTCCAGACTCACGCGTTCGGCCTCAAGTTCAGCATTCGCCAATACCCCTGCGACGAGTTTGTCACTGCCCCCAACGTAGGTGGCTTCCGCATCGATCTCGGTGGCAACGCACCAGCTCCGATCTTCGGGCCAAACAAGATTGGCGGACAGATGTTCGGTATCGTTGTTGAAGAAGGACTGGTCGATGGCGGTGAGGGGCGCTCGAAAAAGGTGCCAGCGCCGGTGTGGCGCGGAAAGCGCAGGCGCCTTGCGTTGCGATTCCGTCAGGTGGCCATACCCTTCCCAGATGCCGAACCAGCAGGAATCCGGTTTCCCCGTGGCCGTTGCGAGCAGGCTCTGCAGCGATCGCGCGAGGTCCGGTTCGAGCGACCCTTCGCGGGGACCCCCAATCCAGGCGTCCCCGCTGCGAATCAAAGGAACAAGGTCCGCTCCCGCCAATTCGTCCACAATCCACCGTCCGTCGGCTAGCCGGCGGTACTGCATCAGCCGCGACCGGGTGACGCCAGCCTCCTCGTAGAGGGCACGGTCGTACACAATCGGTAGATCCGATGCAGCGACGTCAGACCAGCGGATCGCTACGAAGTGTCCGCGACCGGCACGAAAATTCGCCAGATTTTCCTCGGTGCAGACGCAACGGTACGCGCGATGGCGCACGGCAGCATATGCTTCGAATCCGCCCGGAATCACGCTGGACACGCGTGCCCAATCTCCCTGGCGCAAGGCCGCGCCGATCCACTCGGCGCCGGCTGCGTTGCGCGCCGGCAAGAATGGCTTAGTCATGGGATGCCGCCAAGTCGTCGAGAGCCATACTGTGAAGCGACAAAGTGTTGCAATACCGCTATTCGATTCAGTTTTCTTGCCGGCAGTTGGGGGGGAAACCTACTGCTGCGCCAGCAGGATCGAACACGCTCATCCTGCACTCGTTTCTCCCGGGCGACTCGGGAAATCTGTCGCGAAACACCAGTGCCAGGGTTCAAAGGCATAGCCACAGTTGTTTCCTCGCGGGTATGAGAGGCTGAAACCGAACCCCCCTGCGAACCTGACGAGCCAGTCGAACGCCTCAGTCTGCTCAAATTCCTCGTCAAGGACTTTGCAGTTTGGTGTTCCGATATCAACGGCCCGACCCGTATGGTGCTCGCTGCAACCCGGAGGAGCAGAGATGCGAAAGATCTCCTCCCAGTTCTGGCCTGCGATGAGTTTTCGTTTGATGATCTCAAGCTGTCGGTCAAAACTCCGAAACGCGGATACCAGGAACAGTTCAACGCCGTCATGATTTGCCCGTTCGCTCATTGACTTCCACGCAGTCACGGTAGGTGGGGTTAGCAAGAGCCCGCGACCAGCCGCATCAAATTCCACCACGGCCAGTTGCTCGGCATCAGCGTACATTGGGAGTCTTCGATTCTCCAGAAACTCGAGTGATACCCCAAGCGCCGTCAGCGTCTCCCCTACTTTCTTTGCCAACACGGAACGCTTGACGCGCACGGTGGCCTGCTCCGTCCGGTCCGGCTCGACCAGTTCGGCATTCCGCCAAAAGTCGTCATCCAACTCGGGAAATTCGCTGAAGTCAATATCCTGATCCTTGGCGGCCGCGATATGCCTGGGAGATAGAGGTTTATCGTGTTTTCTCATGGTACGCCTGCCTTTCTTTGCGGGATGCGGGGCGTTCGGCAATCAGGACTTTCTGAGGTACTGCAGCCCCTTGTAGAGGAACAGGGCGGCGACGACCGGGTCAATCAGCAGCCAGATCGTGGCGTTCTCAAGCCCGCTTTCCGAAACCTTGGCGATGTAGTTATAGGCGTACAGATGCGCCGCTATGGCGAAGGTGCAAAGCGGAACCGCCCCGCCTTTAGAGCGAATGATCTCGGCAATAGTCGCTGCAAACCCGACCAGCACAATTACGTCAACGTAGTTGAAAAGCGGCGTTGCCGCCACCGGACTCGCTGCAAAGTACAGATTGGCTGCAGTCAACAGGCCTGCCGCGACCAGCAGCAAGTAGCCAAGCCACTTATGCAATGGATTCCTCGATTCAGTCATGATGTTTCCGCAACCGGCCCCAAGCGCAATTGTCAGAGGTTAGCGTACCCCGCAGGCCAGGCGCGTGGAGGCAAAAGCTAGCCGGAATTGCCTTTGATTTCAAAGTGGAGTTGCCCCGCTTTCGTGGACAGTTAAGTATTTGGGATTCATGCGGGAGAAGATCAGAACCACGCGAAGAGAACGAAGACATTATCGCGTCCACATAAGTGAGCGTGGCGCGAATGCTGAACCAGTCCGTCAGGTTGCCTTGCGCTTCCAGATCGATGCCCTTGTACTCGGAATCACCCGGCCCCCGGAAGGCCGTCGTCCCGCCTGTGGGAAGCAGAATGACGGAGGCGAAGGGCTGGTTTTTCCGGTCAATGCAAAAAACGGCAGCGGTAATTGCCCAGTTGTTGCCAGGACCAGGAAGGAACACATCTTCGAGTAGATTGACACTACATGTGCGTTACCTGATTCCCGAGTGTCGGGCAAGCTGGGAATCAGGTCAGGGGGGAGAAGATTCGCGTCCGGGACGTGAATTCTTATAGAGGGACCTTTCCTTGAGCCAATTATTGACCCCCCGCAACGATAACGTCATTGACCTGGCCTCGCGCGAGCACCCCGGACGCAAGCAGCGGATGGAGCTGCTTTTTGCCCAGCATGCTCCGGCCTTGCGCCTGTTCCTGCGGGGCCGCTCGCTTCCGCAAGACCAGGTCGAAGATGTGGTGCAGGAGCTGTTCGCGCGGCTGCTGGGGGTAGAGGGGTTGGAGCAGCGGCTGACCGATTCGGCCGGCAGCGTTCGGTCCTTTCTCCTGACCATGGCCAACAACCTGGTCGTCGACCGGTGGCGCAGGCGGCAGGTGCGCCAGGCCTACGCCTCGGTGCAAAGCGAAGTCGAAGGCGAGCGGATGGATGAGCGCACACCGGAGCGGATCGTCGCGGCCGAGCAGGAACTGGAGGCCATGCGAGCTGAAATTCTGGACATGCCCCTGAATTGGCGGGTGGCGCTGATTTTGCAGCGCTTCCGCAACATGAGCTACGACGAGATTGCCGTGCACATGGGGGTGACGGTGCGGCAGGTCGAGCGCTACCTGCGACGGGCCGTGCGGCGAATCCACGAGGCGCGGCGGAAGATCGAGGGCAAAGGAGAACGATCGTGATAAAGAACCTTCGGGAAATCATGAGCGGTGATGCCGAGCACGCACTGGTGCGGCTTTGGTCCGACCAGCTCTCGGAAGCCGAATCGGCGGCGATCCAGGACCGGATGCAGGGCGATCCGAAGTACCGGAACAAGTTGCTCGGGATTCTTGCAGATTTCGCTTCGATTGAAGCCTTGGCCGGCGACCGCGCGATTGAAGAGATCGCCCGGGAATACCGGCATCTGATCCGGGAGCGCCGGGCGAAACGGCGCCTGGTGCTGGGCATGGCCGCCGGGATCCTGGTCGCGCTGGGCGTTGTCTTGACTTATTTCTCGCCGTGGGCCGGCCCGGGCGACCGCGCCTTGCCCATGCACTTCACCCGCATCGGCGAGCAGCAGACCATCGAACTCGATGACGGCAGCGTGATCACACTCAATACCGGTGGTCAGCTGCTGGTGGACTACGGTGAGTCGGCCCGCCGGATCCTGCTGGAGCGCGGCGAGGCCTATTTCGAGGTGGCGGACGAGGCCCAGCGGCCCTTCATGGTGGACCTGGGTACGCACGCCGTCACCGCCGTCGGCACGGCGTTCAATATCCGCAAGGATCCGGAACGCTACCAGGTGGCGGTGATCGAAGGCGCGGTGGCGTTCCATGCGGTCATGGACGACGCAAACGCATCCGCGTCGCCGGTCTCGATCGCCGGGCCCGGGCCGCGCCGTGTCGAGGCCGGCTGGGTGGCCGAGTTTGATATGGGCCGCGATGTGCTCACCGCGTTTCGGCCCGAGTCCCTGGATCGCTACCATGATTGGCGTAGCGGCCTGCTCAGCTTTTCCTACGAGCCGCTGTCTCAGGTGGTGCAGGAACTTAACCGCTACTCGCGCAAGAAGATCCTGATCGAGGATGCCTCGGTCATGGAACTGAGCGTGGTCACGGCGATTCGTATTACCGACATCGATGCCGCACTGCACGGCCTGGAGCAAGCGCTGCCGATCCAGGTCACCCGGCACTACGACCGGGTCGTAATTACCGCATCGGCGCGAAATGAGGAAGAAAAACCAAGAAGGTGAAGACGATGAACCACATTCGACCAATTCGTAACCGGAGTGTTTCGCTGGCCATGGTACTGGCTGTACTCGCGTTCGCTGCGGCTGGCGCGCGGGCACAGTCCGACGAGGTGCTTACGCTCGACATCCCGGCGCAGGACGCCGGCTCAGCCCTGCTCACGCTGGCCAGGTCTTCGGGCATGCAGATCATGCTGGAGGGCAAGGACGCCGCGAAGGTCACAGTCGAAGGTTTGCAGGGCGATTACCGGCTGGAAGAGGCCCTGGCGGCTCTCTTGACGGATACCGGCCTGGCTTACGAGTTTTCCTCGGAGAACGTAGTCGTGGTTCAGGAGGTGGAGCAAGTCGCGGAGCCGGAGCCGGCCGACGAAGCCCCTGCCGAGGAGGCCCCCGCCGAGGATGACAAACCGCTCGAACTCGGGCCCCAGACCGTGACCGGCTCGCGGCTTCAGGGAGGCGATCCCACGGCGCGTGTATACAGTTTTACGGCTGAAGACATCGCCGCTCGAGGCGTATCCGACCTGGAGGAGTTGTTCCGTACGCTCCCCTGGTCGTTCCCGACCATGACCACGCAGACCAACATGGAGCCCTCCACCACCGATCAGGAATTCGAAAAGAACTTTGGCAGCCTGGCGTTGGGTTTGTCGGCGATTAACTTGCGCGCCTTCGGGTCGGCCAACACCCTGGTGCTGGTCAACGGCCGGCGGGTGGCCGGCTATGCGGGCGATGAGGACAACATCGTCAACCTTCTCAACGTGCCGCTATCTGCAATCGAGCGGGTGGACATTCAACTGGACGGCGCCTCGGCGGTGTATGGATCCGACGCCATCGGCGGGGTGGTGAATTTCATTACCAGGAAGAACTACAGTGGACTCTCGGCCACTTTCCGCGAGGAGTTCAGCTCCACGGAGGCGGACCGGCGAAACTTCAGCGTGAATGGGGGATACGCCTGGGACAGTGGCAACCTGACCGCCACTCTATCCCGCCATACGTCGAAGCCCATAGACCACCTCAAACTCTGGACCAGTCTTGATTTTCGCCCGCAATTCGGCCCGGAATTCGACGCACGACGCGATTCTCTGGGCCAGCCGGGCGTCGTTTGCGAATACAACCGCAGCTCGCGATTTCCCGGATGCCTCTGGCGCTCCGTGAGGAGGCAGCTACCGGCCGGTCATAGCGGCATGGGGGCCACGCCCGATGATTTCACTTCCGACCTTTCGCGCACCGATGAGTTCTTTCCCCAGAATGGAGCGGACTCCACCGATACTTCACTAAGCCTGCATGTAGAGCAATACATTACCGACAATTTGCGAGTGTACGCGGACGTGCTTGCTTCCGAATACGAAGCGTATCAAGAGTTTCCGACCAGATTCAGGAACTTTGTTGTTCCGGCCAGCAACGCCTACAACCCCTACGGTCGGCACGTTGTGGTGTCCTATCTTCCCTGGCGGGAGATCCAATCCGGCTTGATTCCGCATGCGTATACCCAAAGCGAAGACAAGCAGCGCAACTACAACGCGGGTTTTTTCTGGACGTTCGGCGGCGGCCACCAACTGGAAGTCAGCGCCGGGCGTTCGGAGTCGAGGAATTGGGCCTGGCAAATTCGTTCCGACTACAAGCGAAGTTTTCACGACCCCACGGCGGACAGGTTCTATGAGGCGCTGGCCAGTTCGGACCCGGCCGTGGCGCTGAACCTGTTTGGCGACGGCACGGTACAGGGCTCGGCCTTTGCCGAGTTGTTCGGCGTCGCTTTGGGGCCATCCATACGATCCAGCGATGTGACTCGCTTCGACTCGCTTTTGCGCGGGCAATTGTTCCGATTGTGGGGTGGACCTATCGTTTACGCGGTCGGCGCCGAGTTCCGTGAATTTGCCATTCGCCGCCACTCTGAACGGTATGCGGACGGCGGGCGGGAAAGCTACGGTGGGCTGGATAGCACCATCGGCGTGGAGCAACCCACTCGGGAGCTAAGCGCCTATTTCGCCGAACTTGCTTTTCCCATCGTTGGGCCGGACAATGCCCGGCCGGGGCTGCGCTCGCTGGTATTGAGCGTCCAGGCGCGCCGCGATAACTACAAGGCCACCGGCGGCGTCGGCGGCGCAATCAGGAGCAGGGATCCCGCCCTCATGGAATACCGCTACCTGCCCGGTGAAGGATGGCAATCGTTTCCGGATACCCGGATTTTTCAGATGCGTGCTGCGAACCTTGCAGAAACGAAGGAAAGCGCCACCAGTCCGCGGGTGGGCCTGCAGTACAAACCGGTTGAGACATTCACGGCGCGCGCGGCCTGGTCAAGGTCGTTTAAGCCGCCCTCGTTCAGTGAAGTGTTCAACAGAGGAAATCCCACCGAGGGGAGTTCGTTTTTCATCGATCCGCATCACCCTGACGGCATGTTGGGATTTCAGCGATTTCCTTTCTACTTCGCCACTTTTTCTTTGGACATCAAGCCCGAGTTTTCCGAAAATTACTCAATAGGCTTCGACTGGTCGCCGGAGCAAGTTTCCGGACTGCGCTGGACAGTCGATTGGTCGCGGGTTGATTTTACCGACAAGATTCAGCACAGCGCAAATATCCTTTCTTCCGCACCTGAAATTGCCTACGCGATTCCCGATATCGTCCAGCGTGACGCGGACGGGTACATTACGCGGATCTATTATGGCGACGTCAATCTGGCCGAAAAGGTCAGTGAGATCGTGGATACGCGGCTCGAATACGCCTTTGGAACTCGTCTGGGCAACTTCACGCCCCGTTTGCAATACACGCGGGTCCTGGACGAGTTTTTCCGGATTACGCCGGACACCGAGCGCGTGGTTCGTGTAGGCAAGGCAAGCGGCAGCGACAAGTACCGTCTGACCGGGTCACTTTCCTGGCGTAAAGACCGGTTTGCTGCTGACCTGTTCGTCTATTACACGCCCAGCTACGAGAATGACCGCACCGGGACTTGCAACTATGCCGAGGGCAGTTGCTCGCGCAGGAACTCCAATAGGCCCGCACTGCAAGTCGATTCCCTGACCACGGTGGATCTTACCGCCAGCTACCAATTCGACAACGGCCTGCGCCTGAGGGCCGGCGGGCGCAACATCTTCGAGGCGGATTCACCCACCATTTGGGGCAGACTCAGATCCTTGCTCTACGACCCCACGCGCTGGGACGCGCGGGCGCGGGTGCTGTTCCTGGAACTGAACTGGGAGATTTAGGCGATAACGACGTGGTTGTCCCCCCGTCGCTCGTGCGGGGCGTCCTGCGACTTGGAGCAGGACGCCCCGTTTTTGTCTTGGGGCAATGACGTCTCGCAAAAGTAAATGATGATCACTCGCGGACAGGACAACAAGAATTGACCGTTCCCCTGGATCCGAGCCATGCCGGAATCAATCTCAGCGAACCGGTCGGACGTCAAGTGCGCATTGACCGCAACGTGTGGGATTTTTCGCAAGCCTTAAGTATCACGCGCATCACGGCTGGAGAGCCTTCTCCAAATAAAGGACGCCCGGTGACGGATTGTCGTAATCGGGCGCGACCTGGTTAAAACCCATGGATCGGTAGAGCACCGTCGCGGCCTCAAGGTGTGGGAGCGTATCCAGGCGCATGCGGGCATAGCCAGCCGCTTGTCCGGCCTCGACGACAGCCTCGGCCAACCGCCGTCCGAGGCCGGTGCCCCGCCACGGTGGACGCACGAACAGGCGCTTCATTTCGCAAACCCCCGGCTCAAGCGGCCACATGCCTACGCCGCCGGCAACGGCGCCATCGAGCGTGCGGGCCAGCAACAAGGAGCCAGCCGGCGGCGCGTACTTGCCAGGCAGATTGTCGATCTCCCCGGCAAAATCCTTGAAACACAGGTCGACACCCAGCCACTGCTGGTATTCGACGAACAGCGCACGGATTTCCGCCATGTCGGGGGCCGATTCCGCTTCGGCGATTGTCGCATCTTCGTTCATAGCGCGCACATTGAAACTCTGGAGATGGCGCGGCTCATCCATGATTGAGACTGTGCCATGTGTATCCTGCTATTGGAACCTGATGGCTCTCTGAAGCAAGGCCAACGTCCAACGCTCTTCCGGCAAGTGTGGCTATGACTCGGATTCACTATAGGGTCTACCTTTCTGTACACTGTATGTATGCGTAAATTCTTCCGCACCCTGTTCTTTGTTCTATTTTGGCCGTTCATTTCCAAGCCAAAGGAGAAGCAGTGAGACATTGATCTGCTGATCGCTGAACTTCGATCTCTTCATCCCTTCGTCCTCGGTTGGTCATCGAAAACCTAACCGAGAATTTTCTCACTTCGAATGGCCCAGAAATCGGGAAGCAGGTCACTATTCTGAGCCAGGAAATCTTGTGTCAGGTTCGCAAGTTTTCCGACATCACCGAATAGACCGCCTATGATTAGCACCGGCTGGTCATTTGGACTGGGCGGACTGCGGAGTAATCCAAGATATCCAGCTTCATCAATGAAGCAAATTTTCAAAGCTCGCAGCCTCTGAAAAAGCTATGGCCACCGGATGGTGGCCATAGGGTCCGTCGCCCACACGGGGGTCGACAATTAGAGTTTCTAAGGAAGAGTATGCGAATCGTCTGAACGGTTGTCAACCAAGATAAGGTGGCGATTTGTTGCGACTTAAAGCACCAAGATTTACTCAGCGAGATTGACTCTTTGGGCCCAGTGACCGTTAGCCTGCGTCCAAGCCAAGTTTGAATGAGAGACTCTCAGTTTTAAGAGGGCCGAAGCTCTTCAGCCGACCTCGATCAACAGCCGGCAATGATCGCTTGAGCCCCATTCATCCACACCGTTCAAGGCCCGGGTTCGAATCGTCTTGTGGAATCCCCGCGAAGCAAAAACGTAATCCAATTGTGTATTTGCGGTCTTGGGCGACTCCCCGACCTTGCGATAGGTGGGAACGCTCTTTGAGTCCTTCGGCTGACCCTTTATTGGCGTTTCCGCTTGCCTCCCATTCGGATATTCCGGACCCATGAACTCCAGGCCGAGTGCGATCATCCGGTCAAAGATCGTTTGATCTCTTAGGGGATCTGCCAATGGGTTCTCCTCCGTGACACCAAGCATGGTGTTCAGGTCGCCGGCTGCCAGGATCCGGTGACGGCTGGGATCAGTGTGGCCGATAAAGGCGGACAGGTCCGAGATGATCCGGTGCGCTGAACCGTCCGCGTAACCTACCTTCCAGCTCGATCGAGTGGAAACATGTGGTCTGATCCAACGTGCATACATTGAGATCGCGACAAAAGCTTCGCCATCTTTCGACATTACTCGGGCGGCGGCGATTGTTCCAATACCGCTTACAGCCATCTCGTTCGCTTTCGTTTCACTGATCGGCAGCACGCGGCGGAACCACTCGACTTCCACTCGGTTCGACAGCTTGACAACCAATGGCCAGCGGTCATAGAGATCGGCCTCCCACGGCTCGCCTGACGCGTTTGGAGGAATAGCGACATCTTCCGGCAGTTCTTTCGGAATCGCCTTTACCTCTTGCAGCAGGGCGACGTCCGCATCCATGCGGAACAATTCTTGCCAGGGCTTTAGCTGCGCATTGATGTTCCAGCACACCACACTTGTCATCGTTTATTCCTGTTCCAGGCACTGCGCATGTAGGTGTCTCAGGGGGCCCAGCTGTTACTCATCGAGATCTTCCACGTAGTCAGAGCCCCGTTCCTTGCAGATCCCTGGCTTTGCCGAATCAGCAAAGCCTCTCTCGCATTCGATAATCCAGAAACTCTTGATAGTGGTGGATTGCGGTCTTGTAGTTGCTCAGTGCCCCTTCTGTGGTTGGAATCTTCGATGGGTCGTTCAAGAAACCCGCGAAGTGGTCCTTTACATACTGAATCTCAAGGAGGCCGTAATGCTTCTCAACTCGTGCTGCATCAGTAACGTAAGTGTCAACGGTCGAAGGCATATATCGCCTGTAAGGATGTTTCGGGCATTTCTCAAGCCATCTCCGGAATGCACGTTTCTCCATTTTGGCCTCCTTTCTTCAAGGGCAATATGCTAATCAGAACAAGCGAAACAGCTCATATTGGGGATTCCCCATTTGACATGCTCGGATTACGAAAGACCGTCACCTGACACCCACAATACGATTGGCGCTCTTAGCTCGCGGCGGCGATCGCTCGTAGCCGCTGGAATTGATCCATGATCCAGTCCGCGATCTCGGGCCAGTCGTCCTCATTATCGAGTTCCCAGTTCCTCCAAACGGATATCGACCGGCCGTCTTCACTCTCCTTCACTATGTTCTGCCCAAGCTCCTGATCTCCCATCTGGTCGCGAATCGTCCGCGAGTACCCTTGCATTCGCGCCGCCCGCTGTTCCGAGTGCTGTGTTTCCACAGCGCGAAGATAGAGCCAGAGGTTCTCCGCTCCAAGCCATATCCCAACTCGGTCACCCAAGGAGTTGACAGCGCTCGTCCATTGGTTCGGCCCCTTCCACGCATCCTTCTGGCCTGGCAAACCGCTCTTATGTTCTTGCAGGAATTCCCAGAAGGCTTGCGCACGTGTTTTCTTTTGAATTCCTGTCACTTCAACCTGCACACCGCATCGGTTGCCCATGTCCTGGCAGCGTTTTGCACTTACGGAGTAGTCTTGCTCGTAGGGGTTCAGCACGTACTCGCTATGCCCCGGCACCGCGCGCATCGTGAGCGAGCCTGCTTTGCTTCCTGCAGGGTAGCGGCTGGCTTGGTGGAGGTTGGAACTTAGGGCTTCGCCAGACAGCCTTTCTGCGTTCGCAGGATCTCGGCTCAAGAGCGCCGCGGCAACGTTGAGGACCATTTGGGCGGCGGAAGACTCCTTCTGCCATGGGCTGTCTTCGATTCTCCACTGTAACTGCGCAGAATCCGCCTGTAGCCGCGTGGCGGGCGCGTCAGGATCTTCCCATGGCCAACGCTTGAGCGCCCGGTGCGCGATTTCTTCCGCGCGCCTCTCAATCGCCATTTGGTTCCATTCACTTTCTTCTGCGATACGCCGCGTCATCGCAATTGAGCTCTTACGATACAAGCGGCACTTGGCTTCGAAAGTGCCGGCGCCCATCTTTGCATTGGTGGTATCTCCGCTCAATGTAAGGTTCGCCAGTCGATTGCAATGCAGCCCATGCGTCTCTTCGGCTGCATCGCCCAGCGCTTGCTTCCATTCGTCAGTGAGCTTTTGCGGCATCACATGCTCGATCGTCAAAGTCCTGCGAGCCGGGGCCTCGTCCCCGTGCTCAGCTTCCATGAGTTCGCAAAGCACTGCAAAAGACGAACGCGTGGAGCTTCCCCCGTAGGCGCTGCGGGTCCGTATCCCCTCCCTGACACCTTCGTCGCTCGGAACGCGAACCCGGCTGTTGCGCATTTTGCGGATTCTCCCGATCCAGTAGTCGGCATAGTCACCGTCCACGCCAGGACCGGGACCATGGGCGAGATCTGCCATGGCCTTGTTCAAGCCTCCGAGGGGCCGATCAGCCAGCCACAAGCGCGTGATCCAGGTACTGATCGCGCGAAGCGTCTCCGCTAACCTTTCTGGTGCCTGCGCGCGGCCATTCTCGGCGTCCTCAGCGAGCAGACGCAAAGTCAAAGGCCGGTGGATGTCGATCCCCATGGCCCGCATGTGCCGGAGTTCTCGCTCTACCCTCCGATCAGGATGCTTCCCGGCCGTGCCGGTTAGAACACCATAGATTTTCGCAAGACGCGCAAGCTCGCGGCAGAGTGCCGGTCGATCCTCAACATGCCCCGTTCGCACGGCCCATCTCCGAAACACCTCATAGGCGTGCCTCATTCCGTGCGTTTCGCCCGTGCGCCAACGCAGAAAATCCCTCAAGAAAAGGTCGATCGGTTCGCTCGTTTGCTCGGCTCCAAGCTGTTTTTCTATTCGAAGCCAATGGTTGTCGTGAAGATCCCTTTGCTCTGCGTCGGGGAGTCCGATGAGGAGCCAGTTCTTGACTTTTTCGCTCTCCGTGAGCGGTCGGCCGGTGGCATTCAGGCTTTCAAAAATCTGTTGTGGGTCTTCCTGCCCGTCGAGTCCTATGCTCACCACCCGCAACCGCTCCAGTCCGGACAGCAGAAGAGCGACATCGTTTTCTTTGCGGGCTACCAGCCGGCGCATGATTTTCCAGGCCTGGGCCACCGCCCCAGCGCCACTAGGGTTACCTTCCAGTCCCGAACGGTATTCCTTGTCGTCTCCGTTCTGCAGCCGGAGCTTGAGGCGTTTTTCCGGGGACATGCCGGGGTTCGTCAGCCGATGCTCCCGAATAAACTCCGCGGTCCAGTCGCCGCACTTGCCCTCCTCTCCAAGTTTGTCCGCTATGCAGGCCAAGAGAATGCTCACTGTCGTGAGTCTTTGCTGACCATCGACGACCCGTTGGACATTCATCACTCCGGCGGCACCGGATTCTGGGAAGGTGAGCAGGTTGCCACCGTAGTGCGTTGCTCCGGGACGGGCTCTTGCAACCGTCACGAGGTCTTCGACGAGCCGTTGAATGTCGGATTGCCCCCAGCAGTAACGACGCTGCCAGCGCGGCACCACGTACTGGACATGCCCGTTGAAGAGATTCTGGAAACTAATGTGGTGAGGGTCCATAGACTAACGGTCTGATTCTGGCGACGCCGTATTCTAGCGGCGAGCGCTAGACCCTACGCGTCTTGTTGCGTTGTTCGCGGCCTGAAGGATTCCCTCGCATTGGAGTCAAATATCCTCCCGCCGCATACAGCGACGGCATCAGTTCGGAGTTACGCCCGGAACAATATCTTTCGCCTCAGGCACGGCCAGTTTGATGTAGTAGCCATCCGGATAACTGTCCTCGCCACTGGGACAACGTGAAACGCCGATCCCATGCTTGCCAATTAGCATAGGCATGGTGTCTATATCACCTGGATGCCAGTGTTTCGTCCCACACTTAGGACATGGCTTGCGGAAGTAATAGCCGCCTGTATGGGTTTCCACCTCAAACAATGGCAATCCGTTATGCGTCTTTGCTGTCAAAGGTCCCTCCGTTCAGAGTGTCAGGTAGTAGTGGTTGGACAGGACAGGGAAAGATTGCATGCGGCTCAGCACGGCCATTCGTGCGGTCGCGTGAGTCTTAGGGGCACGCAGGCAAGAATTAGCCTACAGGGCAAATCCAATATCCCTTCGACTACGTTATCGGAGAGACCCGCGCGTGGGCAATCCAGCGAGTCTTGCCGGAGATACGTGTGAGAACTTTAGGTTCTTGCCGGACTGGATCATCGAACTCTAGAATTCCTCGCAACCGCTGCGATTTGCGGCCAATGTACCGCTTCTCACGGCGGGTGCTCAATTCCATCCCCATTGGGCATTACTCGTTGCGAGAAAGTGTTACTCTGCGCGGCCACCAAAGACATCCTTTCCCAGAAATCTCCCGGCTAGAAGCACAGCGCAATGGGTTTTGATCCTATCCGGAAACTCGCAGCGTTTTGCCGACATAGCTCTTGGGGGGCCAAGGCAAATGACGACCGGTCCAAATCGACACTACATCCCTGCATTCTTGCAGCGCGGGTTTACTGTTTCAAAAAAGGTATCGAAGAAGAAACAAGAAATATGGTTTTTTGGTTCGGGGCAAAGGCCAGAGAAGCGCTTGATAAAGGACACCGGTTCTGGTGCCTTCTTCTACTCCGACTTGACCGATGATGTGATTACCCAGTTGGAGACGGATTTTGCAAGAGCCCTGAGCAAGATTCGCGGACAAACGCCTGGTTATTCAGTCAGTCGAGAAGACGCGGCTGCGCTAGTGGCGCACCTGTCAATGCGCACCGCCCATATTCGGCACACAGGGAATGACTTGCTGAGTCGAGTTTTGGCTAAGAGCAAGAGGTTTTTTGCCGATCCAAACAATTTAGCCACGGTAACGGGTCTTGACGCTGATGTGCCCACGGATCCATTTCGGAATTACATAGTCAATGAACTTTCGGAAACTCTTAACCCCGCAGCGCTAGGTATTCCACCGCGCGTATTCGAGCGGCTGGTGTTTTTTGCGCTCAAAGAAAATTCTGAATGGGCGCAAGACTACGATCCTGATACGTTAGACACAGTAATTGACGTATTCGATGCTCGTTCAAGGGGCGTGATTAGCGCCAGCCATGACAAGGCCTTATTCCATATCGCCAAGCAGAGTCCAAGTGAATTTGAGGTTTTTCTCCAGACTTTGGATTGGGAAATCATGGCCGCGCCGAAGTCCGGTGCTGTTCTTCCTGACTGTATCGCCATAGCAATCGACGAACACGGCAAGGCAGACAGTCACCTTTTTGTTGATAACGATGATCTCGGCGCATTTGTCATAGCGGTTTCGCCGGACAAACTCCTTGTTGGCAAGAAATCTGACTATGTGATGCCATCCGATTTTGAATACAACATCGAAGCGGCGCGTTTGAGCCATAGTTTCTTTCTGTCAAGCAATATTAACGTGGAAAAGTCCCGGCTTCATTCCATGCTCGGCGAGCAACTTCAGACGACACTCAATCAGAATCTTGTGGACTCATTTGCAGGGTTGCGCGGCGAGAGCGTAAGTGAGCCAGACAAAGACGAACAGCATGACTCCACCACACTAGAGACCATTGCTCCCAAGAATTTCAAGTTGACCCTTTGGGACTTTGAAGATAAGGATGAGGCTCAGCGCATTCAGATGAGAATTGGGAAATTTGTAGGTGAGTTCATTAAAGATTTTGCGATCGTGTTTCAAATCGACCGCCTTGCCGGAATCACGATCGCAAACGACTACGAGGCACTGATGCAGAGCGTGCGTGAAGTAACCGATGGAGAGGATGCAGAAAAAACTCCTTTGCCAAAGGAACCAAAGGCGGGTGTCGGTATCGGCAACGCGGTATTGATCACCGAGCCGGACATGCTGAAGACGGAAATTTACCTTCCCGTTACCGTTGCTCACGCGCTGGTGTCCGACAACCCGGATCAAGAGGCGTGGGGAGCCCACATCCTAGCCAAGCACCTAGGAGCTGTAGCCTGGATCGGGATGGCCGATAAGTGTTTGCCGGATGGAATTCTTGTTTCCGTTGCAAGCGAGATTGATAGCTGGCTGTACGGCAATGTTCACCAGGCGATAAAGGGATACACCATGTCAAGGGTAGGCGCGGCATTCGGTAATCGCGAGGAAATCGCGCACGAGCTACGTCGATTGTTAATGGAGAACCTGAACTGGCTGGAAACGAAAGTCCTGAAGGCTCGGCGCGCTTATCGAAGGCATGGTGATATGGATAAGCTCCTTGCCACGGTTCTGCCAACAATTCGAAATATATTGACCTATGCCGCTAACCTGCTTGGACACAGTTCGTCGACAGGCGAGTCACCATTCGACGAATCTGGAGTGCTGCAGGACACGCTGCAGCGCGCAGGTCTTTCGACTTGGTTCAACTGCTATCAGGACCATCTTGAGCGCTTTCACCAGCGTATCGGTAAATGGGAATCCTTCGATGAGTTCCTGGAATTCAACATCCACACTGAGAGACTTCTCTACGCGGTAGGCATGTTCCCCCAGGAAACGCCAGAAGGCGCGGTGTGGATAGAGATTCCTTGCAAGATTCCATTCATCCCGCCTGGCGCGTTATATCAGTTTTGGATGTCATGGAAGCAAGGGCATCTTCGCGGAATCTATTCCAATTATCCGCACCTCCCAACTGCGCAATAACTTGTGAGTTGGCGCGCAGGGCGTTCCTAGGCTACCCATTTCACTGCCGCAGGCGACCTGCCGAGAAGTTCGCGGGTTGAGACAATTCTCTTGTCCTAGAATGATGGCTTCTTGCGGATCAGGAGAGCATCCGAGCCAGGAACAATCGACATGAAACAACCGTGGAACTATGTAGCAATTCTGATTGCTTGCGTCACATTAGCGAGCATTTCAGTCCCCGCAAACGGCTCCAACGAAGAGAAGAGGATTAACGCCCTCGTCAAACAAGCTATTTTGTTGCACAGCGACTCAGACGACCTCACGTTGCGGCTGGAAGTAATAGAGAGCCTCGCACGGGAACTAGAAGTATTCGAGAGCATGTATCGGCCTAAAGCCGCGTTGCGTGAAACGAGAAAACTATCGGAAGAATTAGGTGAAATCGCCGATGAACTTGACGACCTGGTAGACGCGTGGAACAAGCTTTCAAACGAAGCGAGTGCTGTCCTCCCTATTCTCCAAGAGATGTATGAAAGTGACAGCTCCGACCCTCTGGTCGAAAAGGGTTCAGAGGCATTTGAAGTATTAGATGCCGTGGGTCACGCAATTGATTATGACCTGCGTCCTGAGATCAAAGAGATCGGCAACAAACTGCGCATCACCACACGCTCAATCGAAATGAGAGAAAGGTTGAATCAGGGTTCGGAGCCCGAACTGGCGGAGTGGATGCTCCAGGAAATGGAGGGAGAGCGACGAAGTCGGGCGATCGAATCGGGCCTACTCGACGAGTACAAGACCCGCATCCGACAACGGATCGAGAGCAACTGGCAACGGCCCGCCGGGACCCGCGAGGACCTGGTTTGGGTAGTGCTGCTGGATATCCTGCCCGGTAACGAGGTAAACGCAATTACGTTCGAGCAATTTAATGGCACGGTCATTGATCAGCGCTCGATTGAAACGGCGATACGCCGCTCATCTCCCTTACCGGCGCCGCCGGTACCGGAACTTTTCGAACGGCGGCTGCGCCTTCGCTACCCAGCCTCGGAACCCGAAGTTCCCATGGCCACGGGCGAATCTTTACTTGAAGCCGTACCCCTCGTGCGCATCGATCCGCAGTGGCCCCGCGAGGCTCTTATGGATGGCACCGAGGGCTACGTCAGGTGCGAAGTGCTGATCGGCCCGGACGGCAGCGTGCTGGATGTCAGGGTGATCGAGGCCGCCCCGGGTCGCCTGTTCGTGCGCAACGCGGTGCGGGCGGTGCGGCGCTGGAAATACAAGCCTCATATCGAGGACGGTGTGGCAGTGGAACGCTGGGTCAAGACCACTCTCGAATTTGATCTAGGCAGCTAGTATTTCTCCGATTCGCACGCCAAGAAGCCTACCGGCATAGGCGAGGCCGGGACGGAAACGGAAAGACCAAGCATTTGTGAACGCCAACAATCGCAGTTGACGCTGCGCTCGACGCGCCAGCTATTGACCTGGTTGCCCGCCTGATCTCGGGTACACTTGGCGGTGCCCTGACGATGTTCGGGTCTTGAGGAGTGTGCCGCCGCCTAAGGGCACTGAAAGACAGGATCGAACCCCCGCCGGCACAAGTATCCCAGGCGGATCGTTACGGTTCCTCCCGGCGAGGAGCAAATGGCAATTTGCGACGACACTGAAGCCCATATGTTCTTTGGAAACAAAGATGGCGACATGCCTGATTTCACCGTAAGGCAGTAAACCACCATGCCCCTGAACAAGAACCTGAACCAGGCCAAACGGCAAAAGAAGGATGAGTTCTACACGCAGCTTTCCGACATCGAGAACGAGCTGCGTCACTACTCCGAGCATTTCCGGGGCAAGACCGTGTACTGCAATTGCGACGATCCCCGCGTCTCCAACTTCTTCCATTACTTCTCGCATAACTTTGAGCGCCTGGGTCTGAAAAAACTCATCACCGCGTGTTACAGGAACCGAGATAGTGACCTGTTCAGCCGTCATGATTCGGAGCAGGCCATTTGGCTCGAATATGCCGGCAACAAGAAAGGCGGCAGGATTCCCGAAGTTGAGGACATCGGGATCCATACATTTGAAGGGGACGGGGATTTCCGCAGCCCAGAATGCATCGAACTTCTGAAGCAGGCGGACATCGTAGTGACCAACCCGCCGTTCTCGCTGTTCCGCGAGTATGTTGTCCAGCTGGTGGAGTATGACAAACAGTTCCTGATTATCGGGCACCAAAACGCCATCACCTACAAGGAGATTTTTCCGTTAATCAAGGACAGCAAGATGTGGTTAGGACACGGTTTTAATCGCAACGCGGCTCATTTCATAGCACCCAACTATGAAGATTTCGCTGTGGATTTAGATCACAGGGAGGGGATGGTGAGAGTGTCGGGCGTCATGTGGTTCACCAATCTCGACCATGCCAAGCGCCAGGAGGAATTGATACTCTACAAGCGCTATTCGCCCGAGGAGTATCCGGCCTACGACAACTACGATGCGATTGAAGTTAGCAAGACCGCCGGGATTCCCATGAATTGGAATGGCGCGATGGGAGTGCCGATAACGTTTCTGAACAAGCACAACCCGGAGCAGTTTGAGATTATTGGTATGGATTGTGATGTCATACAGGGTTACAGCGGAGGTTTGAGCAGTCGGTTTTATATCAATGGGGTAAGGAAGTACGCTCGCATTGCAATTCGTAACAAGGCGCTGCAATCATGAAAATCGAACTGAACAAAATCACCATCCGCGACCTTGTGGAGAACTACAGCGACGATGGCGAAGGCGGGGTGCGCGGCTATGGCGGCAAGCTCGACATCCGCCCGCCGTTTCAGCGCGAGTTTGTCTATAAGGAGAAGCAGCGCGACGCGGTGATCGAGACGATCAACCAGAACTTCCCGCTCAACGTGATGTACTGGGCGGTGCGCGATGACGGCACGTATGAGGTCATCGACGGGCAGCAGCGCACGATCTCCATCGCGCAGTACGTAGGAAGCGATTACTCCCTCGACGGGCTGTATTTCCACAACCTGCAGGACGACGAGCAGGAACGGATCTTTGGTTACGAACTGGACGTGTATGTCTGCGAAGGAACCGCCAGCGAAAAGCTGGCTTGGTTCAGGATCATCAACATAGCGGGCGAAAGGCTGACGGACCAGGAGTTGCGCAACGCCGTCTATGCCGGCCCGTGGGTGGCCGACGCAAAGCGGCGTTTCAGCCGGAAGGGGGCCGCCTGCCCAGCGTATGCGATCGGCAACCGGTTCGTGAATGGGAGAGCGGAACGCCAGGAATACCTCGAAACCGCGATCCGGTGGATCAAGCGCGGCGATCAGACGATCGAGGAGTACATGGGCAAACACCAGGCTGACCCGACCGCTACTGCCTTGTGGAATCACTTCCAATCGGTGATCAACCGGGTGGAAGCGGTCTTCCCTAACTACCGCAGACCCATGAAAGGTGTGGATTGGGGCGGGCTTTACGCTTACCTTAAAGATGAGAGCCTGGATCCCGAAGCGCTGGAGGCGGATGTTGTCCGATTGATGATCGACGATGATGTCACTAGGCAAGCGGGGATCTACGCGTACCTGCTCACCGGTGAGGAAAAGCACCTCAGCCTACGCGGATTCACGCCCGCACAGAAACAGAGGGCGTTCGAAAGGCTGGATCCGGCAGGAGTTTGTCCAAATTGCGGGAAAGAGGATCTCGAACTCTCCGACATGGAAGCGGATCACATCACGCCCTGGTCGCAAGGCGGCAAGACCACCGATGAAAATTGCCAGATGCTGTGCATCGAATGTAACAGGCAAAAGTCGAATAAGTGAGCAAGAGGAGTACCGCCAGCAGCACTCGAAGAGCACCAAATTTCTTATCAAGCGTCCTCTAAGGACGAGGGAGAATTGAATTTCCGAGATATCGCGTGGCTCCTGAAAATGCTAGCGAAGGAGATTGACTATGTCCTTCACAACTACACGATCGCCAACATAGAAACACGCAAGTTTTTCAAACGCTTGGAAGTGCGCCTCCTCGAACTTGGCGAGTCAAAACATAATGATCACAACGCACATAAAGCCTTGTGCCGGTTCATATACGAGATCTTTGCGGGGTTCACCCACGTCACGGGCCGGCACAGCTACGACAAAGTGGAAAAGATGATCGAGGATTTGTAGCAGCGGATTATCAATAAACCACCGTCTTCGCCCCAGAAATCGGAACGCCTATTGCGGAGAGAAGTTCAGATTTGTCCCCGGCACCGAGTGGCTTCATCTTCGCACGAGCTTTCCAATTGACTTTAGTGGAAGCAGACACCTAGTAACTGACGCAGTGTTCAGGTGACTTCGCGTGTGGGATTTCGCCTCCACCTCTCGGGAACGTCGATTCTCTTGCTTCGGAACGACCGTCCATCGGACAATTCCGCCTCTACCTGAAGTTTGGGTGTCAAGAATATGGAAAGGGGATGGTCCGAAAGCATGTGTGATAGCTGAACTCGTTCTTTCGGCGCGATACGGATTGGTTCATCTCCCATGAGACCAAAGCAAACGGCTGAATACCAGATAGTGCGGTATAGGCGTGGTGGAACGAACGGATGCCTTATGTGCTTCAGCAACGCTGCCCTAATCGCATACGCACTAATTGCTCGGCACTCAACTAAGACTTGATCCTCACCGCTGATATTCGTGACGGTAGCGAGCACTTGATCAGGACCAGAACGATCAAGAACAATACGCACACTGGGACGAATCCGAATCGGGCGATACCAATGCAGAAAGCGGCGAATCAAAAAGAATGCCGGGATGACCGCCACGACGATGGCGCTCAATGTCCCAAGAATAGGAGCTAGATTGAGTATTGAGGCAGGATCCACTTAGTTGTGGAGTCTCTTGTCCAATTGTGCGCCGCGTCGCTCACAATCCGCCCTCCTAGCGTAGCAACTCAACGCGTCCTATTCACCGAGAACTGTCATCGTCTCCGCCGCCTTCTTGGTCAGGCCAATTGACTATGTACATGGGGAGCCAACGATGGCCCGTAAAGACTTCATTTGCTGCCTTAAGGACTGATCGCCCCGTGGTTTCCAGTTCCTCTTGCCATCTCGGGTTGTACGTGCCCTTTTTGATGTGCACCTCATTGAAATCGTAGTCAAGCAGAGCGCCCATTTCCATCAGTAGTTTCGTTCGTAAAGCATGCACTCGTTCAACCCATCGGGCAAAGTCATTGTTGTATTTCAGCTGATCCCTTTCGTACTCCTCCTGCTCGGCCTGCAAAGCTCCGGCAGCGGGGACGGCAGGAGGAGTAGGACCTTCCCCAAAGTGATCCAGCAATGTAGACCATATATTACGTACTTCCTTCTCTTTGGGGCCATCGAATTCAATGTCAATCCGATTGAGCGCACGGACATGTTCTTCAGAGAGCGGTGTCGCCCGAGTAGCCATGAGCGTCTTAAAGACATCGAGCTTTCGGTCCTTGGCTTGTTTCTTTTGGTCGAGTTTGCCTTGAGCCCAAATACCTATAAATGGCCCAGCTAGTATTGCAAGCAGGACCAGAATTTCCATGACGATGTTGTTTTGCAAGATTGCCCCCAAACCCGACGAGGTACGAACCGAATTTTAGCTATTTGTATGACTAGATCGAGATCAGGCGAATCACATGCTATTCCAGTCCGTCATGGAACAAGAATTGAACCGTGTGCTTATCGAGAGATAGCTTACAGAACATTCCGGAGACATGGTTTACACATTGGGCACTTGGGAGTTCCTGGATGCCCTGGAGAGAGTGTAAGCCAATGGATGAACGACTTCGATTCATAGCCCGCCTGTTGGCGAAAAAACGGAGAGGGTGGGATTCGAACCCACGGACGGCGTAAACCGTCAGAGGTTTTCAAGACCTCCGCATTCGACCACTCTGCCACCTCTCCGATGATCGAGGATCAGGCAGGGATTTTAGCCGCGCCGGCCATCCAGGGCCTTAGCACCTCGGGGATGACGATGCTGCCGTCGGGCTGCTGGTAGTTTTCGATGACGGCGATGAGGGCGCGGCCGGCGGCGATGCCGGAGCCGTTCAGGGTGTGCACGAAGCCGCGCGCGTCCCTGCCCTTCCAGCGGGCGCTCATGCGGCGGGCCTGGAAGTCGCGGCAGTTGCTGCACGATGAGATTTCGCGGTAGCGGTCCTGGCCGGGGAGCCAGACTTCCAGGTCGTAGGTGATGGCGGCGGAGAAGCCGGTGTCGCCGGACGACAGGACCACCCTGCGGTAAGGCAGTTCCAGACGCTCCAGCACGATTTCGGCGTGGTGGGTCAGCTCTTCCAGGGCGTCATCCGAGCCGTCGGGGTGGGTGATCTGCACCAGCTCCACCTTTTCGAACTGGTGCTGGCGGAGCATGCCGCGGGTGTCCTTGCCGTAGGCGCCTGCTTCGGAGCGGAAACAGGGGGTGTGCGCGGTGTATTTGAGCGGCAGTTCGGCCTCGTCCGTGATCTGGCCGGCGACCAGGTTGGTGAGCGGGACTTCGCCGGTGGGCACGAGGTAGCCGGAGCGTTCACTTTCGATGCCGAAAAGGTCCTGCTCGAACTTGGGTAGCTGGCCGGTGCCGACCAGCGATTCGGGGTTGACGATGTAGGGGACGTAGGCTTCGGTGTAGCCGTGTTCGCGCACGTGCAGGTCGAGCATGAACTGGATCAGGGCGCGGTGCAGGCTTGCGAGTTCGCCGGTCAGGACGGTGTAGCGGGCGCCGGCCAGGCGCGCGGCGGCGCCGAAGTCCATCTGGCCCAGCGCTTCGCCGAGGGCCACGTGGTCTTGAGTATCGTCGCTTGCCGGGCGCGGCTCGCCCCAGCGCTTCAGTTCGCGGTTGGCGTTTTCGTCTTTGCCCTCGGGGACAGCTTCGTCGAGCAGATTGGGCAGATCAAGCTCGATCTTCCGCAGGCTGGCCTGGACGGTCTTGAGTTCGCCGCCGGCGTCTGCCAGACCCTGGGTTGCCTCCCCTACCTGCGCCTTCAGCGCGTCCACGTCGCCGCCTTCGCGGGCGGCCACGCCGATCTGCTTGGAGATCTTGTTGCGTTCGGCGCGCAGCCTTTCCACACGCACCTGCCAGTGCTTGCGGCGCGCTTCCAGCTCGGCGTAAGCGGCCACGTCGAACGAAGCGTCGCGCCGCGCGAGGTTGCGCGCCACGAGGTCGGGCTGCTCGCGCAGTAGTTTGGGATCGATCACGATTCGGCCGCTTCGAAAATGTCTACGCCGGGCGGAATTGTCGGGGCAAATACTCCCTCGTCAAGTTCGCTGTCGAGGTCCAGGCCGGAAAGCAGCATGCGCACGCGGCTGCCGAGGTCGTCGGCGAACTCCAGCACCGCGGGCAGGCTTCCCCGCAGCGCCAGGCGCAGGTCGCCCTCTTCCGCGTCCCCGCCGGTCAGGTCGAACCATTGCAGCCCGTCAGCGAATTCGGCCTCGATCACGTCGTAGTTCTCCAGCACGGAGGCGTCGCCGGCCAGGAGCGCGGCGGCGGATTCCTTGAGTTGATCGGTCTGCTTGTAGACGGTCACCTGCTCCAGTTCCTTGTCGAACATCGAGAGGTTCTCGCCGTCGGCCCAGATGATCAGCTCGTCGGGCTGAAGGTAGTCGAGGCGGAAGCGGCCGGGGCGGGAGAGGTAGAGGCGGCCGGTGCTTTCGCGCTGGAACTCGCCTTCGCCGTCGTATTCGAGCTGGGTGAAGTCGGCCTGGAGGTGCTGGATATCGTAGAAGAAGCGCTTGAGAACGCCATCGCTGCCGGTTTCCCGAGCATCCTGCGCCAGGGCGAATGCCGCCGGCAAGAGCACCGCCAGCGTAATCCATCGGCTGGCGCGCATTATTCCGGGCCGCCTGTTACGCGGCGTTCGCCGCGGCCGTCGGGGGCGGAGACCACGCCGGCGCGTTCAAGTTCCTCGATGAGGCGGGCGGCGCGGTTGTAGCCCACGCGCAGGCGGCGCTGGACGTAGGAGATGGACGCGCGGCCGGTTTCGGTGACGATTTCCTTGGCCTGCGAGTAGAGCTCGTCCACTTCGCCCCCGTCGGCGCCTTGCGCATCGGCTTCATCAGCCTCCACCGGCCCTTGCGTGACCTGCTCGTCGTAGCTGGGGCCGCCGGTGCGCTTGAGATCCGCGACAACCTTCAGGACTTCCGCGTCTTCGACGAACGCGCCGTGCACGCGCAGCAGGTCGCCGGAGCCGGGCGGGAGGTAGAGCATGTCGCCCTTGCCCAGCAGGGTTTCGGCGCCCACCTGGTCGAGGATGGTGCGCGAATCCACCTGCGAGGCCACGCGGAACGCCATCCGCGCCGGAATGTTCGCCTTGATCAGCCCGGTAATCACGTCCACCGACGGGCGCTGCGTGGCCACGATCAGGTGCAGTCCGGCTGCGCGGGCCTTCTGCGTGAGGCGCGCGATGAGCGTTTCGAGTTTCTTGCCGACCACCATCATCAGGTCCGCCAGCTCGTCGATCACCACCACGATGCGCGGCAGCGGTTCCAGCTCCGGGCCCTGCTCGTCCTCGTCGTTCTCCGGGGGGCCGCACAGCGGCTCGCCGGCTTCGCGGGAGACCTCAAGGCGGTTGTTGAAGCCCTCCACGCTGCGGGTCTTGACCCAGGACATCAGCCGGTAGCGCCGGTCCATCTCGGCCACGCACCAGCGCAGCGCGTTGGCCGCCTGGCTGACGTCGGTCACCACCGGGCACAACAGGTGCGGGATGCCCTCGTAAACCGACAGCTCCAGCATCTTGGGGTCGATCATGATCAGGCGCACCGTCTCCGGCGTGGACTTGTAGAGCAGGCTCAAGACCATGGCGTTGATCGCCACCGACTTGCCCGAGCCGGTGGCGCCCGCCACCAGCAGGTGCGGCATCTTCTGCAGATCGTCGACCACCGGGTCGCCGGCGATGTCCTTGCCCAGGCCCAGCGTGAGCATGGAATGCGCCTTGTCGTAGGTTTGTGAGCGGAGGATTTCGCCCAGGGTGACCAGGAGCCGATCGTTGTTGGCGATCTCCAGGCCGACGGTGGACTTGCCGGGCATGGATTCGACCACGCGCACGCTGTGCGCCATCAGCGAGCGCGCCAGGTCGCTGGCGAGGCTGGTAATGCGGCTGGCGCGAATGCCCGCGGCCGGCTGCACTTCGAACAGCGTCACGACCGGGCCGGGCGACACGGCCACCACGGTGGCGCCCACGCCGAATTCGTCCAGTTTCTCCTCCAGGCGCTTGGCCTGGTCGCGCAGCACGCTTTCCGACTGCAATGAAGTCTCCGGGGGCGGATCGGACAGCAGGCTGAGCGATGGCAGGCCCCCGCCGGACGCCGCCTTCACGGGCATGTCCGGCTCGATCTTGCGGGGCCGCTTGGGGGCGGAAACGGCACGCCGTTTACGCGCCGGGCGGGCGATCTTCGCCCTGCCCCGTCCACGAATCCTTGATTTCTCGCGGCGCCCGACCAGCGAAAACAGGGTCACGAGCGTGAAATACACCGCCTGCCCTGCCGCGTAAAGCCCGCGCATCGTCCAGCGCCCGGTGGCCTGGGTGAGGTGCACCCAGGAAAGCCCGGTCACCAGCGTGATGCCGGTCATCCACAGCGCCAGCAGGACCACCCAGGCGCCCATCCGGCCCAGCACCGGCGCCAGAACATCGTCGAGCCAGACGCCGATATCGCCGCCGCCGAGCCCGCCGCGCGCGGAGATTTCCAGCAATCCGCAGCCGCAGATTACGACCAGCGCAAGCCCCCCGGCGCGCACGCCGGCGTCCGGCCAGGACCAGTCCGCGCGAGACCTGGACGGCGCCAGGTACCAGGCGCTGAAGCCGATCACGGCGACGGGAAACAGGTAGGAGGCGCTTCCGGCCAGCGCGAAAGCGAGTGCCGCAAACGCCGCGCCCGCCGTGCCGACCAGGTTGGTTCCCGCGACTCCCGCTTCGGCAGCCTCGGGAACATGGCTCAGCAATGCCGCAAACATGAGCAGGCCCAGACCAAGGCAAAGCCAAAGGCCGCCCTCGCGCAGCGCGCGCTCCAGCCAGGTTCGTTCCTTCGCCTTCACTTGGCAGCTAATTCTATGGGCGCGCAATCGTCAAGACTATCCAGCGCATGCCAAGGCGCCAGGGAGCCGCCGCTTGCGTTGTAGGCATCATCCCCACCGTAGGCGACGGCGATTTCGCAAGGAATGTCCGCTTGGTCGAAATGCCGGCGCGCGCGCCTGGGCTGGGTGAACATGCTTGGGTCGGGTGTCGTGGAGGACTTCGCCTCCACAAGCAGCACACCTTGCGGATACTCCACAACGAGATCGACCTCGCCAACATTCTTTTCGCGATAGAAATACAAGCCCCGAATTAGCGCAGGATCGCGCCGGGCTCGTTGCTTTACGATTTCCGAAACAACCCAGGTTTCAAAAATCGCGCCGCGAAGCGGGTGCAAACGAAGCTGTTCAGGGGATTGAATGCCGAGCAGCCAGCAGGCCAGCCCGGTATCGTAGAAATAAAGTTTGGGTGTCTTTGTGAGGCGTTTCCTGATGTTGCGGAAATACGGCGGCAGTCGGAAGGTGATGTAACTCGCCTCAAGAACATTTAACCAGCTTCTGATCGTTTTCGGCGAGACCCCGCAATCGCCAGCCAGGTTTCCGATACTGAGCCTCTGCCCGGTGCGGCCGGCCGCAAGTTGGAGGAAGCGCTGGAAGGTAATCATGTTGCCGACATTCAGAACCTGGCGCACATCTCGTTCCAGGTAGGTCGCTGCATACACTCCAAGCCATTCGGCGGGATTCAATTGGCGGTCAAAGATACGCGGGTATCCACCCGTAAAAAGCGCCTCTTCCAGTGTCTCCGGCGCTTTGGGAAAGCGCACCGCTTCGCGGCGCGACAGGGGCAGGAGATGGAAAATGCCGGTCCTGCCGGCAAGCGACTGGTTGACATGGGAAAGTAACGAGAGATTCTGCGAGCCTGTCAGGATCCAGCGACCGGGCGCGGCGTCAGCATCCACGATTCCCTGAAGGTAAGAAAGAAGATCAGGCACTCGTTGTACTTCGTCGAGAATCGCTCCATCAGGATAGCCGCCGAGGAACCGCTTCGGATCCTCCAGGGCAAATTGCCGAATGCCCGGATCTTCCAGCGAGACGTAAGGGTGCCCGGCGAACAGTTGCTTGCAAAGCGTTGTCTTGCCGCTTTGGCGGGGACCTGTAATGGTGACCGCAGGCAACTGATTCGCGCATTCGATGACTTGCTTTGCAATGTCGCGAGTAATCACCATACGAGGGAATATACTACAAAATCCAGTCTAAACAGTAAGTGGACTTCTCATTCTGACTGAATTTCAGTGGTTGCCGATATTCCGGTAGTGTCCCAATAGAAACCCGGATAAACTTGCCGCCGTGCCGAATTCCGTCAGTCGACTGCTCATCCTGGGATCCGGTCCCGCCGGCTATTCCGCGGCCGTTTACGGGGCCCGTGCCAACATGTCGCCGGTGCTGATCACGGGCAGCGAACCGGGCGGCCAGTTGATGACCACCACCGACGTCGACAACTGGCCCGGGGGCCGCGAGGGCCTGCTCGGGCCGCAGCTCATGGACGAGTTGCGCGAGCACGCCGAGCGCCTGGGCACCGAGATCATCTACGACCACATCGACGAGGTGGACCTGTCGCAGCGGCCGTTCACGCTCAAGGGCGGCCTCGACGCATACCGCGCCGAGTCGCTGATCATCGCAACCGGCGCCACCGCCCGCTACCTGGGCCTGGAAAGCGAGCAGAACTACCTGGGCAAGGGCGTGTCGGCCTGCGCCACCTGCGACGGCTTCTTCTTCAGGGACCGGCCCGTGGTCGTGGTCGGCGGCGGCAATACGGCGGTCGAGGAAGCGCTGTACCTGTCCAACATCTGCTCCCGCGTGACGCTGATCCACCGGCGCGACGCGCTGCGCGCCGAGAAAATGATGCAGCAGCAGCTGTTCGATCGCGCCGGCGACGATGGCCCGATCGACATCCGCTGGGATCGCGTGCTGGAGGAAGTCCTGGGCGACGGCGACCAGGTCACCGGCGTGAAGATCAGGAGCACGAAGGAAGAAGGCCTGTTCGAGGAACTCAAGGTGGACGGCGTGTTCATCGCTATCGGACACGACCCCGCTACGGGATTGTTCGTGGACTCGCTTGAACACAAGGACGGTTACCTGCTGACCCACGGTGGTGATTCGGGCGGCTTCACCGCCACCAGCGTGCCGGGCGTCTTCGCGGCCGGCGACGTGGCCGACTCCGTCTACCGCCAGGCGATCACTTCCGCGGGCACCGGCTGCATGGCGGCGCTGGACGCGGAGAAGTTCTGCGACGCCAATCCCCTATAGCCGGGAGCGAGGGCGTCCCGCCCTCCAGTTAACCTATAGCCCATGCGGATACAGGTGCTCGACAGCATCGGCGAGGTCGCGGCCGGCGAATGGAACACGCTGGCCGGCGGCGCCCACCCGTTCCTGCGCCACGAGTTCCTGAACGCGCTGGAAGGCTCCGGCTGTGTTTCCGCTGAAACCGGCTGGCAGCCGTGCCACCTGCTGCTCAAGGACAAGAGCAATACCGTCGGCGCCATGCCCCTGTATCTCAAGAACCACTCGCGCGGCGAGTTCGTGTTCGACTGGGCCTGGGCGGCGGCCTACCAGCGGGCCGGCTACGACTACTATCCCAAGCTCTTGAACGCCGTGCCGTTCACGCCGGTGGCCGGACCCCGCTTTCTGTGCGCCGGCAACGGCGGGCAACAAGCCGAGCGCCGATCGCTGCTGCTGGCCGGCGCCGTAGAGCTGGCGCATCGGATGGAAGCCAGCTCCCTGCATTGCCTGTTCCCGTCCGCGCAGGATGCCGAGTGGATGGAAGAAAAAGGCATGATGCTGAGGACCGATTGCCAGTTTCACTGGAAAGACGACGGCTACGAGGATTTTTCGGACTACCTTGCGACCTTCAGCTCGGCCAAGCGCAAGAAGGTCAACCGCGAGCGGCGGCGCGTGCGCGAAGCCGGAATTCAATTTGAAACGCTAAACGGCGACTCGCTGACTCCGGAACTCTGGAAGACGCTGTACCCGCTGTACGCCGCGAGCTACCTCAAGCGTGGCCAGTATCCCTACCTGAACCGTGAGTTTTTCGAGCTCGTTACGCGTGACATGCCGGAATCACTCGTCATTTTCCTGGCGCGGCTGGAGGGCGACGCGGTCGCGCTGGCGATCTGTTTCCGCGGCGACAGCGCGCTCTACGGACGTTACTGGGGCAGCACCGGCTACTACCACAGCCTGCATTTCGAGACCTGCTACTACCAGGGGATCGAATACTGCATCCGCGAAGGGCTGACGCTGTTCGATCCCGGCGTGCAGGGCGAACACAAGCTGGCGCGCGGGTTCGCCCCGGCCACCTCGTATTCCACACACTGGGTGCGCCACGAAGGCTTCGCCGACGCGCTAAGCGGCTACCTGTCCTCCGAGCGCGAACAGGTGGCGCGCTACGTGGAAATCGCCGGCGAGCACACGCCGTTCAAGCAGGCGTCGTAGGCGTTACTGACCGGCGGTGAACGAGTTGATGTAGGCGGTTACGTTCCGGATCGCATCGGGCGTGGGCAGGACCATCGCCATCGGGCGCATCTGCGTATCGAAGATGTTGCGCGGGTCGCTGCCGCGAATGCCCGAGATGTAGTGCTCCATCTGCCGGATGGTGTACCAGTCGTGCTGCCCCGCAACGGCCGGCGCGTTGAGCGCCTGGTTGCCCTCGCCCGCCGCGCCGTGGCAGGCGATGCAGGTCGCGTAGCCGATGGTGCCCGCAGCGAGATCGCCTTCGATCGTCGCCGGCGGGTTCGGCGGTGAAAGCGTGAGCAGGTAGGCCGCCAGGTCCTCGACGGCCTGGTCGTCGGCCAATGTCAGCGCGATGGCGCGCATCAGCGGCCCGTAAACGTCGTTCGACGGTTGGCTGCAGGCGCCGCCGGAGGGCAGGCCGCCCTCGAAATGAGTCGCCAGTTCGGCCTCGATCTCGGCGTAGTCGGGCGACTGGGCCTTGGCCCGCTCCAGGGTGCCGGCCACGTCGGCCACGTCGCAGTTGTCCTTGGCGCGCAACCCGGCGCGGAAATTCTTGAGACTGGTGATCACGTACCAGTCTTCCTGGCCGCCGATCTTCGGCGCGCCGTATTTCTCAAAACCCTCGCCCTGCTCGCCGTGGCAGACGGCGCAGACTTCAAATTCGGCCTCGCCGCGCGCGGCGTCGCCGGCGGCCATGGCGGTTCCCGCCGCGACCATGGCGGCGGCGCTGATCATCAAACACGCAAAGCGCTTCATACTGTTCCTCTGCTTCACTGGCAAACTACCGGCTTATTTTATGCCGAACGGTGGGTACACTGCACGCGTGGAGTGCACACTTTTTTTCTGCCACCGGGCCGGTTCGGACGAGTCCGGCCAGCTCGAGGTGCGTGGCATATTCGACGAGCTTCGCGCGCCGTCCTTTCCCGCGCGCCAGCCGCGCATGCGTCTTGCGGGATTGCTGAGCTGGAACGACGGCGAGCGCGGGCGCGTGCCGTTCCTGATCGAACTGCTGGACCCCGGCGACAAGGCCGTTTTCACCATCCAGGGCTTCAGCGAGGTCGAAGAGTCGCCCGGTTCCGCCGCCCCGCCGAGGACGCAGCTCAACCTGCCGCTGGAGGACGTGACTTTTCCGGAGCCGGGCCGCTACCGTGTCCGGCTGGAGGTTGACGGGACGCAGATCTACGGGCCTTCGCTCTACCTCGGCAAGGCGCACGAAAGCCCGGTCGAATGACGGACGTTCCCTACTTCGATGCGGACACCGTGCGCCGCGTATTGCGCATGGGCGCCTGCATCGACCTGATGGCGGACACGCAGGCGGCGATCAGCCGCGGCGAGATCACGCCGCCGTTGCGTTCCTTCGTCCCCGTTGCCGGCGGCAAGGGCGGCATGGGGATCATGCCCGGCGATGCCCCTTCCGCGTTCGGCGCCAAGCTCGTGAGCCTCTTCGCGGGCAACCCCGCCCGCGGGCTGCCCATGATCCAGGGATGCATCCTGCTCTTCGACCGCGAAACGGGCGCGCCGGCCGCGCTGGTGGAAGGCGCTTCGGTGACCGCGATTCGAACGGCTGCGGCCAGCGGGGCCGCCACCCGCGCGCTGGCCCTCGAAGACGCTTCCGTGCTGGCGCTGGTCGGTTACGGCGTGCAGGCCGAGACGCACCTCGAAGCGATGCGCTGCGTGCGGCCGGTGCGCGAAGTTCGCGTGTGGGGGCCGAGCATGGAGAAGGCCGGCCGCTTCGCCGCCCGCCACTCAAGCGAAAACGTGGCCGTAAGCGCGGTTGAAACGGCGCACGAAGCGGTGAGCGGCGCAGACCTCGTGTGCGCGGTGAGCGCCGCCGGCGAGCCGGTCATCGAAGGCCGCTGGCTGGCGGAAGGCTGCCACGTCAACCTGGTGGGGTCGCATTCGCCCACCACGCGGGAGGCCGACGGCGAGACGATGGGCCGCGCGCGCGTGTTTACGGAAATCACGGACTTCGCGATGAAGGAGGCCGGCGACATCCTGCTGGCCATTGAGGAAGGACTTCTCGCCGAAGACGACCTGGCCGGCGAAATCGGCGCGGTGATCGACGGCGTCATCGAGGGGCGCCGCGGCGAAGACGAGATTACGCTCTACAAGAGCCTGGGCAACGTGGCCCAGGACCTGGCCGCCGCCCACTACATCGCGGAAAATTCTTGAGTCAGTCGGGCTGGTCGTTGAACTTGAACGTGGCGATGTACGCGATCACGTCCTTGCGCTTCTGCTCGGTGTCGAGCACCTGCGCCATGTAGCGCATCTGCGTGCCGTAGATGTCGTCGGGCTGCTGGCCGCGGGCGCCGCTCAAGAAATCGTCCAGCTGCCGCAGCAGGTACCAGTCGAACTGGTTGGAGATCCGCGGCGATCCCAGCAGCGTCGAGCCCTCGCCGTTCGGTCCGTGACAGGCGATGCAGGTATCTTCGTAAATCTTGCGGCCTTCCTCCGGGTCGCCGTCCACGGTCACGGGCAGCGTCGGCGGTTCCAGCGAATGCATGTAGGCCGCCATGTCGATGATCGATTGCTCGTCCGGCACCTGGGCGATGGCCATGTTCTTCATCTGGTTGCCGTAGATGTCTTCCAGGGGCCCCCAGTAGCCGCGCAGATTCTCACGGTAATTGACAAGCTGCCGCTCGACATACCAGATGTCCTGCTTGCCGGCCGCCGGCGTGTTGAGCAGCGCATTGCCTTCGCCGGCCTGGCCGTGGCAGGTGCCGCAGAAGAAATACAACTGCGCGCCGCGCTCGAGGTCGGGCTCGTCGGCGGAGGACAGAAGCGGAACGGCGAAAGCCAGCAGGCCAATCAGAGCGATTCTTTTCATCGATAAGAAGCGATTTCGGTGCACTTCGGGCAACAGGCGCGAACTGTACCAAAAGCCGCGCGCGATGCAAAGAGTTTGCGCCCCGCGGAACATACAATTTCCGCCGCGCCAATCAAGGACTTGCGACATGTCCCAGGAAGTGAATGCCGGCGATGCCCCTCCCCGCATCGAGGACATTCGGCGCGCAGCCGAACGTATCGGGCCGTATGTTCATCGCACGCCCGTGTTTACCAGCAATACGGTCAACGACATCTCCGGCGCCAGGGTCTTCTTCAAGTGCGAAAACCTGCAGAAAGCCGGCGCGTTCAAGGTGCGTGGCGCTACCAACGCGGTTTTTTCCCTGTCGGACGAACAAGCCCGGCGCGGCGTCGCCACCCACTCGTCGGGCAACCATGCGGCGGCGCTGGCGCTGGCTGCCGGCAGGCGCGGCATTCCTGCGACGGTCGTCATGCCCGACAATGCGTCGGCGATCAAGAAACAGGCGGTTGCCGGCTATGGCGCCACGATCGTCTATTGCGAGCCGACGTTTCGGGCGCGCGAGGAGGCGCTGGCCGAGATCGCAAAAAGGACGCAGGCAGTGGTTGTTCACGCGTTCGACGACCCGCGGGTCATCGCCGGACAGGGGACCGCCGCACTGGAGTTGTTCGAGCAGGTCAACGATATCGATACGGTGATTGCGCCGGTGGGGGGCGGCGGACTGTTGAGCGGCACGGCCTTGACGGCAAGAAGTCTGTTCCCGGCCGCGCGGGTGTTCGGAGCCGAGCCGCGCAACGTTGACGATGCCCGGCAAACCCTGAAATCCGGTCGAATCATGCCGGTCACGGGGAAAACGTCGATTGCGGACGGACTGTTGGCCGCACTGGGGACAATCACGTTTCCGATCATCCGCGACCATGTCACCGGAATCATCACGGTCAGCGAAGAGTCGATTGTCGACGCGATGCGGCTGATTTGGGAACGCCTGAAACTGATCATCGAGCCGTCGGCCGCCGTCGCGGTGGCCGCTCTGCTCAGGCAACCCGATGAATTCGAAGGCAGGCGCGTGGGGATTATCCTGTCGGGCGGCAATATTGATCTGGACAAACTGCCCTGGGTGGCGGGGCCAACGCCTTAGTCGCCCGATTCGCCCGATTCGCCCGATTCGCCCGATTCGCCTTCATACCGCTTGAACCACTCCAGAATCGCGCTGACCTTGGCCAGCAACTGGCTGGGCCGCGCGGCGATGCTGTGCGAGGCGCCCGGCAGCCGCACCAGCGCCGTCTCAACGCCGCGCAGCTTGAGCGCCTGGTAGTACTGCTCCGATTCCCACATGGGCGTGCGCCAGTCCTCTTCGCCGGTCAGGAGCATGGTCGGCGTCGCGACTTCGCCGGCCAGCGACAGCGGCGAGCGCTCCCAGTAGCCCATGGGGTCGTCCCAGGGCAGGGCCGGGAACCAGTACTTGGAGAAAATCGGCGCGTAGTCGGCGCTCAGGGCAAAGCTGATCCAGTTGATCACCGGCTTGGCCACGACCGCCGCCCTGAAACGGTCAGTCTTGCCGACAATCCAGGCGGTGAGCACGCCGCCGCCGCTGCCGCCCGTCACGTAGAGCCGATCGGGGTCGATCGCGCCGCGTTCGATGATCGCGTCCACGGCCGACATCAGGTCGTCGTAGTCCTCGCTGGGATAGTTGTGGTGGATGTAGCTGCCGAAGGCGTCCCCGTAGCTGGAACTGCCCCTGGGGTTGGCGTACACCACCACGTAGCCGGCGGCGGCGAAAAGCTGCACTTCCACGGAGAAATGCGGGCCGTAGGCGGCGTGCGGGCCGCCGTGTATCTCGAGCAGCAGAGGGTATTTCTTCGCCGGATCGAAGCCCGGCGGCCAGACCACCCAGGCCTGTATGTCCTTGCCGTCGAAACTCGACGGGTACCAGAACTCCTCCACCTGCCCCAGCTCGCGGTAGTCGAGCAGGTTGGCGTTGAGCCGGGTAAGCCGGCGGGGCGGCTCGGTGCCGCGGCCGACGGCGATATCGGCGGGCGAAAGCGCGTCGCCGCGGGTAATCGCGTAGGTATCGTTGCCGCCCAGGGAAAACTGCGCGCCGGTGTACGGCCGGGTCAAGGCCAGGCCGCCCAGCTCGCCGGTGACGTCGGTGA